>Ga0164241_10000003_pt1 | contig 719803 bp, 691 predicted proteins | sample OricomyardsoilBY_FD_108780 | JGI IMG/M metagenome (GOLD analysis project Ga0164241, IMG submission 108780) | Backyard soil microbial communities from Emeryville, California, USA - Original compost - Back yard soil (BY) | ecosystem: Environmental > Terrestrial > Soil > Unclassified | place...
GCAGGCGGCATCACCTTCTATGATATGGGACAGGTGAAGATCGGCGGCAATTGGGTTACAAATCCGTTTTCGCAGGAATTGTCTGTTTCCGGCCCGCCTGAATCAGAGCCTACAATATCCAGCGTTCCCGATGCAGGAACGGCGGCCGACGCTTTGGCTTTATTGCTGTCCGTGAATGCATCTGACAGAGAAACCGCATTCAGAAGGATACAAAAAGCACACCTCGCTTTGCAGAAGTTCGTGTTTCTAAATGAATTCGAAGAGATATTGATCGATGAAAATTATGAAGGGATTGATGCTGGCGGATCTTTGACCTTACCACCGGAATATTTAAACGATCCATATCTCACCGTTGCTTTTGGGCAAATTGAAAACTCGGCCGTTGATCTAGGCTATTTCGATCCGCGTCAGGTTGGTCTAGGAAGTTCGGCTGTCGGACATGTCACTAACGAACCGGATCCGATGGCTGATAATGTGAACTTCACGCCGTCCGATAAAGATAAATATTTCCTTATTCCATCGATCCGATACATACTCGCGCATTCGCAGTTCAAGTACGGCGGCGGTGTTGATCAGAAATATTTCTTCAATGCCGGATATTCCACGCAGTTCTTTCCGCGATATGTCGATGAACCTGACAAAGTTATTGAACCTAACTCTGCGAATTTAGCGATACTAACAGCCGGCTTCGATACACTGAACGAACAGCCAAATATTCGGGCGTGGGTTTTTGACGCCGCCGGTGCGACGAACTTTGCGCCGATCTCACCCACCGCGATCTATCCGAATCAAGCTGCTATTGATGATTTTGCAACAATTGATATCAATTACCACCTCGGATTAGGAATGACGCTATCGCTGATAATCAAGCAAGGTTCGACCTGGTTCTACTTTTGGTCAGAATAGAATTTCAGGTACAAATCAAATCAATTTGACCTTCTGTCGCCGGAACGGAATTTTGACCATCTTTTAAGGAATGTTGGATCTCGTAAAACCTTTTGCCTAAAGTGTCTACTGGGGGTAAGTCGTATTTCGCGCTTCTTGCAATGCCGAGACGCTGCATGTCGTGATAGAAAGTTTCCAATTCTAGAAAGTCCTTATTTTCATCCAATTGCTTTCTCATTTTATTGATTTCCTGTTTAATTTGCTTTTCTATTGACATATTCCTCCAAGCCTTTATTAAAAAATCAACTGTCTTTATCATAAAAGAGTGGATTGTCTATAATCCTGTGGCAGCAATTGAGTATTTCTAGGTTCGATGACGGATAATCCGAAGCTACTCTTCAGATTTGCACGTGCGGCCAAAGGACTCTTGTTTTTCTTTCTATCAAAGGACAAGAATTCTTTACACTCGGTTATGATCGCAGATGCGACATGAACGGCATCCGCGCCGCTAAACTTCATCCCATGGATCCAAAGAAGGTCTCGGGCTAATTCGGCAACGCCGAGGGTGACCTGGGAGAGATCTATTACCCTTGAGGATTCTAATATAGATTTAATTAATCTCTTGACTTCATCATCAACGATTCCTTTGACATGGGTGCACTCCGCTATCGTCAAATATGAGGTAATTAGAGTAAGTTCACCGGCGGTAGAAGCTTCGAAGAGCTTTTCCAAAGTCCAAATATCATTTTCACGATCTTTATTGATTGCATCGTTTTGGTTGAACTTATGAGTGATTGATTCAATAAAACAACATGAATCGATATAGATTCGATCAATTGCCATTAATGTGGGACCTCACCTCGCATTGCGTCGATATAATCCTCGGTAGTCATGTCCCCGGTAAACGAAGGGTCACAGCCAAAGAATTTCTTGATATCACCTTCACGATACTCAGCAACAGGCTCAATCCTCTTGATATCTAGGACTTCTTCGCCGTTCCGAACGTCCAGCCAGCCCTCAACATTAACGATCGCATCGGGATCGCCAAAAAGTCTCCAGATTTTATTATATTGATCTGCTTTATATATAGCGATCACTCGTTTCTCGGTAAGTTTATTTTTAAGCCAGCAACGCCCTTCTTTAAATAAAGCAGTAATCGCTCCCTGAAACCCAACATACTCTCTAATTGTGCGGTTCATCTCCCGTTCAATAGAATTGGCTCTTGTTCGTGTGAACCGCTTTGTAACAAATCGGCCGCTTTTGTTTGGGACTGCAAATCCAATGCTCTCATCTGGAGTGATATGGTGAGCGATCTTTGCAAACTGTAAATAAGTGCGTTTGCTGAAAATGCCATTAAGTTCGGATGGTTTTGTTTTAGGGTCAAATGTGCGAGAAAGAGCTCGATTGGCCTTTTCAAAAAGGGTGGTATCATCCTCACCGGTGCCTATATATTCGGTTACGAATTTAAGGGAACCGTTTCTAAATTCTTTTGCTACCCATTCGTGAGAGCTTAGACCGACATCCTCGGAAACGTACTCAAGAAATTTTTCAGTTTCTGTCGCAATGCGAGCAAGTTTTTGCAACGCGACACCGTCCCGACCTTTGTTCAGTTCAATTTTGATTTTTAGGTCTACCATTTTGAACACCTTACTGCACAAAAAGCGGTGTGACAGAATTATCCTATCATAATAAAACTGAAATTTAAGACTAAAACGTTCGCGACACGCGAGCAATTAAGAGCGGCATTAAGATGTTATGCAATATCTAGCGGTTAAGTTGCGCGGTAAGCGGCTTGCTTGCTGTCATTAAAAAGGGTGGTTCGCTATATTATATCTGGGCTGCCGGTTTAGGTGATTACTCAGGGCCGGATAGTATCAATATTTCGACGTAAATAAACCGCCAAATACCGACCTTAATCGTGCCTCAAAGTGCTTTAACTTTACAAACCGCCGCCATTCAATATCTTTACTTGACAGAACCGCCTCTTTTCTGTCTAATACTTGAAAAGCGATGCAATTTCAAGAATCGCAACTCGCCATGTTAAATGATGTTAAACTCGGTGGTGCAACATTGCACCACTAGTCACCGTTTAGGTGATCTTCCGTCAGCAATCATTCCGTTGCTTAACAACATTGAGTGCCGGCCGCATACCGTTAGTAAACAGAGGTTCGCATTGCGGAGCTCTGCCTGTGAATCTGATACCGTCGCTTCGCAAATAGGTTCGAAGTTCACGCTGATATTTGATCCCGACAAAAGCAATTGTTTTACGCGTCGTATGACAGCGAACGCATTCATCAACGGCTAACGTTTTAGATATCCGTTTCCACTTATGCCGCATCGGTGCTATCTCTCATTTTATCCAGCATCGCCATAACTTCGAGCCGCTGCTTCTCGATCATCTCAAGGAACTCTCGATATTCCGGCTGGTCAGATACATCGGCTAAAAGTGAAAAGGTTCGGTCTGTCTGCTCATTGATAACATCTTTGAGCAGATCGGTTATTGGATTTTCCATAAATTATTTACTTATCAATCGATATGAAGCTTTTTTGGTGTAAACGATCGTTCCGGTTGAAATGATCTCAAGAAGGCAATCGGTAATGCCGAAATTATTGCCTTCATCCCAGATCTCGAAGGGTACTTGATTAGAAGCGATGCCGCCTGTCAGCCAAGGCCGGACATCAGAGCAATACTCTTTAGCGCTGATCGTATATTTTTGGCCATTCGAAAGAGCCATTCGCTCGATGGTCCAAAGCGAGGCGTCCCATTCATTAAAGGATCCCTCGGCTCGAACCTTATTTGCCTGAGCGATCTTATTCATCGCATCATCTGCCATTTGCCGATGATCTAACTGAGTTTGCCAAGCTTTTTGGCCGCCACGGTTCTTTCTACCCATTCTTATTCATGCTCCTTTATCCATGCATTGAATTTTTCGGCAACTTTCATCGTCGCTTCGGCAAGATCAGTGGTTTTCAGATCGCCTGTCTTTCCGGCTTCGATCTGAGCCACAACGATATCTTTTGCGTATGCGAGAGCCATAGCCTGCAGGCTAGACTTTCCGCCGCCGAATCCGCCGCGGAAACTGCCGGTCGTATTTTCGCGATATTCTTTGAAGTTACATTTGCCGTTCTTTTCCGATGTAACCGTATAGCGAAGCTCTTGGCCGATCTTTAATGCATCCGCACTCTTCTTGCCGATAGATCCGATATCGCCATTCTCCATGATTAGATCTATGTAATAGACGGTTCCTTTCTCACCTTCCCATTTTCTCGTGCCGGTGATATCCACGATCTTTGATATTTTTACGTCTGACATGATTAGCGTCCTCCTAAAGCGATGATCGCGATCGTTCCAAGCACGATCAAAATAAAGTTAAGAATGAATTGGCGTTCGATAGAACGAAGGGCCGTTTCGGTTGTATTTATTTCTGTGATTTCGTCTGTTATAAATGTCATGATCTTTTTCCTTAATTCGAAGCTTCGAAAAACATTGCTTCGTTATCTGTTATTTGTTGAAGTGTGATCTCGGCATCAATGCTATGATCGGCGAGATATTGGTTCATCTGGCTTTCTTTGAATGCGGCCTCAAGTTCGCATTGGAATTCATTTAGATCGATGCCGGATTCTTCCGCTCCAGCGATCCATAGCGGAACATCGACAGCGTCATATTCCATACAATATTTTGCTTCCAATTCATCAATGATCGATTGGATCTCTAATGCTCTGTCGTTCATATATCAAATCTCCTATCGCATTTCGGACAAAGAGCCGAACGTATGCCTGCAAACCAGCCTTCTTTCCGGATCATGGTTTTTGCTCGGGCATGAAGAATCTTGTCGGAAGCGAGTTGATCGTTGGAATGAATGACCAACTTTTCAATTCCGCATCTGCTGCATACAAACCTTGTTTCTTTTAATTTCGCCATATCGAATGCCTCTTTGTTTGTGAGAATTAGTTTGAAATAACTATTCAAACTCTCTACTATCTAAATATACTCTCTAATTTCGAGAATGTCAATATAAAAATGATAGATGTTCTTGGTAAAATGATGTAAGGTTGTTTTAGGAAGAAAAGTTATGCTATATTTTGAATCGATGGAAGCTCGTATTCTTAAACGCAAGCGATTGCTCATGGATCTGACGCAAGAAGGCCTCGCCGAACTGCTTGAAATGAATTCGAATACTATTTCTCAGTATGAGAATGGCCGTCAGGAAATTCCGAAAACGGTTGAACTCGCGGTGAAATGTTTATATTCGGAATTTGAACAGGCAGAGGCCGAACGGATCGCCAAAAAAATAATTCAATAAAAGGTTGTCTTTATATTAAAAAATGATAAAATGTTTCACCTATGAAACATACAAAAACCTCGTCCATCAACATTAACGATGACCAAATACACATAATCTGCCCGGACATCTCACTTCAATTTAATTATGCGGATATCACTGAACTTTCGATGAGTCATGAAGATATCGTACAAGCGGCTGAGATGAATGCTAATTTAGAAACCTTTCGCATTCTCTATCCTGAAACCAAACGCCAGATCAGGCTAAAGCTCTGTTTTCAAGAATTCGTTATTATCGGCACATTGCCTATATTGGAAGCAAATAAATTAGCCGCACGGCAGCACGCCGAATTCAGATTTTTTACAAAAATAGATCATAAAGAAGATGATAAAGAAATTTTATATCCGATCCATTTCCATAAATATAGAGGCCCAAAAGTACGACATGATATTACTGAAGATGAAAAAGATGCTTTTAATAAATTATTAGAAGATACCTGCAAACGTTTGCAATCAGAATCTCCAATTGCTTAGGGGCAAGCTAAGGGACACAAGAAAGGGTGATAAAGATTTGATGTCTTTATCACCCTTTATTTTATTGGTGCCCTCGGTAGGATTCGAACCTACAGCCAACGGATTATGAGTCCGCTGCTCTAACCGTTGAGCTACAAGGGCAACTGAACTTGTTAGTTTAATAGAAAGCTATTTCGCAGGCAAATGGCAGCGGTAAAGTTTTATTGAAAATCCGGCGGCGGCGGTTGAAACTGAACCGGTTCATCCTTGACCACGCTGACGCGTTTGCTGATGAACCAAACCACTGCGTATGCCGGTATTGCGCATACAACGCCGATAAAGAACGAGTGTTCTTCAACAATATTTGCGCTCCAACCCAACCAAAGAGCTCCGATCGTCAGCACAATGCCGATAAAAAAAGCTAAAAGGATCTGAACGCCAAAAAATGCGACAACAGCGCCGGCCGTCCAAAGATAAGGATTTCGGTCATATTGACGCGCGTTGCGGAAGATATAGATCGCAACGACTATTATAAAAGCGATTTGCAGCATTTTTTTCTCCTTATTGGTCAGGGTCTTCAAATTTCGGTTTCATCCTGCTTGTTCGCTTATAAGTTCCGCCTGCGGAAACATTGTGGCCAAAGCCGCAGGCCGATCCGTTTTGATCGGTGACGCTGATGACGCCGGGTTTCACGAATTTTATCGTTATGCGGCATTCGCCGTATTCGTTATTGGAATAAACGGCTTTGTCGCCCTTAATTGCGGCAATTCCCTCGGCTTGGCCTAGATTCGCGCTCATCTCTTTATCGTCAATAAAGTATGGATAAACCAGATCGAAAGATATTTTCAGCTTTCCTTTTCCCAACGGCAATATCTTTATTTCATTGTAATTTCCTTTGAATTTTCCGGTAAATTCCATCTTGAAAGTTCCGGTCGCCTCTGCCGCCGAAACAGATGCGCGCGACTTTTGCGCCGACACATTATCACCAAAAAGCCCAACGAACACCAACCCTAAAACCGCCAAATATATAACTTTGCGCATAATAATCCTTTTAGTCTGAGCGTTTATCTGCTATATTTTTGCCTAACTCTCTTCAGAAAATCAAAAACCAAAGAGGAAAACTTAATGAATCCTGGAATTAACGCTAGCGGTGCACGCAAAGACGGCTTTTTCGGACACCCAAAAGGCCTTGCAACACTTTTCTTTACGGAGATGTGGGAAAGGTTCTCATTCTACGGCCTGCGGCCGCTGCTGATCTTATTTATGTCGGCCGCTATAATGCAGGACGGCTGGGGTTGGGACCGCACCGAAGCGTCCGCGATCGTCGGCATTTATGCGTCTTTCGTTTATCTTGCGTCGCTGCCCGGCGGTTGGATCGCAGATAAATGGCTCGGATTAAGAAAAGCCGTGCTTTACGGCGGCGCGCTTATATCGCTCGGCCATATCACGATCGGCTTTTCGTCGTTCGTTCATTCAAAAGTGCCGTTCTTTCTCGGACTCGTTTTCATCGTTTTGGGCACGGGACTTCTCAAACCGAACGTTTCGGCCATGGTCGGCGACCTTTATCCCGAAGGCGGAGCACGCAAGGACGCCGGTTTTTCGATCTTCTATATGGGCATCAATCTCGGTGCCATGATCGGACAGCTTATCACCGGTTTTCTTGGTGAACGCATCGGATGGCATTGGGGATTTACCGCGGCGGGCGTCGCAATGATCATCGGGCTTGTCCAATTTTGGATCACCGCTCCGAAAACGCTTGGCGATATCGGCACGGAACCGTCACACGACCCTGATCCGGCGAAACAGGCAAAGAACGTATCGATGGTAAAAATGTCAACGATCATCGGACTCGTCATTTTGGCGATCGTATTCGCGTTGGTCGCCACCGGCACGATCCCTTTCGTTCCCTCGGTTTTCGGTACATATTACGCTTATTTCCTTGCCGGCATCGCTTTCGTTTATTTCGCTTATCTGCTTCTTTTCGGCGGACTCACCGGAAACGAAAAGAAACGCATTATCGTCATCGCGGTATTGTTCCTTTTTGCGGCGATCTTTTGGTCCGCGTTCGAACAAACGCCGACGGCGCTTAACCTTTTCGCGAATGATTTCACGAACCGTCAGCTCGGCAGTTTCCTGATCCCGGCAACATGGTTCCAATCGGTCAACTCGGCTTGGATCATCCTGCTTGCACCGGTTATCGCGGCTTTGTGGACATGGTTGGGCAGCCGCAACGTCGATCTTTCAAGCCCCGTTAAATTCTCGATCGGGCTTGGTTTCACAACGCTTGCGTTCGTGGTGATGATATTTGCATCTTATATCGTAGTCGGCGAAGGCCACACGGCAACGCTCGTTTCGCCGCTTTGGCTAGTCACTTTCTATTTGCTTTTGACGCTTGGCGAACTGTTCGTAAGTCCGGTCGGATTGTCGTCCATGACGACTCTTTCGCCGAAACGTTACGTTGGCCAAATGATGGGTATCTGGTTCCTGGCTTCGTCTTTGGGAAATCTTATCGGCGGTTTGGTCGGCGGCGAGGTCGATCCGGAAAATCTTTCCGCGATGCCGCGTCTGTTTACGACAACGACCATGTTCCTTGGCGGTGCTGCTATTTTATTGCTCATCCTTTCGGTTCCTATCGCGAAAATGATGGCAAGATCAGACAACGAGAAAGAGATCGAAGACCCGATCAACGAAGTGCCTCACGGCGAAAATTAGATCAATGATCCAAAGGTCGGTGTTAAGAACGCCGGCCTTATTCTTCTAACTTTTTCCTAATCTTTACTCCTATTCCGGTATGCCGCCATTGCTTCGGTTGCTCCGGCGTGCATTATTTCCGGTTTGTGATATTTCCAGTGTTTTTCAAATTCCTCGTCGGAAAGTTCGGGCATTTCGGATCGTGTTTTTGTTTTTAAATATTCTTCTGCCCAAGCGCGAATGTCCATATTCGTATTCAACGCCGAGCGTGCTCCGTGCATCAAATTATCGCGTTCCATAGTTTTATATCTCCCATGTGTTAGATTAAATCTTATGCGGTCGTACGCCTGCGGGCAAGCGCCGATATTTCAGCCGACACGGATCGAGGAGTTTTTTAGTGAAACGAATATATTTAAGTCTCTTTCTCATAATTTTGATCGCGGCAGATCCTTTATTTGCACAGCGAACCGCTGCAAAGCGGCAAACAGCCGTTACGCCTGCCCAAAAACCGGCGGTTCAAACGGATCAGGTTCCCTTTGTGAACAAGACGTTGTCCAATGGGCTCGAGGTCATTGTTCTGCCGGATGCCAGCGTTCCGATCGTCACCGTCGAACTCGCCGTCCGCAACGGTTCATTTACCGAACCGCCGGAGCTGAACGGCCTGTCGCATCTTTACGAACATATGTTCTTCAAACCGAATACTGCCGCCGTGCTTAATTTTTGCGAAGGACTGCAGCGTTCCGGAAAAACGGCTTCGGGCTGTGTCGGGCCTATGAAATTGAAAGATCAGATCGGCGATGTCAGTTATCTTAATAACCTAAATGAACTCGGGATCACATATAACGGATCGACACGCGAAGAGGTCGTAAATTATTATTTCACGACGACAAGCCAATATTATGCGACCGCAATGCGCGTCATTAACGACGCTGTTCGTTTTCCGCGGTTCGATGAAGGTGATTTTGAAGATGAAAAACGCGTCGTCATCGGCGAACTCGACCGCAACGAAGCGAATCCATTTTCGTATCTGAACGACGCGATGACGGATAAATTATTTTATAAATATCCGACACGCAAAAAACCGGGCGGCACAAGAGCGACCGTCGCGGCGGCTACGACCGATCAGATGCGGCTTATCCAATCGCGTTATTATTTCCCGAACAACGCGGCTTTGATAGTTGCGGGCGGCGTAAAACCCGAAGAAGTGTTTGCCGAAGCCGAAAAGATCCTCGGTTCGTGGAAGCCGCGTGCGGTCGATCCTTTTAAGGAATTTCCGCTTGTTCAACATCCGCCGCTCGAAAAAAGCGAAGCCGAGATCGTCGAAAAACAGACCGGCGAAGAATCGTCAAATACCGATCAAAATGTATTCATACAAATAGGCTGGCAAGGCCCTTCGATCGGAAAAGACGACAAGGCAACGTACGCCGCGGATGTTTTTTCGTACATACTTACACAACCTGATTCGCGGTTTCAGCGAAAATTGGTTGACAGCGGATTGGCCTCGGCTGCTTCGATAAATTATTACACTCAGCGAAATGTCGGCCCGATCAGCTTGTTTTTGATGACGACTCCGGCAAAGGCAAATGCCGCACTGAAAGCAGCGTATGCCGAGGTCGCCGATTTTTCCAAACCGGGATATTTTACCGATGTCGAGCTTGAAAACTCGAAAACGATCCTCGAAGCCAACGATCTTTTCGATCGTGAAAAACCAAGCGAATATGCCCACACACTCGGCTTTTGGTGGTCATCAACAGGCATTGATTATTTTCGCGGATATCATAAGAATCTTCGGGCAGTTTCGCGCGAAGACATAGACCGCTATGTGGAAACTTATATACAAAATAAACCGCATGTGGCGATAGCCTTACTGGCCCCGAAGGTAAAAGAAGCCGCCGCTTTGACCGATGAAAGTTTGATCGGAAAATAATAAATAATAATGAGATCAATAAAATACAATTTTATATACGGCATTTTTGCGATGCTGGCATTTGTTTCCGCATCGTTTTCGCAGACGCAAACGAACATCGTAAACCTGGCTGATCAATCCAAAGCCGTTACCGAATTTGATGTAAATGGCCTAAAGGTCATCGTTAAACGCCGTCCGTCCGCACCGACCGTCGCTCTTGGGCTCTTCGTTCGCGGCGGTTCGCAAAATCTTACCGAAAAGAATCAGGGCATCGAAGGCTTAATGCTACGAAGCTCTGTCGAAGCAGGCACAAAATATGACCGAACCGCGATACGACGCGAACTCGCCGCAACCGGCAGTTCGATCGTTGCCGGTGCTTCGGCCGATTACAGTGTCGTTTCGCTTGCTTCGACACGCGATAATTTTGACCGCACTTGGGACATGTTCGCCGATGTGATGCTAAAACCGAGACTTGCCAAAGCCGACATTGACCGCGTTCGCGATCAAACCATTGCCGGGCTTCGCGAAGCCGAAACAAATCCGGACAGCGCACTGCAAACGCTTGAGGAAAAGGTCATCTACAAAGGCCATCCTTATGCCAACGAAAGCAACGGCACGATCGCATCGCTTTCGGCATTGACGCCGGCCGATCTTATCGCCTATCGGAAAAAAATAATGCAGACGTCGCGTTTGCTGCTCGTTGTGGTCGGCGATATCGATCCTGACGTGATGAAAAAATATGTCGCCGCCACGCTCGGTAAACTTCCCCGCGGCAATTACGAGCCGACGCCGCTTCCGGCTTTGGATTTTTCAAAACCGACGCTCGACATCGTGCCGCGTTCGATCCAGACAAATTACATCAAAGGAATTTTTGCCGCGCCTTCGCTGAACGATCCGGATTATTTTGCGATGCGTGTCACAACAACATTTCTGCAGCAAATGGTTTACGAAGAGGTTCGCTCAAAGCGCCAGCTTTCGTATGCGCCGAACGCCGAACTCAATAATCTGGCGGCCAACACCGGCAATATTTACGTCACCGCCGTCGAGGCGAATCAAGCCGTTAGTGTAATGCTCGATCAAATACGTTCGCTTCAAAACACACCGCCGTCTTCCGAAATGATCGAAGGCTTGGCCGGACAATATTTGACGCAGTATTATCTAGAACAAGAAACGAATGCAGCTCAGGCGGCCGAACTCGCACGTTATGAACTGATCGGCGGCGGTTGGAAGAATTCGTTCGATTTTTTGAACCGCATTCAAAAAGTAACTCCGGCAGATATTCAAAGAGTTTCTAAAAAATATATGAAGAATCTTCGCTTTGTCGTAATCGGCGATCCGAACGCGATCGATCGAAGTATATTTTTACAGGGAACCGATAAACCTTGATCGGCCGCGGCCGAATTTAAAATAAAAGAGACAGCCTTGATATTGGCTGTCTCTTTTTTTGTATTAGCCTTTTCGTCCGGTCGAAGCCGGTTTACTGTCATCGCTCTTTGACGGCGGCGGTGACGATGGCTTCGATTCGCGCGAAGGCTGCGACCGCGTTGGCGGCGGTGACGATGGCTTCGATTCGCGCGAAGGCTGCGACCGCGTTGGCGGCGGTGACGACGGCCTCGATTCGCGTGAAGGCTCCGATCTCGCCGGCGGCGTCCGCGGACTATATACCGGAGACGACGGTTTCGTTTCACGAACCGGCGGTGTCCGCGGCTGTGTTTCCGTTTTCGGCGGAATGTATGTCGTCGGCTTTTCAGTGCGCGGTGTTTCGAAACCGGGGTTTATCCCTGGCGTTTCCACCGAACGTATCGGCGACGTCGGGCGCAATACCGATCCGGTATTGCGCGGCCGTTTGTCGCTCAGAACCGGCTCGACCGGAGCCGCTTTAACAGGCGGTGCGATCGGAGTTCGGCCGCCGCGGATCGTTGTCCGGCGAAGCGTACTGTCCATTCCCTCGGTTCCGGTTCGCGGTGCCGCACCGGTTCTCGCCGTCGAACTCATTGTGCGTGATTCAACGAGCGGTCGTGCAACTCTTACGCTCTGAGCGGAAACGTCGGTCTTAACCGGCAGTGTCGGCAGCGAAGCCGTATCCGTCGGCAAGATTGAGACCGTCGTGCGAGCGATCTGCGCACTCGGATTCACGAAATTACGGGCGCCGTTGCCAAATTGATCGGCTCTTATCGCAACGACCGAATCTTCAGGATCACGCATAAGCGTCGGCGTTCGAACACGGGTTCCGCGTATGATATTTTCCTTGCTCGGAAGCTGTGTCGGATTTGGTGACGGTGATGGTGTCGGCGTTGGATTCGGATTCGTACCGCCGCCGCCATTATGATGTCCGCCGCCATGATGATTGTTCCAGTAATGATAGTTGTAATTATAGTAAGCGTATGTGTAAGGCAGCGGACACCAGCTTATGTAACCATAGCTGCTCGATAACAGCACCAATGCGGGCGACCACCAGCTTCGTCCGGTGCGGTAATAACCGTAGGGCGTCCACGCCCAATGACCGCGATAATAGACCCAACGGCCATAATGATACGTCGCCCAGCCCCAAGGTTCGTCATTCACCCACGTCCAGCCGTAAGGAGCGACCCAGCGCCATTGGCCGTAACGATAAGGCGACCAGTTCGAATAAGAGCTTATCGCCGATGAATAAGGCTGCCAGACATAACCATAATCCGTCGTGTGTATCCATTCGCCGTTGGCGTTCAGATCTTCGGCTCCATAAATGTCATCGTCATAATATTCGTCGTAATTCGCTTTTGCGAGTCTTTCGGTAACGATCTCTTCGCGGTCGTTTATCCAGCCGTCAAATTTATCCATTGCGGCAAAAACCACATGCGTGTTCCATTCGCCGGCATAATCACCCGAAAGCGCGAGTACGGCCGTGCGAACCGAACCCAGCGTAAATCCCGAATCCGCCGAATAAATTCTTGCTTCGCCTTCACCCGGAACCGTTACACGGATCTCGTCGCGTCCGGCATCTATGCGGTAAGAACCGGTTTTAAGGAAAGCGACGGTTGTTTGCGGCGCATCGACCTCAAAATATGCCTTTTCATCAAATGCGAGCAGCGATGTCTGCAGCGAACCTTGCGACAAGCTCAAAGCAATGCCCGATTCGTTCAAATTCGTGATCTTTATATATGCATTCTCACTGATCCGTGCGAACTGTTTGCTGTCAAATTGTATTTCCAGCCGCGAATTATCGCCGGTCGCTATCTCATCGCCTTCGACAACCGGAAGATTTGACGCGGCGGCTTCCCATTCATCAGAACCGAGCCGTTTTATCTGAACATCGCCTTCCATCACGCTTATTCGCGCAACGCGGTCACGCACTTCGGGCACGGTATCGTCTTCGACATAATTTGCTCCAAAGACCGAAACGGAAATCAAAAGCAAAAACATCGACATCAATGCCGAATATAGCCATTTTTGGGATCTCATATTTTTCTCCTTCGCCGGCCGGAGGTGGTTTGAGGCAGCTTCGGGTGTGAACAGGCCGCTGCTTTTCCGGCTCTTATTTTGGCAGATGTGCAAATTTCGTACCAAACCGATACATCGAGCATTTGGATGGCTTGGTACTGAACGCTCGACGAAATCGTATAGCGGCATCGACATGACCGCACCAAACGGTATGAAAAATCTCGTTAGGTATTCGACGACGTTACATTTCCGCGATCGACGCAAGAATGCTGATGATCACTCCCAATATCCCGAAAATGAACGGAACCAGAAAACTTAATAAAACGAATGCGACCAAACCCCAAATAACGAACTTCGCACCGCGCGAAACTCCGCCGCCGGCATTACGCGTATATGGCCGCAGATCGACAACCACCTGCGGCTGCGGTTGATAAAAGCTCATAGGCTGCGGCCGCATCTCGTCGGGTGCGATCACCGTGCTCTGGCAATATTCGCAAAATTGTGTCGAGCCGCCTGTATATTGAAGCGGCGCCGCACATGAAGGACATTCGAAATTTTTGACCATTTAGTTAACTTTTAGCGGAACGATCTATGGGTTGCATACCGGCACATCTGAATTATAAACTTATTTTTAGAAAACTTTTACATTAATAGGACATAAAATGATCAAAAAAATTGCGTTAATTGTCGGTTTGTTCTCGCTGTTCGCTTTTACGGCTTCGGCTCAAAAGGCCAAAACAAAAGCCGATCCGGCCAAAGATGTCCGCGCGGCTTTTGATCTGTTGATCGACGGAATTCGCGAAGGCAGCGTTGAAAAAACAGCGAATGCTTATGAAAATTCCGACCGCGTTCTGCTTTTTAATTATAACGGAACCGCCACTATCGGTTGGGAAAATATGCGTTCTAACCGCGAATCGATCTACGCCAAAACAAAAAACGTTTCGCTCGAAACGACCGGCGTTCGTGTGGAAATGCTTTCGCCTAGATCGGCCTATGTTTCATGCAAATGGAAACAAACGCAGGAAAACGAAGGCACATCGGAAACTTCTACCGGACGAATGACGCTTGTTTATAAACTTATAGGCAAAGATTGGAAGATCGTCCATTCTCACACATCGCCCGATAAATTGGCCGATGTCGAAATTATAGAGCAAGCACCGACTACGAAAAACGACGATCGCGAACGCGTCATTATTAAAGACAAACCTGCTCAATAAATAAAAAGCCGCCCATGTTTCAATAGGCGGCTAAATATATATTGGCGGCTAGTCCAAATAGTGTTAGACAGTGGCTCCCGGATAATTCGAACCTAAACGATCCGCATCTCCTTCGCCTAAAGAATTTACAAGCTCGTAATGAAAATAATCGAATTTTGCGGCAACCGGTGCGTGCACACGTTTTGTGTACATTTCGCGTGAACGATCTATCGCTTCACGAAGCCGGTCATAAAGATCGCTCGCTTCGCGGCCTTCGCTGACCTTTTGTTCGTTATAAAGCTTTATTTCCGAAACGAGCAGCCGTGCGAACCTACGGGCATCATTATGCAGACGGCGTTCGTCTTCGGCAACCTCGATAGGAAGATCGACATTTCTGCTGCTGAGCCGCGAACGTCCTTGTCCGGCACCGGCCGTTTCAACCACCGGTTCGGCAGCCGCGGCGGGAACTATTTCAGGCTGCGGCATTTCTTCCACAGGTTCGACCATAGGAAGATCGTCCGATTCGATCCTAGATTCTTCGAATGCAGCCGAGCCGTATGATTCGGTCGAGGTAAATGAATGATCCGACGTCGTTTCACCGACATAAGGCAGATCGTTCGACGGCGAAGGTTCTGAATCTTCCATTTCGGAAACAGCTTCTTCACCCTGAACTTCTTCTTCCATCGCCGGCGGCGCGGCAAATTCAAAACCGGATTCGGGGGCAGCGGGTTCTTCGACCGCTTCCGTATAAACTTCTTCCTGTTCTTCCGCTCCGGCTTCTTCGTAAACGATCTCGCCGTAATTGTCTTCGACCAAAGCTTCCTGAACGACCGGACTTTCCGTATATTCGGGTTCGGCCTCTACCTCATAAACATCATTTGCCGTTTCGACATATCCGCTGTCAAAATCTTGCACGGCAGTTTCAACAGTTGCTTGCGGCTGCTGATCGTAATCCGCTGCATCATTCTGCAGATGCTCTTCCGATCCCTGAACGACGGCAGCCGGCACGGCTTGTGCCGAAGCAAGTAATTCAACGGTCAGACCGGCAACACGCACAAGCGTTTCCAGAGCTTCGATATTTACCGGCGAACCATCGCTTCCCGAATCTGCATACAGAACAGCAACGCCGCGGCCGCGGGCGACAAGCGGTATGGCGGTCATAGATCCGGGTTCGCCGAATCCGAGAGGTTCCAAAAATTTCTGATCATCTGAAGATGAACTGTAAGATGCGAAACATGCGCTCAGAGATCTGACCGAATCGGCAAGAATAGTATCAGCGGAAGTTGAAAATTCGACCGAGCGAACCGTCTCATCACCGGCAAAAGCATTTTCTCCGAAAACCTTCCAGCCGACGAACATTTCGTTCTTTACGATAAAAAATGCACCGCGTGAGGTGAATTGCGCCGCGTGTTCGACAAGCGAACGCAGGATCGTCGCCTGTGAGGTTTTGGTGCTGATGTCGTTAATAGCATTTCGGAGCGATCCGTAACCGGTATCCGCTGAGCGTGCGGCTGATTCGCTGTTTTGACGCAGTTCTTCGGCATCGGCAAAAGCATTCGCGGCGAGCTGGGCTCCTTCGTCGCGTGCCAAACGCAGATGCTCCACAACAGACTCTGAAAAGGCTCCGTCAAACTCTTTTTCTGAGCCGAGATGATCGGAAAATTCTCGAAATGCGGTGTCCAATTGATTCTTATGCTTTTCGAATTCCGATTCGATCTTTGCCTGAAAATCGGCAACTTCGCGACGCATATCGTCGGTCATTCCTTTCAGGTAAGTTTCGAATTCAGTCCTCAAACTCAGTTCGAGTTCTTCACTATTCACAGTATTTCTCCTCCAAAATGTTGAAAATGATACATTTCAAGACTTGCGAGCCATAGCGGCAAAGATTGTAGCTAATGTCGGCGGGTAAACTGGCGAGAGGTATTTCCGTCGCCGTAATGAATTATGAACAATTAGGGCTGTGAATGTCAAGAATTTCTTTCAGAGAATAAAAAGATCCTTATGTCGCAACGACCTCGATATCCGGATCGATCTCTTCGCGGATCATATTTTCGATCGCCATAAGCGTTCCTGTCAGCGAACTCGGACAGCTTCCGCATGCTCCTTCGTAACGGATATTCAACTGCGAACCTTCTAAGGAAACGACCTCAAGCCAGCCGCCGTCACCCGCCAAATAAGGCCTGATCCGTTCGTCAAGAAGTTCGTTGATCTCGGCAAGTTTCGGATCGTCCGAAGCCGCCGCGGCTATCGCTCCGCCCACGGCTTTCGCCGCCGCCCGCCCATTTGTCACGGCAACGGCGCTCGCTTCGCGTATGGGAACGGCAAGCAGCGGCAATATCTCGTCCCAATCCATCACGTCCGTTTTTTCGACGGTTATCATTTTGTCCATGTAAAAAACGGACACAACCTCTTCGATGTCGAAAAGCGAACTTGCCAATGCGTCACCGCTTGCGTCCGCCGCCGTTTTGAATGAATGCGACGTTCCATGCGAAACCGGTTCGCGAAGTATGAATTTTACCGCGTTCGGATTTGGCGTTTCTTGTATATCTGCGATCTTTGGCATAACTCTATAACAAAGTTAAGGAACAAATCCTTACCTTTTTTTCTACATTATAAATTATAACCTATATCGCGTAATATTACACAATCGCGCACGAGGAATAGAACGGAGCGAATAAGAAGGCACTGAATGGGAGAGCGATCTGCCCGGTGAGAATTGCCGCCTGAGATCAGGCGGAATTTATTCTCGGATCCGGACAATATCGATCATTCGGTAATATGAATATCTTCGGTCTTACCGATCCTGCCTGATAGGAACATACCGCCAAAGACAAGTGTCAGGACCAAAAATACGAACGCCAGTACAACAAAAAGCGTGTTGCCGCCATAATTTCTATATGCTAGAAAGAACACGATTGTACCGACAAGGGAAACAACTGCTAACAAACCATTGAGTGTACCTTTCACAGAAATCACCTCCGATCATTGAAAAAAGGTTCGAACTCAAAGAGCCGTGAATTCGGCGGCGAATCCGCCGATGCAGGCTATTCGAGCAGACAAGAAACATTAACAAATGCTTGGTGCTAAACGCCTTAATGATACTCCCGATCACCTAAAAAAGGCAAGCTTTTATAAACTATTTGAGTTTCGCGGAAACGATCCGCGGTATCGACCGGAGATCGGTTTCGATCTGAACATCCGACCAGATCTTCGCGTCAAAAAATCCCCGGACCATTTCTGCTTGGCCGATCCCGAATTCAAGCAATATCTTTCCGCCGCGGCGAAGATGTTTCGGAGCTTGGCCAATGATCATTTCCAAGATCAAAAAACCGCTGCCGCCATCGGTCAAAGCCGTGTGCGGCTCGAATTCGCGCACATCTGTTTCAAGCTCTGCGATATCAGCCGCCGGAATATATGGCGGATTAGAAACAATTAGATCAAGATCAGATTCCGGTATGTCTAAAAAAATGTCGGATCTAACAAACTTTGCTCTATCGGCAACCAAATGCCTTTCTGCATTTTTTTCGGCAACGGCCAAAGCGTCTTCCGAAATATCGCCGCATACAGCGTTCGCGGTTTTAATGATGTTCAGTATCGAGATCGCGATACAGCCTGACCCGACGCCGATCTCGCAAAATTTCGGAGAATCTATCTCGCGCAGAAATTCGACCGATCTTTCCACCAGCATTTCGGTTTCAGGACGCGGTATCAGCACAGATCGATCTACATAAAAAAGCAGGCCGTAAAATTCCTTTTCACCCGCGATGTAATGAAAAGGTTCGCCCATCGAGCGTCGTTCGACAAAGGAAAGAAATCGCGTTAGATCTTCTCCGCTTAATTCGTCCGAATTATGAGAAATAAGAAAAGCACGATCTTTGTTCAGAACAAATCCCAACAGCAGCGAAGCCTCACGCCGCGGCTCCGGAATTCCGCCCGCATTAAGCTCCTGAGCTGCAAAAATGACCGCTTCATCGATCGTCATCGTGCGCCGTCGCCGCTCAAGATAGCCGGAAATGTCATTACTATTATTTTCAGATCGAGCCAGAACGACCAATTCTCTATATAGAACATATCGAGCGCGACCATTTGTTCAAATCCGATTTGGCTGCGTCCGGAAACCTGCCACAAACCGGTAATGCCCGGTTTCATATCCAAACGTTTTCGGTGACGAAGCTTATAGTCTTCGACCTCATAAGGTATCGGCGGCCGCGGTCCAACAATGCTCATTTCGCCTATCAGAACATTCAATATTTGCGGAAGTTCGTCCAGGCTTGTACGCCGCAGCTTCGCGCCAAATGCCGTAAGACGCGGATCGTTCTTGACCTTGCCGAACAAAGGTTCGTCGGTATTGCCGATATTTGCCCTCGAATTGCCTTGGATGTTTCGTTTATAGATCTCTCTGTGCAGCTCTTCGCCCGAATCCGCAGCCATTGTCCGAAATTTATAGCAAAGAAAAACACGTCCATCCATTCCAACGCGTTCCTGTTTGAATAATATCGGGCCTTTCGAATCACGGCGTATCAATACCGCAATGACAAGCCAAACAGGAGCAGTCAAAATAATGGCAAAGATCGCTGCGATCACATCGAACGTACGTTTCAAAAATCTCTGAGCATCAGAAAGCGGTTCGCGAAAAAGCCTGACCATCGGCAGAACGCCGATCTGTTCGACGCTTGTTTTTTGCGGCAGCAGATTGAACAGGCTTGGCGCAAATCTAAATTCCACTCTTTGATTTCGGCCGGCCTGCAGCATTGATTCGAACATCGTCGAGCTTTGAAGCGAATTATCCGTAATGATGACCTCTTGTATCGCGAGCTCGCATATCAGATTCGGCAGGTCGTCGATATGTCCGATTATCTCGGCGTGCGAAGCGGCAAATTCCGGATCGATCTCAGATCCGCAATCGACAACACCGATCACTTTATAACCCAAACCCCGCCGTTCGCCGAGTATATTAAGAGTTTGAATGGCTTCCGCGTTGGTTCCGACCACTAATGTCGGTATCAGATTTATCCCGCGTTCGCGAAACATTGTCTGCACGACTCTAAGCCCAAGATGAAATGCGGAAATAAGAGCCAATGCAATGGCAAAATCGAGAAAGAAAAGACTTCTTGAATAAGAAAAATCGCGAAAGGCATAGCCGCCGCGAAAAAGAAAAGCCCAAGACACCATCAAAAGAGATCCGACAGCGACCGCTTTTAGTATCTTAGAAAATTCTTTTGTATAAGAAAATGCTCCGTGAAATTTGTATGTTCCCAGATAAAAAAGCATTACCATACGGATTATCACAGCAAAATAAAGAATACCGGCGTATGGAACGAATTCTTTTGTCCAAGCCAAAGCGGTGTCTGATAGAACGCTGTTGCCGCCGCGCAGAGTAAAAGCCGCAATAAAGCTAATTGCCGTCAGAAAACCATCGACCGCAACGACAGAGATCTTGGCCGCCGGCATGACCCAACGCGGCACACGTTCCTTGGAACGCTTGGCTTGCGTCATAGGTCTAATTCTTTTGTCCAGAACCGTTTTAGCCTTCATCGCTTAATAATTTAATCTGTTAAGAGTTTAACATTATGATATTGCATCTAAAAGGCATTTCATTTAGGCTGATTTTGCCGGACTTCCACAAAGCCTTGCGGCTGCGGTGCTCGACTAATAATGAGAGTTTTGATCACATCGCCGAGCTTTGTGCAAACAGATAATGTAAGCGGCATTTCAACGATGACGGCATTGATCGTTAAGCATTGTCGGGCGGATTTTGTCCCATTTACGGCGGGCAGGCGTGACGGTCAATCATTCGGGATCGGCTGGCTGGCAAGGCAGATAACGCTTCCGATGCGTTATCTTAAAACCTTGAAAGCCGCAAAACCGGACATCGTTCATATCAACACAGCTCTCGAAACACGCGCCGTCTGGCGCGACACCGCTTTGGCGGCATTGACAAAAATTAGAAAGATTCCGGTCGTGCTTCATATACACGGCGGAAAATTCATGACGCTTGGATCACGTTCGCCGATACAAAAAGCATTGATAAAAAAAATGCTCGGATCAGCCGACGAGATCTTGGTTTTAAGCAGCGGCGAGAGTGCTTTGATCGAAAAATTCGGCGTCGGTTCAATTAACGTTTTGCCTAATGCGATCGAACTCGGACAAATGCCGCAGCATCGCGATCAAAAAAATATCCGGACCATACTTTATTTGGGCCGTTTGGACAGATCGAAAGGGTTGGATGAGATCATCGAAGCCGTAAAAACTTTGAAATGGCAGGGCTTCAAATTCAAATTCAAATGCTTTGGCGCCGGACCTTATAAAGACGATTTTATAAAAGGAATGCAGGGCTCCATCGGCGATGATTTTTATTTTGGCGGCGTCGTTTCCGGTGAGGAAAAATTTGAGGCGTTCGCCACATCGGATATCTTTCTGCTGCCGTCGCATTTTGAAGGAATGCCGATGGCTTTGCTCGAGGCCATGGCCGCCGGCTGCGTTCCGGTCGTTTCGGATGTCGGTTCCACCGCAACCGCCGTGAACGACGGACGAAACGGCTATCTTATTGAACCGAAAAACGTTACGACGCTTGTCGGCAAGCTGAAATTTCTTTTATCCGGCGAAACAAAATGGCAAGCGTTTCGAGAAAAGGCTCGCGAAGCGATCGAAAAAAAATTCAACATTGAAGATTATTCGTTAAAATTGACAACGATATATTCATCCGCAATTGATAAAGCGAATGGCAAGAACTGATGCCGGAAAAGTTTAAAAATGAACGTGAACGCATCAGGATAATCAGCCTTTTGGTCGATGTCTGCGATACTAGATCGGCGGTTGACCATATAGAAAATTTGATCGGCCGCGGCGCATTCATCGCCTGCGCTAATGTGCATATGACAATGGAAGCAGCCGACGACCCGGATTTTGCCGCGATGGTAAATTCCGCCGACCTAATCGTTGCCGACGGCAAACCGATCGCCGTAATGCAGCGAAAACTCGGCAAAAAAAATGCGCGTCAGATACGCGGCTACGACCTGATGATCGGCCTGCTCAGATTCGCCGCCAAAAATAATATAAAGGTCGGCATTTTTGGCGGCAGCAAGGAAACGCTTGCGGCCTATCAAAAACGCGCGGAGTCAGATTTTGCCGGGATCAATATAGTTTACAGTTTTTCGCCGCCATTTATTCCCGGCGAAATGCCGCTCAACCCACAAACGATCGCCGATATAAATGCGTCGCAGGCCGAATTGCTTTTCGTTGCTCTCGGCTGCCCGAAACAGGAAAAATGGATGGCGAAAAACCGCGAAAGTTTATCAGCGGTTCAGATCGGCGTCGGTGCGGCCGTCGATTTTTATGCCGGAACCGCAGCCAAAGCTCCTGAAAGCTTACAGCGTATCGGATTGGAATGGCTTTTTCGTTTATATAAAGAACCAAAGCGGCTCTGGCGTCGATATTTGTTGAACAATCCGCGATTTGTCTATCGCGCCGTGCGCCGGCTTTTAACGAAGAAATAAAAGAAAGCCGTCACTTTGCCTTTTAATTTTGCCTTTTCGCCGAAAAGTTCGATAATAGGCTATTATGCCCAAGGATTGACCTATGAAATTTATAACTGATCTGCGGCTTCTTATTTTGGCTATCTGGCTCGGAGCAGCCGTTTTCTTTATCGGCGTCGCACAGGTCGCTTTTTCGGTTCTGCCGACACGCGAATCTGCCGGTGCGGTCGTTAACGGCACGCTTTCGATCTTAAATTATGCCGGTTTGGCTATATCGGTCATTTTGTTTCTGAGTTCGTTCTTGTCATCGAATTCCAGAAACATGTTCATGCTTTGGGCGGAACGGATCCTTTTGCTTATATTTGCAGCGGCATGTGCCGCCGGGCAATTTGTGATCGGTCTTATGATGATGACCGTCAGAGCACAGATGAACGGACCGGTCGATGCTCTCGCTGCCGATGACCCATTACGTCTGCGGTTTGCCGAACTGCACGAATATTCGGTTTGGGTTTTAATGACGGCAATGGCCGCAGCCTTGATCGCGTTCTTTTTGATATCGAACCGACGTTCCGCATCGGCCAAAAATGATGCGGCAAAAATAGACGATCCGTACGACTTTTCGAAGGAATTCAAAATTTAAATTTTTATGGAAATCATTCAGGATATAAACAAATTCTCCGGCCGTTATTCGCGTTGGAACGGAAACGACGATCTTTCCGGCTATCCGTTCGTAGAAAATACAGAAACGCCGTTTACCGCTGCCCGCCGGGCTTTGCCTATGTTGAATTTGGCTTTGATAACATCCGCCGGCGCATATATCGACGGCACCGAACCTTTTGACACCACATCAAAAGACGGCGATATGAATTTCCGTGAATTGCCGATCGAACTCGAAGCTTCGGATATCAGATACGCCGCAAAAGGCTTTGATCCGGCTGCGGTCCTTGCCGATAGAAATTCGCAGATCCCGATCGACCGGCTTTTGGAATACGAAGCAAATGCCGTCATCGGCAGATTGAATCCGGTTTGGTGGAGCATGAGCAGCTACATTCCAAACGCCGCAAAGGTCGCGCAGGAAATGGCGCCAAAACTTGTCGAACGCCTGCTGCGTTACGAGGTTCAGGCAGCGTTATTCGTTCCGGCTTCGCGGCTTTGTCACCAAACGCTCGGCATTCTCGCACGCGGCGTGGAACTCGCCGGGATTCCGACGATCATACTTTCGGTCGACCGTTCTTATACATTGGGTGCGCGGCCGCCGCGTGTCGCCTATTATACCGGCAAGCTCGGATCTGTCGCCGGCGATCCGAACTGGAAGGAATTTCAGCTTCGTATTCTCGATGAAACACTTCGCTGGATAGAAACATACGATCAGCCCGGAGCACGCAAACTCGCGGTCGATCTTCAAAGCCGCGTCGAAGCCGCTCGCGGCGAACGTTGATATTATGAAAAGCAAGATCTTCTACACAACTGTTTTCCTGATGGCCTCGGCTCTCGCGGTCGCCGGACAAACTGAAACGCTGACCAACAAAACGGTCGTCGATATGACCGAGGTCGGACTTTCGCAGGAAATTGCTACAAAGACACGGCCGATCTTTATGTCGAGATCGGATATGTTTCTATGTCTTGGATAACGCACAGATATGTTTATCGTATTTACGACCGCCGTTCGGGTGCCGTTATCGCGGCCGGTGAAACGACTTCGTGGGGTTCGCTCGCGGAAAATCTTGCACGGCACATCGGCAAAGATATGGAAAAGATAATGAACGGTTCGGCCGATTGATCAAATAGACATCTGCCAGTGTTTTATTCCTTCGACCGGATATAAAAGCTGAAGTATATTAAGCAAAAGACCGTCGCGTATCCAGATCAGCAAAATGATCTCGACCGCGATAAAAAAGAACAAAGCACGCAGCCAGCCGAGTTTTGCCGCGATCCAAAAACCCAAAAGACAGGCAATTAGATCTCCGATCGAATTCGCTATCGAATCGCCGAAATAATCTACAGAAGCCGTATTTGCCCGATATTTTTCGATTATAAAATTGGAATTTTCGAGTATTTCCCAACCCATTTCCGCAACGCCCGCGATCAGCATTTGCCAATTCAGCGACAGTTTGGAGAATATGATCCCTGTAAGCCAAAAGAACAGAACGCCGTGCAGAACATGCGTGAAACTGTACGGATCGAAAAGATGCTGCGATGTGTGGCTGCTTTCCCAAGCTTCGTTTATATAAACGGCGTGATCGCCGATCTTGCACCACCAAACTCGGCCGTTAAAATGCAGAACGGCCGCCATCAATAAAGTTCCGGCCGGGATCAGAGCAATGGCCAGCTTATCGCCGGTGTTCTTGAATTTGAATGAAGAAGATCCGTTATTCATATCGACGAATTGCAGAATACTATACGTTCATTAAATTTAACGAACGCTTCCGATAAAAAATTTGTCTTCTTTTACCGTATTTTTCCGCATTACATATTAGAAGAAATTTAACACCCTCGGAGGAATATCTAATGGCAGATCTTTCATCGTTCTCAAAAACCGCAATGGATTGGAAGATAACAAGTTACGGCGACATCGGCGGCTTTGCCGGTTACGGCGGTAAACTCTCGCATTTTCGTTTTTACAGCCAAAGTCTAGGTCTAAAAATGCACACGATCTTAGTAACGGTCGGTGTCGGAGTCGGGGTTGACGTCACACCCGGATTTCTAAGCATGGCCAAAAACGCTCTGGAAAGATTTTTTAAGGTTCAGGGAGCAGTATCCGCAGAGAGCAATTATACGGCGCTCGAATGTCATAAGCCTTTTTCCTTGAATGACATTGACGGAGCAAATGCAGGAGCGATCGACACCGCTCTTGCGATCACATTCGGCTATAAGGTCGGATATTGTCACTGCAGCGGAAATCCTTTAGGGCCGGCCGGCGGAGCATTGATCTTTTCGATCCCTGCATCCGTAGATCCTACGTTTACGGTCACCGCCGAAGCTTCTTCATCGGCAGGCGTGTTCGTTTCATTGGATGGATCGCATTTGGCGCAAATAAACAATAGCCGAAGAGAACGTGAATTTGCACGGCGGCCGTCAGACCCGCTTGTTCGTCCGGCTGGCGGATTTTAACTATTCGGTCGTAACCTCATCTTCGCCCTGAAGCGCGGCGTGAAGCGTGTGCCAGCTAAGCGAAGCGCATTTTACGCGCGCCGGAAATTCCAGCACGCCGGCAAATATCCTAAGTTTGCCGAGGTCGTTGTCATCGGTTTCAATGTCCAGTTCGCCGGTGACCATTTTGTGAAATTCATTAAATATGGATTCGGCCTCGGCACTTGTTTTACCTTTTACGGCCTGCGTCATCATCGAAGCCGAAGCTTTTGAAATGGCACAGCCCGACCCTTTGAACGCAACGTCCGTAACAACGTCGCCTTCGGTCTTTATATAAACACGCAAAGCATCGCCGCACAGCGGATTCTTCCCGTCCGCATATTGATCGGCATCAGATATCTCGCGAAAATTTCGCGGATTCTTGTTATGCTCTAAAATTACCTCTTGATATAGATCGCTTAATTCTGACATTTTAATTAGCCAGCTGGTTGTTTAAAAATTCTTCCAGTTGTTCTTCCAATCCGACCTTCGCGGAAAATATGCCTGTTCCGTGGCCGCCCTTTTCGTAAATTTTTATTTCTGCGGCATCACCGCCGGCTCTCTTCAAAGCTCTGACAGAATTTGCAGATTCGGCATCGTCTTCCGCCGCGACAAGAAGCAGCGGCCGATCACCGTATTTTTGTACGGCCGGTTCGGTCGGCATATTGCCAAAATAATTCACTCCCGGCGAAAGCAACGCAACGGCTTTGACCTTCGGATGATCCGCGGCGTAGATCAACGCAAGGCTGCTGCCGTAAGACGCGCCAACGATACCGATCCGATCCGCATTGACATTTGCTTGCTTCGATATAAACTCCAATGCCGCATCGACATCGCCGAGCATTCCTTTTACCGCGTCATCAGACCGGCTGACCGGAACGGCTTTGCCGTCTTTTGTCTTTACCGATTCGCCAAATCCGCGGCCGTCAAACGAAAGAATATTAAAGCCGTCCGCCTGCAGTTGCAACGCAAGGTCGTCATAAGAATGCCGGTCGCTCTCCCATTGATGGAGCAAAATAACCGCCGGCGATTTCGCATTCGGCGAAGCATAAAAAGAGCCGATAAGAACAACTCCGTCCGCAGAATCGAACGTAACCTTTTGCGGTTCGGCGGCCGCCGTGTTCGCGTTCGCGTTCGTTTTTGCCGTCGGCGTCGCAGTTGAATTTACATTCGCATTCGGAATCGAATTCGCAGAACGCGAGGTATTGTTCGACGAAACTCCGCCGCAGCCTGTCAATAAAACGAACGAAAAAATTGTGGTCAAAATTTTGAGCTTCATAATTATTTTGTCTCACGGAGCTTCTCAACATCGGCCAGATCCTGCAGGCGTCCGACGGCCTCTTTATTTTTTATAAGGTCGTCCCGCGATATGTAATAGACCTCATTGCCGCCGAGTGTTGCAGCGTTGCGCCTAGCCCAGCAATCTTCGAAATCCAATGCCTCAGCGTCGAGTAGAATATCGATCCTTCCCGGAGCACGGCCCATCGTATAAAAGTATCCGGGTCGAGTAAAATCCGCGGGAGTCAATCCTTCAAGCGGAGCTCCAAATTCATCAAGTGCTCGAAACAGACGCTCAGAATTCTCGGCGTCCGCCGCCACCCAAATATCCAAGTCTTTAGTGTAGCGCGGTTCAGAATGCCGGATGACGGCATATCCGCCGATGATCAGAAATCTAACTCCTTCTCTTATGAAGGCCGCCAATAGATCTTTGAAGTCTTGATTCACTAAGGTCTTCTCCTTTCATCTGATGGGCATCCACGACCATCTGCCACACTGTGTCAAACACGACTTCGTGAGGTTGTGATCGCCAATACTTAACATCAGGATACTTTTCTGCATCCTCAATGCGGCCGTACCAAGCTGTGATCTCGCGTTTTTGTTTCACGCAAATACCTCTATAACCTTCTGCACGGCGTCGGCTAATTTATCGACCTCTTCGCGTGTGTTGTAAAAAGCGAACGAAGCTCTGGCAGTTGCCGGAACGTCGAAAAATTCCATCACGGGCTGTGCGCAATGGTGGCCGGCCCGCACCGCGATTCCCTGCTGATCCAAGATAGTTCCGATGTCGTGCGGATGAATGCCGTCGATCGTGAACGAAAGCACCGAAGCTTTTTCGGCGGCCGTTCCGATCAATTTTATCTCCGGAATATCTCCCAATCTCTGCATCGCATATTCCAAAAGACCGTGTTCATATTCCGCGGCGGCCGCGAGGTCGATCGAATTTATATAATCGATTGCCGCACCCAAACCGATGCCTGCGGCGATCGCCGGCGTTCCGGCTTCGAATTTTTCCGGTATCGGAGCGAACGTCGTTCTTTCAAACGAAACGGTACGGATCATTCCGCCGCCGGTTTGATACGGCGGCATTTTATCCAGCCATTCGCGCTTTCCGTAAACAATGCCGCTGCCTGTCGGCGCATACATTTTATGGCCTGAGAACACAAAGAAATCCGCGTCCAGATCCTGAACATCAACCGGAAAATGCGGCACGCTCTGCGCACCGTCAACCAGAACTGGCACGCCGAATTTATGAGCTGTCGCGATCATTTCCTTTATCGGATTTACGGTGCCGAGCGAATTTGAAACATGCGCCGCGGCGACCATTTTCGTCCGCTCGTTCAGCATATTTTCGTATTCATCGATGATCAGTTCGCCCTTTTCATTCATCGGTATAACGCGGATCTTTGCACCGCGTTCTTCGGCGATCTGCTGCCACGGAATGATGTTCGAATGATGCTCCATTTGGCTGATCAATATCTCGTCGCCTTCGCCGATAAATTTGCGGCCGTATGAAGAAGCGACCAGATTTATGCCCTCGGTCGTGCCGCGGACAAAGATACATTCCTTCGCCTCTTTCGCATTTATAAAACGTTTCACCTTTTCGCGCGCCGCTTCATAAGCGGTCGTCGCGTGCTGCGACAAATAATGAACGCCGCGGTGTATGTTCGAATGTTCCTCAGCCAAATATTTCGAACCGCGGTCGATCACCGACTGCGGCACCTGCGACGAAGCACCGTTATCCAAATAAACCAATGGCTTTCCGTTCACTTCCTGCGACAATACCGGAAAATCACCCCTAACTTTTTCTACATCCCAATTACTCATTTTAGTTGCCGATATCATACATTTACTAGTTTTTCGATCTCGACGCTTTCTAAATAAAGCGTGTCAGGGCTAATGTCCAATTCATTTCCCCACTGAACGGTTCCATATTCAACGGAGATATTTTTGAATTTACTTAATTCATTCAGTGGTTTAAATGCCGGATATTTCAAATATGGTTTCATATCGAAACTCTTTAATCGACCATCGGTAAACCGTATTTCCAGTGTGAAATCGTCCTTTGCTTTTACTTTTACAACTCTGATCATAATTACCTCAATGGCTCTATCTTAAAAACTGTTTGGCCTGTTATTGCTAATTCCCAATCTTTCATTAATTCATCCTGATGTATTTCGATCCACGCCGTTACCAGCTTTAATTTGTTTTGACGGATCGCGCCCTCCATTAGGTTGCCATCCGGAATCGAGATCACAGCTTCCGATCCTCCGTATTTAACATGAATGTGCGGAGCTTTGTGCTTTCGGTTATCAAAAAAATACATTAGTACGACAATGCCGTAAAACGAAGATATCACTGGCATATATATTAAGCCCCAAACTCCGACCCAAGACGGTTAAGCACCGCCGTATCAAGTTCCTTCTTAATACTTTCGATCTCTATCTTGTTAATTATCTCCTCTGCAAAGCCGTATGTCAGCAGATTTCTGGCTAGATTTTCCGGCAGGCCGCGGGCGAGCAGATAGAAAAGCTCTTCTTCTTCGAGCTGCCCGACGGTCGCTCCGTGAGCGCATTTTACGTCGTCGTTATAAATTTCGAGCTGCGGTTTTGTATCGACACGAGCTTCGTTCGACAGCAGCAGATTCTTGTTCGATTGATTCGCATCCGTGCCCGAAGCATTTTCGCGAACAAAAACTTTGCCGTTAAAAACCGCACGTGAATGGTCATTCAAAACGCCTTTGTATGTTTGATGCGACGTGCAGTTCGGCACCTGATGATCGATGATCGAATGTGTATCTGCGTGCTGCGTTCCGTTCACCATATACAGTCCGTCAACGTAAGCTTCGCCGCCTTCCGCCGTAAATTTTACATCGATGTCGTGCCGCGATATCGCTCCGCCAAAATTTATGCTCGTCGCGTCATATAGGCCGCCGCGTCCGATTTCGACTTCGGTCGTGCCGATGTTAAAGGCTTCGGCCGCATCGCGCTGTATTCGATAATGTGTCAGCGAAGCGTTGTCTTCGACGACGATCTGCACCGCCGCATTCGTAAAACTTTTTGCGCCGGAATCATATGTTTCGACGATCACCCCTTTGCTGCCGGCTTCGGCGATTATCAATATATGCGGAAAAACCGCCGAATCATCCTCGGCTGAAAACGTCAGCTCGATCGGTTCGGAAATACTTGTTTCTTTTGGTATGCGAATAACTTTTATATCCGCAAAAGCAAGGTTCAGAGCCGCAAATCCATTGCGGCGAAAATTGAACCGTTCTAATAATTCGAGAGCATTTTCCGCTATCGGCTCGGTTTGAACACCGACAGCCGACCAATTTTCATTCGCGATCGGCGCAACATTCGTATATTTCCAATCCTCATTTTTCACCGAAGGAAAACCAAGTTCGCCAAATACCGCGAACGCATTTCGACGCATTTCCCGCACATCATCAACGCCGCTTGCCGCGATGAACTTTTCAAATTCTTCGTTAAATTGCGTAACCATAACTGCCGTACTTGATACCATTTTCTTAAAATACCTTGACCAAACTAAACTTTTTGTCCGATCTGATCACATTCGCCGGATCTAAAATAAATGCCTTCGCGAGCTTTAATTTCGCATCGTTCTCTGCCCGCGTCTTTTTGTCATCGACTATCGTTGACGTATCGTGATCGAAGAGAAAATCGTGGCGAATAAGCGCATATTTCACACCCAATGATCTCGCTTTTGCTCTTAATTCTTCCTCGTTTTGCGATTCCCAAATAAACTTTCTGAACGTCCAATCTTCGAATAAATAATCCGAAACCGCCGCCCTGTTCAATGTATAAGTATCGCGGCGCATATTTATCAGCCAAACTTTATCGTCCTTTTCGGCGACCGAATCCAGAAGCTGATAATAGCTGTAATGATCGAGATTTTTCGCCAAATATGCATCGCGCGTTTCACCGCCCAGAACAACACGCACCGGAGCCTTCTGCAAAAACCACGCTGTCGAAACCAAGATCCCGGCAACCGACGCGGCTCCGAGTACGCCTCGCGTAAAATTTCCCGAATTTTCGTCTTTCTCAAATATTCTCTGCGCCGAAAAGATCATCGCTATCGATATCACCGGCAATATCGGCAGCAGATAGCGAAGCTGCTGGCTTGAGAACATCCAAAATAGAAAAACTATCGCCGCAACGCCGGCCGAGATCTTTATTTCAACCGGCACATCATATTTCCACAGAGCAAATAAAAATATCGGAATGCCGATCAAAAATGCTACGCCCAAAACACCGTCAAAATTTTCCGCGATGTCCGGCTGAGCCTCGACCGACAAATTCCACGGAAGCAGAACATAGTCCGCCGCCGATTTTTCGACACCGCCGTATTGCGAATTCATCGCCTGAAAAAGATTCGATCTTTCCACGTCCCAACCGTCGGCTTTGCCCGGCCAGATGCTCATATAAAATGGAAAGACCGGACTGCCGGTCGCGTTCCATGTCCGCAGAAACCACGGCGAAGCTATCACGCCCGCAAATATCAAAGCCGCAAAACCGCCCGCGATTATCGGTGCCAAATTTCCGGAATTTTCCTTCGCCGTACGAGCCTTTAACAAAATGACCAAGGCAAAAGCCGCGATCACAAAAACCGTTGTCAGCTTTACCGACAAAGCCGCGCCTAAAAATATCGCGATCATCGCCGCCCGGTCGTTGCTCGGCTCATTCCACCAGCGGCACAAAGCGTAGATAGCGATCGTTATATAAAGGGCCAGGCCGACATCGACATAAGCGCTCGACGCGACATAGAACACCGTAGGCACGCTGACCACGACCAACACGGCCGTAAGAGCCCAACGCCTTTCAATGCCGATTTCGCGCGACCAGCCGAATATAGCCATCGCGAGCAGCGGCAAATATAAGAACATCGTCGCACCGGCCGCGGCTTCGCCCGCGCGTGTGCTAAAAATTCCGCCGAGCAGCATCGCCCAAACGTTATGCATCTCAATGCCGAGCGACAGAAAACTCGCGATATTGCCGTCGATAAAGGCATTGCTGCCTTGCGCGATGAATTGCTTCGGAACGGAAAAATGATAAAGCAGCGTGTCCTTTGCCGTCGGCGGAGCAAGCGCCGCGATAAATGCAAGCACGACCGGCACGGCGATCAATATCAACCGGAATTTATCGATCAGCGAAGGCTTTTCGGGCACGCGGCTTTCGGCTTTTGCTTCGCGCACACGCGTTAAACCATACGCCGCAAGCATTACGCCGACGAGTGTTATCACGACCGCGGCCGCCGAATTATACGCACCGGCAACACCGACAAAGAACCATATCAAAGACCAGACCGCCGAACCAGCCGCCGTTTTTACGGCAAGTTCCAAAATATGCGAATGCGTTTCGACCCGTTCGGTTTTTATAAAACCGATCAAAAGATTTCCCAAACCAAACCACGAAATTCCGATAAGCAGAGCCGCGATGCCGCCGACAAATGTATCCGCAAAGCCGCTTCCGAAAAGCGGTCCGCCGCCAAGATTGGAGATCAAAGCCGGCAACTGGCCGACATCCGAACCGCGGTTCGCAAAAAATGCAATAAGCAGAACAACCGCCCATAACCCGATCAGGATCGCGAGATTAGAATTGCTTGATTTTTCGGAATTTTGGGACAAAATTTTGTTTACTTGATTTTTGGAACGCAAATTTTCTTTGCTAATTCGTCAGGTATATCATTATGTCTCGGCACGGCTGTTCGACGATTTTGTGATGGATTGTGCCACCAAGAATGTCGACCGCCTTACCTCAATAACTCGCAGCCCTGTGATGTCAGATAACGAACAAGTTCTCTCCGCTTCATATTGCGATCTGAAATTCTCTATAACCTTCGCCTGCGAATGCTCGAGCGTCTTGCCTATTAAATTCCAAAGCTTCGCCAAGCGTGACCTTTAATGTGTCCAAAAGTTCTTCGCGGGTTGCTTCCTGACAATTCACTCCCGGAATTTCTTCGATCCAACCGATCCACCAGCCGTCAACTTGTTTGATTATCGCTGTGTAATTTTGTTTCATTTGACCTCTATTTACCCGCGGCTTTTACCCAATCGTAGCCTTTTTCTTCGAGTTCGAGTGCGAGCTCTTTTCCGCCTTCTTTGACGATCTTTCCGTTCGCCAGAACGTGGACAAAATCGGGCTGAATGTAATTCAACAGCCGCTGGTAATGTGTGACAAGGATGATCGCGTTATCTTCGTCGCGCAGTTTGTTGACGCCTTCGGCGACGATCCGCAGAGCATCGATATCAAGTCCCGAATCGGTTTCGTCCAGAACACCGAGTTTTGGCGCAAGCACGGCCATCTGCAGTATCTCGTTGCGTTTCTTTTCGCCGCCCGAAAAACCTTCGTTCACGGATCGTTTGAAAAACTGCGGATCCATTTCGACGATCTTTGCTTTTTCTTTCAGCAGATCGTTAAATTCGAGTGGATCTAGTTCTTCGCCGCCCGTGTGCTTCATTTTTTCGTTATAGGCAAGCCGCAGGAATTGCGAATTCGACACACCCGGAACTTCGACCGGATATTGGAACGCCATAAAAACGCCTTCGCGTGCGCGTTCGTCGGGTTCGAGTTCAAGCAGATTCTTGCCTTCGAACAAAACTTCGCCGGAGATCACCTCGTATGTCGGATGACCGGCCAAAACCTTTGCCAAGGTCGATTTCCCGGAACCATTCGGCCCCATTATCGCGTGAACCTCGCCCTTTTTAACCTGAAGATTCAGGCCTTTCAATATTTCCTTGCCGTCAATTCCGGCATGCAGATCTTTAATTTCTAATAACATATTGTTTTTGAACCACATAGACACAGAGGAAACATAGGAATAGAAGCGACATACTATGTGATCTATGTGCCTATGTGGTTATTTCTTAATATTTATTTCACCTTTCAAATATAAAACCGCGTTGCCGCCGATCTTCACTCTGTCGCCGGCAGATTCGCAAAACAATTCGCCGCCGCGTTTTGAGAGTTGTCGGGCGAACATCTTATCTTTGCCCAATTCTTTCGCCCAATACGGGATCAGCGAACAATGTATCGAACCCGTGACCGGATCTTCGGGAATGCCGATCCGCGGTGCGAACAGACGCGAAACAAGATCGCTCGTGTCGCCTTTTGCCGTTATGATGATCTCGTCATACGGCAGTTCGGCCAAACGATGCATATCGGGTTCGGCATTCGCCACCTCGCTTTCATTTTGCAGCAGAGCCATCAGCATATTTCCCTGCGTTTCCCAAAGCTGCAGCGGCACAACGCTAAGCGAAAGCGAAAGTTCGGCGATCTGATCGATCTTTTCGACCGGATAAGCCGGAAAATCCATAACGAATTTATCGCCGTCTTTTGTAACCGAAAGTTCGCCGCTTTTGTCGGAATAAAATTCGATCTTTTCGGTTTCCCATCTCAGTTCGTTAAAGATCACATACGAAGACGCCAGCGTCGCGTGTCCGCAAAGGTTGATCTCGACCTTCGGCGTAAACCAGCGAATGTGATATTTTCCGTTCTCTTTTACAAAGAACGCCGTCTCCGACAAATTATTCTCCGCCGCGATATTCTGCATCACATCATCCGCCAGCCATTCCTCAAGCGGAACAACAGCCGCCGGATTTCCGCCGAACGGCTTGTCTGTAAACGCATCAACCTGAAAGATCTGAAGTTTCATCTTTGTACAACTCAGTTCAAAATAATCGTTTAGCCGCCGAGATCATCATGCCAAGCAAAACCACCACACCAAGACTAAACCCAATTCCCTTGAGAACGTTTAATAATAAACGGCGATTATTTATCCTTATCACGCCTGTCCGCATCATCATCCAAAAAAACGCACCGACAAATAGAACCAAGATAAATAATGCCGCTCCACCTATCAACGGAAGCAATAGATTAAATTCACCATTCACCATTGATCATTGATCATTCACCATTCACAACCGCTATCGCCTGTATCTCTATCTGCGTTCCAAAATGCAGGTCTTTTACCGGTATCATCGCCCTTGCCGGACGATGTTCGCCCATTACCTCGGCGTATTTTTTATTGACGGCGTCCCATAATTCCATATCCGAAACATAGATCGTGAATTGTATTACGTTATCCAGACCGCTGCCCGCGGCTTTCAAAACCGCCTCGACATTTCGCAATGCAAGCTCCGTCTGCTCTTCGATCGAACCCGTAAAAGGCTCACGCGTATCAAGCGACATAGGCAATTGCCCAGACACATAAACAAGCCCGTTATGCTCAATTCCCGGCGAATAATGCCCCTTCGGCATCGGCTGATCTGGTGGTTGGATTGTCTTCATGTAATTTAACCACGGAGGCAACAGACAGCACAGAGATTTTTAATATTTATTCTCCGTGAACTCTGTGTTCTCTGTAGTGAACTATCCCACGCTTCCTTCTAATTTCAATCCCAGCAGCTTCGTTGCCTCAACCGCATATTCCATCGGCAGTTCGCGGAAAACTTCTTTGCAGAAACCGTTGATGATGAGCGAAACGGCGTCTTCCTGTGCGATGCCGCGTTGTTGCAAATAAAATAGCTGATCTTCGCTGATCTTGCTGGTCGTTGCTTCGTGTTCGACGCGTGCGGTGTTGTTCATCACCTCGATATACGGAAAAGTATTCGCCTCGCACGTTTGGCCGATCAGCATCGAATCGCACTGCGTATAATTTCGAGCGCCTTCGGCCTTTGGCATTATCTTCACCAATCCGCGATAGCTGTTGTTCGATTTTCCGGCCGAGATTCCTTTCGAGATGATCGTCGATTTCGTGTTTTTGCCGAGGTGGATCATCTTCGTTCCGGTGTCGGCGATCTGCGCGTTGTTCGTCAGTGCGACCGAATAAAATTCGCCTATCGAATTATCGCCTTGCAAAATAACGCTCGGATATTTCCACGTTATCGCCGAACCGGTTTCGACCTGCGTCCACGAAATTTTCGAATTCACGCCGCGGCACGCACCGCGTTTGGTCACAAAATTATAAATGCCGCCTTTGCCGTTCTCGTCGCCGGCGTACCAATTCTGCACGGTCGAATATTTGATCTCGGCATCGTCCAAAGCAACGAGTTCGACGACCGCCGCGTGCAGTTGATTCGTGTCGAATTGCGGAGCCGTACAGCCTTCGTTATACGCAACATAACCGCCTTCTTCCGCCACGATCAGCGTGCGTTCGAACTGTCCGGATTCCTGCGTGTTGATGCGAAAATATGTCGAAAGTTCCATCGGACACCGAACGCCTTTTGGAATAAAAACAAAAGATCCATCCGAAAAGACCGCCGAATTCAAAGCCGCGAAATAATTATCGCCAACCGGCACGACCGAACCGAGATACTTTTTAATTAGCTCCGGATAATCGGCGACCGCTTCGGTAAACGAACAAAATATCACGCCCGCTTCTTTCAGCTTTTTCTTATACGTCGTCGCGACCGAAACCGAATCAAAGACCGCATCGACCGCTACGTTCGCCAGCATCTTCTGCTCCGAAAGTGGAATGCCGAGCTTTTCAAATGTCTTTACAAGTTCCGGATCGACCTCGTCCATCGAAGCTTTTTTTGCTTTCTGTTTCGGCGCCGAATAATAAGAAATATTCTGAAAATCGATGTCCGGATATTGGAAATTTGCCCAGTTGTCCGGCGGCGTCATTTTCAGCCATTGCCGATAAGCTTTCAAACGAAATTCGAGCAGCCATTCGGGTTCGTTCTTTTTTGACGAAATAAGCCTGACCGTGTCTTCGGACAAACCTTTGTCGATCGTCTCGGTTTCGATGTCCGTGACAAACCCGTATTTGTATTCCCGATTCGTTAATAATTCTGCTGCTGTGCTCATGTTTTCCCTGCTGACTGCTGACTGCTGACTACTGACCGCTGATTGCCGATCCCGCCGGTTCGATCGTTTTATGAATTCCCTGTATCTGATGGAACATCGCGTCAACCGTGCTTTCCGTGCCGACAAGCTGCGCGAGTGTGATCTGCGAAAGCGCGTTTTCCACGATCTCGTGCAGACCGACAATGACCGGCCTGATGCCGCAATCGCCGTGATGCACGCACGAATCCAGTACGCCCGTGTAACTGTCGCAGTGCTTGTCCATCACGTCTTCGTCCAGAACTTTTATTATCTCGCTCAGATAAATATCCGCCGCCGGCCGTTCCAGCGAATATCCGCCTTTCGTGCCGCGCGTCGAATTAACAAATCCGGCCTTGTTCATTAGCCACATCAGCTTACCCGCGTTCGCCGTTGATATGCCTTCGCGTTCCGCGATCTGCGGCAGCGTCAGCGATTCGCCCGGCGGCAGCGTCGCAAGCTGCACCAAACATCGCAACCCGTATTCTTCTTGCGCTGAGATCTTCATAACTGTTTATTCGAATGTCTTTTATCGTTAACCGTAATTTAATGGTCGCAAAAGGTTACTTTTTTGTCAAGATTAAAAACTTCGCTATTTTGCCGTCAACCTTCGAGTTCGATAAAAGATTTTGTTACGATTTAGGAAAAAATGTCGAATGCACCAAAATTATTTCAAAAGATCAAAGCATATTGGCGGTATTCGCGCCGCTACAGAACTCGCCTGCGGCTGCTTGTTCTTCGATTTTATCTGTGGCTGATTCCGACCGAATCCCAGCGCGTTTTCGGCCTTACACTGATAGTCGGCGCGGTCTGTGGACTTGTGGCAGTGGCATTTCACGTCGCGATACTTGCCGCCGAAGAACTTTTGATAGATCAGGCATACGCCCGCGAAGGTAATATCGGGCTGTTCCTTTTGATATTCATCCCGGCGATCGGCGGACTTCTTAGCGGCTTTGCACTCTATTATCTGGTTCCGGGAGCACGCGGCAGCGGCATACCTCAAGTAAAAATAGCCTATGAGATAAAAGGCGGTCGGTTGCCAATACGTGACGTGATCGGCAAATTCTTTATAAGCTCATTTCAGATCGGTACCGGAGCTGCACTCGGACGCGAAGGCCCGACGGTTCATATCTGCGCCGGAGTCGCGAGTTTGCTTGGCAGTACCGCGGCTCTTTCGCACCGGAACATGCGGCGAATGCTTCCCGTAGGTGTTGCCGCCGGCATCGCTGCTGCTTTCAATGCGCCGATCGCGGCCGTGACTTTCACCATCGAAGAGGTCGTCGGTGACCTCGATCACACGGTTCTTTCCGGCGTGATCGTTGCCGCTGCGATCGCCGCCGTTATCGAACGCGCAATACTCGGCGAACATCCTGTATTTACTACAACGCAGAATTTCGGACTTCATTTTGCTTCATCGCTGTTCCTGTATGCCGCTCTCGGCATTGCGGCCGCTTTCATTTCGCTCGCGTTTTCGCGGTCGCTGCTTTTCGTTCGCGGCTTCTTTGCAAATATAAAAAAGCTTCCGCCGTGGTCGCTTCCGATGATCGGCGGTGCGGTGACCGGCCTCATTGCTGCCGCTGCATTATACTTTCTCGGCACCGAAGGCATAACGGGCGGCGGATATGACGTGCTTTCGCTTTCATTAACGGGAACGATGGCTTTGAAGGTGATGGCGGCATTATGTTTGATGAAGCTCGCCGCGACGGTGTTGTCGTATTCAAGCGGCGGTGCGGGCGGAATATTCGCGCCTGTGTTGTTCATCGGCGCAATGCTCGGCGGCAGCGTCGGATATCTGGACATAGCTCTTTTCGGGCATCCGGAAAGCGAGATCGGAGCGTTCGCGCTTGTCGGAATGGGAGCGGTTTTCGCGGGCGTCATTCGCGCCCCGATAACCTCGGTTCTGATAATTTTTGAGATGACAGGAAGTTATGGCCTGATACTTCCGCTAATGTTGGCGAACATGACGTCATACGTGATCGCGCGAAAATACAACCCGCTTCCTATATATGATGCACTGCTCGATCAGGACCGCGTATTTCTTCCGAACAGATCGAAAACACCGACGCACGAACTCGAAAAACTTTCGGTCGGATCGGCAATGACGCCTGATGTTGTCGTACTCCGGAACGGGCTTACACTGAAAGAAGCCCTGCGAAAGATAATCGATCTCGAAATAACGACCTTTCCTGTCGTCGATCACAAGGGCCGCTGTGTTGGCTTTGTCACGCGTGCCCGGCTCGAACGCAATATTGCCGAAAACGGTCCGGATCAACCGATACAGGAGATCATGGGCCGGCCGCATATGATCTATCCCGAAAATTCGATAAGCCAGGCCGTTTTGAAAATGAACCAGCACAAGGTTCTAAAGCTTTTCGTCGTCGAACCTAACAGCGGCAGCCGCTTGGTCGGCATACTTACCATGAGCGATGTCATCCGCGTGGAAGCAGAGGTTTTCGCCGAAAAACAAAGCTTTGACGACACAATACTTCCCTATTCGGAATCATAAAATTATTTCGCAAACTTCGCCCTAATTTTCACGGCGCGTTCTATTAGGTCGGAGTTCTCCAAAATTTTCAGCCGCAGGTCGTTGTCGAGGTTCGGGTTGTCTGCAAGGAATTTGTTGATGATGTCGAGCGCCTTTTGGCTTCGCTGACCGCCGATGAACGTGCCGAGCCATCCATTTACAAAAAATATCTTGCGGTCGCGTTTCAGTTTCGGCAGTTCGTTCAGAGCTTTTTCCAGATAAGGCAGCGTCGCATCAGAATGCTCCAGCGAATTGAACGGCCGCAAAGCATCTTCGAGCCAGCTTTCGCTGATGTCTTTGTTCTCGGTAAAGTCCTTCCAATATTTCGCCTTGTTCTCCGCCGTTGCAATGCCTGCGCGAGCCGCATATGCATAACGCTTCGCATCGTCGGCCGGCTCATTTTTCTCAAGCTCCGCCAAAAGCTTCTCCGCGTCAGGATCGCCGAGAATTAACAACCGCGCAACAATATCGAACTTATCTTTTGTCTTTAGCTCAAAGGCAGAAACACGACCGGTAGGGAGTGTGCTTTTAGGCTCAACGTTGGATGTGCTCGACGTTGAGCCCTTACTTACGTGCGGGCTACTGACACTTGCAAGCAGTTCTTTCAAAACACCACGTGCCTTATCGCTCGCCGCAATATTCAAAAACGCCCTGTAGTACGTGATCCGCATTCCCTGAGTCTTCGCATCGATCATGCCGTTGACCAACATATCTTCAACTCGTGCCCGAATGACTGGAGCGGCAAGCATCCCTGCATGCCCGTATGTCGAATCTTTTTCGGCGACGTAGTAGTTCAACGCCGTCCCGATACGATTCAGCAGCAACGCCGTCGTCGATTCGTCCTCTCCGTTCAAGCTCCCCTCCTTACGAAGGAGGGGTGTCGCCGCTTCGGTGACGGGGTGGTTCTCTCCGTTCGGAGTCCCGCCTTTAGGCGGCTGCCGGCTGAAGCCGGGACTCAAAACTTTCACCGCCAATTCCACATACGCTTCCGGGTCGAGTTCGCCTTCACGGACGCTGTCCCAGAGCGAGCCCCACATCATCGACCGCAGGAATGGATCTTTTTCGTTCTGAATATTTTTTAAAACATATTCGCGGCTTTTGTCGTCAAGCAGAAAGATGCCGTATCCGTAATCTTTGTAGTTAGGAAAAATAAAGTATTGTTCGTATGCTGCCGTTTTAAATCCTTTCGGAAGCATTTCAGGTAGTTGCCATCCCATTTTTGTTACAGAACTTCTGTAGGATCCTAGTGAAAACAGCATTCCTTTCATTAGAGGTTTTTTCACTTCGGCCGGCATATCCTCAATTAGAAAATCAATCGTCCAATCTGGCGACAGAGTGATAAAACCTGGAATTCGTTTGGTTGGAGTTTTCAGATCAGTTTGAGTTATTTTAACCTTCATGAGCCCAGGACGTTTTACCCAAAATTCAGCCCATTCCTTGAGATCTCTACCGCTCGCCGCCTCAAATTCGTTCACCAGATCTTCCCACGTCGCATTTGCGGACTCATGCTTTTTCAAGAATGCGCGCACGGCCGTTTGGAATTCCTTTTCGCCGATGTAGAACTCGGCTTGGCGCAAAAAGCTCGGGGCTTTTCGATAGACGATGTTTCCGTATGCGGATTTTGCGGCGGAAAGGTTATCTATTTTCTGGTAGATCGGCGTTGTGCCCTTGGTCGAATCGGTGAGGTAAGCGGCCTGTTTGTTGCGTTCGTAAAATACCTTCCACGCGTTCGTTTCGGGCATTACGTGTTCGAGCGTTTTATACGCCATAAATTCCGCAAAGCCTTCCTTCAGCCAAAGGTCGTCGAACCATTTCATCGTCACCGTGTCGCCGAACCATTGGTGAGCCGCTTCGTGAAAAATGACATTCGCCCGCGTGATCTGATCGTTCATGGTCGGTTCGGTCGGGAAAATAACGCGGTCTTCGCGCAGAAAGGTCGCACCCGCGTGCTCCATTCCGCCAAACGGAAATTCCGGTATCAAAACAATGTCGTACTTCGGAAACGGAAATTTGTAATCAAAATACTCCTCCAGATACTTGATCCCTTCGCGGTTCAACCGAAAAACCTCCGCCGCATGAGACCGGAATTTTTCGGCCTGAGATTTGCGGACGTAGATAATGGTCTGCGGTGATCTCTGTTTCGTCTCCTCTTTTGTCACGATGCCGCAGCAATCATAGTTAGCCCATTTCCTGTAGTCCTCGTTAAGCTGCGCCTTTATTTTGCGGGCAGAAACACGACCGGTCGGGAGTGTACTCTTTGCTTGAGCATCGGTGCTTTTTGTTTGAGCATCTACCGCGTTCGGAGTCCCGCCTTTAGGCGGCTGCCGGCTGAAGCCGGGACTCAAAACTTCGTCTCGATTCGCCGCGTTCTCACCATCCGCTGACGCAGATGGTTCCGACTTGGTCGCCGCTCCCTGGTCCGACACCTTCTCCCACGGCCCGGCCGCGAATGCGAAGACGTATGTGCTGATGGGCTTGGTCTCGTCAAACGTCGTGTAAGTCCAACCGATTTTTGTGCTCGAAAAATCACCGATGGTATTCGAGACAGCTTTCCAAGGATCTGGTGTGTATGTAGTCAGTTGAAACCTTGCCTTCAGATCCGGCTGGTCAAACACCGGAAACGCCGTGCTTGCGTCTGACGGCACAAAGAGCGAATAGATGTATTCGCTGCCGTCTTCTTTGTCGATGTATCGCATGACCGCCGAACCGCTGGTGAGTATCGGCGACGTGAAATCGAGCTTGATGACATTTTCGCCGAGCACGACGCCTTCGCGAAAAATCAGATGTTCCGTGTCAGAACCAGGAGCAATAGCGACTGGGTTCTTCACAGTCGTACCGTTGACCGATACGTTCGAAACCGTTGATAAATTTTCATGACCTTTTATCTTTCGCCAATCGAGAATGATCGGGACGTTCGAAGACACACTCCCTACCGGTCGTGTTTCCGCCTGCGCCGCACGGCCGCCCGATGTTGCAGGCGGTTCCGATAGGTTGACGCGTATCTCGATCGTGCCTTTCAGCACCGGCGACATTTTCTCCAGCGTCAGGTTCAGTTTGTACTGCACGTCCGAATAATGCGCCGCGCGCCATTTTGCCAGATCATGCGAAACGCCCGGCCCGATCTCCGGCATCTGTGAATACGCCGATGCCGCTAGGATCAATATAATGAAAATTCGGTAGATCATTTTTTTTAGTTCGGGTCAGCCCGTATGATGACCCAAGATCCTCTTTCGTTGCAACACCCGCCTAATTCGGAGTCCCGCCTTTCCGCGGCGCTATTTCTACAAATAGGCCGCTCCTATCGGATCTCAGAAACGGTTAAAAAACTATTGGCTCGCCTGCGAACAGGTTTTCAACGATTCGCCCATCGCAGAACCAATGTATCATAAATGAAACGAATGTTGCAAGCTTTTTTTTGGGAAAAATTTCGACGGAAAGCTTCGGTATCGTCAATGGCATCGAAATAGCCGCCGTCAATGGCAACATTTGACCCCTCGTAATCGGGTACCCGCAAAATCGTAATTGACGTGGCTACCGCACTTTTCCGTTCAATGCATAAGTGCCAAAAACATAACTCATCACATGCTCAGAGCAACACACGACAACCCCGTTTCCAAGGCATCCCTACACACGTACAAGGCGCAAAACCACTCTTGTACGCTTCATCGGCAAGATCGTTACAACGTAAAGTTAAAAGTCACAAAGCCTGTGGCTTTGACCGGATCGCCGTCACGCAAAAATGGTTTGAACCGCCATTTCTTTATTGCCTCTCCGGCGGCCGGCTGCAGAAGCGATGGGCCGCTCAGATCCTTCACCTCTTCGACATGGCCGTTTTCATCTATCAGAACCTCTGCCCTGACAACACCTTGCATTCGCATGCTTCTGGCGGTTGCCGGATATCGCGGCTGCGGGCGATCGGTGGCAAAATCGATCAGCGAACCGACCTCAAGAGGTCCGGTTTCCTTTTTAGATTCGGCTATGGTTTCGACAGGTTTTGTTGGCGCGGCGGCCGGTTCTTTTTCGGGTTTCGAAGCAATTACAGTACGTTCGCGAACAGGCTGGTTCGACGATCTCACCGGTTCTGACATCACCGTCTTTTCGACCTTATTGCCCTGTTCGGGCTCGGTGGTTTTTGGCTGAGCCGTTTCGACGATCTTTTGAACGGAAGGTTTTGGTTCGGCCGGCGGCGAAGCTTGATCGGCCGGTTTTTGTACGGCGGCGATCTGATCTGTTGATGAATTTTTATCGATAACAGGCCCCTGAACGGCGTTGATGATCTTGCTTTGCGAACTGGCGATGTCCTCTCGCGATTCGGCTATTGCATCGCGCCAGCGTTTCGCGTCATATTCGTCACGAGCCAAAAAGCTTCGCGATGTTGTTGCTTCTTCAAGCAAGCCGTTGGCCATAGATGTTTTCGTTTTATCATCCTTGAGCTCTTTGGTTTGTGTGATGACGAGTTCGACGATCTGCCGCATTTGCTCAATATCATTTACAGCTTCGAGCGGTAGATTTCGATCTGAAACAAGCAAACCGAATGCCCTGTACCGCTCGGCTTTATTACGCGAACCTCTGATCACCTGGCCGGCGACGGCGGAATAATATTCGGCCGAAAATGCATTATTCGATTTGTAGGAATTATAGAATTTTTCGAGAAATTCCCGAGACCTTTGATAATCGCCCTGTTCGAGATAAATGTTCATCATCAAACCGTTAACGACCGCGTTCACCGCAGAATCGCTGCTTTCGCGGCTGATGGTTTCCAGTTCATATAAAGCGGCGGGATAATTTCGAACGGCGATGTTCGCTTTGGCTTTTGAGATTCGGTCGCGCATTACCTCGCCCGAGGTCGGGCCGTCCGTCGGTGATATTTGCGGCGTGGCAGCGGGTTGGTTTGCCGCCTGCGCATATGAATAAATATTAAAACTAAATAAGACCAAAGAAACTATTATAAATAGCCTTGTGACATTTAGCGGCATTTTCAGTCCTCCTTTCTGACTTAAATTTTCCGTAAAGGCCAAGCGAACAACGAGCACGCAGGCTCACTTCATAACGACCTATATATCTACCAATTTAAAATCATCGGCAGCGGGTGTCAGCAGCGGCCTCGTAAATCAGTTCTTCAAACTATTGATGATTTTATCTCGGTATGCGTTTGCGTCTTTTTTTATAACACTTTCATTTAATGTCAGCAAACGGCGGTCGCGCATAACAAATTTTCCATTGATTATAACGCTCCGCACATCGGCGGCTTTCGTCACATAAACAAGATGCGAAAAAACATTGAACATCGGCGTTTGATGTAAGGAATCCATATCGACGATCAGCATATCGGCAAGCTTTCCGGCTTCGATCGATCCAACCTTATCTTCGATATGCAAAGCTCTGGCACCGCGTATCGTCGCCATTTCAAGCGCCTGATAAGCCGTAACGGCTTTCGGATCGCCGGTGAATGTTTTCTGAAGTTTTGCCGCCGTGTCCATTTCTTCCCACATATCAAGGTCGTTGTTCGATGCGGCTCCGTCCGTTCCGAGCCCGACCGAAACATCGGCAAGCAGCATTTTTACAATGGGTGCAACACCCGATGCGAGCTTCATATTCGATTGCGGACAATGTGCCGAACCGACATTTTTTGCTTTCAATATCGCGATCTCGTTATCCGTTATGTGAACGGTATGAGCGGCGATAACGCGGTCGTTGAGAAAACCGATCTTGTTTAGGTATTCGATCGGCGTTTCGCCTTTTGCGGCCTTTATATCATCAACTTCTTTCTGCGTTTCGGCGACGTGTATCAAGATCGGGGCATTTAATTTGTCGGACAATTTACGGACAGCCATCAGATTTTCGGTCGAAACCGTATATGGCGCATGCGGCGCGAGAGCGGGAATTATCAGGTCGCTTGACCGCCATTTGTTGATGAATTTTTCGGCGTTGGCCATACCTTCGGCGGGCGTTTTTGCATCCGGAACGGGAAAATCTATGATCGTTTCGCCGAGCACGCCTCGCATCCCGGCCTTGGCGGTTTCATCGGCAATGGCGTCTTCGAAATAATACATATCGGCAAAGGTCGTCGTGCCGCCGCGTATCATTTCCGCCAAGCCAAGCTTTGCACCGGCGCGGACAAAAGCCTCGTTCACATTTTTTGCCTCGGCCGGAAAGATGTATTTCGTCAGCCATTCGTTGAGGTCGAGATCATCCGCAAGCCCGCGAAAAAGCGTCATCGGTACATGTGTATGCGTATTGATCAAACCAGGCATCACGACCTTTCCAACGGCGTTGATCGTTTGTTTCGCACGGAAATTTTTTATGTCCGCCATGCTGCCAACCGCGACGATCTTGCCGTCCTTTATCGCAACCGCACCGTTTTCGATAACGGTTTTATCCGCATCCATCGTAACGACCGTCCCGCCAACGATCAGGAGATCGACCCGTTCAGCGATTTTACCGTTTCCTGCAAAGGTCGCCTTTGATAAGGTCAGCAAAACAAGAAGAATATAAATAAATGTAACTTTTAGTTTGTTCATGGCCGAGATATTGAGAATGTACTGTCTTCACCTATCCGTTGATCTTTTCAAGTTCTTCTACATCAGCAAGATCCTTTAATCGACCGCTGGCTTTCTTATTTACTAAGAGATCATCGAATCCAATGAAATTTATTGGCATATCGTCAAGTTTCACAATGCTTCGTCTGGGGAAACATTCATCAAATCCGACCCCATCGATCGAAGTCGAAACTTCAAGTCGAAAAGGCGGCATGCCCATTCTTAGAATTTTTCCCGGTTCTTTAAGAAATGGCAGCGACTTTTCTTTCGGAGCATATCCGAACTCTTCAAGAGCATCCGCCGTGAGTTCGACATTTCGGTCTGTTTGTCGTACCCAAATATCGAAGTCACCCGTGTTTCTCACATAACCGTAATGCGCTACTGCGAATCCGCCGATTATAAGATAATCAACGTTCCTTACGGTCAACAACTTCAAAAAATCCACGAAGTCCGCGTTCATTTTCATCATATCCGAAGGTGGTTTGCCTTAACATTTCCAGTGCCGTAAGCCGTTCCTCAGGTGTACAGGACTTCCAGTAGGCCCTTTCAGACCGTTTTGAATCCTCAAAACTATCAAAGACCGTGATTCTGCTCCTGTCCAACTTCCAATCAAGTATTTCGTTCATTTTGCTCATTCTTCAATAAAATAATCCGAATCTATCCGTTTGATCTCATAATTTGTAATGACCGAAACTCCGACGCTGTGGTCTATCATGAGTTCGGCCAATTCATCGCCATCAATCAAAATAATCTTGTTGTCAATATTAGATGCGAAGTCACGAGCTTCCCTAGAGTAATCGGAGGTTGTAATAAAAACTCCCTTCTTTGAACGTTTTCCCTGCAGAGCGCCGGCAAATTTTTGAATTTCAGGCCGACCGACTGTATTTTCCCAACGCTTTGCTTGTAAATAGATAACGTCTAAGCCGAGTTTGTCCTCTTTTATGATTCCGTCGATGCCGCCATCACCGCTCTTGCCGATGGCTTCGCCGGCATCCTGACGAGTTCCACCGTATCCCATTTTTATAAGTAGTTCGACAACTAACCTCTCAAAAAAGACCGGTGAACATGATCTGACCTTTTCTAAAATTTCACTCGAAAGCGCAGCTCGCAAGGAAGCGTAAGATTCCTCCAAAGACTCCTCCGGAGTAGTTTCTGAGGTCGAATTATTAGTTGGTTTGCCAACCTCCGTTTCTGACGTACTCTTATTAAGCCACTCACTGAATTCCGGAAATTGTCTTAGGACTTCGTTATCAACTCGATCCGGATAACGAGCAAGCACATCTAGACCGCGATTAGTGATCACGTATTCGCCACGAGTGTCGGTTCGAGCTACTAAACCGGTTTTATATAAATAGCTGCGAGCCCACGCAATCCGGTTTCCGATATAGGTATCCTGTCCGCTTGGTAATCGACGTTCTCGCTCTTCCTCGTTTAGATTAAAGGCATTAGTTACGATTCTCGTTAAATTCTGGATATGTCGCGGCTGACCGTCGGAAAGTGCCTCTAATAATGGCCGCATTACATCTTGATAGGTTGGGATTGGCATAAGGATTACTTAAAGAACTTCTGGTCAAAAGCGTTCGGCAAAAGTTCGCTTATTTGGATCGTTTCGGTTTTGCCGTCGAGATCGGACATAATTACCGGAATGTCGCCGCAGAGTTCCCAGATTATCTGGCGACACGAACCGCACGGCGGCGTAAGTTTATCGCTATCGGCAACGACAGCGATGCGTTTGAATTTAGTTTTGCCGTCGGAAACTGCTTTGAAGATCGCGACGCGCTCCGCGCACAGCGTCAAACCGTATGTCGATGTTTCTATGTTGCAACCTTTGAAAATTTCGCCGCTATCGGTTTCCACGGCGGCTCCGACCCTGAACTTCGAATATGGTGCGACGGCTTTTTCGCGGGCCTCGGTCGCGGCTTTTATAAGTTCGTTTTGGTTTGGCATTTTTATGTCAATACGTTCTCTTGTTCGAGTTTTTCGCGCACTAGGCTGCATAAAAAATCGATACCGATATCTATCTGTCCGCCTTCCGGAATTATCACATCAGCTAAGCGCTTGGACGTTTCGACGAATTCGTGATGCATCGGCCGAACCGTTCGAAAATATTGAGCAATGACAGATTCCATAGTCCGGCCGCGTTCATTGATGTCTCGTTTCAAACGTCGAATAAACCTTATATCATCAGGCGTATCCACAAAAACTTTTACATCCAGCAAACCCGCGATGCGCGGTTCGGCAAATATTAAAATACCTTCGACCAAAACGACAGGCTTCGGTTCAATATGATCCGTCTCCGCGTTTCGCGTGTGTGATTTGAAATCATAGACCGGCATTTCGATCGGATCGCCGCTTTTTAAACGCCGCAGATGGTTGTAAAGCATTTCGCTGTCGATCGAATCCGGGTGATCGAAATTTGCCTGGTGTCGTTCGTCAAGCGGCATATCAGCCAAGTTTCGGTAATAGGAATCCTGTTCTATCAATATCACGCGTTCTTTGCCGATAGCGCTGACTATCGCACGAGCTATTGTCGTTTTTCCAGAACCTGTTCCTCCGCAAATTCCAATGATCATAAGCACTAAAGATTAACAAATTTTCAAACTTCTAGTTAATGCGTTTAACTATACGGCAAAGTAGTTCCTGAAAGATCTCCGCTACCTTTGCACCGGTTTCCATGACCTCGGCGTGGTTTATCGGTTCGGCAGACATTCCGGCACCGTAATTCGTTATGCACGAAATACCCAAAACTTTCATTCCCTGATGACGTGCGGCTATCGCTTCTGGAACCGTTGACATACCGATCGCGTCCGCCCCCAAAAGCCTGTAAAGCCTTATCTCTGCCGGTGTTTCGTAGGTCGGTCCGGAAAGCGCACAGTAAACGCCGCGATGCAGAAAATCCGTCAGCTCAATATCGCGGCCTTTTTCAAAGCGTTCTTTAGCGATCTGACCGGCTATCTCGTTCGTGATCTCTTGAAATCTACGGTCGTAAACCTCGGTCATATCCGGAAACCGCGGCCCGAACCGCTCATCGTTCTTTCCGCGAAGCGGATTGGTTCCGAGCATATTTATATGATCGGCGATCAGCATCAGACTTCCCGGCCGCATTTCCGCATTCAAACTTCCGGCCGCGTTCGTCAGTATAAGATTTCGCGCTCCCAGCTTTCCAAAGGTTCTTACCGGAAACGTAACCTGATCCATTTCGTAACCTTCATAAAAATGAAAACGTCCCTGCTGAACTGCGACCGAAACGCCGTCTATCTCGCCAAGCACAAGCTTTCCCGCATGGCCTTCGACGGTCGAAACAGCAAAATTCGGTATATCTTCATACGGGATCGAAACAGCATTTTCTAGCGTTTCGGCAAACGCGCCGAGGCCGCTGCCGAGCACGATCACGGTTTCGATCTGTTTCCCGTATTTAGAATGAATGAATTCCGCCGCTTCCGCTGCATTTTCGTAGATCATATTTCTTTGCTGTACGGAGATCCCAAGGCTTTTGGCGCACGCGACAGGCCGATGAATCCGGCCAATACGATGATCGTCAGTACATATGGGATCATTTCGATGAACTGTGTAGGTATCGGTTCGCCGTTTATCTGAGCCCACGGAGCTCCTTGTATCTGGATCGTCAAAGCTTCCATAAACCCAAAGAACAGACACGAAAGCATAACGGGTATCGGCTTCCATTTCGCCAATATCAACGCGGCCAAAGCAATGAAGCCGCGGCCTGCGGTCATAGATTTTGTGAACAGAGAAGATTGTCCGATCGAAAGATACGCTCCGCCGGCCGCCGCAAGAAAGCCTGAGATCACGACCGCAAAATATCGCATTTTGTGAACGTTTATTCCGGCGGCATCAGCCGCTTCCGGATTTTCACCGCATGCGCGAAGGCGTAAACCGAAAGGCGTTTTATAAAGCACATACCAGCAGACCGGAACCAGAGCGAAAACAAGGATCGTCGCATAAGACAAACTGTTCGCTATCACCGGTATCTTGAATTCCTTTGCTATCTGCGGTGTCGAACCGGTCGAATCGTATATAACACCGCTGATCAAAGCAGGCAGACCGATCATCAGAAAGTTTATCGCCATTCCGGCAACAACCTGATCGGCTTCAAATTTTATGCAGGCGATGGCAAATATAAGAGCTAAAAATCCGCCCGCCGCGATGCCGCACGCCATTCCGAAATACGGGTTTCCGGTTTGATAAGTTACGACAGCCGCCGTAAACGCTCCGCCAAGCATTAACCCTTCTAAAGCAATATTGATAATGCCGGAGCGTTCTGAAAACAATCCGCCGAGAGCCGCAAAAAGAAGCGGCGTTGTCGCACGCAGCATTGCCCATACTAATGAAATATTCAGTATTTCATTCATACTTTCGCCTTTGCTCCTTTCTTTTTAGAATAGATCTGAAAGCTTGCAACAAAAAGGATTATGATCGCCTGCAGAACCCAACCCAGGTCTTTCGAAACATGCGGCGTGAACGCATCGACAAAGATCTCACCGCGAAGCAGCACACCAAAAAACAAAGCTGCGATCAAAACGCCGAACGGATGATTTCGCCCGAGCAACGCAACGGCAACACCCAAAAAACCCCAATCGGCGGAAAACCCGGTCTCAAAATGATAACGCGTTCCCATCACTTCTCCAATGCCGACCATTCCGGCGAGCATTCCCGATATGGTCATCGCAACTATGACCTGTTTTTTAGGCGAGATTCCGCCATATTCCGCAGCCGACGGATTTTCACCTACCGCACGAAGCTCATAACCCCATTTTGTTTTCCACAGAAAGATGTAAACCGCCAGACACATTATTATCGCGATCAGAAATCCGATGTTTAGCGGCACATCTGCCGGAATGAAAGGCAAGAATTCGTTGAGCCGCGGGATCATTGCTGCCTGACCGATCTCTGCCGTTCGCTGTATCGGATCGCCCGCAACTTTGTAAAAATTCTGTGTGAAATATGCGACCAAAGCCAATGCTATAAAGTTCAGCATGATCGTATTAATAACTTCATGCGAACCGAATCTTGCTTTCAAAACGCCCGGGATCGCTCCCCAAACTGCACCGGCGAACATCGCCGCAAGCATACAAAATGGAATAAGCAGAAAGGCCGGTAGACTCGCCCAGGACCAATCCTGATTAACGGACTGGCCATCGACCATCATCGGGACCATGACGCCGCCAAATTTGATGCCGACCCAAGCCGCGGCAAATGCACCGATATATAATTGTCCTTCAGCTCCGATGTTCAATAAGCCGCATCGCAACGCAACAGCGACCGACAGCCCTGTAAAAATAAGCGGTGTGGCATAATGCAGCGTCCAACCGATGTCCTTTAATGAACCGAACGAACTCGATAGTAGCCAACCATATGCGACCAGCGGGTTGTCGCCCATTATCAGAATAATGAGGCCGCCGACAACGAACGCGGCAATGACCGCAGCCAAAGGCCAAAATATTTCACGAAATATATTCATCTCTAGCAATATGTGAACATAGGCAAATTATTATTGTTATTTTTAGTTCAAAAGATTCGGATGCAAGTATAACGGAATGAAGCCGAAAGTGTCACCCGAAAACTGTCAGATCTTTATAATATTTCCGGCAAAATCAGACTTGACAATAACACACTCAGGTTTTATTATTATCACAGACTAATCAAATGACGTTTCACCAATATTTATGACAAAACGTTATTTTAATTACTTAATGAGTAGTGAAAAACTATGAGATTTGACAGATTTACGATCCGCGGCCAAGAGGCTGTTCAGGCAGCGATCTCGCTGGCGGAAAAGAACGAGAACCAACAGGTCGAGCCTGAACATCTTCTCGCCGCAATGTTCGAGCAGAAAGAAGGCATTGTCAGACCGATACTTGGAAAGATCGGAGCGAATTGGCAACAGCTCGAAACCGAAATAAATGCGGCGATCGCTAAGTTTCCGAAAGTAACCGGCGGCCAGCAATTTTTCAGCACACGCACAAATACTGTTTTTCAGGCAGCGCAAAAGCTCGCCGAAACAATGCAGGACGAATATACTTCGACCGAACATCTTCTACTTGCCATCGCCGCTGAAAAAGAAGGCGACGCCGGCAGGATATTGCGCTCGAACGGAATTACCAGCGAAGACCTCGACAAGGTCGTTACGGACATGCGCGGTGGTTCGCGCATTACCGAGCAGAATGCTGAAGATAATTTTCAGGCTCTTGAAAAATACGCGCTTGATCTGACTGAGCGTGCCCGCAAAGGAAAGCTCGATCCGGTCATTGGCCGTGATGATGAGATCCGACGCACCATTCAAATTCTTTCGCGGCGAACAAAGAATAATCCCGTTTTAATAGGCGAACCCGGTGTCGGAAAAACAGCTATCGTCGAAGGTTTGGCACAGCGGATCGTTTCGGGTGACGTGCCGGAAACGCTAAAAAATAAAAAGCTAGTTTCTCTCGATCTGGGCGCGATGCTCGCTGGTGCGAAATATCGCGGCGAATTCGAAGACCGTTTGAAAGCGGTCCTGAAAGAGATCGAAAAGGCCGACGGCCAGATAATTCTATTTATCGACGAGCTTCATACGCTTGTCGGAGCCGGCGCATCCGAAGGTGCGATCGATGCTTCGAATATGCTGAAACCGGCTCTTGCTCGTGGGATATTACGAGCAGTCGGCGCGACGACACTGAACGAATATCAAAAATATATTGAAAAAGACAAAGCTCTCGAACGCCGTTTCCAGCAGGTCTATGTCGGCGAACCGAATGTTGAGGACACGATCGCCATTTTGCGCGGATTGAAGGAACGCTATGAGATACACCACGGTGTGCGTATCAAAGATTCTGCGATAGTCGCGGCCGCAACTCTTTCGAACCGATATATTACAGACAGGTTCCTGCCGGACAAAGCGATCGATCTGATCGACGAAGCCGCCAGTAAACTTCGAATCGAGATCGATAGTTTGCCTCAGGAAATCGACGAGATCGAACGCGAAAAACTTCAGCTTGAGATCGAACGCCAGGCTCTTTCGCGTGAAACCGACGAAAGATCTAAAGAACGGCGTGATGATATCGAAAAACGGATCGCCGATCTGAACGAAACATCTTCAGCAATGAAAGCCAAATGGCAATCTGAAAAGGACGAGATCGAAAAAATGCGTTCGTCCAAGGAAAGGCTGGAGCAGGCAAAGCTCGAGCTTGAGCAGGCAAGACAAGCCGGCGATCTTACAAAAGCAGCCGAGTTGCAGTACGGACAAATACCAGAACTTGAAAAGCTTTTCACATCTGAACAAGAAAGATTGGAAGCGCTCCAAAGCGACGGAGTTTATTTAAAAGAAGAGGTCGGCGAAGAGGACGTCGCCGAAGTTGTCGCGAAATGGACAGGTGTTCCTGTATCGAAAATGCTTGAAGGCGAGATGCAAAAGCTCGTCAAAATGGAAGAAAAATTGAACACACGCATAATCGGCCAGGACGAGGCTCTTGCGGCTGTTTCGAACGCGGTCAGACGCGCTCGTGCCGGCTTGCAGGATCCGAACAGGCCGATCGGTTCTTTTATTTTCCTTGGGCCGACCGGAGTTGGTAAGACCGAAACGGCGCGTGCTCTTGCAGAGTTCTTATTTGATGACGAACGGGCGATGATACGGCTGGACATGTCGGAATATATGGAAAAACACGCCGTTGCCAGAATGATCGGAGCTCCGCCGGGATATGTCGGTTATGAAGAAGGCGGCCAACTTACGGAATCTGTTCGCAGACGGCCGTATTCTGTGGTTCTTTTCGACGAGATCGAAAAGGCTCATCCGGACGTTTTCAATATACTTCTGCAGATACTTGATGACGGCCGTTTGACCGATTCTAAAGGCCGCGTTGTCGATTTCAAAAATACTGTTTTGATAATGACCTCGAATCTCGGTTCGCGGCAGATACAGAGTGCTTCGGAAAATCCTTTGGCCGATCATAATATCAAGGATGATGTACTGCAGGTTCTCCGCGATCATTTCAAACCGGAATTTCTGAACCGCATCGATGATATCGTTGTTTTCAAACAGCTTGATAAGGAACAGATAACCAAGATCATCGATATTCAACTAAAGAAACTTCGAACAATGCTTGCCGAACGCGGAATAGAGATAGTTATCGAGGACAGCGCCCGAGATCTGATCACCACAGAAGGCTATGATCCGATCTACGGAGCCCGGCCGTTAAAACGCGCCATACAAACCTTGGTGCAAAACCCGCTGGCGGTAAAATTATTAGGCGGAGAGATCGGGAACGGGCAAAAGATACATATTTCAGCCGCGGACGGCATGATGAAATTCACGCCGGAAGAAACATCAAATGCCTCGACCGGCAAATAATTTCAACTGTTTCCCAATTGCAGAATGAAGAAGTAGAATTTGGTTGTAATGTTTTATAAAAAGAAAATGAGCGAAAAAGATCACTTAAAAGACGAAACAGCAGAAGACTTTGTACCGAACATTGTTAACGACAAACGGCGATTTAATGAGCACGGTGAACGGCTGCGGCCGGACGAATCCGCAGCGGAAAAACCAGTGGAAAAGCCGCGCCGTGAAATAGAGCTTGAAACACAGCTTGCCGCAGAGATCGAACGGCGCGAAGCGGCCGAAGCAAAGCTTGTCGGAGTTCAGACAAAGTTCGAGGAAGTAAAAGCCGGACTGGAAAACGAAACCGCCGAGTTGCGCACCAGAATGCGCAAAACGCTGGAAGACCGTGCTGATCAATCCAGATTTGAGTTTTTAGGCACGCTTTTGCCGGTTTTGGATAATCTGCAAAGAGCCATTTCGGCAAGCGAAACCGATCCTTCGCTCGAAGATCTGCGCTCCGGCGTTATCGGAACCGCACGTTCATTCGAGCAGGCTTTAGCAAATGTCGGCGTAACGATCATTCCGACCGTTGGAAATAAATTCGATCCTGAAATTCATGAAGCGATCGACATGAAACCAGTTGAAGCTGACGCGGATGGAACGATAACTGCTGAATATTCAGCAGGTTATAAATTTGGCGACAGACTTTTGCGCGCCGCTAAGGTCCAGGTCGGAAACGGTTCCATGCAGAAAGCTACGGAATGATGAGATAAAAATTTAAAGTTGATGCGAAAAATCCTTTTCGGCGCAAATCTGAGATGTTATTATCTATAGTGGCGACATAATTCGCATCCCGCGCATCAAACCTTTCGGAAGTATTAAAATATATGGCAGACATAGACGCATACAAAGATAAATTCAGCGACAGCGGCAGACGTGTTTTAGAGGCCGCTTTGGACGCTTCGAAAAAGCGCGATCAAAACTACGTGGCGATCGAACATATTCTGCATGCGGTGGCGAATGAAGAAGACGATCTTTTTTCGACGACAATGCGTGACTTGGCGGTCGATCCGCGGTCGGTAAAATTATTGATCGAAAAACGAATGGATATTGGACGTCAGCATACCGGCACCGGATTTCGTATCGCGCCGGAAACGACCGAACTTTTTAAGCGGGCAATGGACAGAGCTCGTTCGCAGGGACGCAGAGTCATTGACGGAAGCGACATTTTCTACGTGCTTTCGAATGACGAACGCAGCATCTTGAACGACGTTCTGCAGAATTTGGGTGTTCCTTCTGATGAGGTCGCTCAAACCGCCCGAACCCGTATCAGAAAGCGTGAGAAAGAAGAAGAACGTACACGCCAAAAATACGAACTACCCTCATTTCTTCGCCATTTTGGCGTTTCGATGAACAAACTGGCTCGCGAGGATAAATTCCCGCCGATGATCGGCCGTGAGCAGGAAGTTCTGCAAATGATCGAGATCCTTTCGCACCGCGAAAGGTCAAATTCGCCGATGCTCGTGGGCGAACCCGGCGTTGGTAAGACCGCCGTCGTGGAAGGCCTCGCGCGAATGATCGAACTTGAGCCGGAAAAAGTTCCGGCACGGCTTCGCGATTCGCACATCGTTCAGCTTCAAATGGGCGGAATGGTCGCCGGGACGATGCTTCGCGGAATGTTCGAAGAACGCATCAAAGGCGTTATTGACGAAGTCAAAGAAAAAACAAATATCATTTTGTTCATTGACGAAGCTCATACGATCATTGGTGCCGGCGCGGCAATGGGAACCTCGTCGGACGCCGCAAATATGTTCAAATCGGCTTTGGCCCGCGGCGAATTAAGAATAATCGGTGCGACCACGATGAACGAATACAAGGAGTATATCGCCGAGGACGAGGCTCTTTCGAGGCGTTTTCGCTTGGTAAAAGTTGAAGAACCGACGATCGATCAAACAAAGGAGATCCTTTTCGGTCTGCGTCCGCGGCTTGAGAAAAACTATTCGGTCACGATATCTGACGAAGCCATCAATACGGCGCTTGAGATGTCGCCGAAATATATTCGCAATCTTCATCTGCCGGACAAAGCTATCGGCTGGCTCGATACGGCTTCGGTCAAGGTCGAGATAAACGAACCGGCTTCGATGGTCGTAAAACCCGAACATATAATAGATGTCATATCGCAAGAATCCCGCATTCCGAAAGATATGATCTATCGCGATACGTCCGATCGTTTTTCGGCAATGGAAAACGAACTCGGCAAGCGCATTATCGGCCAAAAGGATGCGGTTCGCGCTGTCGCGGAAAGGCTTCGGCTCAATAAAGGCCCGCTTAAGGACAATCATTATGCACCGGATGGCGTATTGCTTTTCTTGGGGCCGACAGGCGTTGGTAAAACCGAGCTTGCAAAATCTTTGGCCGAATTTATGTTTGGCGATGAAAGCAAGATGATCCGTATAGATATGTCGGAATACGGCGACGGAACGGTAGGTATCGAAAAACTTATCGGTATGCCGCGCGGCATTGTCGGCAGCGAACGCGGCGGCATTTTGACCGAACAGCTTCGCGACAATCCTTATACAGTTCTTCTGCTGGACGAGGTCGAGAAAGCTTCACCGTATCTGATGAATCTGTTCCTGCAGGCTTTTGACGAAGGCTGGATGACAGACGGACGAGGAAAGAAAGTTTATCTTTCGGATGCGATCGTTATCATGACATCGAACCTCGGTTCGGAAAATTTCAAACGTTTTGAGAAGCCGCTTGGTTTCGGCCAAAAGACTTTCGGAGACGTTCTTCAGATCAAAGGCGATGTGATGAAAGCGGCGGAAACACGCTTTACACCGGAGTTCCGCAACCGCATCGACGAGATCATTATCTTTTCTCCGCTGACGATGGACGAGGTTCGCGAGATCGCCAAGATATACCTTGCTAAACTTCGCAAAAATATGGAACGCCAAGGCCGCTTTATCGAGGTCACGGACGCCGCCATAGACCTTTTGACGGAAAAAGGTTTTTCGCCTGCATACGGAGCACGTTTCCTTAAAAGGCACATTGATCAAAAAGTAAAACTTCCGATCACGAACGAATGGAAAACCGGTTTGCGTTTCATCGTCGATGCCGAAAACGGCGAGATCGTCGTCAAGCCAATGGATGCTTTTAGCCTAAATTAAACCTTTGCAGTTCTTTTTGCATCAAAGGCTTTGGTGATAAAGTGTCATCAAAGCCTTTTTGTTCGGAGTAATAATATGCTAGAAAAATACCGAGCCATATTACATGGTGACCGCATCGAATGGGAAGGTGAAGCACCTAAAACCAACAAACATCGTCCACAAAAGATCGATGTTATCTTGGTTTCGAAACCAAAACTAAAGAAGCCGAACGGCAAAAAAATGGCCGAAGCATTGGCGAAGATAGCGGCAAAGGGTGGTGTGAAATCAATTAAAGATCCTGATAAATGGCTTCGCGAAGTAAGAAAAGATAGACCCTTGCTCAGACGCAAATGACCATTCTTGATAGTAATATAATCATTTACTCGGCATTGTCCGAACACGTGGAGTTGCGCAAGCTTATCACAAGAGATCGCCGTATGTCTCCGATATCAGTCGCCTTGAAGTCCTAGGCTTTAACAAATTGTTGGAAGACGAGATCCTCTATTTTGAGTCGTTCTTCGCTTCAACTACGCTGATCCCGATCTCAAACGAAGTCATACCGAGGCGATAAATTTGCGACAAAGGAAAAAAATGTCAGTCGGAGATTCTATTATTGCCGCGACCGCATTATTGAATGATTTTTGAACTTATAACAAATAACTCGAAGGATTTTCGATGGATAAAGTCAATTCGCCTGATCGATCCATTCAACATTTAGAAAATGGTAAAAATTAACATCTTTCTCTCATTGGTATGTATTTCAATATTATTCTTTGTTGGGTCTGCAGAGGCACAAAGCATTCCATTGCCTTCTTCGCCGGCCGACGCTGTTCTCGCAAAAGCAATAAAATATCTCGGCGGTGACAAGTATTTGAATGCTAAAACCCAGATCAGTGAAGGCACTTTCAGCGTGATCCGTGAGAAACGTGTTATTTCATATCAGACATTTACTGATGCGATCGTTTTTCCTGATACCCAACGAACCGATTTCAAAGGCGGCGGTGTAAAAGTCGTTCAGGCGAATAAAGGCGATTCTGGCTGGGTCTATGACGGCGACCAAGAGATCATAAAAGATCAAACTAAAACACAGCTCGATAATTTTCGCCGCGGCCTTCGTGTAAGCCTTGATAATTTATTACGCGGCGGATGGAAAGGCGAAGCAAAACTCACCTATGTCGGCAAACGGCCATCGACTTTAGGCAAGCGCAACGAAGTCGTAAAATTGACATACAATGACGATCTCAGCATCGAATTCGAGTTTTCCGCCGATGACGGCATTCCGCAAAAGTCGATCTATAAAACAACGAATGACTCGGGCGAAGAAAACACCGAAACTGAGATCTACGCACAATGGGTGACTGTGGACGGTATCAAAACACCGTTCATAATCGACCGCAGAACTAACAACGAACCGTCATCGCGAATAAATTATGATTCTGTGAAATTCAACGAAAAGGTGCCGGATTCGAACTTCGACAAACCGGAAAGCAAAAAACAGTTGAGATCTCTTAAATTCTAAATAAAAAAGGACAGGCAAAAAACCTGTCCTTTTTTTTAAGTTAACCGCTTCATCGGTTAAATGAAAGCGAAATCGAATTGTTCCTGATGTATGCTTTTGTCAGCGGTTACATCAACATTTCCGAGGTAGGCTTCGACCTCGAGAAATACTTCGTGCTCAGAGCTTCGCAAAGCTTTCGCAACATCCGGATGAACCCGCAAGGTTGTTTGGCGAACATCATCTAGATGCTTGGACAACCGTCTTGCCTCGCCCAATAATTCATAACAAACAGATTGCGGGGATTTAACCCAACCGGCGCCTTCGCAGTATTCGCACGGAGCGCACATTGTGCGTTCCAGCGATTGTTTCACGCGTTTTCGGGTCATAATTATTAAACCGAAATCATTGAACGAAAGCACTTTGGTCGGCGATTTATCGGTAGATAAGGCTTCCTGCAAAGCTTGTGAAACCTTTTGCCGGTTGCGGCGGTCTTCCATATCGATAAGATCAAGTACGATAATGCCGCCCAGATCGCGAAGACGTATCTGGCGTGCGATCTCATCGACCGCTTCCATATTTGTCCGCGTGATCGTGTCTTCGAGCCGCGCATTTCCTTTACCGACAAATTTACCGGTATTCACATCGATCGCAACAAGAGCTTCAGTTTGGTTAATAACCAAATATCCGCCCGATTTCAGCCAAACACGCGGTTTTAGAGCCTTGTCGATCTCTTCCTGAACTCCGTATGTATCAAGTATCGGTTCATCGCGTGTATAAAGTTTTACACGATTGACCATTCGCGGCTGAATACGATTGATGAATTCGACCGTTCGCAAATATTCTTCTTCACTGTCAACGCGTATCGCTGTGAATTCGTCCGAAAGCTGGTCGCGTAAAAGACGCTGAACAATATCTAGGTCCTGGTGAACAAGTGCCGGCGATTTAGCTCTTTCGGTACCTTTTTTGATATCAGCCCAAGTGCGGACCAAATATCTGGCATCTTGCCGTAGATCTTCTTCGGAAATGCCGATGCCTGCCGTACGGACAATAAAACCGCCTGAAGGAACGTCTTCTTCCGCTTTGATACGCTGTATCAATGTACGCAGTCTTCCGCGTTCGCTCGATGATTCGATCTTACGCGAAACACCGAGATGTTCTATCGTCGGCATATAAACCAGAAAACGTCCGGGCAAAGCGATATGCGAAGTTATCCGGGCTCCTTTTTTTGCGATAGGTTCTTTTGCGATCTGAACTAATATTTCCTGACCTTCGCGTAAAAGCTCGGAAATGGTCGGCTGTGAACGACGACTGCCGTTTCGGTCGTTTCGGTCGTTGCGCTCATTCCTGTCATTTCGATCAGTCCTATCATTTCTATCGTGGCGTTTGTTGTCATTGCCGCGGTCTTTCGAACTTTCGCGATCTCGGCTAGTACGGTCATCTTTTGGATCCCGCGGTTTTCGATTTGAACGGCTGCTGCGTTTGTTGTTTTCGGGTTTAACTTCGGGTTCCTGATCTACAGATTCGCTTTCCGAAGTATCCTCTGCGATATCGACGACTTCTTCTGCTTCCACGGCTTCTATCTCGATATCGGCATCGTTGCCGTCAACATCATTTGTTTCATTATCGGCATTTTCGCTTGATTTTGAATTTCTCCCTTTTCCGCCGCGTCGTCTGCCGCGTCCGCCTCGGCGAACGGTCATTTCAGCAGTTTCGCTTGATTCTTTAACGCTTGCTTCGCCGTCTTCGAGCATCACCGTAGCTTCTTCGGCGGCCTTTTCGGCAGCTTTTGATTTGGATTTTGATCGGGTAGTTTTCGCTTTAACGGCTTTTTCCTTTACAGGTTTTTCAGCCTTTGCCTTCGGAGTTCGTTTTGAAGGGGCTTTTTCCGTTTTTGCTTTCGCTTTGACCGGTGTTTTCTTTGCTTTGGTTCGTGAACTGTCTTCTTCGTCCTCGTCCGCGATCCGCTCAAATCCACCGAAATCATTTATCAGCGATGTATCCATAACCGAACCTACCTCAGCGATCGCAGTTGTTTCAATATCAAATTCAACTGCTCTCACTTGGTCTATTATGGCTTCCTGACGATAAGCGTCTTTGAAAAGATCGCCGGTGTCTTCGTCATCGATGATACGTTCGAATCCATTGTCGTTAAGTTCGAATTCCGGAGCTTCGACACCGCGGACAATTGGACCATCGTCTTCATTATTATCATCTGCGGCCGATACTGCCGTTTCGGCTTCTTCTTTGGCTTTTCGTCCGCGGCCGCGGCTGCGTCCTTTGCGTTCGTTGTCTTTTTGTTGTTTTACTGGTTCGGTCGTTTCGCTCTGGTCTTCTTCGATGGTGATATCGCCAAGCGGTTCCGAGATTTCTTGTGCAGATTCCATTTGCTTTTCGCGTTCGATGCGTGCGCGGTCTATTTTGTCATTAGCTTCGCGTTTTGCTTCTTCCGGTGATTTTTTGGATTTCTCCATAACGACGCGTTCGATCTCTTCTTCTTCGTCAAAGAAATCGGACACATACAAAAATGCATCGCGTTCCAGCCCTATCGAAACAAAAGCCGACTGCATTCCGGGCAAAACCCGCTGCACTCGGCCTTTATAGATATTTCCTGCAATTCCTGAGTTTTCTTCTCCGCGTTCTATGTAAAATTCTGTGACCTTTCCATTATCTAAAATGGCGATCTTTTTTTCGCGTCCGTTGACGCTGATGATCATTTCTTTCGACATTTAAATTGTCCTTTTAGTAATTAAAATTTGACGCTGCCGAATGATCGATCGGATGGAATAAAGAGCTGTGGGTGTGATCGTAGAAACTGTTCAGACTAAGCCGGAAAGTTCGAGCGATGGAATTCTAGCGGATGATCTTACTTTGATAAACGCAATTTCGAATAAACTGCTTCGAAACTATGAAAATTTAGTATGTCACGCAGGAAACCTCTGCTTCCGAAAGCTCTCAAATGAGCTTATTGCTTAGGGAGCACCTACCTGTTAAGACAGGTCGCGCTCAACCTTCTAAAATCTGTAAGCCGAATTCACTTCGGCTGAAAAATTCTGATCGTTTGCTCTTTCAATCTATCCAATATACATTGGCAAACCTTGGTAAGTATAAACGAATTTATTTAAATGCGTAAATTAAATTACGCAATTTTTTAAAATAATGAACAATTTAGCTTTTTAGATGGAACGATCAAGGCTACAATAATTCAACTACAAGGGGAAAATGTATGGAAGTTTACGTGCAGATCGTTCGTGACGCCGAAGGTGTCAGTAAAGCTTGCGAGGCTCTTAGCCATTCAAAAATCTTAGGTTTTGACACTGAAACCACTGAGCTGGATCCATACAAAGGAAATATTCGGCTTGTTCAGCTCAGCGACGGCAAAAACACTCATGTAATCGATCTAAAACCATTTTTCGATTCAGAAAGTTTAAAAGCAACACCCGAACTTCAGCCTCTTAGAGATCTTTTATCCGCTCCCAATATCATCAAGGTAGCACATAATGCCAAGTTCGACGCAAAATGGGTCCGCCATCATTTAGGCTCGGAACTGAATGGGATCTTCGATACTTATCTCGCGAGCCAACTCATTTCCGCCGGCGATCAAGACCGCAGACATTCGCTTCATGACGTTGCACAGTTCTTTACCGGTATTGAACTCGATAAAACGCAACAGGTCAGCGATTGGGGTTCTAATGACCTTTCAAATGACCAGATAGAATATGCCGCACGCGATGCGGCCGTTATGCTTCCGCTCTACGATCAAATAATCAAGCGTTTAATAAAGGACGAGCTTGACGGTGTCGCTTCGCTCGAATTCGATTGTGTTATGCCGATCGCCGAAATGGAGTTGAACGGCTTTTTTTTGGATGCCGAACGTTGGCGAACACAACTTGAAAAAACCCGCGTTCTGCAAAAAAAAGCAGCCGACGAACTTCAGGATCTGCTTTCGGCCGGTGTCGCTCAAGCAACGCTTTTCGGAAGGCCGGAGATAAATTTGGATTCGCAGCAACAGGTCATGGCCGCTCTTCTGAATTTGGGCATTCCAGTTCCGGGAACGACACGCGGATGGCAGCTTCAGCCGCTTGCCGAAGAATATCCGGTGATCAGAAAACTGCTTGAATACCGCAGTGTCGCCAAAGCGATAAGCAGTTTCGGCGAGAATATTCTTGATTTCATCCAACCCGAAACCGGCCGCTTGCACGCGGATTTTCGTCAGATCGGAGCACCTACAGGACGTTTTTCATGTTCAAATCCGAACCTTCAGCAAATTCCGCACGACGCAGCATATCGCAACTGTTTTCGAGCCGGCGAAGGCAATTCACTGATAGTTGCGGATTATTCGCAGATCGAGCTTCGCATTTTGGCCGAATTTTCCGAAGACAATAATTTTATCGAAGCTTTCAGATCCGGGGCGGATTTTCACACAACCGCGGCAGCACGAATGTTCGGGGTAAAACCGGAAGACATCACAAGCGAACAGCGTTCTTTCGCAAAGCGTTTGAATTTCGGCATCGTTTACGGCGTCGGAGCTTCGAGATTTGCATTGATGACTGGCCTGTCGCAAAACGACGCCGAAAACACGATGCGTAAATATTTTGGGACTTTCAGCGGTTTGGATGCTTATTTGCGCAATTCGGGAAATGACGTTATCGCAAACCGAGCCGCTCGAACCGCATCGAAACGCCTGCTTCGTCTTCGTTTTGATGAGAACGACCGCCAGCAGATCTCAGCCGCACGCAGATATGGTGTGAATATGCCGATCCAAGGCACATCCGCGGATATTTTAAAGCGTGCTTTGCGGCTGCTTCACGATGAACTTCGCGAAACATCGGGCAAACTTGTGAACATCGTTCACGACGAGATCATAGTCGAATGCGATTCCGCTGAATCGGAAACGGTCAGATCTAAACTGGAAAATTCGATGGTCGCCGCTGCCGAAGATTTCATAAAGAAAGTACCGATCAAGGTCGATGCGACTATTGCTTCCGAATGGGCGAAATGATCATCCCGCCTTTGTTATCTCCAAAATATCTTTGAATATCTTTTTTTGCGAAGAGGTTAATGTAAAGGTTTCTGAACCGAGACTGATCTTTCCGCCGTCTGATGCCATCAATGCCGCAAGCTGTTCAGGGCGCAGTTCGAAATTCAGATATTCCACATCTAGCCTGTCCTTATAAACATATCTCGAATTTCCGAGATCGATGGTCGCTCCGTTCTTTTTAAATGACAATGAATTGTGCTCGCCAAACCTCGGTTTTTTCGTCAGAACCCAAAAGCTCAAAAGCAGTTTTTCCGGCGTATGCAAAAGTTTGTCGCCCGGATAATAAAGTCCCAATGCAAAATTCATCGCTTGAATTCCGCTGCGGCTTGCTTCGGTTTGGGAAAAATTATCCGAAACGGCTCTGATCGTCGTTGTGTTGCCGTTAAAGGTCAGTGTAATGAACTCACCGGCGTTCAAAGCTTTTATGTGCGAATTTATTTCGGCGTTCGTATTCGATTGGGCGATAACGGAAGCGGATATAAAGATCGTCGTAAGTAAAATGAGAAATATTTGTTTCATGGTGTATAGCTGGAAAGGAACTGACGCCTGTCCGGATGGCAACTATATTTTCTCACAATGAACAGCTTCAAGACAAATTTTTTGTAAAAAATAAGGACCGCCGCTTTCGCGAGCGATCCAAAATGGGACATGAGTTCAATCCGCTTTTATGCGGAAGCCTCGTTTTCGAGTTTCGGCTGAACATAAAGGATCCGTGTACAGCTTTCGCAGGTTATTATCTGATCGGCTCGTTTTACTTCGACCATCATTTGCGGCCGCAGCGACATAAAACAAGCACTGCAGGAACCATTGATAACCTCTGCAACGGCAATGCCGTCTCGGCTTCTCTGCGCCATTCGGTCATAGATCTTCGCAAGTCTGTCCGGAAGCGTCACAAAAACTTCCTTTCTTTTTGCGGACATTTCTTCGAATTCTTTACGGTTCGACCCTAATTCCGAATCAAAGGTTTTCAGAGCTTCGTCGCGTTTAGCATCAAGCGTATTTATTTCTTCCGAACGTTCGGCAAGCGATTTTTCCAATTGCTCGACCTCATCCATTTTTTCCACGATCTGAGTTTCAAATGCGGTTATCTGTTTTTGCAGTGCATCTGTTTCACGCATAGCGGTTTCGTATTCTTTTTGGTTTTGGGAATGTTTGAGATTTCGGTCAGCTCGTTCGAGGTAGGTTTTGTTATCTGCTATTTGCTTTTCCAATCCGGCTCTTTCGCTTTTTAAGCCTTCGAGTTTTCCCTGCACTTCGCGAATGGAAAAAGCGTGCTGTTCAAACTCTTGTTCGATTTCAGCACGCCTTGTTTCTGCACTTTCGATCAATTTTTTTAATTGCCGTATATTAGTATCCGTCTTTTGTAGATTTATTAATTTATCAAGATCAGTAGTCACGTTAATCAAATTACTCCTATCAATTCACTAACAATAATGTTCAATCTAATTGTAACTCAAAAACGCCAAAACCGAAAAGCTTTACAAAAACCCTGATTCAGAAAAAAGCTGAAAATGTGCTGAAAGATGCTGCGAACCGAAATATCCGCGTTCGCCATTGCGAGTTTGAAAATTCCATAGGTATGCTTCTCCAGATCTGACAAGGTAAAGATCCATATTTGCTTTCGGTATGCCGAAATGGCCGATCTTTGCTGCCGCCATCGAACCGCCGCTCATTATTCCGTCACCCGGAACCCGCGTCCAACCTGCCTCAATGCTTAAACATCTTACACCTTGGCGAATACGCAGCACCGAACCGGTAAGATTCGAGTTCCCGAACCTGAACGAATATGGTTCTTCGCGTTCGATCTTTAATAAATGGCCGTTCTGACCGGCCTTTTCGGCAAAACCGCTAAGTGTATCGAAGATCCATTCAATACCGGTTTTTCGGATCGTGTCATTGGTTGCTCGTAAGGAAAGATATTCGGCAATGTCGTCGCGGCCTGTTTCGGCGGCAAGTTTTGTTGCATTTTTCAGCAATTCCGACCATTGCCTTTCAAATTCGCTCATAGAGTTTGAGAATAGATGCGCACTCATTGAAATGCAATCGCAACTCTGCCGCTTCATAGATCAGCGTACAAATATAACGCCGTGAAGCCAAGACACAAAGCATTTTCGTGTTATGATTTTGCATTGAACCGGCAAGTTTTTGGATAACTTTCAATAGGCGGTTTTATTAAAGAACGCCGTGTTATTTTATGAAAAATGTTTTTATTTTTATTTTGATATTTGTGCTGGCCGGATCCGCCGCCGCCCAAAAACCAAAACCTGCCGATGACCGCACAGAACTTGAGGCCGCTGTAAATGCACCGCTAAATTCTGACAAAGCCGCGCTTCTGGAAAAATTCGTAACTGAACATCCAAAGTCGAAATTGCTTCAAAGTGCGCGCGAATCTTTAGTTGTCGCTCGTGCGGCCTACGCCGAAGAACTTTTGCGCACCGGCAAAAGCAAAGAAAGTTATGATCTTTTCGCAAAAGCCGTTAGCGAAGCTCCCGAACCTATTTCCGAAAAACTGTTCGATGGTGCGATCGCAAAATTTCCGTCGGTTCTTTATTGGGCCGGCCAAAGAGGACCGGCGTTCGACTTGGCAGCTCTGATCGAAACCAGATCAGCCGGAAATGCCAAACAACTGCAGTCTTTGGCGATGTTCTACCTTTCGATAGAAGACGGTTCACGGGCAAAAAAGCTGGCCGAATCGGCAATTGCCGCAGATCCTGCATATTCGGCCGCATACGAAACACTTGGCTTGGCAAATAGAATGAATTTCGATCTTGATGCCGCCGAAAATGCCTACGCAAAGGCTGTCGAACTGGATGTTTCAAGTATTTCTGCAAAATTAAGCCTTGCGGAAATGCACCGCGCACTTGGTAAACCAGCCGAAGCAACTGCTCTTTACCGTGAGATATTAGAAGAAAAACCGGACGAGGCCGCTGCTTCATCGGGGCTTGTTATGTCGCTCTTCGACGAAGGAAAACGCGACGAGGCCGAGGCTCAATTAACTGCTGTCACAGAAAAGGACGACAAAAATTTCGTACTTCTTTCAAGCGCGGCCTACTGGTATGCGGCGAACGGGAACGGCGAAAGATCCGCCGAATTGGCTAGAAAAGCGGTCGAGATCGAACCTCGTTATATTTGGTCGCATATTGCTCTTGGACGCGCTCTGATGGCTCAAGGCGATCCGGTCGCGGCGGAAAAAGTTCTGGTTGCCGCGAGGCGTTATGCGAATATTCCGACGCTGGAATATGAGATCGCATCGGCAAGATTCAAAGCCGGTTTTTTCCGCGAAGCAGCCGAAGAATTGACAAAAAGTTTTGAGATTGAATCCGGAAAAGTGCGAACGCTGCTTGGCCGACGCATCGAAAGATCTTCGGATTCATTTACGGAGCTTGTCGGTTACGAACGCCGCGCAAGCATCTTCGAACCAATGTCTTCGGCCAGCCAGGGCGACGACGAACACATTAAAGCATTGTTCGCGATGACCCAATCGATCGATTACGGCGAACCCGAAGCGGTGGTTTCGACGCAGATCGACAAATTTATTGCCGGCGACGACAAAATGAATTTATATCGACGGCTTTTTGCGGCAGATGTTCTGCTGGATAAAAATATTGACATTGCAAAAGCAGCGGAACTTACCGAATCCGTCATCGGGAAAACCGACGCTGCTTTGGAAGTTACGGTTCCTTCAGCAGCCGTGATGGCAAGCGAATTATATGAAAGCCGGATCTTGGCGGCGGCACGCGGCGAATTTTTGGTCATCCCGAATATACCGAGATCTACGCTGTCCTCGATACTTCGCGGACGTGTCGAACTGCTTTCAGGCCGAGCTCTTTTTAGACAAGATAAATATGATGACGCGACGATCCGTTACAAGCGAGCAATAAGCGTTCTGCCGGTTGACAGCGCTTGGTGGCGAACTGCTTGGTGGCGTTTGGGCGAATCGCTTCAGGCAAGCGGCAGCGGACGCGAAGCCCTTGACGCATATATAAAAAGTTATAAGAACGATAAACCTAGTGTCGTCCGATACGCAGTTGTCGAAGCTTTGTACGAAAGAGTTAACGGCACAAAAAAAGGATTGGAAGCTCTGATAGGAGAAAATCCGCTTGGCGTTTCCGACTCCGAAACTTCGAAAATAACGCCCGAACCAACTCCGGAAGCCACCCGAACGGAACCTGTCATTCCAACCGGCGTTCCGGTTTCAAAAGAACCTGTTAAAGAAAATACCTCTACGGAAATTATCTCTATCGTTGAAACAGCACAGCCGTCGTCGACACCGGCGCCTGAGGCCGAAACGGTTCAGACAATTCCAGATCCGGTACAAACTGCCGAACAGTCCGTTGAACCAACGCCAACACCGACTCTGGCAGTAACGACCGAGGAAGTTCCAAATCCGATCGTTCAAAAAGAACCCGAACCTGAAACGAATTCAACCGCAGCAAATACTGAAACAAAAACCGTATCGCCTTTTGATCCCGTCGTCATCATCGTTGGCAAAACCGAAAAAGCCCCCGAACCAAAAGCCGCTGGTCAGCAAAACACCGCATTACCTGAAACACCTGCGAACGAAACGCTAAACGGTGCGGCTGCAGCCGAAAATCTAGAAAATAAGATTCTCACTGATAGCGGCGAACCAACCGATGACAAAGCCGGAACCACCAGAAAACGAATCGTTGACGGCATAAAAATAAACGAACAGATCGCAGAAAAATGTTCTATTTATGCAAGCCAGGAAACTGTATCGATCTTAAATGACGGCGGAAGTCTTGGAATTTTGATCGGCATCGAAGGCGTAGATTCAAAAGATATAACCGTCACTAACAGCAGCCCGCAAGACATCAGCATCGCTTTGCAGCCGGACATCGGCATCAAAGACAGAAGCTTTTTTGTGATCCGTTCCAGATCTACCAGAACCGGCGTTTACAATGTGATATTCTCGGGCGGCTGCGGCAGTAAAACTATTCCCGTAACGGTTCGATAAGTTCAGATCTTGTGCGGTGTAAAAATAATGCATTCGGCAGTATCACTATCGAAACAAGCAGCATAAAGAAAAAAAGATTTGAATTTGTCCGCAGCGGAAAATCAAAAAAACTGTGGATCATTATACCAAGACAGCCCGCAAAAGATCCGATGACAGCCGAACGATGAAAGCCTTCCGTAGCGGAAGTTATATTACGCAGGCCGGTCTTCAAAAACAGCCAAATAAACATCACAACAAAAGCAAAACCGATAATGCCGCCATCCGTTAATGTTTGGATATAGTCATTATGAGCCTGCTCTATTCTGAACGTTCCGTTCCACGTATCAAATTTGGTAAATGCAGATCCGAAGGCATCGAACCCAACGCCGATGATCGGATTCGCCGCAATTATCTTTCCCGAAATCGTCCAAAAATGAAAGCGTCCGTTTGAAACATCGGCCGTTTCCGAAGCGCCGATCCCGCGAACGATAGCGTCACCCGAACCTAGGAAAACCACCGTTCCAAATATACCAAGGATCACGGCGATCGCGGCGGCCGCAACCGTTAATTTCGCTTTTACATTTCCTTTTTCTGATGCTGCATTTTTTCTTTTTATAAGAAAGCTTGCCGCGGCAACGAACGCCGTAACACCGGCGACGCTCAACATACCGCCGCGCGAGCTGATCATCAGGACCGCGATACCCATCAAGGCGGCAGCGAATATCAAAAATGTCCGTTTGTTCGGTTTAGTTCCGCCGCAAAGCAAGATCGAAAGCGTTATACCAAGCGTCATTTCCATAAATCCCGCAAAATGATGGCGGTTCACAAACGGCCCGAATGAGACTGCTTGGGGTGTCGGCCGCAGACCATAGATCGACCCTGGATCTACCAGCTCTTGCGCAATTCCGAAAAAAGCCATCACCGCTCCAAAGATCACAATGCCGAACATAAGCATTTTTGCCCGCTGTTTCGTGTTTATTTCGACCAATGCGGTGGAAAAATATACCAAGATCATGGCCGCTTTGATCAGCCAAAATCGTGTCGCATACGGATCGAGCGAAAGCGAATTCCTCGACGCATCGACTATCAGCTCGGACGAAAGAGGTTCGGCAAGCGGCAAAAGCTGAAAACAAGCGAGCAAGATCAAACCGATCAGCGGAACCTGTAAAAGAGACGTGTTGAACTTAAATGAACCGCTTTGAAAACCGTCCGCGATCCGCATCAAAAGCATTACCGCAGTCATTATAAAGGCTAAACTCAAAGCCCACGCATCGACCAAACCATAAGCGATCATTCCAAATGCCGGGATCGCCAAAAGCATTACATAAGACATTCGACTCCAAATAGAAGCCTTTTGTTCTTCTCTTATGCGGCTTTGCTTTTTTTTCATTTTAATTTCGTTAGTCTAAGGTCATCGAACCAAACGGCACCGATCAATTGGCAGTCAAGAGCGGCACATTTTTCGACAGAAACGCGAAGTATAATGCCATCGGAATTTTCCGGAATCGACAGATCGGCGGACATCGGCGTCCAGTTTTCCGCAGCCGAAAGCGGCGAACTTGAAGCTAAGGTCGTGTTGTCTTCCGCATTCAATATTTCCCAAAAAATATGCGGTCCGGAATTGATCTTACTCTTATAGAACATTTCAAATCTGTACGACGAATTCGGTTCTACGGCGATGGTCTGCGATATCGTACGGTCGATCGATCCATTCGGTGAATTGAAAACCATCGCAAGACCGTAATTTCCCGAATGCTTTTCAGAATCCGATAAACCTATGACCGGAGTTGTTCCGTTCGTTATTTGCCAATCAAAAAGTTTTGCTGCTTCGGGCAAGATCTTATTCTCAAACCCTCCGTTATAGATCTTTCCTGTTTCTGCATTGATTTCAGAGCCGATCGAATTATTGATATAAAGAACATCGCGATATTTTTTGGCCGAAAGTGCGGCGGCAGTGATCTTTTCACCTTGGGTTTTTAATTCGGTTCTTTCTTCGACAGGTATCTTATTCCAAATATTCAAAGCCTCGTCATAACGGTTTTGGCCTGCGGCAATGACGGCTAGCTCGGCGTCAGAGATCGGCGTATTGCCCAAGGCTTTTGCGGAAAGTTCGAGATCGTTCGAAAAGAACTGCATTGCGGCAACGGCAGCCGGGGCGGAATATCTCGGATCAGAGATAACGGCTTTTTGGATCTCGGCAAATGCTTCATCGGCTTTATTTTGCCGCAAAAGAAAATTGCCGAGCATCCATTGCGTCTGTGTATAATTGGGCGCCAATTTTTCGGCATATCGAAATGCTGCTTCCGCTTTTGCCGTGTCGCCTTTCCTTTCTCTTGCAGAGCCGACGGCTAGCCAAGCCAAATAATTATTCGGCGAAAGTTCAGCCGCAAGTTCGTATTCGAACAATGCCCGATCGGCGTCAGCTGCGACAAAAGTATTATTTAATCGCGATGCGATGTGGCTGTGCGGCAATGGATCTGACGGCGCCATTCGCAAGGCTATCTCATCCAATTCGATACTGTCCGAACGTTCGGCGACGGCATTGCCGAAACCCCAATTTATGACGTAAAAAGCCGCAAGAACGATAATGGCCGCCGCCGTGATAAGCAGTATTTTGGCAACGGTCGTATTTGTGTTTATTGTTTGGTTTGACACGCCTAATCTATTTCAACAGGCTCTATTTTTATCTGTGCCCGTTTGATGGATATCTCAGATTCGCGGCAAATGTCGCGTATTTTTTTCAAGCGTTCCGAAGAGATCGAATTGGTCGAAAGCAATATTTCTTCCACACCTTGTTCGGTACATGTTTTTGCGAGCGAACCATTTGCGTCGAAAACTTTCAAACCGTTTATGATCTTGTTCTTTTTCAGCGGATCGTCATCCACAAATCCGACCGGCCGATAATTCCATTCCGGATTATTACGCAATTCGCGAAGAACCATTTCGCCGCCGTCGCCTGCTCCGTATATCAGAACACGCCGGCCTTCAGTTGCCAGCGGCATCGGAAGCAGCTGCCGGATAATACGAAAAGCCATGCGGCTGAATATCAGACCACCGAGCAGCAAAATGCCGTCAAGAATAAAAACGGCTCGCGAAAAATTTTCAAATCTGTATAAAAGCAGAACGGCGACGACACTTAGAACAGAACCGAACGCCGCAGCTTTTGTAAAAGCAACAACATCGCTAACGCTCGTATAACGCCAAAGCCCGCGGTACACACCAAAAAGCAGGAACGAACCAAGTTTCAATACGATCAAAAGCGGGAGCGTTTTTAAGAACAGATCCCAGTTTCCGCCTTCTTCGAATGCGCCCAAAAGCAAAATATATGAGAAATAATAAGCCAACGTGATCAGCAGAACATCGAGGACAACCTCAAAGATCCGCCGTTTATGCGAAACATTTATTATGAATGCAAAAACCGCGTTCTGTTCAGCGTTCGGGTCATGCGTGTCTTCATAAACTTTTACACGCGAAAGAAATACACCGACAATAACCAGCACGGCCGTAAATGCCGAAATGATCGCCAAGCTCTGAACCGTTTCCAAACGGCCGACATAAAAAGCAACTATTCCAGAAATTATCGCAAGAGCATAAAGCAGTAGAACCGCCGAACGCTCCGAAAGCCCAAGCGCGACAAGCCTGTGGGATGTATGATCGCGTCCGCCCTGCGATGCTTTTCTGCCCCAAAGTTTTCGTATTACCGTAACAAAGGTCGTATCGAATATCGGTACAAAAAGTATCAGGACCGGAACAGCGAGAACGGAAAATATCCCACGCGAACGTCCTCCAACCTGATTTAATAGAACCGAACCCGAAAGCAAAAACCCGACGAACATCGAACCGCAGTCACCCATGAATATGGATGCCGGATTAAAATTAAACACCAAAAAGCCGAGTAATGCCCCGATGAAAACGGCCGTCAGCAAAAGCTCGTTCATTTGTCCATTCAAAGCAAATCCGATTGCCAAAAGAATGGCTGCTATTGCCGCGATGCCGGCGGCAAGACCGTCCATATTATCAAGCAGATTTATCGCATTCGTAATGCCCACCAACCAAACAGTAGTGATCGCGATGTCGATAAGTTCATTGCCGGTCAGCGGCAGTCTTAAACCAAAACTAATTACGATCAGCACGCCGATCAATTGGCCGATAAGTTTTTGATATGGTTTTATATTGAGCGCATCGTCCAGCAAACCGACGAAAAAAAGAACGGAGCTTGCTCCCATCAACACCATTGATTCTGTATTTTTTGGAATGAACGCCAAATATAGAACTATCGAAACTATAAAAATAGCAACGCCGCCATACATCGCCGTCGGGCGTTTATGCCAGCGGTCCGATTTTGGTTTTGCGACAAGGCCGAACCTGCGCGCCGAACCGCGCACGACAAAAGTTGCAAGCAATGCAAAAGCAATACTTACAATAGCCAAAAACCATGGATGCGAGTGGAATGTGGACATATTGTGTGGCGATCCGACCTTAAAGTGAGCGATATAGCTTTTTCAGATCATTTACCAGCCGTTCTTTACTATAACGCTTTGTGACAAAATTTTTCGAATTTTTCCCAAGCTCTCCGCGTAATCGTTCATTTTTTGCGAGGTATATCAAGCCTTCGGCAAAATCTTCGGCATAACCTGCGGCAATGCCCAAGCCATTTTCGCACACCTCGATATCTTTATGTTTTTCAATTGGATCGCCCAAAAGATCGACAACGCCGCCGACCGCAGTCGAGATAACCGGGCGTCCGCTTGCCATCGCTTCGATCAAAGATAAAGGCGTTCCTTCATTGAAGGAGGTCAGGCCTATTATATCCGATGCCGCATAAATGTTTTCGGTATCTTTTCGGTTGCCGGCAAAGGTCAGATCCTTTTCCAGACCAAGTTCGATCGATTCTTTTTCTAGCTGACGGCGCATGTGACCATCGCCGACTATTGCAAATTTGAATGCAATGCCTTCGTCGGCTGCCATTTTTTTTGCTAATGCCGCCGCGTTAAGGAACATCGAAATATTCTTTATCTCCGTCAACCGGCCGACGAGACTCACCAATACGTCTGTTTCATCCGCACCTATCTCTTTGCGAAAATGCGGACGGTGTGGTTCTGTGTCCTTAAATTGTTCCAGATCTATACCAAGCGGGACGACGGAAAATTGCAGGCGCTTTCCAATACCCACCTCTTCGTGGATCTCGCGAAATTGCTGATCCGAAATAACGACGATCTTGTCGGTCGCAAATTTGGCAAGTGCTTTTTCAATAAAAATAAAAAGCGAGGTTTTCAGTTTGCCGTAATAGCTATGAAAAATATGGCCGTGAAAAGTATGAACGATCTTTATCTTTCGCGGTTTTCCGATAAATGTTTTCCACGTCAGCCAGCGGTATAAAAACGCCGCCGCACGCCCAACCGTTCCGGCTTTCGCCGTGTGCGTATGAACTATGTCGGGCCGCTCGGCGCGCATCAGCCCGAATATCTTCCAAAGAGAAACGGCATCTTTGGGCGAAAGTTCGCGGCTCATTTGTTCTATGTAGATAGGTTCGATCCCGCTTTCTAAGGCAAGATAGCTCATATCTTCTTCGCCATCCGGAACAGTTCCTGCGGCAAGGACGGTTTGAAATTCATCATCCGCAAACTCCTTCGCAAGCCAAACGACATGGCGCGCCGGACCGCCAACATTCAGCCGTGCAATTATGCGAAGAATTTTCATTGGAGTTTGAACTATCGATCCATTCGGTAGATGGTTTCTGGGTCGTCTTCGTGACGGATCTCATCGATCGGTTCGCTCTTGCCTTCGCCCATATAAAGCTGATTAGGACAATTGATCACCATCCCGTCGATCTCACCGATATTCTTATAACCGTGAACAACTCCTTTTGGGACAACGACAGCGGTTGGGCTGTTGTCGCCAACAACAAGCGACATCATATTATTGAACGTAGGCGAATCTGAACGGTTATCCCAAAGACGAATATTAAAATCAGAAGGCCCAATAAAGCAAAATAGATCCGCCTGGTCTATGTGTTCGTGAGGTCCGCGTTGAATGCCCGGTTTTGTAAAAGAAATATAGGACATGACCGGATAGAATTCTTCGGCAAGTTCATCATGCCGGAAAAGTTCGGCAAGCCAGCCTCGGTCGTCATTATATTTTTTTATTTGATATACGACCACATCTTTAATATCGCCTTCGGTAAATTTCATAAAATAGTTTTTTTTGGGTCTTGGAACTTCGAAGGAAACTGTGCCGAATTAAATATTATTCGCACCGTTTTTCGCAACCAGATTAGTTGCATAAACAAGGCTTTCGAAAGTTCCGGCATCGGTCCACCAGCCATCGAGTTCGCCCCACGTCATTTCGCCGCGGTTGATGTAATGATTATTCACATCTGTTATTTCAAGTTCGCCGCGGTTCGAAGGAACAAGAGTTTTGATCACATCGAAAACGGTATGATCGTAAAAATATATACCTATAACCGCTAAGTTTGACTTTGGCTGTGCTGGCTTTTCTTCGATATTCAAAACTTTATCGCCATCGATCTCCGGAACTCCGAAACGCTGCGGATCATGAACTTTTTTTACTAAGATCTTCGCGCCGCCGCCTTGGTTTCGATAATCGTCAGCCGCATGTTTGATATTTTTTTCGATGATGTTATCGCCAAGGACGACGCAGATCGGCTCGTCATCCGCAAAATGTTCTACTAGAGAAAGCGCATCGGCGATGCCGCCTTCGCCTTCCTGATAAGTGTAGTTCAAATGCTTTAATCCGAACTCTTTTCCATTCCCCAAAAGACGCAGAAAATCGCCCGCTGAATTGCCTCCGGTCACGATCATAATATCTTCGATCCCGGCATTTATAAGCGTATAGATCGGATAATAGATCATCGGTTTGTCATAAACCGGCAGCAAATGCTTATTCGTTATCTTCGTCAGCGGCGAAAGCCTGGAACCAAGCCCGCCCGCAAGTATCACACCTTTCATATGTTGTCTTTCTTCCCCAAAACTATTAAAAAGTCTGAACTCAGCTTTTCTGTGATGCTGTCATTCGATTTCATTGTTCTTTTATGGAAGTTTTTCGCGAACTTAGCAGATAAGCTTTTAAATATCTGATTAAATGGAAAAATTGTATGGTTCAACCATCTAATGTCCTTTATGTCGTAAGAATTTTTAATTGCATTATTGATCTGACCCAGAGTGCGGGGATAAATCGTAAATGCCTGCGTCAATACAAATGTTTGGGGAAGAAATCTTTTCGGCAACATTTTAAATATTCTTCTTAATTTCCAATCCAAAGAGTTTTTATTTGTGAATGTAATGATCACTTGTCCGCCTGGGCTCAGAGATTTAAAGATCAGATCAAAGAGGCCGGATAATTTTTCAGCATCCATGTAGGTAGTAACACCAAGTAGAAAAATATAATCGTATGTTTCTAACGGAAGCTTTGTTTTTCCAAATTCACCAATGAATTGTCTGTCAGCAGGAATTAAACTTTTCTGAAGCATTTCGGCTGCTATATCCAATGCGAAGTAGTTTACCGATGGGTCGATCTCCATCAATCTATCATAAAGATTTCCAGTTCCGGCACCTATATCTAGAACATTCTTGCTTTCAAAATCAAACCCACGAGTGGCTTCGACCAATCGCTCGTTAAAGAAATAATTTCTAAACACATCTTTATGTGTGTATTTTTCTCTGTAATTTTCGGCGATGCTGTTAAAAAAATCCCCAACATCTTGTGACTCACTTTTCATTGATCTATGTATCTAATGTACCAAAGTTCTAACATAAGTAATGTCCATAGTTGCCAAGAATGATCTTTTGATCCATCAAGATGTTCTTTTATAAGTCGTGAGATAGCTTCTGGCTTGAAGATCTCTCTTTTCACAAATTTCTCGGACGTTAGTGTTTCCGTCAGCATATCTTTCATATCACTTCGCAACCACTTGGCTATGGGCATGCCGAACCCCATCTTTTTTCTATAGATCACTTCTTTCGGAACCATTGTCGAGGCTATCTTCTTTAGTAAGTATTTTGTCTGAAATCCGCTAAATTTGTATTTCACGGGCAGCGAAGCCACAAAAGCGATCAATTCATGATCCAAAAAAGGCGAACGTGCCTCAAGTGAATTAGCCATGGATGCAATGTCCACCTTAACAAGCAGATCATCTGTTAAGTATGTTTGAAGGTCTGCGCAGAGCATCGCGTCAATAAGTTCAAGCTGTTTGTTTTCAAAAAGACCCTCGATAATCGTGCCGACGCCGTACTTAGATTCGCCGTCAGTTAGCGAGCGTTTCAAAACGTCGGCTTTCATCTCTTCGGTAAATGTAGTTACCCAACGCAAATAACGCTGATCGGTGTCTAAAGAACTTCCATTTGCAAGACCTTTGATGTTCCTAATTAAACCGCGTTTAGAAGGTAATACATTGATTAAAGGTTTGAGTAATGTTTCCCGGATACTATCCGGGATCCTTCTATATTTCTCAGCTAAGACCATCGCTGCATAGCGTTCATATCCGGCAAAGCTTTCGTCGCCGCCATCGCCGTTTAGTGCGACGGTGACGTGTTGACGTGTTTCCTTTGCGACATAATACGTCGGTATCGCGCTCGAATCGGCATATGGTTCGCCGTAATGTTCGACAAGCGTGGGCAAAACCTCTAATGCATCGGGCTTAACAATGAATTCGTGATATTCGGCGCCTACGTGTTCGGCAACTCGTCTGGCATATTTCAGTTCGCTAAAATCTTGTTCTTCAAATCCAATGGAAAATGTTTTAATGGGCTGCGGGCTTTCCTGAGCCATCAATGCGACCACGATCGAAGAATCGACACCGCCTGACAAAAAAGCCCCCAAAGGAACTTCGGATATCATACGCATCTTTGTCGATTCGCGCAGTATTCGCGTTGTTTCCTCAATGGCTTCGGTTTCGGATATCTTTATTTTCTTGGAAAAATCCGGCAGCCAATAACGCTGCATTTTTACCTCGCCGGCTTTCCATTTCAACCAATGTCCGGGTTCGAGTTTGCGTATCTGTTTGAATGCCGTCATCGGAGCCGGAACGCATAGATACGAAAGATATGCGTCGATCGCTTCGTGATCGACTTCCCGTTCTATCGTTGGATCTTCAAGCAATGCCTTGAATTCCGATCCGAATATCAGATCGCCGTTCGGCCTGTGCGAATACAATAATGGCTTTTTCCCAACGCGGTCGCGTGCAATAAAAAGTTCTTTCGCTGTCTCGTCCCAGATCGCAAATGCGAACATCCCGCGTAAATATTGCAGGCAATCAGCACCGAATTCATCATAGAGATGAACGATCGCTTCCGTATCCGAATTTGTATAGAATTTATGACCGCGCTTATCAAGATCTTCGCGAATCTCCCGGTAATTATATATCTCGCCGTTAAAAACGATCCATTTCGTTTTATCGGCATTGTGTATCGGCTGCTTCCCGCCGGCTAGATCGATTATCGAAAGCCGCCGCATCGCCAGCCCGACATTTTCGCGCACATAAAAACCGTCGTCATCCGGCCCGCGATGAACGATCGCCATATTCATTCGCTCCAACACCGCGCGGTCAACCGCCCGCGAGCCATTATTTACAATTCCGACAATTCCGCACATTTTACAAACTCGCGCTAATTTGCCCGGATCCTTTCTGCAAGGATACGCTTTCTATTTCTGATTTCTAACGCTTTGTTTTCTCTATTTTCCTTATAAAGTGACCATCCGACAGCAACAAATATGAAAAGGAACACTTGGATCTGTGTCCGCTGTCTGTATGCGGTCCCAACATTTCCCTGAAATATCGAATAGGCTAATGTCAACATGATCGAGAATATCAGGATCGGAACAGTACTTCTTAGTCGATGTCTGATACTGTACCAGAGACCTGATATCATAAATGGTATCATCGCCCACCAGGCTAAGACCTCGGGAAGTGTGATGGCTTGTCGAAAATTTTCGACCTGCCAAGGAAACGGGGCCAGCATCAAATAAGCAAAACCTATCGGGATGGCGCTTATCGCTCCGCTTGTCGTGGAAACATCTATATCCTCGCCAAATCCGGATTCTGCTGAACGCGCAAGGTCTCCTCTACTTGCCTGAATGCGGTCGAGACTGCCAAAACGCTCATAGGTAACATTTGCATTACGGATCACGCCAAGATACGTAAGCCCTAAACCTAATATTACAAGTATGATAAAACGGCGGATCATGGATTGTGGCGAGCTGTTCAATCCTACTAAAAAACTGCCGGCTACAGCCGTTGCGACCATGTAGAAAATGTAGAAGCGGAGTGATATGATTCCGCCCATTGAGAAAATCAGAAGTAAAACTGCCGCATAATTAAATTTCTTCTGCAATTGCATAACCATTGTCATTGCCAGAACGAGCAAGAAGATTATCAGCCCATCTTTCATCAACTGGGATGACCAAATTATGAAAGAAGGAAACAACGCAATAGCAAAAGCTGATATTTTCGCGACACGTTTATTGGAAAAAAGATTTGCTGAGCAGTAATAGACCATCGGAGCCGTCGCCGCACCGAAAACTGCACACAATGATTGAGCGGCAAGGATATTTCTACCGAATAAATAATAAAGGCCACCAACTAAATAGTTCATACCCCAACCAGAACCATTTGTTGCAATTGCTTTTTCTACAGCAAAATCGCCTGCGCCGATCTGTCCTGACCAAAACTGGGCTAATATCCATCCGTTATTGTCATACGTGATCGCATCACCGCCGAAAAAATCGCGCATATCTAAAAGGTGGACAAAGATACCGAAGGCTAGACGTACTCCTAAAGCTACAAGGAATAAGGTGGTTAGAAAGTTCTTTTCGTCTGTGTATCGGCGAAAAACGGTAAGTGAAGCAAGCGACAATGCAGTTACGATCAAGATCGCGGAACTTAATTCTGGGTATAGAACTGAAATGACCCCAAGTGTAAGGATCACGATCGCCGCAAGAATTGAAAAGGCTCTGTTGTTCATTTTACAGATCGTTAAATGTCATCCGGAAGATCTTTACGTGTCTTTCTTTCAGTTAAGAAAAGCCCATCTTCATCCAGCTCTTTTATTTCTTTAGCAGGCACGCCGGCGATCAGTCTATTTTCATTCAGGAAGTTTTTAGTAATAACCGAGCCCATTCCAACAATACATTTTTCCGGAATTTCTCCACCTGGCGCGACTCTGATCTCAGACCCCAAGTAACTGTAATTTCCTATCTTTATGGGCTTGGTCATTTGTCGATTGTGTGTCCACAATGAAGAATTACGCCCGCCAAGTATGACGCGTTTACCGAACTCTACCCGATCCGTAAAATCTATTTTGTGAGAAGCGGCGATCATACTGCCATCGCCCAAGATAAAAACCGGATCTATCGGATTAATCACATCGGGTTCAGGGATCGAGTTGATCTCATTCAATCGCAAGACCTCACAGTAGCGCCCGATTCGAATTTCATCGCCGCCGCGAAAAACATTGAGCATTCCGATCTTTGTTTTTTCACCAATGGAGAGTTTTTTGGTGCCGACGAACACATTAAAATGACCGATCGAAACTCCGTCGCCGATCTCGCATTTATCCGCATCAATGATCGAAAAGCCTATGTGAACATGCTTTCCGATCTTATACCCAAAAAAAAATCTGTAACAGAAGCACAAAAGAAATGATGGCAAAATGGAAATTGCCGCCAACGTCGTCAGTTTTATCTTTGATGCCATTTTTTTTGTTAAATGCTGATTACTTTACCAAACTGTGAGCGGCGAGTTCAGCGGTTGCGGATTCCACGCGGTCGTCGGCTTCCTGCTGCGAAACCCACGCGAGCAATTCTTTTAATCCGGCTTCGAGCGTGACTTTCGGTTGATAACCCAAAAGTTCGCGGATCTTCGTGATATCGGAAACGCAATGTCGAATATCGCCTTCGCGATATTTTCCGACGATCTGCGGCGCAATATTCTTACCCAAACCTTTCGCCAAAAGTTCCGCTATTTCCTTTACGGAGGTCGCTCGGCCGGTGCCGACATTCATTGTTTGATAATCGCCTTTGTCCGTTTCAAGTGCAAGCAGATTTGCCTGAACGATGTCGGATACATGAACAAAATCTCGTGACTGTTCGCCATCCTCGAATATCATCGGCGCTTGGTCGTTCATCAGCCGCGAAGAAAATATCGCGCAGACACCTGTGTATGGATTTGATAACGCCTGTCTGGTCCCGTAAACATTAAAATATCTGAACGCAACCGTCGGGATCTTATACGATCGTCCGACAGCCAAACAATATTGCTCCTGATCTTGTTTTGTAACGGCGTAAACGGATGTAGGAAACAACGGCTTATCTTCCGTGGTCCCGATAGGCTCCAAAATATCTTCACCGGCTTTCAATTCCCACTCGTGCGATGCAAGCTGTTCATCTGAACGAAGCTGCGGATATTCGGTTTTGCCTGTTCTACCGTTCTTATATGCACCTTCGCCATAGATCGACATCGATGACGCCACGATAAGTTTTTTGAATTGATCTTTTCGCTTGATCATTTCCTCAAGCAGAACGGCTGTTCCGAGATCATTGGCCTTCACATAACGAACTATTTCGTACATTGACTGGCCCACGCCGACCTCGGCCGCTTCGTGATAGACCACATCTATGCCTTCCAAAGCCGCCCGAACCGCTTCCGCGTCACAAACGTCCGCACGAATGAATTCCGCCCGCTCATTTAAATGCTCAGGAACTTTCCCGCCGTGGACCTGCTCCACGATCGAATCCAATATCCGCACCCGATGCCCTTTTTCAACCAATGCATCTACCAAATGCGACCCGATAAACCCGGCACCGCCGGTTACTAAGATATTCAAAGGTTCCATAATTACCAGATCGTTGATAGAAACATACAAATGCTCTGCCTATCTCTATTAGGCCGCTTCAAACTCATTTCCACGCCGCTTTGAGATCGTCCAATAAAAGAGCCACACCAAGAAAAAATACAAACAGACCCCTATCGGGAGAATCGATCCGAAAATTACTGAAAGCAAGATAGAGAACGGCAAACATCCTACATAAAATACTAGCTTAAATTTTATATTCTGCCCAACTTGTTTCTTTGAAGAATCTTTATTACGAAGATAAACGGTTACTCGATAAAGCGAATTATTGATCATTATTGTGGGAAGTAGGATCGCTAGTAATGGGAGCTTTAGGGTGAGAATTACCGGTGCGAGAAATCTGAATGTGCTAAGACCGAAAAATGTTGGAATTCTCATTTCGCTGGGAATGCTGTTGTGCAAACCGAAGGTGAGAAGAAGAGTGCCGTGAAACGCCCACCACAATGGATTTCCTAACGCACCAAGGATGTAACTGAAAACCAAGAAGTAGAGCAGCCTTGTTCCTATCAATAAAAAAACTATTAATGATGTCGTATCCAGCTTTTCGGCCCTGCCTCGCGGGTCATTTTCGAATCGTTCACTAAAAAAATCGTTCGTTATGTATCCGATCTCATAAATACTTATAAATGCAAGATAGCTTAAAAGGACTAAAGGCACTATTGAAAATTCAAAATTATTATAAAATAGTGAAAGTGCGAAAGCCGGCAGCCATTCAACCAATGCGTTATATCCGACCAGCTCCCACCTATTGAGCCTTGTCGCTTGAAAGTAAGTTATCGGCAGTACATGCCTCAAGAAAAAGCTCATGAATTAAGATAGATGATCTCAAAATTATACTTTTGCCAGAACTCTGCCTTTTTGCCGCGATGCACGACGACAAACGCATGTTCTGCTTCGGACAACAGTTCCAGATCACTTAAATTGTCGGAAACTGCACAAGTCAATCTTCCTACCAAGTTATTTTCTTTTAATACAGATAGCTTCTTACCTGTTATGTCCTCGAATATCCTGCCGGTGAATATATCGTCATTGAACCTCAAAGAAGTTCCTACATGATGCTTAATACCAAGTTCATTCGCTATTGCCTCTACAACCGGCTCAATACTTGCTGAACATAACACGATTCGCGTCCCTGGGTCGGTTCTGCTTTTTAACATTTCCTGAGTTTCATCGATCTTTCGCGACGACAAGAATTCATGTACAAATCGTTTGGCCGCTTCAGCTAATTCAGTTCGGGAGACCCCTTTTAGCAATGAAACATTGTAGCTGCGCAAAATATCCCGCCCTGTCGCCACACTGAAAAAAATAAGCAAATAACGAAATGGCAGGTATTTGGCATTCAGAACATTATAAAAGATCTTCCTTTGCGACATTGGCTCTTTGGCTATCGCAAACCTTATAAAATCATGTGTTGTATTCGAGTAATACAATGTATCGCAAATATCGAATATAATGGTCGGGGTTTGACTATCCATTCCGATGCTCCTTTCCCAACCTAAGATGATATCAAACGGCGATAGGCCCGCCGATATCCCACGCCGCCTACTGTTTCCAGATCGAATTCCCGGTAGGCGGTTTCACGGCATTTTTCGGCAACGTCTCCTAGTTCGTCGATCTTTTTCATTGCTGATAAATAGCTCGCTTTATCAAAACCGTCCACTAAAACACCGACGCCGTTTTTTTCTATCAATTCATCAACATCCCCGACGCCGCGGTTGGCAATGATAGGCAGCCCGCAAGCTAAGTATTCCGCGAGTTTCGTCGGCGAGGAAGATTGCTTCGAATAACAAGCTTTTATAAAAGATATTGCAACATCAGACGCTGAAAGGTATCTTGGAACTTCGCCGGACGGAACGCTTCCGACAAAAAAATCATTTTCGGCGAAGCCGCGTTCGCGCAGTATTTTGACGATGTTTTCTTTGTCCCGCTGCGTTAATATTAGCGCAAAGCTGCTCGGGTCGCGATCGCGAGCGGCCGCAAAAAGATCGATCATCTCATCCGTCAAATACCAGCCGCCGAATGAACCTACATATACAAAAACTTTTCTTTCATTTATGCCTAGTTCGTTACGAATGACGTTACGCTGGTTCGCGTCCGCATCCGCAAATCTTTCAAGATCGACACAACACGGGATAACTTCCACAGGCCTGCCGTGTTTATCAAAACCGGTTTCGTGCGATTCCGGAAACAATATATCTCTCGCTTTTTCGGTCAGCACGACGAAGCCGTCCGACACTTTCATCAGCCTTTTTTCTATGCGTTTTGCGGTGCGGTAGATCGTTCCATCCGCCGGCCAAATGCCCGCATCGACAAATTCTTCAGGAAAAAATCCGCGTATATCGAAAAGAATTTTCGGCTTGTGCGAAGAAAAAGTGCGAGCGATGTCGGCCATAACACCGGGCACATGCACACGACAATGCAGCACATCAAATCTCTCACGGCGATTGAGCCGCCAAACCCTGATCGTTCCGCGAAGTATGTCCCAAGCCGTCGCCAGCGCCGAAGGCCGCTTGTGATAAGGCAGATAATGCCAATCGATCCTCTGCTCCGCAAGCCTCTCGCGCATTTCGCCGATCTGCTTTTCAGTCCATTTTTTCTTAAAATCTGGCTCGAACGTTAAAAGCGATATTTCGTTAAGCTCCCCTTCTTGATAAGGAGAGGTGGCAGCCGCTTTGGGCTGACGGGGTGTTAGATCTTCCGCATCCCGCACCAGCTCACGCAAATACGGTATTACCTGCGTCTGCACAAGCGATTCCCGCACCCCAAAATAACATATATAAAGCGTCTTCATTCTTACTTGTCAGAACCGGGAGCCGTAGCGACCGGGTTCCCGCTCAGCCGCCTCAGCGGAAACCTCAAAAAGTATCCTAAATTCCCCGGGCGGTTCCAAATGCTTTTTGCCGCGTGTTTCAGAAACTGCTTATAATTTCCCGCCTGAAAATAAGAACCCGACATCACCCGATGAAAATTACCATACGCCCGCGATCTTAATTTCAGCGTTTCCGCGTCTGCAGATGCAAAGGCTTTTTCATAAAACCTCGTCATTCCGCGTTCCATTTCGGCCACGTTCCTGTGTGCCGAAGCTCCGTGGCTGCGGTAATCGACAAGAGCTTCCGGCACAAATCCGACCTTAAATTCCCGAGCGACGCGGTAACAAAAATCCCAATCTTCGCCGACCTTTATTTCAGTATCGAAACCGCCTACCCGATCGAACGCTTCGCGACGAACGACAAGGACTGTTCCACTGACGTTTACAGCTGGTTGCTCCCACAACAGAAGTTCGTCGGCAACGTCGCCTTCCATTCCGTCTATGTTTACGCCGATGGTTTCACCGGTGTCGCTGTCAAATTCGCTTATACCGCAGTGCACGAGGCCTATGTTCTCATCTTGCGCAAACTTCACGATCTGCTTTTCAAGCTTTGTCGGATGCCAGATATCATCGGCGTCGGCAAATGCGATGAATTGGCCCGAAGATTCCGCAACACCGCGGTTGCGAGCCGCACAAACACCGGCATTCTTTTGCTTGATGTATCGGATCTTTACCGCATCCGCACCGTCCGCATCATGTAAATACCGCGAGATGACCGACTCCGTATCGTCCGTCGAACCGTCATCGACAACTATCAACTCCGCCGGCCGCAATGTCTGCGACAAAACACCATCTATCGCCGCCCCCAAAAACCGCCCATAATTATACGTCGGGATTATTACGGAAATTTCCCTATTCATCTCGTCGTAAGTTTCGAATTATTGTTCGCATTCTTTGTCGAACCTGTTTGTCTTCTCGTTTTCGAAGAGGGTTTACGGCAACTCTAAGCGCGTCTATTACAAGACGAACCAGCATATTACTATAGTATAAACCAAAAAATAAGTGCTTTCTTTCGACATAATATTCCGCATCCATTTTTCTGATATTCAAAGCGGCTTCGCTCCAGATTTGATCTGCGCTTTTACCGCCGCTGTGGATTATTTCTGCGGTTGGCAAAAATATCAATTTCATGCTCATTTTGTGAAGACGAATACAAATATCTATGTCTTCGGCGTACATAAATATTTGTTTATCGAACCCCTCTAATTTATCAAGAACGTCTCGCTTAAATAGGATGGCGGCTCCCCAAACAGCAGGCACGTCCTCAGTTTCATTATGATCCCAGTATTGGTGCCAGAGATATTTGCTAAGTCGTTTCCGGGGGGGAAATCGATGCGCGAAATTTTCGACTATGATCTTGGATGGCGTCGGCGGCCAATAGGTAGTGCTTGGTTGGAGCGAACCATCGTCGTTGAGTAATTTTGGTGCAACTGCACCAATATCATCATCACTTTGCAACACATCAAGTAGCTTATCGAGAGAGCCTTCTTTTACGCGCGTATCAGGATTTAGAACTAGGATGAAATCTCCTTGTGCTCTTTTAAAGGCGAGATTGTTTGCACGCCCAAAACCCAAATTTTCTTTGCTTTCGATCAAACGAAAACTTGTTTCACCGAGCATGTTTTTTGCTTCGGCCGACTTCATCCATTCAACACTTTTGTCAGTGGACGCATTATCAACAACGACGATCTCAAAAGAACAGCTCGGCGGATTCTCAACAATGCTTTTCAAACACTTTGGAAGAAATTCCGCTCCATTCCAGTTAACTATAATAATGGAAAGATCTATTGTCATTTTCATTTCGTTTTGACGAAATAATACAAATTCCTTATTAAATAGCGAAGCGAATAAGGGATCCAACTTCGATGACGTCTCAGTTCATAAAACTGATCAATCACGATTTCTCTTAAAAGCATTGCATGTTTGCGCGATAGGTACTCTATATTTGCTTTGGATGATTCCTCTTCCATCATTATAGAAGTCATCGAATCATCTCGAACTCTGTAAGCGTATGCCACCTCATCAAGGAAACTAAATTTCCACTTTCTCTCCACCATGCTTAGCCATAAGTCCCAATCTTCTAAACCTTGCTCGGGAAGATCCGTAGCGAATCCTCCACATTCTAAAAGAGCAGATTTTCTAATTAATGCACACGCATCAATGTAATTATCTACTATTAAACTCTCTAAATTAAATTTTCCAGGTTGTCTATACTTTTTAAAATTACCGTCGCCGAAAAACTTACGTTTCGCATAAACCACGCCTATTTGAGGATCGCTTTCTAGTATTTTAAGGCCACCAGTGAGATAGTTTGGATAAAGCAAATTGTCGGCGTCAAGGGGTAGAATAAAATCACTTTGCGAAGCCCTAACCCCTCTATTGCGAGCAGCTCCTAATCCTGCATTAAGTTGGTTTATAACTTCATATTTTTTTTCCAGAGTTTTAAGGATTTGTAATGTATTCTGTTCGTCTGATCCATCGTTAACAATTATGACCTCAAATAGATCTGCATTGCAGGTTTCTAAACTTGCTATAGCGTCAAGTAGAAAACTGCCATGATTAAAACAAGGGATGATTATTGAAATTGGTTTTGTCATTCCGCAGGAAAATTCCTATTGATTGCTAGAGTCGTTTCGCCAAAATTCCATAATTCAAATCCATAATTTCGGAGAGTAATGTATATGTTCTCGCGGATTTTAAATTCATCGTGGATTTCCAAAGCAATCAATCGAACCATTCTCAGGTAGGAAAGGTCGGCACTTGATTCGAAAACAAATCGTTCCGACCCCTCAATATCGACTTTTAGTATGTCAATTGTTTTCCATCCATTTTCTTTCATCAACTGGCTCATTCCGACGCTTTTTAGATCGCTTTCTTTCTCAGACTCTTTGATAGATAATGCCCAGTCTCTGCCATCTCGAAAAGTATCGGCAATCACAACATTCTGATCTCCTTGACCCGTAAGTGCGTTTCTATAGACCTTCACTTGGCCATCCTTCACGGATTGTTCCAAATTCTTTTTCAATACGCTTAAATTTCCTAAATCCGGTTCAATGCATATTACCTGCGCGTTTCGGAAAAATGAAAGTAGAAACCAAGTTGTGTATCCGACGTTTGCCCCAGCATCCACTATTCTAAGACAATCATAGTTAATCCGATTATCGCAAAAATAATCTACGACAGGTTTGTATTCCTCAATCGTAAATATCTGATTAAACACTAATGGATCACTGTGCGGAAATGGACGAACGTAAAGGAATTTTGCATCCGAGAACTCAATTCTAAAAAGACCGTCAATCAATGTATGAGACGTAATCGTAGTGTTTTTGCTAGTTTGTTCAATAAACAGGTGGTTTTCATCTTCATTTGAATAAGGTATTTTCAGTGCCCTTTTCAATAGGAGTGTGTATTTGTTTGTTCTCATAATCCCGTTTCACCCGGCCAATTACAGCTTTCGCGCAACTACAACGTAATTAGAAGTTAGCGATTCATTAAAAGCCTTTGAATCAGCCCAACAAAAAATCCGATTAACAATACGTGTAATCCAAATATTTTGCAGGAGAGTTCCTTCGAAAGCATGAAGTAAAACCAAGCCCGCAGCAGCCCATTTCCCACCATTCGGCATAATTTCGAGCAACTCAAACCCGGAAGTCTGAAGCAAATGTCGAAAGCCGTGCTTTGTATATCGATAAAAATCAAAAGGTTCTTCATGCAACTGCCACATCATCGGACCGGATACGATAAAAATCCCTCCCGTTTTTAACAATCGGGCGGCCTGAGAGCATAAGAGCCTAGGTTCCGAAACATGCTCAATAACTTGCGTAGCAAGAATGCTGTCGAAACTTCCATCTTTTAGTGCAATGTCGTGGGAATTGCATAGCAGATCAACTTTCCGCCCACTCGATTGGACTATATCGCAACCTAAATAACTACACTTTTCAAACAATGATTGATATGGCTTATTCCCACACCCAATATCCAACAATCTTCCAGTTGCGTATTTGGACGCTTTTTCGAGGTCCTCAAAAAGAAATTTATGATGAAGATAGTATCGATCATTTGTGTTTGTTTCCGCTTTTTGAAGCCGTGAAAGGTCACTCTGTCTCATGATTTTTCAATTTAGATACAAATAGAGTTAATAAGAATTTCCAACCAATATCCCTATACAGATTCCTTTTGCATATTATAACTTAAACATGACATTTAACCGTCCTACCAGCCAAACACGTTCATCGAGAAAGAGAAGCCTTTTCCATGCAAATAGCCCATAGAGAATAAGTGAAACCATGAGTAGCAAAATTGTAAAAGTAATCGAATCTGAAAATAGTGCAAAAATTGGAACTGTTAAAATAGCAAAAGCGACCAGTAGATAATACGTTCTACTATCGAATATATTTAGTGAAACCCTCGCATCCCGCCAAACAAAATACATGAGAATCAATGCGTCACACCCAATTCTTATTGACCACGCGACCGCTGCTCCCAAAGCCCCATATCGGTAACTCAGAAAAAAAACGAGTCCTATATAGGGAAAAAGCTCCAACCAATATATGGACGCAATGAGTCTCGTTCGGCCCATCGAAACCAATAATGTTCCGGGAATGTAGGCCACTATATGAAAAAAAAGGCCTATCAACAAAACATAAAATGGAAACGTACTTTCCCGACCAAAGTCTTTCCCAGCCCAAATTGTAAAGAATGGGCGGGCAACTATTACCATTATCGTTAGGACTGGCAAAATTAGAATTAAGTTCATGCGGATCGTTCGTCCGAATAACGAATTCAGCTGTTCAGATTTTTCGGGAGTGAGTAACTGCGAAAACGCAGGAATAAGGGACTGAATCATTGCCGCAGAAAGCATAGTGGCCATCGAGGCTAGGGTGAAAGCTACAGAATAGAATGCCAATGACTCAACTGAAGTATTCTTTGCCAACACAAGTTTTTCCAAGTTCGTCAACATTGCTGCCACTATGGCTGCTCCGGCCAAAGGAATGCCGAATTTTAGCATTGGGCGGATTAGGGAGCGGTCGAGAGTTGGTTGGAAGAGTTGGTTTAGGAGTCGGGCGGAGACGAATATGTGTGCGGCGAGCGTCATGAGCGCGACGGCTAGGAGGACGGCGACGGCGCCGAGGATGCCTCCGCCGAGGTAGATAACGATCGGCGTGGCGATAAGCCCGAACATACGAAAGCCGGAATTAACGAACGTGTTCAGATCCATCCGCAGACGCGTTAGCTGCGGCGTGTTGAAAATATTATTCAGAAAGCTGACGACAAACGTAATGGACGCAAGCTTTAGGGCAAGGTTCGCTTCGGCGTGAAGCTCCGGCGGAACATTGAACGCGGTTATCGCGGCATTCGAAAAAACGAACAAAGCCAATGCGACCGGCAGCGAAACAATCAACGCGATAAGAGCGGCGGTGCGAACGGTTCGCGCTTCTTTTTCAGCGTTGCCTGCGGCATAGGCCTCGCTCGCAAATTTGGTCGATGCAATGCCCATCCCAAAATCCGCAAAAGCAAAATACGTAGGAATAAGCCCGACCAGGATCAGCACACCGTAGCCTTCGCTGCCCAAAAGCCTTATGACAAAAGGTGTCGTAAAAAGCGATACACCGAGCGGAGCAACCTGACCGGCCAACGTCCAAAGCGAACCTTTGACAACCTTTGTGGTCATCCCTGCGGTTGACGGAGCAACGGCCGCTTCGGGTGCGGTGTTTTGGATCGGATCTGGGTTCACGTTAGGATATCGGACGGCTCGCGGCCGCGCCTAAAGAAAGGATATCTTACACTCCTTTGAAGGTAAATGGTAATTGCAGATTCCGAAAAGAGGATGTCTGAAAAGTCGTTTTCTGTGTTTTCATTCTGTGTATTCTGTGTTCAATGTCCGTAGATCAGGAAATACCACAGAACACACAGAACAAAACCGGGAATACACGAACTTTTCAGACGTCCTCTTTGCCACGTTTGGCAAGAAGGGATGCTTGCCGCCCCAGTCGATATCAATGGTGATCGTCTGATCCTTCGGGTTTGCCGTGGTATATCTCACCGCCGGTCGCGACAAATTCCTTGGCTTTTTCGCTCATGCCGACCGCCAAAGCTTTTTCGGCTTCAATGTTCTGTTCGGCGGCGTATTCGCGGACATCCTGCGTGATCTTCATCGAACAAAAATGCGGGCCGCACATCGAACAAAAATGTGCGAGCTTGGCGCCTTCGGCCGGAAGCGTTTCGTCGTGAAATTCTTTTGCTTTTTCAGGATCGAGCCCAAGGTTGAACTGGTCTTCCCAGCGAAACTCGAACCGAGCTTTCGAAAGCGCGTTGTCGCGATACTGCGCGCCCGGATGGCCTTTTGCCAGATCCGCCGCATGAGCCGCGAGTTTATAGGTGATGACGCCTTCTTTGACATCTTGTTTATTGGGCAATCCGAGATGCTCTTTCGGCGTGACGTAACAGAGCATCGCCGTGCCGAACCAGCCGATCATCGCCGCGCCGATGCCGCTGGTGATGTGGTCGTAACCGGGAGCAATATCGGTCGTCAGCGGGCCGAGCGTGTAAAAAGGTGCTTCGCCGCAAACCTCGAGCTGCTTGTCCATGTTCTCTTTGATCAGGTGCATCGGCACATGTCCCGGGCCTTCGATCATCGTTTGGCAATCCATTTCCCACGCGATCTTCGTGAGTTCGCCGAGCGTGTCGAGTTCCGCAAATTGAGCTTCGTCGTTGGCATCCGCAATGCTTCCCGGACGCAAACCGTCGCCCAAACTGAAAGCAACGTCATACGCCGCCATTATTTCGCAGATCTCGCGAAAGCGCGTATAAAGGAAACTTTCTTCGTGATGAGCAAGACACCACTTCGCCATGATCGAACCGCCGCGGCTGACGATGCCGGTCGTGCGTCTCGCCGTCAGCGGAATATAAGGCAGACGAACTCCGGCGTGGATCGTGAAATAATCGACGCCCTGTTCGGCCTGTTCGATCAGCGTGTCGCGGTAAATTTCCCAGGTCAGATCTTCGGCTTTGCCGTTCACTTTTTCGAGAGCCTGATAGATCGGAACGGTGCCGATAGGCACCGGCGAATTTCGCAAGATCCACTCGCGCGTCGCGTGAATATTCTTTCCGGTCGAAAGATCCATAACCGTGTCGGCTCCCCAAAGCGTCGACCAACGCATCTTTTCGACCTCTTCTTCGATCGAAGATGCGATGGCGGAATTGCCGATGTTGGCGTTGATCTTTACCAAGAAATTACGGCCGATGATCATCGGTTCGGATTCGGGATGATTTACGTTGTTCGGGATGATCGCTCGGCCGCGGGCGACCTCATCACGGACAAATTCGGGCGTAACGAATTTCGGAATGGCCGCGCCGAAAGATTCTCCGCGATGCTGGTGGTTCAACGAGCTTCGGTCGCTTTGCTCTGACGTACGTACAAGCGTGTCCGCGTTCCGTCCGAGATTTTCGCGCATCGCAACATATTCCATCTCGGGCGTGATGATCCCTTTGCGGGCATAATGCATCTGCGTGACATTGCGGCCGGAGCGGGCGCGGAGCGGAGACCGTTTCAATCCGGGAAATTCTTCCAAAGTTCCGCGATCGTTCGCCTTTGCGATCTCTTCCGCTCCTTTCGTGAGATAACCATTATCCTGAGGCAAGATCTGGCGGCCTTCGTATTCTTCGACATCGCCGCGACTTATTATCCATTCGCGTCGCAATGCCGGAAGCCCATCGCGAACGTTATATTTTTGGTTCGGATCCGTCCACGGACCGCTGGTGTCATAAACTCGAACGGGTTCATTATGTTCGATCTTTCCATTGATGTCTTTAGAATCGGAAAGCTCAATTTCGCGAAAAGGAACACGCAGACGCTGCTGCTGAACATTGGCAGGCGCGCCGTTCGATTCGATGTATGTCTTTTGAGATCTCGGCAATCTTACTTGATCGCTGATCTTTTCTTCCGGCAACTGGCCACTGGCCACCGATAGCTGTTCTTTCATTGTTTTTCTCCCTTCGTCGGTATTATCCGCATCAGGTTTTTAGGGTAATGCTCGTAAAATTACGCGCGACTCTCAGCACGATCTGTGCTCCCCTGAAAACGTATTGCTTAGACTTCCATTTTAGTCTTTAGGCGGTAAAAGACAAAGCAATACGTTACACTTATGGTTCGCGATTTATTTATGAATATTCTCTCGCTTGAAAATGTCAGCAAAGATTACGGATTTAGACCATTGTTCGCAGCCGTCACGCTCGGTTTCGAAGAACGCGATCGGATCGGCATTATCGGTGCCAACGGTTCGGGAAAAAGTACGTTCCTGAAAATAGTTGCCGGGATCGAAGAAACAGATTCAGGCCGGATCATTCGCGCAAACGGCAGATCATTGGCATATCTCGCTCAAAATCCGCAATTCGATGACGAATTAACGGTGATCGAAACCATCTTTGCGTCCGGCAACCGCGTTATGAAGATGATAGCGGAATATGAATCGCTTTGCGCTATGCTTGCCGAAATTGATGGGACAGACGAAAAACTTCTGCAGAAAGTTTCCGACCTTCAGCACGAACTGGAAACATCCGGCGGGTGGGACATCGAAACGAATGCGCGAAGTGTGCTTACAAAACTTGGCATTACGGATACTTCGGCTAAGATGAAAACTCTGTCTGGCGGACAGCGAAAGCGTGTCGCGCTTGCTCATGAATTGATCATCCGGCCCGATATTCTGGTCCTTGACGAACCGACCAACCATCTCGACGCGGATACGATCGAATGGCTGGAAGAATATCTTGCACGTTATACAGGCGTTTTGCTGCTGGTTACACACGACCGTTATTTTCTTGATAGGGTGACGAACCGTATTCTCGAGATCGACCGCGGAACGATCCAAAGTTTTGGTGGCAATTATGCCTATTATCTTGAGCGAAAGCAGGAACAGGACGAACTCCGCGCAGTCGAAGGCCACAAGCGCGAACAATTGATAAAAAAGGAATTGGCCTGGCTTCGACGCGGTGCAAAGGCTCGCACACGTAAATCAAAGCATCGGATCGCGGCCGCTCACGATCTTATGGCACAGCCAAAAGAACAGGCCAAATCCGAGGTCGATATCGCGATCGGATCACGACGGTTAGGTTCAAAAATTATCGAGATCAACAACATTGAGAAAAGTTACGACGGTGTAACGCTCATCCAAAATTTTAGTTATATGTTGGGCCGCGACGACCGGATCGGAATTATCGGCCCGAACGGTTCGGGGAAAACCACGTTGCTCGAAATTATCACGGGACGAATCGAACCCGATTCCGGTGTTGTCGATATAGGCACGACCGTCGTTATCGGATATTACGATCAGGAAAGCCGAGCGCTGAACGACGAACAACGGGTTATAGATTACATTCGCGACGTCGCCGAATTTGTAACGAAGGCCGATGGAGTTCAGATCACAGCCGGGAAAATGCTTGAACGTTTTTTGTTCACACCGGCTATGCAGTATGCAGTGATCGGCAATCTTTCCGGCGGCGAACGGCGGCGGTTGTATCTGCTTCGTATTCTAATGAACATGCCGAACGTTCTGCTGCTTGATGAACCGACGAACGATCTGGATATACCGACGCTTGTCGCTTTGGAAGAATATCTCGATGATTTTGGCGGAACATTGATCGTTGTTAGCCACGATCGATACTTTCTTGACCGAACCATCGACACTATTTTCAAATTTGAAAACAATGGCCATATTCGCGAATTCACCGGTAATTATTCGGCATATCTGGAACGCATCGAGGTAGAAAAAGAACTTCACGCAGATAATGTCAGCGTCACGGTCGATATTCCGAAACCTATCGGCAGCCACGAAACGGCCGCCGACAAGAAACCGCAGAAACTGAGTTTCAAGGAAAAACGCGAACTAGAAACCATCGAAAAAGAGATCACCAAGATCGAAACGCGGCTGCCGCTGATCGACCGCGAAATGGCAGATAATGCCAGCGACGCGGGCAAAGTCGGTTTGCTTTTCAAAGAGCAAAATTCGCTCAACGAAAAGCTTGCGAGTCACCTTGAGCGTTGGGCTCAATTAGCCGACAGAGCCGCGTAGGTTCCCCAAAAACATAGAGATATATTTGCAGTAAGTGATAATATTTGAGAATGAAACATTTATCGCGAATGGCTCTTTGCTTAGCCCTGATCGTAACAGGCTGTGGCAGCGCTGCACCTACCGGAGTAAAGGACGATCAAAATTTTGAGACGCAAGATAAGGAAACGCGCTTTCGTGTCGAAACGGTCGCCGCAGGTCTAGAAGTTCCGTGGGCTCTCACTTGGCTGCCGAACAAAGATCTGGTGTTTACGGAAAGGCCGGGCCGCGTGCGGATAATTCAGAACGGCAAGCTAAAAGCGGAGCCGATCTATACGGTTCCGGACGTTGAACCTTCGGGCGAAAGCGGTTTGATGGACATAACGCTTCACCCAAAATACTCTTCGAATAAATTTGTGTATCTCGCATATGCGTATAACGAAGACGCTGAAAAATACATAAAGGTCGTCCGCTATAAATTCGACGGAAAAACGTTCGCGGAACCAAAGAACATCATCGACAAAATTCCTGCGGCGCCGAATCACGCGGGAACTCGTGCGCGTTTTGGCCTTGACGGAAAGCTTTATATAGCTACGGGCGATTCGACCGATTGGGAATTAGCTCAAGTCAAAGATTCGCTCGCCGGAAAGGTGCTGCGGCTTAATGACGACGGCACGGTTCCGAAAGACAATCCGTTCGTGAACGACAAAGCGTATCGCCCTGAGATCTGGACCATCGGGATGCGAAATCCGCAAGGCCTGGCATTTCAGCCCGGCAGCGGATTGCTCTTTGAAACCGAACACGGGCCGAGCGGTTTCGAAGGCAAAGGCGGCGGCGGCGACGAGGTAAATATCATCGAACGCGGCAAAAATTACGGTTGGCCGGAGATCCACCACCGCGAGACGCGCGAAGGTATGGAATCGCCGCTGCTTGAATATTCGCCGGCGTGTGCACCCGCAAGCGCGGCGTTCTATAACGGATCGGTCTTTCCGGCGTTCAAGGGTAATTTCTTTTTCGGATGTCTGCGCGGAACGCGTATCATTCGCGTTGTACTCGATGGCAGGAAAGTTGTCAGTCAGGAAGACCTTTTATCGGGAAATTTCGGCCGAATCCGCGACGTGGCAGAAGGTCCGGACGGTTTTATTTATTTTTCCACATCGAATCGAGACGGACGCGGCACTCCGGCCGATAATGACGACCGCATCTTGCGGTTCATACCGGTCGATCAGAGATCACAGCCTGCGGCCAACACACCTCCAGTAACCGAGAGCGAAACTCCGACAACCGAACCAAGTCTGGACGACGATCAAATAGCCGCGGTCGATGTGGTAAAAAAATATTACGCCGCGATCAATGCAAAAGAATACGAAACAGCTTATAAGCTTTGGTCTAACGATGGCGAAGCAAGCAACCAAACTTTAGATCAATTCAAAAAAGGTTTCGCCGAAACCAAATCGGTTGAGGTAACAGTAACTTCGAATGATCTTGTTATCGAAGGTGCCGCCGGTTCACGGTATATTTCCATTCCAGTAAAAATAAGATCGACAATGAAAAATGGGAAAGTGCAAAATTTCGCTGGTGAATATACACTTCGTCGAACGGTTGTGGATGGAGCGACCGCCGAGCAAATGAAATGGCATATCTATTCGGCAACCATCAAAAAGCAATGAGGGTTTTGATATAGGTCAGTGAGTGGTTATTTATTCAGCAAAAAGTTCGGCGAGTCTGTCTAATATCGCTTTCTGTGATCTTTCGTCAACTTCGCCGACCTTTTTTACAAGCCGTTCTATTTCCACAGATCTGATCTGATCCAATATTACCGCTCGTTCGGAATTCAGGAATTGGATCGCAACACGGGTTGGATATTTCAGTTTGGTTGAAGATATTGGCGCAATTAATACATTTTCCAAAAAGCGATTCATTTCATCGGGCGAAATTACTACAGCCGGACGAGTGTTCTTGGGGTCATCGGAAACTTCAGAATCCAGATTGACCAGATATATTTCAAATCTTTTTACCATTGCCATTCTTTCGATTCGAAATTGCCCGAAGTAAGCTCAAATGGAGAGGCATCATCATCAAATTCGGCAAGCTCAATGAATTTCGCTTCCCAATCGCTTCTTGGTTTTGAGATGTTCCTTATCAAAATACCTTCTTCTACCGCAATTAGGTCGATCTCGCCGGAAATTTGGGTTTCCTCAAGTAAAGTTTTTGGGATTCGAATGCCTTGGGAATTTCCGATCTGTATGATCTGTGCTTTCATAATTACATCGTAATTACACTTACGCTTTTCGTCAACCTATTTTCTTAATACCATTCATGTAAGGCTGTAAAATTTCAGGGATAATGATAGAACCATCCGCCTGTTGGTAATTTTCTAAAATTGCTATCCACGTTCTTCCAACTGCAAGACCGCTGCCATTCAATGTATGCACAAATTCCGGCTTAGCTCCGCCGGAACGACGAAATCTAAGATCCATTCGTCGAGCTTGAAAATCACCGCAATTTGAACAGCTTGATATCTCTCGATATGTTTCTTGCGAAGGAAGCCAAACTTCTAGATCATAAGTTTTTCGGGCTCCAAAACCCATATCGCCGGTTGAAAGCAGCATTGTTCGATACGGAAGACCTAATAGTTGTAGAATTCGTTCAGCATCTGCGGTCAATTTCTCGTGTTCTTCTTCCGAATTTTCAGGAAGAGAAAGTTTAACCAACTCGACCTTTTCAAATTGATGTTGTCGAATAAGCCCTCGGGTATCACGCCCGTAACTTCCCGCTTCCGAACGAAAACATGGTGTGTACGCAGTCAAATATTTTGGCAATGCAGAAGCATCCAAAATTTCACCGGCATAATAATTGGTCAACGGAACCTCAGCCGTCGGAATAAGAGCAAATCCGCGGTCATCTTTTATATGGAACAGATCTTCTTCGAATTTCGGTAACTGATTCGTACCGAACAAAGACTTCCGATTAACGAGGAATGGCGGAAGCGTCTCTATATAACCGTGCTCGGCCGTATGCACGTTGAGCATAAAATTTACGAGTGCTCGTTCAAGACGTGCGCCGGCACCATTTAAAATGGCAAACCGCGAACCGGTTATTTTCGTTGCGCGTTCGATATCCAAAATGCCCAAAGCTTCGCCTAGATCAACGTGGTCTTTTGGCTCAAAACCTAGATCGACCGGTTCACCCCATTTTCTGATCTCAACATTTGCAGCTTCATCAGGGCCGATGGGGACATCTTCCGCCGGAAGATTCGGCAAACCGGCGAGCAGCCCCCGCATTTCTTCTTCGGCATCATCGCGACGTTTTTCAAGAACGCTTTGACGTTCTTTAAGTCCGGCAACCTCACTTTTTATAGTTGCAGCTTCGTCTTTTTTGCCTGATTGAATAAGAGCTCCGATCTCTTTGCTAAAAATATTTCGCTTTCGATTAACTTCATCCGCTTCAGCAATTACAGTGCGGCGTTCAACATCGAGTTCCGCAAATTTATCGAGAGCTTCGGGTGAAAAGTTCCGTTTTCCGAGGGCTTCTTTGACTTGATCAAAGTTTTCTCTGACAAAATTTAGATCCAACATAACTAATTATTTTTTTTCGAGCATCACTAATGCGGCAGCAATACGTTTTGCACGAGTTTCGGGACGTTTTGCTTCTTCGATCGCCCGAACATGCTCTTTTTTATGGGTATAGCTGAGTTTATTCCAAACCGCCTCTAAAGTTTTGCGTTTTGCAAGTTCTTTTGCAAGATCAGACGGCAGATCGACGGTACGCTCTTTATTATCTTTTTCAATTGTAACTACAATGTTATCACCTGCAGCGATCCCGGCTGCATCACGAAAAACTTTTGGCACTCCGACCATATATTTTCCTCCCATTCTAACAATGGTCGAAAGGTGCTTGGCCTTATTTATAGTTACTATGACCGGAACTCGTTTTGCCCCAAACTCTTTTTCCATATCAAAAGGAATAGTAATACCGGTTGCATCCATATTCGGGTGCTTTTCAAGCATGGTCGTGAATGTTTGTTTCTCTGCCATTTTTAACCTAATATCTATATTCGCTTTAACGTGAAGTTAGCAGAATTAGTTATGCCAAACAAAGTTCGCAAAGCTGTTTTTCCGGCCGCAGGCCTTGGGACAAGGTTTCTTCCCGCAACAAAAGCATCACCAAAAGAGATGCTTCCGCTGGTTGATAAACCATTGATCCAATATTCGGTCGAAGAAGCGGTCGCTTCGGGGATCGAATCAATACTCATTATTACCGGTCGTGATAAAGCGGCGATCGAAAATCATTTTGATATTTCGTTCGAGCTGGAACAGCTTCTTCGCGATAAAGATAAAGGTGAGATGTTCGAAATGGTCCGCGCTATATCAGAGATCGCCAATATCAGTTATACACGGCAAAAGCAGGCATTAGGGCTAGGCCACGCAATATACCAGGCAAAAGATTTCGTCGGCAACGAACCTTTTGCCGCTCTGCTTGCGGACGATATAGTCGATGCGGAAAAACCGGCCCTTGCACAAATGATCGAGGTGTTCGAACGTTATGGATCGCCCGTGATCGCCACCATGCAGGTTGATGGCGAAGCGATTTCTCGATTTGGGGTCATCGATGCGGAAGAGATCGAACCCGGTGTTTTCAAGATCAAGGATATGGTCGAGAAACCTGCGTTTAAGGATGCACCTTCCAATTTGGCGATCATAGGCCGATATATTTTTACACCTGATATTTTTAAGGCTATAGAAAGCACAACTCCCGGCTCCGGCGGCGAAATACAGATCACCGATGCAATGCGCATTTTGTTGAAAGAACGTCCGTTTTACGCCGTAAAATTGGAAGGAAAAAGACACGATGCAGGCGACAAGCTTGGATTTCTGATCGCCACAGTTGAATTTGCACTGAAACGCGATGATCTGGCTGATGATCTTCGAAGATATCTGCGATCGTTGGATCTTGATTGATCAGCGGCGAAGATCCCGGAGCGGCCGTGTTTTTGTCGCTAAAAAAGCCGGATAAAATGTTGCCGCCAAACACAGCAACAATGTAATTGCAGAAGCGGCCGCGATAATTGACACGTTTGGCTTCAATTGAATGTAATTGATCAAATAAACTTCGGGATCTAGCGAAAGCAGGCGAAATTCATTTGATAAATAACAAACCGCCAAGCCCACAATAAGCCCGATCATAATTCCGACAAACCCCAAAAACGATCCTTCAAACATAAAGATCTGCAAAATGTGAGTTGATTTGGCTCCGCAGGCCCGCAGAATGGCTATGTCGTGTCGGCGGTCATTTACCAAAAGAGAAAGTGTGGTTGTAATACCCAATAATGATATGAAAATTATCAAAGAAATGATAACGAAGCCGCCTTTGCGTTCAAGCGCCAAAGCCGCAAAAAGCGGTTGATTAGCTTCCTGCCAATCTATTACACGATACTGCCGTCCGATCGCTTTCCTGATCGCGGCCGCGGTTATATTCGAATCGAAGATATTATCTACTGAAACATTAATTGCATTTGGGACAAATTCTTTTCCCATTACTGCGGAGTAAACTTTTGGAGAAGCATCTATCCGCTGTGAATCTTGATCGAATAAGCCGGTCGATATTATCGTCCCAACTTTCAAACGTGTTCGTTTTCCCGGCTGGTCGCCCATTACAGTTATGATCTCGGCCGTTGAATCAACATTCACTCCTATCCTTTCAGCCAACTCTTTTCCGACATCGATCGACGTTTCACTCGAATCGGCGATATACAATGTGGCGGGTTCGATCTCAGCCGGCCCTGCGATCAATATCTGTTCGCTGCGGACAAGCCCAACGGATTTTACATTTTTGATATTTTTGATAACTTCTGCCAACGATCCCGGATCTGCCAAAGGCTCTCGATCTATTGAAAATACAGAGATATTCGGTGTGTTCGCAACAAGTTTTTGCTGCATTTCAACCTTAAATCCATTGCCTATCGCATGTGCAATTATAAAAGCGGCAATTCCTGCGGCGATCCCAATTATGGAAACGATCGCAGTAAAACGAGCCAGCGTCCTGTTTCCGGCGCGCATTGAGCGTAGTGATAATTTGAAGGAAAAAAGCACGTTTCATTGTAATTGCTTAAATGCAAATTGTTAATTGCTCGGTTTATTCGCAATAACTTCTTGTTTTCGCTAAAATTTATCCATTACAAATCGCTTGGTCAATATTGGCTGAAGCATAAATTTTAAAAATGCCGTTATCCAAAATAGAGGACGCCGTTGATGATATTAAGAACGGCAAAATGATCATAATCGTCGATGACGAAGATCGCGAAAATGAAGGCGATCTGGCTTGTGCGGCCGAACTTGTCACGCCGGAGATCATTAGTTTTATGGCCATTCACGGTCGTGGGCTTATCTGTTTGCCGCTGACAGAGGAACGATGCGACGAACTCCGCCTGTTGCCGCAAACATCTCATAATACTTCAAGTATGGGAACGGCTTTTACGATCTCGATCGAAGCCCGCGAGGGCGTAACGACAGGCATTTCCGCCGCAGACCGAGCACGGACGATCCGTACCGCGGTCGATCCAAAAACACGGCCAAGCGATCTGGCTCAACCCGGGCACGTATTTCCGTTGAGGGCGAAACGCGGAGGTGTATTGGTTCGTGTTGGGCAAACCGAAGCAAGCGTTGACATTGCCCGCATAGCAGGATTACAGCCTGCCGCAGTTATTTGCGAAATAATGAATGACGACGGTTCGATGTCTCGAATGCCTGAATTGGAAATATTCGCTAAAAAACATGACCTGAAAATTGTTTCGGTCGCGGATCTTGTCCGCTACCGCATCGAAAAGGAAATGTTGGTCAAAAGGATCGTGGAAACCGATCTGCCGACTGAATACGGGACATTTCATGCAATAATGTATGAGAATGAAATGAACGGCGAAACGCATCTTGCAATGATAATGGGCGACGTTTCCGATACAACCGAACCGGTATTGGTTCGCGTCCAAACGGAGAACATCACATTTGCGATGTTCGGTTCGACACTTGGCGAAGCCGCACCGGCGATACAGACCTCACTCGCAAAAATATCTGAGGCCGGTCGAGGATTGATACTTTATTTGCGTCAGCGTGAGAACGATCTGGACCTGGTGAACCAATTGCGAACTTACGCATTAATGCATGAACAGGGCATTGATTTCGCGAATGCAAAAGCCTCTACCGGATATGGGAAACTTCATGATTATGGTATTGGTGCGCAAATACTGCACGATCTTGGTGTAAAAAGAATAAAGCTGCTGACGAATCACCCGCCCCGCGTGAACGCCATTGAAGCATTTGATTTGGAAATAACGGAAACAATTAGTTTATAGAACACGCCCATAGCGTATTGATATGCCGAACGATGAGCTCGAACAAACAGATTTGAACGAGAACGATTCGCCGAATCCAGACGGTAACGAGGCTCCACCAAAGCGCCGCGGATATTTTTCGCGGCGAAATATCGGTATGGCTCTCGGCATATTTGCGATCTTGCTTGTACTGTTAGCCGTCCTTTCGGTCGTTCTATATAAAACAGGTGTTGGAGACACTTACGTTAAAGATCAGTTTCGGGCAAAAATGCAGGATATCGGCGTTGATTTCGATGCTGATGTTTTTCGGATAACGGTGAATCCTCTGGAGCTGGAACTCCATAATGCCACTTTCAACGATCACATTACCGGCGAAAAGCTTTTTTTCATTCGCGATGCACGGCTCGGGCTTTCGGTCAAAAACCTATTTGCATGGCAATTGAGCCGAGATATAAGCATCGATACCACTGAAATAAATGGTGCGGAAGCTTGGGTCAAATTCGACGAGAATGGCAGATCGAATTTCTCCAATTTGAAGCTTGTTGAAGACGAATCTGGAAGTGCCGTAAATTTCAAATACGAATCCATAAATTTCTCGCTGCGCGACAGCGTCGTTCATTTTGGCGATCTTTCGAGAAAGCTCGAAGCCGATGCGAACAATCTGATGTTTTTCCTCGAACCGGAAAACTATGATGTTCCGGATGAACAAAAAAGATACAAATTTGAACTTACATCCAACGAATCTACATTTGTTTATGACGGAAATCCTTTAAAACCGATCGATCTTCATGCAAAAGGGATCGCTGACCGGCAAGGTGCCGAGATCAGTGAATTGAAACTGACGACGCCAATAGGCGAATCCATCTTAAGCGGTAAGGTCACCGACTGGGCAGCGTTGAAATATGACCTTAATATCAATTCGAGCGTTGATCTAACACAAACATCCAATATCTTTCCGCTGGGAACCGCTCTTCGCGGTGTCGGCAACTTTAAAGGAACCGTAACAGGCGAAGGTGAAAATTATAAAGTGAACGGAGAGATAGCTTCCGATGCTTTGGCAGCCGATGGAATTTATCTAAAAGGCGTAAATGTAGCAGGAACAGTTGCAGGAACAAATTCTTCTTACGAGGCAAACGGCACTGCGGTTGCCGAACTTTTTACCTTCGAAGATTTTCGCATAGAGTTTCCAAAGATCGCAGGAAATGTGCGTGGAACAGGCACCGATTTCCGTTGGGTTGGCGAACTCGAAGCCGTTGCCGCTAAATCAAAGTCATTAACACTTGGCGGACTTTTTCTCTCCGATGCGGCGGCTGAATTCAAAGATAAAGAACTCACCGCAAGCGCGGCGAACGGGCGAGCAAAGAAATTCTCAATAGCTGAAAATGAATTTGCAAATCTTGTCGCTCGCGACATGCGCTTCAAATTGGTCGATGGAAAAATAACGCTTACCTCACCAAACGCTACGGCGGATTCGTTTACGACGGAAGATTATCAACTACGAGGTGCAAAAGGTAAGAACGTGAGCGTTACAAACGCCAACAAGCAAACAAATGTGGATGTTGATTCACTCACGGCCGAAAGCGCAACCGTAAAAACCACCGAACTAAAAAATATAAAAGCAGATAAATTCAAATTTAAGGATCTTCCGAATTCGACCGAACTCACCGCAAAAAATCTAAAAGCCGATAGATTGAATGCGGACGGCATACGAATTGAAGGACTCGAATCGCCGGAAATGAATTTGATCGACACTCCGGCTGATACGGTCATTTATTCCGACCGGCTTCGGCTCGCAAAATTAGATACGGATGCCGCAACGCTGGGTTCTCTTAACATCGCCGGTGTAAGACTGACGATCAAACAAGGCCGCGTGGAAGTTCGCTCAAAAGATATTAATGCAGGAATCGTTACGTTGAATAAAACTTCTACATTAAAAGACGGTGGAAAACTTGATGATGTGGTCATAGCCGCACCGGTCTTTGTACTGGAACCTTCGGGCAGATATCGGGCGACAGCGGATATGAGTTTGGGCGGCGGTATTATTGGAAACGTGCCGCTTGGAAACGCTCGTGCAAAAGTTGAGGTCAACAACGATCGTGTCAACCTTTCTGAATTAACCGCAAATGTTATGGATGGAACAGTAGCCGGAAATGCTCATATCGCTTTTAGCAGCCGGCAAAGTTCTTCAATCAATGCAGGTTTTTCCGGTCTTGATCTTTCAAAGGTCGTGGCTATTCAAGGCGGCCGCATCGTTCCGCTTGAAGGCAGCACCTCCGGTGATGTTGATCTTACGCTGAACGGCACGGACTATCGAACACTTTCAGGCAATATCAATATTGACATCACCGCAAAAGCCGGCGACGCCACAACCGGAAGCGAAGCGATCCCGATCAACGGAAATGTTCGGCTTACGGCGCAAAACGGTCTATTCAATATCGATCTGGCAAAACTTAATACCGACAAAAGCGAACTTTCAGCTACTGGCAGATTTGATCTTCGCGGTGAAGACTCAGATCTTAATATGTCACTTGATTCGAATGACGCAGCCGAGATAGAAAGGCTTTTTCGGATCTCCGGAATTTCATCCGCTTTTGAACAGCAGTTCGATCAATTGCAGATCGCCGTTGCCGACGATCTTAAATTCAGCGGATCATTAAAAGGAAATCTTTTTGAGCCGACAATTGACGGATCGGCATCTCTTGCCAAACTTAAAATTCGCGGGCGGGACATCGGCTCGATTTCCACAGATCTGCATATCGATCCAAGCACGGTTTCGCTGACAAAAGGAAAGCTGACCGAGATCGCCGGCGGAACTATCGATTTTGACGCAACAATACCGTCTTATGGCATAAATAATATTGCGGTCAATGCTAAATTGAACAGCGTCAATGCGGGCAATCTTTTATCTCTTGCTCCTTTTGATCTTCCGGACAGACTGCGCGATTTCGGCGGAACTACCTCCGGAACCGTCACCTTAAGCGGACTGCCGAATGAATCTGCAGGAACGGTTGATATTTCATCTGTAAACGGCACTGTTGCGGGACAAGCCTTTGATTCGCTAAATGTAAAAGCCGTTTTTGCGGACACTGTGATCGATCTGCAAACAGCAGAAATAAAGATCGGCGATGGATTAGCATCGGCGAAAGGGTCATATGATTATGCCTCGACGGCTTTTGATCTTGACCTTATATCTGAAAAACTGCCCGTTCAATTGCTTGCCTCGCTTATTCCGGAAAATCCCTCCATACCGACATTTGCCGGAACAGTCGATATGACCGCAAAAGCTATCGGCAGAGCCGACCGGCCATCGTCTTTCGATATTACATTCAATGGCACCGCAAATGATGTAGTAGTAAACGACAATGCCGTTGGGAATATCCTATTTAATGGAACTACGGTAAATTCTCAGTTAAATGCGTCTCTCACGGCAACACTTGACGGTCAGCCGCAAGTCATAAACGCTTCTGTAAACTTTGCGGATGAGCGGCTTCCTTTCCAGGTTGCGAACGAATTGGAAAATGGCTCACTAGGACCTCTTATTGCGCTGATACCACAGTTAAAAGGAATAAACATAGCCGGAAACGCTACAGGAAATATCGAGTTTGGCGGTAATCTGGCAAGCCGCGACGGCGAAGGCAATCTCGTATATTCCACGGATGACCTAAAAGGAAGCGCCCGACTTTCCAAGCTTTCACTTTCACTTGAAGGAACGCCGCTTATCGCGACCGAACCGGTCGTGGTTATTTTCAGCACGCGCGAGATCATTTTCGAATCCGCAAAATTTTCCGGCGGCGGTTCAAATCTAACTATTGCCGGAACGAAAGCATTTACGGACGAAGGCAATAATGATCTTTCCATCAATGGCCGTATAAATCTAAGTTTACTTAATATCATTCCGTCGATATCCGCCAGCGATACTTTTTTTGCGGGATTTGCCGATGTCTCCATGCGTCTCATCGGTGTCAATAGAACTTCACGTATTTCCGGAACGGCGGATATTGAGAATGCTTCTCTCGCAGCATTTATCGGTTCTCAACGGCTGACATTCGATCGGCTGGACGGCCGAATTATTTTTACATCGAACCAAGTGCAGATAGAACGGGCAAGCGGTTATTTGGGCGGCGGTAAATTTGTCGCAACGGGCGGAGCATTGCTTTCGGATGATCTTGGGCTAAATTCTTTTAGGCTGAATCTTAATGGAACAAACGTTACCGTTCCGCTGCCCGAAAATTTCATTACGACCGGTGATGCTCGTTTGGAGATCTCGGGCAGACAAATTGGCAATGGTCTTTCAACTCTACTCTCCGGTCAAATACTTGCCCGCCGTAGCCTTTATACGAAAGACATCGATCTCGCTAATATTGTTGGCACACGAAGCGAAGGTTCGCTTTCCACTGGTGCTTCATCATTACGGGCTCCTAGATTCGATCTGATAATAGAAGGCCGTGATGCATTGATCGTCCGAAATAACATTGCCGATCTTACCGCTTCCGCTTCGCTTCGTTTGACCGGCAATACTAATAACCCAATACTTTCGGGGCGTATTACGGCCACTAGTGGAACGGTGTTTTTCCGAAAAGAACGCTATGACGTTCAGCGGCTTGCAGTAGAATTTCCGCCGAATACAGAGATCGATCCGGTAATAAGCTTACAAGCCGAAACAGAGATCGGCGGTTATCAAATATTCGTCAATGTCGCAGGCTCGCTTTCGGACACCGAAACATTAAACGCTTCCGTTAGATCAAGCCCTGCTTTGCCGCAAGCCGATGTTGTTTCATTGATCACGACCGGCAGTCTTTCAAGTTCGGAATCTGGATTGCCGACCCTTGCACAATCCGGCATAAATACAGCCGCCGAGGTAATAACGGATTCTATAATTAACAATCCGGCCAGAAAGGCGACCGATAAATTATTCGGGCTTAATGTTTTTGAGATAGATCCGATCATTTCAGGGACGCGGACCAATCCAACGGCTCGTTTAACGGTAGGACGACAGATCAATAATAATTTGCGGGTGACTTATGCAACAAATCTTTCACAGGATCAAAATCAAATAATTGCGCTTGAATATCGTGTTTCAAATAAACTTTCGGTCATTGCTCAGTATGAGCAAAGCCCTTTAACAAATATTACGGGCAATAGAAATAATTTTAGTATCGAATTTCGTTTTAGAAAAAGGTTTTAGATCTAATATTAATGACGTCAGATATTTCCAGGAAAATCAGTTCCATCTCCAAGCCGACCAATATAAGTTTGCTGAGAGGTCTTCTCTGCGCTTTTTTTATTGCTGTCAGTTTGATCTTTTTTTCCTCGCCATTATTTGCCCAGTCAGAATTCGACGGAAAAACGATCTCGGCCATAGAGATCGTTCTTGATTCCACACTTCAAAGTGATTCCGAAGTCGAAGAATTTCGGGTGATCGCAAAAAATGCCGCCGGTTCCACATACGTTCCGGTACGGATTCGAGATGCAATAGAAAAACTTTATGGAACAGATAGAATTGCCTCCGTTACCGTAACCGCTGAAGCATCGGGAACGAACAGCATTAAACTTTATTTTACTGTCAAAAGAAAAACTCGAGCTTCGAAAGTTTCTATCGAGATCATCGGCGATAAAAAACCTGTCACAGAACAAGAGATATTAAATCGCCTCAATTTGCTCGAGCCAGGAAAAGCAATAACAGACGCTACACTTACGGCAAATGCCACACGGATATTGGAATATTTACGCGATCAAGGTTATTTCAAAGCCGAAGTCACTTTTGATCAAAAACCTATGCTTTCGGAAACGGATGTGTTGGTTACATTTCGCGTAACACCAAATGAACAAACCGTAGTTAAAAAATTCGATATAAATATACCTGATTTTAATACGCTTAAATTAGCCGAATCCATCAAGCTGAAACCAGGTGCGGGCTTTTCTCGCGACAAACTATCGACAGATATCGAACGAATTAAAAAGGGCCTCAGAGAAGAAGGCTTCTTAGCTCCGCGTTTAGATGAGCCGCGTGTTGTATATGACAGCGATCTTAATGATATTGAAATAACTCTCGAAGGCATTAAAGGTCCGATAGTTGAGGTCGTCGTCGATGCCGAACACGACAAACCCGGAGATGGCACACAGACAAAGCTGTTGCCGATCAAACGCGAAGGAACACTGGATTTTGCCGCGATCATCGAGGGAGAGCGCAGACTTGAGAATCATTTTCAAGAACTCGGTTATTTTTTCGTAAATGTGATGTCGGTTTGTTCCGTTGAGCCGGAGCTTCTCGAAAGCGAAGCAAGCACGACACGCAATGATACGTCTTCCCTATGCGCGGCTTTGAGTAGTGCGGATCTCACCAATAAAAAGGTAATAGTCAAATATAAGGTCGATCTGAATAGAAAGTTAAAGCTGGTCGATATCAGGCTTCAAGGAACCGACAAATTTACGATCGATGAGATCAAAACGGTTCTTGATTCGCAGGAGGCAAATGCTCTCGGCTTTATACCGATCTTTGGATACGGTCGCGGTTACACAAGCGAAACGCTTTTACAGGAAGACGCTGCAACTATCCGCTCGTTATTGCGTGAGCTGGGATATCGCCAGGCATCCGTTCGGGTTAATCAAGGTGTTTCGATAGACGGAGAGAATCTCATAATTACGTTCATAGTTGATCAAGGTGACCCGACGATAATTTCGGGAGTTGAGATCGCCGGCAACAAGGCTTTTTCAGATGATGAATTATTAAAAGAGATCCCCGAGCTTGTTGGTCAGCATTTTTCACGTGCAAAAGCGACCATCGCCCAGCGAAAGCTTGCTGAATTTTATTCTAAACAAGGGTTTTATGACGCAACCGTTAGATTCGCTATTGATGAAAGAATAAACGACCCGAAAGGAGCCGACTATTTTAAGATCCGTTTTGATATAGAAAATGAAGGTCAAAAGGTCTTTGTAGATCGGATCTTGGTAACAGGAAACAAAAAAACAAAAACGGGATCGATAGAACGAGCAGTCACACTAACACCCGGAGAACTGCTTCGCTCAACGGATGTTTATTCTAGCGAGCAAAACCTTTACGGCACGGATGTTTTTGCCCGTGTCGATATCAAGCCGCAGCCGGAAACACCAAGGCCTGATGGTTCTGTTGCTCGTGATGTGATAGTTGATGTGGAAGAACAGCCTTCGCGTTTATTAACTTATGGCGGCGGTTTTTCCACAGATTTCGGGCCAAATGGATTTGTGGATCTGCGCTACTTGAATCTTTTTGGAAAACTTTGGCAAGGCGGAGCACGAGTTCGTTTAAGTCAGCGGCGTCAGTTGGTTCAATTAGACTTTGTTGATCCGCGCTTTATTTCTGACGGCAAAAAGATATTCGCGCCGCTCACGGTAACGGCATCATATCAACGCGATTCTACGGTTACGCGTTTCTTTCGGTCGGAATTTGATAAAGGTACTAATGGGATCGTTCAACGTATTGATGAGAACGGAGATCCGATCGATGAATTCGGCAACGCGAAAGGCTCGCCAACGCTGAACCGATTGACGATCTCGGCTGAAACAAATAAAACAATTAGCCGAAAGGACCGCAGCATATTATTTGTAAAATATAGGTTCGAAGACGTCAGGCTTTACAATGTAGATAGTCTTTTGATCAAAGATCTGCTGATACCGGATAAAAAGATTCGTATTTCCGGCTTCGGTGCAACATTTGCGCGAGATACGAGGCGGCGGTGCAATATCGAATATACCATCCTTGATATCATTGCCCGCGGTGAACCCGGCGAACCTTGTAAATACAATTCCGGCGATCCGACGGAAGGCAGCTATATTACATTAGAATATAATGTTTCGCTTCCTGTTCTAGGAGCGAATATAGGCTTTAATAAATTTCAGGCCTCTTACTATTATTACAAGACCTTCAAATTTCTAAATAATACGACCTTTGCCGGACGAGGCATTCTTGGCGCCGCAAATGTATTTTCAGAAGGCGACCGTTTTGATCCGGTTCAATTCCCCGGATTCAATGGCCTATTACCGATCAGTGAAAGATTTTTCGCTGGTGGTGCAAATACACTTCGAGGTTTTGATTTTGAATCCGCCGGTCCTCGTTACGTAGTTGTCCCCACCGGCATCTTCCGCAATAGTAATGGCGATCCGGTTTACCTGCAGCCTTTCAGCATTCCATTCGGCGGCAATGCTCTTGCAATTATAAATCTCGAAGCCCGCATTCCGATCGGCCGATCATTTCGGCTTGTTCCTTTTTATGACGGCGGAAATGTTTTCACCAAGGTAAAAGATATTTTTAATCCGGCGGATGCTCCTCCAAATGATACAAATTTACGGAATCTGCGTGTTCTTTGGACCCATTCGGTTGGCCTCGGTATTCGGCTAAAAACCCCGTTTGGCAGCGAGGTCGGTGTCGATTACGGTTATTTATTAAATCCGCCTAGGTTCGAAATACCACAAACGGTCGGCCCGAACGCCATTTACCAACTGCCGCAGGGACGCCTTCATTTCAGATTTTCCCAAGCATTCTGAGTTGCTTAATTAAGTACCGCGGACGATTCCATTATCTCTTCTTCAAATTCGAAGCTATTGGCCGATTCGCCAATAGGTGACACTTTCACAATTTTCCGCACGTTTTTGTGAGCTGCTTTTACGCGATACATTGCCTTATCTGCAACCGCAATAAGGTCGTGCATTAATTCGCCGTCCTTTGGAAAGCTGGCCGAGCCGAGGCTTATTCCGACACTTGCGTGTTCTTCTTCGCCAAATGTCATATGGAAAGACAATACGGCCTTTTCGATACGACGGCAAAGATCTTTTACATATTCAAAATCCGTATCCGGAATGAGTGCGACAAATTCATCTCCGCCGTAACGTGCAAGAAAATCATAATCTCGAAGCTGTCCTCGCACGACCTGAGCAACCTCGCGAAGCATTGTGTCGCCCGAACGATGGCCATACGTATCGTTAACGATCTTAAACCCATCCAGGTCAAGCATAAGAAGCTGAAAATTCGAATTATTACGACCGGCTCTTGCAGTTTCCTTATCATATTGCTGCTGCAAGCTGCGAGCATTTGGAAGGCCGGTCAAAGGATCGGTAAGAGCAAAACTCCTTGTTTGGTCATGTGCCTGCGAACGGCTTATGGCATCTGACGCGATCCGGGAAATCGTTTCCAACAATCTCAGATGTTCTTCTTCGTAGTTCGGCAATTCATTTGAATAAAGTGTGACAGCTCCAAGCAAACGGCCTTCGGATATTAATGGCAGCGAAGCCATTCCAACATATTTTGAAGTAAACTCATGTTCCGAAAAAGCAAAATCGAGCGCCGGATCAACACGGTCTATCGGCTTCTGTTTATCTAAAACATATCCGGTCGCTCCTTCGCCGATCTTCAACCTCTTGCCTTTTAGTTCGGCATGATTTTTTCCATCCGCATGAACCGCTGTTGCAAAATCACCTGATTCTTCTACTAAATACACGATACAGTTGTCATATGGAACGAACTCGCTTATCTGTCGCGTAAAGAGAGCCAATGTCCTTTCTAGATCTTCCGATGAACTTAGATCACGAGCGATCTCATAAAGTGAAACGACCTCGCGATTTGCCCTTTTTATCTCGTCCATATAACTCAGTCGCGGCCGGCCGGTCAGAGAAACATGCGGATCTTCCAGAATTTCCTCATCAGATATATAAGAAAGCCCTTGTGCTACAACTTCATCTTCAAAAGCCTCTATATTTTCAAGAAAAACAGTAACCAACTTTGGGTCGAACTGCCGTCCCGCACGTTCCCTAAGCAGCGAGCAGGAATCTTCCGATGACATAGGCGATCGGTATGGTTTTGGCCCGCGCAGTGTGTCATAAACATCGGCAATAGATAAGATCCTCGCTGTCAGCGGAATATTTTTTCCGCGCAAACCTTCGGGATAACCACTGCCGTTGAACCATTCATGATGATGCCTGACCGATGATACGACAGAATATCCGAAACCGGCTTTTTCCAATATCGATGCTCCCACCGATACGTGTATCTTCGTCTTCTCGAGTTCAGCCTGTGTTAGACGCGTGGGCTTATTCAAAATATGATCGGGAATAGCAAGTTTACCTATATCGTGAAGCAAAGATGCCGCACGCAGAGCATTGATATCCTCTTCAGGCAAACCAAGGGTTTTGCCCAAGCCTACCGCAAAGATCTGTGAACGCCGAATGTGTCCGGCTCCCGCCTGATCGCGAGCATCGATCGCGGACGCCAAAGCCTCGACGGTAGCCAAATGCAGCCGGCTGGCTTCTGATATTTCTTTTGTTTTTTGCTCCAGCATCCTGTGATGTATCCGATTCGCAATATTGCCAAATATCGCTATCGGCAGCAGGATCAGACCGAGTTCGATCCCAAAATGCTTGAATACCGCATAGATCAGCAAAGTTGCAAGAAGGCATGTTACATAGTTGCCGATCGGACGGACGAACGACCTGAAAAGATTTTCTCCTAATGCAAAACTTTGCTCTGCTGCTCGGCCGAGGAGAGCAAGCATTCCACGAACAGCAAAATTAGTGAACGCCATCACCACTACCGCGAAAAATACCGAGCTTGGCACCAACAGCTGACGTGTACTCGTATCTAATAAATATGAATTCAATAAAGAAAATGTTAAAAAATATGATATTGCCGATACATATGCCGCTGAAATATCACAGGAGATACCATATAACTTGGCGGTCGGGCCGCGATCAGATGAGATACGCTCAGTGATGGAGGCAGCCGCAGAGAGCAATATGCCTGCTGCCGGACCTAGCCATATTATTCCCCAAAAAGTAAATATTGCTTTCGCCGATACATGAATATGGGTGTAAGGAAGATTTGGATGAAACTGGCAAACAAGAATCGCAATTAAGGCCGCCGATGCAAGAGTTATAGTAGAAGAAAGCGAAGATAGGGTCATCGCCGCAAATGCCAAAAGTAGTGCAAGAGAGGCACCAAATAGTACGATCAGCCACAAGGCTTTCCCTTCAAATCCTAAACTTTTAAAATTATGAGGTGGCTGCATTTTCATCCAATACTAAAATCGGCACCGATAACCGCTCGGCGATGACTGTGGGAGCGTCTATTACGGCTACCGGTGCCGATGTATTACACATATACAAGTCTCGTGCCACTGATCAGATAGAAAAAAGCTACAAATTACGGCGAGTTGCAAGCATCAAAATAAAGCTGAGAGATACGAGCCTTCATTCTGACTATTCATTTTGATAGATGCTTGTCATTTTGACCGATTAAAATATGATAAATTCTTGGAATGATCTTATTCATAAATTCGACCTATGCTTCTCTATATTGGGTTGCTTTTGTACTTTATTTGTATTTGCGACCGCTGCAGTAGCTCAAGATGATGTAATTCGTGTTGATACAAAACTGATCACATTCGAAGCCGCCGTTTCCAACGATAAAGGTGAGCCGATCCGAGGACTTTCAGCGAAAGATTTTCGAATATTTGTGGATGGTATCGAACGACCGATAGATTTTTTCCAGCCTGTCGTCGGTAAGGTCGAGAACCGTCCGCTTGCGATAATTTTGGCACTTGACGTTTCCGGCAGCATGACCAGCGAAGAGATCCTAAAACTTTCAGAATCAGTACAGGGTTTTATTCGAAAATTCTCAGATCGCAACTCATATTTCGCAGTTCTGGCTTTTGCAATGGAGATCAAAACACTCCAATCTTTTACAAACGATCCGGAAAAGCTACGGAAGTCTTTGAAGAAATTGAATCACAGACAGGATGGGCTTTCTACACATGGTTACGACGCGGTTGATGATGCTGTGCGCATGATGGTTCGGCGCTCTCCTAAAGCAATAAAAGGAAAATTGCCTAAGCGCGCTGTAATTGTAATAACGGACGGATTTCCTGTCGGTGACATAGTATCGCCATCAACCGTGATTGAACGGGCAAATGACGCGGAAACCTCGGTTTATGGCGTTATTTTACCTTCTTACTCACGTTCGCAAAGAGGTAAAAAACCAATAATGACCCCATTCGAGGCAAGCGGATTGATCGAAAGAACCGGCGGGAAAAGCTTTTATGCAAGTAGCGATAGTATGGATGAATTATTTAAAAGCTTAGCCGATGAAATAACCGCTTCTTACGCTATCGCCTTTTATCCCAAAGATACTGACAGGCAGGGAACGCACAAAGTAGTTATAGAATCTACCAGCGGATTTAATATATCTCAAAACAGAACGACTTATATAAATGATGATCAATAATCATCACCGTTATCGATATCGTCGTCAAAATCTTCATCTTCGTCAAAGATGTCGACTTCTATTGGATCGAGACCAACAACTACAAGCGTCGTTCCGCACTCATCACAATTTAACTGGTCGCCCTGTTCTAGATCGGCATCCACATAAACTTCTTCTTCGCATTCTGGACAAATCGCTGTCGGCATTTTTTCTTCTCTCCAAAAATTTAATAAATTCTATTTGGTTCTATAATGTTGAAAGCAAATATAATATTAATTAAATCTAACCTTACTTAGAATATCAAGGCAAGTAAATTTATTTTAAGATAATTAACAAAATGCAATTTCCTTTCACAATTTTAACCGACAAGGAATTCGATACGATCGGTTTTGGCACGAACGCTGTCGATTTTCTTGTCCGTGTTCCGGAATATCCGGATTTTAATTCAAAGGTCGAATTGATCGATTACCTGCGCGCGGCCGGCGGCGAAGCTGCCACAACGATGGTCGGGCTTCAGAGGCTTGGATTCAAAACTTCATATATTGGAAAGTTCGGCGATGACCAAGCAGGCGACTTCGGCATTGCAACCTTGACCGAAGAAGCCGTTGATATATCCTTTTCCAAAATTGTCAAAGGTGCCAAAACACAAATAGCTTTTATTATCATTGACGACCGCGGAGGTGAACGTACGGTTATTTGGCAGCGTGATAAAAAACTCGCGTTCAGCGAATCAGAAGCTCCGCTAGAAGCTATGTCACGAACAAAGGTTCTGCATTTTACACCGCACGACGTCGATGCCTGTATCTCACTGGCTCGCGAAGCAAAAAAACACGGTGTCATTATTTCATCAGATGTCGATAATGTTTTCGATGGAATAGAAGAGCTTTTGCCGTTCGTTGATATATTGATAACGTCCGCGGAGTTTCCCAAAAAGCTGCTTGGTGACATCGAGCCGATCGGAGCTCTTGCCGAATTGAAAAAACGTTACGGATGCGGGATCACAGGTATTACTTTGGGCGAAGCAGGCTCAATGCTGCTTTGTGAAAACACTTTTATTGAAACGCCCGGATATGCCGTTCCCGGCGGCTGCAAAGATACTACCGGAGCAGGCGATTCGTTCCGTGTTGGTTTGATATACGGAATGCTCAAGGGCGAATCCGTCGAAAACGCCGCTCGGATGGCAAACGCCGTCGCCTCGTTAAAATGTCGTCAAGTAGGAGCACGCACAGCCCTGCCGACAGAGGCGGAATTGATCGAAATGATCGGCAAGGTCAGATAAAGCCGCACTTTACCATTTCTTGTTTACCATTTACTATTAATTTTATTATGAAAAGGCCTGAAACGACAGAATATGCGATGTATTACGACCGTTATGTTTCGTTGATAACCGAAATGGATATCACTGCCGTTTTGAAGGCTCAGCCTACCGAACTGCAGGATATTTTTACGCCGCTGAGCGAGGAAGACGCTTTGTTTTCGTATGATGACGGCAAATGGACGATGAAAGAAGTTATCAGCCATATCATCGACGGCGAAAGGATATTTGCCTATCGAGCACTGCGCATCGCCCGTGATGATAAAACACCTATGGAAGGCTTCGAACAAGACGGCTATATAGAATACGCATACGCTAATGACCGCGGAACCGCAGACCTGCTTGAGGAATTCAAACTTTTAAGACGAGCCAATATGCTGATGTTCGATCATATGAACGACGATGCTTGGGATCGCACGGGAACGGCAAGCGGTTCGCCTGTATCGGTTCGCGGACTTGCTTATATCATGGCAGGTCATGTAAAACATCACTCAAATATTCTGCGCGACAGATATCTGAAACGCTAAATGGAATACGACGTCATCGTTATCGGCGGCGGTGCGGCCGGACTTTTTTGCGCTATAGAAGCCGGAAAACGCCGACGCAAAACTCTTGTAATAGAAAGGAACACACAACTCGGCCGAAAGATATTGATCTCCGGCGGCGGCCGATGTAATTTTACCAATCGGCAGGTTTCTTCTGAAAATTTTATTTCCCAAAACCCGCATTTCTGCAAATCGGCTCTCGCACGATTTACTCCGCAGGACTTTATCCGGCTCGTAGAAAAACACAACATCGAATATTACGAAAAGAAGCTCGGCCAATTGTTCTGCCGGACGAGTTCACGCCTCATTTTAGAGATGCTCGAAAGAGAATGTCGAACCGCCGGTGTCGATATCAGAACCGGTGTCGAAGTTACTTCGGTCGAACACAGCGAGCGATTTACAATAGAAACGAACCGCGGACGATTTACCGCGGATAAGTTGGTCATCGCAACCGGCGGTCTTTCGTTCCCAAAGGTCGGTGCGACCGATCTCGGATTAAATATCGCACGGCAATTCGGATCAAAGATCGAAGAAACTCGGCCGTCGTTGGTGCCGCTTGTAATGACCGGAAAGCGAAACCTGTCAAAACTCGCCGGTGTTTCTTTTAATGCGAACGTTGAAACCAATGGAACGACCTTTCGCGATGACGTGCTTTTTACACATAGAGGAATGTCCGGTCCGGCTATTTTACAGGCATCGAATTATTGGGAAAAAGATCTGCCGCTAACCATCGACACTTTGCCCGATCTAGATATTAGCGAATTGATCATTTTAAATAGAAAAAGCCATCAGCAGATCGGTAACTTTTTTTCTCAATACTTGCCCGCAAAGATCGTCGGATCGATCTTTGAAGAAAAACTCTACGCAAAACCGTTAGATCAGATCAGCAATAAAGAAATTGAGTTGATCACCAAAACGCTAAAAAGTTGGAACGCCAAATTTTCCGGCACAGAGAGTTATGACCGAGCAGAAGTAATGATCGGCGGCGTTTCGACGAGCGAATTAAATTCTAATTCAATGGCGATGAATAAGTTCCCACAGCTATATTTTATCGGTGAGGTCGTTGATGTAACAGGTTGGCTCGGCGGGTATAATTTTCAGTGGGCGTGGTCATCGGGCTTTGCAGCCGGAAATAATGTTTAACACAGTAAAACAAGCCAAATTCATTTAAAATGACGAGGGAGGAAACGTCTCCCACACCGTTTCCCCCCGTTTCGCGCTGACTACGTGGAGCAGCCTGCAGCGAACTTAAATTAACTTGTCAAAAACAACTCCAAAGTAAGATAGCAAAAACTTTCCACTCTGTCTAGCGAAAGTCTGCAATATTTAGATCATATTTTTCTTTTACGTATTCTTCGGCTGATTTGTTTACATTTTTTAGATTTTCCAGCCGCCGCAAAGATTTCGCTATATGTGTACGTGCCCGGCCCGCCATATGTTTCAGCATATCACGACCTTCAGCTCGCTCGGAAATAAAATTTTGATAAAGTTCAAATAATTCAGAGGTTTCAGATCTTTTCTTTTCTTTGGCCAATTCGCCAAGCCTTCGTTTTACCTGAGATATTTGCCGTATTACGCGAACCAAGTTGTCGCCGGGCGAATTTCCTTTGACCGAATCTGGACTCAAACGGTAATCATCCGCGAGCTTTTCAAGTATGGACTGATCGCCTTTTGAATAAGCTTCGTTAAGTTTTGCCATCAAACCGTGCCGCTTTTCTTTTTCGGCATCATCAAGCGCAAGATCAGGATGAATAATGCGTGCAAGGTCGTGATACGCTTTTTTTGCTTCGGCCGTCGGTTTTATCCGGTCGATCTGTTCCTGCAGCTTTTCGTCGTTTGCTCTTGCCGCTGATTCTTCTGCACGGCGTCTTAATTCTTCGGCGCGTTTTTTTATTTCTTGATCATCGGGAACGAGCTTTACTTCTTCTTCGGCGATCTGTGCGTCGATGTCGTCCTGTTCGGCGTAAAGCCGGCCGACCTGCATTGTATATTGTGCTTCGAATCTTTCGAGTTCGGAGCGCACATCGGCCATTTCTTCTTCGCGATCCGCCAGCCGATCGCCGAGCCGTTCGAGCAAAGCTGTTTTTTTCTTTAGCTCTACTTCTTCCGGTGCGATGCTTTGTTCTATTTTCGTCAACATTTCAGGAATATAGATTCATCGGCCGCGTTAAAAGTTCGAACGGATCATTGACGTTCAATTGTTCGCGGACAAAAAAAGGTTCGCCGGCTTCGCAGCCGATCATCGAACCAAAATGCCGCGAGCGGTTCTCTAGTTCGGATAAAAATCTTTTATCGGTCAAACGGGTTTCTGGTTCGTTCGAATTCGGATCGAAGAATTGTGAAGTATGAGCCCGGACAGCTTTCATCTTTTCTTCGAGGAAATCGGAAATATCAATAATGAACGACGGCCGAACAGACATCGAAAATACATTATATGCGACACGCGGAACGCTTATCTTATCGCCGCCGGTTTCGGCATCAAAGTTTTTCATGCTCGATAATCGAGCAGATTCGCGGACAAGCTGCGTAATATGATCATGATCCGGATGCGGATCGTTTTCCTGATGCGTCAGCAAAAGCTTTGGCTTCAGCCGCCGAAGAACACGAACAAGCTTTACACGCGAATCATCATCGGCAAAAACATGACCGTCCGGCAAACCGAGATTTTCGCGAACATCGACCTTTAATATCTCGGCCGCTTTTGCCGCTTCATCGGCGCGGCCTTCGACCGTTCCGCGAGTTCCCATTTCGCCGCGTGTTATATCCAAAATGCCGGTTCTGTAACCCAAATGCTTTAATTTGAGCAAGGTTCCGCCAACGGTCAATTCGGCATCGTCCGGATGCGCAAAAACGGCAAGTATATCGATCTCGGTCATTAACGTAAATTTACCACAATTAGGTTGGACGAAACTAACCGGCGACCTTTTGGTTTTGATACTATCGATATATGAAATTGATCGTGCTTGGTTCGGGAACGACGGTTCCGCATCCGAAAAGATCGTCTTCGGCATATTGGCTGAAAACGGCCGAAAGCAGAATATTGCTTGATTGTTCGGCGACGGCGATACCGCGAATGATTGCTGAAGAGCTGCCTTGGTATGAACTCGATGCGATCTGGATCTCGCATTTTCACATAGATCATTGCGGCGGTTTGCTGCCTTTTTTGGGCGGCGTCAGGCACTCGTCCGAAATGAAAGTTCGAACAAAGCCGCTGCGCATATTCGGCCCGATCGGTTTGCGAAAACTGATCGAAGCATTCAGCAATGCGTATGATTACAAACTGCTCGAACAGCCGTTTCCGCTCGAGGTTATTGAGGTTGAGCCGCTCGAAGAATTTAAGATTGCGGCAGACCTGACGGCCGTTCCAATGAAAACGCCGCATACGGATGAAAGCCTGGCGATACATCTGCGTGGCAAGGCTGACACTACGCTTGTTTATACAGCCGACACGGGTTTTACCGAAACGCTCGCGACTTTCGCACGCGGCGTCGATCTTTTGTTGTTAGAGGCTTCGTTTCCAGCGGAAAGCCCGGTTCAAAAACATCTCGGACTCGCCGAAGCGATGTTCATCATCAGAAGCTCTCAGCCAAAACAAGCGGTGCTGACACATTTATATCCGGAATGGGACGATGTCGATCACGATAAAGCGTTGGCGGAATTCTCGCCGCGGTGTGAGGTCGCGATCGCGGAAGATGGTCTTCGGATCACGTTCGGTGAGTAAAAAAATCAGGCCATTTTTTCAAACGGCCTGAAAACAAACAATGTGGTTGAATTAATTTTTCGCGTTCTGTTTCGCCATTGCCATCAATTCTTCGGGCATCCATTTTTGCAGGTTCTTTTCTTCGGCTTCGGCGATGCCTCGGTCGCGGTTACGCCATTCTTTTTCGGGGTCGTCTTCGCGGCCTGATTCTTTCGGGTAATTTTCAACCTGTTCGAGGCTGATGATTATACCGTGGATGATCTCGTTCCAATCTTCGGTCTGGATGCCGCGCATAATGACCGGCAATCCCGATGTCCAATCTTCTTCGGGTGCGATATTATCATATTCCGGTATCGTCAAAAACGCCGTCGCCGGAAAAGGCTGACCGCTGAATTCGCTGACAAGCTGCGAACTGATGTCCTTATAAGAAGCATTCGCATTCGATGCGCGAATAACCAACGCACGCCGGAAAATATCTGATACTGTTGTAGGTTCGCTCATGATAATTATTAAATTACACTCTAATCGAAAAGAGCGCAAAGATCTAAGATTTAGTTTATTTTAACAGGAAAACTTCATTTATGGGTTCGGTAAACACATATATTATTATTGGGGTCGGCATTTTTATAATTGTCGCGGTCTGTTATATTTCATACTTGGTTTTTAGACCACGGAGCATTCGTCGAACATTAGCAAGCGACCTGGAAATAACAAATGATTGGACAGAGATCGTTCCGCTTTCCACGATAAAGGTCCAAAGAGATCTTAGATCCGTCGTTCTGATAATTGAAAAAGCCAGGCTTTTAATGAAACGAGATGGATTACAACTGCCGAACGGCAAAACGTTCATTCCGGAATTACAGATCCAAGGCTTGGATGGGAACTGGTATGACCTAGAAAGTGGAAGCTACGGCGTATCTGATATCGATTTAGAAAAAAACATTGCCAAAGCTAATTCTGCAAGCTTTCGTGTAAAATCCGATCAAAAAGAATACCTCAAAGTCCGCATCCGCAGTAATGAACCTTTTATATGTTCGAAGGTAATTTGGAAAAATTATAACCTTAAATAGCAGCTGGCAAGCTCTGTGCAAGCGTCCGATAGGACGGAAGGGCTCCACATTGAACATAGACTGCGTTGATACATAGAATACTTATTTGATGCGAACATTTTTCTACCAACTGCATATTTTTCTTGGGCTTATTGTTTCGGTGCCGGTTTTGGCTTGGGCTTTGAGCGGGTTGATGTACGCGGTGCCGAACATGGTCGAAGGCGGAGCGGTCGAGCAATTGGCGGCGGAGCGGATAAAGGTTTCGCCGGCGGAAGCGATGACAAAGGCGAACGAACTCGCCGGGCGTGAACTGCCGACGACAGCTTTGACGCTGCTTATGCGCGATGGTCGGCCGCAGTATCAATCGATCGGCGGAATGGGCGCGGATTCGATATTTATCGATGCGGAAACCGGTGTCGCGTCAATGTCGCCGCCGCCGAGCCTGAAGACGCGGTTTTTCCGCGAGGCTCATTTTTATTTTTTCGCCGGTTCGTGGCAAACATCGCTTTTGATATTGCTGTCGGCTTTAGCGGCCGTTTCTGCTTTGACCGGCATTTATCTAAATATCGTTCATTGGATGCCGCGTTTTCGTGGGCGAAAAAAAATAACACTCGAACCGGCAAATTAAAGCCAACAATTTTCTTGTCTTGGAACGTCTAAGCAGATATTCTAAATAGAACATATATGAAATTATTTCTTGCAGCCTTTATTTTGTGTCTCGGTTTTACGTCGGCATTTGCCCAGCAGGATCAGCAGCCGATAGTCGACGGCGGCATCTCATATCCGAATTGGAATTTCCGATCGATCGAGAACGAAGATAAGGTTGACCTGCGTAAATTTGCGGCGGGTAAGAAGCTGGTTATGGTGGTGTATTTCGCGCCGTGGTGCCATGATTGGGATTATGACGTCGCCATCGTACAAGCCTTACACGACAAATATGCAAAGGACGGACTCGGCATAATCGGTGTCGGCGAATACGACACGCTTTCCAAATTGAAAGCTCATTTGAATCAGAAAAGCATTACATTTCCGACGGTTTACGAATCGACCGCGAGCTCCGAAAGACTAAATACTGAACATTATAAGATCAGGACCGCTGCCGGGGATAAGCGGAAATGGGGTTCGCCGTTCTATGTTTTTATCGAATCGGCGAATGTCCTGCCGAAAGGCGATACGATCGCGGAAAAAGTGAACGTCGTGAATGGCGAGCTTTTTAAGGACGAAGCTGATAAATTCATCCGCACAAAACTTGGCCTAAAACCGGAAACGGCTGCTGCCGATCAGAAATAACCTAAGGCATTTCCGCCAGCGTATCGGCGAGTTTTCCGACGACGGTCACGAGCGGCCTTCCGGCATCGGCAAAACGGTTCGTATTTGCCAGCGTTTCTGATTGTCCGGCGAGGTCGGAAATCCCTTGAATAGCTGCTAAATAAGGTTTTAGTTGCGGCTTTGTCTGGAATTCGGTTTCCAAAGCGGCAAGTCCGGCTCGCAAGTTCCTGATGGTCTGCTGAACATTTTTCTTGTTCTCGGCGTTCGCATCAAGAGCCTGTTTATTTGCTCGTTTATCTTTATCGATATCCTCAATGCCTTTGGCGATCCCGCCTAAAAGATACAAAAATTTTGTTACATTCGTGATCTGATTCGAAACTTTTTGAGTAATTTCGATCCTGTCGGCGGTTGCAGTTGGCGAATTGTCGGTCTTCGGTGGAGTTGTTTTGCCGGGCAAAGTGCTTGTCGTCACAACCTTTGGCTTCGGCGGATAGCGCCTTTTTTGAGCCGAAACGGAAACGCCAAAGATAGTAAATAATAACGCGCTGAAAGCTACGGTCCGAAATATTTTCATTTTATTTGAGCACCGCGTATGTATCAGAAAGTTTAAGTGCTGCGTCGCGTAAAGGATCTTTTGCGGCCACGAATTTGCCTCTTAGCATACTGTCTTCGGCATTTGCCGCCAGATCTGAAATGCCCTGGATCTTAGGAAGAAACTTCTTCAATAAAGGCTTTGTCCGAAAATCGGTTTCCAGCGAAACCAACCCTGCACGCAGATTTCGCAAAGCCGCAATGACCTTTTGTTTATTGGCCTGATTGGCAGCGTAAGCTTCTTTACTCAAAGGTTTGATCCTATTTTGGGCGTCCAGCGCTTCAATGTTCTGAGCGATCGGCCCAAGAACATCGATAAATCGATTTACGTTCGATAATTGGTTTTCGGTCTTTTGTTTCGCTTGGGCAACGACCGCATTCATATACGGCGTTGGTTTCGGCTTGGGTGCGGGACGTCTTGTCCGCTGTCCGGCGACCGAGAAAGTAAATGCAGCCAATGCAAAAAATAGTATTGGTAATTTCAGAGCAATATTCATAGCAAGTGTTCCGCCTGTTAAAAACGATCAAAACATTTTATCATAAAAGGTATGCGGGATAGATTTTTGGAGGTAAAACGGCTCGGAAGAGTTGCCTATGCAAATGGTTTGGATCTGCAAAAGCAGTTCGAAACCGAGGTTATCGATCGGCACGAGAAGGATTATTTTCTGCTGCTCGAACATCCCCATACGTTCACCATCGGCCGCCGTGCTAAATCTGACGGCGTACTAGCGACAGCCGAACTTCTACGTTCGATGGACGTCGAGGTCTTTGAAACGAACCGCGGCGGCAAGGTGACATATCACGGCATCGGCCAGATCGTCGGCTATCCGATCATCAGCCTTTCGCCCGAACGCGAAGACGTTCACAAATACGTCCGCGATATCGAAGAAGTTTTGATCAGAACAATGGCCGATTTTGATATAGACGCCTTTCGCATCGAAGGCCTGACCGGCGTTCACACGGCCGAAGGCAAAGTTGCCGCGATCGGTGTTCATATTAAACGTTGGGTGACGACGCATGGTTTTGCACTCAATGTGAACACGGATCTCAGCTATTACAATTGGATCATCGCCTGTGAAGGCGAACCTGTTACATCTATGGACAGGCTGCTCGGCCGCGAGTTGGATCTGACAACCGTCGAGAACAGCTTAGAAAAGAATTTCCGCGATGTTTTCGATTATGCTGCTTCGCATGCCGATATTTCCATCGCCGCCGAAGCATTGAATTAGAGGAAAGAAATTATGAGATATACAACATTTTTTATCGCTTTTATCGCATTTGCTTTATTAACGGCCTGCGGTTCGCCGGCTGCGAATAATTCGACTGTCAATAGCGCAAATAATTCGGCGACCGCTCCGGCAAAACAAACCTTGGCGGTAAGCGAACGTCCGCAGAGCATCAAGGATATGATGGCTGCACGCGGCGAACAGGATACGGCATCGCCGAAACTGGAGATCGAAGCGCCTGTCGAAGGTTCGACGGTTGAAAGCTCTACCGTCAACGTAATGCTAAAACTTTCCGGCGATCTGAAAGGTTATAAACCGGGCAAAGACGCGGCGACCGGAATGGGAAATCATATACATGTAATTCTCGATAATCAGCCTTATGAAGCATTCTACAACATCGACGGAATGTTCGAACTTCGCAATGTGACCGACGGCGAACATACTTTACGTGTCTTTCCTTCGCGGCCGTGGCACGAAAGCTATAAAGACGACGGCGCGTTCCAAATGGTCAAATTTACCGTCAAGAACGGTTCGGCCGATGCGAGCAAACCTACGACAACAAATTCGGGCGAAAAAATGGCCAATTCGAACAGCGAACCAAAAGCCGAAGGTAAAGACATGGCGGCATCAACAGCCGGCGCGGTCGATGCAAAAAAACCGCTGCTGACATACAGCCGTCCGAAAGGCGAATATAAAGGAGCCGATGCCGATGCGATAATGCTTGATTTTTGGCTGACGAACGCCAAATTGACCGGCGACGGCGGCGACTACCGCGTCAGTTATTCGGTCGATGGCGGCGAACCGAAATTCATCGAAAAATGGGAACCGATCTGGCTCACAGGCTGGACGAACGGAAAGCACAGCGTGAAACTCGAACTCGTCGATAAAGACGGCAAGGTCGTCGATAACGGCGGATACAATACAACAACGCGCGAAATTACGATCACTAAATAAAGGTCTTGAGTCTGGAGTCTAGAGTTTGGAGTAGGAAATTCCTGCCCCAGACTCCAGACTTCAAACTCCAGACTATAAATATATGAACTGGATATATTTAGTAATTGCCGGGATCTTTGAGATCGCTTGGGCGATCGGCTTAAAATATACCGAAGGTTGGACAAAACTTTGGCCAAGTGTGGCCACGGCTGTTTTGATGATCGCAAGCTTTTATTTTTTATCACTTGCTATAAAAACTTTACCGATCGGGACGGCATACGCTATTTGGACCGGTATCGGCACGGTCGGAGCGGCGGTTTTGGGAATGGTTCTTTTCAATGAGCCTCGCGATATCCTTCGTGTCGCCTGTATCTTTCTTATCATCGCCGGGATCGCGGGATTAAAACTCACTTCCGGTCAATAAAAATTGTCTCGACATCATTTTGATCGATCTTGCCGTTTTTAATCATCATATTTAAACGGTATTATCGAACATTCATTGTTTATGGAGAGTTTGTTTTAACTATGCGACGAGATACTACTTCGTGGTTCAGCCACAATTTGAATATGGATATGCCGCTGGTGGCATACGGCCACGCCGGTTATCCGCTTTTGATGTTTCCGACGGCGGCCGCGGATTTTCTTGAATATGAAAGGTTTTATCTGGTCGATGCGATCAAAGACCTTATCGAAGCCGGACTTATCCGGGCTTATTCGATAAATTCGGTGAACAAATACAGCTTGCTGAACCGCGAATCGCATCCCGGATGGAAGGTCGAAATGCTCACGCGTTATGACCGATATATTATGGAAGAAGTTCTGCCGCTGATTCGCAATGAATGCGGCGACGATGCAAAACCGCTGACGACCGGAGCTTCGCTCGGCGCTTTTCTGGCGGTCAACACGTACTTCAAACATCCCGATTCGTTCCGCGGCGTTATCGCTATGAGCGGCAGTTACGATATCTATAATTACCTCGACAAAGGTTATTACGACGATAATGTCTATTTCAATAATCCGGCGATGTATATGAAAAATATGCATGACAGTTACGACCTGTCGCTGCTGCAAAAGGCCGATTCGATCGTGCTCGCGACTGGCCAAGGCTCGTTCGAAGCACCGGATAGAAGCCGCGAATTTTCAGGTATTCTTCATTCGAAAGGCATTCCGCATATGCTGGAAATTTGGGGACATGATGTTAACCACGATTGGGTTTGGTGGAGAAAAATGCTGCCGTATTATTTGGGTAAATTTACTGGTGAATGATCGTTGGTCTTGAGTCTTGGAAACGAGTTTCAAAAAAAGCTCCGTCATTTACGACGGAGCTTTTTTAATTAACCATCGCCTTTTTTACCCTTTCGCTTAGTGCCTTCGGGTGCGGCGGGCTGAGTTTCCGGTTTTTTCGGCGGCGGCTCAGTTATAGTCGGTTTCGTCGGTTCCGTTTGTTCCGGATTTCCTTTCGGTTTTGCAGGCTCCATTATCTGCGGCGTGTCGGTCTGTGTGCCTGCTGCAGCACCTTCGGTTGAGCCGGGTTCGGTTTCTTCTTTCTTTGCATCTGCCAAGGCTCCCGAACGGATCGCCGCTTGATCTGCTTTTTCGAGTTTTTCAAGCTCTTCGCGTTTATTTCGTTCCATCAGAGCACGCATATCCGAAGGCATCGGCGGCGGTGATGGGAAAGAATCGCGCGGCTTTCCTTTCATGAACGGATTCATGAATGCATTAAAATACGGCAAAGCCCCATGGCCGCCAGTCATTCCATTGCCGAGGTTTTCTTTTCGCAGAGGATTTCCCATCCAAACACCGGTTGTATAGGTCGGCGTATAGCCGATGAACCAAACATCCGTGTGATCATTAACAGTTCCGGTTTTGCCGGCAAGCTGTTGTCCAGCGGCACTTGCACCCGGAGCAGTTCCTCCAGGAGCCGTAACGCCGCGCATCATTTGGACCATTGTCAGAGCGACATATTCGCTTGTGACCTTTGAACTCGCATTGTCCCATTCCTCAAGCAAACTGCCGTCTCGACTATAAACTTTTCTGATCAAATGCGGCCCCATTCGTATCCCTTTATTTGGGAACGTCGAATATGCGGCAACCATTTCGAGCAAAGAAACTTCGCTGGCTCCGAGAGCCGACGGCAAACTCGGCGCCATCGGATTAGTAATTCCGAAACGCCGCACCATCTGAGCTCCGGCCTGAATTCCAACTTGTTCCAGCAAATGAACCGCTCCGAGATTGTACGATTTAGCAAGAGCGATCTTCATAGGAACATTTGGATGGCTGAGACTGCCGTCATAATTATGCGGCGACCAACCTCCGCGTTTGATCGGAGCTCCGCTGACCAACATATCCGGCGTCATTCCGTCTTCGACGGCGGCGGTATAAATGAACGGTTTGTAAGCCGAACCGGTCTGACGAAGTCCCTGTGTTGCGTTGTTGAATCGGTTCGTATGAAAATCGTAACCACCGACCATACAAACGATCTCGCCGGTATGGGCATTTATCGTAACCAGCGATGCTTGAACTTCCGGCACCTGCGAAAGTTCGACATCCAAGGTTTGCGTATCGGCGTTTACTTTCTTGATCAAAAATTCTGCCAAACTTCCCGGCTTGAGTTCGGCTTTCGGGCGCTTTCCGCTACGGCCCATTTCGTTTGGCCCTACAACCGCTGTATATTTGCCGAATCTTACACCGACCTCATCTGATTTCGAACTAGCTTTAACAACCAAGCCTTTGATGTATTCGCCTTCCGTATATTCATCGCCATACCAATCAGCGTGTTTAAATGAGGCGAGAGCTTTGGAGATATCTTTCTCGTCGGTCATCGGCTGACCGTCCGCATCGATCAATATGTTTTGATAATCGGAGCGCCATTTGCGTCCGCGGTCATATGCCCGAAGCTTTTCGCGAATGACCTTTGTCGCTATCTTTTGAGCATCGACATTTATCGTCGTGTAAACTTTCAAACCGCCTTGGGCAACACGCGTCGTGTATTTATTTTCTAAATATTTACGGATCTCTTCGACCGGATAATCCCATGCCGTAGATTTTGGCACCGACTGATAATACGCGGTATCGGCCAATTTTATCGGTTTTGCTTTTGCGGCATCGACAGCAGCTTCGGAATATTTCTCCGGAAAATATTTCGCCATTTGATCGAGTACGATGTCTCGCCGCATCTTGGCTTTTTCCATATTTCGCGTCGGGGAATATTCGGGCGATTTCGGTATCGCCGCCAAAAGAGCTGCTTCTTCGAGCGAAAGGTCTTTCAGCGATTTGCCGAAATACGTTCGCGAACCGGCTTCAAAACCATACGCACCGGCTCCTAGAAAAACGTAGTTCATATACATTTCCAGTATCTGCCGTTTTGTATAGAATCTTTCGATCTGTAAAGCAACCATCCATTCGTTGACCTTTCGCGTGTATGTCTGGTCTTTATATAGAAAGAGGTTTTTCGCAAGCTGCTGCGTTATTGTCGAAGCTCCTTCGGTTCGGCCGGTCGTGATATTTTTGAAAACCGCACCGGCAATGCGATATGGATCGATCCCAATGTGGTCATAAAAGCGTGCGTCTTCGACGGCGATCAATGCGTCTTCTACATTTGCGGGAATGTCTTCGGCCTTTATCGGGATGCGTTTTTCAATAGCAAATTCCGCCAACACGGTTTCGCCGTCATCGGCATAAATTGTCGTCACCTGCGGCGGACGATATGTGGCAAGAGCAGACACCTCAACGGAATATTGCGAATTATTCAAATAATACGATGCCAAAATTCCGGTCAATGCTCCGGCCGATATTGCCAAGACCAAGCCCAAAGCAAACCATGTAAAACCCGAAACCCGCGAAACCTTTCCGGTCGTTTCGACCTGTCTCGTTTTGATCTTTTTCATTTCTCTCGCCATATTCAATAAAACTCCTAATTGACGAATCTACGCATTTTTATGCTAACTACAAAGCCGATCGCGATAAACGTGGAAAGTATCGCCGACAACCCCGAACTCATCAGCGGCAGCGGCACACCGATGACCGGCAGCATTCCGAGAGCCATTCCGATGTTTATGAATATCTGGAAGGCCATTGCTGTTACGATCGACATTATAACAAGCATTCCTGCTCTGTCGGAAGCTTCACGAGCACCGGCGATCATTCGCGAAAGCAGTAACGCATAAGCCAAAAGCAATGAAATACAACCAATAAAGCCGGAATTCTCCGCCGTCACTGCAAAAATAAAATCGGTATGCGGTTCCGGCAAGAACTTCAAAACACTCTGAGATGTTTCGCTGTCACCCTGAATTCCGGTCAAGCCGCCTTTGCCGACGGTTATAGTTGATTGGATAGTATGATATCCATAACCGCGCGGATCAACGCTGTCCGGATCGATGATAGCGTTAATGCGTTCCTGCTGATAACGTTTGATCGCACCGGTCTTTACACCAACTATATAAGATGTCGGTACTATCACGACAATTGCCAGCAAAGCTATGACGACATATCGTATCTTGATAGCCGAAAGAAACAAGACGGCGGCGAGTATCGGAAAATATGTCATTGCCTGGCCGGCGTCGGGTTCCAGCATAATAAAACCAACGGGTCCGGCGAGGATGGCTCCGCCGATCAGAACCTCTCTAAGCTGAAGGGTTCCGCCTTTTCGCGAGCCGAAATATTTAGCCAGCATCAGAACGGTTGGGATCTTTGCAAATTCGGACGGTTGAAACTGCCCTATCAGCGGCAGTTTAAGCCAAGCCCGCTGGCCATTCACAACAACACCCAGAGGTGATAGAACCAACAAAAGAAGAAGTAAGCCGAAGGCATAGAAAAACGGTGCGTAATCGATGATCCTTCGATAATCACTAAAGCCGATAACCGCAAATGCGGCCAAACCTATTCCTAATCCAAGTATCTGTTTTTGCCAATAACTCTCCGAAGGCAGAGCATTGTGTATCTGCCAAATCCCAAAACAGGCTATCGCGACAACAAGTATCGTCGTCAGCCAGTCAAAATCCCTCAGGTCACGTTTATCAATTATCGCTACCATAACCTATTTCTTCGCCGTTGGCGTCGGAGTCGTTTCCGGCAACGGCTTGCCGGTTTTCTTTGCCATATATGTATCGTACATTGCCCTTGCGGCGGGAGCGGCGTTGGCGGCTCCAAAACCGGAATTTTCGATCAGGGCTATCACGGCTATTTCAGGCTTATAAGCCGGGGCAAAACTTACGAACCAGGCATGATCCTTTGCTCCGCCCGAACCGATCTCCGAGTTTTGAGCCGTTCCTGTTTTACCGGCGATCTCAAGATCTGCCATCTTAATCCTTTGACCCGTACCGCCATTGTTTACAACGCCCCACATTCCTTTGAGAACTAAAGCGTTTTGTTCCGGCGTCATCTGAATGATCTTAGGTTCGGTTGCCTGATAGCCGAAATCCGGTCGTGCCGGGAAAAAATCCTTATCATCATCACTGCCGACGGCGCTGACCGCTTTGAATTCTTTTAGAAAATGCGGGATGAACATTTGACCGTGAACACCAACGCTTGAGACCGCGCGGATCATCGATATCGGCGTTACATCGACCGTCACTTGGCCGATCGAAGCAAACACCGTTTCAATATCGGGCCATCTTCCGTCGCGTTTCTTAATATACGATTCAAAAGATTTAGGTGTGTGGCTGATCTTTTCGTTCGGCAGATCAACGCCCGTCTTTTTATCGTATTCAAAGGTTTCGACCATCTTGATCAACCCTTCCAGGCCCATTTTCAGCGACAAGCGGTAATAATAGCCGTCACAAGATCTGGTAATTGCCGTCACAAGATCAGGCGTGCCATGGTTTCCGCTAGTGTCACGCGTAAAGCGGTTTCCGATCTGAATACCGCCGCCGCAGACAATGCTGGATGATTTTGTCGTAATAACACCCTGCTGCAGTGCGGCGACTGATTCTGGTATCTTCCAGGTCGAACCGGGATGAAATCTTCCTTGGATCGCTCGGTTATAAAGCGGTCTGCTTTCATCCTGCCAATAAGCCGCGATCTGTTTACGGCCTTCGGGCGTTTTGCTTCCCTGAACAAAAACATTAGGATCGAACGCCGGAGCCGACGCCATAGCCAAAAGTTCGCCGTTGTTCGGATCCATAGCGATGATCGTTCCGCGTTTTGTGGCAGAGATAGCAAGCTGATGTTCCGCCGTGTTCTGAAGATCCAGATCGATGGTCGTTATCAGATCTTGCCCCGGCTGCGGATCAACCTTGCTGATCTCGCTCTGAACGCGGCCGCGGCTGTCAACAATGACCTTTCGGTAACCCGGTTTTCCGCGCAGATATTCATCGTAATATTGTTCCAATCCGCCTTTGCCGATAATATCGCCGGGACGCATGCCGCGTTCCTTATATTCTTCCGATTCAAGCTGTTTTGGGCTGATCTCGCCAACATACCCGAGCACATGCGACAAAACTTTGCCAAGCGGATAGAACCGCTGCGGCTGCTTCTCCACACGAAGTTCGGGAAATTCGAGCGAATGCGATTCGACCCATACGATGTCTTCCATCGTTGCGTTCTCTTTCAGGACCAATGCTTCAAAATCGTTCTGCTTCTTGATCATTGCAAGACGTTCGTCAACATAGTCGGATTCTAGGCCGAGCCCAATTGCATAATCGTCTATGCGATCATGGACGTCTATTCTTTTGATGGGTTCATTTGAGATAACTACATTAAATGTCGGACGCGAATCGACTAGTATCTTGCCGTTCCGGTCAAAGATCGCTCCGCGCGGCGCGGGGATCGGAATAAAACGAACTCGCTGATTTTCGGCGCGGTTGGCGTAATATTCACCGTTAACTATCTGAAGATAGTATAACCGCACGCCCAGAACGGTCAGCAGCAAAAATGCGAATATCTGAATTGCGCCGAGCCTTAAACCTAAATTTTGCGAGTGTTCTCTGAGTTTCATACTGCGAACTCTTTATTTACCGAGGCGAATAGGATTTCGCCGCCTGGCGTGTCTGCGCGATGACGAAGAAACGCCGCGTCTGCGCGATGGTGTCCGTTCCGACATAACATAATCTAGAAAGATATATATGGCAGTTCCGGCGATCATTGTACCTATCAGCGAATAAGCGATCACAACAAAAGGCTGTCCGGCCATCTCACGCCCGAACAATCTGTGAACGCCATAATATACAAGATCATCTAGGATGCATGCGCCAGCTATGACGGGAATCCGTAACAAAAGGTTGTCCATATAGACGCGGCGAGCAAGTTCGGAAACGAGATAAGCGATAAGTGTTTTCGAAAATCCGTTCGCACCTAAAAGCCCGCCGCTCAGAGCATCCACAGCAAGTCCGGCAAAGGCTCCGAAAAAGATAGCTTTTAGCGAATCACGTTGAAGCGCCGCGTAAACGACAATTATCAACGGGAGATCGACATATGCAAAAGGCTCCGCCACGTTGCGAAGCGTCCATTGAAGGAGTATCGCAATGATCAGTGCAATTGTTATCTTCAGGTTATTCATCTAAAGACTATTTCTTCTTGAGTGCATTCGGCACAGATCTTTCAAATTCCGGTTTTGGCGGCGGTTCATAGAACAAAACGCCAACTTCCTGCATTGAATTCAAACCGGCGCTTGGCCGAAGTGTTATCTTATGAGGCTGTGAAGCCGAACCCGAATCGACCTGCATTATCTCCCCAACCTTTAATCCTGCAGGATAAATGCCGTCTTGACCTGTTGTATAAACGATCTGACCGACTTGAACATCGATCGAACCCGAAACATACCGCATTTCCAAAGTATCGCTTTTGCTTGTACCGGAAACGACACCGAGCGCATTCGAAGTGCTTATTTCTCCGACAACAGCTCCGAGTCCTGATTTGTCGTGTGTAATAAGATCGACCTGAGCCGTAAGCGGCCCAACGGCAGTTATGCGGCCGATAATTCCCCCATTCGTGATGACCGGCATATTTAATTTCACGCCATCCAAACTGCCTCGGTTTATGATCGACGAATCGAACCAAACAGAAGGATCGCGGCCGATTATGCGTGCGGTCAGAACCTTATATTTGCTTTGCTCTTTTAATTCCAAAAGCTTTCGCAAACGTTCGTTTTCCGAAAGAAGGTCTTCACGGCCTTTTAGCTCGACCTCAAGCTCTTGTACGCGGCTTTCAAGACGGCTGTTTTCCGTTTCGGCCGACCGCATGCTTGAGATCGATTGAAAATAATTGGACACTCCGGATGTCACGGTTGTGATAGGTGATTGAACGAATTCGGCAATGGTTTGAGCCCAAACACGCAAATAGCTTTGTCCGCTAGGCACATCGCGTGCATCAAATGCCATCAGCAAAAAATTCCCCAATAGCAAAGCGATCACCAGCCACGGTGTCATCCGCCAAACTTCCTTTTGACTTCGCTCAGCCATTTTCGATGATCAAGAACCTATCCAATTAAAACCTGTGCTCTGCAACTAATTTCCCGTCATCAGCGAATTGTCCCATTTAACCCGTTTGAGCAATTCGAAATCCGAAAGCATTTTTCCTGTTCCCAAAACGACCGATGAAAGCGGATCGTCCGCGATAACGACAGGCAGACCGGTTTCGATCATCAAGCGTTTATCGAGATTTTTCAGCAATGCTCCGCCGCCCGTCAGAACGATCCCGCGTTCGACGATATCGGCCGAAAGCTCGGGCGGCGTACGCTCAAGAGCGACGCGTACGGCATTGATTATGGTAGAGATCGCATCGGAGAGAGCTTCGCGAACCTCCTCATCCGTCATTGTGATCGTCTTCGGAATACCTTCGATCAGGTTGCGGCCTCGGACGTCCATCGAAAGCGGTTCATCAAGCGGGAATGCGCTGCCTAAAGCGATCTTTATCGCCTCAGCGGTTCGTTCGCCGATCAGCAGATTATATTTGCGTTTGATGTATTGCGTGATCGATTCGTCCATCTCGTTTCCGGCTACACGGACGGCTCGGGAATAAACGATGCCTGAAAGCGATATGACCGCGATGTCTGTCGTTCCGCCGCCGATATCGACGACCATATTTCCATGAGGTTCGGTAATAGGCAACCCCGCGCCGATCGCCGCCGCCATCGCTTCTTCGACAAGATAAACCTCGCTCGCCTTTGCGCGATATGCCGAATCTTCGACCGCACGGCGTTCAACCTGTGTGATCTCCGATGGAATACCAATAACTACTCGCGGGCGAACCCAAGATTTGCCGTTATGTGCCTTGCGGATAAAATGCTGAAGCATCTTTTCAGTTACTTCAAAATTGGCGATGACACCGTCTTTCATCGGACGGATCGCGACTATATTGCCCGGCGTTCTGCCGAGCATTTCTTTTGCATCGCGGCCAACCGCCTCGACCTGGTTCGTCACCTTGTTGATCGCAACGATCGACGGTTCCGATACAACAATGCCGCGTCCTTTTGCATAAACGAGCGTATTCGCCGTTCCGAGATCGATCGCCAGATCGCTGGAAAATAAACTAAATAAAGATTTTAATGCCATAATCGATTAATATTTTGGTTGTAAACTAAATTGTAAATTAGACGCATCAAAGATATGGCTTCGCTGCTAAAAGCTCGCACAAAGTGAGATAAAGGCGGCCGTTTTCCCCCGAAACGCTTAACCTATTACATTACACTCTTTTACTGCATAATTTCCAACGTAACCGCGATTTTTTTTGATGTTTTTTGAAAATTATTCAAAATTCAATATTTGAACCATCGTTCAGAATAGCAGCCGATCACAAACCTATTATGATGTTCAGCTTACAAATTCTGCCTAATAGTTATTTCACTTGCTGTAAATACTGCGGACGGTTTATCTTAGAGGATATGAAATTTCTGTTCATGGCCGTTATCGCGGCGGCGTTTCTTACGATAAATATTTCTTCACAAACTCCGATGGAATTAGCTGAGATCTGGGACAACCAGCACGTCACACGTGTCTTTCCCTCTAACCTTCGTCATTCCGATATAAAGGTCGAACTAGAAAAACTTAAGGCGCTTGGGTTGGATGTAAAAGAAGTGGGACGAAGCAATGCCAACCGCGAAATTTATCAGGTCACATTCGGCACCGGCCCGCTGAAAATAATGATGTGGTCGCAGATGCACGGCGACGAACCAACGGCGACATCCGCCCTGATCGATCTGTTCACGATCCTGCAGAACAACCGCGACAAGCCTTGGGTAAAACGCATTGAAAAAATGGTGACGCTTCGTGCGATACCGATGCTGAATCCGGACGGCGCGGAAACTTATATTCGCCGCAACCTGCAAGGCGTTGATATAAACCGCGACGCGATCGACCTGAAAACACCCGAAGCTCGTTTACTGAAAAAACTTCGCGAAGAATTTTCGCCCGAGATAGGCTTTAATCTTCACAACCAAAACCACCTCACGACAGTTGACGACACATTTAAACAGGCCTCGATATCACTGTTGGTCGTTTACGGCGATGAGGCCAAAACAACGAACGCCGGACATGAACGCAACCGCCGGATCGCATCGATGATCCGCGACGCTCTCGAACAATTCATTGTTCTGCATGTCGCACGCTATGACGACGAATATACCGCGACAGCTTTTGGCGATAATTTTTCGGCTTGGGGAACTCCGACGATCTTGATCGAAACCGGCGGTTTGGCAAGCCAGGACGAAATGTATCTTGTAAAAATGAACTTCATCGCGCTTGCGACCGCGCTCAAAGGCGTCAGCGACGGCAGCGAGAAAAAATACAGCATGAAGCCTTATGACACGCTTCAGGCAAATGGTTCGGGCAACATAATGGATTTCATTTTTCGCAACGGAACGGTTATGCTGCGCGATAAGCCAAATAACATTTCTATCGCCGATGTCGGCATCAATAAAGCCAGACGGCGTGAAAAATTTGCAGCCCCGACATTTATCAGAAAGGTCGGCTATCTTTCGAACAACGCCGGACTGCAAGAATATGACGCCAGCAAATTTTATATAGTCGGCCGCTTTCAACCCGCCGTCGCAGGGTCGTTCGGCGATCTGTTGTTTTATAAAAAAGATAGAACAATAGATTTTACGGCAATAGATCTAGAACAAAAATTTGCACCCGATGCAATATTCTCACTGGGAAAATGGGTCGTCGGCGAAGGTGTTGTGCCAAAAAAATGACCGTATGCTGAGCCTTTTAAAGATCGAAAATATCGCGCTTATCGATCAGCTCGAACTCGAATTTTGCCGAGGGCTGAACGTCCTGACAGGCGAAACCGGTTCGGGAAAATCGATCATTGTCGATAGTTTGAATGCGCTCACCGGCGGCCGTGTTTCGTCCGATCTGATAAAGGCTGGATCGGATCGATCGCGTATCGAAGCTTTATTTGCAAAACCCGATTCGAAAGAATTTGACGAGATACTGGCAGACGCCGGCATCGATAACGACGGCGATGAACTCATCGTACGCCGCGAACTTTCGGCTGTAGGAAAGAACCGTATCTTCGTTAATAATCAACTAGTTACGGCGGCTGTTCTGCGGTCTTTGGCACCGATGCTCGTCGATATTCACGGTCAGGGCGAACACGATATGTTGTATGACATATCGACACATCTGGAAATGCTCGATGAATATGCGAACGCCGCGGATCTGCGAAAAGCAACGGCCGATACTTTTGCCGAACTTGCCGAAGCGGAACGCCGGCTTGCCGAATTCGAATCGGACGAAGCGGCAAAACTCCAGCTTTTGGACATATTGAAATTTCAGGCAGGCGAGCTAAAACAGGCCGCTCTGGTCACAGGAGAAGACACCGAACTCGAACAGGAAAAACGTCGATCGAACAACGCCGAAAAGCTTACGGCGTTGAGTTCGGATATAATCGATCTGCTTTACGACGCCGATAATTCGACAATAACGACGCTTGATAAAGCAAAACAAAAGCTCGACGAGCTTGCCGAATTTGACGGCAGATTTTCGGAATATCGCGAAGCAATGATCTCGGCACGAGCGACGATCGAAGACGTTGCGGCGACGGCACGCGACCATCGCGATCACATAGAATTTTCCGCCGAACGCCTTGCCGAGATCGACGGAAGACTCGCGGAGATCACGCGGATCACACGAAAATACGGCGGCACTGTTGAATCTGCGCTTGCGCATCTGGCCGATGCCGAAGAACGTCTGGAAAATATGTTTTCAGCCGAAGAACGCGAAGCCGAACTTAAGAAAAAGATCGAAATGCTTCGCGAAAAATACACCACCGCCGCAAAGGCTCTAAGCGATCGGCGACGCGACAAAGCCAAGAAATTTCAAAAAGACGTCGAGCAAAATTTGGATGCGGTGGCGCTTCAGAAAGCAAAATTTGAGGTCCGTGTTGACGCAGATCCGGACAGCCGACGTTTTACCGCAAAAGGTTTTGACAACATCGAATTCTATTTTTCGGCGAACGCCGGCGAACCCGTAAAGCCGCTCGCAAAGGTTGCTTCCGGCGGCGAAGCTTCGCGGCTTATGCTGATATTAAAAACGACGGCAAAGAATTTGGCCAAAACTACATCTACTGTATTTGACGAAGTTGACGCCGGCATCGGCGGCCGCGTAGCCGAAGCCGTCGGTTCTAAATTAAAGGAATTAGCCGCATCGCGTCAGGTGCTGTGCGTAACGCATCAGCCGCAAGTCGCGTCAAAAGCGGACGGCCATTTTGTGGTCGAAAAAGAAATGTCAAAAAACAGAACATCGATATCGGTTCGTCGTTTGAATGAAGCCGAGCGGATCGAAGAGGTTGCCCGAATGCTAGCCGGAGAAACCATTACGAATGCGGCTCGTGAAAATGCCCGCGAAATGTTGGCCGGAGCCGGAAAATAAAACGTATGGAAAGCGAAATTTTAGCGCGGCTTGTTCGCGGTGAAACAACAGAATCGGTCCATCGCGGACACTTTATTGTCATAGGCGGCGACGGCGAGATCATTGCGTCTGCCGGCGACACGGAACATTTTACCTATATGCGTTCGGCCGCAAAACCGCTGCAGGCTCTGCCGTTCATAACTAGCGGTGCAGCGGATGAATACGGCTTTTCGGAAGAAGAGATCGCGCTTGCATGCGCATCGCATTCCGGCGAGGCCAGACATACGCGCATTGCCGAACTTATGCTCGAACGCACAGGGCTTTCCGAAGCGTATCTTCGCTGCGGATCTCATCTGCCGTTTTACGAAAAAGAAGCCGAGCGAATGATGCGCGCCGGCGAATACCCGACGCAGCTTCACAATAATTGTTCGGGCAAACACGCCGCTATGCTCGCCGCCGCAAAACATATCAGCGCCGACCTTGCGACATACGACGAACTCGATGGCCCTTTGCAGCAGCAGATATTATCGAGTGTTGCGATGATGGCGAAAATTCCGGCCGGCGAGATCGCCATCGGCATCGACGGTTGTTCCGCGCCGAATTTTGCGATGCCGCTTTCCGCAATGGCGAGAAGCTTTATGAACCTCATTTCGCCGCCTGCGTCGTTTCCTGAAAAGACGCGAAAAGCATGCGAACGAATTGTTTCCGCAATGAAGAAATTTCCCGAGCTGATCGGCGGTTCAGAACGGCTCGACACAATGCTGATGCAGGCCGCCGAAGGACAAATAATCTCAAAGGTCGGCGCCGAAGGCGTCTGGCTTTGCGGAATTTTGCCATCGGAAAAATATCCGAAAGGCGCCTGCATCGCCCTAAAAATAGAGGACGGCGACGACAAACGCGCACGTCCCGTTATCGCCGTTCAATTGTTAAAACACCTTGGAATTTTGTCCGCCGAAGCTCTGCCCGAACTTTCGCCAATGCCCGTAAAAAACCGCCGCAGCGAAACCGTCGGAAAGGTTATAGCAATAATAAAATAAGACAATTTATAGCAATAAAATAAGACAATAATGTCCAAACGAGTAAAGCAGAAGATTTTAGCAAACGTTTTTTTGTGGCTACTTTGGATAGTGCTTGGAACATTAGGAGTCTTGCCTTCATTTTTTCTTGATTCTTACATCGGGCAAAGTCATTCAATTTTCCGCCCATTGGCACTAATACTTGAAATAATCCTTTATGTCCTTTATAGCTTTTGTGATCGTAACAGCCTGCTTCGCTATCACAGGCCAAATATTTCGCAAGAAGTAATCTCGATTTTTTATTATGATAAAGTCACTATTTTTGTTTCGAAATCGGATCGACAAGTGAAATTCCCGGAAACCGCGTAAAGTCTCTATCCGTGCTGGCAACCGTCGCCCCGCAAGACTTGGCCATTGCCGCGATATGGGCGTCCATAACAAGATTACCGGTTGCTTGACTGTCAATGAGCATTGCCGAGAAAAGCGGCCAGTTTTTTTTCTCTAAAAAAACTAGATGAGTATTTTCCAGATCCAACCAGGAATCTACTATCGAAATGGCTTGCCGTATTGTTAACGGGCTTTGGAATACTCGTGGATTTGTAGTAATACGCAAAAATCCGGTGATCGTTTGCCATGAGAAAAATACTTGTTCTTCGATGAGGGCAGACTTGAGCCAAGCAGATGCTGCGCGATGAAATTCATTTGTTTCAGAGTGAGCATAAACCAACATATTGATGTCAGGAAATATCATCTGCGATTTGGTCCTTCTATCTGATCTAGAAGTTCTTCAATATTATCCAAGCACAAACCTTCTTTAAGCTGGAGCGGATATGTAATAAGCTTGAAGTCTTTCTTTTTTATGTTGGGGTCTTTCGATTTTAGGCCGCGACGAAGAATATCATTAATGATCTCTTTGAATGATTTTGACGGCTCTTTTTCCTGAACTTTCTTTAAAGCAAATGCTATGTCATCGTCAATTGTGAGCGTGGTTCTCATAATATAATAATAACCAAGGTAGAGACATCTGTCAACATCAAGACATCGGATAGTTGATGCTTTGATGTCTAATCATTCTCTAATGACCATTGTTTGCGGGAACACAAAACAGACCGATCAAGAGGGTGAACACAACCAGATATTTTCCGCGACATCTTATGTTATCTTCGATGAGCGACGAAAGCTGTTTAGTTTGCCGAGCGACCACATTTTTGAAGATCTCAGTTAACTTTCCCGTACAGCTTCTGCAGTTCTTCGCGGCCGAAGGCGCGGTCGAGCCACATGTTGGTTAGTTTTTCCTGGATACTGTTGGCTTTCAGGCGTTCGTTCAGGTTCTTGAAATCGACAAAATCGAGATGCTGATCCTGATTAAAGCACGAGAAAACAAAGAATTCTTCGCCGGTGTGCGGGTTTACGTGCCGCTGCAAACATTGGGCGCAGACCTCTTTCATCATGCACTGCATCGGTGAATTTATAGAACCGATCGCCGTGTGGTTTTCTTTTAGATACGGTTTCAGCGTTGTGTGGCGGGCTTCGCGGACGCCGTTCATCATACGGTCGGAGCCGATCGCGATTATTCGATCTACGTCTTTCAAACTCAGTTTCGTTTGGCCAAATCTGCCTTCGGCATACGCGACCATCGCCTGCACGATATTGCCGCGAAAATGCGAATCCTGCGGCCGCATCGGCCTTATTTCGTCGCCAAAATCCGTTGCCCAAATGACCTGATCGGTCGCTTTTTCTATCTCTTCGCGTTTGAAAAGATCGGCTCCGTTCTTGTAACCGGCAAAATAAACAACGTGATTATTGTTATCGCGAAGCGCACGCGCTATTGAAAAAAGCACGGCATTTCCCAAACCGCCGCCGGCAAGCATGACCGTTTCATTTTCCGGTATTTCGGTCGGTGTTCCGGTCGGTCCCATGACGAGAACTTCCTCGCCTTCTTTTAACAAAGAAACGAGCCGCGACGATGTTCCCATTTCCAGAACGATCATCGAAAGTAGGCCTTTTTCCTCATCGACCCACGCACCGGTCAGGGCAAGTCCTTCCATCACAAGCCGTTTGCCATCGACGATCGGCGCGGTCGTTTCAAAATTTTGCAGCCGGTAGAATTGTCCAGGTTCGAATTTACGCGCCTGTAGCGGAGCCTTCACAACGACATCGACGATCGTCGGCGTCAGCCTATCGACCTTTACGACATATGCGCGGAGTTGTTCATCGAGCGTGGCTTTCAGATCGTCAAATATCTTGTCACGCGTCGCTTGCGGTAGCGGCCCGCGGTTCGCGATCTCTTCGGTAAAAATATCAACGACCTTTAAATATCCGTGCTTTGCCGAAGCCATCGCTTTTACGACATTGCCGGCATATTTCGGATGATTGTCGCCGTAATAGGTTATGAACTTGCTGTCATTTTCGTATGACGTAAAAAATCCGGCCTCGCCTTTTTCAGCTTCGACAACATGCATTTCGCCACCGCTTTTTTCCAGTTTAAAAGGCTGAAAGAATTGCCGCCATTCGTCCATTTTGAATGTGCCCGGATTTTCTTTTTCGTAAATGACATTTGGCGAAGTTCCGGCCGCAACACAAACAGTGCGGGCGGGAAATTCGTGCATTTCGCCGGTCTTTTCGAACTTACCGGTTTCGGCGATGTATTCGAGCCGTTCAAATATAAGAGCCTGAACGGCGTTGTAACTATCCGGCACGGCTTCGGTCGGGTTCATACATTCGATAAAGTTTATGCCTTCTTCGAGCGCTTTTTGAACCTCTTCGTGGTTAAGCCGATAAGCCGGCGAATCCTGCAAACGCTTGCGGTAAACGAGCGAAACACCGCCCCAAGAGTGGATCAACGGCACAAAATTCGGCTCTTCTCCGGCGGCGGCGGCTCTCACGCGTTCTTCGCGGATCGCGCGTCCGTGACCCAAAAATTCCGAAAGCACGTCTAATTCTTCCTGATCGAATTTGCCTAAAACGGCATCTTCGCCAAAACTTTCGGTGATCTCTTCGTATTTCTCGAGCATCTTTTCGACCTGGATCGGATAATAAGCAAATATCTCGGTCGCGCTGTCGATGCCGGTCAATCCACCGCCGATGACGATCGCCGGAAGCCGAACCTGCAAATTAGAAAGCGTGTCTTTTTTAAATGCTCCGGTGAGCTGCAAAGCCATGAGAAAATCCGACGCCTGGCGAATGCCGCGGATCAGATTGTTCTTCATCGGGACGATCGTCGGACGTCCGGCACCGGTCGCGATGGCGATATGATCAAAGCCGTATTTCCATGCGTCATCTATCGTCAACGTTCCGCCAAATCTGACACCGCCATATGCTCTGAACCTTTTCCGCCGCGACAAGATTAACTGAACCATCGTCAGGAAATTCTTATCCCAACGGACGGTTATGCCGTATTCCGAAACTCCGCCGAAACCCGACAAGATCCGTTCGTCGAGTTCAAATTTTATTTCCTCGACATCTTTTATCGGCTTCGGACAACGCGATCCGAGATCGCCTGTCCATTCTTTCGGAAGCGGTTCTATTTTCAGACCATCGATGCCGATAACGCCAAAACCTTCGTTCAATAGATATTGCGAAAGCGTATAACCAGCCGGCCCGAGACCGACGACCATCACGTTCTTTCCGTTATAAGGCAAAGCATACGGTCGCAAAGCGTTCAGCGGATTCCAACGCGTCAGCAAACTGTAGATCTCAAATCCATAAGGCAGATCTAGCACGTCGGTTAGAGAAGCCGTTTCGGCAAGCGGAATATTGACCGGCTCCTGTTTTTGAAAGATGCAGCCTTTCATACAATCGTTACAGATGCGGTGACCGGTTCCGGCGCACATCGGGTTATCGATCGTGACCAAAGCAAGCGAAGCGATCGAATCGCCGTGCTTTTTTAGTAAATGCATCTCCGATATCTTTTCGTCGAGCGGACAGCCGTCGGTCGAAATGCCGAGCGGATTTCGTTTGGCTTTGCCATCAGGTTCGCGAAGTCCGGTCGAGCAGGAATCTTTCGAGCGTTCGTGGCAGATCAGGCAATAATCGACCTCGCCCAAAGCCTCGCGCATCGTGCCGCGGTCGTCGGTCAGCTTAAATCCGTCGCGTCGGCGCATCTCGGCGGCCGAACCTTCGAGCACGTTTGCGAGTTCCGCGTCGGGATGGATCAGATGGACCAGATTTTGGTAATCGAGCGCATGCGGTGTTTTGAATGCGATCCAGCGCTTTTCCTTCTTGGCAAATTCGACCGCGGACCAAGCTTCGATGATCGCTATCGCGGCTTTTATCTGCAAAAGGTCGCCTGCTGCGTCGATCTCCAAAATATTCTTTTCGAAAAGTTCGCCAAAAGGTTTGTCGCGAAGTTTATCGTAAGCCGTCGTGATCTTGCTCACCGTTGACTTAATTTCGGCGGTGATCTCTTGATCTTTGGTCAGTGCTTCTTCGGCTTTGACAATCTCGTCGGTCATTGTCGCGATGCCGAGTTCGTCGTCAAAAACAAGCGTTTCGGCAAAAGCCGTGTTCCGAAGGTCATTAACGGCGCGGTCAAGCTTCGGTCCGTTGAGTTCGGCAAGAGCTTCGGGCTTGAATTTTTTTGCAGCTCGCCGCTGGACAAAAAATCGGTATTTCCAGATCGGGTCTTGCCGCAAAATATCTCGTTCGAGTTCCCCGCGTTCCTTGGTTATGTAAAACATTTTCGCAAGGAACTCGGACAAGAACGGAGCCGCATCGGTCAAGATCTTTGATTCGACACGTTTTTCGTAGCCTTGGCCGTGTGCGGCGATATATTTTGTCAGGGCTTGTCCAAGAGCAGGCTCTTTTTCGGTGACATCGAGGTAAAACTTTTCGGCTAGTTCTTTTAGCTTTACGGCATCGAACAGATCGGAATATTTAAATCCGGCAATGCCGAGGTCAAAATCGAACTGCCCGGCGCCATTGGTCTTTTCGGAAATTGCGGTCATATATGCGTATTAATAACGTTAAAACAAATATTAAAAAGTAAGGATTATGATACCATTTTCGCCCGATACCTAACAAAATGCACATAACCTGTTCTACCGTATTTCGCGAATGCGGCAATAATAGTGAAAAAAACCGGTCAATATGGTATAAAACAGGTTTGCGGAAGTATTTAGCGCAAGCCCACTAAAGTAAGGATCAAAGGTAGTATGCAAGAAGACCAGCGGCTGACGCCCACGCCGAAAACAGCCGAAACACTCACGCCGCACCGGCAAGAAGAATTGTCCGGTTATGCCCCATATTATGACGAAGATTCGTTGGAAGGCGAGCGTTCCATTCGCCAATATTTCGATATCATAAAAAAGCGTTTGCCGTTGATCTTGGCTTTGACGCTTCTTGCGACCACGGCCGCGACATTCTATATGTTCAGCCTGCCGACACGTTACAGCGCGACCACGACGCTGGTCATAGAACCGCGTAAACCAAAGGTCGCTTCGAAAGATTCGATCAATATCAATTTCGGCGTCGATCAAAATTACTACCAAACACAGCTCCAACTTCTCCAGAGCGCCGATCTGATGCAAAAGGTCGTGACAGAACTCGGTATCTATAATCAATCCGGTCTTTTGGGCAAAGGACGGTTGGGCATCGGTGATATATTCCGCTCACTTTTTTCAAGCGCCCCTCAAACTGCGGCTGAGGATAAAGCAAAAACACTGCCGGTTATCTCGACCGACACTATAAACCCTGACGCAGCCGTACAAAAAACGGCTCCGATACTAAGTCCGGAGGAACAAGCTCGAGTAAGAATGTATGCCGGAATTCTTTTGGGCGGATTGAATGTTACTCAACGCGAAAGAACGAACCTCGTTGACATTTCAGTTACAAGCGAGAATCCGGAGCTTTCGGCCGCAGCGGCAAATATGGTCGCAAAGGTATTTCAGGATCAGGACGCCGAACGCGAAATGGCGGGAACTCAACAGGAAGTTACCGATCTTGGGAAATCGATCGAAGATCTTCAAGCGACTATAGGCCAACAGGAAGCACAACTTATTCAAGATATGAGCGCTTCGAATCTACCGCTGCAGGACAAAGGACAAGACCTCGCCGCAAGCCGTCTGCAGTCAATGAGCCAAGCTTGGCTGACGGCATCCGAACAACGCCGTCAGATCGAAGGCCGTTATAACGCAGCGGTCGCGGCAAACAACCGCGGCGAAGGAATGAACATTCCCGATCTTTACGAAAATAAGGTATTTCAGGACACAATGCGGCTGAATACCGAACGCAAAGGAAAACTTCAGGATCAGATCCGCGATATTGAAAAAGAAATACAGCAGACCGAAGCAGAAATGGCGGAACTCCTCGTAAAATACACACCCGAATATGCTCCGGTAAAAGCAAAACAAGAACGCATAGCATCGCTAAAAGCTACACGCGAAAAAACTCAAAAAGAAGTTTCCGAAATAATCGACCGCGACCAATCAAAGATCGAAAAAGAAGCCGTTTCGGGAGCTTTGGTCGCGCTTCGGTCACAGCTCGATGCGTCACGCAAACAGGAAGCTCAGTCGCTCGCCGTTTACGAACGCGAAGCCGCTCTCGCCAATATTCAAGGCCAGGCTCAAACAAAATTAACTACACAAAAACGCGATATCGAAACGAACCGAAATCTGCTGGATAATTACACACAGCGTTTAAAAGAAAGAGAGTTGAACCTAGCGAGCGGCCGTCCGGATAATATCAAGGTCGCAACATCGGCAACCGGTGCCGGGCCGGCAGGCCCAAATCGGAGCCGGAATATAATGGTCGCATTTTTATTGTCGCTTGCCGGCGGTATCGGCCTCGCGTTCCTGCTTGATTATTTGGACGATTCGGTCAAATCATCGGAAGACGTCGGCCGTCATCTCGGTCTGCCGACCTTGGCTCTTATTCCTCATCATAATTCGCTTGACCGCAAAAAACTTAGCCTTACGCCGAAGCTTGGCGATGGTAATGGCAACGGCACAGTCGGCACAACCTCTATGATAGCTTTGGCGGAAAGACATTCGCCAATGGCTGAAGCTTACCGGCATTTGCGCACATCGCTGTTGTTCTCTTCCGCCGGAAAACCGCCGCAAACAATACTTGTGACATCGTCACAGCCTTCTGAAGGTAAAACAACGACGGCGATCAATACGGCGATCACTCTGGCTCAATCCGGCGTCGATGTTGTTATTGTAGATTGCGATCTGCGGCGGCCGCGGCTTCACAGCAATCTCGGTTTAGAGAACACACATGGTCTGACGAATTATCTTTCGGGCGAACGTAACACCGCGAATATGATCAAAGCCTGCCCGGGACTTCCACAGCTAAAGGTCATTACCAGCGGCCCGATACCGCCGAATCCGGCCGAGCTGCTCAGCTCGAACGAGATGAAGAATCTGCTACAGTTCCTTCGCGGCCGATACAATCACGTCATCATCGATTCGCCGCCGGCGATATCTTTTACCGACGCCGCGATACTTTCGACATTGGTTGACGGCGTCGTTCTTGTCGCAATGGCAGGAAAGAGTTCGATACATCTGATGCGGCGTTTCAAACAGCGTCTGAGCAATATCGGAGCAAGGATCTACGGCGTTGTCTTGAACGGCATCAAATCGGGTTCGGTCGAATACGATTATTACGGTTCGGGTTATTACGATTATTACGGAAAAGCTTCGGATGACAATTCGACGCCGGTCATGGCCGAAACCGAATCGATACACGATACGCGTGGTTGATCTGAAATCAATTAAAGCAAAAGGCTGTCTGAAAAGACGGCCTTTTTTATTTATTGGATCCGATAAATTCTTGAAGAGCCGTTTTCCATTCCGGCATTGCAGCAAGTCCGATCGCCGGACTGAGAACGCATGCCATTTTTGAGCTGACCGGACGTGGCGCCGGGCGAACCAGATCGGCTCCCGAAACGCTTTCGATCAGCGAACGGTCATAGCCGCCAATGTCGCAAGCCGCTTCGGCAAATCCAAGATAACTTGTTCCCCCGCCGGAATTAACAACGTGAAAAATGCCCGGAATATCAAGCTCGGCCAATTCGCGCAAACGGCTTGCAAGGTCGTTCGCATACGTCGGCGTTCCGTATGCGTCACGGATCGCTTTGATCGGTTTCCCTTCGCTCAGCAGGCTCGGTATCTTGCTCAAAAAATTTGTTCCGCCGCTGCCGTAGATCCAACCGGAACGCACGATCACCGATCTGGCATAAGCATAACGCGCGCGTATTTCGCCTTCGAGTTTTGAGCGGCCGTATAAACTTTGCGGATTCGGCGTATCACGCTGTGTATAAAAACCGGCATTGGTTCCGTCAAAAACATAATCTGTCGATATTGTGACGAATCTTGCATCGGCGGCTTTGCATGCATTAGCAAGATTTTCGACGCCGTCGGCATTTGCGGCATAACAAACCGCTTCGCTGCTTTCGGCACCGTCAACGTCCGTAAAAGCGGCGCAATTTATCAAAGCATCCGGACGCTCGGCTGTTATTAATTCTAAAGTTTTTTCGGCGTCGCTTATGTCCAGATCATTGCGCGTAAAAGCAACGACCTCATCGCCGATTTCGCGGCAATGTGAGATCGCCGTCCGAGCGACCATTCCATTCGCACCTGTGATAATTATTTTCATTTGCCGGCCGAAAGATCTTTTCCGTACATCGTCTTGTAATAATTCCTGTATTCGCCTGAACGTATGTTATTTACCCAATCCTGATTTTCGCTGTACCATTTCAACGTTTTCACCAAACCGTTTTCCCATGTCATTTGCGGTTTCCATCCAAGTTCGGTTTCGGCTTTTGTCGGGTCTATGGCATAACGGCGGTCATGCCCGAGCCTGTCTGTCACATATTCGATCAGCGTTTCGGGTTTGCCTAGAGCGGCGAGGATCGAGCGGACGACATCTATATTATATTGTTCGTTCCTGGCGCCGATGTTATACGCTTCGCCGGCTCGACCGTGTTTATACGCCAGCCAGATCGCCCGGCAATGATCATCGACATAGATCCAATCGCGGACATTTTTCCCATCGCCGTAAACCGGCAGCGGTTCGTCGTTCGCCGCATTCGCGATCATCAGCGGTATCAGTTTTTCAGGAAATTGCCGTGGGCCGTAATTGTTGCCGCAGCGTGTGATAACGGTATCGACGCCGTGAGTTTCGCGTGCCGCCCGAACGACGAATTCGGCGGCTGCCTTTGATGCGGCATATGGTGAATTTGGCTTTAATGTGGTTTCTTCGGTAAAAAATTCGCCGCTTTCATCGGCTAGGCTGCCCATAACTTCATCGGTCGATATCTGCACAAAACGCTTTGCATTTTTTGAGCGTGCCGCATCCAGCAGAACTTGTGTGCCGATGATGTTCGTCCGTAGGAATTCGTCCGCCGAATGAATGCTTCGATCGACATGCGATTCGGCGGCGAAATTGAATACTGCATCGCACGATCCAGGCATTGCAGACATAACAATGTCGCGGTCGCAGATATCGCCTTTGATGAAAGTATGACGTGTGTCCGGCAAACCTTCCAGATTCGCCGGATTTCCGGCGTAAGTCAGCGCGTCCAGATCGATTATGTTGACATCGGGTTCTGTTTCGAGGATCAAGCGGACAAACGCCGAGCCGATAAATCCGGCGCCGCCGGTGATGAAGATCGTTGACATAAATTATTTATCGAGCCGGCGGATCTCTTTCAAAACTATGTCGGCATATTTTCGCGGCGAATTTATATTTGCCAGAATTACCGTTTCACCGGTATCGCCGGAGTTATCTATCTCGATATTGCCTATGCCGAACAGCCTTTGAAACAGCGAAGACGAAACGGTTACATCCTGAACACGCCGCAGCGGCAGATTTTGTGTTGTTCGTGAAATAAAACCGCGGTCGAGTTGAAACATCGAATCGGTCAGCGTATATCTGACCATTCGTTTTCGCAGATGATAAAAAGCCGGTATCAACAGCAATGCCAATCCGATCACGACGATCACGGCAAAAGGCACAACCGGAAATAATATGCTGAAGAGAGCGGCAATAACGAACGCGCCCGCGACCGCCGCAGCATAACCGAGCTTTACAAAGAACAACGTCGGGCTTATCGAAAAAACGACAAGTCCGTCATCGTCCGCATCGCTTTTTGGGCGAAACGCGACCTGTGTTTCTTCTTCGGCTTCGAGCCTTTTGCCGCACTTTAGGCAAAAAACGGCTTCATCGCTATTGTTTGTTCCACAGTTTATACAAAACATATCTTTCGTTAAGCAGTCATCATACAAGATTTAACAATAAAAAAAAACGCGGCCGAAACGCTTCGGCCGCATGTCTGAAAGACCAGTGGAGAAGAATGATCCCAAGTCACCATCTTAAACAAATCATTGATTTACGAGCATGATCTTGCCGTTCGGCAGGCGAACGGTAAGCGGATCTGCTTCGAGCAGGTTTAACGGAACTATTTCCTGATTCTTTGCCTTTGCCGTTTCGGCGGCTGAAATGCGCTTTGCGGTCTGCACATAACGCGGATCGGATATGGCGTTATAACGTGTCGATATGCGGCGGACGTATTCGCGTGTTTCGCGGTAAGGCGGCACACTGTTGCCGTATTTCATCACGGCGCCTTCGCCGGCGTTATAACCCGCGAGGGCAAGTATCACATCGCCGTCAAACGTATCCAGCAGCCAACGCATATAACGAACGCCCGCGTCTATATTCTGTGCCGGATCGTAGATCTTCGTCACGCCAAATCTGCGTGCCGTCGCCGGCATTAGCTGCATCAAACCGCTTGCACCTTTGTTCGATGTCGCACGGATCTTGAACGACGATTCCTGGTGCATCTGCGAATAGATCAAAAGCGGATCGATGTGATATTTTCGTGATGCTTGTTCTATGAATTTGTCGTGTGCCGCGACGCCTGTCGTAAAACCTTTTAAGCTGGTTCCGCTGCCCATTTTCAGCTTCGTTCCAAAATTGATGTATGATGTCGAATTCGATACGCCGTCCGTTACACGAAGCGACGGTGACGAACTGCCGGTCTTTTTCACCAACTTGTCTTCAACGACCACGACCCATTTGCCGTTGCGTTTTACTCTTTTCTTTTTCGCCGCCGCGACCGGAGCCGGAGCGGGTTTTACATATATAGGAACACCTTGTGACCGGTCAAAATTATCGAATGTACGCGGTCCTTGCTGAGCTGCTGCGGGAACAGCGAAAAGGCAGGTTAACAGAAATAGCAAGCAGTGATTTTTCATCGTAAAGGTAAAAGTGAGGAGTTTGGGTCAACTTCAAGCCGATCTTGGATATCCGGCGGCAAAATTGTCCTATATTTAGGAAACGATCATAGCTTTAATTGTTCCAAAAAGATTTGTACAGGGTAAAACACTGTTTAGCACAGCGAAACTAGAATAACACAGACCTTTTGCGAAAGTGAAGCGAAATTATCATTTGTGTTTCCGCCTTTTCCGCAAGTTGCGATATCTTAAAGAAATGCTGTATTTGTCTCAGATCTTAAATCAGCCGATCTATGACATCCGCAAACAAAAATTTGCGGTCATCGCCGATATTTTGGTGCAATACGGCAGCGACGAATATCCGCCTGTTATCGGTGTTATAGCGCGTTTTCAGAGGCGCAATTTTTTTATTCCAAAACGAAATCTCGGCCCGCTCGATGAAAAAGGTGTTAAGATGCGTTCGCCGAAACTAGATCTGTCCCCGTTCGAAAGACGCGAAGGCGAAGTTCTGCTTGGCAAAGACGTGCTTGATAATCAGCTTATCGATGTTGACGGCAAACGCGTCGTTCGCGTGAATGATGTTCAACTGATCGAAGCCGGCGATATTTGGCGCGTTTCGGGTGCGGATGTTTCGCTGAAAGGATTTGTGCGGCGGCTAATGCCAAAAGGTTTTTACGGCAGCGATAAGCTCGTCGAGGTCATAGATTGGGCGGACGTCGGTTATCTCGCGACCGATACGGCGACGGTTACGGTGCAGCTCAAATCCTCGAAAGACAAGCTTTCGCGGCTGCATCCGGTCGAGATCGCACAGCTTGCCGAAACTCTTTCCCCGATACATCGTACAGAAGTTGTTGAAAGCTTGGACAACGAAACGGCCGCTGACACACTCGAAGAGATGTCAACCGAAGCACAGGCTCGAATTCTCGAAGGCCTTGACCAAGAACGCGCGGCCGATATTTTGGAAGAAATGTCGCCCGATGATGCGGTCGATGTTCTGGGCGAACTGTCGGATGAAAAAGCCGAAGAGCTTTTCAATCTGATGGAAGACGACGAAAAAGCCGACGTTGCCGAACTGATGTCCTATGAACACGACACGGCCGGCGGTTTAATGACGACGGAGTTCATTGTGTTCCCGAAAGATATGACAGTTGGCCAGGTTATCGTAGCTTTGCGTGACATGGCCGACACGCCGAATATGCTTTATTACCTTTATGTGATCGAAGATCTCGGTTCATGGAAGCTTTCCGGTGTCGTCAGTTTGCGAAGTTTGATAAAAGCCGATCCCTCGGCTTTATTAAAAGATGTTATGCGAAGCGATTATAGATCCGCTCATCCGTCAGATCCGGCGATCGATGTCGCCCAGACGATATCGGAATATAATCTGCTGGCGTTGCCGGTGATCGACGACGATGGCGACATTGCGGGCATTGTTACGGTTGACGATGCAATGGAAGTTCTGCTGCCGAAAAATCTGCAGCGAAGGTTGCCGAGATTATTCGGCGGGTAAGGTTTTAGGAGAATTAAAATGAGAGTACGAAATTTATTGATCGCGGTTGTTGTTTTTGCGGCGGCTTTTGCGGTGATGCCGATGTCGGCTTTTGCGGATGGTATTACGGTCGGTTCGAAATTGGATAATTTCAGTCTTTCGGCAACTGACGGCAAGACATATTCATTTAATGATCTAAAGGGCAAGAACGGGATCGTGCTCGTTTTTCTTTCGGCACAATGTCCGGTCGTCAAAAGTTATACCGAACGGATAAATACTCTTGCAACAGATTACAAGGCAAAAGGCATTGCCGTTGTCGGTATAAACTCGAACGCGACGGAAGACCTTGCTTGGGTAACGAGCAACCGCAATGAGAATTTTGCGGAAATTCCAGTGCTTATCGATACGGGAAATGTCATCGCCGATAAACTCGGCGCAACTGTTACGCCCGAAACTTTTTTCTTTGATGCGAACAACACGCTGCTTTATCGCGGTGCGATAGATAACGACCGTTCGGGCGAAAACCCTTCGGAAAAATATCTCGGCAATGCATTTGATCTGGCGCTCGCCGGCAAGAAAATAGAAAGAACGACATCAAAGGCATTTGGCTGCGGAATAAAACGAAAAAATTAAGCGGCAATGAAATTTGTTCTAAGAAAAAGCTTGTTCGTTCTGTCGATCGCGTCGTTTTGTTTGCTTGTTTCGGCACAAGGTTTTGCACAGACAAAAGCCTCGCCGAAATTGCCGAACGTGACGCAGATCGATGAAACCGCATTGGCGAAATTGATAAAACCGAACGGTAAACCTTTGCTGATAAATTTTTGGGCGACGTGGTGCGATCCGTGCCGCGAGGAATTTCCGGAACTCGTCCAGATCGACGCTAAATATAAAGGCAAGATCGATTTTATTACAATATCGCTTGATGATCTCGAAGACATCTCGGTCGGTGTTCCGAATTTTCTTTCGGAAATGAAGGCTGAAATGCCGGCATATCTTTTGAAAACAAAGGACGAAGGTGCCGCCATTTCAATGGTCGCACCCGATTGGCAAGGCGGTTTGCCGTTCACCATACTTTTTGACCGCGACGGCAAAATGGTTCATTTCCGTCAGGGAAAGATCAAAGTCGATGTATTGAGCGAAAAGATCGACAAGCTTATAACCGATGAACTTATAGAGGAAAAGGTTTCGACTGCATTAATGATCTTACCGCAACCGAATTGGGCCGAGAACGCAGTCGCAGATGCAAATAAGGATTTTACGGCGGGCAAGTATTACGTCCTCAGTTGGGGATTACAGCCGGGAACTTACCCGACAGCTTCGACCAAACGAAGAAAGATCCACGTTCAAAAAAGATCTCTAGGATGTGGCGGGATGCCTGAATATGCTCATGCATACAACGAAAGAATGAAGACCCTTTTGGTCGAGAAATATGGAATGGAAAAAGCTGAAAAAGCCATAGCCGCAGCAGATTAAAGGAATTAAAATGATCAGAAAAATAGAAGATTTTCAGAAAGATTGGGCATACGAAACAGAGTCGACGACGAATCTGTTCAAGAATTTAACCGATGCGTCGCTTGGTCAAAAGGTCACAGCCGAAGGCAGAAGCTTGGGTTTTCTTGCTTGGCACGTGACTCTGACCTTGGGCGAAATGCCAAAGCTTGTCGGGTTAAATATCGATGCTCCGGAACAAGATGCGGCCGTACCCGATAACGCCGCCGCGATCGTCGAAGCATTTGAAAAAGCCGCGAAGTCCGTTTCTGAACAGATTGCCGCGAACTGGACGGACGAAACGCTTTTGCAGGAAGATGAAATGTACGGCGAAAAATGGACGCGCGGCTTGACGCTGCTTTATTTGATGATGCATCAGGCACACCATCGCGGACAAATGACCGTTCTAATGCGTCAAGCCGGCGTTCCGGTTACAGGCATTTACGGCCCATCGAAAGAAGATTGGGAAAAAATGGGAATGGCGGCATTGGCTTAAAAACATCAAAATTTCCGGCATATCGAGAACAGAGTCTATTAGTTCATATTTGAAAGATCCAAGCTGAACTAATAGACTCATTTATTTAAACTTTGCAGCAAGCGATATGAAATTCACAGTTTTAAGCCATGCAGGAATGATGGTCGAGGATAAGGGCAAAACACTTTTGTTCGATCCGTGGCTGATCGGTTCGTGTTATTGGCGAAGCTGGTGGAATTTTCCGGAGATCGACCGGGCCGAACTCAATAACATAAAACCGGATTATATTTATCTGACGCATCTTCATTGGGATCATTTTCATGCGCCCTCGCTGCGGCTTTTTGGCAGAGACGTTAAATATTTGGTGCCAAAGATCCCGGGAACGCGAATGGTTCGCGACCTGCGTTCGTGCAAATTCGAAAATATTACAGAGATCTCTCACGGCGAAAAATTTGAGCTTTGGGAAGATTGTTTTTTGCATTCTTTTCAGTTCGGGCTTTTTGCGGCAGATTCGATGGCGGCGGTCAGCGACGGCAGAACAACGCTGCTGAATGCGAACGACTGCAAAACATTCGGCCTGCCGCTGCGGCAAATTACGAACCGGTTTTCAAAGGTCGATTTCTGTTTCCGAAGCCATTCGAGCGCAACGCCGATACCTTATACAATAAAAGATTACAAAACAAAGTTTCCCGAGCTTCGCTCTCAGCAGGAATATATTCAGGAATTTACAAGCTTTTCGTTAGCGGTCGGTGCTCGGTACGCCATACCTTTTGCCAGCAATCATTGTTTTTTGCATAAAGAAACGGTCAAATTCAACGACACTGGCGTTAATCCGCAAATGGTCGCGGATTTTTACAACAGCGATCCGCGGGCGAAAGAACAGAACAGCGAATGCGTGATAATGGTTCCGGGCAGCAGTTGGGACAGCGAAAAAGGTTTTGACCTGCGCGAATTCGATTATTCGAAAAAAGACGAGGTCATCGGCGAAATGCAGACGAAATATGCCGAAAAGCTCGAAAAGCAATACGCTAAGGAAGAGACGACAAAAGCAAGCTTCAAAGCGTTCGAGCGTTATTTCACCGCGTTTCTGGACAGTGTTCCTTCGATACTAAGAAAAAAACTTTTGCCGAAATTGATCTTCAGCGTTACCGATCAGGACGGCGAACATTTATGGCTTTTGGATTCGCCGAACAAGAAGGTCGCCGAAGTCAATGATACAAATGGCGTTGATATGATCATCAGCGTTCCGCCGATAGTTATCAATGACTGCACGAGGCGAAAGATGTTCTCGGTCTGGTCGGCTTCTAAACGGCTGGAGATCGAGATAAAAAGCGGAGGTTTGGGCAAGCTGCAGGCTCTTTTGGGTTTTCTTGACCTATATGAGAACGAAGGTTTGCCGCTGAGAAGTAATTTTTCGGCACGGAATTTTTGGATATGGCTTTCGCGCTGGCGCGAAGCCGCCGAAGCCGTTCGTATGGTTTTTGTTTATAAAATATTAAAGCGAAAATTCGTTATCAGCGAACTTTATTCCGGCACAAAGGAGAGCCGTCTTTCGTCCGAATAGATAATGGAAGAACTGATCGAAAAAGATTGCGACCTGTGCGGTTCGCAGAAAAAAACTTTGATCGCGACCGAGAACGATTATCCGATCTCGCGTTGCGGGAACTGTTCGCTAGTCTATGTCAGCCGCATCCCAAAGATCGACGGCGGCAAGGTGATAGGCGAATATTATTCGGGCGAAGCCGAAGAGATCGAAGCGGGCCGCATTCGCTACGCCGATGTTTCAACATTTCTGCTGGACGAGATCGGAAAGGTTCGTTCGAAAAAAGGCAAACTGTTGGACGTCGGCTGCGGTTACGGATTTTTTCTTTTAAAGGCACGCGAAAGCGGCTGGCAAGTTTACGGCACCGAACTTTCCAACATTGCGGTGGAATATATGCGCGACCGGCAAGGCTTGCCGGATGTTTGGTTCGCCGATCTTTCCGATGATTTTTTGCCGGTCGAAAAGGTCGATGTAATAAACCTTACAAATGTTCTCGAGCACGTGCCGTCGCCGACAAAAACGCTTCGCGAATGCGCAGATCTGTTGGAAAAAGACGGTGTTTTGCTGATCCGCGTGCCGAATATGAATTTCAGCCGGGTAAAACAATTGTTCATTCCGCTTATCAAGATATTCGGCTTGGGTGTCGGCGGCGAACTCAGTTATTTAGCGACCGAACCGCCGATACATCTGACGGGTTTTACCTCCGGAACATTGCGTAAATATTTCAGCAAAGCGGGTTTTAGAACGGTCGCCGTAAAGCCTTCGCTGCTGAGTTCGCGCGTAAATGAACATTTTGCTTATCGTATATTTACATTATTTGTCGATCTGCTTTATAAGGTCTCTTTTCACAAAATAAATCTTTCGCCGACCGTTTTGGCGATCGCAGTTAGATCAGAATAGTTATGTCAAAAATTACGCCGGAAATAGTCGAACAGCACGGGTTTTCGCCCGAGGAATATGAAAAAGTTTTGCAGATAATGGGCCGCGAACCGTCAATGACAGAACTCGGAATTTTTAGTGTTATGTGGTCTGAACACTGTTCTTATAAATCTTCGCGCAAACATTTGGGACGGCTGCCGACGACCGGAAAACGCGTGATCGTTCCGCCGGGAGAAAATGCCGGCGTCGTCGATATCGGCGACGATTGGTGCGTCGCGTTCAAGGTCGAATCGCATAATCACCCAAGTTTTATCGAACCTTTTCAAGGTGCGGCAACCGGCGTCGGCGGCATCTTGCGCGATGTTTTTACGATGGGAGCGCGTCCGGTCGCGGCGATGAATTCGCTTCGTTTCGGCCCGCTTGACGATCCGAAACACGGAGCACGGAACCGCGCGATTTTGAAAGGCTGTGTCGAAGGCATCGGCCATTACGGCAATTGTTTCGGCGTGCCGACCGTCGGCGGCGAGGTCGTTTTTGACGAATCTTATAATCTTAATCCGCTGGTAAATGCTTTTGCGCTCGGCCTGGTCCGCAAAGATCAGATATTTTTTGGCAAAGCTTCGGGCATCGGAAATCCGGTCCTTTACGCCGGTGCAAAAACCGGCCGCGACGGCATACACGGCGCAACGATGGCATCGGCGGAATTTGACGACGAGGCTCTGGAAAAACGTCCGACCGTTCAGGTCGGTGATCCTTTTATGGAAAAACTTTTGCTCGAAGCCTGTCTAGAGGCAATGCGCAGCGGAGCCATCGAAGGTATACAAGATATGGGAGCCGCCGGTTTGACGAGTTCTTCGGTCGAAATGGCGGCGCGTGCCGGAACCGGTTTAGAACTAGATCTGACGCTCGTACCGCAGCGTGAAACCGGCATGACCGCATACGAAATGATGCTGTCCGAATCGCAGGAACGAATGCTCATCGTTGCCCGAACCGGCCGCGAAAAAGAGGTCGTTGAGATATTCAATAAATGGGATCTCGACGCTGTCGTTATCGGCCACGTTATGGAAGGCGACCGCTTGAAGATATTTCACAACGGCGAACTCGAAGCCGATCTGCCGGTAATGGCCGTGACGGACGAAGCTCCAAAATACAGCCGGACGATGGCGGAAACGCCCGCTCCAGTGGACAGCCCGATCGCTTTTTCAACAGATGCTGACCCAACCGACACGCTCAAAAAGCTACTCGCCTCGAACAACATTTGTTCCAAGCATTGGGTTTATGAGCAATATGATTCGATGGTTCGAACGAACACGGCGATCTTGCCGGGAGCCGATGCGGCCGTCATCCGTATAAAAGAAACACGTCGGGCGATAGCGATGTGTTTAGATGGGAACGGCCGATACGTTCAGGCAAATGCTTTTGAAGGCGCAAAGCTCGCCGTTGCCGAAGCTGCCCGGAACGTCGTCTGTGTCGGTGCGGTGCCGATCGCCGTGACGAACTGTTTGAATTTTGCTTCGCCTGAACGGCCGGAAGTAATGCGTTCGTTCTCCGATGTGGTGGACGGCATCGCTGCCGCGTGTGAAACATTTGAAACGCCGATCGTTTCGGGCAATGTTTCTTTTTATAACGAAACCGATGGCCGCGGTATTTTGCCTACGCCGACGATCGGCATGGTCGGACTCATCGATGACGTCCGCAAACTGATCACACACGGTTTCAAGAACGAAGGCGACCTGATCGCGTTGCTCGGCGTAACGAACGAAGACATTTCCGTCAGCGAATTTGCACGCACTATCGCCGGGCTTTCGACGGATGAAATGGCGGAAAAAGGCAATGTGCCGCGGCTCGACCTGGATCTGGAAGCAAAAGTTCAGAACGCATGTCTCGCTCTTGCCGATAAGATGCTGGTCAATTCGGCGCACGATTGTTCAGACGGCGGCCTTGCCGTAACGATCGCCGAAAGCTGCTTTTCGTCGCTCGGCCGCGAAGCCATCGGAGCCGAGATAGATCTCGAAACCGGCGGCATTTCAAAAACCGCACTACTGTTCGGCGAATCGCCGTCGCGGATCGTCGTCAGCTTTGCCCCGGAAAACCTGACTGCCGTTACCGAAGCCGTCGGCGATTGTCCGTTCTTCGTCATCGGCAAGGTCACCGACGACGTGATTCGCATTACCGTCGATGGAAAAGAAGAGATCTCGATAAACGTCAGCGACGCCGAAGCTGCCTGGGAATCTTCGCTCGAAAAGAGTTTGGCATAGGCTTATGTCCGCTGGTGTTTACCTACATATTCCTTTTTGCAGATCGCGGTGTTCGTATTGTGATTTTGCGACGGATGTTTGGCGCAGCGGTGAAGCAGTCGAGCGATATGTCGATGCGATCTGTCGTGAGGTTGGAGAGCCGCCTAAAGGCGGGACTCCAAACAGCGTTGATACCATTTATTTCGGCGGCGGCACACCTTCATTGTTGAGTGCAGAACAGGTTGGGCGGATCATTGCGGCCGTAAAAAATAGATTCGATATTTCGGACACGGCAGAGATCACGATGGAGATGAATCCGGCGACGGTTTCGGCGGAAACTCTGGGTGATTATCGTGCGCTCGGCGTTAACCGAGCGAGTTTTGGTGTGCAGACATTTGATGACCGAGCGTTAAAGTTGCTCGCACGCGGCCACGATGCGAACGACGCACGAAATACGTTTCGGCTTTTACGCGAAGCCGGTTTTGAAAATATAAGCTTTGATCTGATAGCCGGTTTGCCGAATCAAACTTTGGAAAATTGGCGGCAAAATCTGGACGAAGCTTTGGCGATGCGTCCCGAACATCTTTCGCTTTATCTGCTGGAAATACACGAAGCAACGCCGCTCGCCGAACAGATCCGCAGCAAACGCCAGCCGATGCCGGACGAACAGCTTGCTGCCGAAATGTACGAACTTATGCTTGAACGGATCGCCGCCGCCGGCTATGAGCAATACGAAATATCAAATTTTTCGCTGCCCGGTTTTCGGTCGCGGCACAACACGAAATATTGGCGGCTCGATCCGGTTTACGGCTTTGGAGTTTCGGCGCATTCGTTTGACGGCACCGAGCGTTTCGCAAATGACCGTGATACGGCGAAATATGTCTCGCTGATGGGAAACGGCGGCTCGGCCGAGGTGATGCGCGAAAAGATAGACGCCGCTTCGGAGTTTATTTTCCTCGGTCTGCGGTTAAATCGCGGAATAGATCTAACGGAATATAAAGAACGATTTGCCCGCGATCTTGTCGAATATTACGCCGATGAGATCGATCGGCTTGTCGGCTATGGCCTGATCGAAAAAAGCTCCGACACAATAAAACTCACAGAAAAAGGAATGCTTTTTTCCAACGAAGTTTTTGCCGTGTTCGTTTAAATTGTCAGATGTGTTCGGGCTTCCCAAAGTTCCGGAAAGAATTTCTTTGTAAGCGTTGTCGCCAGATAACCCACGCCTTCCGAACCGCCTGTGCCGCGTTTCATTCCGAGCATTCTTTCGACCATCAAAATATGATGAAACCGCCACAGCAAGATGTTCTTGTCGTGTTCGATCAGCAGATCCTGCATATTGTATTCTTCGGGATATTTTTCAGGGTGATTGATTATCTGAACGATCGCGGCGACCTTGTCTTCGTGCGAATCAATGACAAATCCGGCGCGTTGCAGCAGCGACCAAAATGCATCTGCCAACGAAGTTCCGTTAAATCTTTCGGTCAGTTTAGGGTAAGCAAACTCATCATTCTTAAAACTCTCCAATAATTTCTCGTCCTTTGCGCCCGAAGCAAATTCGAGTTCGCGAAACTGCATTGATTGAAAACCGCTGGCCGGATTGAGCTTATCGCGAAATTCGAGAAACCCGATCGGAGCCATCGATTCAAGTATGTGGATCTGCGACACAAGTATTTTCTCGATCATAATAACGGCCTTTAAGCTGTGGTTCGCGCGGAATGTGCGGCCTTCCGTCAGCCATTGGATCGTCGCGTCTAGTTCATGCAGTATCTGCTTGAACCAAAGCTCGTAAGTTTGGTGAATGACGATGAACAAAAGCTCGTCGTGGCTGACCGGATCCGACAAGGTTTCCTGTAATTGGATGAGTTCGGGAACCTTTAGATATTTGTTATAAGAAAGCGGAGCTTCTTTACCGTAATCGTTTGGCATATTCGTATTTTGCGGACTAATTTCGAGTTAATTTAACGAAATTATACCAATTTCGAAGTAAACTGCCGAACAGCCAAAAAAAATGCTTGACAGAAATCGAAAATATCGGTAAATTCGGGTTCGTTAACCGAAAAAACTCATACAGTTAAATACTAGGAATCTTGCAGTTTAAGATCTTTTTTGTATCTGAATGGACAGATCGAATTGTGCTTGGCAACAAAGCATTATTATTTCAAATGTCCGATATCTGTAAAGCATTCGGTTCGACAAAATTAATCAACGCCTTCGGGCGGCGATCTGTTTTAGTATTTGAAGTTTGCAGGAGGAATTACGAAAGATGTCAAAAGCTATTGGTATGGTTAAATGGTTCAACAACGCAAAAGGTTACGGTTTTATCGAACAGCCGGGTGAACAGGATATCTTTGTTCATTACAGCGCTATCACAGGCGATGGATACCGGACGTTGATCCAAGGACAAGAGGTAGAATTCGACGTTACCGATGGCCCGAAAGGCCCGCAGGCCGAAAATGTGATAATGAAAGAAATTATGGAATAAATTCCCCATTTTACATTTGAACATCAAAAAAGCGAACCTGAATGTCAGAGTTCGCTTTTTTTGTTTTTAGATGAGTTCCTCACCTTTGGCTTTCAGCGTCCGCCGCCACAATTCGCGGTAAGCGGTAAATCTGGCGACAAGCGTGTTGAATTGATATCGTTGCGAATAGCTCAGGTTCCGGTTGTCGGCGACGCGTTTGATATAGGCTTCGAGCCTGGCTCGGGCTTCGAGCGGGGCGCGTTTCGTGGCTCCATTAAAATAGATATCAAAATCGACCTTTAATTTGCGAATGTCGTCTTCCAGTCTTGCGAGTTGTTTATCTATCTCTGCGGCTTGTTCTTTTTTGGAATCAACTTGACGATAGAGTTTATTGCCGATCATAGCCATATTTTGAATTATCCTTGGATCTGAGGAATATGAGCGGGGGTTGATCTCAAATAACATAATACCGCGAATCAGCGGCTGACGGCAATCATTTTATTTTGTGCGAAAATCCTCCATAAATTCGACGAGACGCTCGACGCCTTCTTTCGGCATCGCATTATAGATAGACGCGCGGACGCCGCCGACGCTTCGGTGACCGCGAAGCCCGTCCAAACCGATAAGCGATGCTTCGCGGCAAAATTGCTCGGTAAGCTCCTCGCTGTTCAAACGGAAAGTTACATTCATTTTCGAACGCGACGCAGGTTCCGCATTGCCGGCATAAAAACCGTCGCTGCTATCGATCGCGTTATACAAAAGATCCGCTTTCGCATTATTTCGGCCGGCTATTGCTTCCACACCGCCTTGGCCTATCAGCCATTCGCAAACAAGGCTTATCAAATAAATTCCCCAAGTATTCGGCGTGTTCACCATCGAATTTTCTTTCGCAAGCCTCTGCATGTCCATAACTCCGGGGATGTTTCGGTGTGCTCCGATTTTTAGAAAGTCGTTTCGAACTATGACGACCGTCACACCACTCGGCCCTATATTCTTTTGAGCTCCGGCGTATATTAGATCGTATCTTTCTGTGTCGATAGGTTTGGAAAGAATGTTCGACGAAGCATCGCAGACGACCGGAACGCCGCCGCCATCAAGATCATAATGAAACTCGACACCGTCGATCGTCTCGTTCGATGTGTAATGGACGTATTTCGATCCGGCGGGAATGTTCAGTTCGTCCTGCGCAGGAACTTTGGTATAACCATCGTCTTTGCCGCTGTAAATGATGTTCGCATTTCCGTAACTGTTTGCCGCTGCGGCTGCTTTTTCGCCCCAAACTCCTGTCAAAATGAATGCGGCTGTTTCGCCCACATCAAGAAAGTTCATCGGTATCACGGAAAATAGCTGAGTCGCGCCGCCTTGCGTAAAAATAACGCTGTAATTGTTCGGTATATTCAAAAGCTCGCGGATCCCGCGTTCTGCGGCGGCAAGTATTCCGCCAAATAGTTCCGAGCGATGGCTGATCTCCATCACGCTCATGCCGCTGCCTTTTATCGATAATATTTCCGCACGCGCTCTTTCCAGCACCTGTAAAGGCATCGCCGCCGGCCCGCTGCTGAAATTAAATATTCGTTCATCCATTGTTTTATTTTAGCTTAGGCTTTCGGTCAAATACATCCAAAAACCCCTAACGGCTGCCGGTGGTTTCAAAATTAACGTATTTATGGGTAAAATGAGAGAAAACATCAAACGTTTTTTGAACCCATCGCATCTCAACTGTGCAAATTTGCGGTTCACAATATTTTCGGAGGATTTCAATGCAACGCAGATCATATTTTACTTTTATTTTAGCAGCGATCTTTATCGCCGCCGGTTTTGTCGGAGCCAATGCTCAAAGCTCACAATTTTCGGGCAAAGTTACCATCAAGAAAAAAGACGGCACAACAGTGCCCGCCGCAGGAGTTACGATCACTCCGTATCGCACAGACCTCGATAAAGGATCTGCGTCGCCTGTTAAAACAAACGACAGCGGTGAATTTACGGTTATTGGTGTAGCTCCGGCGAATAAATTTGCACTGCTGATCAGCGGCCCCGGGATCGCACCGGCGATCCAACCCGGCGTTGAACCGGGTCGGGAAGGATATGCGATCGAGGTTTCCGAAGGAAATGGTTCGACATTTACCGAAGAAGAAGTTCGTTCAACGATCAAATCGACAGCCGATATGACTCCCGAAGAACGCGAAAAACGCAAGAAACTTATAGAAGAGAACGAATCTGCTAGAAAAAAAGCCGAAGATAATTATAAGGTCGTAAATGCTGCGCTAAAAGCAGGTGATGAAGCGTACAAAGCAAAAAACTACGATGCCGCCGTCGCAAAATTTGACGAAGGTATAAATGCTGATCCAGATTTTGCCGGAAGTGCCCCAACGCTTCTTAATTACAAAGGCGTCGCATTAAAAGAGCTTGGCTACGCCGCCTACCAACGTTCGATAAAGGGTGATAAAGCCACTGAACTTGCTGCGGCAAAAGATAAGTGGGATCAAGCCTCAAAATCATTTGCCAGAGGGTTGGAGGTTTTATCTGCTGCAAAATCGACCGACCCGAAAGACGTTGCTTTATACGCGGATACGAAAAAGAAAATACTCACTAATTATATCGAAGTTTTGCGTTTAGCTTATCTGACAAAGGCAGATGAGGAAAAAGCCTCTATTGCCGGCCCTATATATAAACAATATTTCGAGGTCGAAACCGATCCTGCAGCAAAAGCGAAAGCACAAGTTGTTTATTCCGATATGATGTTCTCAACCGGCGATATGGATAGCGCCATTGCGGGATACCGTGCAGTTCTATCAACGCAGCCTAATAATCCAGATGGTCTTTGGGGTTTGGGTTTGGCTCTGTATTCAAATGCCGATCTTAGTAATGACAAGGCATTATTTCAGGAATCGGCAAATTTACTTGGCAAATATCTGAAAGAAGCCCCGGCCGATCATAAATACCGAAATGACGCTACCGTGCTGCTGGCAACGCTGAAAACAGATAAGAAAATAACGCCGCAGAAGTAAAAAAGTAGATCATGCAATTGGCCGCAGTTGAACATCAATTGCGGCCAATCTTTTATGAATATCGAAATAAGAAAAGCAGAATCAGAGGACGTTTCGGCCATTGTCGAATTAATGCGGGAATTTGCCGAATTCGAAAACCTCAGCGCTTATTTCGAGGTAACGGAAGAGAAACTTTATGCGGCAATGTTCGGCCCCGGTTCTTTTGTCGAAGGCGTTGTTGCCTATGCCGGCGGCCAAACCGTCGCTTATGCGCTTTTCTATCCAAATTTCGCCAGCTTTCGCGGACAGGTCGGTTATTATTTAGAAGACCTTTACATACACGACAGCTTTCGCGGGCTTGGCCTTGGCGACAGAATGCTGCGTTCGATCGCACGATACGGAAAGCCGCAAGGTTACCGCCGCATCGATTTTCAGGTTCTGGAATGGAACGAATCGGCCATTAAATTTTATGAAAAACGCGGAGCCATCCGCGATCAGGACGAAAGACATTTCCGCTTTATCGACGAGGCTTTCGATAAGCTCGCCGAATGATCTAAAAAAATTGTCACAAAAAAGTATCTGTTGGTGTTTTCCTTTTGTAATGCAGATCGAAAAACATTGGAGATACATCATGCTTAGTTTAAGAAATCACACAACGGCCGCGGCCTTTTTTACATTTATTATTTTCATTTTCAGCTCATCAGCGTTTTTGGCTCAATCGCCATTGACCGGAAATTGGACATCAAAGGCCGCGAAGGAAGGAGACAAGATACAGATCTCTTTCGCACGCGACCGAAAGAACGGTCGAAATACGAATTCGCAGAGTTTTGCGTATTCCGATCTGCAGGGATTGGATCGGTCAAATACGGAAAATGGAAGCGCTCAATTTTCACTTATCCGCGAAGCCGGAACCATTCAATGCACCGGCCAATTCAATAACGGAAAAGGCTCGGGAACATTTATATTTACTCCTGACCAAAATTATATAAACACAATGCGGTCGCGCGGGTTCGATTTTTTATCGTCTGATTCGGATGAGCCTGACCACATAAGCCAACGTCTTTTTACCGCGGCTATGCTTAATGTAACAACCGCTTTGGCCGCCGATCTGAGCAGTGCGAATTTCGGCCCGCTTGATGTTGACGATCTTTTCAAAGCCGCAATATTCAAGATAGATGGTGCTTTTATGGCCGAAATGAAAGCCACCGGTTTTCCGGATCTTTCAATGGAAGATCTGGTAAAAGCAAAAATTTTCAAGATCGATGCGGCCTATATTCGCGATATGCGGAACGCCGGATTGTCAGTCGATAAATTTGAAAATCTTGTAAAATATTCGATCTTTAAGGTCACGCCGCAATATTTGACCGAATTGCGAAATGCCGGATTGTCCGATCTGTCCTCCGAAGAAGTGGTAAAACTACGCATCTTCAAGATAGATGCGGAATATGTCCGCAATGCACGAGCCGCCGAACCGACGATCTCCGTCGAAAAGATCGTAGAGAAAAAGATCGGTGTTCCGAATATGAATATAAACATCGATACGGATTAAGATCGGCTTCCCAAACTTTAGATACAAATTGCGGCATATATTTGCCGCAATTTTTTTGTTTACGGCGTCAGCGACGAAATGCTAGTATTTAAAGGTCAACCCCCCTAAATTCCTTCTTTCCGTTTAAATTCCAAATGAGATATTTAGCGATACTTGTTCTTGTTCTGTCTCTCTCTTGTTCTATAAATGCGGCGATCTATGAAGTAAAACCCGGCACGGCAATGGATACGATCGCCGAAGTGCCGTGGGCGACGCTTCAGCCCGGCGACAGCGTTCTGATCTATTGGAAACCGACGCCTTACAAAGAAAAATGGGTCATCTGCCGCCAAGGCACAGCAGAGCTGCCGATAACGGTAAGCGGCGTTCCCGGACCGAACGGCGAACTGCCGGTGATAGACGGAAACGGCGCGACGACACCCGCGAATCTGAATTTCTGGAGCGAACAGCGCGGAACTATCAAGATCGGCGGAGCAAATGTTCCGGCCGATACAATGCCGAAATATATCACCATCGAGAACCTCGAGATCCGCGGCGCGCATCCTGATTATCAGTTCACCGGACGCAACGGTGTCGTTCAAAATTATTCGACATCGGCCTCGCCGATCTTTGTTGAAAAAGGCGAAAATATAATCATTAGAAACAATGTTATAACAGACGGAGCGAACGGTTTTTTTGTCGCATCTAATGATGACGTAGCTTCGCGCAATATACTTGTCGAAGGAAATTATATCTATGGCAATGGCGTCGTCGGAAGCATCTTTCAGCACAATAATTATACGGCCGCGATAGGGATAATATTTCAGTTCAATCATTTTGGGCTGCTTCGCGACGGTGCTCCGGGCGTTAATTTAAAGGATCGTTCGGCGGGACTTGTCGTGCGGTATAACTGGATCGAGGGCGGCAATCGAAACTTGGATCTGGTTGACGGTGAAGACAGCGGTCTGATCAGAAATGCGCCCGAATATCACAAAACTTTCGTTTACGGAAATATTTTGATCAAACAGAACGGCGGAAACAATCAGATAACGCATTACGGCGGCGACAGCGGCGACGAACAAAACTATCGCAAAGGCAAACTTTATTTTTATAACAACACGATCTTTTCGGAGCGTTCGGGAAATTCCGTGGTCTTTCGTTTATCGACAAATGACGAACAATGCGATGCGCGGAACAATATTCTCTATACGACAGCGGCCGGAACAAGCCTCGCGATGCTTGCCGAATCAGGCACATTGAATCTTGTAAATAACTGGGCAAAAAGCGGTTGGCGAAATTCTTTCGAAGGCGGTTTTGACGGAAGCGTGACCGGCGGAAGCTCGATGGCCATCGGAACATCGCCGGGATTTGCGGACATATCGGCGCAAGATTTTCATCTGATGACAGGTTCGGGTGCGATCGACACGGGAACGTCTCTGAACGCCGATGTGCTCCCGGCAAATGCTCTGCTGCGGCAATATGTAAAACATCGTTCGAGCGAAGACCGTCCCACCGTCGGGCAACTTGATCTTGGCGCATTCGAATATTCCGCATCACTGCCGCCGGTGATAACAACATCCGCATTACCGCACGCGGTTCGGATGCGTTTTTATCATCAACAGCTTCAACGAACAGGCGGAACCGGCCAGCTTACGTGGTCGATCAGCAACGGAACTTTGCCGAGCGGAATGCGGCTCGTGCCGGCAACCGGAACGATCCATGGCCGAGCAAGATTAAAAGGAACGTGGACGTTTACGGTCGCCGTAACTGACAGTTTAGGACTTTCGAGTTCGAAACAATTTACGATAGAATCACATCTACATTTTTAGGTCTATTCGAATTGTTTTCTGAATTCGGCAAATTCTTCGCGTAGAGCTTTCATTTCGGCTTCGATCGCTTCGATGCGTTCGTTTACGGCTCCCGCAACTGCGGCCTTTGGTATTGCGGCGGTTGCGGCAAGCGCTTCGATATCGATATCGCCGAATAAAAGATGTGCGTAGCGAGGTTCTTTTTGACCGGGTTGTTTTGGCAATGCGATAACAAGCGGTTCGTCGCGTTTTGCAAGACTGTCTATGGTTTCCTGAACCTCGCCGATGCCGCCGAATTCGTGCAGCCGATCCGAACGCCCGCGCAGTTCGCCGACCGTTTGCGGGCCGCGCAAAAAGAGCAAAGCCATTACCGCAACCTGTGCTTCATCAAGCTCGTAAACGCTCGCCAGCATATGTTTGTATTTGACCGTGCGGCTGGAACTTCCGTAATACAGATACACGAGATTTTTGTCGCGAAGATCGTCTATCGCCGATAAAAGCGAGCTTTCATCAAGCGTCATCACCGGGTCGCGATTGCTTTTCTGATTGCACGCGGCGGTCAGTGCGTTCATCGTCAGCGGATAATATTCCGGTGTGGTCAATTGTTTTTCGACAAGGCTGCCGAGTACGCGGGCTTCGATCTCTGTCAGGGTTGTGAGCATAATGGTGCAAATAGATTATTACATTTTCGGCCGGTAAACCAAGAGGCGAAATCGATCGGCGAATGGTAAAATCGAATTGTGAAAGTTTTTGTCGCAAGGACCGAAAGCGAGATCGTCGAAGCATTTGAGCGTTTATCCGGTGCCGATATTCTCGGCTGCGATACCGAAACTTCGGGCTTGAGCGCGCGTTTTGGCAAGCTTTATTCCGTGCAGTTCTCCGACGGTGAATATAATGTTCTGGTGCCCGTCAGCGAAGGCGTCGCCTTGGGTTCGCTCGAAAATATTTTGGTGTCGCGTGATGTCACGAAGATCTTTCACAACGCCCGATTCGATATCGAATTCCTGCGCGAGAACGGTTACGCGGTTGCAAATGTTTTCGATACGATGATCGCCGAAAAGGTTTTGACACGCGGCGCAAATCAATCCGCGTCGCTGGCCGAAACGCTTTACAGATATTTCGCCGTCGATCTCGACAAATCCCAACGCGCAAAATTCCACAAGAACTGGGACGGCATCTGGACCGAAGAACTCGTCGATTACGCCCTATCCGACGTCGTCCACCTACCAAATTTAATGAAACATCAAAACGAATGGATGGAAAAGTTAGGACTGATCAGAGATTTTGAGAACCAGATGGCGAAGCTGTCTGTTTAACATGCACCCTAAACTACCAGCGATGAAAAGCCGGGTGGCCTTCTTTGACGGCGACGAATGTGCCGCGGCATGTGTCGCAGACCTTGCCGTTCGCGATGAGTTCGGCTTCGACGGTGGCGCGATCTTCGGCGGAATCGACAACGCGGGCTTTCAATGTTATCAAAGCTCCGCTCGGCGTCGGGCGAAGAAGTTTGACGTGAAAATCAGCGGTTACGGTGCACGGAGCTTCGTCTTTGCCATCGCGTTTCATCAGGAAATATGCGGCCGTCCAGTTCGAATGGCAATCGAGCAAAGCTCCGATAATGCCGCCGTTCAGAACGCCGGGAAAAGCTTCGTGATGCTTTTCCGCACGCCATTCGGCAACGAGTTCGTCGCCCTCGGCAAAGCTTCGTATCCGCAGGCCTTTTTCATTCTTCGGCCCGCAGCCAAAGCACATTCCTTCGGGCGAATACGTTTCCTGAATAGATCTTTCGTCTGCCATAACAATTATTTTAGCGGCCCGATCTTTTCTTCGAGCCAGTTAGTCAGATCATCGACCGCCGCGATATGGACCGGCTTTCCTTTCCATGCTTTGAACGCAAAGATCAAAAGCATCACCGTCGCGACGATCGAAAATGCGTTGCTTCCGATATTCGCGATATTTGTGAAATTTCCAATAACGCCCAAAATTGCTATCACGGCCAAGATCGCGACGTGAGCCGCCAGCCCTTGAGCTGCGTGAAAACGCACCTTATTTTCTTCTTTCGGAATGACAAGAAGCATTATGAGACCGGCGACTAGGCCTATGTAGAACGGAACATAAGGCAAGCCGATAAGCCAACGTTCGGGCAAACCGACCTTTGCGACCTTGTGCTCGTCCGCGCGGTTCATACGGGCATTGTGCGGGTGATACATCGCCGCGGCTTCCGGCGAGCTGTATGCGTATGCATTAAATTCCGAATTTGAAAAACGCCGCGTTTCGTCTTCGGTAATGCTCGGCGGCGGAGCAAAAGGCCGCTCCGTATCATTCGGCAGCCGAACGGTTTCCGACGCAGCTTCACCCGTAGCCGAAGCAGATCTTGCTCTCTCCGGAAAATCAGGATCCAGCGGATTTGTATCAAATTTATTAGCCATCGCTAATTTTATTTTACGATAAAACGCATGAAATTGTTCAATAAAGCTCTCATTCGTCAGCTAGATCGAAGCCTGACAAGACAGTTGATACCTGAGATAAGTGCTATTATCGTAGATAATCCGAATAGAGCGCCGGCGAAAGGAGTCGCGTGCACGCCCAACTTCCAAAAGGAAACCATATAGAAGAATGCCGGAAACACAAATACGCCCGAAATGATCAGCCAAATACGACTCTTTGTAATTTCGTAGTATGCCTTCTGTCGGAATTTCCGGCTCAGCAAAAGCAAAGAAGCGGCCACCAGACCGACCAAACAGATAAAAGTATAAACATTTAGTATCTGCATCAATAAAGGTTCGAATCCAGCTAGCTCGTTAGCATCGAACTTTGGCTGGTTCGAACTTGCGGCTCCGCCAATGAACCTCAATACTACCCAGATCCCGAATATAAGTCCGATCGGGGCAGTAAATTTTAAGGGAGCCGATGCCACGGAGATGTTTTCCTGAGCCGTTTTCAACGTCGGCTGAGCTCTGGCCGCCCGATTGAACATCTCCAAAGCCTGTTCGCGATAGTGATAACCTAGCCCTTTTTCCGACATGCTCATATAGACCACGCCTAGGTTGTTCAGAGCAGATACTGATTCGGGGTCGAGACTCAAGGCTTTTAGATACGCGGTTTCGGCCGGCTGATACTCTTCGCGTTTCAATGCTAAAAGGCCTATAGACTCGTAAGTCTCCGAAGAATCCGGGGCTAAATATTTTATCGATTCGAGTGTCGCGGCGGCGTCATCTAGTTCGCCAAAGTTCACCTGAGCCGAAAAAAGACAATGCAGAGCCTCCGGCGAATCGGGAGCCTGTTCATTACAAAGCCTTGCGGCATCAAGCGAACGTTTGTGCTCGCCGTTCGACGCGAAAACAAGGCTTTGGATCCGATACGCCCATTCTTCATCCGGCTCTGATACGATAGCGCGTTTCGTTAGGTCGAAAGCCGACTGAAATTCCCCGAGCGAGTAATGGCAGATCGCCATTCGGCAGAGAGCTGCGTAATCATCTGTATAATTTGAAAGATGTTCTCTGAGGACTTCGAGCGCTTCGGGCCAGCGCCCGATCTCCATCAAGATCTCGGCCCGTTCGTGGTTCTTAAAGAAGTTTTGTGCGATCTCTTCGGGTTTCATGAGAGCATATTGAGCTTACGTAAATGAGCTAGCAAATCGTCATAAACGCCGCCGTCATTTGCAAAGAGTGCGTAGTTTTTCGCCATCTCGAACCACGGCCGCGTCGAAGGCCGTATTTCGCGAAAGGCCTTTTTGAAATCGTCGTGCGTGATCGACCGAACGTTGCCTGTTTCGAGAGAATCATGCATCGCGAATTCCGCCGCAGATTCGACAAGATGCGCTAGATCCGCACCGGAATATTCGTCAGTCTCTTTCGCAAGAAACGAAATATTCACGGTAGAATCCACCGGTCTTCCGCGAAGGTGAAATTCAAGAGCGCCGGCGCGTGCCTTTTCGTCCGGCGGCAGAACTAAAACAGTTCGGTCCAACCTGCCCGGCCTGCGAAGCGCCGTATCGACATCCCATGGATGATTCGTGGCGGCGAGCACGAACACGCCTTCGTTGGCTTGTTCGATCCCGTCCAGTTCCGAGAGGAGTTGCGTTATCGCACCACTACCCGAATGTCTGTTAAGCGATCTTTTCCGGCCAAGCGCGTCGAGTTCATCAAAGAAAAGAACGCAGGGAGCATTTCGTCTGGCCTGCTGAAAAATAGAATGGATATTCTTTTCCGAATTTCCGATCCACATGTCCAGAATGTCCGAAAGACCAATGGTGATGAACCGGGCTCCGAGTTCGCCCGCGACGGCTCTTGCAATAAAGGTTTTGCCGCATCCCGGAGCTCCGTAAAGCAAAAGTCCGCCACGAAGCGATTTTCCGTAAAGCTTCATCATCTCCGGATTTTTCAGCGGCGAAAGAAAAGCAAGCTCAAGCCGGCGCTTAACCTCGTCCATTCCGGCAACATCGGCAAGTCTCAGGTCGGGGATTTCGATTGATCCGATGTCATCAGGCGAATCAAATATATCGTCGCCGACACTGAGAGATTCGGCAGAAGCCTCTTCGAGTACATCCGCCCATTCGTCGCGTTCGCGAACCGGACGCCTTTCACTCGCGGCCGCCGAACCGGAAATCGCGTTGAGTATTCTTCGATAGGCGGTAGCTTTTGCCAGATCGCCCATTTTTTCCGATATGTCCGCCGCAAGCTTTAGAGCCTTGTCATTCGTTGGATCAAGGTTGAGGACTTCAGTACATTGGCGCAGTGCATCATCGCTCTCTCCGCCTTCAAATAGAACGGAAGCGAGGTGGAGCCGAAGCGGAATATTCGACGGATCTATATCCAGTGCCGCATTCAGCGCATTTATAATAGATTTATCAGCCATATCTTATCGACGAACCGTTGCCGCGCGTACGGTTTACTTTTCAGATCTTTTCAATATAACGGCCGCGGTCGTTGTCCCAATAGCTGCAACAAAAATTCCAAAGCTGAGGTAATGAGCCCAGTTTAGGTACGGTCCGATGTCTAACGTAGATCCCCAAAATGGCGACTTGCGCAGTCTTTCGAGATCCTCATTCCAGATCATTTGTGCATAAATATATACGATCAAACTCATGACAAATATCGATCCGGAAAGTATGAATATTTTTGTTGAGCTTCTCATATGAAAACACCGGCTCGCCCGTTTACGCAGGCGGTTCTGACATTTCGATCCCGAGTTCATGCAATTGTCCGTCATCGACGATTCCGGGTGAATCCATCATAAGGTCTTGGGCGGATGCGGTTTTTGGGAAAGCCATCACGTCGCGGATGTTTTCGGTTCCGCAGAGTATCATGCAGGTGCGTTCGATGCCGGCGGCGAAACCGCCATGTGGCGGCGTGCCGAATTCGAGCGCGTCCAGGAAAAATCCGAATTGCGAACGCGCCGATTCCGGCGACATTCCGAGTGCTTTGAAATTCAGAGCCTGCACGTCCTTTTGGTGAATACGGATCGAGCCGCCGGCGCATTCATAGCCGTTTATGACAGCGTCGTAAGCTTTTGCGCGAACTTTGCCGAGCAGATGATGCTGCGACGGATCATTCACGGCCGTCGTAAACATTTCCAGATCTTCGTCCATCGGCGATGTGAACGGATGATGTGCCGCGACATATGTATCGGTTTCTTCATCGTGTTCGAACATCGGAAATTCCGTAACGATCAGAACTTCGTATTTGCTTCGATCGATCAGATCTTCGCGGCGTGCTATCTCGTTTCTTAGCGCTCCCAGCGAAGCGGCAACGACGCTTTTGCGTCCCGCGATTATTAGAACCGCGTCGCCTTCTTCAGCTTCTGCGGCCGCGGCCATTTCTGCTATCTTTTCTTCGCCGAGCACTTTTAATAATGACGAAGTAAGAACCCGGTCGCTGTCGCTCGCGGTTCCGACCTCAGGCGCAGCGACCTTTATCCATGCCATCGCACCTGCGCCGTAGCGTTTTGCGAATTCCTGCAGTTCATCAAGCTGTTTGCGCGAATAATCGGCTTTGCCTTTGACCTTGATGCATTTTATCTCGCCGCCTTTGACGATCGTTTCGGCGAACGGCGTAAAATCGGTGTCCGTCAGAACCGGTGTCAGGTCGCAAAGTTCCATACCGAAACGCAGATCGGGTTTGTCGCTGCCGTAACGCCGCATCGCTTCGGCGTGTGTCATTCGCGGCCATTCTGTCGGGAGTTCGACGCCGATCAATTTGAAAACATTCGCGAACATTCCTTCCATTTCCCGATAGACGGCTTCACGGTTGACGAACGACATTTCCATATCGAGCTGTGTGAATTCCGGTTGGCGGTCAGCACGCAGGTCTTCATCGCGAAAACAGCGAGCGATCTGATAATACTTATCAAAACCGGCGATCATCGTGATCTGTTTCAATATCTGCGGCGATTGCGGCAGTGCGAAAAACTTGCCGGTGTGAATACGCGACGGCACAATAAAATCGCGAGCGCCTTCTGGCGTCGATTTAAGCAGGATCGGCGTTTCGATCTCGATAAAACCACGATTGTCAAAATATTCGCGGATCGCACGAACGGCCTTTGCACGCATGCGAATATTGTTCTGCAAACCCGGACGCCGAAGATCGAGATAGCGGTATTTCAGCCGCGTGTCTTCGCTCGCAAGATTTTCCGAACCTGCAACTTCGAGTTGAAAAGGCGGAACATTCGCGTCGTTCAACACCAAGATCTCCTCGACTTGAACTTCGATATCGCCGGTCGCAAGCTTTGCGTTGTGAGTTCCTTCGGCACGGCTGACGACCTCGCCTTTGACCGCAATGACAAATTCGCCGCGAATATTTTTCGCTTTTGAATGAGCCTCTACAGCGGTTTCGGCACTCACAACAACCTGCGTTAAACCTTCGCGGTCGCGCAGATCGATAAATGTAAATACGCCGAAATCACGCTTCTTGGCGACCCAACCCATCAGCACAACCTGCTTGCCGACATCCGTTTCCCGCAGCTCTCCGCATGTGTGCGTCCGTTCCAAATTTCCTAAAGTGTCCAACATAAAAAGTGAATAGTGAATCGTTAATAGTAACAGTAAAAAAATAAAAAACGCCTTTCGATCTGCTACAAACGAAAGGCGGAACGCTAAGCTATTTTGCACTCACGCCAGTCAATTATCGTCATTATTTGATCGAAAAGCTTTCATTTCTAAAGCAATAGTAAACTGAGCAAATAATACTCGATTGATGTTTTTTTGCCAAATCAACACGTCGGCAAATCACTAACCATTTTTAATGGCATACGCTTATTAATGACGGGTTTGTAGGTCATTATCATTAATATAAAATCGGTAGCTTCCTCTTCAGTCTTAGTTTTTGCAATAAAATTGGCACAAGGCTCTCCAAAAGTAGCCACAATCGTCCCGTCTTTTCCTCTGATTAGATAAAGAGTCATATCGTTGACCTTTTGTAGCTTGTACCAAGCTACGTTTTCGCCAAGATCGTTGTAAATTCGCCAGGCGTAGTTACTTGCCAGGAATCCAATATCATAAGTTATCCTCATCGCGTTAGGCTTGGCTATCTCTCCGGCAAGAGTATCAATACCGTGTCCTGTTTTGTGCACATAGCCGTTGATGAGTTGGATCGACCCGGGCGGCGGATCAATTTTTTTATTGGACTCTTCAGTCGGTTTAGGTAAAACTAGCCCTTTTGTATTTTGAGCATGCTTAGGTTGAACGAGAAAGCTAAAAAATAGACATAATAGTATTATTGATCTTTTGTTCATGCGGATTACCTCAAAAAAAGAATCTTGCGAAGTAATACAGAATGGGCGCGTTGAAGAGCAGGCTATCCAGGCGGTCGAGCAGGCCGCCGTGGCCGGGCAAAATGCTTGCGGCGTCTTTTGTTTTTGAGCCGCGTTTTATAGAGCTTTCGGCGAGGTCGCCCAGAACGCCGACTACGGCCATAACCACCGCGAGCGGGATCGAAAATTTATAGGGAAGTTCGTCGAAAAACAAAAATGTCGCTAGGGTCGCGAAACCGGCCGCCGCGATGATGCCGCCGATAAGGCCTTCGACGGTTTTGCCGGGCGAGATATTCGGTGCGAGTTTGTGTTTGCCGAGCGCACGACCGGCGAAATAAGCACCGGCATCCGAACCAAAAATGACCACAAAGAAAAAGAGCAATAATTTGGTCGAAAGTCCCGGAACGTTTTCAAAACCGACGCGCGTTGCGATAAGAAAACCGCCGAGAAAAACAACATACATAACACCGAGAAGCGTTACGCCTGCACCCGCGAGCAGTTTTGAAAAATCTTTCTGAAAGCGGAACATTTGCGTAACGAACAAAAGCATCACAAAAAAAGCGATCGAAATTATCAACAGATCAGGCGCTTTTGTCGGGGCGTCAAAAAGAAAAGCTACGGTCAAAAGAGCCGCTCCGATATAGCCGATTCCGGCATCGGCTTTTAACTCTAATTTTTTTGTCAGCGAATAAAATTCGAAAAGCCCGGCCGCAAGCGCAAGCACGGCGATCGCCGCAAATATCCAAACGGTTTGCGGAATATATGCCGGCAAAATGATCGATGCGATCAAAAGTGGAAGTGCGATCACTGCTGTAAATAGCCGTGTTTTCATAATTTATCAAACAATATAATCGGCGACCGTTTCTAAAACAACTTCCGGAAAGCGTTCTTCTATCGCGTCGGCCATTCGTTTGCCGGCAGAACTGACCGCAGCGTCATTTGCCGCGAATGCCCGCATTCTCAACTCTTCGGTTTTCCATTTAGCGTAACCGTAAAATAAACCGTCGCTACCTTTGTGCAGACGCGAACCGGACGAGCCGTGATTTTCTTTGTAATAAAGCGTTACTTCCGACCAAGCCGCGATAAAATCGGCTTCCTTTTCCGGATCGATGCGCCATTTGTAAAGTGCTATGAACATTGGATCTATTTGTCGGTATCGATGCCGCCGAAACGTCGATCTCGTTTTTGGAAATCGATGATCGCTTCGAAAATATCCTTACGCCGAAAATCCGGGAACAATGTTGGCGTAACATATATTTCGCTGTAAGCGATCTGCCACAGCAAAAAATTCGAGATGCGCATTTCGCCGCTGGTTCTTATCATTAGATCTACTTCGGGCAAACCATGCGTGTAAAGATTGCGTTCGATGTCGTTTTCGCTCAGATCACCAAGGTCTCTGCCGTCTTTTGCGATCTGCAATGCGGCAAGCCTGGCCGCTCGGACGATCTCATTGCGGCTGCCGTAATTCAGCGCGACGTTCATTATCAAACCGTTATTATCCTTCGTCATTTGCCGTGCATATTCCAGCTCTTTTTGCACATCCGGCGGTAAGCCTTCGATATCGCCGATGGTCTGAAAACGAATATTGTTTCCCGCAACGGCTTTTATCTCGCGGCGAAGGACCTGTTTCAGCATCGACATCAAACCGGAAACTTCGGTCTTCGGGCGCTTCCAGTTTTCGGTCGAAAAAGCATAAAGCGTAACGGCTTTTACTTCGAGCCGAGCCATTGTATCGATGATCGCACGGACAGATTCGGCTCCGGCGCGATGGCCAAAAATGCGCGCCTTTCCGCGTTGTTTCGCCCAGCGTCCGTTGCCGTCCATTATTATCGCGACATGGTGCGGCACGCGTTCGGCGTCGATCCGGCGTAAAAGCCGATCTTCATCCGAATCTTTGGTTATTACTTCAGCAAAATTTTCGAACATAGTTAACGAAGCGTTCGCGTTTCGGCGGAAACGACCGCATTGTGATTCAGCCTGCCGTAAATATGCGGATAGATCTCGCCGCCGGTCGAAGGTTCTTCGACAAATTTTGCGAGAACTTTATCCGATTCGATCGACAAGATCACAACCTCGTCCGCGCCTTTGTAATATCGCTGAAGCACAGCTTCAAGCTGATGTTCATAGCTGCAATGAATAAATCCTTCAGTCGCCAAACTTTCCGCTTGATAAGACGGCTTTGCCCTAAAATGCTCCCAAACTTCGGGTAAAACAATGTGGTAAATGATCATAAAACTAATAGACGACCTTGTGGAGCGTCAAACCTTGAGCCGGCGCGGTGACACCGGCAAGATCGCGGTCGCCGCTGACTATCGCCGCCTGAATTGTATCAAAATCTTTCTCGCCGCGTCCGACCTCGAGCAATGTGCCGATGATCGATCTGACCATATATCGTAAAAAACCATTGGCGCTGATGCGAAATTCAATGATCGAAGAATTTGCTTTCGCATCCCAACCGGAAGTCACGGAAAATTCCGTTATGGTTCTGACGCGGTTCTCGCCGTCCATTTTTGCCGACGAAAAAGCTGTCCAATCGTGTTCGCCCAAAAAGAATCTGGCCGCATCGTTCATTTTTCCGACATCAAGCGGCCGGCCTTCGTGGTGTGCAAAGCGGCGCCAGAAAGGCGACAATACCGGAGCATTTACCACGCGGTAAATATATGTTTTGTTCTTTGCCAAAAAGCGTGCATGAAAATCATCGTCGGCTATTTCGGCGTGCATTATGCGTATGTCACGCCAGAGATTTCCGTTGATCGCGGAGCGAAGTCTTTCCGGCGTAAACGTCCGATGAAGCACGACGTTCGCGACCTGGCCTTCGGCGTGAACACCGGCATCGGTTCGGCCGGATCCGATAACTTTTACCTGTGCGTCTTCGAGCATTGAAATAACGCGTTCGAGTTCGCCTTGGATCGACCGCGCGTTCTCCTGCAATTGCCAGCCGTGAAAATCGGTGCCGTCGTATTGTATAAGCAGTTTAAAATTCATTCATTCGCTTGTTCAATTTTGAAACGAACATCGCTGCGGCATCTTCGTCAAAGCGAAAATACAGCGAAGGTTCGATCAATTCGAGTTCCATCAGTTGAAGCTTGTTATTATTTCCGCGAATCAGATCGACACGCGCGTAAAGTGGCGTTTCATCGAGCTGCTTTAGAACAGACGCACCGATCGTAAGCATTTCTTCATCAGCGGAAAACTTTGTTATCTGACCGCCGTGTTCTTCCTGAACCCGAAAATCATCCGCTTTTGGACGTTTATTTATCGCATGGCTGAATTCGCCGTCAAAATAAAAAAGCGAAAATTCGCCTTCGTCGATTATCGAATTCAAAAAAAGCTGCACCATATATTCGCGCAGCCGCAGAGCGTTCTCGGCTTCGTCCGACATTTCCGACAGCAAAAATGTATTATCGGAATTTGCGCTGATCACGGGTTTTAAGATCAGCCGTTCGCTCCCAAGTTCATTTGGCCAATCGCCAAACTCAGCGGCATTTCTGCCGACAAATATCGTCGGAACGATATCGATACCGCGATCCGCCAATTCGCGTAAATATGTTTTATTGATGTTCCATTTTATTAGATCGGCGGAATTTTCAAGCTTTGCGGGCGAAGCCGCGATCTCATCGATAACGCTTGTAAATTGTTCTGGAAAATGATGATAATCCCACGTCGTCCGAACCAAAACAACGTCAAATCCGGCCCAATCGACCGACGGCGTTTTCCAGGAAACGGTTTCGGTTTGCCAGTTATTTGCGGCGAGTTCAGAGCTCAATATTTGATCGTCCGATACAAAACCGGCCATATCGTCCATTGAAAGTAAACAGCATTTTTTCATTTTGAGCGTTGCGTTTATTTTCGGCTGCCGGGTTTTACGGGTTCGCTTCCGGCGGCGCACATCGGACAATCTGAGGCCGAATATGACGGCACATCCAAACTAAGCAGCGAGGTACGCGGAACGCCGACGTCCGCCGTGCCATTCGAACGATCGACGATCGAAGCCGCCGCGACTACATCGCCACCGAGTTTTTCCAGTGCATTTATGCATTCGCGGGTCGAACCGCCGGTCGTGATGACATCTTCGACAACTAGAATTCGTTCATCAGGCCGCACCGAAAAACCACGCCGCACGATCATTTCGCCGTCTTGCCTTTCGGTCCAAATGAACCGCACATTCAAAGCGGATGCGACAGCGAAACCGATAACAAGCCCGCCGATCGCCGGCGACGCAACGGTTTCGATGCCTTTGCCCATGAACCGCGATGCGATGGCTTCGCCAAACCTTCCGGCATCAGCCGTGTATTGCAGAGCAAGCGCACATTGCAAATATTTTGAGCTGTGCAGGCCGCTGGACAGCAGAAAATGGCCTTCGAGAAGTGCTTCGGTATCTTCAAAATGTGCTAGAGCGGATTCGGCGGAAATATCTTTCATTGAATAAAGTTTTAGCCAAAAATCGGCTTTGGGTCAAAATAGGACCTCATTTCTATGATGGCTCCGTTCTCGATCCGATACATTTCCATGACCGAAATGTGGCCAAATGCGCTGTCAACGTCCCATTGCGTGGCTACGTGGTCGCCTTCGGCGATGTGGCGAACGATCTTTATCTCGCTGATCGAAGCCAAAAAGCCCGTGATAAAAGCTGCGAAAGAGTCCTTACCGACACCCGGCCCTGAGATCGGGTTATCAAATTTTATATTATCTGAAAGAGGTGCCTGCGATAGGTCATGATCGTTCAGCGAACGAAGATATTTTTCCACCACCTCAATGTTCTTAATGCTCATAAATACTTATTCAACCTTATTCTAAACATTATTATTCGTTTTGGGTAAGCTTGCGGTTTCATATTTTCCGGTTAAAATATATTAAATGCCGCAGTTCCCAAATCTAATCTCTGATTCAGTGCTGGTCACATCAACGATCGACTTTCTGCTGTCAACAGGCGGACGAGCCTCAGCGGTCAGCGTCGTTGACCGTGTGATGAATATCAGCAAACCGGAACCTAATTTGGCAAAACTTCTCGTATCTGATCTTGCCGACCGCGATCCGCGTTTGAGATTGGACGAAGAATTTGTCGAATTTGTTGCGCATGATCACGAAGCCATTGACCTTTCAGAAACGGGTTTTGTCGTATTCGATCTGGAAACGACCGGAGCCAAAGCTCCGCCATGCCGCATTACCGAGATCGGCGCATATCGTATCGTAAACGGAAAGGTCGCAGACGAATTTCATTCGCTGATAAACCCGGATTCGCCCATACCGGAATTCATAACAATGCTCACCGGCATTAATTACGAGATGGTGAAAAATGCTCCGAGGTTTGCCGATGTTGCCGCCGATCTTTTAGAGTTCATTGGCGATTCGGTTATGGTCGCTCATAACGCACGGTTCGATATGGGATTTTTGAATCACGAGTTAGGCAGGGTTTATCCCAATGCCAGGCTTTTGAATCCGTCGCTGTGTACTGTTCAATTATCTCGGCAGTTGCTGCCGGATATTGAAAATCACAAGCTCAACACCGTCGCGAATTATTATTCGATCGATCTAATTAACCATCATCGAGCTACGGACGACGCACGGGCAACTGCCCATATATTTGTACACCTTTTGGGATTGCTTAAAAGCAGAGGAATTAATAATTTTGGAGCCGCAAGGAATTTCAGCTTTAAGAAAGCTGCAAAGAAAAAAGCATGTTAGACGATTACGAATTGCCGCCTGAGAATCAACAAGGTTTGGACATCAGATCAACACCGCGATCCGAAATGGATCTTTATCCGCTGGATACTTTTGGCTATGAATTTGCCGGCCGCGAGATCTGGATAGATTTTGAGATACCGGAATTTACGGCGATCTGCCCTTTTTCGGATTTTCCGGATTTTGCCGTTATCAAACTCAAATACGTGCCGAATGAAAGATGTATAGAGCTGAAAAGTCTAAAACTATACATAAATTCGTTTCGAAATATCAAAGTATTTCACGAACATGTTATCAATATAATTTTGGATGATTTTGCGGCAGCATGCGATCCGCTACGCATAGAGATCGAAGGCGATTTCCACGTTCGCGGAAACATCAAGACAATAGTTCGGGCAAGTTATACAAAACCTCAATGAGCCGCCGCGACTTTTTCTTCGGGTGGATTTGCGATCAGATGTTTTGAGCAAGCGCAGGCCACTCGATCAACAACTTGCGAATCGATCTTTAATTCATCAGACGCGTCTTTGGGAACGCTGCATATTTCAGAAACTATCAGAAATTTTGCTTTTTCAAGCAGCGATTGTTCGCGGAACGAGAGTTTTTTCTCGTGGCTTAAGAACGTGAGTTTTTTCAAAACGTCAGCCGCTTCAAATACATCGCCGGATTGGAGTTTCTGTGTGAATTGACGCGATCTTGTCTTCCAATCATCCGAGATAGGTTCAAAATCGGATTCTAGTTCGCTCCACAAAGACTTGCATTGCTTGTTTGAAATGATCGGACGAACACCGATACTTTCGGCATTGTCCGTCGGAACCAAAATGATCGAATCGTCGCTTAAAACACGAAGCGAATAGAATTGCATTTTATTACCGCCGATCGTTTTCTTTTCTATGTCTTCGATCCGGCAAACGCCTTGATTCGGATATGATACTTTTTGTCCTTTTGTCAGCTGCATAATATTCTTTTCCGGACGGCTCAACCATAACGCAGATCGAGATCCTCGACATGAATAAGTGAAGTGAATATAACCATTATACCACAAAACCGGTGAATTTTTGTAATAAAATCAGCGCACTGTTAAATGCTTATTATGCAGGCAGTTCGATGTGAAATGTAGTTCCCTGGCCAAGTTTTGATGTGACGTAAACCTCTCCGCCGTGAAGCCTGGCAAGATGTTTTACAATGGCAAGTCCAAGACCGGTTCCGCCGATCTCGCGTGCTCTAGATCTGTCGCCGCGATAAAATCTTTCAAATATACGTTTGATCTGTTCCGGCGGAATTCCTTCGCCAGTATCTGTGACCTCAATAAGTGTGCGTCCTTCATGTTCGACAACGCGAACTTCGACGCTACCATTTTCGCGGTTGAATTTTATCGCATTATCCACAAGATTTGTCAGCATTTGGTCCAGCCGGATCGGGTCGGCAAAGACAGAAATGTCTTTTGATATGCCGTTTATCAGCGCGACATTTCTTGCTTCGGCGGCAGCGGCAAGATCAGCGAAAACCTCATCAACGCTATGAGCCGCATTAACTTTTCTTTTATCCAGCGTTGTGTTTCCAGATTCGATAAATGAAAGTTCGAGAATGTCGTCTATCAAAGCATGCATCCGCTGGGCGTTTCGCCTTACTGATGCAAGAAAACGGCGGCCATTCTCCGCATCGTCTATCGCACCGTCCTCAAGCGTTTCGACAAAAGCAAGTATCGCGGTTAATGGCGTACGGAGTTCGTGAGATATGTTCGCCAAAAATTCCTGCCGAACACGCTCTAAGCGTTCGATCTTTGTGATATTTCGAAAAATGCCTATCGCATAAACGCTGTCGGCCGGCAGAGGACTGACCGACACATCAAAAACATGTCTTTTTCCCGATATCAGCTCCAAACGAACAGACGAACGCGTCTTGTGATACAGCGCGTTCTCAAAAGCTCCGTGGATCTCGGGATACCGAAGAACTTCGCTTAAACGCCGATTTTCCAAAGATTCGTCCGGCTTGCCAAAAGCAGTGTCGGCCGCCGAATTCGCGGTAATAATGCGAAGATCCGCCGCAACGACGACCATCGGTTCGGTCGCTGTTTCGATCAGCGAACGCACAATCGAACGCCATTGTTCGGCTCTGCCGTTAAGATCCGTTGCGGGCAAATTCATTTGGAACCTAAAAATCTGTACCCGACACCGACCACCGTTTCGATCGTTCCGCCGCAATCACCAAGCTTTTGCCGCAGCCGCCGAATATGGACATCCAGCGTTCTGGTGTCGCCGAAATAACTATAACCCCAAACATTATCAAGTAGCTGCTGGCGCGTGGAAACACGGCCGCTGTTCTTTATCAAATGTTCGAGCAGTGCAAATTCCTTGCGCGTAAGTTTCACATCGTCGCCGCTGCATGATACACGCATATCATCAAAATCGATGATGAGTTGTTGATCCTCATAACGCGGATTCGATTCCTTTTCGGTTCGCCGCAGAACCGCCCTGACGCGCGCGACCACCTCTTTGACCGAAAATGGTTTGATGATGTAATCGTCCGCTCCGGTTTCGAGTCCGGCGATCCTATCGGTTTCGGCAGCTTTCGCGGTAAGCATTATAATAGGTGTTTGTTCGATGGCCGGTTCGCGGCGGATGCGGCGGCAAAGTTCCATACCGCTCATTCCGGGAAGCATCAGGTCTAAAATTATCAGCGACGCCGGATTTTTTTCATCCAATGCAAGACGTAAACCTTTCTCGCCGGATTCCGCGATAAGCACCCTAAAGCCTTCGCGTTTCAGATTATATTGAAGGCTTTCGGCGATGTCGGCATCATCTTCGACCACTAAAATATTTTGCAGCATATGAATTATTGTTGTTAACTCTATCGGTTCAAACTTTCATGTTATTTGTCATATCTAAAATGAATGTGAACAAAATGTTGCCAAAATGTTAATTACTGCAATTTTGTAAATTATATTTTATGTCCATCGAGATCCGCGAAACCGTATTTCGGTGTATATAGGCCGTTCAGAACCGCAGCTCTTTGGGCGATCGAATTCCATTCCGCGTTTTTAATATCGATAATAGCCAGTGCGGATGTCGGCATAGCGACAGCTTCGCCTGTTAAATAATTGAGCAGATCTTCAAAACCCGGATTATGGCCGATCAGCATAACGCTGATAATGCCACGCGGCAGTTCGCTTATTACTTCTAAAAGCGTGCTGACGCGAGCTTCATAAATTCGCTGATCGAACTGTATTTCCAGCCGCATTTGTTCGTTGACCGCCGCAGCGGTTTCGCGTGCCCGAACTGCTGTCGAAGAAACTATGATCTGCGGCAGCGGCTGAATATCCAAAATGAATTCGCCAACAGCGGCCGCATCGCGCACACCGCGTTCGGTAAGCGTGCGGTCAATATCTTTGCCGGACGAGCTTTCGGCGTTGGTTTTGGAATGTCTCAATAAATAAAGAGTTTTCATTTTGGTCAGCGACAGACTATTGTCATTTTTGCACGTTTATACGAGTATTGTAACGCTTCATTCGAATTGTATTGAAGTTCCGTGCGGTTTATTCGAAAATAGTTCAGAAAGCTATGGAAGCATTAAATGCAGCGGCACTTATAAATTTGATCGGCTTTGCGGTCGGGATCGCACTGTATTTAATGATCGCGGCAATGGTCATCAGACATCGCACTTCCGGCCTGTTGAACGGCGTGAATTTGCTGCTGCTGGTGACATCGGCTCTTGGACTTTTGTGGAACATAGGCGAGCTTTTTTTATTTGTCCAAAGCGACCTTACCTTTACCGCGGTTCCCCCGATCCTGACTGCCATTTCATATTCCGCATTGGGCTTTTTGCCTTCGGTCGTAGTGCATTCCACGCAAACGGACGAAAGCAGTCCGCGTTGGCCGAAGTATGGAGCGTATGCGCTGAGCTCCGCCGCCGCGGTTTTGCATATTTATGACGCATTGATCCTCGGCATCGCTCCGTCACAAGCGGCTCTAAGGCTGATGACATTTGGCGCGGCGGCGATGGCGGTCGGCCTGCTTATTTTGAGTTTGACGAGAAAGCTTGAGAAAAAACTGATCTGGGCCGGAGCTTTGGTTATTTTTGCCGCATCGTCGCTTCATCTTGGCGGCGGCCGCGAAGGCAGTTCGTGGGTCATCGAACTAGCCGCGCATCAATCTTCGCTTCCGCTCGCTCTTGCGATCCTTTATCAAAATTACCGTTTCGGATTCGGCGATCTGTTTTTGAAACGTGCGATCTCGCTGATACTGCTTGCAACCTTTGCATTCGGGCTGTATGTGTTTGTCGCAAATCCGCTGCTCAGATTTCATGAAACGCACGACCGCAACGATGTTCAGGCGATCAGTTTGATAATTTTACTTTGGGTCATTACGGCTCTTGTTTATCCGCTGCTGCATAAATTTGCCGGTTGGTTCGTTGATAAGGTCATTCTGCGGCGTGCCGATTATGCAAAGCTTCAGCTCGATCTGGCACGCGATTTTGAAGTGACCGATACGCCGAAAGAGATCTTGGACGACCTCACGGAAAAGGTCGCAAGCGTTCTGACGGCTGCTGATTTCGATTGGTCGGAAACGAACGGGTCGATCACCGAGCGAAATTTCACGACCGTTTCGATCGACCCGAACAAAGCGACGCTGCATTTGCCGACGGCCGAACCGCCATTTTATGAGATAAACATCGGCGGTTTTCACGGCGGACGGCGTCTGCTTTCCGACGAGGTTTCGATGCTTGAGAATGTGACGTTTTCAGCCTCAAGGCGCATCGACGCTTTGCGTGCGATACACGAAAGATGTGTGCAGGAAGTTCGCGAAGAGGAATTTTCAAAGCTCGCGGCCGAAGCTCAGCTAAAGGCGCTTCGCTCACAGGTAAATCCGCATTTTTTGTTCAACGCTTTGACCACGATCGGCTATCTGATAAAAACTTCGCCTGAAAAAGCAGGTCAAACTTTGCTGCAGTTAACGCGTCTGCTGCGTGGTGTTTTAAGCGATTCGGTCGAATTCTGGACGCTCGAAGATGAAATGAGCCTTATCGACGATTATCTGATCATCGAACGCGCACGTTTTGAAGAACGTTTGAATGTAGAGATAGACGTGCCCGATGATCTAAAAAGTTTGTCGGTGCCGTCATTGATATTACAGCCGCTGGTCGAAAATGCGATCAAGCATGCGATATCGGAAAATGTCGCCGGTGGAACCATCACGATAATGGTCCGCCGTGAAGAATTTGCCGGCGAAGAAAGCGTAAAGATAACGGTCGCCGATACAGGCCGCGGAAAAAAAGATCCGATATCATACGAACCCGAAGGCATCGGCATAAAGAACGTCCGCGAACGCATCGCTTCTTATTATCACGCTCGCGGCGATTTTCGCGTCGAACACAAAGGCCGCGGAACAGAATGTACGATCGAGATACCGCTCGGCGAAAGCTCGCCGCATTCTTCGGCGATACGCGCCGCCGTACAATTAAATTATGAACAAGATCAGATCGATCATCGCCGATGACGAACGTCCGGCTCGTGAATATCTAAAATCCATACTCCGCGAAATAGATAACGTCGAACTCGTCGGCGAAGCCGAAAACGGCGCCGAGGCGATCGAACTCATTAAAAACGTAAAGCCCGATCTTGCTCTTTTGGATCTGCAAATGCCCGAAGTTTCCGGTCTTGACGTCGTTCGGATATTGCGAAAAGATCAGATGCCGCAGGTCGCTTTTATTACGGCTTTTGATGAATATGCGGTGAAAGCTTTTGAGCTGAATGCCGTCGATTATCTGCTAAAACCTGTCGAAAAGATACGGCTGATGAAAACTATTTCACGCGCCGCCGAAAGGCTCGAACGCGAAGATTGGCAGACGGCCGAAACGGCAAATGTCCGCAACGCGGCAAAGGTTTTCGATATGATGTCAGGCCGCGATCTGCTTGAGCGAATTCCCGTCAAAAAACGAAATGAAATTATACTCGTGCCTGTCAGCGAAATTATTTCGATCGTCGCCGATGGCGAACTTCTGATCATCACAACCGCGTCCGGCGAAAAACATACGATCAATTTTCGTTTAAAAGATCTGGAATCGAGATTGGACGACAGCAAATTCGTCCGGCTTTCGCGCGGTGCTCTCGTCAGCATAGATTCGATAAAACAAGTGTCGCCGCTGCCCGGCGGAACATACCAAATTCAGCTAAAGAACGGTCAAGAGATCGCGTCCAGCCGGCTTCAATCAAAACTTCTCCGCGGAAAATTACTAAAGATCTGACGGATCCATTACCGCTGATTGCCGTAAAACTTCCATTCATTGAAAAGTCCTAAGATATCTAAACATTTCAAAATATCATTGCGTTTATATTCGATCAGGAATAAGTTTTATGAACGCAATACTAACAATTATATTTTTACTTTTATTCGCCGTCAGTGCGTTCGCGCAAACCGGCACGATAACCGGCGTCGTTCAGGTCAATGACACTACGATCCTAAAAGGAGCGACCGTTTCGATCGACCGCACAAAACAAAATGTACAATCGGACGAAACCGGAACATACACACTGACGAACATCGCTCCCGGAAAATATGTTCTGCGGGCGCACATCGAAGGTTTTTCCGACGAAACAAAAACCGTTACGGTCGCGGCCGGCGTGGAAACAAAAGTCGATTTTCAGCTTGCCATCGCCGCTTTATCTGAACAGGTAAATGTGACCGCGACAGGTTCGGAACAATCGGTGCTCGAATCGTTCCAATCGGTTAATTCGGTCGGTTCGACACGCATCGCCGAAAAAGGTTCGACATCGCTCGGCGAAGCGCTCGAAGGCGAAAGCGGAGTTGCAAAGCGCAGTTTCGGCCCCGGAACATCGCGGCCGGTCATTCGCGGATTTGACGGCGACCGCGTGCTGGTTCTGCAGGACGGCGTAAAGGTCGGCTCGGTCGGTTCGCAATCCGGCGATCACGCCGAACCGATAGATCCGCTCGCGGCCGAACGCATCGAGGTCGTAAAAGGTCCGGGAACACTTCTTTACAGCAGCAACGCGATCGGCGGCATCGTAAATGTCATCGGCCATCACGACGATGATTATCACGACGGCTTTCGCGGATATGCGACCGGCATCGGCGGGACGGCTGATAAACAAGCCGGATTTTCGGGCGGCGTGGAATATGGCTTTAAGAATTGGCTGTTTCGCGGCAGCGGCGGAGCACAGCGTTCGGGCGATTATTCGACACCGATCGGCGACATTCCAAATTCCGCTTCGCGTTCGAACAACGGCTCTTTCGGCGCCGGTTATTACGGCGAAAAGGCATTTGCCGCCGCCGCTTTTAATACTGATATTCGCCGCTACGGCGTTCCGTTCTCGTCAATATTTGAAGGCGGCGGAGCTGAAAGGTTTGGCGAAATACCTGCTCCCGGCGATGACATAGATATTCGGCAGCGAACTTATAATTACAAATTCAACGGCGGCCTTCGCGACCTGACAAACCCTTTTTTGAGCGGCATGCAGTTCGATGTAAATTATTCGAATTATCGCCACAAAGAACTCGAAGTAGATAATGGTATCGATAACATCGGGACGATCTTTGACAACAAAGTCATCTCGTTCCGCACGCTGTTCGAACAGCAAAAATATAAGAAGTTGACCGGCAGATTTGGCGTAGAAGGTTTTAGCCGCGATTATCAGGTCAATGGCGAAGAACAGTTGATCCGCGGCAAAGTTGATCACGACTCGATCTCGGCATACGGACTCGAAGATGTTGATCTCGGCCGAGTAAAACTGCAGTTTGGCGGACGGATCGAAAATCATCGATACAAGCCCGAAGATCCCGAACTTGTCAGCCGCAGTTTCACCGGTTTTTCCGGCGGAGCGGGAATAAATGTAGGGCTGTGGGAAGGCGGTTCGGCGGTTGCTAATTATACATTCTCATCCCGCGCACCATCGCTCGAAGAACTCTATAACAACGGCCCGCATGTCGGTAATGTGATGTTCGAGATCGGCGATCAAGATCTAGTAAAAGAAACTTCCAACGGACTCGATCTTTCGCTGCGTCATCAACTCGGTAAATTCAAATTTCGTCTTGACGGCTATTATTACCGCATAAATAATTTTGTTTTCTTAGCATTGCAGGATGTGGACGGCGACGGCCAGCCCGATTTTGAAGACGGCTTGCCGGTAGGAAGATATCAACAGAACGACGCGGAATATTTCGGCGGCGAAGCTTCGGCGGAATATTCGTTCACCGATCACATCGCCGGATTTATAAATCTCGATACGGTTCGCGCAAAACTGACGGACGGCACGAATCTGCCGCGAATTCCGCCGGCTCGGGCACGCCTCGGGCTTGACCTGAACTACGGAGCTTTCAGTATTCGCCCAGAAGCCGTCTTCGCCGCCGCGCAGAACAAAACGTTTCCGCTCGAAACGCGGACAGCCGGTTACGGCCTGATAAATGTCGCGGGTTCATATACTTTGGCTCGTTCCCATTATGCTCACATCGTTTCAGTAAATGCCTATAACCTGACGAACAAGCTTTACCGAAATCATCTTAATTTTGTAAAAGAATTTATGCCTGAGATCGGCCGCGGCATTCGTTTTGGTTATACGATCCGATTCTTTTGATCGACAGTATTTAGCTGCGAAGCTGCGGCATAATTCTAGCCCCACGTGAAGCGAAAAGCGAAACGTGGGGCATTTTTAGAGTCAGAGATTTGAATTCGTTGGGATTAAAATGTGTATGAAAATAATGCGACGAGCTTGATTTTGCTCTGTAAATTTGTGAATTTAACGGGAAATCTTTAATGGCATATAGATTGCAATAGCGATTGTTGCAGAGACGAAAACAAGGGGGAATAAGATGAACGCTATTGAACTGTTAAAGGCTGATCACGACGTTGTTGATAAATTATTTCAGAAAGTTGATGCCACCGAGGAATCGGAACATCCGAAGATCTTTGAAAAGATCAAGGCTGAACTGGAGGTGCATACACACATCGAAGAAGCTATTTTTTATCCGCTTTTGATCGAAAAAGGCGATAAGGAATTGGTCGATATTACAAAAGAAGGTATCGAAGAGCACAGGCAGGCGAAGATGTTCCTTCGAGAAATGGCAAACCTGGCTGACGACAGCGAAAAATTCGAGCCGAAACTTACTGTTTTGATGGAAGATATAAAACATCATGTGATGGAAGAAGAAGGCGAAATGTTCAAAATGGTGGAAAAGCAATTTGACGCTAAAGAGCTGGAAGAAGTAGGTAAGGCTCTGGAAGCTGAAAAGAAAAAAACAAAAGCCGCGAACGCTTAATTCAATGCCCAAAGGATCAACTTTTAACAAGTGATTCGGCGGGCATTGTAATTTTAAATGTACCTTTCAGGAGAATTTGAATGTCAGAGAAAAAAGCTTCGATATTTACACGGTTTGCTCGGACTGCCGCAAAGATCACCGGCAAACCGGCAACGTTTCTTTTCGCGTTCGTTGCGGTGATCTTATGGGCAATCTCTGGGCCGTTATTTGATTTCAGCGATACATGGCAACTCGTTATAAATACCAGCACGACGATCATTACATTCCTGATGGTCTTTTTGATCCAAAATTCGCAAAACAGCGATACTCAGGCGATCCATATCAAACTCGATGAAATAATTCTTTGCCTGGATTCGGCGCGAAACAAGATGTTGGATATGGAAGAGATGGACGATGCGGAGCTTGATAAAGTAAAGGAATCTTTTCAAAAAGAGGCACGTCGAGCTCGCGACGAATGAGCCGGCCAAGTCAGATCAGAAAGGTTTTCGGTTCAACAAACTTAAGTTTGTTGAACTTTTTATTTTGTATCCATCTGGTTGTTCCAGTGGCCGACGTTATCCAACCCAACTCGTTTCGTTTATAATTTATCTGAGGGATTTTATGCCCAAGTCCATGCCGCCCGCTTACGCAGGCGGTTCCGACATGATCACGATATATTTTATCGGAGGAATTTTTTATGAGCGAAACTTTAAATTTTGAAACAAGCGGCGGATCGTCCTCGGCCTATGTTGCAAAACCGGCGGCAAACACAAAAAAATGCGTTATCGTAACACAGGAATATTGGGGTTTGAACGATCACATCAAGGATATCGCTAACCGTTTTGCCGACGAAGGCTTTATCGCTGTCGCACCTGATCTTTATCGCGGAAGGGTCGCAAAAGACCCTGCCGAAGCCGGACAATTTATGTCCGAACTAAAAACGGATGACGGTTTGGATACGATCAAAAATGCAATGGCCGCCGCACATGATAAATACGGCATTTCGCATTTTTCGATCATTGGTTTTTGCATGGGTGGAACATACGCTCTTCGTGCGGCTTGCGAACTCGAAGGCATAAGTTCGGCCGCCGCATTTTACGGCGATATTCCCGAAGAAGATATTTTGAAAAACCTGCGCACACCGACAATATTTATTTCTGCTACGCAAGACAAATGGATCAACGCCGAAAAGGTCGCTATGCTCGAAGACGCCGTCGAGCGTTTTGAACTTCCGGTTACATCCGTAAAATACGATGCCGACCATGCTTTTTTTAACGACACGCGACCTGAAGTTTATGATAAAACCGCCGCCGAAGATGCCTGGGCGTTGGTCGTTGGTATGTTTAGAGACGCGGCGTGAGCAGATTCTTTCACGATGAGGCTTATTACATCATTTGTATTGATATTTGCGGCGGCCGTCGTTTCGTTCGGACAAAATGGCGGCAAGGCGGAGCCGAAACGATTCGAACTCGCCAAGCCCGGCGGTTCCGTCGTTTTGAGCAAAAGCCTCTCGAACGCCGGGGAAATGGAATATATATTTTCCGCGAAAGAAGGTCAGACGATCGTTTTGAAAATGAACCGGACAAGCCTTTTCGACTATCGCGTATTCAGTGAGGAATTTGACCTTGAAACAGAATTCGACAGTTCGCCAACGCTGGAATTAACGCTGCCCGGAACCGGCGATTATCTGCTTTTTGTCCGTAAAAAAATGACCGCAAAAATGAGAACTGCAGCTTTCCGGCTTACTGTCATTACGAAAGCTGAGAATTAGTGTTTTGCACTGAATAATTCATACACCGCTTTTATCATTTCCCGCTGCCGTTCGAAGCCGGACGCGTCGGCTTCCAAACAGATATAATCTATGCCGTTCTGCGCCGCATAGACCGAAAGCGAACCGTCATCAACGGCACAAGCTTTTGAGCTAAGTTCGTCGGCTGTTTTTTGCAGAACAACATTGAAACCTTTGCCGGCAAAATATCCGATCTTCATGGGATCTGTCATAAATATAAAATTATCGGCGTCGGTTTCTGTATTCGAAATAAAAACTCCGGCTGATTGACCGGAAAAACTTTGTGTTTTGGAGATCGAACGAACGAACGAGATCGCCGTTAGATCAGCCGCACGAGCAGCAGCGGGTTTTATATCCGCATCGCTGTTATTATGCAGTGCGATCACGAACTTTCTGCCGCTCTCATTCGGTCCTAGAACGAGCCGAAGAAACTCATCGGCAAATGCTCCGATCTGAGCCGAAAAACCGTTCATAGATCCGCAGCGTCTGCCGTTTTCGGTAAATATCCGGTTCGGATCGAGTTTGTAAGTTTCGCCGCCTATCGTAAATTCGACATTTCGCTGCGGCTTTCCGGCTGCATTTACTGAGATCAATTCGACCAGCCTTCCGCCATTCTGTGCGATAAATTCCTTTGCCGCGTTGACCGACGTTTGTTCGTTATGATGAAGCGAAACAAAAGTTAATTCCGAGCCGCTGTTCTCATAGATATTTATACCGATGTCCGAATCTCCGAGCTTTATCGTAATGGCTGTTTTTGTCATCGCCGCTTCGGCGCTTACACTAAAAATTGCTAAACTAAATATTAAATATGCGAGTTTCATACTTTACGTCCTCGGACATAAACGCGTGAAACTGTGACAATAAATATCGCGTTGATAATTTTTGACGACAGAACCAGCGGCACGGTTTTTTATCCGCATAAAAGTTTTAAGATCTTTCAGGAGGACATTTTAATGAAACGATTTACATTGTTCGCGGTTATCGCACTCGCGGGCTTTTTTGTTTTTGCAAATTCGGGAACCGAAGCCCGAAACATGACAATGCAGCAGCGGTTTGCCGCCGAAGGCGCTCGGAAAAGCGGCGATTCCGGCACTTATAATTTTGATAAACCTCATTCTTTTATCGGGTTTAAGATCAATCATCAAGGACTTATCGAGGTTCCCGGTTTCTTTCGTGATTTCACCGGCACTATTCAATACAACGCAACCGACGTAACTAGATCTTCGGTTGAATTTACGGCACAGATGACAAGCGTCGATACCGGAGTCGCTCCACGCGACAGACATTTGCGGTCGGCGGATTTTTTTGATGTCGAAAAATTTCCCGAAATGACCTTTAAGAGCATAAAGGTCGCGAAAAAAGGAAAAGGTTTGATCGTAACCGGCGATCTGACAATGAAAGGTGTGACGAAATCGGTTTCCATTCCGTTCACCATCGCAGGCTGGCTGCCGGCGACCGAAAAAAGTCCGGCACGAATGGGAATCGTTGGCGAAACAACCATTAACCGTCGTGATTTCGGCGTGAACTACGGCGGAAATCTGCCCAGCGGCGTTGCCGTTCTAAGCGACAATGTAAAGGTCGTTCTGCAGATCGAAGCACCAATGGCAAAAACCAAAGAAACTAAATAAAACAATTATTTGTCTTTAATTGCTCCGTAAGGTCTGTGGATCTTACGGGGTTGTTTTTTTAGAAGGAACCTTGCCGGCATCCGCGAAGGAAATGTCATAGATGGCGTAATCCTGCCAAGTTTTGTAGTCAAAATGCCACCATTCGTTTGAGTTAACGGTAAAGCCTTCGGCTTCCATCAGCTTGCGCAAAAGATCGCGGTTTGCGGTTTCCTCTTCTGTTCCGCCTGTGTAATCCGGCGAAGCTCTTTCGGTAAATTCGTCAAAATCCGAAGGCATCGGGATCGCTTTGCCTGTTTTCAGATCATAAATACCTAGATCGACGGCGCAGCCGCGATTATGTTTGGAACCTTTGGCCGGATCGGCGACAAACTTTCTTTGATCCGGCGACACAACATCCCAAAATAATTTCGTTATCGCCCACGGCCGATAGCCGTCATAGATCAAAAGTCCGAGCCCTTTATCTTTTAATTTTTTATTGACGCGAGCGACCGCTTCGGCGGCCGGTTCCTGTAAAAATGCACGAGCTTCCGGGTAAACGGCCTTGCCGGTAAAGTTATTCGTCGTTGCATATCGAATATCGAGCTTTATCGTTTTATCGAGCGAGATCAGTTCTACCAAATTTGCCTCACGTTTATTAGACTCTTTCGGTGCCGCGGTCTGCGCCGCAACACCAATTGAAAGAATAAGATAAAGACCGAGAAGTGTTAAGCCGCGCAAGTATTTCATCGTTTATTTTTGATCCGGTTTTTGTTCGGTTTCAGGCGGAACATCCGGCGTCAGGTCTTCATCGCCGATGATCACCTCGCTGCCAAATTTCTGATAATCGTGGAACCTAATGACATTTCGGCTCTCAAAACTCTTGCCGGATTCCGCAACAGTTCCGCGAAAATCCGAAAGCGTTGGCAGCAGATATTTTTCACCGGCAATATCGACCGTGTCGTAATCTATGGTTTTCGTTACGGCTTTGACCGGAAATGTCGGCGTTATATCGGTCAATTTATAATCGATCCGCAAAATACGGAAATTGTCGCGGTCGATCCAGATGCGGCCTTTTTCTCCGGCCGGGGACGAACTGTAAACCGGCCCTTTCAAACCGACTCCGCCGTATTTGTTGTTTTCTATCTTGATCGTGTATTCGTAAACGATGGTTCGCCGGCCGCGTATCGTATCTGTCGTTATCGGTTCAAAAGCCGTTTCACTTTCCTTTGCAAAGATCTTTTTTAGGTCTTCGACAAATTCACCGCCGGATGTTGCTCCGTCCAAACCGCTGTAGCTGCTTTTTGTTTCGCTATCCTCTCGTATGCCGTTGCGCGCCAAAAGCCGATATTGTTCGCCGCGTTCGGTACTGTAACTAACGGCGATAAGCAAACTGTCGAGCGGCCGCCAAGTTCCGGTTCCGGCATACGCCGCCGACCGGCTGATATTTTCCTTTACGACGAAATCCGGCATTTCGGAAAGTGCGTCCAGCGTGTTTTGGCGTGTTTTTTCAAGAGCGGCCGCCGATTCTTCGGCAGACGGCAAAGCCGAAGTTTCAGGATCTTTACGTCTGCGGTCGGCTTCTTCCAATTCGCGTTTAAGTTCGTCGTTATTCTTTGTTTTCGAACGAACAAGTGTGCGGATACCATCAGACAAAACAAATCCGATACCGCGCTTGCGCAGATCGTTTACGATATCGGAAATAGCCTGCGGATCGTTTTGCGCCGCATAGATCATTTTTACGAATTCGGGTTGTGTGATCGGTTTTGCCTGTGCCGAAACTGTCGCAGCGGAGGCTAATAAAAATATGAAAAGAATAAAGGCGTATTTCATTAATTAATTGATGCTTAAAGGCCGATATCAGTTGGCTTTCGGGATATTTTCAGTATGTCGTCAAAATAAAAAAGCGGAGAAAACGTGTCTCTCCGCCGGAATGTATAAATTTGAGAACGGGATCAATTAATTGACCCATTCATCATCGTAATTAAGATGCCAATGAAGAGTTACCCATTCCTGGGCGGCTGTCATTGCGACGCTTTTCCATTTTTTCAGATTATCCAAAACAGAAAGGGCCGCCATCGGCTTGCTCGGATCACGTTCCACACGAATAACTTGAGTTCCAACCTCAATTAAAGGTTTTTCATTCGCCATGATACGCAATTTGACCTCGCTTCCGACCGGAGGCAATTTATCAAGATTAACGAGGGCACTATTTTCTCCGACATTCTCGGTCATGCCCTCAACGCGGACGAGTTCGCCGCTTTCGGCATCTCGCCATCTGACTTCGATCGGCATACTTGCTGTGATGCGGTTATGCATCGGCGCTCGGTATGACGGTGTTGAATATTCTATTTGTGCCATTATATTTCCCTTTCCTTGCTGTATATATCACTAAGGTTTTCGGCAATTTATAGTCCGAATCCGTTTGTGCGACAACAATTTAATGCAATCTTACAAAAAAGTCAAGTATTCATTTTTATGCCCTGATTCGATGACGAAGATACTTCCAAAAGTTGCCAGATTTGTTTGATTTTCAAGAATTTACCGCTTTTTTTAATATCTCGGGCTTTTAACAGCAATTTACGTTTTTAATAACATGGATTTAACATTTACCGGCAATAATTTAACGTTCGGCAGGCAGTTGATATCTTATGTATTTAGGAACTCAAATTGCCTTAAAAACTGTGTCGCTTAGTTTGTTTTCGGAATTATATGTACCGATCTTGAGTGTTTCTTAAAGCCGGTTGCGTAAAGTTATGGGAACATTAGGTTTGACAATGCTGATTGTCTTTCGTTCAAAGGATGGAGACCATCGGCCGCGTAAAGGTTCGCGTAAAATAATCCAAAAAATCAAATAAAAATCCGAAATTCAATATATTATTCGGGTAAAAGTTAGGTAATAAATTGATAGATAATCTTAAGTATTTAAGAGGCCAAAAAATGACTAAAATGTTTTCATTCAAAGCGTTTTCATTGATCGCATTCAGCCTTATCCTCGGTTTGGGTCAAATATTTGCTCAATCGACGGTAACGGGCGGCATCAACGGAAAGGTCACGGATCCGCAGGGTGCGGTCGTGCCGAACGCATCGATCACAATCACAAATACCGGCACGAACAATGCCGTAACCATTACCGCCACCAATGACGGCGGTTATCGCGTAACCAACCTGCAGCCTGGAACATATCGTGTGGAAACCACCGTAACCGGTTTCGCTCCGGCAGTTGCCAACAACATCATTGTTGAGGTCGGACAATCGACACCGCTTGATATCAAGCTTGCGGTCGGCGATGCTACCGCCGAGGTCGAAGTCACGGCCGAAGCTCCGGTCATCAACACCAACGATAACGCCAATGCGGCAAATATTAACCAAACCTCGATCAACGAACTGCCGATCAACGGTCGCCGCTGGTCGAACTTCGCATTGCTTACACCGAGCGCGGTTCCCGATGGCACCTTTGGTTTGATCAGCTTCCGCGGTGTTTCAGGTTTGCTTAACAACAACACCATCGACGGCGGCGATAACAACCAAGCATTCTTTTCGGAAGAACGCGGCCGCACACGCATCAACTATGGCATCAGCCAATCTGCTATTCGCGAATTTCAGGTTAACACCTCGAACTATTCGGCGGAATACGGACGTTCGGCCGGCGGTGTGACGAATGCTGTTACCAAAAGCGGTACGAATGAATTTCATGGCGATCTTTTCTATTACAACCGCAATAACCGAAACGGAGCACGCAACCCGCGTTCATTCTTTTCGGGACCTAATGGCGAACAGCTTCCGGCAAAACCGGTCGATCTTCGCGAGCAGTTCGGTGGAACCATCGGCGGCCCGATCGTAAAAGACAGGCTTTTCTTCTTCTTTAGTTACGATCAGCAAAAACGTAATTTCCCGGGTGTTGCTTTGGCAACTTCACCAAGCTTCTTTAACCCTATTAGTGTTGTACTTCCGGCAAACTGTGCGACCGGAACACAAACGGTCGTTAACAGACTAGCTTGCCGCGGAGTAACTCAGGCTCAAACAAACTCGACAATGGAATTCTTGAGAAGTTTGACCGGTGAAGTGCCGCGTAAAGGCGACCAAACTCTTTTCCTTCCCAAGATCGATTGGGTCATCAACAATAACAACACATTTAACATTAGCTATAACCGGCTTCGTTGGGAATCGCCTAACGGTGTTCAAACACAGCCGACCAATACTCGCGGCCGTGCATCTTTTGGCGACGACGTTGTAAGTATTGATTCCGTCAATGCACGACTGTCATCGACATTATCTTCAAACATCATTAACGAAGCCCGTTTCCAATGGGGACGCGATTTTGAACGTCAATACAGCACACCGCCGGCTCCGGGCGAGCCTTCGACGGCTTTGGGCGGAACACGAGCTCCTTCGATGTTCATTACGAACGGTTTCAGTTTTGGTACACCGAACTTCCTTGATCGTAATTCTTATCCTGACGAACGCCGCTTGCAGTTTGCCGACACGGTGACTTGGACGAGTGGCCGTCACACGTTCAAATTCGGCGGAGATATAAACCGCGTTTCCGATACCATCGATAATCTTTTTACAGGAGCTGGTTCATATTCTTACAACAATACCGGCGATTTCATTATCGACTATGTTAACTACATCGACGGTCTGCCAGGTGCAACAGCGTGTATCAACTCCAACAGAACGGTTGGTAAGTGCTACACCAGCAACTATCAGCAAGGTTTTGGTTTCTCGGGCATCAAACTCCAGACATGGGATTATAACTTCTTTGTCCAAGATGATTTTCGTATCAACCCGCGTTTAACGGTCAACCTTGGTCTTCGTTATGAATACATCAAAATGCCGGGAGTTCAGTTGCCTGGACCAAGCAATGTTGTAATTCCTTATGACGGTCGAACAGTCGCCGAAGCAACTTCAAAATTACCGTCCGACAAGAATAACTTCGGCCCGCGAATCGGCGTTGCTTATGATGTTTTTGGAGACGGTCGAACGAGTTTCCGTGCAGGATACGGCGTTTATTTCGGACGAATACAGAGTTCGACGATCTATAACGCAATGATCAATACCGGAAACCCAGGTGGTCAAACCCTTCTTTCACTTTCAGGTTCAAATGCAGCGGCACCCATATTTCCAGAGGTTCTGCCGGATAATACGCCTGCGACTATAGGCGGTGCTGTTCAGTTCTTTTCGGAAAATTTCCAAGCACCGAAAATTCATCAATATGACGCCATTCTTGAGCATCAATTGATGAAGAACACGGTTGTTTCGGTTTCGTATATCGGCAGCCTTGGAAGAAACCTTCCGACATTCTTTGATCTGAACAATGAACTTACAGGCAGCCGCACATATACAGTTAATGGCGGCCCTTTCGGCGGCCAAACGTTCACCTTGCCGCGATACAGCCGTTTCGGGGGTGATATCGGAACACAGGCAATGACGCGTATACAAAGCACTGTCAAATCGCAATATGACGCTTTGGTCTTTGCCTTTAACCGTCGCTTTACAGAAGGTTTGCAGCTGCAAGCCAGCTATACGCTTGCTAAATCGACCGATACGAACCAGAACTCACAGACCTTTACACAAACAAATAGCCCGTACGATATATTGGACGGCAGCTATGACGCCGGACCAAGTAATTTCGATACACGTCATAAGGTTGTTGTAAGTGGTGTTTGGGCTCCGAATTTCTACAAAGGCAGCAAAAAGTCGGTTCAGAATTATTTGCTTAACGGCTGGTCATTCTCACCGATCGTTACTTACTATTCGGGACGTCCTTTCAGCGGAAATGTTTCAGGTTCGAGCCTCAATGGTTCATTCGGAGATTCTTTCTTCCCGCTCGCAGGCCGTAATTCGTTCCGTTTGCCGGCATTGTTCAATATCGATGCCCGTCTTTCGAAACGATTCCGTCTGACCGAATCGATGAATTTGGAATTACTTGCCGAGGCATTTAATATCCAGAACCGAACACATGTCTTCAGCCAGAACAACACGCTTTATACGCTTTCCGGCACGTCGACATTGAACTATAACGATTCATTCGGCGAGATCAGTGGAACCGACAGCACACTTTATCGTGAACGTCAGATACAGTTTGCGGCCCGCTTCCAGTTCTAATTCGCTTTTTCTCTTTTGAGAAGAACATTCAGGCACGTTTCTATATGAAACGTGCCTTTTTTTATTTTATTATTGTATTTAGGTTATCGGCTTTACGTTGTAAAATGGCGTTTGGTATGCGGATATTACAGATATCATCGGCACGTACTTACGGCGGCGGCGAACGCCATTTGGCCGATCTGGCTCGTTCTATGCACGAACGCGGACACAAGGTCTTTGCCGCGTTGCGCCCAACGAACGAATGGCGAAAATATTTGGAGTTTTTACCGGAAGCGAATGTTCTGACAGTATCGATCAGAAATTCGGTCGGCATATTCAGCGCGTCGCGGATCGCAAAATTTGTCCGCGATAACGAGATAGAGATCATTCATGCACACATTGCCCGCGATTATATCCCGGCAAGCATTGCTTCGGCTTTGGCAAAGAACGCAAAATTTGTTCTGACACGTCACGTTGTGCTGCCGCTAAAACCTTTTAACCGCTACGCGCTGAAAAATGTCGAACGCGTCATCGGTGTTTCTGCCGGTGTTTCGGACGAATTAAAACGGACATTTCCCGAACGAAAGATCCGCACGATCCCGAACGGCATCGAAACTGAAAATTGGCTTGGCCGTGAAAGATCGAAACTTAGAAATGAGTTCCGTTCTTTTCATAACATTCCGGATGATGTGCCGCTGATCGGAACCGTCGGCGAACTTCTGCCGGTAAAAGGCCAGCGAGATCTGGTTCTGGCGGCCAATGAAACGATAAAGAAATTTCCCAACACACGCTTTCTGATAGCCGGAAAAGATAATTCGCTCGACAAGGGATTTCGCCGCGAATTAAAAAGATTGACGGATGTTTTCGGCATAAAAGAAAATTTTCTTTGGCTCGATTGGGTCGAAGACACTTCGATGCTTTATTCGGCTCTCGATCTTTTCGTTTCACCTTCGCATTCGGAAAGTTTCGGACTTTCTATGCTCGAAGCGATCGTATCTGAAACACCTGTGGTCGCCACCGACACGGCAGGTGCGCGCGAACTGCGGATCGCTCCCGAAAACATTGTCCCGATCAATGATCCGCTTGCTTTGTCTAACAAAATAAACGGCGTCTTGACAGATCTTGATACTGCTTTTGTTAAAGCACAAGCCGCACGAACGAAAGCCGCACAGGATTTTTCGCTTCGCAAAATGGCGGACAGCACAGAATCTCTTTACAAAGAGATCTGTCACACGGAATCAAATAAATGATCAAGTTCGATACAGATATCTGCGGAAATTTTGACGAAGCCTCCGGCCGCGAATGGCTGGAAACGAACGGCATCGGCGGCTTTGCGATGTCAACGATCTCAGGTACGAACACGCGCCGCTATCACGGCATTTTGACGGCCGCGACACGACCGCCGCTAGGCCGCATCACAATGCTTTCGAAATTAGAAGAAACTGTTGTAATAGGTGATGTTCGTGTCGAACTTTCGTCAAATCAGTTTCCCGGAAAAATACATCCGCAGGGTTTCAAATATCTTCAAAGCTTTCGGCTCGACCCATTTCCGATATGGACATTTGCCATCGCCAACGTTTTGATCGAAAAGAAAATTTTTATGGTCAATGGCGAGAACACGACCGTTTGCCAATGGTCTGTCGTGCCGCCAAAACAAGAAACTTTTAGCGTCATCGAAAAAGCTGTACAAGACATCAGGCTCGAAGTTCGTCCGCTGATATCTTTTGTCGATTATCATCATCTTCAGCATCAAAACAACCGGCTCGACCCAAAAATAACGGCGGCCGAAGGTTTGGTGAAAATGCGGCCGTATTTCGAATTGCCGCCGATATATTTTGCGAATAACGCCGAAAAGGCCGAAGCGACCGGTTACTGGTATCGCGACTTTGAATACGCCATCGAAAAGGAACGCGGATTTGATTATCGCGAAGATCTGTTCCAGCCTTTTATGCTTGATTTCGATCTGTCGCAGTCGGCTGTTCTCATATCTTCAACCGAAAAAAGAACCGCAGCCGACGCAGAAAGCCTTGAAATAAAAGAGCTCGAACGCCGCGAACGGCTGATCATTCGAGCCGGTTCGGCCGATGAAACTGTGCAATATCTTTCGCTCGCCGCCGATCAGTTCATCGTAAAACGCGGCGAAGGTTTTACGGTTATCGCCGGATATCCTTGGTTTTCCGATTGGGGACGCGACACGATGATCGCGCTCAGCGGCCTGACGCTTTCCACGAATCGGCCTGAGATAGCAAAGAATATCATTCTCGAATACGCAGAACATATTTCCGACGGAATGATACCAAATAGATTTCCGGACGAAGGAGAACAACCCGAATACAACACCGTGGATGCGACGCTTTGGTATTTCGAAGCGATCCGCGCATACATTGAAAATACCGGCGATGTCGAATTTCTCCGCGGCGGTCTGTACGAAAAACTTGCAGGTATAATGGCATGGCATCTGCGCGGAACACGTTACAACATTCATGTCGATACGGATGGTTTGTTATACGCCGGTGTGCGCGGATCTCAGCTTACATGGATGGACGCAAAGATCGGCGATCTGGTCATAACGCCGCGTATCGGAAAACCGGTCGAGATACAAGCGCTTTGGTACAACGCTCTGCGGATAATGGCGGATCTTGCCGAACGCTTCGGCGATATGGAAGATAAAGCTCGTTACGAGGCGATGGCCGAAATGTGCAGACAGAGTTTCAACGCGGTATTTTGGAACGAAGTCGAACAATGCCTTTTCGATGTTGTGATAAACGGCAGCCGCGATGCTTCCGTCAGGCCAAATCAAGTTCTTGCCGTGTCCTTGCCGTATTCGATGGTCGATGACGAACGCTGCAAAAAGATAATCGACAAAGCTGAGGCCGAATTGCTCACACCGGTTGGCCTGCGTTCGCTTTCGCCAAAAGATCCGTCGTATTGTCCGATCTATGAAGGCTCGCCTTTCGAACGCGATTCGGCTTATCACCAAGGCACGGTTTGGGCGTGGCTGATCGTCCCGTTCATCGACGGCTATCGGCGCGTTCATGCCGGTGACGCGGATCTGGAAACGCGTGTTGCCGCTATGCTCGCCGGTCTTATCGATCAGCTTGAATACGCATGCATAGGTCAAATTTCCGAAATATTCGATGCCGCATCACCTCACAAACCACGCGGATCCGCCGCCCAAGCCTGGAGCGTCGCCGAACTTCTACGCATAATAAAAAACCCGTCAGCTTAACCAACGGGTTTTTGACTTGCAACCTTTTTAACTCTAAATACTATTCCCCGCTATCGACTCTGATCTCGGCGGTGGACGGTTTGCCGTCAGTGGTTGGGATGACGAAATTGGTTTTCGGGTCGGCCGACGGGTCATTTTCGAGCGCGGCGGCAAGGACATCGCTGACGCGGTGAGCCGGAATAACCTCGAGCTCTTTGCGGACGTCTTCCGGAATTTCGTCTATGTCGTGTTCATTTTGCGCGGGCAAAATTATACGCCGAATTCCGGCTCGGTGTGCGGCCAGAACTTTATCTTTCACGCCGCCGACCGGAAACACCAAACCGGACAATGTTATCTCGCCGGTCATTGCCGTATCGGAGCGAACTTTTTTGCCGGTATAAAGCGAAGCGAGTGCCGAAGCCATCGTCACGCCCGCGCTTGGGCCGTCTTTCGGTATCGCACCAGCCGGCACGTGCAGGTGAACGCCGTTGTGTTTGATAAAATCAGGATCTATGCCGAATTCCGAGGCGTGCGACCAAAGATAGCTTCTCGCGGCTTGTGCCGATTCTTTCATCACATCGCCGAGCTGACCGGTCAGCAAAAGTCCGCTGCCGCCAGGCAAAGCGGTTGCCTCGATGAACAGAACCTCGCCGCCCATTTCGGTCCAGGCCATTCCGGTCGCAACGCCTGCGGGCAATTCCTCGCGTGCGCGTTCCGGATGAAAACGCGCCGGTCCGAGATAACTCAAAACATCGTCCTTTGCGATCGTCACTTTTTCGGTCGAACCCTGCGCCACTTTCAAAGCGACCTTGCGGGCCAGATTCCCGATCGTACGTTCTATCTGACGGACACCGGCTTCGCGTGTGTATTCAGAGGTCATGAGATTTATCGCATCGTCGGTTATCTCAAGCTGATCGGCCGTCAAGCCGTTCTCTTTTATCTGTCGCGGTATCAGATATTGTTTTGCGATAGCGAGTTTTTCGCGGTCGCTGTAGCCCGAAAGCGAGATTATCTCCATTCGGTCGCGAAGCGGCATCGGTATCGGCGCGAGCTGATTTGCGGTCGCAATAAAAAATACATTCGAAAGATCAAAAGGCAGATCCAGATAATTATCGCGGAAAGTATTATTCTGCTGCGGGTCTAAAATTTCGAGCAGTGCCGAAGCCGGATCGCCGCGAAAATCGCTCCCGAGTTTATCTATCTCATCCAGCATCATCAGCGGATTATTTACGCCGACGCGCCGCAGTGCCTGTATGATACGGCCGGGCATTGCCCCGATATATGTCCTGCGATGTCCGCGCAGTTCGGCTTCGTCGCGCATTCCGCCGAGGCTCATTCGTTCGAATTCTCGGCCGAGCGCACGTGCGATAGATTTGCCGAGCGAAGTTTTACCAACTCCGGGCGGGCCGACGAAAAGAAGTATCGGGCTTTTCGAATCCGGCCGAAGTTTCACAACGGCAAGCGATTCGAGAATGCGTTCCTTTACATCTTCCAGGCCGTAATGATCTTCGTCCAAAATTTTTCGGGCTTCGTTCAGGTCGAGTTTTTCTTCGCTCGCCTTTCGCCACGGCAGTTCCAAAATGTATTCGAGATATGTTCGGATGACATGATAATCCGGCGCGGCTTGCGGAAGCTGTTCCATTCGCTTGAGTTCGCGTTCGGCTTCTTTGCGGACATCGTCCGGCAGATCTGCCGTATCGAGTCTTTCGCGAAGCTGCGCGGCCTCGGCCTTTTCGCCGGTTTCGTCTTCGCCAAGCTCTTTCTGGATAGCTTTCATTTGCTGGCGCAGAACATAATCACGTTGCGATTTATCCATTTCAGACTGAGCTTCGTTCGCGATCTTTGAACGGATCTGCATTATCTCAAGCTCGCGAGCGAGCGCGGCATGCGACAGCGTCAGAAGTTCGTCAATGGTCGCGGCTTCCAGCATTTTCTGTTCGGTTTCGACGCCGAGATCCAGAACTGATGCGATAAAATATGAAAGCTGTACAGGATCGGTCTGCGTCATAACCGCCATGCGAACCTCAGGCGGAACGTTCGGCAAAAGCGCAAGAGCTTCCTGAACCATCGAATGTATATTTCGCTTTAATGCTTCGACCTCCTCCGAATCGTTCATTTCCAGCGCCGGCAAAACTTTTATTATCGCTTTTAGAAATGGTTCTTCCGCGGTCCATTCGACAACCTCAAATCGATCCATGCCCTGAACGATAAGCTGCATCGTGCCGTCATTGCGCATCATTCGCTTGACGCTGATAATTGTGCCGATCGTGTAAAGGTCGGAACTTTTGGCTTCGTCGCCGGTCACATTTTCGGTTTTTGTCGTTACGCATGCGAGCAGTTTATCCTGTGTCGCAAGGGCGGCTTCGACGGCAAGTATCGAACGGTCGCGGCCGACGGCCAGTGGCACGACGGTTTCGGGAAAAAGAGTTGTGTTCTGCAGCGGTAAAACCGGCAGTTCGAAAGGTCCCGGGATAGGCGGCATTGTTGTCGGCTCTATGCGGCCAACCGGCGGCGTCGCTTCGGAATCGGCTCCATTTGTTTTGTTTTCATCAGCCATAAGATTTAATTAACTTTTTGCTTTGCGCAAACGAATGATAAGCAAACCATTTTCGAACATATGATCGAGCTGAACACCTTCGATCGAAGCAGGGAAACGCAGCGTCTTTTCAAAACTGCTGTATGTGATCTCCATTTGCTGATACGAATTCCCGACCGAACAAGAATGATCCTTTCGGCTGCCGGCGATGATCAGAACATTTCCCTGTACATCGATCTGCACGTCTTCGGCGGAAACACCGGCAAGCTCTACCTTAACGACCCAGCCTTCGTTCGTTTGATAAACATCAGCCGCCGGATACCAAAGTTTTCCGGACTGGAAGTTCTTCGATGAACCGAGGAACTGAAAATTTCGATTGAATGACTTGGCCATAAAACTCTTTATAGAAAGATATCGTTAGGAGCGGTGATAGTTATTTTACCAAATTTCTTTTTTATATCCGGCGACACCTTCCATTTTAACTTATGCCAGTCCGGTTCGTCCGAATCAACTATTATCCGAGCTTTAATAAGGTATTGGCTTCTCAGTTCATCCGCTACTTTCTGAAAAGCGGTTTCCGTCTCCAAAGTTGATTCAGGAAAAAATATCATCCCGCTCGAACTTGTAGAGATCTCCTCGGAAAAGGCTAATCCTTTCAAGATCTCTGACGACATATAACCCGGATCCTTAAGTTGCGGAAGGATCTGAAAAACTTGTATACCGGAGAGTTGAACAATCTTTTTTATATCGTTAAAATCAGTTTTCGAAACATTTTCTTCCCCGTCTGAAAGAACAAGAATCGCCTTTCTGGAATTAGCTCCATTTGAAAGTTTTTCAATACCGCTCTTTATCGCGTCCCATGTTGCAGTTTCATTCTTAGATCTTTCATCGCTTAGTTTTTTTAATGCCGAGGTGACTGCGTTTTTGTCGCTAGTAGTGTCAAGAAGAAGTTTTTGTTCCTCCGCAAAGCCTAAAATGAAATATCTATTTTCCGGATTGCTGAGTTGAAGGAACTTTTCTAAGCCATTCAAGATCGCGCTGTATCTTTTATCACCTTCATGAAATGATCCTGACATATCGATCAAAATACCGACAGTTATGGGATCGTCGTTTGGCTCAGCAGAAAGAATGGCCAATTTCTTATTATCACTAAAGATCTCAAGATCATTGGAAGTTAACTGTTTTAAGAACCCATCGTCCTTCGTCCACAGTGAGGCTCGCAGCTCAATATCTTTGGTTAAGGCATTGTTCTTAGATTGAGCCTGGATAAAACTAAATAAGCTCAATACGACCAAGAAAAGCCAAAATAGTCTGAATGAAAAAGTTCTAATGTCCATTTACTTTTTCCAAAAACTGCTTCCGCTGGAAATTTCTTCGAGTGTTTCGGCGATCTCGCGTTGGTCTTCGGTTTCGAGTGCGACATCTGCCATTGCGATAATGCCGGCAAGTTCGCCGTCAGCGGTTTGAACCGGAACGCGGCGAATTTGTTTTTCGCCCATCAGCCTGATCGCTTCGAAAACGAAATCATCGGGCCGCACGGAAAAGACCTCGGTCGTCATCGCCTCGGAAACAGGAGTATTCGCTTTGCCGCCGTCGGCAACGGTGCGGACAACAATGTCGCGGTCGGTTATCATTCCGACAAGTTTGCCGTCTTCGATGATCGGCACGGAACCAAGATCGCCGTCGCGCATTATAAGAGCAACGTCCCGCAAAGGCGTATCGCGCGTTGCGGTGCGGACATTTTTGGTCATGATCTCGCTGCACTTCAGACGGCTTTTTGCGGTCAGCTCGCTTTTCGTCATTTGGTTTGGCTCCTTAACTATATTTTCAATGACTTTGACCGATAAAGCAAGCCTTGTATTTTGTTGCCGCAACTTGCTCTTTCAGGATCTAAACGGCAAAACTATATATGAATATGGGGAAATATCGCGAAAATAAACGCAAACCAAAACGCCGCGGCGAAACTGTAAAAGTCGGTAAAGCCGAATCTGTTCCGCCCGGACGCGGTGCGACCGTAAAGCTGAAAGACGGCACAGAGATCGCGCTTTTTAATGTCGGCGGAAAGTTCCGCGCGATAGAAAATTTCTGTCCGCACAAAGGGTATCCGCTGGCCGATTCGCATCTCTATGGCAACATCGTCGAATGCAGTCTGCATGGCTGGCGTTTTGATGTGACGAACGGAGCGTGCTTTACAAAGGCCGATTGCTCGATAGACAGCTACGAAGTAAAGATCGAGGACGGCTGGATATTGATAGAGGTTTGAACAAAAAATAGGACGTCTGAAAGCCATTTCTATGTTTCATTCTGTGTGTTCAGGAAATATCATAGAACACACAGAACAAACCGGGCCCGAACTTTTCAGACGTCCTTTTCATCAGAATCGAAGCGTTGTTTTTTGCGAATCAAGCACAAGATCGGTGCTTGAGATAGAACGCAAACTTCTGCCGCTGTATCTAATTTCGATCGTGCCGCTTGCGTCCGCGTCGCCCGAATTTTTCACGGTTATCTTGATAATGTCGTTATCAAATTGAGTCACTATTCCGCTAAAGGTAAACGATTTACCCAAACCGGAAACCGTAACATCGCCGCTGCCATCGGTTTTTACCTCGACATTTCCGCGGATGAGAAACTCCGAAGATCCACCCTCTATCGCAAGCGATCCTGTTCCAAATTTCGAAAGCGATGCGGTTTTTCCGGTGATCCCGGTTTCGGCTTTTACAAGAACGATCTCAACATTATTAGTATTTACGTTGCGCCGCAGTTCGATCTTTTGCGGTTCGGCAGAGTTGAATATAACTTCATCGCCGGTTTTTATCTCGGCTCTAACCGCATAATTTAAGTTGTTTTTTATACTGGTCTGAGCATACGGTAATTCAAATGTTATAGGCACTTGCCGCGTTCCGGTCGAAAATGTTGTCTGAGCAACTACATCTTGTACAGCTCCGTTGGCGTCGATCTGCAGCAGCTCCACCGTCAGATCGGAATTCGGCGTAAGAGCCATTCGTTCGCGATAAGTAACGGTGCCGCGAATGCTTCGGTCGTTGTTTCCCTGATCTTGTCCGCCGCCGCGAACTTGAGCTACAACTATCTCGACATTATTCGGATTTCCCTGCGTCAAAACCGGATAAGCGGTGTCGGAAATATAAAGAAGCCGGCCGTTTCCGCCTCGTATTTCGGCCTGAACATTGTAGCGGTTTCGCGGTTTTATCTGATCTGATTTGTAACCAAGCGAAAATTCGAAAGGAACCTGTTTTCCGTCGGCTTCGATCTTTTGTTCCGCTAAAACAATTGCGGCTGCATCCGCACGCGATACGTCCACAAGTTTCACAGTGATAACGGCGTTACGCGGCAAAGCAGAACGATTGCGGTATGTCACCGTGCCTGTAACGGTATTTTGCGGTTCAGGCTCGCTTGCAACATTACAGATCTTTTCTGTATTGACCTGGGACGCCTTTACGGCTGTAGTGCTTATTTCATAGCTCACCGAACTTTTTTGCGACGGACAGCAAAGCGCGTCGTTGGATGTATACCGATTGAATTCCGCGGACAAGTTCTTTCCGTTCCACAGTGTTGCCTGAACTAAAGATCCGTCTTCTCTCGAATCCATATTATTTGGCGAAAGCGTTCCGATGAATCGGCTGCCGGAAAAAACAAAAGTGTTGTAACCGGTGGGCCGGCACATTCCGTCCGTGCCGGACATCGCATTTATAACGGTTATCGAACCGTAGCTTTGCGACGCGCCGAATAACGACCAGCCGGCTCGGGTCAGTGCTCGATCCGCCAAAGATTCCGGCGTTCGGATCGATGTGCGGCATTGAGCGTCTATCGCGGTTCCACGCGGCGCACGCGGAACGGTCGATGAATTGTTCCAATCTCTGATCGGACGATCAAGCCAAGATGTTTGTGCCGAAACGCCGACGGCGGCGATAAACATAGCAAATATCGCTGCTAAAATAACTTTTTTCATAAATTCCCCCAATTAATTAACATTGCCCATGATCGGGCTAATACACAATTTGATTGATGCATTCAAAAAGTATGAAGTTGGAACTAAAATGTTGGTTTTTTCTATGCGTCGTCGCCGATCGCTTCGACCGGACAAGCGTCCATCGCTTCGATGCATTTTTCGAGTTCGGAGCAGTTTGCGGGTTGTTTCCAGACATACGAATAACCATTTTCGTCATTACGCATAAAGTTTTCCGGCGAAGTGTCGCGGCAAACATCACAATCGATGCATTGTCTATCAACGTAAAATTTGCCGGAAATATTATCCGGCAATCTGTCTTTGGTTTCAGCCATAACCGTCACAGTTATTTTTTCGCTTCTGTGTAATCGATCATTCGCTGAAGCGCGATATTGGCGAAATGTTTTGTTTCGGCCTCAACACTGATCTCATTGACCACTTGGCCGTCAACGAGATTTTCCAGAGCCCAGGCCAGATTTTGCGGAGCGATCCGATACATCGTCGCGCACATACAAAGATCCGGTGCTAATAAATGTATCTCTTTATCGGGAAAACGCGTCGCAAGGCGGTTGACCAAATTAACCTCGGTGCCGATCGCCCATTTCGAACCGCTCGGCGCATTTTCAACGGTTTTGATGATGAATGAGGTTGACCCGTCAAGATCGCTGACCTCAACGACCTCACGCATACATTCCGGGTGAACCAGAACCTGAACGCCCGGAACTTCTTCGCGGATCTTATCGACGTGCCACGGTTTGAAACGGCCGTGAACCGAACAATGACCTCGCCATAAGATCAATTTTGCCTCGCGAAGTTGGTCCGCGGTATTTCCGCCGAGTTCTTCGTGCGGATTCCATAGCGCCATTTTGTCGAGCGGTATGCCGAATTTTGCACCGGTGTTTCGGCCGAGATGCTGATCCGGAAAAAAGAACATCTTATCGAATTCTTTTAAGTATTTGTCAAAAAGCGGAACTGCATTCGACGATGTACAGACAACGCCTTCATTACGGCCGCAAAAAGCTTTTATTGCCGCCGATGAATTCATATATGTTATCGGAGCGACCTTTGAATCCAATACGCCGATCTCGGCAAGCTGATCCCATGCGTCTTCGACCTGTTCGATCGTCGCCATATCTGCCATCGAACAGCCGGCACCGAGATCAGGCAAGATCACATGCTGATCGTCGCGGCCGAGAATATCGGCGGATTCGGCCATAAAATGGACACCGCAAAAAACGATGAATTCGGCTTCCGTTTGCGAAGCCATTACCGAAAGCTGATAAGAATCGCCGGTCAGATCGGCATGTTTAATAACGTCGTCGCGCTGATAATGATGACCGAGAATAACAACGCGGCCGCCAAGCTCTTCACGCGCCGTTTCGATGCGTTCATCGACCTCGGCATCCGGCATTGCCAAATAATCTTCAATGATCTGCGGTTTTTCGAGTACTGCTGACATCGTTTCCTCCAAAAGAAAATGATGTCATTCGGGAAAGGTTTTAGCAAGCTTGCAACCGATCGGATCAAAAGACCCTAATGCTCAAAACCACTGTAAATATGGTAAAATCAAAAGGCAAAGAGGTTGACTATGACTTTAACAATAGAATTGACATCAGACGTTGAGGAACGGCTTAAAACCCGAGCTTTGGCCAATGGATATGAGAAAGTATCTGACTACGCAAAGAAATTGCTGGTGGATGACACGAATAAAAAAAGAACCTTAGACGAGATCTTTGCGCCGTTTCGAAAACACACAGAGCAAATTACGGAAACGGAAATAGACGGCCTCGTTAAACAGGCGAGACAAGAGATCCACGCTGAGAAATCCGGAAATCCCCATAAGTGATAACCCTCGTTAAAGTTAATGCGGTTTTTGACTGCAATGTTCTGATCCAAGCGGCCACAAACAGTCAAAACGCCGCTTCGGCGTGCTTTCGGTTGGTTGAAACCAAAACTGTCAGGCTTTATGTAAGTAAAAATACTTTATCTGAGTTGGAAGAAGTATTGAATCGAGATGTTATCAAAACAAGACTCAAGTTCACTGACGAGATAATAAAAGAGTTTTTGGAAACGGTTCGCGATTCCGCCGAAATAGTAGCACACGTCCCGCATGTTTTTAGTTTGCCGCGTGATGTTGACGATGAGGAGTATATAAACTTGGCCGTTGCTTCAAAGGCTGATTTTATAGTTACCCGCGATCGGGATCTCTTGGACATAACCAGTGGTTATGATAGTGTCAGCAAGGAATTTCGACAGAGATTCAAGCAGATCAAGATCGTCGATCCCTTAGAATTTTTGAGCATCGTTGAAAAGAAATTAATAGAAGATATGTCGATAAATCCTTAATGACATTGATCCGGATCTAAATTATCCCGAGCATTTTTTCGATGAGCAGAATGACGCCGTAGGACAACGCCGCAAATATGGCGGCCATTGGTATCGTCAGAACCCAAGCCCAAACGATGCGGCCGGCAACGCCCCATTTTACCGCTGAGAATCGTTTAGCAGAACCGACGCCGACGATCGAACCGGTTATCGTATGCGTAGTTGAGACCGGAATGCCAAAAGCGGTTGCGCCGAAAAGCGTCATCGCACCGGCGGTTTCAGCACAAAATCCGCCGACCGGTTGGAGTTTTACGATCTTCGTGCCCATTGTCTTAACGATCCGCCAGCCGCCGGAAAGCGTGCCCAAAGCTATAGCCGCACAGGCCGCGATCTCGACCCAAAGCGGAACATCGGGTAATTTGCCGTCCGGTGTGAGGCTCAAAAAACCGCCGGAAACAAGCACGATCGTAATAATTCCCATTGTCTTCTGAGCATCGTTCCCGCCGTGGCCGAGCGAATATGCCGCGGCTGAAAATAGCTGGCCGATGCGGAAAACACGGTCAACTTTGTGCACCGAAACTTTGTGAAAGATCCAATAAACAGAGACCATCAGCACAAAACCAAGAGCCATTCCGATCAGCGGTGAAAGTACTATAAATGCGATAGTTTTTATCCAGCCTTCGGCTATCAAAATGGTTTCGGCTCCGGTTGTTCCAAAATGCCAAATGTATGAAAAGACCGCCGAACCGGCATAAGCACCGACAAGCGCATGCGAGCTTGATGTCGGCAAACCTAGATACCATGTGATCAAATTCCAGATGATCGCGCCGAGCAAACCGCCGAGCAGAACCAACAGCCGGTCATTTTCCGGGATCAACGTTATGTTCACCATATCGCCGCCGACCGTTTTTGCCACCGCCGTTCCAAAAACGATCACCGCGATAAAATTAAAAAATGCCGCCCAAAGAACCGCCACGCCCGGCGACAGAACGCGCGTCGCAACGACCGTGGCTATCGAATTCGCCGCGTCGTGAAACCCGTTTATATAATCAAAAACGAGCGCGACTATGATGATAAAAATAACTAAGCTAACTGTGGCGGAGTTTCCGTCCATAACAATAAGGCCGGTTAATTATGCTTCAAAACAATGCTCTCGATGATGTTCGCCACGCTTTCGCAGCGGTCGGTCGCATTTTCGAGGATCTCGTACAATTCCTTCCATTTGATCAGATTTATCGGATCGGTTTCCGATCTAAATAGATCGCCTATGGCCTTAAAGAAAATATCGTCGGCCTCATTCTCCAGGCGATGAACCTCTACAAAATGTTTGGTCATTCCGTTAGGTTTATTCAGGACCGACACAGCGGCATGGATCTCTTTGGCAAGTTCACCGATGATCCGTGCCAAATTTCGCGAAGATCCGTTAAATTCCGTGATCCCGAACATTATAACCGCACGAGCGCCGGCATCGATATAATCACAAATATCGTCCAGTGCGATCGAAAGTGTGTAAATATCTTCGCGGTCAAAAGGTGTAATGAAAGATTTATCGAGCTTGGTCGTGACCTTATGCATCAGGTCGTCGCAGGCGTGTTCGGCTTCTTTGATGCGTTTTGTGTAAGGGCCGGGTTCGCCGGCATTTTCCGCCATCATTTCGACCAAGATCAGCGCAGCTTCCTCTATCTTTTCGGTCATTTGCGAAAAGAGTGTGAAGTATTCGTCCTCGCGCGGCAGAAAACTAAATCCCATTGTTTTTCCTGTGTATATTTCTAGTCGGAAAAACAAATATATAAAACTAGACAGCAGATTGTCTATTTTGGAATTAACATTTTTGTAACCGTCCGCCGCGTGTGCCTAAAGATCGAAATTATGTTTGATAAATACGGCTTCGCGGAGATATACGTTCAATTCGCAAATATCTTTTACATAATCGCCGATGCGTTCGATGTGTTTGGCGACGAAAAGCAGGTGAGCCGCACTGGTCGTGCTGGCAGGATGTTCGATCATCAGCTCAAGTAAGCTATTGAAAACAGATCGATAATCGGCATCGATCTCCTTATCGCGCAAGATAACTTCGCGCGACAGTTTCGAATCTTCATTCGTAAATGCATCAAGCGCCATGCGGAGCATTTCCGAAGCCGTTGCGGCCATGTTCGGAAATTTAACAAAGTTCGTTATTTCCGGTTCGTTGTTCAGAATGATCGCTGCTTCGGCGATGTTGCTTGCGTGATCGGCAATACGTTCCAGGATCGGCGTGATCTTCGCAACCGACATAACAAAGCGCAGGTCGTGTGCCGCCGGCTGCTGAAGCGCGAGTATCTCGATGCTCATCCGGTCGATCTCAAGCTCCATTCGGTTGATCGCGGCGTCTTCCTCAAGCACGCGGCGTGCGAGTTCGCTGTCGCGTTCGGTCAGAGACCGCATAGCTCGCACAACAGCTTTTTCGGTCGCGCCGCCAAGCAGCAAGATCTTGTCCCGCAAAATATTCAGTTGTTCGTCAATTATTCGATGATCCATTTTAGCCAAATCTGCCCGTAATATAATCTTCCGTCAATTTTTCGTCCGGGTTCGTAAATACTTTTTCCGTGCTGTTGAATTCTACCAGTTTTCCCAGCATAAAAAATGCCGTTCTGTCCGAAACGCGCGCCGCCTGCTGCATATTGTGCGTTACGATGACGATCGTATAATTCCTTTTAAGTTCGACGACGAGTTCTTCTATCTTTTGCGTCGCGATCGGGTCAAGCGCCGAAGCCGGTTCGTCCATCAGCACGACCTCCGGCTGAACGGCAAGAGCCCGCGCGATGCATAACCGCTGCTGTTGTCCGCCCGAAAGCCCGAACGCCGAAGTATTCAGCCTATCCTTTACCTCTTCCCACAAAGCCGCGTCACGCAAAGCTTTTTCGACACGGTCAGCAAGGTCTTCTTTGCTCGAATGTATCGCGTTTATTCTGATGCCATAGGCAACATTTTCAAAGATAGATTTTGGGAACGGGTTCGATTTTTGGAAAACCATTCCGACCTTTCGCCGCAAAGCTACGACATCCGTTCCCGGATCGTAGATATTCTCACCGTCGATGATAACGGAACCGACAGCCTTTGCGATCGGGATCGTGTCGTTCATACGGTTGAAAGTCCGCAGGAACGTCGATTTTCCGCAGCCCGAAGGCCCAATAAAAGCGATCACCTCGCGTTCCGGTATCTCAATATTTATGTTGTGAAGCGCTTGGGCTTTCCCGTAATAAAAGTCCAAATTCGAAACGCTTATTTTGCTTTCCATTCGTTAATATTTCTTTCTGGTCAAAGTTCTTACGACCACGTTAATGATCAATATCAATGCAACCAGAACAAGCGTTGCCGCCCAAGCCATTGCATGCTCTACCTCAAAAGGACCGGTTGCGTAATTATATATCTGCACGGTCAGCGACGACATCGGCTGATCGTAAAAATAGTTATAGAATCGGCTGTTCAATGCCGTAAATAAAAGCGGCGCTGTTTCGCCGGTAATTCTCGCTATCGCCAGCATCGCACCGGTCGCAATGCCCGAAGCCGCCGCCGGAAGCACAATGTTCCACGAAACGCGCCATTGCGGAGCACCAAGAGCAAGAGCGCCTTCGCGCATTGTATTTGGTATCAGCCTGACCATTTCTTCGGTCGTTCGGGCGACGATCGGGATCATAATGAACGCCAAAGCGATCCCGCCGGCGAAACCGGATTGCCGTCCCATAGGGATAACGACAAGCGTATAGACAAATATGCCGATGATTATCGAGGGAATTCCGATCAGCGTATCGGCGACAAATCTAATGATATTTCCGTACCAATTCGTTCCGTATTCCGAAAGATATAATCCGGCCGCGATACCGACCGGCAAACCTATCGCCGCGGCAAGCCCGGTCATCATCGCCGAACCAAGTATCGAATTGCCGATGCCGCCGCCTTCGCCAACCGGTTTCGGCGTCTGTGTCAAAAATTCAATGCTTAGCGAGGAAATTCCTTGCCAAGCGATGTAACCGATAATTGCCAACAGGATAAGGCTGACCAGCAACGCGCACGCCGTCGTCAAACCGGTCATAATCGCGTTTATGATCCTTCGTCTGCTGTGTATAGAATTTGCCGTCGCACTAGCCATTTTTTCTCAAGTTTGGAGTTCCGCCTTTAGGCGGCCTTTTCTCGTTTGGAGTTCCGCCTTTAGGCGGCCTGCTAAAGCAGATACTCCGAACATCACGCACGTGTTCGCCGCCCGACGCTCATTATCAGCAGCTTTGCAAATGCATTTACGATGAACGTCACGAGAAACAGAACGAGTCCTATTTCGATCAACGCGCTCAAATATATCTTGTCCGTCGCCTCGGCGAAATTTGCCGCGAGCAACGAAGCGATCGTGTTCGCCGGTTCGAAAAGCGAAGGCGATATCTGCGGCGAATTACCGATGACCATCGTCACCGCCATTGTTTCGCCGATCGCCCGGCCAAGTCCGAGCACGACCGCACCCGCGATTCCCGATGCCGCGTTCCCCAGAACGATCATCGTCGTTTCCCATTTTGTCGCGCCGAGTGCGAATGCCGCTTCGCGCTGTGTCGTCGGAACCGCCTCAAGAACATCGCGGACAACCGCTGTTATGATCGGCGTTATCATCAAAGCCAAAATTATCGCCGCCGTGAGCATTCCGATGCCGGTTACGCGTCCGCCGAATATCGGCAAAAACCCGAGATTGTCCTGCAAAACCGGGCCAATGTAATTTCGTATGATCGGAGCAAGCACGAAAATTCCCCACAGGCCGTAAACGACTGATGGGATCGCCGCCAGCAATTCGACCATAAATCCGATCGGCCGAGCCAATCTTTTCGGCGCTTGTTCGACCAAAAAGATCGCAATGCCGAGCGAAACCGGAACCGCCAAGATCAGTGAAAGCAGCGATGAAACAACAGTTCCGTAAATGAACGGCAGCGCGCCGAAAACCTCTTGAGCCGGTTTCCATTCGGTGCCGAACAGGAATGCGACGCCAAATTCCTTTAGCGTCGGCAAAGAACTGCGCAGCATCATAACGAAGATGGCGGCGACAATAAGCAAAATGCTCGTTGCCGCCAACATCAACAGTCCTTTGAATAATCTATCGCCTAAAGCTCCGGTCTTGGCCAAGATCTTTTCTCCGTTATTGCTGACGCAAAGCTTTGCCGCCGCTCGTCATCGAATCGATCTTTGCTTCGACCTTTTTCAATACATCCGCTGGAAGCGCGACGTAGTGCAGATCATTTACAAAAGAACTGCCGTCATGCAGCGTCCACCAAAGAAAATCGGTAAGGACCTTTCCGCTTGCCGCATTTGTTTGGTCTTTGTAAACCAAAATATATGTATAACTCGCGATCGGATATCCGGCTTTCGCGGCCGTATCGGTGATCTGCATTCGAAGATCGTCCGGCATATCCGCTACAGTTTCGGCTGCGGCGGCGGCAACGCTTTCGGACGTAGCTGCGACAAATTCGCCGGATCTGTTTTTGACCAAAGCCGCTGTCAGGTTGTTTTCCTTCGCAAAGGTAAGTTCGACATAGCCGATCGTATTCGGCGTCTGTGTAACTTGGCCCATAACGCCGTCATTTCCTTTTGCACCGATGCCGACGCCTGTGATCCAGCTCGGTTGTTTATTCGTGCCGATCTTTTCTTTCCATTCGCTATTTGTTTTTGATAAAAAATCCGTAAACACCGCCGATGTTCCGCTAGAATCTGCCCGATAGATCGGCAGAATATCCCCATCGGGCAAAGCCGCGTCCGGGTTATCGGCCTTCAATTTCGGATCGTTCCATTTTTTTATCTTTCCAAGATAAATATTGGCGATCGTCTCAGGCGTTAAACGCAGCGGTTCTTTTACATCTTTAAGATTATATGTAAGCACGACCGCGCCGAGAACCGTCGGAATATGAAGTATCGGCGATCCGCCTTTTGCCAGATCTTCGTCGCTCATCGGATCATCTGATGCACCAAAATCTGCCGTTTTCGTGAGCAGTGCTTTTTGTCCCGCACCCGAACCGGTTCCCTGATAATCGATCTTTACATTTGGGTGAAGCTTTCCGTATTCATTCGCCCATTTTTCGTAGATCGGTTTGGGAAAGGTTGCTCCGGAACCTTGCAGGCGGATCGTTCCGCCGGTGTTTCCGGTTTCGCTGCTGTCGCCTAGTTTCTGTCCGCTGCATCCAAAGCTTAATAAAACGGCTGCTCCCAGCATTAAAATTCCAATATTTTTTATAAATAGATCCTTTAATATCATTTTCTTAAACCTCATTCTTTTACGGCATTTTTAGCCTAAAGTCGGCTGTTCGAATAAATTATACGGATTTTGTAAACGACCAAAAGCTATTAGCAAAAAAATTTAACATAGCCGTAACATCTAGTTAATATGGCATTAATATTCTCAATAAATATTCGATTTTTTTTTGTTCGCTGCGGCATATCTGTTCTGCTGTGATCATCAAAGTTGGTTGGAGACAATTATGGATCTGATAAATGAATTGGAAAATGATGTTGCCATGGCGGTATTTTTAAGGCGGCAGCATTCGAAAAACACTCCGAAGCATGAGGTTCGCGATCTTATCCGAAGACTCCAATCCGCATTGCGCCCTTTGGCTGATAGATCGCCTCGATATTTTCAGCATGAGAAGGTTTTTAACAAACCCGAACCTTCTGAATAAGTTAGATCCTTTCTTTCTCTTCTTTTTTCGATACTGTTTTTCAGCGAACGGAAATAATGTTCCGTGTCATCGAATAATCGCAAAACCGCCGATAATTTAAATTTTTCGGCATCTGGACTAAACTCATAATAGTCATGCAGGAGGGAAACTAATGAAACAGCGAACTATACGAACACGTTTGATGGCAGCCGCGATGATGTGGTCAATGGCGCTTTTACCGATCGCCGTCGCCGCTCAAACGCGGATCGATACACCAAAGAACAAATATAAGATACAAGACGATATAAAACTGGGCCGCGATGCCGCCGCTGAGGTCGAACAAAAATTTCCGATTTTGAATGACCGAGCCGCACAGAATTATGTTTCTAAGGTCGGCGAAAAACTTGTCCGTGCGATTCCGCCCGAATATAGACATTCTGAATTCGACTATAGTTTCAAGATAGTAAATGCCAGCGATATCAATGCATTTGCTCTTCCGGGCGGCCCGATGTTCGTTGATCGCGGAATGATCGAAGCAGCAAAGAACGAAGGCGAAATGGCCGGCGTTATGGCACATGAGATCAGCCACGTCGCTCTTCGCCACGCAACCGCTCAGGCAACAAAACAGAACAGCATCGGCAGTCAGCTTGGCCAGATCGGCCTAATTCTTGGCGGTGCCATCCTCGGCGGACAAACAGGTGCGCAGCTCGGAATGCTCGGCGCTCAAATATGGCAGACAAAATACAGTCGTGATTATGAAACGCAGGCCGATGTTTTGGGGGCGCGCATAATGGCAAATGCAGGTTACGATCCGCGAGACCTGGCAAATATGTTCAAAACTATTGCGGCTCAAGGCGGAAACGGCGCTCCCGAATGGCTCAGCAGCCATCCCGATCCGGGCAATCGTTACGAAAAAATAAATCACGAGGCTTCACTTTTGCCGGTTTCTTCAGATCCGATAAAACTCACACAGGAATTTTCGCGGACGAAAGAACGGCTTGCGAGTATGCCTAAGGCCCAAACGATGGCGCAGATCGAAAAAGGTTACGAAGGCGGCGGATCCGGCGCTCAAAACCCGATGAACGGCGGACGTTATTCGACACGCGTCGCAAATCCTTCAACGCGAACGCAAAGCTACAACTCAGGCAGCGTCAGTCTAAGCTATCCATCAAATTGGAAAGTTTTTGCCGGCAATGATCTGACCTTTGCACCAGAAGGAGCATACGGCGATCAAGGCATCACACATGGTGCGATGATCGGTGCATTTCAGCCGCAGAATAATAATCTGCTGACCGGCACAAAGGAATATGTTAACGGCATTCTTCAGGCGAACAGTTATCTGCGCGGTTCCGGCAGCTATCAGCGGACGACCGTTGCCGGCAGAACCGGTTACACGACAACCCTGACAGGACGTTCGCCGATCACGAATAAAGCCGAACGTGTGACCGTTTACACCGCTCAGGCACGTAACGGAAATCTGCTTTATGTGGCGGCCGTTTCGCCAAATGCCGAAGCATCGCGATATTCGACCGCGTTTCGTAATTTGGTGCGTTCGATCCGTTTGGATGATTAGGCCGGATCTTTTTATACAGATCTCAACCGTCTGCAAATGCCTGCGGTTGAGATCTTTTTTCAACTATCGTCAACAACAAAACAGCGGAAATTATCGATATCGCGGCGCTTACCAAAAACGCGGTTTCCGGTCCAAATGTCGTCCACAAAAACCCAAAAATAAGCGACGCCGGAAACACCGAAATTCCAAAAGCCAGGTTATAAAACCCATAAGCCGTTCCGCGTTTGTCGGCCTCGACCATATCGGCGACGAAAGCTTTTTCATTGCCTTCGGTCATCCCAAAATAAACGCCGTAGATAACGAACAGAACCCACGCCTGCCACGGTGCGGTAACAAAAGCAAAACCCGCATAAACCAGCGCATAAACTATCCATCCGCCGAAGATCAGCGCCTTTCGGCCGACGCGGTCCGAAAGCTCGCCAGCGATCAGCGACGCCAGAACCTTGCTGAAATGCAGAACCATCCAAAGTATCGGCAGCATCGCCGGCGCGATCCCGGCCTGTTCGGCTCGAAGCAGCAGAAAAGCATCGGTCGAATTAGATATTGTGAACAGCACGATCACAACCAGAAACTTTTTGAAATTTCCATCGAATTCGCGGAGTGAGAATTTTAGCGGTATCTCGTCATCGTCGCTCGGTTCGGGTTTTTCTTCTTTTACAAAAAAGACGATAACGAACAAACCGATGACGACCGGGATCGAAGCGAAAAGAAAGACACGACGATATTCGAGCGATGTCGGTTCATCCGGATTTGCCGCAAAATAGGTCAGCAAAATGAACGCGATGATCGGTCCGATGACCGCGCCTAGATGATCTGCCGCACGGTTAAATCCAAAAGCGAAGCCGCGCCTCTCCGGCGGAACGCTTGCCGCGATCAATGCATCGCGCGGTGCTCCGCGAATGCCTTTGCCGATGCGGTCGGACATCCGAACGAACAGAACCTGCTGCCACGTTGTAACAAATGCGAGGAAAGGCCGGGCGACGGCCGCGAGTGAATATCCGAGAAACACAGGGAGTTTTCGGTTGCCGAATTTATCGCTTAAAAAGCCTGCGAAAAGTTTTAGGATGCTGGCAAAAGATTCGGCAAAACCTTCGATCAGGCCTATGTAAAAAGGCGATGCTCCGAGCGTTAAGAACAAAAAAACAGGCAGCAGCGGATAGATGATCTCGCTGGATGTGTCGTTCAGCAAACTAACGACGCTCAGGGCGAGCACATTTGCCGGAAGGCCGCGATATCTCTGCCAAAACTTTGGTTTTTGGCTGTTTGGCGACTCTTTCATTTAGCGGTTATCTTGAACGTGTCGCAGCCGGCTTTTTGGCGGGAACCCTGTCTTTCGGCGGCGCAGAAAAGGCACTGAAATACCAAAGCGAAACTCCGCCGACAAGAGCGACTATCAGAATAACGGCAACGATCGTGCTTCGCAGGGCAAATTTAACGGTCTTTGCCAATGCTTTATACGCCACAAATGCGGCAGCCGCGAGCATCAAAAAAAACATCGCGCCGATCAGCATGCCGAACAAACTTCCGCCGCTTAACAGATCAGAAAGATCGGACAAGATCATCATTGCTGCTTCCTTTTGTTCAAGGCCTGCTCAAGTTCCTCGAACTCTTCTTCGGTCATTGACGAAGTTTCCGTCGGCAGCGAATAATCTTCGTCCGCCCACGCTCCAAAATCCAAAAGCCTGCACCGCTCCGAACAGAACGGCCGAAACTCATTTCCCGCGTATTCTATCTCTTTCCCGCATGTCGGGCACTTTACTAACAACATAAAATTCGTAAAGTTCAGATTACCACAACCCGGCAGAAACGCGACCGGTAGGAAGCGTGCCATCTGTGTGAGTAGCCCGCACGTCAGTAAGAGTAAGAGCTCTCGCCGACAGATAAGCCCTTTGTTTACACGCGGGCTACTTACACCGCTCTTTCTACAAATATGCCGCACTTAACGGAGTTAAGAACTCCGCATGTTTCCCGGCTCCAGTGGAGCCGTCTATTTGTAGCATAAAATTCCCACTAGAAACCAAAGCTCCGTAGGAGCGTCCTATTTTTTATGCCTCTCCTAACGGAGCTCGAAAATCGTCGGAACGATCTTTTCTATAAATAGGTCGCACCTAACGGAGCTATGGATTTGCTTCAGACTAAAAACTCCGGACTTAACAGATAGACAAAATATAGTAAAATAAACACTTGCCATCCGGCTGGGCGATTTTTTCATCGAAACGAACATATCGGTGGAAAATATCGTAGATAAATGGTTGGAGGATCTTAAAAAAATGAGCGAATATACGGAACGTTTTGATAAATGGCAGCGTGAAGCCAAAGAAAAGCTTGAGGACATCGATAAACAATTGGGCATTTCTGAAAAAATATCCGAAGGCGCAAAGGCCGTGGCCGATACGGCACAGAAAGGCGCCGAAAAGATAAAACACGAAGCCGAAAGATCATCTATCGGCAAACATGCCGTAAAAGCCGCCGAAGAAACCATCAAAACCGCCGAGGCAACCGCCAAAAAGGTTTGGGACGCAAGCGAACCGGTTCGCGATGCTGCATCTGACGCGGGCGGAAAAGCCGCAACGGTCGCAGGCGAAGCCGGAAAGGCGGCCGGCGATGTTATAAATGTTGCCGGAAAAAAAGCCGAGGAAGTTTTTGACGATGCCCGCGAAACGGTTGTCGGCGGAGCGGAACGCGTTTCGAAAGCTTTTAATCTGGGCGCAAGCTGGTCGCGAACGATCGATTCAACATTCAAAACGATCACAAGCACGACAAGCTGGATCACGGAAAACCCGCTGAAAGCCGCAACAACAGGTGTTTCCGTCGCCGTCGGTGCCGGATTGGGCGCGGTCTTTACAGGCATCAGTTCGCATTGGCTGTTCAATTCGGCGTTGCCGGCATGGTCGGACAAGAAACTCAGCGAACAATTTACCGGCTATCTGAAAAGTCAGCGCGAACTCATCGAAAAAGGTGAACTTAGCGAAGCCGATACCGAACGCGTAAAATTTGAACACGACATCGTCAAACAGATCGGCGCACCGCTTTTGGGAGCGTTCTCATTCGCATCCGGCGCGGTTATGATGACAAATGTTCTGAACCCGAAAACGGTTACAGGCGCACCGATAAGCTGGCTGCTCGGCGGCAATCCGCTGCTCGAAGGCGTGTGGTTCTTCGGCAACGGAATGATCTGTTTCAAAACAAGCTACGATTTCTTTATGGTCGCACTCGAAGACCACGGCGACGTTCAGAATATGGTCAAGGAGATAAAAGGTCTTTTACCGGCCTAAAGCCTAAATGATCTTTATCGGGAACGGCGTAAAACAAAGTATAAAAATAATGAGCGTCAGAACGGCAACGGCCGTTCTTTTCGCGCCGATCGGTGAATGATCCCACGGCTCCGGATGCCCGACGCGCATCATTACACCAAGTAATACGGCGATCAAAAACCCGCTCGGGCTGTTGAAATAATATGCTCCGAGAATTGCCAGCAGCGACATCGCAACAAACGCGATGCGTCCCGTCCAGCGGTGAAACTTGAAACCGAAAACCGCAAATACCGCGTGTCCGCCGTCGAGCTGGCCCGAAGGTATCAAGTTCAGAGCCGTCACGAGCAAACCGACCCAAGCCGCCGATGAAAAAGCATTTCCGACGGCAAATCTAAGATCGACACCACATATCGCCGCTATGAACTGAGTAAAAAGCGGATCTGAGAACATTATGCCGCCGGTATATTTTAATTGTTCCGGCGAAATCGTCTGTGTCGTCAGAACGCCGATGACAGCGACGGGGATAAGCGCAATGAAACCAGCGATCGGGCCGGCAACACCGATATCGAAAACTGCCTTTCGCGAAGGCATCGGCGATGTGATCTTAATGAACGCGCCGAATGTGCCGGCCGGGCCGATCATCGGCGGTGTCGGTATAAAAAAAGGCAGCGTCACATCTACGCGATAGATCCGACACGCGATGTAATGACCCATTTCGTGACATAGCAAAATAAAAAGCAGCGAACCAGAAAAACTTATTCCGTAATAGAACGTCGCGCTGTCCGTCAACAGTGAATGCACGGCCGTGTATATCAAATGCCCATAACGCGACGGCAGCGAGATGATAAAATCGACGATCTCTGCAAATGTTTGCGGGTCTGTTGTCGGCAGCGTATCGATGGCCCCGAACGGATAAAGAACTCCGGCGATCGTAGCGGTAATAAATGTGGCCGCCAAAAGGCCGATGTGTATCAACCATGTGCGAAAACGCGGGTTCCGAGTGTCTTCTGCTAAAAATTGTGAAACGTCTTCGTTCATAAAATAAAAGATCGCAAATCACAAGAATAGCTGTTCGTCCTGTGATCTACGACCTGTAAAGTTAAAAAATCCGTTTTTTTATTCGGTTACTGTCTTTGCCGAAAGCTCTTTTCCGGGTTTGAATCGGATCGTATTTCCCGCCGGGATCGGAACTTCTTTGCCGGTTCGCGGGTTTCGGCCGACACCACGTTTTCTCGGTTTTACGACAAAAACTCCAAATCCTCTTAATTCGATCCGTCTGCCGGCGGCAAGAGCATCTTTCATCGCGTTAAAAAGCGAATCTACGACCTGCTCGGCTTTTTGTTTTGGTACTCCTGTTCGTTCAGCAACCTCATTGACAATGTCTAATTTGATCATCACGGTCTCCTTTTCTGACGAAGCGTGGAAGCGAATAGCGCATAAGCATCATAATGACCTAAGTTACCATATGTCAAGGTTTTGCGGTTGCAGAAAATAGTGCAGGCAATAGGTTTTCGAAAATACAGACGGCAAAACTGTCGAATTATTTTTTTGATAATGGTAATATCAACGAGAAATTAAAATAAAATTTTGGAGAGATCGATATGCGCTGGAGAGATCAAAGACAAAGCACAAATGTTGAGGACCGCCGCGGAATGAGCGGACGCGGAATTGCCGTTGGCGGCGGCGGCATCGCCGTCTTGGTCGTGCTCGTGGCGGCGCTGCTCTGCGGTGTTGACCCATCGCAGCTACTTCAAAATATGCCGACGGAAACGCAGATAGAACAACCACAAACAGGCGCTTCCAATTCGGTCAATTCGCAGGACGAAAATTCGCAGTTCGCACGAGCGGTGATGGGCAGCACCGAAGACGTTTGGCGCGAGATATTGCCGCAGCAAGCACGCGTAAATTATACGCCGCCGACACTCGTTCTGTTCACGAATCAGGTTCAATCCGCGTGCGGATATACGACCGCTGCGACCGGGCCTTTTTATTGTCCGGGCGATAGAAAGTTATACCTCGATTTTGCTTTTTTTCAGGAACTTAAGAACGAATTCAAAGCTCCGGGAGATTTCGCACAGGCTTATGTAATTGCCCACGAGGTCGGCCATCACGTGCAGAATCTTCTCGGCACAATGGATCAGGTGCAGCGTGCCGGGAACAGCAACCGGCTTTCGGTCGCATTGGAATTACAGGCTGATTGCTATGCCGGAGTTTGGGCTTTTTATGCTGCAAAGAAAGGCCTTGTCGAAACAGGCGACGCCGAAGAAGCGATACGCGCCGCGTCATCCGTGGGTGACGATACTATCCAAAAACGGACCGCCGGATATGTTATGCCGGATTCATTTACGCACGGAACTTCTCAGCAGCGTATGCAGTATTTTGCAAAAGGAATGCAGTCCGGCGATATGCGTCAATGTCAGACATTTCGTTAGGCCTGCGTCGGTGTGAAAGGCTGTCCGTATAATTCCTGATAGATCCAGCCGAGCACACGGAGTTCGGCTGTGCACAATGTTTCCAGCCAAAAGCTCGTCAGATAAAGCCGTTTTTCCGAATTTGTCGTCAGTTTTTCGGACTTTTTGAGCGGGCTTTCCTCGGGCTTTTTCTCAAGCTTATAAGCATCGCTCATTTCGGTTCGCGTCGTGCGGGCTTCGTGCAAAGCGGCTAGAACATTGCTTAGCCAAACGTGCAGCAAAGGCTCCGTTCTGTTTTCTGCCAAAGCCTGGAAAATGCCGATAGCAAATCTGGCCTCGGCGTTCTCAAAAGGATATATGCCGATGCCGTTCGCTTCGTCGTCTTTTTGTTTCCACTGGAACAACTCTTCGGTCATAAAATGACGCATACGCGCGGTTCGTTCGTCATAGGTCAAAAACCATTCGACCAGATCGGCCAGCGAATTTGCTTCGATGTCGCCGCCGTTTGCGATCTTTAGTTCGGGCGGCAGCATTACTTCTTGTTCGGTTTCGGTCATAAAATTAATATTACATTTTCGAACCGCAAATGTCAGAACCCGGAGCGATAGCAACTAGGCTTTTCGACTGGATCGCACGCGCCCCCACATGCAAGATCGCCGCTGCTCTTTGGCAATCTAAAACCTTTAACTTAGCGCCGCCAAAGGTCACTTACGCCGTTTCCGGCGTGGCAGGCGGGTCGCCTGCGTTCCAGTCGTAAAAACTCCATTCACCATTCACAAAGAACCAAGTCGCTACCGCTTCCGGTTCTGACAAGAGCGAGCTGGGAACTTTGACAAAAAGGCGTTCGTAAATAATACTGAAATTCAAATTTGCCGTTCTGACTTTTTATATAAATATGGCTACAAACTACGTAACATGTCCGCGATGCTCCGCACAGAACACTAATCTGAATTCGCATTGCCTGCAGTGCGGCACGATGCTTCCGCCATCGCCGATGCCGATGCAGCATGTCGGTCAACCGGTTGCTCAAATTCCCGGAGCCGAAAAGAAACTGGCAGCCGGTTTATGCGGCATTCTGCTCGGCGGTTTGGGAATTCATAAATTTGTCCTTGGTTATCAGAACGAAGGAATAATAATGCTCGTCGGTTACCTTGCGGCATTAGTGATCACGGTTATCACCTGCGGTTTTGGTGTTCCTTTGTTGTTGATCCCGTCTGTGATCGGGCTCATCGAAGGCATTATGTATCTGACCAAATCCGACGAAGAATTCGTCCAGACGTATATCGTCAATAAACAACCCTGGTTTTAATGTTTACCGGAATTATCGAAGAACTCGGTTCGGTCGCCAACCTCGAACGCCATGCGGCCGGCGCGCGTATTAGCATTGCGGCAAATGTCGTCACCAAAGATTCGCACGACGGCGATTCTATTTCCGTCAACGGCGTTTGTCTGACCGCTCTCGATATCACAAATAGCGCATTTTCCGCCGATGTGTCGCAGGAAACATTGGACCGCACAACGCTCGGCAGCCTTGCTGTTTCCACGCGCGTTAATTTGGAACGAGCCGTTACGCCAATGACACGGCTCGGCGGACATATCGTTCAAGGCCACGTTGACGGCCGCGGAACTTTTATCTCCGCCGCGGAATCCGGAGATTTTTGGACCGTGCGCATCGGGTTTCCGCCGGAGCTTGCAAAATATCTTGTTTACAAAGGCTCTGTCTGTGTCGAAGGCATCAGCCTGACGGTCGCCGCTCTCGGCGACGATAATTTCGACATTGCGATCATTCCCAAAACTTGGGAAATGACCAACCTTTCCACGTTAAAACCCGGCGACGCCGTAAACCTCGAAGTCGATGTCATCGCAAAATACATTGAACGAATGATGAAAAGTGAAGAAGTTTAAAGGTTTAAAAGTGGAACGGTGAAAAAGGATCAACTCCTTTTTCACCGTTCCACACTTTCACTTTTTCACTATTTAGCGCCGTTCGCGAGTTTTCCGATAAGGGAGAACAGCGGCAGGTACATCGATATAACGATCGAACCGATCGTGACGCCTAAGAATGCGATAAGCACAGGTTCGATCATCGCGAGCAGATCGGCGATTGCCGTATCGACCTCTTCTTCGTAAAAATCGGCGATCTTGCCGAGCATCGCATCCAAAGCACCGGTCTGTTCACCGACGCCTATCATCTGGCTGACCATATGCGGAAATACGTTGGTGGCCTTCAACGGATCGACAAAATTCTCACCCCGTTCAACGCCGGCGCGAACCTTCAAAATGGCATCTTCAATAACGACGTTGCCGGCCGTTTTTGCCGTAATGTCCAATGACTGCAAGATCGGTACGCCTGATGAAAGCAGTGTCGATAAAATTCGCGAAAAACGAGCTACGCCAACCTTGCGCAGAATGCTGCCGAAGATCGGCGTTTTCAAAAGCAAAGTATCTATGTGCCAACGGCCGCGTTCGGTCTTGTAATAATATGTGATGCCGACCGCCGAACCGATAATGAATATAAGCAAAGCCAAACCGCCCCAACCGGCGAGAAAGCTGCTTATTCCCATAACTATGCGCGTAGGAAGCGGAAGCAATTCGCCCGGTCCGAGCAAACCTAAAAAGATCTGTTGGAACTGCGGAATAACAACGATCATAATGATCGCGATGGCGGCGATAGCAACACAGATGACAGCCGCCGGATAGATCGAAGCCGAAACAATGCTTCGTTTTAATTTAACAACCTTTTCGATCAAGGTCGCCAATCTTTGCAGGATCAGATCGAGCACACCGCCTGTTTCACCGGCTTCGACCATATGCGTATAAAGCGGATCGAAGACCTTTGGGTGTTTTTCAAGCGCCGCATAAAGCGTCGTCCCTTCTTCGACATTTTGCCGCACCTGCCGCAGTACGTCTTTGAAAAATGCGTTCTGCTGCTGTTCGCCAAGAATATCGATACATTGAACAAGCGGCAGACCGGCATCGATCATAACCGAAAATTGACGTGTAAAAACGGCCAATTCCTTGGCACCGACCTTTTTGCGGCGGCCGAGCTTCGGGATCGAAACCACGCGGCCTTTATCCGAAGCCTGTGTCATTACGATCTGTTCGCGGCGAAGCAGTGCACGCAGTTCATCTTGATTTGCGGCTTCGCGTTCACCGGAAACTAATTCATTTAGGCGATTTCTTCCCTTATATACAAATGTTGGCATTGTTGTTCTATGCTCCTGTAAAATTCAGATCTTTAACGTACCGGCGGACGTTGGCCGACCGGCCTGCCTTGTGCGTAAGGACTTGCGCTTGGCGGTGCGGCTCCGGGTTTGACCTGTCCGCTGTAAGATTGGTTGAGTCCCGAACCGCGTTCGATCAGTTCTTTTAGTTCGTCGGCATTTGACGAACGCTGCATTGCGGTATCGAGCGTTATGAGACGTTTGTGGTGAAGTGTCGCCAATGCCTGATTGAACGTCTGCATTCCGAATTTATCCTGACCGGTTTGCATCATCGAATAGATCTGATGGATCTTGTCTTCGCGGATAAGATTGCGGATAGCGGCATTTGGTACAAGGATCTCGAGAGCCATTACACGGCCGTCGCCGCTTGCTTTCGGCAGCAGCGATTGACAAAGAATTCCTTCCAGCACAAGTGAAAGCTGTGTGCGAACCTGTGCCTGTTGTGCCGATGGAAAAACATCGATGATACGGTTGATCGTCGAATAAGCCGAATTCGTATGCAGCGTTGCAAAGGTCAAATGACCCGTTTCCGCGATACGCAGAGCCATTTCGATCGTTTCCAGGTCACGCATTTCGCCGACGAGCACAACGTCCGGATCTTGTCTAAGAGCCGTTCTCAATGCCGCACCGAATGAATGCGTATCGGCCGCGACCTCACGTTGATTTACAACGCAATTCTTATGATTGTGAAGAAATTCGATCGGATCTTCGATCGATAATATGTGATCGTGACGTTCCTCGTTGATCTTATCGATCATCGAGGCAAGGGTTGTCGATTTACCCGAACCTGTCGGCCCAGTTACAAGCACCAAACCGCGCGGTTTTGTACACATATCGGACACGATCTTTGGCAAACCAAGATCTGAAAAGGTCTTTATCTCATATGGGATCGCACGAAAAACAGCTCCGACCGCGCCTTTTTGATTAAAAAGATTTGCACGAAAACGCGACATTCCTTTTAATCCGAATGAAAAATCGAGTTCGAGGTTTTCTTCGAAACGGTGTTTCTGCGCATCGGTCAGAACTGAATAGGCAAGCCTTTTTGTGTCAGCCGGTGTTAACGGGCCAAAGCCGGGAAGCTGCGAAAGATGGCCGTGCACTCGGATCTGCGGTGCAGAATTTGTGGACAAGTGAAGATCGGATCCGCCGGCATCTGTCATTTTTCTTAACAGTTCGGGCAGTGTCACTTGTGATTGGGCCGTGGCGGGTTGTTCAAAGCTCATATGTTTTAATAGGAAGGTATGTAAGGCGGAACACGGCTTTTTGCGGCCGGCTCCGCCGATCGTTCAAGAGCTATTCTCTCGTTGATGCCTGCTGCAGCCGCTGCGGGCTCCGCTGTAGAGAAGCTATCATTTTCTCGGATTCTTCAGCGATCTGCTCCGCTGAATTCGTGCTCGATCTTGTTGCTACGTTATAGATGCGTCCGCCGGACTCCGTGAAATAAAAGAGTCTGGATTGTACGCGGCCGCCGGCTCCTTGTGTTTGAGCAACAACAACATAAACGGTTCTTCCGCCGATGTTCTTTTGATAATCATTAACGACCCAGCCATTCTCTCGGATCATTTGATTGATTACCTCGCGGCGAAGCGATGTTGTCGCAACACCGCCGATCGTAGAAACTCTGCGATTCGTATAACGTTCTTCGACAGCCGGGCCGACAACGGAGACCGATGCCGTACCGATAGGCGCGCCGCTGTAATTCTCAACCTTGTAGCTGACTTCCTGAGTCGTTGCTTTTTCCTGATTCAAGCTCGGCGGAGTACTTACTGGCGTGGTCTCGGCGACCGCCATTGTTTCTTCCTGCCGCGATACCGGTATGCCGTGAGTCTTAGCCCAATTCTGAGCATCTCTCATTCCTTTTGCTATCTGAGATTCTCTGAGATTGGCAATACGCATTTGGCGCAGACGAAGCGAACGCCGCGATGACCTGGTCTTTTTCTTTCGTTTTTCCTGAGCGTTATAAAGCTGCCACCAGCGTTTTGAATATTTCTTTACGCCTGTCCAGGATCGTTTCTTTTTCTTATACTTACGGACCTTTTTCGGTCCGGCTTCGGCATATTCCGTCGCGATCGGAATGATCATGCCTATGCCAAAAAGTAACGCTACCGATAATGCAATTGCCCTTACCATATTTCCTCCAATTCTTACGCTACGGTCTCTTTAACGACCTCTTCGATCGTCGTGATGCCTTCGCGCAGTTTACATAGACCGGAGCCGCGAAGAGTTATCATCCCAAGCTCTATAGCTTTGCGGCGCAGCTCGATCGCACTTGCTCCAATAATTATCAGTTCTCTCAGATCGTCTGTGACTTCCATCACTTCATAAAGACCGACGCGGCCTTTGTAACCAGTTCCTAAACATGTGTCGCAGCCTTTGCCTTTATACAGCTTCAGGTTCGGCGCTTCTTCTTTTGAAAAACCGACCTCTACCAGAACATCCGTCGGCACGCTGACCTCTTCCTTACAGTTCTTACAAATGCGGCGGATAAGCCTCTGAGCCTGGATCAAATTGACGCTGGTTGCCACAAGGAACGGCTCGATACCCATATTCACAAGACGCGATATTGTCGAAGGCGCATCGTTCGTATGAAGCGTCGATAGAACCAAGTGGCCGGTCAACGCGGCTTTGATGGCGATCTCGGCCGTTTCGAAATCACGGATCTCGCCGACGAGGATGATGTTCGGATCCTGACGCAGAAACGAACGGAGCGAAGCGGCAAAATTTAGCCCGATCTGTTCTTTCATCTGCACCTGATTGATGCCTTCCAAATTGAATTCGACCGGATCTTCGGCCGTCATAATATTTGTTTCGGAAGTGTTAAGCGTCTGTAATGCGGAATAAAGCGTATTCGTTTTACCCGAACCGGTCGGGCCGGTGACAAGCACCATACCGTACGGGTTTGAGATATTTCGCTGAAATTTTTCAAGGCTTTCAGGTTCAAAACCGAGCTTTGTCATATCAAGCATCAGCTTGTCTTTATCCAGCAAACGAAGCACGACCTTTTCGCCGAAAAGCGTAGGCAAAGTCGAAACACGAAAATCAAGTTCGCGCGAACGTTCGTCCACGCGGACCTTGATCTTGATGCGGCCGTCCTGCGGCAGACGTTTTTCCGAAATATCCAGCTTTGCCATGATCTTGAGCCTGGAAATAAGCGGATCGCGTATGCGAAGCGGCGGATGCATAATGTCATAGAGTACGCCGTCGATACGAAAGCGTATACGGAAATCTTTTTCGTATGGCTCGACGTGAATATCTGATGCTCCGCGGCGAAGCGAATCGACCATCAGGACGTTAACAAGACGAACGACCGGCGCGTCTTCACTGGCGCGGGCAAGTGTGGCCAGATCGATCTCGTCGTTCTGTTCGATGACCTCGAGCTCGCCTTCATGATCGCCGAATTCGAAATTTTCGATATCGACATCAAGATCGCCGTCGGAAATTTTATCCGAAGTTGTTTTCCCGATCTTGAGACCTTTGGAAAAACCGTTTTTCAGATGTCCGTTCTTTCCGTTCTTCGTTCCGGCTTTAACCGATTCGGCGGTCGCGGCTATGTCAAATATGTCTATCTGTCTGGAATTGCTGTAATATTTGCCGACAGCCATCTGGATCGAGGCTTCGGAAGCGATCACCGGTTCGACGTTCAATCCGGTCATGAACTTTATATCGTCCATGGCGAAAACGTTCGTCGGATCGGCCATCGCAAGCGTAAGCATTGCGCCTACTTTCGAAATAGGAAGGACAGTGTATTTGAGCGCCACATCCTGCGAGATAAGCTTGATCACACTTTCATCTATCTGAAAAAGATCAAGATTTATGGATGGAACTCCGTATTGGCGTGATAGGACCGTGGTGATCACATCGTCCGTGATTATCCCGAGTTTAACGAGATTGGAGCCTAATCGGCCGCCGCTCGTTCGCTGGTATTCCAGCGCATCACGCAACTGTTGCGGCGTGATCAGGTTTTCGCGGACAAGTATTTCCCCTAATTTTGATGACATTTCTTTCTATTGACCCCGCGGCCGGAAACCTATTTGACCGGCGGGAAGTTGTGAAGATTTTCTATCGGCTTCTTAATAGAGGGATGTATAGCCAACAATGATTAACATTGTTGCAAACTAATAATAGATGTTTGGCACTTGTGTGTCAACATTTTCTTTTCAGGATGATGATTTATTTTCTGATGTGAGGAAATCTATTGTTCGCGAGCCTGCTGTTTTTTTATCTGTACGATGAAAGATCGAACCGCTTGAGCTTCGACGCTGTCGGGGAAATTTACAAGAAAATCTTCGTAAAGCTTGATCGCTTCGTCAAAACGGTGCTGTTTTTCGTAGATCAAGCCGAGTATTTGATAGATGATCGGAGCATCGGGAGCCGTATATAGCTGCTTGGCGGCGGTCGAAAGATATTTTACAGCTTCGGTTTCGGCCGCGTCTTCGGCATTAATATCTACCTCGCCGGCAGCGATCTCTGCTCGTTCCTGATAAAGCAAGCCGAGTCCGGCATAAGCTTCGGGCTGATAACCTTTGCCTTCTGTTATAGCGCGCTTGAAAACCGCGATAGCCTTATCTTCTTCGCCAACCTCTTTCAAAATACGGCCTTCGATCGCGGAAACTTCTGCAATGCCGGGCTTTATTGCCTTTATGTCCTTTATAGCTTTTACGGCTTCGTCATATTTACGCGCGTCTGAAAGCACGCGGATCAGCCCGATGTGTGCGTTGATATATGCAGGTTTTATCTTTATCGCTTCGCGGTATGCTTCGATCGCTTTGTCGCGGTCGAGTTGAGAAAGGCGTTCGGCTTCCTGAAATTTGAGCTCGGCCTTATCGGTCGTCGGCTTTAGTATTAGATCTACGGAGTTTTGAGCTGCGGTCAATGTTTTCACAGCTTCCGCAAAGCCGTCTGCTCTTACCTTTAAGATACGGCTGCCGGTCTTTGGTAATCCGATCTTTAATATTCCAGCCTCATTGGTTTGGCCATACTTTACATTATCAACCCAGATAGTTGCCTTCGGTTCGGTTTTGATGGTAACCGAACGGAATTTTGACGTTTGACCGGCCGCAGCGGCTGAAAAAACCAATATCGCGGCCAAAAACATATAAAATTTAGAGGTTCTGATCTTCATCTCTGTTACGAGTTCGTATATCTTTATCGGATGAATTTCCTCCGGCAGCCGTTGCCGTGTTTGCCATTTTCTTATGTTTCTATTCACCTGAATTCTTTATATTATTTTACCGATCTCAACATCAGCCGCATAATGTGATCGAATTTAACTTGATTTTTTCGCACCGGAAACTATAATCAATGATTCGTGGCTGGGTAGCTCAGCTGGTTAGAGCGCGGGATTCATAACCCCGAGGTCGGGAGTTCAAGTCTCCCTCCAGCCACCACTAAACTTAACAACTTCTCAAAGAACTATTTGGATCCGTATCATTCAACATATTCGGAAAATTAAACCCTATCAAGAATATTCTCAGTATTTTCAACTTTTATTAACCAAAACCCATCACCTATCGTAGGGAGACGGTGAGGGGCGTGGGTAAAAATATTGTCAATTTTTTTACTTGCTTGCGGGACGGATATTTTGTGTATCTTTCTTGTCAATGGATCTATCTCTTCGACACCGTATTTTTCAATCAACTCGGATACTACAGCTTTGCTTAGCATCTCAATCTCATCGCGAGTAAGAGTGTGATTGGAGGTTGTTAAATCCTTGATAATAACCCAAAATTCAGTTTCCTCATCTAGTAAGGAGAGCAAAAATTCCTGAACCGTTTTATCTACAAGTTTTCTCATTAGATCTATTTGGCGTTGAATCTGTTCGTGTTCTCGTCTATCGTCGGACTGCGAAACGCCTCCGTGCAGCTTTCCAGTATTGTGGTCAGCAGAAGTATCTGCGGTTCCTCTACGGTTGTATGTGGAGCCAGTAGAATTTACGTCGACTACTTGTGAACCCTTTCATCTAATAGATATCCCAGTTCGCTTCATTTTTACAAAAACTCTTGTAATTGTTACGGAGCAAAAAAGTTGCGTATGATTTCCCTACAACAAAAAGCTCTACGGCCCCTAACCCTTTCGCAGGCATTCCTATAGCCGTGACACATTTCTCTTCAAAACCCCGCCTTTTACAAAATTCTCCAATATATCTGGAGCGATCTTTCAAAATATTGTCGGCCTCACCATCACCTTTACGTAAGATAAAAATGAGCTTCGCGTCTGGATCTTCTCTTGTTTCGTAAAATGCATTATCAATATTCCTTCTTCCTTCCTCACAGTCCGTTGGCCGCATTATTTCTTGCGTCTTAGACATGGCAGTTTGAGCATTTATTGATGTCATCGACACTAAAAGAACGGCCATTGTGAAAAGAAAACGCGAAGCATCAGAACATTTTAGTGTTAGACTATCGTAATATTTTCTCATATAAAATTCTCCGTATTTTTAGAACGTCTGCCGAGTAGAACCTTTACAGACATTAACTCGAATCAACGATCGTACATCCATCATGAGACTTGATTCTGCGGACGTATAGTCGTGAGTTGCCTATGTCCTTTCTACCATGTATTTAGGAGCATTTTTCGCTTTGAGTGCGGCATTCCTTGCAAACGTCGATATTAATAAAAAAGCAATCATATATGATTTCATTTTCATAGAGAAAGCAGTTCGCCGATGTTATCGATGGTTATATCAGCCGGTGGATATTTTGTCACTTCTTTTTCATCTAGGGCGTAATGGCCTTGGCGGACAAAGACGGTCGTTACGCGGTCGTGCCAGATGTCTTTTATTGCAGTGAGTATCCGTATTTTGTCGTCAACAACTATGTATTTTTCGGCCGGATAGCGTCTTTCGACGTCCGCGAGTTCTTGTTCTTTGTGGACGTATATCAAAATATTGCCTTCGACGGCGGCAAAGATCCCGGATGTTTCGATCTTTCGCGGCTGAAAAACGACATCGCCGTCAGTCAAGATAACAACCGGTCCGAGCTGTCGGCATTTTTTTAAAACCTCGAATGTTTCCGGATAAACGCGTTCCGAAAAAGGATAATTTATCAGATAATTTGAAACGGCGAGCAGATGCGAATCATAAGGATACGCCAGCCGATATTCCTGCAGCGCGCCGAGGTAATCGGCGTAGCCAAGTTCCGAACGTATCTTTTCAAATATCTTCCAATAACGATCGCTCCGCTCGGCTCCGACTTCCTGCTTCAAAAATACGCGCATATCTTTGGTCACGGTGTCGTGATCTAGCAAAGTGTTGTCCACGTCGAACAAAAATACGGTTTTGGCGGTTGTCATATATTTCAGTTAATACTAACCCGACGCGGCTTTTTATACCAATATTGTTTCATCTATAAAACTATTTGCCATATACACAACTTTCTGTTATATTTCATTTTGTGGAATTTCGTCGGCAGATGAATTCCAGGATCTTTGAAAATTAAAGGATGAAACTGTAACAGTTTTGTGACAGATCTGTGACACTATTTACTTGTTACACCCAAAACACGGATTAAGCCGCGTCGTTTCAAACACTTACGCCTGTAACAGAAAGAAACTACTTGAGACTATTTGAATCGAGGCCTAGCTCGTCAATCGCCGATAGATATTCGGCATTCGCTCCGGCAGCGACAGCACATCGTCGATTATCGTATAGCCGACATCGCCGTAAAGGTCTTTGAGTTCGGCTTCGGATTCGCGGTCGATAGTGATGCAAAATGGCGTTATGCCGCTGATGCGTGCTTCGTGCAGAGCCTCGCGAACGTCTTCGCGGGCATAACGCGCGTCGCCGTAATCGTGATCATAAGGACGGCCGTCGGTAAGGATTATCAAAAGCTTTGTCCGGCTTTCGCGCACCAAAAGTTTTGCGACCGAATGCCTGATCGCCGCACCGAGCCGCGTGTTGTTCTGAAATGTAATGCCGCCGATGCGGCGTTCAACCTCTGCTGAATATTTTTCGTCAAAATCTTTAATGATGTAAAATTTCACATTGCGGCGGCCTTCGCTGGTAAAACCGTTTATCGAATAAACATCGCCGACGGCTTCGAGCGCTTCGCTCATCAGAACAAGGCCTTCTTTTTCGATCTCTATTATCCGGCGGCCCGGAAATGTATATGGCTGCGAAGGATTTCGCGTGATCGTTCTGGCGGTCGATGAAGATTGGTCGAGCAGGATCGAAACCGCGACGTCGCGGCGTTTGCGTAGCTTTTTCGTGTAGATATTCTCAGACTGGCGGCCGTCGGCCTTTCGGTCGATGACCAGATCGACGAGTGCGTTCAGGTCGTAATCTTCGCCATCGATCTCGCGGTTCACACGCGTCAGATTTTCGGGTTTCATCAGTTGAAATTGATGCCGAACCGAAGCGATCACGCCGCGGTAACGCGACCGAACTATCTCAACAAAGGTTCTGTCGCCTTCTTTCACTTTCTTTTCGATAACGCGGCTCCAGCCGACGCGATGGTCGCGAAGTTCGCGGTCCCATTCGTCATAGGCAAATGCAACGTCGCCGCTTTCCAAAGCCTGTTCGGGCGTTTCGCTGTGTGCCCAGGCTTCGGCTCCCGAAATATCATCGGGTTCGCCTTCTTCATCGGTGCTGTTCCAAGCGTTGAAAAGATCTTGGATGTCTTTGCGGTCTTTCGGTTTCGGTTCCTGCTTTATACGATCTTCTGTAATGGATTCTCCGGCACTCACATCCCGATAGATATGATCGCCGGTTTCTTCGTCGGTTTCGCTTTCGGTGTCCGTGACATTCTCATTTATCACGTTTTGGAACAGCGAATAAACACGACTTGCCGCAATGATCGAATCGGCGACATTCGAATTTGGCGAAACGAGATAACGTTCGATTATCGTTTCTATTTCTGAAACGATCTGGCCGTAAAATCTTTTGGCATCATCGGTCGCACCGCCGCACAATGTTATTTGAAAAAGCAGCTCGAAAGGAACTTGTTCGACCGGAAGATCAAAAATGAACGGCCGCTTTTTTGCAAGCAGGTCGCGCATCAGATCAAGATCCTTGCGAAGCCCGCGGTAAACGCCGCGCAGACGCAGATCGATGCGCGCATTTTCCATCGTGCCAAAGATCTTTCGGGCAAGCCGCGGATCGGGAAATTCATTAAGCACAACGCGATGATCCGAATCTTTCGGAAGCTTGGCGGTCCTTATTTTCAAAACCTCGTTCGGCCCGACACGCTCGCCTGATTGAACATCTTCTATATAACCGGCCAGCGAAAAAGCGTCACGAGCTTCAGCGGTCGAATTAAAATATTCGCTGATATCGGCAAAAACGGCTTTGAGTTCAACGGTGTCCTTATCAAAAGTTCCAAATTCTATCTGGCCTGCGCCGTGTGCGGCCAGCACTTTGTATAAACGAAAATCTGCTTCGTCATTGCCAAATTCGCTGATCGAAGCCGGAAGCCGTATAGTTCTGCCGTCACCGATGTTCGAAGCTGAATTTTCATCAGCGGTCGATTCGATCTCGATCTCGCGGCCGGTCAGACCTTCGATATACATTCGCAGCACGGATCGGATCGATTCGAGCTGAAGCCCGCGTTCCGATGCCAGCAGAAAGCTGTTCGATTCACGCGTTTCCAGCGCAAAATAACTGCGGCTAGCCTTAAATGAACCTTCGGAAAATTCGCTGATACCGTTCTCGATCCATTTTTGAAAATGTTCGGAAGACACGCTTCGCAGGGCGTACGCGCTAGATCGAAACGCCGCCAAAGCCGATTCACCGTCCACTTTGGCAACATTATCGATCAAACCCAAAACCTTTTCGGCCGCCGCCGATATTCCTTCGGGAAAAGGTATCGACCGCATTTGCGCAACGAACCTCGGCGTGGAACGGAGAAAAGCGATAAGCGGCGCGTTGCCGTGTTTTGCGATGGATCTGACGACGTTGCACCAATCATCGAAAACGGCGTGGATCGATGACAAGACCGCATTGCCCGACGTAAGAAAATGCATCGTAACGCTGCCGCCGAATTCGAGTATGAGATCTGCTTCTTTCAAAAGCCGCTTTGCATTAGCTGCGGAAATGTCCTTTAGCGATGCCGGAAGCTGCGACCAAAGATCAGCAGTCATGCCGCCGGTCCGATTCGCAAAATTGGACGCAAGCGAAAAAACGGCTTCGGAAACCTGATCCTGCTCATCACCAAAGTTTGCCAAAGCCAACGCAACACCCGGTGTGTTCTTCAGCAGTTCGACGCTGTGTTTGGCAGAACGATTCGCAAGTTCAGATGCGAGCCTGAGAACTTTGCCTAAGAATTCTCCGTTATCCAGTTCCCCGGCAAGTTTCGGCAAAATCTCAAGAGCCGCTTGCGCGGTCGAACTTGAAAGAACTAGCTGGCGTGTAATTATCTGAAATGCTATCGCACGGGATTCTTCCGGCAAAGCCGCAAGCCAATCCACACCTCTTTCAAAAAACAATGATCCGCTTTCAACATCGGCCATCGCGATACGCCGGCCGAGTTCGCCCCAAGCACGCAGATCGGCAGCCGACAAAACCTTTGCCGCCTTTGGAACGGCTTCGATAAAATCGCGGCTGACACGAAGCGAAACGGCGGCGATGGCCGCGCTCGATTCAAGCGCCGCCCGCTTTTTTTCCGTCGGTAAACGGCTCAGTTTTTTCGCTAGTTCGGCAAACGCCGCCTTTTCTGTCGGTGAATTTTCTTCTTCGGCCACACTTCGAGTTTAAAAGGTCGCCGACGGCAAAGCAATCGGCAAGGCAAAGGTTAGTTTGCACCGGATTTTATGTTAGAATTCAATCGCTTTATCAATTGATAAAACCGTGATCATCACGAAACCATGCAAGGACGGTATATATTTATTATGGCTGGAAAATTTGAATTAAAGACCGCAAAAAATGGAAAATTTCACTTCAATCTCAAAGCCGGTAACGGCCAGATAATTCTCAGCAGCGAAATGTACGACACAAAATCCGCGGCTGAAAATGGGATCGCATCGGTTCAAAAGAACGCTGGCGACGATGCACTCTATGAACGAAAAACGTCCGGCAAGGGCGAACCATATTTCACATTGAAAGCGGCGAACGGCCAGGCAATTGGAAAAAGCGAAATGTATTCGTCGGCTTCGGCAATGGAAAACGGTATTAATTCCGTAAAAACAAATGCCGCCGGCGCACCGACAAAGGAAGTTTAAACGGTTTCTTATTAACCATTAAAGCCCATGCATTTTGCACGGGCTTTTTTCATTAAAAATAAATGACAAAGCAACGCACACGGATCGGCATAGAAATCTTGCTCGGTAAAATGATCGGCTTATTGAAAGGCAGGCGCATCGGGTTGGTTTGCAATCAGGCTTCGGTTCTGCCGGAAACTTTCGCGCACGCGGCCGACGCATTTCACGAACACGCTGACATAAATTTGACTACGCTTTTCGGCCCGCAGCACGGCATTCGCGGCGATGTGCAATATAACATGATCGAAACGCCGCACGTCAAAGATCCGCGAACCGGCATTATGGTCTATTCGCTATACAGCGAAGTCCGCGAACCGACGGAAGAAATGCTGGCGGATGTCGATGACATCGTCGTCGATCTGCAGGACGTCGGCTGCCGCATCTATACGTTCGTTTATACGATGGCAAATTGTATGCATGCCGCAAAAAAATACGGCAAGCGCGTCGTCGTATGCGACCGGCCGAATCCGATCAACGGCAACGACATCGAAGGCAACATTACCGAAGATGAATTCACATCGTTCGTCGGACAATTTGCTTTGCCGACACGCCACGGCATGACGATCGGCGAACTCGCACGAATGTTCAACGAACATTTCGGCATCGGATGCGAACTTGAGATCGTCGAGATGGAAAATTGGTCGCGCGAAATGTGGGGCGACGAATGCGGCCTGCCGTGGATCTTACCTTCGCCGAATATTCCGGATGTCGATACGTGCGTCGTTTTTCCGGCGACCGTTCATATCGAGGGCACCGAACTCAGCGAAGGCCGCGGCACGACACTGCCTTTCTTTTTGAATGGCGCGCCGTTCATTGACGCATACGATTGGGCCGCGGAACTGAGAAAATTCGATCTGCCCGGCGTAGCTTTTCGCGAAGCATATTTTCGCCCGACGTTCTGCGAGTTTGCCGGAGAAACTTGCGGCGGTGTGCAGATCCATATCACCGACCGCGAATTGTTCAAGCCTGTAATAACCGGCATCGCAATGGTAAAAACCGCCTACGATATGTATCCCGACAAATTTCAATGGCGGCAAAATGCCTACGAATATGTCTTTGATAAAAATCCGTTCGATGTAGTAACAGGAACCGACAAAATAAGAAAAGCCATCGAAAGCGGCGTCGGCTTGCGTGAGATCGAAGCCGCGTGGAGCGAAGGTATTGACAGCTTTCGCAAAGACCGCGAGAAATATTTGCTGTATTGATTTAAAAGTAATACTCTTACTTGTAGGAGTATTACTTATGAAAGTCACATCTAAAGGCCAGGTCACCATCCCGATTAAAGTCAGACAAGCTCTCGGCATCTTTTCGGGAACCGAGGTCGAGTTTGTCGTAAAAGGAACTTCCGCAAAACTTGTAAAGGCAAAACGAAAGAACGGAGGGCTTACGCGCGGCGAAAGGGCCGTGGCACACCTAAAAGGTCGGGGAACCGGAACAATGACTACCGACGAGATCATGAAGCTTATGAGAGGTTGGAACGAAGAAGATGATATTGATCGATAGTTCAGTATTGTTGGATATTTTTACGATCGACCCGGTCTGGTTTGAGTGGTCATCAAAAATGGTCGCATCTCTTGCCGATAATGAGGATATCGCGATCAATCCGCTTATTTATGCGGAAGTATCGGTAAATTTTAATTCACCCGCGGAACTCGACGAAGCTTTTCCCAGACATATATTTTATCGTGAGCCGTTGCCATTTGAGGCAGTATTCCTTGCGGGAAAAGCTTTCGCAATGTACAAGAAGCGAGGTGGTATTAGAACTTCGCCGCTTTCTGATTTCTACATCGGAGCTCACGCCGCCGTCGCCGGATTCGACCTCTTAACGCGCGACCCGCGCAGATTCAGACAATACTTTCCGACGGTCAAGATCATCGCGCCTGAGTCATCTAATCAGTCTGCTGATGCGTAGAAAGAAAATTGTTTCGAATGCGCAAGGTCGGTCCAAGTTCCGCTAAAGGTCATCCCGGACAGCTTGCCCGATATATATCCGTTGTCCTGAACCCGCCTATGCGGTCCTAATTCGTTGTCGATAACGGTCGGCGAAAGTACGCGTTCCGTCAGGTCAATTCGATCCTTTTCATCATCTCCACTGATCAGGAGAGCGTCTCCATACCGAAGATAGGCATAGAAGCCGCGATAGTACGTGGCATACTGATTCTTGTCGTGAATACCCAAAACCATCACGATCGGATACGTACCATTGACCGTGCCACTAAAAAGCTGCGGCAACTGCTCCGATCTGAACTTAGAGATATCGGCGCGGTCAACGCCAAAGAGAGCTCGACCATAGTCATTCAAATATCCCTCAAAGACCGGAAGGGAGAAACTAACGGTCATATCCACGTCGCTAATTAACGATTTTCCCAGCATATTCCACCCATCGATCACTATCGCTTGCCGTTGAATATAGAAATCGGAAAGATCATCATATTCAAAACTACCGAGAACACCGAGAAACGCATCCTGCTCGTCAGGCTCTACTTTCTTTTCTACTTCTTTGCGATACTTCGCAGATCGCCGTTTAAGTACTAACTCGTTAAACATTAGATAGCCGTCTGGAGTAAAAAGATCTCTTAGCTCAATACGGTCTCCGTTTCCGGAATTGAAAGTATAGTACTTAACCCTATAGTGAGTAGTCGCACCGGAACTGCTTTCGTTAAAGCCCAGCGAAATAACACGACTGTTGTTCGAATATATACTTGGCGACATGGCAAACTTTCCGCCATAGATACTTCCGTCATTCGCTTTGGCCTGGTGAAAGATGTTCGACGAAACCGGATATTTGCTGACAAAATAGAGCTCCGTTAACTGGAGGAATTGATTGATACGCGTCGATGTTTTGTTGGCCCTTCCGTTAGAAAAGATCGGAAATGAAAAGCTATCTCCATCGCTGATCATTTTCGTTTTGAAATACGCCGGGGTAACACAAAATGCCGAGGTAGAGAAGATCGCAACGACCAGAAGACCAACTGCAAACAAAGCTTGTGAAACCCTTTGGTAAGAAAATCTTTGCGCTTTATATTTCATACCGATTATTCGACATGGCTAAAACCAGCCACCTTTCTTCTTTGAGCCGCCGAAGATGCTGCCGAGGACGCCGCGGACAATGGTGTTTCCGATCTGGCGGCCGATGGATGAACTTGCCGAACGCGCGACGGATTTCGTGATGGATTCGGCCAAAGTGTCGGGTGCGCGTGCGGCGGCTTTGGCGGCTTTTTCTTCGGCTATCTTTTGTTTTTCCGCTTCTTTTTCGGCGGCGGCCTGTGCGTCCAAAGCGGTTCTTTCCTCGGCTTTTTTCGCCAGGATCTCGAACGCCGATTCACGGTCGATCTCTTGTTCATAAACACCGGCGACAAGCGACGAGCTGATCAATTGGGCACGCTGTTCAGGCGTGATCGGCCCGATCTGCGAAACCGGCGGCACGACGAACGCTCGGTCAACCATTGTCGGAATTCCTTTTTCATCCAAAAGCGATATCAGAACCTCGCCGACGCCGAGTTCGGTTATGGTTTTGACCGTATCGACATCCGGATTTTCACGAAAACTTTTTGCCGCGACCTTTACGGCTTCCTGTTCTTTCGGCGTGTATGCGCGGAGCGCGTGCTGTACGCGGTTGCCGAGTTGGGCAAGCACAGAATCGGGAATATCGGCAGGGCTTTGCGTAACGAAATAAACGCCGACGCCTTTCGACCTGATAAGTCGAACGACCTGTTCGATCTTATCGACAAGCGCCTTTGGAGCATCGTCGAACAAAAGGTGAGCTTCGTCAAAAAAGAATACGAGCTTTGGTTTATCCAGATCGCCGGCTTCGGGCAGCAGTTCGAAAAGTTCCGAAAGCAGCCAAAGCAGGAACGTCGAATAGACCTTTGGCGAATTTATCAGATCATCAGCGGCGAGCAGATTCAGAACACCTTTGCCGCCGACCGTCTGCATAAAATCCTCGAGCTTCACGGCAGGTTCGCCAAAGAAAACCTCGCCTTGCTGTTGTTCCAACTGCAAAAGACCGCGCTGTATCGCGCCGACCGATGCCTTTGAAACATTGCCGTATTTTGTCGTCAGTTCATCGGCGTTCTCACTTACATAAATAAGCATCTGCTGCAGATCTTTTAGATCCAAAAGCAGCATTCCATTGTCGTCGGCATATTTGAACGTCAAGGCAAGTACGCCTTCCTGCGTGTCGTTCAATTGCAGAATGCGGGCAAGAAGTATCGGTCCCATTTCGGAGATCGTCGCACGCAGCGGATGACCTTGCTTACCGAAAACATCCCAAAGCGTTACAGGCGAACCTTCGAATTTTACATCGGTAAAACCCAGCATTGTCAGGCGTTCGCCGATCTTTCCGGACATCGAACCGGCTTGGCTTACGCCCGTCAGATCGCCTTTTATATCCGCCATAAATACCGGAACGCCGCGTTCGCTAAAGCCTTCGGCGATGCGTTGTAGGGTCACGGTTTTACCGGTTCCGGTCGCACCGGTGATAACGCCGTGGCGGTTCGCCATATTGCACAGCAATGAAAAATCAATTTCGTTTTTTGCTACTAAAATCGGTTCGGTCATAATGTTCGAAGGTCGCCGGACACATTATGCTCCGGCCAAAGAGTAATTTTTCAAGGAAAGCTTTTTCGCACCTAGTTTAGCCGAAATGTATTCCATTCCAAAACGCTGCCGACGCCGGATCATTTTTATTCTTGGTTTCGCATTTCCACATTGCCGGATTTTCCGCTCAAAGCCTTATCCGGCGACACATCTATTAACAAATAAAGCTGAATTCTTTATGATTAGAAATAATGATATCAATGAAATTTGACAAACATTTTCCAATCAAAAAGCTCAGACCCTACATCAAATATTTTGTAGTCTCGGAGAATGAATTGGAAAGTGAATACAAAGTATTTCCATCTTCGGGTTTGGTTATCGGTTTCCAATATAAAGGACAACTTATTTCGATAAAAGACGATACAGAAAACAAACTGAAATCAGCAGGAATTACGGGTATTTCTGACAGCTATAAAATCTTTAAAAATTCGATTGGCATCGGAACGATTTTAGTTTACCTCACCGAAATCGGTTTTACGCATTTTGCTTCGCACCCGGCCAACGAACTTTTTAATTTAAGCCTTTCGCTTGACGATATTTTTGAAAAAAACAAAGTGCAAGAAGTGGAAGAAAAATTAGCAGTTTCAACCACCGACAAACAACGAATAAAAATCGTTGAACAGTTCTTGCTATCTCAGCTTAAAGACGTTGAAACCGACAAACTAATTGTTGAGGCAGTAAAACTTATCTATCAAAGTAAAGGAACAATCAGAGTAAAAGAACTCAACGAAAAATTATTCATCAGCCAAAGTCCATTTGAAAAGCGATTTAGAAAAGTGGTGGGAACAACTGCTAAAAAATTCGCTTCCATAATTCGTTTCAATTCGGTTCTCGACAATCTGAAGGAAACCAAAACGCTGACAGAAATCTGCTACGAAAACAATTTTTTCGATCAGGCTCATTTTATTAAAGATTTCAAACGATTCACGGGCGACCCACCTGAAAAATTTAAACGCTTCTTGTAGAAAAACGATTTTTTACAATTACGGGTGTCGTCAGCATTGTTAGTTTGTATCGTAATCAGAAAGCAAGCAAACTATGAGAAAAACGATCTTAAAATCAACGATCATTTCGCAAGTCTAAGCATTATGATGCGTGTAATTCAAAAAATCCATTAACTATTCAAATAGAAAAAAATGTTTACAGTAGAACAAATCAGAGCGGCTCACAGTAAGGTAAAATCAGGTGCAGACTTTCCTTCTTACATTAAAGAAATAAAGTCGTTAGGCGTTACGCATTATGAAGCTTATGTTACAGACGGACATATTGATTATCATGGCGGAAGCGATCATACTGCAAAAGTGCCTGCAAAGTATGACCCGTTGATAGTTGCTGACACTGCCAAAACTGAACAATTTAAGGCTGAGTTAATTGCCCATCAACAAGGTAAAACGGACTTCCTGACTTTTATTAAGATGTGTGCGGATTACGGCATTGAAAAATGGGAGATCTGTATGGACAAAATGACCTGCACTTATTATGACACAGCGGGGAACGAAATTTTAGTAGAAGAAATCCCGCAATAGAAACCGATTACAACGGCGCTTGTTAAATACAGGAACAAGCGAAATCCTGCCCACCATTTGATGATTTCAAACGTCCGTCATTTCCAAATAGCAACTGACTTTGCTGTGTGTCACTTAAATCGAAATTTCCATATAAGTTTTCCGGGTCATTCTTTCGCAACGGCATTTTTGAAGAAACGATAACTTGCGGCGCGGCATTGATTAAATCAAGCATTTACTTGATAATCAATAGTTTTGATATTATCAAATGCTTGTAGGGTTCATTCGCCGCGTTCGTGGGTTGGTTAGAAGCACGCTGGCGAAAATATACTAATAACTTATTATGAACGAATACGTAATTTATTTAGCGCCGGCTCTCGGCATTTTGGGATTGCTGGTAATGGCGGTCAAATCGGCTTGGGTCAGTAAGCAAGATGCCGGCGACGAAAAAATGCAGACGCTTGCCGGACACATCGCCGACGGCGCAATGGCTTTTTTGAAAGCAGAATGGAAAGTGCTTAGCATTTTTGTTCTGATAACGGCCGCATTGCTGGCTTATTCCGGAACGGTTCACGAGATCGGCGGCCGTCAGATACATTCAAGCTGGGTGATCTGCATCGCGTTCATCATAGGCGCCGTTTTTAGCGCAACTGCCGGTTATATCGGAATGAAGGTCGCGACAAAAGCGAATGTCCGCACAACGCAGGCCGCACGCACAAGCCTAAAACAAGCTCTAAAAGTTTCATTCACCGGCGGAACCGTTATGGGACTTGGCGTTGCCGGTTTGGCGGTGCTCGGGCTGGGTGGTCTGTTCATAGCTTTTCTGGCAATGTTCGCCGATCTCGGTGCAAATCAGGTCAGAACGGCCATTGAAGTTTTGACCGGTTTTTCGCTCGGTGCCGAATCTATTGCGTTGTTCTCACGCGTCGGCGGCGGTATCTATACAAAAGCGGCTGATGTCGGAGCCGATCTGGTCGGAAAGGTCGAAGCCGGAATTCCCGAAGACGACGTTCGCAACCCTGCGACGATCGCCGATAACGTAGGCGACAATGTAGGCGACGTTGCCGGAATGGGCGCCGATCTTTTCGGTTCATACGTTGCGACGATCCTTGCGACAATGGTGCTTGGACAAGAGATCAAGCTGACGGATGCGTTTGGCGGAATGTCGCCGATACTTCTGCCGATGGTCATCTGCGGGTTGGGAATCGTTTTTTCGATCATCGGAACTTTGTTCGTCAAGATCAGCGATGAAAAATCGAGCGTTCAGAACGCGCTGAATCTTGGAAACTGGGCAGCAATGCTTTTGACAGTCGTTGCTTCATATTTTGTTGTAATGTGGCTGCTGCCGGAAGGTTCGATAACGCTTCGTTCGACGACATTTAATAGAAATGGTGTTTTTGCCGCGATCGTGGTCGGAACCATCGTTGGCGCGATAATGAGTTTTGTTACAGAATATTACACCGCCATGGGCAAAAAGCCTGTGATGTCGATCATTCAGCAATCTTCGACCGGCCACGCAACGAACATCATCGGCGGTTTGGCCGTCGGGATGAAATCAACCGTTATTCCTATTCTTACTTTGGCTGCCGGCATCATGGCTTCTTATTATTTTGCCGGATTGTATGGCGTCGCGATCGCCGCTGCGGGAATGATGGCAACAACCGCGATGCAGCTTGCGATCGATGCTTTCGGGCCTATCGCCGATAACGCCGGCGGCATTGCCGAAATGAGCCAACTTCCGCCGGAAGTTCGCGAACGCACAGACAACTTGGATGCGGTCGGCAACACGACCGCCGCGACCGGTAAAGGTTTTGCCATTGCCTCCGCCGCTCTTACATCGCTTGCTTTGTTCGCGGCTTTTGTCGGCATCGCGGGCATCGACCGCATCGATATTTACAAAGCAAATGTGCTCGCCGGTCTGTTCGTCGGCGGTATGATCCCGTTCATTTTTTCGGCACTTTGCATTCAGGCCGTCGGTAAAGCGGCGATGGATATGGTTCAGGAAGTTCGGCGGCAGTTCCGTGAAATTCCGGGCATTATGGAATACAAAGCTCAGCCGGAATATGAAAAATGCGTCGCGATATCGACCCAGGCTTCGCTTCGCGAAATGATGCTGCCGGGAGCTATCGCTTTGATAACGCCTGTCGTCGTCGGTTTCATTTTCGGCCCGGAAGTTCTAGGCGGACTTCTTGCCGGCGTCACGGTTTCAGGAGTGCTGATGGGAATTTTCCAATCGAACGCCGGCGGTGCCTGGGACAACGCCAAGAAATCTTTCGAAAAAGGCGTCGAGATCAACGGCGAAATGACCTTCAAAGGCTCCGAGCCCCACAAGGCATCCGTCACCGGCGACACCGTCGGCGATCCGTTCAAAGACACATCAGGCCCATCAATGAACATCCTGATCAAACTTATGTCGATCGTATCTCTGGTCATCGCACCATATATCTTCGGCATCGGACAATGACGCATGAGTTAATAAGAACTAATTGACGATACTCATCTACATTATTGTTGGGTTGATAGTTGGTGTAATACTTTTTTGTCCCATATATAACGCTGGCGGGCCATATTATCGTGGCCTGCTTTTGATCTGGTTGAGATATCCTCTGAAAACCGGTGGAGGAATTAGCGATATACTAACTCCTGACATCAACTGGTTTCAGATCGTAAAATGGGCAGATCCACTGTCTTTTCGCCACTTCAGAGATAACTATGCCGTCGATCGTCGATACGTTTATTTATATCAACGCCTCGATGAATTCGATGTGCGGACGTTTAGATCAATGGGAAATCACTTTTATTGTGACAAAAACAATATCCGATACGGCGATGGTTTGATTAAAAAGCAACTGGAGCCGCAAGGACCTGTAGAAAGTTTTGATCCCGACACATTTCAGAGCGTCAGAGCAGGTATTGTTAAAGATAGATCGGGAACTTTTCGTCGAAGCGGATTTTCAATGGGTCAATCTGAATTTAATAAATACTGGCAGTACGACATGAATATTGACGTTTACGTTCGGATTGAAAGTTAATCATACAAAGCGGAACCTAAATCCACAAAACTGAAGGCGACTACTCTTTAACAAGCTTTCAGCGGAATCAGCCTATCGAAATTCTAAGCATTTTCCATTAGCTTAATAAACCTTTCAAACAGATTCCGGCCAAGAGCTGATTCCGCGGAAACGAAATTAGCTTAGCTTCTTTCTTATTTCATCAAAAAGTTCTTCGACAGTCACTATTAAAGCTTCTCTATCGAGTTCATCCTCGTCAGCGGCAAACGATTCATACCGATATTGAACTGCAAATAGATTTAGATCTACTAGATCCATTAAACCTGAAATGTCTTCGCCAAGTTCATTTAATATATTAAGAAGCGCCATCAGATCGTGCGTCTTAGTATAAAAACCGTCGAGCGAGGCGATCCTTGCTTTTAATATTTTTTCAGCGGCTTGTTGAGCGTGAAAGCCGAAAATTTCATCAGTGAAAAAATCCTTTTCAGGATTATCAACGGCGCTTTGCAGCATACCTCTGAGTGCGCGGATATCACCATAAGCCATCGCGAGCATATATTGCGCGTGGTCACGGTCGCTCATAAAGTACGCGTCCTTCGGCTAGAGCATGATGTATTACATGGTTCGATGAGTTTCGCCACCGCATTACCTCGGTCGGAGTGAAGAACAGTACATCAATGGAAACGCCAACATTCGGCAGACTACGTCGAATGTTGCCGACATGTCGCCGCCGATTCCATGTTCCGACCTTTGCCGGCTCACCGATCACAAGAATATCGATGTCCGATTCGTCCGTACCCTTTCCACCCGCACGCGAACCTAAAAAAATAACCGAAAGCGGGTCGGCGGTGCGGACGATCGCTCCTGATATTTTATCCAGAATTTGATTGGAGATCCTTTCCATTGCCGAAATCAGTTTAACACAGAAAAGGTGTCGTTCGTTTACGTCCGAAGTCATTGAACAGCGATCAGTCGCTCTAACGAAATCAGTTCGAAATGAAACGAGGTTCGTTGTGATATCGAATCATCCGAACGCTCAGGATACTCAAGAGTAAAGCGGCCAACTGCAATTACATCGGTCGGCATATGCGTCGAGCCTTTCAATTCTTTGAGCTTTTCCCAGGTTTCATCGACTTTGGGTTTGTAAAAGGTGACAGCGGTTCTGCTGTCGTCAGAAAGGTCGTTGTAATATTTCTCATTACAGGACAAGTCTTCGAAAAATATACCGTGCATAAATTGGCCTATTTTAGCTTGCATCTTCACGATCTTTCGGTCGTATCTCTTTGGCGAATTCCGTATGTCGCAATAATTTATGAGTGGTAAACTCGCAACATCAACATCATCGAATCTCTCCATTGATCGATGGAAAAATACGTAATAAAGAACAAAGACAAGCAAGACGGCTATTGCCGCAATAATGAGTTTCGACCGTGGCATAGCTATTTTGACATCAACTCAATAAACCGCTCGAAGAGATACTCGCTGTCGTGCGGGCCGGGAGCTGATTCGGGGTGATATTGGACGCTGAAAACGGGCAGAGTTTTGTGGCGAAGTCCGGCGACGGTGTGGTCGTTGAGGTTTATGTGGGTTACTTCGACATTGTCCGGAAGCGAATCGGCTTCGACGGCAAAGCCGTGGTTATGCGCGGTTATTTCTATCTTTCCGGTTGTCAGATCTTTGATCGGCTGATTGCCGCCGCGGTGGCCAAATTTCATCTTATACGTCGAACCGCCGAAAACTTGACCGAGTATCTGATGGCCGAGACATATGCCGAACATCGGCACGGAACTCGTCGTAAGTTTTCGTATTTCCTCGACGACATTTTTCATCGAAGCCGGATCGCCCGGCCCGTTCGATAAAAATATGCCGTCCGGTTCCAAAGCCAAAACCTCGTCTGCGGATGTTTCGGCCGGCACGACAGTAACGCGGCAACCGAACTTTGCAAATTCACGCAGGCTGTTCGTTTTAACGCCGAAATCATATGCCACAATGTGAAATTTCTCGTTAGATAATGCCGGATATTCAAAACTTTCCCTGACCGTAACGGCGGTCGCGAGTTCGCGGTTCGCCATTTCCGGCGAATCCAAAATGCGTTTCAAAAGGCTTTCTGCATCAAGATCGACGGTCGATATCGCCGAACGCATCGCGCCTTTATCCCTAATATGCCGAACCAAAGCACGCGTGTCTATATGCTCAATACCGATAATATTATTTGCCATCAGATATTCGGACAAGGTCGATGTCGAACGCCAGTTCGAAGCCACGCGACTTGCTTCGCGGACGATCAAACCTTCGGCCCAGGGCTTTCGCGATTCGACGTCTTCTTCGTTTACGCCGTAATTTCCGATCAGCGGATATGTCATACAAACGATCTGGCCGGCATAGCTCGGATCGGTCAATATTTCCTGATAACCGGTCATCGATGTATTAAAGACCGCTTCGCCAAAGCATTCGCCATCGGCACCAAAAGACGCACCATTGAAAGTGCGTCCGTCCTCTAGAACCAATATCGCTTTTTTATTTTTATTCATCCAATTAAAAAAAGACCATGCCTATTCTTCGATCTGCTCAGGCTTTTCCGGCGGCGAAGGAATATCATATTCGCCGTGTTCCAAAAACCCTGCGCTTGACGGCCGCCAATATCTGAAAAATGCTTTTCCGTATATATATTTTTCGGGAACCAAACCCCAGATACGCGAATCAGAGGAATTATCCCGGTTGTCGCCCATTACGAAATAATAATGTTCGTCCACCGTTTTGATCATATTCTCGCGCAGATTCTTGTTGTGATCGGCTTCTAGGTACGGTTCGTTCAGCAGTTTTGAGTCAATGTAAACATGGCCGCCGCGGATCTCGACCGTTTCGCCCGGAAGCCCGATAATGCGTTTTACATAACTTTTGTCCGGGTCGCTCGGATACCAAAAAACAACTATGTCGCCGCGTTCCAAATGTCCCCAACTAACGCTGTTCCATTTATAATAAACAAGCTTATTTACCAAAAGACGTTCGCCGTCATGAAGCTGCGGAACCATCGAGGTTCCTTCGACAACGACCGGCTGTATCGCAAAAACACCGAACAATATAAAAACGACAATGATCAGAAAAACATCGCGGACAAGCCGCAGACTCTCGCTCCAAATTCCGTGGCGTGCTTCTTGCCGCAGCCGCACAACCTCGATATCGCCGTCATCATCCGGCGAGATCTGGCCAAAGTGGAATTGGTTTTTTTTACGAGTTTGGAACATAATTGTCATCTGTTAAGATGCTTTGACAGTAAAGAACAGTTCGCCTTTCCCAATTGTTAAAATTAGCTGTCAGCGAAGTTTTTGTCAATGAATACCGAATCTTTGAATTGTTGAGAGCGAAAATGAATGAATCCGTCAGGCCGTTATTTCCGGCTGCTGAAAATTACACATATTTGAACAGTGCCGCGGTGGCTCCGCTGCCGACACCTGCTGTCGAAGCGGTCCTTTCGCAGCTTCGCGATGTTTCGGAACATGGTTCGTCACATTATATGAATTGGATCGCGACAAAGCAGCGGGCACGCGAACTCATTGCGGAAATGCTGCACGTTCGTGCCGAACAGATCGCTTTTATGCGAAACACATCTGATGGTTTTGCATCTGCCGCAAATGGTATCGATTGGAAAAAAGGCGCTAATATTGTCAGTTTTGAGAACGAATTTCCGGCAAATTTTTACCCATGGCGAATGGTTCGCGATCGGTTCGGTGTCGAGCTTCGGCTTGCACCCGAACGCGGCGGCCGTATAGATATGGATGAATTTGCTGCGATGATCGATGCGAACACAAGACTTGTCGCGATCAGCGCCGTGCAATATGCTTCCGGGTTTGCCGCCGATCTCGAACGCATCGGCCGTGCCACACGCGATGTCGATGCTCTCTTTGCGGTCGATATCATTCAGGGGTTTGGCGCGAGAGGCTTTGATCTTCCGGCGCAATATGTCGATATAGCTTCAAGTGCGAGCCACAAATGGCTGTGTTCGCCCGAAGGCTGCGGCATTTTATATCTGTCCGACCGTGCCCGCGAACGCATCGAACCGACGCATGTTGGTTGGATCAGCGTCGAAACGCCATGGGATTTCGAAGACACGGAGCAGTCTTATAAACCAAATGCGCTTGCCTGGGAAAGCGGCACCGGAACGTCTTCGTTATTTTACGGATTGGAGCAAAGCCTTAAATTATTAAAAGGAACCGGCCTCAATAATATAGAAAAATATTTAGACGAACTTAGCGAAACGCTTTGCGATTCGCTCGCCGGAAAGGATTACGACATTATAAGTTCGCGCGACCCGAAAGAAAAATCGGCCATCGTCTGCATAAAATATCAAAAAGGAATGCACAGCAGCGAGATAGCCGAAATATTGGAAAAGCAAAATATAATTGTTTCACCCAGAGGCGACCGGCTTCGCATTGCACCGCATTTTTTCAATAACGTTTCGGATATTGAAAAACTTGTCGCCGCTTTGCCGTGATTATTCGCTCAGACCGTCCAAATTCAAACGCGTAAGCCCGCCTGCATCTGAGAACGCAGTGCGGACCAGACGTTTTCTTTCACGAAAACGATAGAAGATAAAGCCGGCTCCGATACCGATCAAGATCGACGATACAAGCCCGAGAACTATCCAAAGAACGGTTGCGATAAAAATATCGCGCGTCGTCGAAACAAAATGCCGCTCTAATTTTTGTATGAGATACGGATCTTCGCCGAGCCATTGAATGACCTTTTCGTATTTAACCTGTTCTAGGATCGAATTTGCAGATGCTTCGTCCGGCGAATCGAACATGAATGCGTTGTAATTTCCGACGCGCCGGTAATATATCGGTGCCGTGCCGCTCAATTCAACCAATCTGTTCTTTATATTTATGTCCGCTTCAGTCGAACTTTGCGGCGTTGTGTATTCAACGATGAGCAGTTTGCCTTCCGGATAAACCGCGGTTACGGCTTCTGTGCCGCCTTGAAAATCGATCAGATCAAAGACCGGCCTTTCACCGAGAGCATTTTTTAGATCGTTCTCATCAAACACAAGAACGGCATTTGAGCGAACCGATTCCCAATTTGGCAGGTGCTTGATCAGAACCGGAATTCCGTCAGCTTCGGAAACTTCCTGCGAACGCGTTTCATTTGTTTTCGGTTCTTTTAACGTTTCTTGCGCAGATAGGCCAAAGAACATTCCGAGAACGAAGATCGCCGTGACAAAATACAAAAACTTCCATCTTGCCGTCATATCAATAATTTATCCACAAAAACACATTTGGCGCCATATGCCGAATATTACCACTTTTCGAAAATTTGAGGCAATACAGTATTGATATGATACATATACCAAATCGTGTAAACCTGCCTTTTAACGACGATATTCAATGCTGAAACTATCTTTTGATGAAAGGCGAACACAAAAGTATGCCTAATAAAAATGGAACAAAATAAAGGTTTTTCAGTCTAATTATATATAGAAGCTATTAGAAAAGCTGATTGGCACAGCAATTGATATGATATTCGGCAGAGAGGGGGAAATGTTATGACAACAGAAACATTAAATTATCCGGCAATACATTCTGATACGAAAGCGAAAGGCGGCAAAGTAATTGATATCTCGACGGCGAAAGATTTCGATCTGACGCAAGCGGCCGCGAAAGGCGATATGGTCGCATTCGAGGAACTTTATCAGCGGCATCACCGACGCGTATATTCGATATGCCTGCGTATGCTTCAGAAAACTCATGAAGCAGAAGACCTGACACAAGATGTATTTATACAGCTTTATAGAAAGGTCGGCAGTTTTCGAGGAGATTCGGCTTTTACGACATGGCTTCATCGTATGACGGTTAATCAAGTTCTGATGCATTTCAGAAAACGGAACGTCAAATACGAAAAAACGACGGAAGAAGGCGAAACGCCGGAACAGATCGAGATCGGAACATCCAATCCGTTCAAGATGCCGATCGTTGACAAGATCGCTTTGGAAAACGCCATCGAACAGCTTCCGCCGGGATACAAGAACGTATTCGTTCTGCACGATGTCGAAGGTTTTGAACACGAAGAGGTTGCTCGGATCTTGGGCTGCTCGGTCGGAACATCGAAATCGCAGCTTCATAAAGCTCGGCTAAAACTGCAAAAGCTTTTGAAGAAAAAAGCTAATCCGCGTTTGATAAACGCAACGGTATAAATTTCTAATGGCAGTACTGATTTGAAAAAGCTTCTCGGAAACGAGGAGCTTTATTTTTACCTTTCACCGGTTCACATTTCCATCATTTTCAGATCGATCCCTCGTCTTTCGAGTTCCGCAACGAATTTTTCCGGGTCGATGGCTTTTTCCTGCGGAACGGCTCCGTTCACAAGCACATCGCCTTTCGCCATCATTTGAGCGATTATCGAAGCCGGAAAAGCGGTCGTCCGCATCATTGCCGAAAGGCCGGTGCTTTCGTCCTGTTTATCGACTATGTCATATCTGACGCGCGAAATTCCGGGCACTGCCTTCTTTGATCCGACAACCTCGACCCGTACTAATACAAGATCAGGCCCATCAGCCGGAAGATATTTTTCTAGCAGCGCGCCGAAAACCTTTCGCGGCGTGACCTTTTGAAAATCGGCAAGGATCTCGTCGCTTGAACATAAACCGAGATCGATCATTGTCTTGAATTTTTCGCAATGTCCGGCGTAACGTATGGTTTTGTAATCGAGTTCTTTTATTTTTCCTAAAAAAGTATCAGGCAGTGTCGATGTTCCGCCCGATGTTTGAAAAGCTTCGAGCGCGGGAAAACCATCGAACGAAAGTTCTTCGATCTCGGTCATCGATCCGACCTCGGTTATTTTTCCATCGCGGATGACACGAGCCGCTTCGATGTATTCATTTATCAGACCTTCGACCGAAAAGACCAATTGATAATTCAATGGCGGCTGAGGATCTTGCGGCAAACCGCCGACGCGAATGTGGATCTCATCGACCGCATCGAATCTTGCGGCAGCATGCATCGCGAGTATCGAAACCATTCCCGGAGCCAAACCGCAATCCGGGATTATGTTCACGCCGGCGGCTTTTGCCTGTTCGTCAAGCGCCAGCTGATCGTCAACAACGTAATTGTTACCGCCGAGGTCGCAAAAATTCGCACCGGCTTTAATAGCAGATAATGAAAGAGGCAGATTGTACCAATAATTTACGCACGATATAACCGAATCGTGTCCGCGCATCAGATCGACCGCTGCTTCGGCGTTTGCCGCATCGAAATGTTTTACGATAATATCGCCGCCGATCTTTTCGGCTGCCGATCTGGCTTTATCCAGATCGGAATCTGCGATGGTCACGCTGCTGACATCCGGCGAATTATGGATCAGGTCAAATGCCGCGCCAAAGCCCATGCGGCCTGCGCCTAAAACAAGTATCTTCATATGGAATTCTTCTTTCTACCAATCTTCGTCGTCGTCCGGAGATTGGCATGAAAGTTCGCCGGCCATTTCCCAAACCTTCGATTTCCAGACACGCAATCCGGAAACAAGATTCATGGCAACCTGCGGATGAGCGGCGTTTCGTTCGAGACGTATGACCTCGGCCGTTACAGTTACCTCGTCTTTGAGATTTTCGGTTACTGTAAGTTCGACCTTGGTTCCGACGGTCGGCAGTTTTCGTGGAAGATAAACTAAGGTTCCATTCGGACCGACATTTTCCGTTAAGCCTTCATCCATAACTTCCGCGCCGTTCTCGTCTTTCCAACGAACGCGGATCGGGAATGAAGCGGCATGTCGAGAGCCGTGGCGGCGGTCTTGCTGCATAGAATTTTCCTCGATAACAGGTGTTTGATCTAAAGCCGTTTTTGAGTGGTCTTTCCACTGAAACGCGCCGATAGTGTATCAGAAACCAATTTAAATCTCACGCCTAAGCTCTTTGTTTTACACCAATTGCATATTTTATAAGGGCTTATGGCCTTAATATCGGTGGACAGACCTTGCTCTATAATGATATTCTCTCAAAATGTTTTGGCCACTGTAGGTCAAAAACAGGCGGAAATGAATTCGCCGAAACGGTTTCCGAACTTTTGCAATTTTAAGTGTTGGCTGACGGCGATCCGTCGATCGATGTTTTTATAAAGATCCAGGAGACGTATAACTAGGAGTATTTTAGATGAAAAACCTCATTAGAGGAGGCGTCATTCTGTCGCTTTTAGGCTTGTTCGTTGTTTTTATTTACGCACAAGTTGAGACAGGAACCGCTCCCGAAAAAGAGAATAATTCGAAAGACGTAATTTTAAAACAAGTAATTATTAAACCAACAGTTATTGCAACGCCGGAAGTTATTAAAGAAAAGGCGCAAGATAAAAAAGAAGAAGCAGTACAGGATAAGAATTATAAATCAAAGGTAGAAAAAACAGCCTTGGTCCGCAAAGCGGTCAGCAAACGAAGCTTTGTCGCCACGGCATATTGTTTGAAAGGAAAAACCGCTTTGGGTCACAAGGTCCGAAACGGCCTGATCGCCGCCGACCCGAGAATTTTAAGGCTCGGCACAAATGTTAATATCGATGCTGGTTCCTATAGCGGAACTTATTTGGTATCCGACACCGGCGGAAAGATCAAAGGAAATCGGATCGACATCTGGATGTCGAGCTGCTCGGAAGCTAGACGATTCGGAAGAAGAACGGTTCTGATCTACCCAACGCAATAACATTTTACAATTAAATAATAAAAGCCGCTTCGGGAAACCAAAGCGGCCTTTTTATTTGCTGAAAACAGATCAAATATGCGGCAGAACCAACTCCACATTTTCGATCTCCGCTAACGCGGCAAGGTTCTCGATCGGAATTTGTCCGGTCAGAACCAAGCCTTTCTCCGAGGTCAATTCAAAGCCTGCGGCTTTTAATGCATCCGTCAGTTTCGCATTTTTGGCCTTTATCTGAATATCGATCGAAGCTTTGCCGTCTTTTACGAATTTGCTTTCGTTATCAGATGGAGTGAAGTTGTTTACTTCCAAACGCCTCACAACAGCGTAAAGCCAAAAATGCAGTTTCTGAGCGGCACGGAGATCTTTTTTATCGTTCTCCGATAGCTCGGCGGTCATTTTTTCAAGCGTTCCGCCTTCGACCTTTGTTTTGCCGAATTTGTAGCTGATGATCCCGCGAACCCTTACCGTTTTATCGCCGATCTTTGTCGGTTCAAATTTTGAAGCAAGAGCCGCGGTTTCGGATGCTGGCCGCAAAAGCGGATGTCCAGATATAGTTTTCGCGACCATCACATTTCCGGATTCATCGATCAAGACCTGAACCTGGACAATGCCGTCTGCATTTGCTGTCTTTGCGGCCGCCGTGAATTCCGGCAATGGCAATGTCTTCGTTCGACCTTTTACCAAAGGTGTAGATGTATTATTTAATCCGCCATTGCGGAAGTTAACCACTTCTTGGCCGTCAACTATAAACGTATTTTCTGCACCGGAAGATCCGTCGATGGTAAAGCCGCCCGATTTTTCTTCGGGACGCGTTCCCGGAGTTACTCTCAGTATTGAACTGAAATTTTCGCTTTTCGGCAATATCGAAATATTTGATGCATTTACCGCTCCGCCGTATTGGGCATTAAAGTTTGTTCCGCTACCCGAACCGCTTCCTGAGCCTGTTCCTTTGAACGTTTTCTGTCCTTGTGTTGCGGCAGGTGCAGCCGACAGACTTGTCATTATCTCAAGCCTCCGAAACGGTGAATCGGTTTCTCGACTACTTCCTTCCGGAAGCTGGACCGGTACTTCGACCTTTTTCGAATCGCCTGTGTAATTTACAACTCGGTCTTCGACCACCACGAACGACGTAAATTTTGTCAGCAGGCGAAATTCTAAACCGAGCTGTGTGATCAATTGATCCGTTTCTTTGATCTGGCCTTCGACGGCGGTTTCGCCATAAGACTTTGAGGTAAGATCATCGATCCGCGTTCTCGCCCAAAGCGTCGCAAGTGAATCGTTCTTCGGGTCGCTTTCCGGGAAATTCACCTTTATTTCGCGCGAATAATTCTGGCCGGCGATCGTTCCTTTCAAACGAATTGTGCCGCTGGCTGCACCGTTGTAACGGCCGTTGATAACAACCGGTTTTGCCGAAAAAAGATCGGGAATTCGTGTCGGATAAATATCGGCGACCGGCATTCCGTTCCAATCTATCGAGATATTTGTCAGAAGCGGTGTGCGTACGCGTTCGTAAAATTTCTTCGCCGCCTTTGAACCGTCGCTTTCCAAAGTTACATATTCGGCTTCGCCTTTCCCGGCCTCTGCCATTTTATCAAGCAAAAATCGGTTAATACTGTTGCCGATGCCGAACGAGAAAACTCGTGCATTCGGATATTTTTGTATCTCCGCGATTATCTCGTCCTCATTTCCGATGTATCCATCGGTCATAAAACAAACAATGCGCAGATGCTCCTGCGAAGCCGAAGGTTTTAGAGCGGCCGTAATGGCTTTCATCATTTCCGTTCCGCCGCCGCCGCTGCGTCCGTCCAAAAATCGCTGGGCTTTGTCCAAATTTTCGCGGGTCGCGGGAACCGGTTCATCAAACAATATTTCTGTGTCTCCGGCAAATGTTATCAGGTTAAAAGTGTCGTTCGGATATAAGCCTTCCAGCGACAAACGCATCGCTTCTTTTGCTTTTTCGATCGGAAAACCGTACATCGAACCGCTTGTGTCTAAAACAAAGACTATCTCTTTTGGCGTGCGGTCCTCGCTTGCGATCTTGTCCGGCGGCTGCAGGATCATCGTAAAAAATCCGCCTCGCTCATCACGGTGCGTTAGGATCGCGTCTTCGATCCTTTTTCCGCTAACGTCATAACGCAATATAAGATCTTTATTCGGTATGGTTTTAAGATCGGCAAGAGTTACCTTTGAAACATTTGGCGAATAATTCACCTGATCGATGCGGTGCAGTTCCGAACGGATCGATTCGATCGGAACGCCGGCGTCTATATTGACCTCGACCGAAATATCATGTCCGGCGCGCGTTTCGGCGATCGGCGGAGAAACCTTGGCGGCGTCTTTTACCGAACTCGGGTTATAACGCGGGCCGATCGTCATCGGAAAAACAAATTCATAAGAACCGTCTTCGTATTTTAATGTTTCGACATAACTGATCTCGATCAGTATCTTTTCGCCGGGCATAATGTTGGCAACGGCTTGGGTAAAGATGTTCGGCCGTTCCTGATCGAGCAAAGCTGCGGTTTTGCCTTCGGACTTTGCCGTTTCGTAAACCTTACGGGCATCTTCGCGTTTCATTATCTGCGAACGGATCCTGCGGCCGCCTACGAGCATTGTCATTTCGTCAACCGCCGAATTTTGCGAAAGCGGAAATCTATAAACCGCTTCGATCGGTTCTGTGAACGTATTCTCAAATTCCTGAGTTACGCGAACGCGGGCAATAAAACCGCTTATATCGGCCGTCACCTTGGTATTGTTTAGTGGACAAGAACCAAGTTCGGTGCCGTTCTTATCGACCGCAAAAAGCGATCCTTGTGTGATATCTTGGGCAAATGTGCTAAAAGAAAGCACACATATCCCAAGCAAAATTAAAATATTTCGCATACAAATCTCCAATTATCTTGTGTGTTTTTACAAAAGAGAACCGGCCGGTCTTATCTGCTTAGAGACACGAAACACAAAAAAGGTTTCTTTTTGAAGAAAATTATTTTTCATCATTGGCGTTGAACTGCGGCGAATGATCCAAGTGCAAGCCCTTACACCATAAAAAAGCCGAACGCTCGATTTTTCTCGAGAGTTCGGCTTTGGGATCATTGATGACGGACACAAGCTTTAGACGTGTGAGAGTTTTTCGTATTCGTCGGAAAGCGTGCGAAAAGCGATGCGGTCATTCTTTAGGAATATTTCGATGCTGCTGTCCTCATTGACATCGCCTTGGATCAAGGCTTCGGAAAGCTCGTCCTCGATATATTTTTGCAAAGCACGTTTGAGCGGCCTTGCGCCATAGCTCCGGTCAGCGGCGGTTTTATCTATCAGCCAGCGGCGTGCTTCGTCAGATATGGCCACCGTCAGCGAACGCGGAATTAAAAGTTCATTCAATTTATTCAATTGAAGGTCGACTATTTTGAAAAGGTCTTCGTCGGTCAATTCGTCAAAGATTATTATCTCGTCCAAACGGTTTATGAATTCCGGTGCGAGAGTTTGTTTGACCTGCGACATGACCTGTTCTTCCATACGTTCGCGCGATGCTTCGCCGCTTGCCTGAAAACCAAGCGTCGTTCGTTTTTGGATGAATTTCGCACCGATGTTCGAGGTCATGATAAAGATCGCATGTTTGCAATCGACCGTGTTTCCCTGAGCGTCGGTCAAAATGCCGTCTTCGAAAACCTGAAGCAGCACATTGAAAAGATCGGGATGAGCCTTTTCGATCTCGTCGAACAGAACGACCGAATAAGGATTTCGCCGCAGTTTTTCGGTCAATTGGCCGCCTTCTTCATGGCCGACATATCCCGGAGGCGAACCGATGAATTTTGCGGCCGCATGTTTTTCCATAAATTCGCTCATATCAAAGCGGATCAAGGAACTTTCCGACCCGAATAAATATTCGGCAAGAGTTCGCGCTACTTCGGTTTTTCCGACACCTGTCGGACCAAGGAAAAGGAACGAACCGACTGGTTTTCCCGGATTTTTGAGTCCGGCACGCGAACGCCGGATCGCTCGTGCCAAAGCGGATATCGCCGGCCGCTGCGAAATAATGCGTTTGTGCAGTTCGGTTTCGATGCTGAGCAGTTTTTCGGCTTCCGCAAGCTTGATCGAAGAGACAGGAATTCCTGTCCAGCGTGCGATGACATCATCAACATCGTCTTTTGTAACCTCGACCGCAAAGAAAGAATCTTCCAACGTGCGAAGCTCATACGAGATAACCTGATCTTCATTTGCAGACGCCCGTTTCCAACTGTCAACGGCTTCTTTCCACGAAGGCTCTGATGAATGCTCGGTTTGATAACGCAGCTTGGCTCGCGCACCGGCTTCGTCCAGAACGTCGATCGCTTTATCCGGCAAAAACCTGTCGGGAATATAACGGTTCGATTGGATAACGGCTGCTTCGAGCGATTCGGCCGAATATCTGATCTGGTGAAATGCTTCGTAACGCTCGACAACGCCTTTGATGATCGCAAGAGCATCGGATTCGTTCGGCGGAGCGACCTTAACCGATTGAAAACGCCGTTCGAGAGCTCGGTCCTTTTCGATGGTTTTGCGGTATTCCTGCGGCGTCGTTGCGCCGATGCATTGGATCTCGCCGCGCGAAAGCGCCGGTTTCAAAATATTGGCCGCGTCAAGCGTGCCTTCGGCCGAACCGGCACCGACAAGCGTGTGGAGTTCGTCGATAAAGATCACGCAGTTCGCGTTCTCTTTCAGCTCGGCCATTATCTTTTTTAAACGCTCTTCAAATTGGCCGCGGTATTTTGTTCCGGCAACGATCAATGAAAGATCCAGCGAAAGAATGCGTTTATTCTCAAGAAAGCTCGGAACTTCGCGATCGACTATACGCTGAGCCAGACCTTCGACAATTGCGGTTTTGCCAACTCCGGCTTCGCCGATAAGCACCGGATTATTTTTTGTCCGGCGGCAAAGAATTTCGATCACACGGTCTATCTCATCCGTGCGTCCGACGAGCGGATCCAGCTTTCCGCTGGCCGCATCGGCTGTCAGATCGCGTGTAAATTCTGTCAGGTTCGGTGATTCGGCCTCTTTCTTTCTTGGCGGTTCGTTTCGCAAAAATCCGTTTTGTTTGCCGACAATTTCGCGCGCATCCGGAAGCCGCAATCCAAACCCGAAAAGTATTTCGGCGGCGATGGAATTTTCCTCGCGCATTATGCCCATCAGAAGATGTTCCGGGCCGATGTGACGGCTTTTTATCTGGCGGCTTTCTTCGTTTGCGTAAAAAAGAATGCGTTTTGTTTCAGGTGCCAGATGAAGTTCCGCCGATTGCGGAATGCGGTCGCGAAGCACAATGCGGTCTTCGACCTCTTTTCTCACTGCATCGACCGAAAGGCTGTTGCGGTGCGGAAAGAAGCGCGCTGCAAGAGATTTATCCTCGCGCATCAGACCCAAAAGGATATGTTCCGGAGAAATGACCGGCGAACCGTATTGGAGCGCTTCGTATCGGGCAAAGAAAATGACCCGGCGTGATCTTTCGTTATAACGTTCGAACATAAATATGCGGCTGTTCGGCCGTCGCTTAATATTTCTATTATAGCGAATGCACGACACAATATCTCAAACCTAAAAAAATAAAATGATCTTCGAGCTTGATTAGATAAAGTGTTAAACGCCCTGAAAATCCAAAAGTTGCCGTGAAAACGTGTTTTAATTCGGCATCGAAGAACTCGAATCGACATCGATCCCCGGCGAAACTTCGACAACTATTCGTTCGCGGGAGTTTTTAATGCCTTTGAGAATGCCGGACGCCGAACCCATTTCGACCTTTGATGAAAGAACCCGGGAAATGCGTTTCGGTAAAAATCTCGGAGCTATGCCTGCAATGCTGTCGGCGAGGGCGACAATATCGCCGCCGCCCGACCAATGTTCGCGAACAACTGAGGCATCGGTGCGGTTCACAAGTCTTAAAAGCGTCAGCGCGACAATATAAATATCATCGACCTGGCCGATGAAAGGGAAAAAATCAGGGATGAAGTCCAGCGGAGAGATAACATAAACGATAGCCGCGATAAACAGCGCTTTTTCAGCGGTCGGTACACGGACGTCTTTCAGCAAACCGCCGAGCAATTTGACCATGTTCGGCAAAAAGCTGATGAAACTATTCATTCGCTCGCGCAAAGCCGATCTTTCCCGGCGCTTTGGCTTTTCGGATCGTTTGATCATTTTGCTCATAATTTTATTTTCCGCTTTCACAACAGTCTAGAAAATACCACGTGGTTTGTGCAAGTTTTCGTTGTGAAAGTTGTATGGTAAATTCGAAAGAACGCCGATCATTAAACTTCGAAATATGATATTACAAGACATTCGCCGCCGAGCCGCCGCAGAACTTCAACACATAATATTGCCCGAGGGCGATGATCCGCGAACGATCTTGGCCGCGGACATCTGTTCGCGCGAAAAGATCGCAAAGATAACGCTGATCGGAAACGAAGAAGCGATACGCAAAAACGCCGCGGAAAATGGAGCTAACCTTAACGGCGTTGAGATCATCGACCACCGCAGGTCGAACGAGATCGGAAAACTCGCCAATATCTACCATCAAATGCGCCGTGCAAAAGGCGTCACTTTAGAAGAAGCAGAAGAGACGCTTCGCGATCCGCTCTATTTCGGCAATATGCTCGTCCGCGAAGGAAAGGCCGACGGCTCTGTCGCCGGAGCGACAAATACGACCGCGCATACGGTTGCCGCTGCATTGCGGTGCATCGGTGTTCGCCAGGGTTTTAAGATCGTGTCGAGCTTTTTTCTGATGACCGTGCCGGATAAGAATTTCGGGGAAAAGGGCTCGATGATCTACGCGGACTGCGGCGTTGTTATCGATCCGGACGCAGGTGAACTTGCCGAGATCGCGCTTGCGAGCGCCGATTCGTGCCTAACCTTGCTCGGAGCCGACCCTCGCGTCGCAATGCTTTCGTTTTCGACAAAAGGAAGCGCGAAACACAAGATGATCGACAAGGTCATCGAAGCCGTTAAAACTGTAAAAGTTAGAATGCCCGATCTGCTGATCGACGGCGAACTGCAGGCCGATGCCGCTCTCGTCCCGGCCGTTGCCATGTCAAAAGCCGAAGGTTCGCCTGTCGGCGGAAAGGCAAATGTGCTGATCTTTCCCGATCTGAATTCCGGCAACATTGCTTACAAACTCACCGAACGCCTAGCCGGCGGAACCGCCATCGGCCCGATCCTCCAGGGACTCGACAAGCCCTGCAACGACCTTTCACGCGGCTGCAAAGCCGAAGACATCGTCAACGCCGTCGCCATCACCGCCGTCCAAGCACAGGCGAGGAATAACTGATATTTTTCGGATGGCCGCGGGTGACGAGGCAGAAAAGAATACAGTATGTTCAACATTGAACGTATAAGAACCAAAGATCAAGAAGAAGACAAGCTTGAAAAACGATCTAACTGTTGGAAAGAAAAAGCAGCGACTGAAGTAACTTTAATGATTAAGACGAAAACTTTCATACTTTCTTTAGCACTTGCGGCGGTGTTTTTTTCCGGTTGCGGACAGATCAGAGAAAGCGAGAATGAAGTTTTCATCGTAAAGATACCGCCTTTCGCGGATCCGGATCTTACCGCCGGCGAAAATCACTGTCATTTTTACCATTGGTGGCATCCGCCGCAGAATGAAAATGTCGATGTTGAGAAAGTATGCAAAAGAGCTAACTTACCGAACGACGGCACGCCTTTGGAAATCATGCTCCACGACGACAAAACTCTCACGCTCAATCTGGAACCTAACGGCAGCTTGACCGACCCGCAGCCGCTCATCGAACGATTGTCCAAGATTTATGATGAAAGGCGAGAGGCTCGGGTAATGGTTGACGGCACCGACATCGGGGAAACAAGCATCGGGATCGGGATCCGCATCCGCAAAGAAAGGCGGAGCCGATCCGATCATTCTTCTGCTCGATGGTCACTTACCTGAGCAATTAAATCTCCGGCTCACGGATCAGTAAATTGATGCTTCGCCGGGCGGGCGTGTTTTCCAGCGTTTGTGGATCCACATCCATTGTTCGGGATAGGCTCGGACGAGTTTTTCGACCTCGGCTGTGAAATCGGCGGTGATTGTGACTATGTCGGCTTTGCGGTCGCCGGTTTTTGCGGGTTCGATGATCTTTCCGTGAACGGCGATGTATTTTCCGGTGGCTTCGTCCCAAACTCCGCAGATCGGAATTATCACGGCGTTGGTGCGCATCGCGAGCATCGCCGGGCCGGTCGTTGTACAAGCCGGAGTGCCGAAGAACGGCACAAAAACGCCTTCTTTCGGGTGCGTGTTCACGTCCGCCAGAATGCCGAGCGTTCCGCCTTCGCGAAGTATATTTATTGCCGTCGAAACTGCGTTGGTTTTATTTATCGGACGATTTCCAAAACGCGTCCGTAGTGCGACGGTCATTTCCTCCAGCTTCGGGTTATCAAGCGGACGCGCCAGATAGCTGATCGGTTCGCGCAGAGCCGACCATGCGAAAACAAGCAATTCCCAATTGCCCAAATGCGGGCTGATTATGATCGAACCGCGGCCTTCGGCGCGAAAGCGGTCGTATTGTTTTTGCGTTTCCGGATCGAAACGAAACTCGATCTTGTCGGCAAGGTCTTCTTTTGTCAGATCGGCAAAATGACTCATTTCGCCCAGAACGCGGCCGAGACTTTTTGTCATTCCCCCGATCATTTTCCGGTGTTCGGCTTTATTCAATTCCGGATAAGCTATCTCCAGGTTACGGTATGCGGTTTTTTTAAGACCCGGAACCAGGCGGATGAGCGAGGCAATAACAGATGCTCCGATCTTGACGGCGGCGTTTCGCGGAAGCGTTCTCATCAAACCAAGCACGCCGCGAAGAGGCAGATATTCCAGCCAGATAATTGGTTCGCTCTTTTTCGCCATTGGCTAATTAGGCCACCGCTTGAATGCGAGAACGGCGTTCAATCCGCCGAATGCAAATGAATTTGAGATCGCGGCTTCGGGTTCGGCGGCGATAACTTTGTTCGCGATAACGTTCACATCGCATTCGGGATCGGCTTCGTTGAAATTTATATTTGGCGGAAGAATTCCGTTATGTAATCCGAGAACAGTTGCGGCGGCTTCGATCGCTCCGGCGGCGCCGAGCGCATGGCCGTGCATCGATTTTGTCGAACTGACAAAGACGTTCTTTGCGTGATCGCCGAATACGAGGTTGACCGCGGCCGATTCCATAGTGTCATTCGCCGAGGTCGCGGTGCCGTGAGCATTCACATAACCGACCTGTTCGGGTTTCAAACCGCCGTCATCGAGCGCCATTCTGATCGCCTTTGCCGCGCCGTCAACAAGCGGCATCGTCAGATGATGTGCGTCGGCCGACATGCCGAAACCGACGATCTCTGCATAGATCTTTGCGCCGCGGGCCTTTGCGTGTTCCAAGTTCTCAATAACGAACATCGCACCGCCTTCGCCGAGTATCATGCCGTTCCTGTCCTTCGAAAAAGGCCGGCAAGTATCCGGCGAAACGACACGCATGGCTTCCCAAGCTTTTAGGTTGCCAAATGACAACGGAGCTTCGCTGCCGCCGGTTATGGCCGCGTCCAAAGTGCCTTGGCGAATAAGCCAAAAAGCATTTCCGATAGCGTGATTTGCCGATGAACACGCGGTCGAAAGCGTATAGGTCGCACCGGTCAGGCCGTATTCCATCGCGGCTTGGCTGGCAACGGCATTTGCCATTGCGGCCGGAATTACGGTCGGGGGGAAACGCGTTTTCTTGTCGCGGTAAAGTTCGGCGAAAAGGTTATCTTCCGTTTCTTTACCGCCCAAACACGATCCCGTTATCGCACCCGATCTGCCGCCGAGTTTTTCGTCAAATTCGATACCCGAATCCTTTACCGCTTCGCGCGCGGCCGCGAGTCCGTATTGCGAGAACGGGTCGAGAAACATCAATTTTTTGTCGTCAAAATATTCGGTAGGATCAAAACCGCGAACTTCGGCGGCGTTCTTTATCCGTGTTCCTTCGACATCGATCTTGCTTATTGGGCCGATTCCGCTGCGGCCGTTCTCAATGCTGTCCCAAAAAGCCGCCGCTGTATTGCCCAAAGCGGAAACCACGCCGACACCTGTTACAACTACACGATTCATACAAGCGATTCAATGCCTTCGACCACCTCGGCGACCGAGCGCATCGATTGAACTTTGTCGTCCGGAACGACGATGTCGAATTCTTCTTCCAGCTCGAAAATTAGATTAAGTCCGTCAAGCGAATCGAAACCGAGTTCGTCGAAAGTGGTTTCAAGCTTTATATCTTCGGTCGGTACTTTTTTGAAATCCGCAAAAACGCGTATCACGCGCTCAGCTACTGTTCCATCTGCCATTAAAGTCTCCTGCGAAAAAAATTCGTAAATATCTGCGAAAGGTTATTTTAGCTGAAAAGCCGAATTTAAGAAATTAAGGTTCTACTTGATCATCATCTTTGCCGCTCAGATCATCCGGTTCAGGGTCAACGAAATGTTTTAGCGGAACCAATATCCGTAAAATAAAAAATGTGAGTATCGTCGCGATCAAAGCTATGCCCAAAGCTCCGAGCCCGACCGCAACACCTATCGCCGCAGCGATCCAAATACCGGCAGATGTTGTAAGTCCGCGAACATGACTTTCTTTTGTTAATTTTAAGATGCTGCCGGCGCCGATAAAACCTATGCCGGTGACAATTCCTTGAATAATGCGCGAAAGTCCGTCCGACGACATGCCGTAGGCAGCACCCGCGATAACGAACATAGCCGATCCCATCGTAACTAAGATATGCGTTCGAATTCCTGCGGATTTTCCGGCTCCTTCACGTTCATATCCGATCAATGCACCGAAAGCGATCGCGGCAATGATCCGTATCACAAGGCGGACCGTATGTTGCGAATCACCGAAACCAAATGTCAGTTCATACCAAAGGAGTTCCATATTTAATGCCCATTATTCGATCGCTATAAAATTTCGCAACGCGGCAATATCGGTGATCTCGATATTTTTCTTGTCGGCTCTAATGAGGCCTTTTGACTGCAGCCGAAATAGGGAACGCGTCACCACTTCGCGAACAGTTCCGATTCGCGCTGCGAGCTGATTATGCGTCATCGGCAAATGGAATTTTATGGAGCCGGATCTTTTCGTTCCGGCTTCGGTTAACAATAGTAGAGCAAGCCGCTGGATCACTTCGTGAAGCGAAAGCGATTCGACAAGTTCGGCACAGCTTCGAAGCCGGCGGGCAAGTAAACGCGTCGAAGCGAGGGCGACCTCCGGATACTTAAAGCACATATCGATAACTTTTGAGCGTTCGAGAAACAAGACCGTCGATTCTTCTTCCGCGGCGACCGTAGATGGATAATTGCCGCCGTCAAAGACCGCAACTTCGGCGATGGTCGTGACGGCTTTATCGACGTGCATTACCTGTTCGCGGCCGTCGGGTGCGGTTCGATACGCGCGCAGCGAACCTTTTGCGATGACATACATTCCTTCGGCCTTCTCACCCGCGAGAAATAAGATCTGATCGCGCGTCAGGCGTTTTTCGATGGAAGACTTTGCCAATACGGTCAGCACCTCTTGATCGAGATCCCGAAAAAGTTCGGTTTCGCGTAATATTGCGATCTTTTTTTCGCTCACGCTAAAAGTTTAGCCGTCATCTAAGTTATCTCAAAATCGTGGTGACTTTCGTCACATACAGATCAGTGTGTCGGGCAGATAATAAGGACATACAAATGTGGTCGAGGAGGCAGATATGAAAGTAACGCGCGATATGAAGATCAAAGAGGTTTTGGCGATGAATGAATCGAAGGTTCTCGATACACTTGAAATGATATCGACAAATTTCTCGCGGCTCCGCCACAAACGTCTGCGAAAAGCGATGGAAGGCCGAATTACGGTCGAACAAGCCGCCAAGGTCGCGCGGATCCCCTTGACGGAAGTCCTATTTGTACTTAATCTGGCGCTAGGAATGTCGGAGGCGGAGATCTCCGAGGATCTGATGAAAGAACCTTTGGCCGCATTCGAATACACCGATGAAAATCCGCCGACAAAGCCGCCGCAGATAGCAAAATTCGACGACGGCGATGAGAACCTGATCTATCTGGACCTGCTGCCGTTCCACGAAATGCACTGCGACCCGATGCCGGCGATCACAGACGCTCTGTCAAAGGTAAAAACCGCGCAGAAGGCTGTGTTGTTAAGGCATCCGTTCGATCCGATCCCGCTTCGCGAACTATTTGCACGAAGAGGTTTTGCCAGCTGGTCCGAAGAGCGTGAACCGGGAAGATGGTATGTCTATTTCTATCGGCCGTATGTGACGGCATCGGTCGCGGTCATTCCGCCGGTTAATTACGCGGCGTTTGCCAAAACATTCGCAGCAAACGTCTAACCTCAAAAACGCGGCGGGAGATTGATGATCTCTTTGAGCATTTTATTTTCGAGGATCTTGTATTCTTCCGCCGTCAACAGTTTTTCCGCCCAACCGTAAACTTCGGTTTCTTCAATGCCATTGTGGCGGCTGAGCCGTTCGCCGATCTTGCCTAATATCGGCGCAACAGGCTTTGGGTTCTCCGGATCTTTCCGCAGATGTTTTATTGCGTCGATCATTTGACGCATAAAAAAGTCATGATCGTTATGCAGATCCGCGATAGTTATTTCGGCATTATCCGAACTTACAACCTCGTTGGCTATTTTCGATGCAGTCAGTATCGCGGGAAAAAGATGAAGATGTTCGGCTCGGATGTGCATTGCCAAACGCGCCCAAAAAATATCCACGCATAGAAAAACCCGGTCATTATCGCCAAGCTCTATCGCCGCCAAAGCGTTCTCCAGCAATTCATCGAGATACGCATGATCATCCGCAAGAAGCGAAGACGGTTCAAAATCGACCGCCGCACTTTCATCGCATTTTTTACATTTTAGCGGTTTTCCGACACGCGCCGCGCGGCCTTCGGGAAGCAGCACCCATTCGCGTGAGAGCAGCGGCGGTTCGTGGCGAACATGCTGATAGTGGCCGCAAACGAGTTTCGCTCGCCAATGATCTTCGTCGTCGCGGTCAAATGCATAAATTGGTTGTTCCATTGCTTAAACCTACTTGAAATTAATTTTCATTATGTGATGAAAGTCACTTCGCGTCCAACCTTAGCCGGATAGACTTTGTGTTGTAAACATAGGAGGCATTTATTATTATGCAGGAAATTTCAACCAGAACAGTTCGTGACATCGCCTTGGAAACACCATCCGCGATGCCCGTTTTTGAGAATTATAAGATCGATTATTGCTGCGGGGGACACATATCTTTTGACGAAGCGTGCGAAAAGGCCGGCATTAGCACAGCCGAGCTTTGGAAAGAGATCGAAGCGGCATTGGCACGCGGCGAAAATGCCGTAGAGGATGTTTTGAAATGGACTCAAGCGGCACTCGTAGATCACATTATCGATGAACATCACGATTACACCCGCGATGCGATAAACAGGCTTTCGCCATTGATGGACAAGGTCTGCCGCAAACATGGATCGGATCATGCCGAATTAGGCGAGATACAGACGACATTCGCCCAACTCGCCGACGATATGATCCTTCATATAAAAAAAGAAGAGATGATGCTTTTTCCATTTATCAAACAACTCGAACGTATGCGTGCGGATGCTCCGATGCAGCCGTTCGGCAGCGTACAAAATCCGGTTCGGGTAATGATGAACGAACACGATGCCGCCGGAGACCTACTCAGAAATATGCGGACTCTTTCGCATGAATACGCGATCCCGGAAGGTGCGTGCCCGAGCTATATCGGCCTTTATACAGGTTTTGAAGAGCTCGAAAAAGATCTGCACAGACATATTCATCTGGAAAATAACATTCTATTTCCTCGGGCGATAGAGATGGAACAACCGGTGGCTTCCGATGATCGCGAAATACCGAAACCCGGAACTTGCTGTGTAACTAATTAGATCTGTTTCTCAACCGAGCTAGGCCGCGAACCCGCCAATATGAAGGAATCGCGGTCTTTTTTTAAATTACAAAAGTGTGACATTTGCGGCCGCTAAAACCTGTTAGGCTCTTAAATAGGCTCGAGTAAGGGCAAACGATCTATTAGAACTTATCAGGGGAAATTAATGCAAAACGTTGTAGAGATCCAAAAAAATTCAAGCAAACTTAACTGGTCGACGATCATCGGTGTCGCCGTATTTCATACACTTGCGGTTGCGGCGTTGTTCACATTCAGCTGGGCTAATTTAACGGCTGCGCTGATATTTTGGTTCGTTGCCGGAAGTCTGGGCATAGGCATCGGCTATCATCGGCTGCTGACGCACCGCGGATTTAAAACACCGCGTTGGTTCGAAAGATTTCTTAGCATCTGCGGCAGTCTTGCGGTTCAATCCGGTCCGCTGACGTGGGTTACGACACATCGTCTTCATCACGCTTTCACCGAAACAGATCAGGATCCGCATAGTCCGCTGCACGGAACTTATTGGTCGCACATGGGCTGGATATTTCGCGGAACAGCGCAGAACAATTCCTTTGCCGTAAAACAGCGATATTGCCCTGATCTTGTAAAAGACCCTTTTCAGGTAACTTTTGATAAATATTACTGGATCACATCTGTGATCGCCGCTGTCGGCCTATTTGCGGTCGGCGGTCTTTCAATGATTTTGTGGGCGATATTTCTCCGTACGGTCATTGGCTGGCATGCGACCTGGCTTGTAAATTCGGCCACGCATCTTTGGGGTTCGCGCAGGTTCGAAACACGCGACACATCGCGAAACAACGGTTTGATCGCTGCTGTGACCTGGGGCGAAGGCTGGCACAATAATCATCACGCGCACCCGCGTTCGGCTCGTCACGGCTTGGCTTGGTACGAATTTGACATAAATTGGATGATGATCAAAGTTTTTGAAAAAGCAGGATTGCTGAGCAAGGTTTATGCTTATGATCTGAAAGCGAAAAAGGCTGACAACACGGAAATTACAGATAATACAGAGCTTCAGCCGCTTCAGGAAGCAGCGTAAAAAAGCATCAAATTCATATTTTCGAAGGGCGAAACGTAAAAGCGGCTTTTACTTTTGCCCTTTTAGTTTTAAATTCAATACATAATGCGTCGCCGTCGAACAGCAATATTCTTTCTCGTTCTGGGCATAAGCATGATCGCATTGGCGGTCGTGCTGAATGTAAGCTGGATATTGCTGAATGTGCGCGAGGTCGCGATGCTGGTTTTCGGCATCATATTCTTTGCGTTGATCATAACCGGCCTTGTTTTGAATACAACATTTCTTGTACGCGAAATTCGCCGCAGCGAACAGCAAAACGCATTCTTGAATTCGGTCACACACGAATTAAAAACACCGATCGCATCGATAAAGCTTTATTTGGAAACGCTTCGCGCCCGCGAGGTTTCCCGTGAAAAACGGCTCGAATTTTACGAAATAATGCTTGATGACAGCGATCGTTTGCTTCACACCGTCGAACAGGTTTTGCAGGAAAGCCGCACAAAGGACAAAGGGCGCCAATTTAACGTATCGGATGTCGATATCGTAAAACTCATAAATGAAGTTAGCAGTTCGATCAGAAAGCGGCATGATTTTCCCGAATCGGCAATTAGATTCTCTGAGCCTTCCGAAGAATTTCATGTTCTTGGCGACCGCAGCGAATTGACCACCGTCTTTAATAATCTTTTGGGAAACGCCGTTAAGTATTCCGATGGCGAACCGAAAATTTCGGTACGGCTTCGATCGTCCTCGCGCGGAAATAAATTCGAGGCGATAATTCGCGACAACGGCATCGGGATTCCAAAATCAGACCTTGGCCGCATCTTCAAAAGATTTTACAGGGTTGCCGGACATAGAGTAAACGAAAGAAAAGGAACCGGATTAGGCCTTTCGATCGTTCGATCAATTGTTGAAAAACACGGCGGAAAGATATGGGCCGAAAGCCGCGGCGAAGATTCGGGAAGCACTTTTTTCGTAAGATTCCCGAGATTTATCGACACATCTGTTGTAAATAAAAATGAAAATATTGATCGTTGAGGACGAAAAACATATAGCCGAAGGACTGCGTTTCAATATCGAAGCCGAAGGTTACGAAGCCTTGATCGCGGAGACAGGCGAAAAGGCTTTGGCAGCCGCGATGTCCGAAACTTTCGATGCGGTCGTTCTGGATATAATGCTGCCCGGGATAGACGGATTTGAGGTTACGGAAAAAATGCGTTCCGGCGGGAATTATACGCCGATCTTGATGCTGACGGCTCGTGACCGGCCGGAAGATGTTCTAAAAGGTTTCGCGGTCGGTACGGACGATTATCTGCCAAAGCCTTTTGACCTAGAGATATTTACCGCGCGTTTGAATGGATTGCTGCGTCGGCGCGACTGGTTCCGTTTAGAGAACGAACCAAAAAAGACCGCCGATACTTTCAAGATCGGCGATAAGACGATCGATTTCGAAAACCTTGAATTGCGGAGCGGATCCGAAACCATTCATCTAACGCTGATGGAGATCAAGCTTTTGAAATTCTTGGTCGAAAATGCCGGTCGAACCGTTTCGCGAAAAACGATCCTGGAAGATGTTTGGGGCTTGCAGGAAGATACCGATACGCGTGCGATCGATAATTTTATTGTTCGGCTCCGCCGCTACATAGAAGCAGAACCGAACGATCCGCAGATCCTCCAAACAGTACGCGGCGTCGGATACCGCTTTGTCCCCGAATCGGAAAACCCTTAGGCGACATGGTTTATTAGAATTGCCGTCGCTGAATGACCTTGATCTTTTTCCGCCAATTTTCGTGCAGGTCAAAGCGCCAGATCTCGATTTCCGGAATAAGTTTTTTTGCAAAAAAAGGTTCGTCGCGATGAAAGCACAATGCCGGCGCGACCGTATAGATCAACGCCGGTTTATCTATTATTTCCCTGTCGCCGAATAATCTCGCCTTAGCAAGTTCGCCGCGCCGCCGCTGGAGTTCGATCTTTCGCCAATAATCGGCGGCCTGGAATATCAGATCGCGGTCGGGCGATGTTTTTAACTCGATGATAACCAGACGTCCGTCACGCCGGATGGCGAGCAGATCGATCTTATCGCGCGACGTACGAAATTGGTTGTATAAAGGTGAAAGGATAAGATTCGCGTCAAGAAGCGAAATGTCCCGCCGCAGGATCGAACCGAGCCAGGCTTCGGACAGACTTTTGTAATATTCGTGTTTTTTAACATCCGAATTTGCTGTGCGGTAAGTTTCTAGTTCGTCTATGAGTTCGGCGACACCGGAAAAGTTCTCACGTGTCAAAATAGTCTGTTTGCGGCCAACGCCGAACCAACCTCGTTCGCGGTCGAAAACTTTGCGAACGCGTGCGAACGGCAATCCCAAAAAGCGGACAGTTTCGCCCTGCTTGGAAAAAACGACATCGATCTTTTCGGGTGCGAGCGATACGAGCTCAGCCGCCGTTCTGCTTAGAACAAGCTCTGAAGGAATATTCAATTTCGAAGGCCGCTCGCGCCAAAGATCGGTCAAATGCAGCGGCGGCAAATAACGAGCCGAAGTTTCACCTTTCTTATCTGTTAATTCCATCACCGAAAGACCGCATCTCGGCATCAGCAGAGCATGCAGTTTTCGTAAATTACGTGCAGATGTTTTTGCCGCCGCAATGCTTATTTCATTGACCGGATCTTTCTTCCGGTCGCGAAGTCTTTCGAGCTGTAATAACGCCGAAGACGTCAGGGATTCATGCGTCATTGTTCCGGTAACATCTGCTATTACAATAGCTTGCGAACCGCTTTTGGCCTTTAGAATTATCTTTGCGATCCGGCCGCGTTGTTTATCGAGCGAAACACGAACGAGCTTTTGGCCGGGTATTGCGGCTTCGACAAGGGCGGCGGTCTCGTTCGCCTTTCTAAGTCTCGCCAGTTCAACTTCAAGGCTCAGTTCCGCAGCCGCCGTTCGCGGAATTAACCGCAGCGTTTCAAAGTTCGTTTGTCTGGCTCCTTTTACATCAAAATGCAATTCGCTTTCATTTTTTCTGAATTGTTCGATACGACGTAAATGAAAACCAGTATCGTCCGTATATCCAAATCTTACAGATCCGCGGCCTGTTTCGATCTCGATCTCTGTATTATTAAGCGGAAACGTTCGGCCGGCTTCATTGACCAAAAGCCATTCAAATCTGGAAGCGACCGCTTCTGATATTTCTTTGTGATTAAAACTGTCTACCATTTATGGTGTTCGGCAAAATGCTGCATCATCGCTTCGGCCCAATCGGAATAACCCTTTTCGGACGGATGAATGCCATCGGCAAAAAAGCCTTCGATGTCGAGTTCTTTCGGCTGCGGATAATAGACAACGCGGTCGAGTTTGGCCGAAAATTCGCGTATGTTCGCATCATGCAGCCGCGAAAGCCGCCAAAGCAGAAAACGTATCGGATTTGGCAAAGCGGGCGAAAGTTTTATCATCGGACAATTTGAAAGAAATATCGCGGCATCGGGTTGAGCTTCGCGCAATTTGCCCAAAAGCTCCAGCATATCGCGGCGCCATTTAACCGGACTGCTCAGTTTCAAAACGTCGTTTCCGCCAAGCCCGACGAGAATAAAATCGTATCGTTTATCCGGCATTTGCGGAAGCAGTTCGTCAATAGTTTGGCGTGCGGTTACGCCATTCTTACCGACAACGTCCCATTCGACCGCGCGTCCGATATGTTTGCTCAGACGCTTGCCGAACTGTCCGGCGTATGCATTTTCATGAGTTGCGGCACCAAGCCCGGCGACGGTCGATTCGCCAATAACGAAAAGCTTCGCGCTATCATTCGCGGCATTCGTTTCATCCGGAAAAGCAATGCCGTTCGTCGGGCCGCCGGCTCCGGGCAACACGCCGACACGCCGCCGCGTGCGTTGTCCCTGCAGATAAAGCGCCGGCGAAACCGGAAGCAAGACCGCCGCCGCTGTCAGATATAAGGTTTGCCAAACAATTAATTTCATCGTGTGACGGCATCAGCCGTTATGTTAAAATTTAAGGACTCGAATGCGTTTGTCAAATCCGGTCAAAATCTTTATTTCGGCGCTGTTACTTTTGCCGGCCTTCGCCGGCTGCGGCGGATCCGATACGAACCAAAACACTCAAACATTAAATAATGCCGAACTTAAAAGCAGCTTTCCGTTCGCGGCTCGTGAACCTAAAGCTTACCAAGCCGATGCCGTAATTACCTTTGGCGATAAGGTGCGAAATATCCATATCGTAAAAAAAGACCAAAGCCGCCGCATCGATTATGACGCCGGAACCGATGTCGAACATTCGCTGATCTTCGGCGAAAAAAAGATAATAGCCGCGTCAGCTAAAAAGATATTTGCGGAAATTCCTGACGGCGAAGCGTCGCCCGCGGGAACTCTTGATGACCTGACACAGGGTTTGCTGAATGCAAGCAGAGACACCAAATTCGAAGAGGTCAGTTCGGAAAACAACATAACAAAGTATCGTGTGATCAACGGCACGGAAAAAACTTCCGAAGTTTTTATTTACGCCGACAGTGACCTTGGAATGCCTATCAAAACAGAGCATTTCAGTTTGACCGGCGGTGAGCGTAAACTATTATATTCATTTGAATTAAAGAACGTCAGCCGCGATGTCGATGATAGTTCGTTCAAACCAAATGCGGATTGGAAAAAGGTGCCGTACCAAGAATTTATAGAGGCAATATCACCAAAGAAATAGTGCAGGAAAAGATCACAGAAGAACAAAGACAAAGAGCCGCGGACGTGCTGCACAATAATCTGTTCGCAAAAATGATCGGCATGCGGCTGACCGAAATGCTTCCGGGCGAAGCCGTTATCGAGATCGAAATGCGCGACGAGCTCCGTCAGCCGCACGGACTTCTTCACGGCGGTGTGACCGCGACGCTCATCGATACAGCGATGGCGTTTGCCGTTATAACGAAACTTAGCGAAGATGAAAAGGCTTCGACGGTTGACCTGACGGTACATTATCTAAGGCCGCATACGGATGGAAAGATCGTTTGCATTGCCAAGGTCGTGCGTGCCGGAAAACGCATCCTTACGCTTTCGGCCGATGTGTATAATGAACAGGAAAAGCTCATAGCAACAGCCGTTTCCACATATACAAAGCTTTAAACATGGAACAGTTACGCAAATTTCTAAAATACGTAAAGCCATATAAATGGCAGATGTTCTTGGGCATTTTGTTCATCGCTATTTCGATGGCTTTTGGACTTTTTGTGCCTTATTTTGTCGGCCGTGCGGTCGATGATCTTTCTGTTTCGATCACCTGGAACAAGATCCTCTATTATCCGCTGGCGATACTCGGTATCAGCATTATGAGCGGAATATTTCTGTTCCTTCAGCGGCGGTATTTGATAAACGCATCGCGGCATATCGAATTCGATATGCGTTCGGATTTTTATGCAAGCCTTGTTGATCAGCCGCTCGAATATTTTCAGGATAACCGCGTCGGCGATCTAATGGCTCGTGCGACGAACGATCTGGCCGCGATCAGACAGATCGTCGGGCCGATGATCCTTTACAGCTTTCAGGCGATCTTCGCGTTCGCTATCGTTCTGCCGATCTTATTTGGTCTGTCCGTAAAGTTGACGCTGTATATTTTGATCCCGATGCCGCTAGTTTCGCTGACCGTAAAATTTCTCGGCGATCAGATACATACGCGTTTTGAGAAGATCCAGGAATACTTTTCGGACATTACCGCTAGAGCGCAGGAAAATCTGACCGGCGTCCGCGTTGTCCGAGCCTATGCGCAGGAAGAAAGCGAGATCGAAGAATTTGAAAAACTCAACGTCGAATACGCGAGGCGAAACATCGCGCTTGTGCGTTATGCCGCGGCGATGCGGCCATTGCTCTTCTTTTTTATAGGCCTGGGCTTTGTCATTATTGTCGCCGAAGGCATTCCAATGGCCGTTAACGGTGATATTACGGCTGGGGATTTTACGGCTTTCATTTTATATTTGCAGCGGATGATCTGGTATCTCATCGCTCTGGGCTACGTAGTAAATCTGTATCAGCGCGGCACAGCTTCGTTAAAACGTTTTAATAAAGTGCTCGAAGCGATACCTGCGATCACCGATTCGCCCAAAGCGGTTCCGCAGCCGCCGATCAAAGGTTCCATAGAATTTCGCGATCTCAATTTTGCCTATAATGGAACGCCGATACTTTCCGATATCGAGCTGAAGATCGCGCCTGGAGAAACAGTTGCTTTTGTCGGCAAGACCGGCAGCGGTAAATCGACGCTGATGAATCTGATACCGCGACTTCTTGACGCTCCGGCCAATTCGGTGCTGATCGACGGCAAACCGATCAGCGAATATCCTTTGGCGCAGCTTCGCAAAAGCATCGGATTCGTCCCACAGGAAACATTTTTGTTCAGCGACACGCTGGCAGAGAACATCGCATTTGGCGTAGATCGTTCTGACGGCAAAGAGACCATTTCGGTCGAAAAGGCCGCGGCGATCGCCGGTTTGGCAGATGATATAAAGGAATTTCCCGGCAAATATGAACAGCTTGTCGGCGAACGCGGCATTACGCTTTCGGGCGGACAGAAACAGCGGACATCGATCGCACGCGCCGTTATGCGCGATCCGCGAATTTTGATACTTGATGATTCACTTTCGGCCGTCGATACATATACCGAAGAAACCATTTTGAAAAACTTGCGTGACATCCGCGAAGGCCGAACAACGCTGATCGTTTCTCACCGCATTTCCACGATCCGCGATGCCGATATGATATGTGTTCTTCATGATGGAAAAATTACCGAACGCGGAACTCACGCGGAACTGATCGAATTGAACGGCGAATATGCCGAGCTTTATCAACGGCAGCTTTTAGAAGAAGAATTGGAGGCGACCGATTGATGAAAGAAAATAGAACCGAATTAACCGCTTCTCATCAAACGATGATAATCCTGTGGGCAGCACTTTTAATTTCTCAGTTCATATTTGTGTTCGTTCTATATGTGGTAAAACCCGAACTGTTCCGCTTTGATCTTGATCAGCCTATATTTGGCGAAGATCCGATCCTCGTAATAGTTCTCGCGGCCGCCGCTTTAATATCGGTCGGAGCATCGTTCGTTTGGCGCAGCAAACTCCGGCAACAGGCTTTTGCAGAGCAAAAAGTAGTTCTGCTGCAATCAGGCCTGATCGTCGCTATGGCATTGTGCGAAGCGGCAACGCTTTTTGGTTTGGTGTTGGCATTCGCGTTCGATTATCAATATTTTTTCCTGTGGTTCGCTTTGGGTATTTTCGGCATGCTTTTGCATTTTCCGAAATTCAGCGATATTTTGGCGGCGACCTATAAAACGAATTTGGATAACAATCTTAAATGAAAACCAGCAAAGCGGACATCGACCAAGCATTTTGGGTATCGGCCATAATTTGGTTCATTATGGTGCTTGCTCAGCTAACATTCCTGGCGTTGGTCGTTTCTGCAAAGCCTCAGCTTTTGATGGTTTCCGGCGCCGATATTTTTGGCAAAGATACGTTCTTTGTCATAGGGTTTGCTTTTCTGGCAATGGTTAATTTTGTTATCTCGATGTTCGTAAAAAAATGGGCGATCGGGCAAGCAGTTGCAGAAAAAGAAATGCGATATGTACAAACCGGTTTGGTTATCGGTTCGGCGTTTTGCGAATCTATCTCGCTGATGGGCTGCGTAATGGCTTTGGTCTTCGATTATCCTTATTTTTACGCTTGGTTCGTTTTCGGCCTCGCCGGCATCGTTATGCATTTTCCGCGAAAAGCCGACCTCGCCGCGGCCGCAAAATAACTGTCGATGTGCCGCGTAAAAACTATTTTGTTTAAGCGTTCGGTTATAATAAGATACTTAGACCGGCTCGCATCACATAACAGTTTTGGTTTTTTCGCCGCAAAAGGCATGGTAAGGTTATGGCAAGAGAACTGACGCTTTCGCTGGACGGCGAAGAATTTGCGGTCATCATTAACAAGGTCAGCCGCGAAAAACTTTACGGCGATGTAGAGGTCGAAGCCTTTGACGAAAAAGGAAATCCGGCCGAACTTCTCACTTTGTCGGCGGACGGTAAAACCTTTATCGACACCGGCGGAACATCGCTGGCCACGGTTACTGCCGATGGCACATCCATCTCACGCGCAGATCTGATCGCCACCGATATACACGGCGAAAAACTTGACGACGTTCCTTCGTCATTCAATCAAACCAATAAATTAAAAAAAGCCGATATCGAAGAATATCTTTCGCAGGTCGTAAAATCGGTCTATGTTCTGGAACCGGCCGAAGGTTCCGATCTGAAAATGCTCAAAGCTCATTTCCCCGCAAATATATTTAAATTTGATTTCAGCTATCGCGGCGGTTTGGAATATGACAGCGCGTTCGTGCTTGGAAACAAAACGGACGCATTTTTGATCGTCGGTAAACAAGGCGAATTCGAGTTCGTGAAATTGAATCAGGTTTCCGTTCTCGAATCGACCGAAGAGGATATTTCGGGCGACGACCTCGATTTTGACCTGTTGTAAAAGAACATTATGGCGATAAATATCAGCAACTCAAAGAACCGCGATGCCGTTGTCGCTCTTGAAGCGGTAACGCCGCAGCGGCTGGTGCGCTATGTTGACAGCCGCGACAAACCGATCTCCACGCGAAAGCTGCTCAAATCTGACATCGAACACGATCTTTCAGAACTGCAAAAAAAGAACAAAGACCCTGAAAAACTCGCAAAAGCTTTGATCAAAAGCGACCCGGAAATAGACACGGAAAAATTCGGTATGTTCCTTTCCGATCTTTCGCGCGTTTATGTTTCGAAAAAAGGCATCGTTCATCTGGTCGAGGAATTTGAGATCATAAAAAATCCGGATGGAACGGTTCGCACACGCCGTCCTCGACGAAAAGAATCGCAGAATATCAACACAGATCTTCCGCTTCGCTGGACCGGCAAATTCATAAAAAAAGAAGAAGCCGTCGCCAAATTCATTTTTACGAATAAAAAACAACTCGTTCATATCAATGGTTTGACCTTTGATTTTTTATTCGAGATGGCTCAGACACTCGAAAAAAAAGGTTCGCTGATGCTTGTCCGCGGCGGCGAAAAAGGCGATAAACCGCTTGTAATGAACCGCGGCGGAAGATCTTACAACGCATTTCTGGAAGGCCGAACAAAAGGAAAATCGTATTGTTTGATATTGCATTTATCAAATATGGAGCTGAAAAAGCCCGCTGAAACCGATGCCGATAAAGCTTGAATTCGATAAAAAAAGATTTACCTGCAAATTCGGAAGCTATTGCACCGGAAATGCGACCGACCTTGCCGATCCTTCTCTGCACGCACGTTCGCAGGAATACCGCCGGCGGATGAGCGGCGATATGCGCGCGCTTGCATCGCAGGATATTGCGCGAATTCCCAGATCGAAAGGTTATTACGTAACAAAAAAATACGACGGCGAATTTGCTCTGTGTTTTTTTGACGGCGATACGATCATCTCGGTAAATCCGGGCGGAACGGTTCGCAGCGGTTTGCCGGCATTTGACGAAGCCGTAAAGCTTTTGAAAAAGGCGAAAGTAAAAGAATGCGTTTTCGCCGGCGAGCTTTATGTTATCGATGCGGCCAGCCAACGCAATGCCGTTCAGCAGGTCGTCGGCATTCTTCGTTCGCCTAAATCAAAAAAAGAGCTTGACCGCATCGGCCTCGCCGTTTTCAACGTCATAGAAACGGCCGGAAAGCCTGTCGAAGCCGCCGCCGAGGTTCACGATCTTCTTAAGAAATGGTTCGACAAAGGAAAGTTCGTAAAAGCCGTCGAAAGCTTAGTTGCGGACAGCGACACCGATATTTTAGAAGCTTTTACGAATTGGGTCATCGGCGAAGGAGCCGAAGGCATCGTCGTTCGCCACGATCGCGCCGGTTGGTACAAAGTTAAGCTGCGGCACAATATAGACGCGGCGATAATCGGTTTTTCCGAAGGCGTCGATGAACGTAAAGGTTTGCTGCATGATCTGCTCGTCGCACTTATTCGCGAAGACGGCACGTTTCACGAATTTGCCCGTGTCGGCGGCGGTTATTCAGAAGACGACCGCAAAACGATAGCTGCAAAATTGAAAAAGATCATCGTTCCTTCGGATTATGTAGCCGTTAATAATGACTATGTCGCATACGAAATGATAAAACCCGGCCCGGTCATCGAACTTTCCTGTCTTGACCTGATACCGCAAACAAGCAAAGGCGATCCGGTAAAGCGAATGGTGCTCGATTGGGACGGCAAACGATATTTGCCGCTTGTCAGAATGCCGCTCGTCAGCGTTATTTCACCGCAGTTCGTTCGGCTTCGCGATGACAAGGAAGCGACGGTCGAGGACGTGAACATACGGCAGATCGCCGAACTCGCTAATGTTTCGGATACCGAAAAACCCGCACGCGAAGATGAATCGCCGCCGAGCAAGCTGATGGAACGCGTCGTTTATACAAAACAGATGAAAGGCAATACGATGGTGCGAAAGCTTCTTTTATGGAAAACCAATAAAGAAGAAACAGGCGATTTTCCGGCGTATGTCGTTTATTTGACGGATTTTAGCCCGAACCGTAAAACGCCGCTCGAACGCGACATACGCATCGCCAACGACGAAAAGAACGCGAGAAAATTGTTTGATGAGATGTCCGAAAAGAATTTTATCGGAGGTTGGGAAAAGACCGGTAAATAGTTTATGGCACAACCTTTTATCGAATTTGCCGGCAACAAACGGCTGCTTTGGATCGCACGCGAATGGCAGGATTATTCCGAACGCCTCGCCGAATGGGCGATGGAAAGGCTCGTTAACCGCCGCGATGTCTGGAGCCAATATACACTTAGCGGCGGCGAGATCCGTGTTGTTATGCTTCCGGTAAAAGAACGCCGGGCAAGCGGAACGGACATGGTGACGATCTTGAAACTTCAGCGTCATTTCGCCGGCCGCTCGCCTTCGGACCTTATCGGCCTTCATTCGATCAGCGACACGGATACGGCAAAATGGTTCGCGATCGATGTCGATCTTCATGACGAAAACCTGCCGAATGCGGATGAGATCGCCAGGGCAAATCTTGACGCATGCACGGCTTGGGCCGAACGCGTTCGCGGAATGGGACTCGATCCACTTTTGTTCGACAGCAATGGTGTCGGCGGTTTTCATCTGTGGGTTCTGCTTGACGATGCATATCCTATCGCGCCTGTTTATGACCTTGCGGACGAGATCCGATCAAATTGGCACGAATTCGGTTTGGAACGAAAACCGGAAATATTTCCGCCAAAACGCGACGTAAAGCCCGGCGATCTGCCTTACGGCCTGCGCCTGCCGGGCAGACATCATACGCGTTCCCATTATTCGCGCGTGTGGAATTTCGATCCGCTCAGCGAATTTCAATGGCTCGAAGGCGGCGAAGCGATCGAAGCTATGCTGGCGATCAGGCCGGGTCCGCTGCCGGATTTTGAGCCCACACCAAAGTCCATAGTTGCCAAAAAAGGTAAGCCGCGTGGCACTACAAAACCGCGTATTTGTTTGGATCTTGACGGCGTTTTGGCAAAATATACACATTGGCAAGGCTTGGATCATATTGGCGAACCAATTCCGGGAGCATTGAAATTTGCCAAAAAGCTGGCGAAATATGCCGATATAGTAATATTCACCGCGCGTTGTTCGCACGACAGCGGCAGCGATCCGGATATGGTCGATCTAACGCCCGGTCAGATGCGCATACGCGTCATCGATTGGCTGGAAAAACACAAATTTCCATATGCCGATGTTTACATCGGGCAAGGAAAGCCGCGTGCGCTTGCCTTCATAGACGATCGCGGTGTTTCGTGTTCGCCGCAGCGTGATGCGGATGCATTTGACCGAGCCTTTGATGAAACGCTGGGTTTGATCAACCGAAAACCGCTTGCCGATTAACCGCAAGAGTTTATTTTTCCGTGCTTTCGGCTTTTTGCTTTGGGTTTTTCGCTGTATAATTCGTAAGTTTGCGGCATAGCGCGTTCGGGCAACCTCGATTTGTTTGAGAGAATCAAACTTTGAGTAAAAATCTGGACATTTAAATCGCCGTTATTTGTATTTTTTCTTACGTTTTATTTTGTTACGACAGAGGCGACAGCAGTAATACGGTCTTTCACGGCCATTATTTATAGGAAATCGTTTATGTACACATTTCGCGCACTAGGACTTTTTTTAATGAGCCTCGCGTTCTTTTCGGCTCAAGTCCCGGCAAAGGCGGACCTGCCCACGAACACCACAAAGAATTTTTCGGCACAGCAAATAGTTGAATCTGTCGATATTCAAGGAAACCGGCGCCTTCGCGACGATGATCTTTTTTATTATATAAAAACACGTCCCGGAGATGTTTTCGATCAGGCAACGCTTGAACGAGATCTGAAAGAACTTTTATCGCTGAACTTCTTTGATAAATCGGCAACTCGTGTTTTTACCGAACCGGGCGTTCGCGGCGGTGTCAATGTCATATTCGAGGTTCGCGAATGGCCGATCATTCGCGATCTGCAGTTCGAAGGAAACAAAGCTGTTCCGGAATCCGACATTCTAAAGGAATTTCGCGAAAAACGTGCCGGCATTTCTAAAGAAGCAATTTACGATCCTGTAAAAGCCCGCAATGCGACACGCATTCTGCGCGAACTGCTCGCCGCAAAAGGCTATCCGAACGCAAAAGTCACCGTTAAAGAAGAAGAGGTTTCGGCTACCTCGATCGCTCTGACCTTTGATGTCGATCAGGGAAACCGTTCCCGCATAGTCAAGATCGAATTTGAAGGCAACGAACATTTCAAAGATGGCGAACTTCGCGGAGCTTTGCAGCTTGTACAGGAAACCGGATTGATCTCGCGTTTTAAGGGAATGGACATTCTGCATCTTGAAAAACTTCAATACGATCTGCAAAAAAATGTCCGTTCATATATGTTCTCGAAAGGATATTTTCAGGCTCGGATCGGCGATCCGGTCGTCGAAGGTCTCGGTGTAAAAAGAACGGACTTTCTTCCTTTGATCACGCTGCCGTTGCCGATGATATCTTCGATGGATGACACGCTGAAGATAATCGTGCCGGTCAGCGAAGGTAAGTTGTTTCGCGTAGGCACACTGAGCGTTGAAGGTAATTCGATCTTTTCTGAACAGCAGATACTTGGTTATGTCGGGTTAAAAACAGGCGAGATCGCCGATGGTAAACAGCTTCAGGAAGCAGTTTACGATAATCTTAAAAAAGTTTACGGTTCGCAGGGATTTGTGAACTATTCGGCGGATTTTGAACCTGATTTCAAAGACAATCCGACAAATCCGGCCGAAGGCATAGTCGATGTCAAGATAAACATCAACGAAGGCAAACAATTCACACTCCACCGGCTTGAATTTACCGGAAATACCTTTACACGCGACAATGTTCTGCGCCGCGAATTCCTGATCAATGAAGGCGATATCTATAATCAGAACCTGCTTGAATATTCTGTCGCACGAATAAACCAAACACAGTATTTCGACCCGATCGATAAGGATCAGGACATCGAAACCCGAACCGATGATGACAATGCCGACGTCGATCTGAACGTAAAGATCAAGGAAAAAGGCCGTCAACAGATCTCGTTCAACGGCGGATTGTCCGGGCTTGGCGGATCTTTCTTCGGCATGGAATATTCGACGAACAACCTTGCCGGACGCGGCGAAGTTCTATCTTTCTCTGTCGGAGCCGGCAACCGTCAGCAGCAGCTTTCGGTTACATATCAGGAACCGTATTTTCGCGAGCGTCCTATTTCCGTAGGCGTTTCGCTGTTCGCTTCGCGTTACAGGTTCTTTGGCGAAGGAACATATCTGACACAGAACACTGATCTTTTACAGGAGTTGCTGTACAATCCTTATTCTTCCATAACAACAGATTCGGCGAATCTGTTTACGCAGACAACATACGGAGCCAATGTTTTCGCCACCGCTCCGCTTTCTGAGATCCTTTTCAAAAAACGCAGGTTTACAACATTTTCACGTATCGGCCTGACATATCAGATATCGGCTACTTCGATCGCTGATCCGGAAGTAAATCAATCTGACGACCCTGCGTCCAGAATTCCGGTCATCTATGAACAGCCGAGCATTTTAACAAGCCGTGTTATCGGATCGTTCGTTTATGACACGCGTCAGCCTTCGGCAAACGGCATTGATACGAACAGCGGTTCGCAGCTTTCTGTTCAATTTGCTTTGGCCGGGCTTGGCGGAGATGTCCGCACATATCGCCCGGATATTACATATTCCAGATTTATTCCAATCAGAAAGAAACGTTCGAAAAATCCGGAGGTTTTTGCCTTTAGGCTGCAAGCCGGAACGATCGGTTCTTACGCAACGTCACCTAAGATCGCGAATGCGAATTCGATCTCGTTCGTCGGCGGTGTGCCGATCTATGAACGATATTATATCGGAAGTGAAAATGACGTTCGCGGATATCAATCTCGTTCGATCGGCCCAATTGCCCCGTTCGATACATATGTAACAACGCGTAATGTTGTGGTGGCTTCAAACCCGACAGGAACGCCGGTCATACCGACATCGATCAACACCCGCGACCTTAACGAAATAGCCACCATCGGCCAGCTTACCGGTTTTGACGGAGCAAATCCGGCGATCTTTTCGCGAAATTACCGATTTATCGGCGGCGACACTCAGCTTCTTGGAAATTTCGAATACAGAATTCCTATTTTCGGCCCGGCCTCTTTAGCGGTTTTTGCCGATGTCGGCAGTGTGTTCAATTTGAGAAAAACAGGAACACAGATCATCAACAGCGAATTTTTGAATGATGACCTTTTTCTTGGGTCAGGCCGCCTGACGGCTCTTGGCTTGATAAATACGCCGGCTCTTGAAAGCAGTTTTAACAGCATTCTTTATTACCGCGGCCGCGTAATGACAAAAACCGATTTTATAAACGAATTTTGCCGCGGCAACCGTTTCGGCTGCCCGACCAGCCTTTCGCCTCAGGTTCAGCAGCTTTATCTTCGCGGCGAAGTGCAGCAAAATTCGCTGCTTCGTGTGCCTGATGCCGCTTTCAGCAAGATCGGCGATTTTCGTTCAAGCGTCGGACTGGAACTTCGCGTTCAGGTCCCGGTCGTAAATGTGCCGTTTCGCTTGATCTATTATTATAATCCGAACGGAAAGTTCGGATTTACGGAAGAATTGCCCGGCATTTATCTTCCGGGAAAACGCAGCGGATTTAGGTTTACGGTCGGCCGAACATTCTAGTTTTTTGGTATGATTCGGCGTTGACTTAGCCTTGCCATTAACTTAATATTGTCGTTCTTTACCTTTTGGTGGATATGCAGGCAACATATTAAGCGTTTTGAGGTTCAAAGATATTATAAATAGAATTACGCTTGCCGTGAGCAAGTCCAAGGAGTATTACAGAAAATGAAAAGAATCAGTTTAATTGCCGTCGGTTTTATTTTTGCGGCGATTTTCTCGGTTTCAGCTTATGGCCAAGCGGCTGCGGTTACCGGTAAGGTCGGTTTGGTCAATATGTATGCGTTTGCCGATGAAAAAGCAGGCATAACAAAATACAAAAATGCATTAAAAGCATTGGACAACGAATTTGCTGCTGCCTCAACAAAGATCAAGACAATGGCTACAAAATATCAAACATTGGGCACTGAGATACAAAATGCTCAAAAAACGACCAACTCGGCTGTGCCTATCGATAAAAATGCTCTGCAAGCCAAGGTCGATGAATTTCAAACCCTTGAGCTACAGATCAAACGTGAACAGGAAGACGCGAAGGTAAAATACGATAAGCGTTATCAAGTTGTGGTCGGTCCGGTCATGGGTGATATTTTGAAAGCCTTGTCCGAATATGCAAAGAAGAACGGATATGCTGTGATCTTTGACGGAGCAAAACTCGAAGAACAGAACATTTTGCTCGGTTTTGACGAAAAATACGACGTAACGGACGATTTTGTGAAGTTTTATAATGCCCGCCCGGCAACCGCCGCCACGGCATCAACACCTAAATAAACTTTCATTGCAGTTGATCTAAAAGTCAGTGGTCGGTCGAAGTTTTCTTCTGCTGGTTCCTGACTTTTGATCTTTTTATGGGTTAAAAAATGACGATCTACGATTCACAGGCGATCCAAGAGATCTTGCCGCACCGTTATCCTTTTCTGCTTGTCGATAAGATCATCGAACTCGAACCGCGTGTGCGGATCGTTGGTATTAAACAGGTGACCGCCAACGAACATTTTTTCGTCGGCCATTTTCCGGGCGCGCCCGTAATGCCCGGAGTTCTGCAGATCGAGGCTTTGGCTCAGGTCGGAGCGATAATGGCGCTTCGCGAATTTGAGGATCGCGATGCAAAGATCCCGTTTTTCAGCGGAATTCAGGACTGCAGGTTTCGCCGTCCGGTGGTTCCGGGTGATACTCTTAGATTAGAGGTCACGGCCTTGCGCGCGGGCAGCAAAGTTCAGAAAATGAAAGGCATCGCAAGTGTTGACGGAAACGTAACGGCGGAAGCCGAGATAATGTGCGTCATTGCCGACCGCCCAAAGGCATAAAAGGGAGAACAGAATGGGAGATATTCAAACAAATGCACAGCAGATCATCCTCGGCGGAGCCATTTTCGGAGCTCTGATCGGCATAATTCCTCTGCTTCTCGGGATCTTAAAACACAAAGCTTTACTTGGACTCGGCGGATTTATAGTATCGGCAATTGGCGGAGCGGTCGCCGGAATTTTCTTGGCCATTCCGGCCGTTATTCTTTTTGTTTGGCTTATTCTCAGAAGCCGGCCTGCTGCCAAAGATCAATTTGACGAGATCGATCGTTCCTGAATATGTCCACATTCATCCATGAAACGGCTATCGTCGATGCCGCGTCCAAAATTGGCGAAGGCTGTCACATCGGAGCTTTTTCAGTTATCGGCGGCGGCGTTGTTCTGGCAGAAAATGTCAGGATCGAATCGCACGCGGTCATTGACGGCGATACAAAGATCGGTTCCGGCACACACATTTTCCCATTCGTTTCCATCGGGCTTGCACCGCAGGATCTGAAATTTGCCGGCGAACCGACGGCAACCGAAATTGGCGAAAACAATCAGATACGCGAATTTGTAACGATCCATCGCGGAACCGCGGGCGGCGGCGGTTTAACTAAGATCGGCAGCGGAAATCTTTTGATGGCTCAATCGCATGTTGCACACGATTGTCAGATCGGCGACGGCGTTATTATGGCAAACGCCGCTACTCTTGCCGGACATGTTGAGGTTGCCGATAGAGCGAATGTCGGCGCATTTTCCGGGATACATCAATTTTGCCGTGTCGGTGTCGAAGCATTCATCGGCGGTTATTCGGTCGTTGTAAAAGATGCCCCGCCATATGCGGTCATTCAGGGAAACCACGCTAAATGTTACGGCCTTAACCGCGTGGGAATGAAACGCCGCGGTTATTCCGAACATTCGATACAAATGCTCAATCGGGCATTTCATCTGCTGCTTTCATCCAAACTCAATACTTCGCAGGCGATCGAACGCATCAAAACAGAGATAGCCGACTGCGCCGAAGTCGATATTCTTATTGATTTTATTGAAAGCTCAAAACGCGGCGTAGTAAAATAAAAATTATTAAGTTCAATGGAAGAACAGAACAAAGTCTCGGTAATAAATGAATTTGGAAAGCGTATTCAGCGGTGTTACGGATGTTTTATCGCGTATCACCTAAAAGATATGTATCTCGGCGAAGACGTGACCTGGTTCTGCGAAAACTGTAAGGACGAAACAATGTTCCATTTCGACGATTTCACGCGCGTTATGGATATTTCGAAACTGAAAGAGGTCGCCGAAGAAGATCACCATCATTAGAACGTGAATGTAATCTTACACATCCAAGATGGAAGCGGCTCGCGCGATATAGCGGTCAAAGATGAGATAACCATCGGCCGCACGGATGCTTCGCAGATAGCGATCGATGATCCGGGACTTTCACGCAAGAACACTACATTTTTTATTGACGGCGGCGAGCTTTTGGTTGTCGATGAAAATTCACTTAACGGAACTCTTCTTAACGGAATAAAGGTTGGCCGACCGCAAGCCGTTCACAACGGCGATATTGTAAAGATCGGAAGTTATGTTGAGATCCGGATCGAGATAGAAGGGACAAAAAACGCCGCTTCGTCGGCCAAGATCGAACAGCCGATTGAAACAGTATCGCCTTCATACACAGAACCGGTCGTTGCCGCGGCCAAACCGAACGTCAAAAAAACTTCGTCAGCCAAGGTTTCTCCTCTTATACTTGCCGCTTCGGGAATGATGACCTTTGCTCTGATACTGCTCGCCGTCGCACTTTATTTTATTGTATTCAAGAAAAGTTCAAATGGGCCGATAGATCTACCGCAGCCGGCTATTGCGTCCGTAATTCCGGTGCGTGTCATTGATCCGCTCGGCGGCGAGAACGAAGACGATCTTGACGATCTTATCGCATCATGGGAAACCGCCGAATCTGAGATCGATGCTTCGAACGTTTCCGATATCGAGGTAAATTCGGCTGACGCTGAAATAGCCGAGCTGAATGTTACTTCCGCATTTCTGGCCGAACAACAAAAGAAAGCTTTGGAACCGCGACCGGGCGAAAAAGGAATTCGTCCTGCGGGTTTGGATGTTCCGAAGGAACTTTTCGGCGATGGTGTCATAAAACAAAAGGCGAAACTTCGCGAGATGAAAGCTCGCGGTTATGAGCAGCCGTTGGATTTTGCCGACCTTGCAAAAAAACGCCTCGAACGCTCTTTGATAGAAATGCCGATGGCAACCAATACGTTCTATCTGGATGTAGGCGGCAGCGCGCAAAATTCGCCTTTCATGACCTTTAAATTCGGTGAAAAATCGCAGGAGATAGTTCCCGGAACTGCGGAATATCAAACTTTATCCACACTCGCCGACAATTTTGCCGGGAAAAAATATGATCTCAACAATCCGGACGACCGAAAGCAAATGCGTATTCGATTGTTGAGAATGTTCCAGAAGAACGCAAAGCCGATCCTTTATGAATTATCCAAGGCTTATTTTCAAAAATTCGGAAGGCCTCTGCGTGTAACTTCATTGACACGTTCGATGGATTATCAGGTTTTGCTGAATCAGGGAAACGCCAATTCATTCAATGTGCGTAGTTCCGAAGCTTTGCCGCCGCATACATCAGGCTGCGCATTCGATCTGGCTCGAAAACATATGCCGGTAGATGAACAAAATTTCGTTATGCAGGAACTTGCTAAAATGGAACGTGACGGCAAGCTTGACGCCTTGATCGAATACGGCGTCAATGCCTGCTTCCACATATTTATTTACGACGACGGAAATCCGCCGAAAATGTAAATTATGCCAATGCGGCGACCGGTTCGGTTTTCTGATGCTGAGCCAAAACATCCGCGAACGCCGTCATAATGAAATTTGGATCTGTGATCTCGCGGTAACGAGCGGTTTGTTCTTCCGTCATTATCTCGAGCATAAACCGATCGTCCACCCAAACCTCGACAAGCTGAAACAAACCTCTGTCACGATTGCATACCAAGTTTCGCCAACCTTCGCGATCCGCGGCCGCACGTATCTCTTCTATCGAGAGACGCGTGGTTACATTTAAATGGACCGAACCGAAATCTGAAGGACGGTCGCTTTTTACGAATTGTCCTTCATGTTCGATCGTAAGTGTTTCAAGGCTAAAATCCGATTCGTCCGGCATTCCTTCGCCGGGAACCAAAACGATATCCGCCGGCAAAACCTCTATCGCCGTTCCTTTGCCGTCATTTGCTATTACAAAATAACCGCCTTCGACCGGAGGAAAAGGAAAGGCCATTCCGTCCCAAAGCTCTGCTAAAAAATTTGCTGTTCTTGTGGGATCATCAACTGCTATTGAAATATGATTTATCATTGCTGTAACTCCTAGCTATAAATTTCCGGAATAATTCCCGGCAATCCATAACGCGAGGTTTTTAGCCGATCTGGATCAGAGAATTTTAGTCCAACGAATATATTCTTTCGAATTAAATTTTTTTCCCGTGCTTCCGCTGGTCATATATCTCATAGTTCCGAAAACCCGACGCGCCATCCATGGCCTATCGTGTTTGCCAAAGCACCACAAGATCCCGGCATAACTATTTGGATCACGGCCGTCCAGGCAATATTTATTATTCAAATGTTCGAGTATCACAAAGGCTTCTTCATAGCTTTTGGTCCATGCGATCACATTCTTTCCCCACAGCATTCGTACATAATTATGCATTTCACCGGTTACGGTCATTTCACGTTGAGCGGCATTCCAAAGTTCGTCATGAGTTTTGCCGTTTTCAAGTTCTTCTAGAGAATAGATGACCTCTCTCATGTCTGAGGCGTGTTCGCGCATGGTTTTATGAACCCAAGCTGGAAGCGATTCGAGCGAATCGTATTTTTCATTGTGCCGTGTAAAATTAAAGGAAAGTTCCCGCCGTACTATCAATTCTTCCAGATAGGCGTTTTTTGCGGCTTGCGGTGCTTTAGCATCCTGCACCGCTAACGCTATTTCAAGCGGTGATAAAAACCCAAAATGTAAATATGCTGAAAGCCGCGACGAACCATCGCGTTCAGGTTTATTGCGGTTTTCCCTATAGTCAGAAAGCGCATCGGCCACAAACTTTTCGAGCCGCTTTCTACCTTCCTTGGTTCCGCCTTTATAGATCTTTGAAGGTTTTACACTGTGGTCAATGTCGCATTCGGCAACGAGTTTTGTGATGTTATTTTCCGTTACTATAATGTCAGGACAATCGATTCGCAGATCTTTCGCCGCGATCTTTATTTTCTCTTCCTGAAACGGCTTCAAATAGTTATCAAGCAATTTATTTATTTTTGGCCTGATCGTATATGCTGCGTATTCTTCCTTGTCAAATTTCACCATTGGAATGATCCCATTGGAATCGACCGCGAAAACAGGAATTTTTGCTTTGTCTGAGATTATTTCATTATGCCCGGGAATTATGAAACACGGATAATCGTCTGTAATTATTAACGCAGCGTCTTTCGCGAGTTTGGCGACGATTCGTTTCGGAGAGTCTTTATTTTTTTGAAGATAAAAAACGTATTTTATGTCGAGCCTTTCAAATCCATTCCGCTTTTCCTCCACTCCTTCTAGAATAAAAGTATGCAAACGGTCGTTCGCCCATGGGTAGTAATATTTCAACCCCTCGTAAACGACCAACGGAAGACCGAGTTCATTTGCCTTCCTAATAGCGAATACAAGCGAATGATTATAGGAAGTTCGTTTGAACATCTGCATCCAATACAAAACAAAACTCGCATTTTTATTTATCCCGTGGTCGTTCAATTCCACAACGCGTTCGTTTATTCGTTTCATGATCTTTGTTCCGTATAGTTATGATAATTTATTACTTCAGATACATAAAAACTTATTTATGAAAAGAAAAAATTTATTTAGAAGTAGGGTTTTTCTGCTCGTAGTCATTTGTTCGCTATTTTTAAGCGTCTCGGCTCAGGATCTCAAAACAGTGCAGCCCGGCGTTGAATATGCTCGAACGGAAAAAATTATCAGCGGGTTGAACGTAAGAATAAATTTGATAAGGCTCGATCTGACAAAGGTTCGCATCGATGTCGTTCACGCAATGGACGCGTCGATCGGAACCGAAACAACATCGTCGATCGCAAAACGGCACAACGCGATAGCCGCGGTCAATGCCGGATTCTTTAGATTGGATAAAAGCATTTTCGCCGGCGAAGATGTCGGTGTTCTAATGATCGATAAAAAGCTTTTAAGCGAAAGCTTGAACGACCGCATCGCTGTTTTAATAACGAACGGCAAAACAAGAACGGATGTTAGTTTTGCGCATATTAATACATCGGCTCAGATCGAGATTCAAAAACAAATATTTCAGATCAAAGGCATCGACCGCGAACGAAAGGAAGAAGACCTCGTCAAATATACGCCGGATTTTCACAGAACAACTTTGACCGGCAGCGGCGGTTTGGAACTGGTCATTCGCCGCGGAAAAATAATCGCAATAAACGACGGCAAAGGCAGCAGCATTATTCCGGCTGACGGTTTTATTATTTCCGCAAGCGGAACATTTCGTGAAAAATTATTGCCGATCGCAAAGGTCGGTAAAAAGGTCATAACACGATCGTCATTTTCCCCGAACGATATGAACGACGCGGAAGACATCGTCGCCGGCGTTCCGCAATTGATCAGGGACGGAAAGATCGACGTAACTTGGGAAAAAGAAAGATCATCCAGATCGTTCGTCGAAACGCGGCATCCGCGAACAGCCATTGCAAAATTAAAGGACGGCAAAATCTTATTGATAACGATCGATGGCAGAAGCGAATCGAGCGGCGGCATCGGACTTGCGGACATCGCTAAATATTTGCTCGAACTCGGTGCTGTCGATGCGATGAATTTAGACGGCGGCGGTTCGACAACTATGTATCTGGACGGCAAGGTCGTCAATACTCCGTCTGACAAAGAAGGCGAACGCAAGATCGGCGACGCCATTATTGTCACTCTTCAAAATGACTAATATTATTCAGATATTTCGCGGCATTTTCCGGCGATATCCCGTTGCCGATATATCCTATATAATTGTCCGGCCTTAGAACGACCGTAAAAGGTTCGTTGGTTCCGAATATTTCGGCGGTCTCATCGGAAAGTTTTATCGAATGAACGTCAGCGGCCGATATGTTCTCAAGCTCGATCTTTTCGTCCGAAAAATAGATGACGTGAAATTTCGGTTCGCGAAGACGGTCGTAAATGCCCATGCCATCAACCTTGAACCAAGGCATGCGGTCACCTGCTTTTATCTTAAAATGGCCATCCTTTATGCTGAGCGAACTCTCGCTATAACTAATTCCTATCTGCGATATCAATGGAAATATAAATTTTCTGAACGCATCGATGTCCGTAATAAAATGCGCTATACGCGGCAAAATATGCATACGGAAAAAGGTCAGATACCATTCTTCGCCCGCCGCTAGATCGAACATACGATCCGTCGTATTGATCAAGCTTTTCGCATTCGGTAAACGTTCTTCGTTATAGCTTTCAAGCAGATCGGTATGAAAGCCGTCATTCAGAACCGCCGCCAATTTCCACGCCAAATTATATCCGTCCTGTATTCCCGTGTTCATTCCCTGCGCGCCCACCGGTGTGTGTATGTGAGCCGAATCGCCGGCAAGAAAACATCTGCCTTTGGAAAATCTATCGACCGCACGCGAATGAACTTTATAAACTGAGAACCAATTTACCTCTGTAATGTCAAAATCAAGATGCGTATCTTCCTTGACCTGCCGTTCGATCTCTTCGTAAAGAATATCGCCTTCTTTCTTATCGCTGTTTTCCGGAAAAGTTCCGACGATGCGCCAGCGTTTTTCGCCTGCCATCGGAAAAAATGCGGTCAGCGTATCTTCGCCGAGATTTACATAAAGCCAGTCGTTTGAAAACTGCCAATCTATATTCACATCCGCGACATAGAAAAGTCGTTCAAATGTGCTGCCGCTAAAATCTATATTCAGCCCGTGGCGTATGATACTGTGAGCGCCGTCACAGCCGACCAGATATTTTGCATCGATCGTTTGCGGTTCGCCGGATGCATTTCGCAGTTCGGCTTTAACACCGCTGTCATTCTGAATAAAACTTTCGAGCTTAGTATTCCAAAGAACATCTTTGCCGTTCGATCGAAGATATTCATACAAAATATCTTCATGTTTTCCTTGTTCTATTATCAGCAAAAAAGGATACGGACTTAGCCCTTTGCCAAAATCCGTCAGATTTATTTGGCCGCGAACTTTGCCGTCTTCGACAAGCTGAACACCATTTGTCTTCCAACCGGGTTCGATCAGCTTTTCTGCAAGACCGATCTGTTCGTAGATCTCAAGTGTGCGCGCCTGAACACCGATCGCTTTTGAAAAAGGCGTCGTTGTTTCTTTTTCGTCTATAATAATATGATCGATGCCGAACCTGGCAAGCTGGCAAGCCAAAGCAAGTCCGGTTGGTCCGGCACCGACTATCAACACATCGGTTCTCATATTAAAATTATAAACCTTTACCGCAAATTATAAGCGCACAAAAACTCTCGCAGATTATATACGTATCAATCGGTATGCATCTCATAATGAAAAAGATCACACACAGCCGAGTTTTGTTTTCGTTAATTTTTATCGCCGCTTTATCCGCAAACATTTTGGCGGACAATGTCGATGAGCTTGTTCGAACGCGAATGGCCGAACATCACATCCCCGGAGCGGCCATTGCGGTTGTCGTCAACGGCAAGGTCGTAAAAATGAAAGGCTACGGTTTGGCGAGTGTCGAATTTGGTGTTCCGGTAACGCCGGAGACGGTTTTTGAGATCGGCTCGGTTTCAAAACAAATGACGGCCGCAGCCATTATGCTTCTTGTTCAGGACGGCAAGATCGATCCGGATGCAAAAATTTCAACGTATCTTTCCGGCACTCCGGATCAATGGAAAGATGTATCGGTGCGAAATCTTTTAACACATAGTTCGGGCATTAAAAGTTATTCCAGCCTGGATGGTTTTGAGCTCTCGAACCGTTTGAATGCAGAACAATTCATAAAAAAGCTTTCACCTTATCCGCTGGAATTCACGCCCGGCGAAAAGAACATTTACAGCAACAGCGGTTTTAATCTGTTGGCTTTTATTGTCGAATCGGTTTCGAAAAAGCCGTTCATGACATTTATGCGCGAACGCATTTTCACGCCGCTTGGTATGGAACACACAACCGAACGCGATCCGCAATACATCGTTATGAACCGCGCGGCCGGATACGAATGGACCAACGGACACCTTGCCGGACGCGATGGAAATTTAACGAATCTGATCGGTGCCGGTTCTATAGTTTCTACTGTCGGCGATATAGTGAAATGGAATATCGCTCTCAGCGGAAACAAATTTTTGAATGACAAAAGCAAGCAGCAGATCTGGACAAAATTTATTTTTAACGACGGAAGCGAATCGCCTTATGGATTTGGTTGGAGACTTTCTAACTTACGCGGACATAAAATTATCGGACACACCGGACAGACCGCCGGATTCGGCGCAGCAAATTTTCGCTACGCCGACGATAAAGTTTTTGTCATCGCTCTGACAAATTTAGGCGAACTTGGAATGGGCGGAATGCTCGCATCTGCTATCGCGAAAAAATATATTTCGTCGCTCTCGCTGCGTACGGTGAAAGCGATCGCTGATGACAACCCTGAACTAACGCAAAAATTGTTCAATGCTTTTGTGAGTCGGCTGAATCAAAATCCATCCGAAGAAATGTTTTCGGCGAACTATCTAAAAACGTTGGAACGCCCAAGAACATTGGCTGAAACGCGGCGGCTTGCGGCTTTTGGAAATGTTGGCGGTTTTGTTTTAACAGAAAAAAGAACCGGAAAAAATAACATTGAAAGAGTCTATAGAACAGAGATCGGCAAGAAGATATTTCTTATTGAATTTGCGCTCGATAAAGAAAATAAAATTATTTCGATCAGTGTCGAAGAAGAAGAATAGTTACTTTTGAAATTTATTTTTTTCAAAAATAAAAAAATCTTCAAAAGAAAATTTTGATCGTAAATTTTTTTGTGAAATTTTTTTCTAAAAAATAAAAAAAAAATGGCGCTAAATTATATTTTTATGATACGTTAAGAAACGGTTACGAAAGCTTTACCAAATCTAATTTTAGGAATCTTCAGGAAACTAAATATGGCAACTGCAAAGAAAACAAATTCACCGGCAAAAAAAGCCGCACCTAAGGCGAAAGCCTCAACCGCAAAAAAAGCAGCTCCGGCTGCAAAGAAGGCCGCACCGAAAGCCGCTGCTAAAAAAGCCGCTCCGAAGGCTGCTGCTAAAAAAGCCGCTCCGAAGGCTGCTGCTAAAAAAGCTGCTCCTAAGGCTGCTGCTAAAAAAGCTGCTCCGAAAGCTGCTGCTAAAAAAGCTGCTCCTAAGGCTGCTGCTAAAAAAGCTGCTCCGAAAGCTGCTGCTAAAAAAGCCGCTCCGAAAGCTGCCGCTAAAAAAGCTGCTCCGAAAGCTAAAGCCGCTGCTAAAGGCAAGAAATAGTTTTTCTTTAACTTTAACTGAAAAGCCCGGCATTTATTTGTCGGGCTTTTCTATGTTTCGCAAAAAACGATGTGATCAAAAAACTAATTTAATATCAGTCTCCGACACATCTACCGAAACCGTTCCGCCTTCGGTCAATTTTCCAAATAATATTTCCTTTGCCAGCGGCTGCTTTATCTTTTCGTGGATCAGCCGCGACATCGGTCTTGCTCCATAGCGTGCGTCGAATCCGTTTTTCGCGAGCCATTCTCGAGCATCTTCTGATAAGCGAACCAGCGTTCGTTTTTCCGCAAGCTGTCCGTTCAATTCCTTGATAAATTTATCAACGATAAGTTTTATGACATCAATGTCCAATGCTTTGAAAGGAACCCATGCATCAAGCCGGTTGCGAAACTCCGGCGTAAACGTTCGTTCGATCGCGCCTTTCGCATTACCTTTTGATTCGCTTGTATTTCTAAAACCAACGCCGCCGGAAGAAAGTTCGCGGGCTCCTGCGTTGGTCGTCATTATTAAAATGACGTTTCGAAAATCCGCCTTCTTTCCGTTGTTATCGGTCAGCGTCGCGGAATCCATCACCTGCAGCAGCAGATTAAATAAATTCGGATGAGCTTTTTCGATCTCGTCCAAAACTAGAACCGCATGCGGCGAACGCATGATCGCTTCGGTCAGCAAACCGCCTTGGTCGTAACCGACATATCCGGGCGGCGCGCCGATAAGCCGCGAAACGGTGTGCGGTTCGGCATATTCGCTCATATCGAATCGAATGAATTCGACACCTAAAATTTCCGCAAGCTGTTTCGCGACCTCTGTTTTACCAACGCCGGTCGGCCCGGAAAAAAGAAATGTGCCGATAGGTTTTGTCGCGTGTCCCAAACCCGCACGCGATATCTGTATTGCATCGACGACATTATTGATGGCATCGTCCTGTCCAAAAATGACGGCTTGAATATCTTCGCGCAAAGATCTGAGCCGCACCTTTTCATCCGCCACGACCGTTTTCGGCGGTATCTTTGCCATACGCGCGATCGTATTTTCGATCATCTGAACCGTAACATTTTTCGGCCTGCTATCTACCGGCAAGAGTTTCACCGATGCACCGACCTCATCGATAACGTCGATCGCTTTATCGGGCATGAACCGATCGTTGATATATTTTCCGGCTAGCTCCGAAGCCGAACGAAGCGATTCATCCGAATAGCGCACTTCGTGATGTTTTTCGTAAAACTTTTTCAGGCCTTTTAATATTTCGTAAGTTTCATCGACAGTCGGTTCACCGATATCTATCTTTTGAAAACGGCGTGCGAGGGCTCGGTCGCGTTCGAACGCGGATTTGTATTCCGCATAGGTCGTCGAACCGATACAGCGAAGTTCGCCGGCGGCGAGTGCCGGTTTCAAAATATTCGAAGCATCAAGCGAACCGCCGGAAACCGAACCTGCCCCGACAATAGTATGGATCTCGTCAATAAAAAGTATCGCGTTATCTTCTTTTTTCAGATCGTTTATGATCGCTTTGAACCGCTGTTCAAAATCGCCGCGATATCGCGTACCGGCAAGCACGGCTCCCATATCAAGCGCGAAAACTTTTGCGCCGATCAAAACTTCCGGTACGTCGCCTTCGCTTATCTTCAGTGCCAAACCTTCGGCCAAAGCAGTTTTGCCAACGCCGGGTTCGCCTACGTAAAGAGGATTGTTCTTTTTGCGTCGGCAAAGAACCTGTATCGTCCGCTCGATCTCTGCTTGTCTTCCGACGATAGGATCTATTTCTCCATTTGAAGCTTTTTCGACAAGCTCAACCGTAAAACTTTCCAGCGGTTTTTGTTTCGGCGGCATTGGCATTCCGCTAAATTCATCATCGTCGCCAAATACATCGCCGAATGGATCGCCGTCCTCGATCTTTGAGATGCCGTGAGAAATGTAATTTAAGATATCGAGCCGCGACACGCCTTGCTGCAAAAGCAGGTAAACGGCATAGGATTGTTCGGCCTGATAAAAAGCCGCGAGAATATTGCCGCCGTCAACCATCGGCTTTCCGCTGCCTTCGGCCTGCAGAACGGCGTATTGAATCGTCGATTGAAAGGTCGCCGTCAGTTCCGGCATCTGCTTTACATTCTCGGGCATTTTTTCCAGCACATCACCGAAATAATCTTCGAGTGCCTTTGCCAGCTCATCGATCCGTGCGCCGCAATTGAATAAAATGTCGCGCGCGGAACTGTCCTGCAGCAATGCGTAGAGCAAATGTTCAAGCGTGACGTATTCATGACGATTCTTCACCGCTTCATCGACAGCTGCGCTTAATGTTTCTTCCAACTCTCTCGTTAACATCTATGACGATATTGTATCAAGTTTTCACAAAAATTTTATACTCAAAATTTCATGTTGGCCGCCGCCTCGAAAAACGCATATTTTTTAAGTATTTCAATACAAAAAAATAGGAAGTCTGAAAGTCCATGTGTTCCGGTTCTTGTTCCGTGGTGTTTCCTGATCTACAGGATATTGAACACAGAATTCACAGAATGAAAACACAGAAAATGACCTTTCAGACATCCTCAATTTTCTACGCTGACCCTAGTTTCGATCTAGTCCGCTAAATAACCAAATTTGCCTGCCCGATAATCTTCTATCGCTTCCGCAAGTTCGATCTGCGTGTTCATCAAGAACGGGCCGTATTGTGCAATCGGTTCATTCAAAGGCTCGCCGCTCATCAAAAGCAGAATGCTGTCTTCGAGAGCTTCGATCTTGAACGATTCGCCGTCGCGTTCGAACAAGGCAAGATGATCGGTCGGCAATTTTTCCGCGTCGTTTATCTTCGCCGATCCTTCGATGGCCAGAATAGCCGTGGTGAATTCCGCAGGAAATTCGAGTTCGATCGTCTCGCCGGCCTTCGGCTTGAGATTTATCAGATGAACGGGCGTGAATGTTGTCGCCGGGCCTTTCATACCGCCAAATTCACCCGCAATTATTTCCACCTCGCCGCCGTTCGGCAATTTGACGCGTCCCATTTCGCCATTGGCTATGGCTTGATATTTCGGTTCGGTCATCTTGTCTTTTGCCGGCAGGTTCACCCATAGCTGCACCATTTGAAATTCGCCGCCGGCCCGCGAAAATTCCTGCTCGTAATATTCTTTATGAAGCAGTCCGCCGCCGGCCGTCATCCATTGAACATCGCCTTCGCCGATGACACCGCCGCCGCCGCGGCTGTCGTGATGCGCCACTTTTCCCTTATACGCTATCGTCACCGTTTCAAATCCGCGGTGCGGATGCGGTCCGACACCGTAAGGCTCTTCGCGCGGAGCAAAATTCATCTTCGCGTTGTAATCCAGCAAAAAGAAAGGGCTCATCCGCTCGGCCGACATCGGCCCGTGCGGAAAAAATCCGCTTACATTAAAACCATCGCCAACCCAATGACGCGGCGGCGGTGCTACGATCTTTTCGACCTTCTTCATTTGCTTCTTTTTTGCCTGTGTTGTGGTCATTTATTTTCTCCTTGCGGATCTGACCAAAACTATTATCGCTTCGACGATAACGGATCAAACCCTATACAAGAAGTCTAAACGGTTTACGAGGCATTGTAATCACCTATTCGGGTGATATCGAACTAATCTGAATCTTTACAAACGACCATCAAACCGTCTCTGATCGGCAGCAGCACATTTGAAACGCGTTCATCGGCAAGAACCATTTGATTGAATTCATGCAGGGCTTTTGTGTCGTCGTCTTTTTCGTCTAATAAAACCTTTCCGCTCCACAGAACATTATCGGCAACAATAAATCCGCCTTTGCGAACCGAATCGAAAATAAGCCGATAATAATTCGAATAATTCGTCTTGTCGGCGTCTATAAAAACCAGATCGTAAATAGTACGAATGTGCGGCAAGGTAAAAGCGGCTTCGCCGAGACGAAAATTTATTCGGTCGGCGTATTCCGTTCTTTCAACGAAAGACCGCGCGACCTGGTTCGTTTCTTCGTTTACATCGAGCGTATCGATCTTTCCGTCATCGGCTAAACCTTCGGCAAGGCAAAGCGCCGAATAGCCCAGATATGTTCCAATTTCGAGAACGGATTTCGGCCGGATCATTTTCGAGATCATCGAAAGCACACGGCCCTGATAAAACCCGGAAAGCATACTTGAATCTTTGAAATTCGCGTAGCAATGTTCACGCAGTTCTTTTAGAACAGGACTTTCATTGGCTGTAAATTCTTCTGCGTATTTGACCATTTCTTCGTTCATAGGTCTATTCTTATCAGCCCGCGTTTTATCGCCACTGTCGCGGCAGAGGCGCGGTCTGAAACTCCTATTTTATCGTATAGATTTTTGATATGCGTTTTTACCGTATTTTCAGAAACATCCAAAGCGAACGAGATCTCTTTATTGGACATTCCGCCAACGAGCATTCGCAAAACGTTTTCCTCGCTCGGCGTAAGTTCTTCGCTGCCGAGATTATCGTCAATAATGCGTGCGATATCATCAGGTATGAAACGCGAACCTTTGTTTACTATTTGGATCGCTTTTATGAGATCAGCCGGTTCGACATTTTTGCAGATATAACCAGCTGCACCTTTGTTGAGTGCCCGCGATATCTCTGCGTCTCCGGCATGATCGGCAAGCATAATTATGCGGGCATTCTTATTTTCCGTAAAATATTTATCGAGGTCATCGATAGTACATGAATCAGGAAAGCGTAAACCGAGAATCGTGACATCAGGCTCTAATTCTTTGAATTTTGAAAAACCTTCAGCCGCATTGTCTGATTCGGCAACCAAGACTATCTGCTCCTGTTCCGCCAGAACGGTACGAATTCCGATCCGTGTGAGCGGCTGACTTTCGATCAATAGAATATGAACAGGTTCGATCATAATATCTCAGTTCTTTTCTGAGCATTGCCGCAGAAAACCGCCGAGCAAAGACAATGGAGAAAATAAAAAAATCGCTGCGATCTGCGTATAGTGGTTGCCTTCGGATCTGAAAAGTGAGAAAGCGGCAAATCCCGCCATTAAGAGAAAGAGTGCGATATTAGGCGTCAAAGACCGGGAATTTGCGATGATCTTACAAACATATCCGCCAAGGAATGAAAAAATACAGCCGCATATGATAACCAATGCCAAATTCATCGGGCCTGCCTCCGCATGCGGATCTATTCCGGACAAACCAAACAGCAGCACCGCGCTAACAACAAAGATCAGATACCCAATTATTACGGCAAAAATATTTCGCAGTACTTTCATTATTACGATGGTATTTTCGAAAGCGAAGCCGCAAATTCGACGATCGGCCTTATCAGATCGGTGTCGTAATTTGTTTTAACGCCCTGCATCACAGCCGCGATCCTTTCGAGTCCCATTCCGGTATCGACCGACGGCGCCGGCAGCGGCGTCAACGTAAAAGTGCCGTCCTCATTTTGGGTGCGGTTATATTGCATAAAAACGAGATTCCAGATCTCCATCGTCGTGTCGCCTTCGCCGTTTACCCATTTTGGATGATTTTTTTCAGGGTCGAGCGGATCTTCGCCCATATAATAATGGATCTCGGAACACGGGCCGCACGGACCTGTGTCGCCCATCTGCCAAAAATTATCTTTGCGGCCAAAACCCAAAATGCGTTCCGGCGGAGCACCGGCCTTTATCCAAAAATCGCGGGCTTCGTCATCCGGGCCGACCTCGTTATCGCCTTCGAAGACCGAGAACCAAAGTCTTTCTTTTTCCAGCTTGAATTCATTTACCAAAAGATCCCAGGCAAGATCGATCGCTTTTTCTTTGAAATAATCGCCAAAAGAAAAATTACCGAGCATCTCGAAAAATGTATGATGCCGAGCCGTTCGCCCGACCTCATCCAGGTCATTATGCTTTCCGCCGGCGCGTATGCATTTTTGCGAAGATGCCGCTCGGTCGTAATCACGCTTTTCGTTGCCGAGAAAAACATCCTTGAACTGATTCATTCCCGCATTAGTAAACAAAAGCGTCGGGTCATTTGCCGGCAAAAGCGGCGACGAATGCACCCGTTTATGGCCGTTTTCCTCAAAATATTTCAGAAATCTTTCGCGAATTTCATTGCCTTTCATAGATATCAAATTGTAGCACAGCCGCGGTTCTGGCTCATTTTTCGACAATGAGCATTCAATTATCTTTTATAACTGAAGCGGTCTTTTCGCGTATCAGATCAAAACTAAAGCCTTGCCGCAACAGATGATCGTAGAACTTTTTGGTGTCTTCGCGGGTTTCAGGAACGCCTTTCAATCGAACCCGTTTTGCGATCGCCTCATCTATCAGTTCTTCTTCGGGCATTTTTTCAAATGCCGTTTCGAGAGCTTCGGAAATGGTATCGCGGTCGAGTTCTTTTTGTGAAAGAGCTTGCTGAAGCCGGCGTTTTCCCTGCGGTTTTTGACGCAGCTTTGAAAGGGCGAGCCCGACGGCATATTTTTGATCGTCTAAATATTCGTATTCTTTTAGTTTTTCGATAACGTCATCGACGATCTCTTCGTTCGTCCAAAGTTTTTCCAAAAGCCGTTTGCGAAGTTCGCCTATCGAACGCGGTTTTGCCGCGAGCAGCCTCACGGCGCGGTGCATTGTGCGCGTCCGCGACCGTTCAGAGTCTTTGACAACACGGTCGGCATCTTCGATCTTTTTTCCGCGGCGTGTCCACATCAGGAACAATTCTACATTTTTCTTGTGCCTAATTAACAATTCACCTTTGTTGTCCGATAATCTAAAATATGGACGGCATTTTTCTAATAGACAAACCGGCTGGTTTTACATCGCACGACGTAGTTGCAAAAATGCGGCGGATCTTGGGGACGAAACGCATCGGCCACACCGGAACGCTCGATCCTTTCGCGACCGGATTGCTTGTGATGCTCGTCGGTAAAGCAACGCGACTGGCGCAGTTCCTGGATAAAGACGAAAAAGCCTATGAAGCCGAGATAGCTTTTGGTTTTGAAACAGACACAGGCGACCGCACGGGCGAACCAAAAGGTGTATTTACAGATAGACCGAAAGACGCTATTCGGTCTGCCGTGTGGGAAAATGTTTTGCCAAAATTTCGCGGCCGCATAATGCAGACGCCGCCGATGTATTCCGCAAAAAAGATCGACGGAAAAAAGCTTTACGAACTCGCCCGCGAAGGAATAGAGATCGAAAGAGAACCGGTTCAGATCAACATAAGCGAGTTGGAGATCTATGACATAAGGGAAGGCTCGGCAAAAATGCGCGTTCGCTGTTCGGCCGGAACTTTTATCCGAACTCTGGCCGAAGATATTGGCAAAGAGATCGGTATAGGCGCACATTTAAGCGAGCTTCGCAGAACCGAAGCTGGAAATTTCAATTTGCAAAATGCGTTGACGATAGACAAGCTCGCGTTGCTGGAAGATACCGCGAGCGAACTGATCTCGATGAACGACGCGGTCGGTCATCTCGGCAAAATAGAGCTTTCCGAAGATCGTGTCGGCAAAACGCTTTCCGGGTTATCAACGCGCATTCAGCGAACAGATCTAAAACCCGGCGAACCGATGCGAATGGTTGATACTTCGGGCAATTTGATCGCGATAGGAATTTTTGATGCCGAAGAAAATATTGTTCGGCCAAAAGTTGTTTTGGGGTAAAATTCTATAATGAAGAAAAGGGACATAGCTTTAGCCATTGGCGGCGGAGTTGCTGCGGCGGTCGCCGTAAAAATGCTGACGCGTGATGCCACGGTCGATTGGGACGAAATTTCAGATCGCGTTCCGCATTCGGATCACTCGCATTTTGTCAGCGTTGACGGCGCACGCATTCATTATCAGGAATTCGGCGACGCGGCGAACCCGATGATCTTGCTTATTCACGGCTATACGGCTTCGCTTTACGTTTGGGCGGAAACGGCTCCGATGTTTGCCGATGCCGGATTTCATGTCGTCGCGGTCGATCTTATCGGATTCGGTTATTCGGAAAAACCGGCGTGGTTCGATTATTCTATCGCTTCGCAGGCACGGATGATCGAACGCTTAATGGACAGGCTCGGCATCGGCCGCGCGATCGTCGTCGGCAGTTCGTATGGCGGAGCGGTCGCATCGACACTCGCTCTTGATTATCCCGCACGCGTAGAAAAACTCGTTCTGGCAAATGCCGCCTGCAATGACGAACCGCTTTCACATCCGATACTAAGGCTTGCCGGAATTCCACTTGTCGGCGAAGTGATCGCTCCGTTCCTTGTCGATTCTACTTCTTTCATACGCTTTCGAATGCGCGGGACGTTGGCAAAAGAAAATTACGATCTGATAACAACAAAACGGATCGAGAACATTCGCCGTCCTCTGAGCGCCGCCGATGCTCATCATTCGGTTTTGGCGACGGCCAGGAACTGGGACGCCGAACGCATCGAAGCCGACGCCAATTTGATCGATCAGCCGACGCTGATTATCTGGGGCGATCAAGATACGGTCGTGCCGATCCACAACGGCCGCAAACTCCATGAAGAAATTCTCCATTCGCGAATGGTCGTATTTCGCGATTGCGGCCACGTTCCGATGGAAGAAAAACCGAAGCTCTTCACCGATCTTGTAATAGAATTTTGCCGCGATCCGAAAGGAAAGCTTGATCAAAGCCGAATTGATGCTATTTACCAATGAATACGAACGCGGCTCTTTACGGAAAAGGTGTCTTTACGACCATTGCGATCTACGATGGCGAGCCTTTTCTTTGGGATAAACATTGGCAAAGGCTCAAAGATCATGCGGATATTATCGGGCTTGATATTTCCGGATATTCTGAGCTGGAGATACTTAGCTTAATTAACGAACGGATCGGAAATGAAGATCTCATCAACGGACGTGCACGAATTACATTTATCGACGGATCTCAAAGCTCTATCTGGACATCAGAACCGAAAAAAGTAACCGAGTTCTCGATATTGACTGCCAAAACAAGGCCGTTGCCCGATCGTTTTAAACTTTCTCTTTCACCGTATCGAACAAATTCCTCGTCGCCGCTTGCGGGTATAAAATCGTGCAATTATCTGGAAAATATTCTAGCTTTCGATGAAGCTAAAGCACGCGGGTTTGATGAAGCTGTCAGGCTTAACGAACGCGGAGAAATAACCGGAGGATGTATGTCGAATATTTTTTGGCTCATAGGCGAAAGGCTGTTTACACCCGACCTTTCGACAGGGTGTTTGGCGGGCACGACGCGCGGGTTCGTATTGGAAAATTTAGAATGTGCGGAAGTGTGTGCAAGCTTCGATGAACTGAAAAATGCGGACGCAGTGTTTTTGACTTCGGCCGGGATCGGCATCAAAACTGTAGAGAGATTGGATAATAAGATATTCGATAAATTAGAACATCCGATACTCGATCTGCTACCCGAATAAAATCCGGCAACGAGAAAAAACACGAACGCACGCGAAATGCATTCGTGTTATTGATATATTTTTTGCTTTATCGTCTTTAGGCTGCTGTTTCGAAAAGTGCGAGGATCTGTTTGCCTTCCAAAGATCGCGGATCGATCGTGCGAAGGTGTTTTTCGCCCTGCATTTCCCAGATCGCCGTTACCGTTCCTTCTTTTTCAACTGCTTGATAATGAACGTCTTCCGAATCTGTGGACGCTTCAGCTGCCGTTTCGGCTTTTTCTTCTTGAGCCTCTGCGGCTTGTACTGCTTCTTCTGACATTTAAATTAAAGGTCTCCTTAAAATACTCTTATGGTTAAAATTTGCTCCAACATAAGATATTGCCACAATTTAGGTATTTTTGTCGAGTTTTTGCGCTCGATAAATCAGTTTCCGACGGCTTTTGTTCTTACGCGTTTTGGCGACATTTCATAGAACCAGAAATCGTTGTTCGGCTGATCGACGGTCATCGCGTCAACATCGCCGTTCTTATCAAGCGTAAAAGTTATAAAACCCGGCATCTTGAAATTATAGGAGACCGACGGCCGCCAGCGAATGCGAAAAGTATCGTAATGCCAATGTTCAAGATCGCCGACCAGATTTGGCGAACCATCCATTTTATAAACCAGATGGCCGTTCTCTTCGGCGATGGTCAGCCCGCCGTAATAATCGTCTGTGTATTTTCCGGCGTATTTTTCAATCGCGAGCGACGGCTTCGTATTCGGCACTCTGGCGGCTTCGATCGCCGCGATCTCTTTTGCATCTTCGGCTCTTTGTGCAGCGTCGCCTTTCATCGCCAAACCGTTCAGGTCGCGTTCGGGCGCGCCTGTGAAAACATCCGTCATCTTATTCATCATGATCGCAAATACGGGAAATTCGCTATTCGTTAAAACGACAAATCCAAGGTTCTCTTCGGGGATCAGAACGGTGTAAGAAAGCATTCCGTCCAAACCGCCGCTATGATTTATGATCTTTTTACCTTGATAATCGTATGTAAAGAAGCCCATTCCGACCCCGGTGAAATGGCGTGTCGGGCTGCTTTTTTCGATACTTTCACCATATTGCTGAGCTAGATAAGGCTGCCATAATTCCCAGATCCGCTGTGATCTTACGATCTTTTTACCTTCAAAAGTTCCGCGGCCAAGCTGCAGCCGAAGCCATTTTGAAAGATCGGCGACCGATGAATTTATGCCCGCGGCCGATGCTCCGCCATCGACATTCCCGCGTTGCAGAACACGCAGCTTTCCGCCCGATTCGTTATGCGGAAAAGCGGCATTATCCGGCAAAGTTCTGATGCTGGTCGTCGTCCGCGTCATTCCAAGCGGTGTGAAAATGCGTTCTTTTACAAATTCCGTCCAAGGTTTTCCGGTAACTTTCTGAACGATCTGACCGGCCGCGATGAACATTATATTTTGATAACCGAACCGCGTGCGAAAATCAGAGACCGGTTTTAGATAGCGTGTCCGGTGTATTATTTCGTCCGGCGAATATGTCGTTTCATACCACAAAAGATCGCCGCTGAATGTCGCCAGTCCGTTCCTGTGCGTAAGCATATCGCGGATCGTCAGCTCTTTCGTCACCCACGGATCGTACATCACCAGATCAGGCAGATATTTCGAAGCTTTGTCTTCCCATTTGATCTTTCCTTCATCAACAAGTATCGCCAAACTTGTCGCAAGAAAAGCTTTCGAATTTGATGCGATCGCAAAGAGTGTGTTCTCATCGACGGCTTTTGGTTCATTTATATTCAGCTTGCCGTAGCCTTTCGCGAAAACGACCTTGTCGTCTTTGACGACAGCGATGGCCATGCCCGGCTGTTTCCAATCGGTCATTACCTTATTGGCATATTGATCGATCTCGGCAAGCTGCTTTTCAAGCGTCTGTGCATTAGCAACCGAAAACAGCAGCAAAAGAACGATGAATAAAAACGAAGAACGTGCGGTCTTTTTCATAAGATCATTTTACGGACGATAAAAAATTTTGGATATGCGAATTGAGTTTTTATTCTAACGTAAAAATAAGTTTTTGTGTAAACAAACCTTCCTTTGCCATCCGGTCAAAAAAAATCAGCTTTTCAAAGTTCCGGATTTCTAGTATTCTTGCACAACAATGACGCCAATTACGTTAGTGCTAATTTTACTGTTTGTTGCACTTATCCTATTTGCAACCGAAAAGCTGCCGGTCGATGTGGTTGGTATCCTGCTTGTCATTTGTCTGGTAATGTCGGGAGTTCTGACGATACAGGAAGGAGCCGCAGGTTTTGGCAACGACATAATATTGACCATTGCGGGCCTTTTTGTTCTGGTTGGCGGATTGATAAAAACAGGCATTGTCGATCTGATCGGGCGAAGGCTTTATAGAATATCCGGCGACAATGAATTTATCCTCACAGCTCTCATAATGACAACAGCGGCGGCTTCCGCGGCGGTTCTAAAGAACACAACAACGACCGCGATGTTCCTGCCGGTCGTTATCGGCCTGGCGGCAAAGGCGAAGATCGCGCCGTCGAGGCTTCTTATGCCGCTCGCGTTCGGCGCGATTCTCGGCGGTAGCTGCACATTGATCGGGACATCAACAAACCTAGCGGTCAGCGGAACTATTGTCAGATATGGCTACGAGCCTTTTTCGATGTTCGAACTTACATCTGTAGGCGTCATTGTTTTTACTTTCGGGCTTTTGTATATGCTTTTCTTCGGCCGCAAGCTGTTGCCAAATTACGGCGCCGCCGAATCGCTTTCCGAACAATACAGCATACGCGAATATATTTCCGAACTTTTGGTTCTATATGATTCTCCGCTTGTCGGAAAAACGATAGGCGAATCTCATATTAGCGATGAGCTAGAACTGCATATTTTGGGCATAATGCGCAATGACGAGAGGCGTGTCGCGCCGAACGCCTATGAGCGCATCCAAGCCGGGGACCTGCTCGTTGTCGAAGGCAGCATCGATAATCTTTTGCGTGTAAAAGATGAGGTAGGTCTTGAAATTAAGCCGGATTTCGAAATGAACGACCGCGTCTTCGAAGACGAAAAGGTCGAGCTTTTTGAAGTAATGGTAATGCGCGATTCGCGGCTTGTCGGGCAATCATTAAAAGGGATGCGTTTTCGCCAGAGCTTTGACCTGACCGTTATGGCGATAAACCGCCACGGCGAAACCTTTATCAATAAACTCAGCAGCGTAATGCTCAAATTCGGCGATGTTCTGCTGGTTCAGGGAACACGCGCAGAGATCGAACCGCTTGTCGTCGAAGGCGAAATATTGCTTTTGGAAGAGGTTTCGGCCAGCGCGATGAGAACCGATAAAAGAAAATGGGCGATCGCGGCTTTCGGTCTTTTTCTGACGCTGTCCTTGTCAAAGATCGTGATCGGATTTGATATTCCGTTAGCTGTTTGTGTACTTTGCGGTGTCCTGCTTTTATTGGCAACAAAGACCGTTAGATATGCGGAAATGTATTCGCTGATAGATTTTCGCCTGCTGGTTCTGATCGCTTGTATGATGAGTTTTGGCGTTGCAATGGAAAAGACCGGCACGGACGTTTATCTGGCCGGTTTGATCGACGTCTATTTCGGAGCATATGGCGGCAACGCCGTTTTAGCGGGCTTTTTCCTGCTCACGGTTATTTTGACCCAGCCGATGTCCAATCAGGCAGCGGCTCTTGTCGTTCTGCCCATCGCTATAAAAACGGCCGTTGCTTTGGGATACAATCCGCGCACTTTTATCATCGGCATCACATATGCGGCATCTTTTTCGTTCGTAACGCCGCTTGAACCGGCGTGCGTTCTGGTTTATACGCCGGGCCGTTATAAATTCATGGATTTTGTGCGTGTCGGATCTATTCTGACCGTGATCGTTTTTGTGGTATCAATGTTTCTCGTACCGATCTTTTGGCCTATGGAAAAAACCGAGGTCAAACAAAATCCGGGAATACCTGTGGTCGTTCAGCCCGAATGAGGATCTTTAACCTCTTCAGCCGCTTCGATAAAATGCCCAAGCGTTAGACCGCGCTTTATTATCAGAGCTACACCGATTATTGCCCAAAAAACGATCCGGCCTTTGCGGATAACAGCAAGTGTTACACCAATGCCGGCCGCGATACCGACAGTTTCCGCAACAAAGCTCGCACCTGCTTCGTCAACGCCGACCAGGAACGGCACGAATTTAAAAACAATAGTGATAAGCCTGCTGACGCTTTCAAGCAGGAACGCGTTCAACAAAGTTCCGCTTTCGCTGATGCGGCTAAGTACAAAAAGAACCTCGGCAATGCCAAGGCCGTGATAAACAAATTCGCATATTATGATAGGCAGAAATCTTTGCGGATATCGGCGGTAAAAATCATAGATGATATTTTCAAAAAGCCGGATCTGATAACGGCCTTTTTCTAGAATGCCGGTGAGAAGTCCTTTTTGATAAAGCCATCCGCTCACCGCGCTTGCGAAATGCCATTGGCGTATTACCATCAGCATCAAAAATATCAAAATAACGCCTATCGCCGCGATAATTCCGTCGATCGTCATTTGCCAAGCTTCGTCGATCGGGAACGACCGGACAAATATCAGCGAACCGACGATCAGAAAGATACTTGTGGTAAAACTGTAAAAAAGATTTTCTGTCGCAACGGACGAAAGGCCGCCGATTAGCGGTATCTTCTTTCTGACCGCGACGGCCTTTGATGTGCCGCTGATCAAGATGCCGAGCGGAACCATGCTGCTCATCGCTTCGCCAATTATCACAGCCGGAACGGCATCTTTTAAGCGCAGCTTGAAAGGTTCATGAACCGACAAACTCCATGCGGTCGAACGAAGCAATACGCGGCAAAAATAGATAATGAGAATAACGGCAAAACCCGCGAACCCGAAACGCTGTACACTATCCGCAATAAAACCGAACCCGACCGAATATCCGAAATATAAAAACAGGCAAAGCCCGCATATGGTCAATATCAGACCGGCAATTTTGATGCGGTTAATGTGTCTTTTGCTTTCATTCGACGGCTGCGCCGATCCATTAGTTTCCGAACTCACTTGGTTTTGCCTTTGGTTCTACGCATAAAAATTAAATGCTAACCTGTCGGGCAATTTTCGGCAAACGTCTGCCGGATCTACATCGACAGTTCTGACAAATACGATTTTCACGTATAATGTAGGCATTTCGATTTTAATAAAATTATTTAAGAGGAATTTTTTATGACCACACAAGCCGCCGGCCAAGCATTTTCGAACGCCGGTTTGACCGTTCTATCGGAAGAAGAAGAATTGTTCCGCGCATCTGTTCGCGAATTTGCCGAAGGCGAGGTTCGGCCGCGTGTCGAAGCAATGGAACACGCGACAAAGATCGATCCGGAACTTATCAAACAGTGTTTCGAACTCGGCCTAATGTCCATCGAATCGCCCGAGGAATTTGGCGGAACAGATTCGACGATCTTTAATGCAATTATTGCCATAGAAGAACTTGCACGCGTCGATGCATCCGTTTCGGTGTTCGTCGATGTGCATAATACGCTGGTGACGAACGCCTTTATGAAATGGGGTAGCAACGAACTAAAGAAAAAATATCTGACGCAGATGTCGAGCGGCAAGGTCGGCGCATATGCGCTCAGCGAAGCGAGCTCCGGTTCCGATGCTTTTGCTCTAAAAACCAAGGCCGCCGATAAAGGCGATCATTGGGAATTGAACGGTCAAAAACTCTGGATCACGAACGGCAACGAAGCCGAGATATTCATCGTTTTTGCGACGATCGATCCGGACGCCGGTTATAAAGGAATTACAGCTTTCATCGTTGAAAAAAGCTTCGAAGGTTTCAGCGTCGGCAAAAAAGAGGACAAGCTCGGTATTCGCGCAAGCTCCACCACGGAACTGATATTTGACGGCTGTAAAGTGCCGAAAGAGAACGTTTTAGGCGAAGTCGGCAAAGGTTATAAGGTTTCGATAGAAACGCTGAACGAAGGCCGCATCGGCATTGCCGCTCAGATGCTCGGCATTGCCCAAGGCGCATATGAATGCGCTCTAAAATATACGAATGAACGCGAACAGTTCGGCCAAGCTTTGAACAGTTTTCAGGCCGTGCAGTTTCAGCTTGCCGAAATGGCTGTCGAGATCGAAGCCGCAAGATTGCTGACATACAACGCCGCCCGTTTGAAAGACGCCGGCAAAAGCTTTCTGAAAGAAGCCGCCATCGCCAAACTTTATACCTCGCGCGTCGCCGAAAAGGTCTCGTCAAAAGCTATCGAACTTTACGGCGGCTACGGTTACGTTAAAGATTATCCGGTAGAAAAATTCTGGCGCGATTCGAAGATCGGCGCGATCTACGAAGGCACATCGAACATGCAGCTTCAAACCATCGCAAAGATAATTATGAAGTAAGGTTTCTCTGAGAATAGCTCTATGACCGCAGATGAGATCAAACGATATCTTTCCGAGCTTAATGATGAACTTGCGTTAAAAGACATCAAGGGCGAAGTATCGCTTTTTGGTGGAGCGGTGATGGTCTTGTCTTTTAACGCGCGCATCGCAACAAAGGACGTAGATGCGATCTTTCAACCGACGCAGGAAGTTCGTGTCGCCGCGGAACGCATTGCGGAACGGAACGGCCTTAATCCGGACTGGCTTAATGACGGCGTAAAAGGCTGTGTCGTTGACCATGCCCGAAATATATTGTTCAGCATGCCTAATCTGAACGTTTTTATTCCCGAGGCTGACTATTTGTTAGCGATGAAATCGCTTGCGGCAAGAGCCGGTACTGAGGACGAGAACGACGTAGCAACACTTATTAAAAGCCTCGGACTCAGTTCACCGGAAGAAGTTTTCACCATCATAGAAAACTATTATCCAAAACAACAGATACCACCGAGAACACAGTATTTTATTGAGGGTTTGTTTGAATTATGATAAGCGCGAAAGAAACCAAACAGCGAATGATAAACGAACCGCGTTGGTGGAAGATCGCGCTTATGGATTTTGTTGATGATTTTCGATACCACAAAGACCCGACGGCGATCGCAGATCCGTTCGAACTCGGTGACGGGAGAAAGGATGCCGTTTTTGCCGCGACGATCGAAACATTGTGCGACGAATTGGGTATCGAAATACCGGCATGGCTCGAAAATGTACCGGCATGCAGCGAACCATACTTTCTATCCCGCATCGAAGGTCTCAAAGCATTCAGTTTGGTCGAATCGCCAGTCCATTTTAGGATCAGGAAAGTTTTTGTCGGCGATAATTTTTTGTCACGTGTCTAATATGGCCAAGATCCGAAAAGCCGCAACCGAAGACTCAGCCCTGCTGACGGAGCTTGCTTATACAACGTTTTGGGATGCATTTGCGCATCATCCTAAGAATGCGCCGGATGATCTTGCGTATTATATGCGGCAGGCGTTCAGCGAAGAGCAGATCAAAAACGAACTTGAGGACGCAAATAATATTTTTCTGATCGCGGAATACGAAGGCGAAACGGCCGGATATGCAAAGCTGATAAAAGCTTCTGCGGAAGACGGCATCACCGGCGAAAACCCGATAGAGCTTTCGCGGCTTTATTCGCATCAGCGTTTTTTGGGCAAAGGCGTCGGCAAACAGCTCATGGACGAATGCTTTTCGATCGCAAAGGCGAATGGCTGCGACGTTATGTGGCTCGGCGTTTGGGAATATAATCCGCGTGCACAGAAATTTTACGAAAAGAACGGCTTTCACCTCGTCGGCAAACACACCTTTCAACTCGGTTCAGATCCGCAAACCGATCTGCTTATGCAGAAGACGCTTTGAACCGCAGAGACACAGAGAATACTATTTGAATTCCTCTGCGTCTCTATGACTCTGCGGTGAACATTGCTTTTGTTTTGTAAATACGATAGTGTTGCATCTGTGCGACATATCATAAACCCGCCAAATCCTTACAACAGATATTCCGCCGAATTTGTCGGCGAACCGCCGCCAACAAAACTTGAGGTCTTTGAGGAAACCAACACAAAAAAGGTGATCACAAAGGCATTTGCTTCCGGTTGGGAAGGCGGCTGGAGATTTACGGTAAATTGCTATCGCGGCTGTGTTCACGGCTGCACATATTGTTTTGCGCGGCAATATCATGAATATCTCGGTTATGGAGCCGGGACGGATTTTGAAACAAAGATCGTCGTAAAGCCAAAAACGCCGCAGCTTCTTCGCGAAGAATTAAAACGAACGCGGACAAAAATGCCGCATATAGATTTTTCGTTTGCGACCGATCCATATCTGCCGCTTGAGGCGGAATATAAACTAACGCGGCAATGTTTGGAGGTCTGTGCGGATTTTCAGGTGCCGGTCGGCGTCATCACAAAAAGCCCTTTGGTCACACGCGACATCGACATTCTGCAGAAGTTGAACAATGTGTCGGTTTTCTTTTCGCTGCCTTTTCTAACGAAAGAAAGATCCAATCCTTTTGAACCATATACGCCTGTTCCGGAAGCTAGATTTCGGGCAATGGAAACCATCGCGAATGCGGGAATAAATGTCGGTATCGGCATTGCGCCGGTTATTCCCGGCTATAACGAATCTGACATTCCCGGCCTGCTCGAACGCGCCCAAAAAGCCGGTGCAAAGCGTTCATTTATGTCGATGCTACATCTTGATACCGATTCGATCGAGGAATATTTCGTTCAAAAAATGCATGAGCGTCTTCCGCCAACGCGTGTCGCCAAGATCATCAACACGATAAAACGCGAACGCAACGGCAGTCTTCGCCACAACACATATAAAGAACGCAGCACAGGCATCACCGAACAATGGGAAGTCACAAAAAAGCTTTTTGCATTTCATGCAAAGCGTTTGGGTTTTCTCGAACACGAAGAAAAGAGCGATGTCGAACCCGAACCGGAAAAGACCGTTTCACAGCAAAGACTGTTTTAAAAATTATTTGCGGCCTTGCTCCTTAGCGTCTTTGCGTTAAGATTTTAAGTACAATGCAAAATCGAATTGAAGTTTTTGAACAAATGCTAGCCGCCGATCCCGACAACACAATGGTTATGTTCGGGCTTGCGAAGGAATATGAAAAGCTCGGGAAACACGAAGATGTTGTCAGAGTACTCGAACCATATATCGAAAAAGCCGTTGACGAAGGCAACGCTTACGGCGTGCTGGCGAATGCCTATGCAAAAGCCGGCAACCGCGAAAAGGCCGTCGAAACATACAAGAAAGGCATCGACGCCTCGCTCGCACACGGCCACCCGTCAATGGCGAACGATTACCAGATGACGCTCGAGACGGATTTCGGCGACGAATTATAGGCAAGCGGTTGGTTACAGTTTGTAACCAACCTAGAACGATCAACGACCCTAGGCTGCATGTGCGCGTGGAAAAAGGCGAGCGTTGGAACGTGTTACAAATTGTAACGGTTTGCAAATGCCGTTGTTTGACCCTCGCCTCGCTACGAAATCCCGACAATTTTTTTTACCCAAATTATCCTCAAATTCTGCGAATATAATTACGCAGGCCTGTCTGCGAAATTCGATTATTTGCGGGAGTACCCAACAATTTTATGAAAACAGCCAAACGATTTTGTGCAGTCGCGTTCATCTTTGTCTTTGCCGCCGCGGCCTTTGCCCAGCCGCCGGGCGTTGATGTAGAGGCAATATTTCAGAAAGCCGTTCAGGATATGAACGCGAAAAGATACGACGAGGCGATCAAAGGCTTTACGGAAGTTGTTCGTTGGGCACCGCAGGCTTCGGGCGGCTGGGTCTTTCGCGGCATGAGCTATTTTAACAAGGCTCGGATGGATATGGCCGTAAAGCGTGAAGCCATGAAAAACGGCAAAGAGGTTTCCAAAACGTATCTGCCGAATTCGCCGCTCGCCATCGAAGATCTTACAAAGGTCATCAAAATGTTCCCGAATTTCGAATCGAAACACGCGATGCTGGCTTATCGTTTTCGCGCAAATGTTTATCTCACCGAAGGCGATTACGAACGAGCTCTGCCCGATCTGAAATTGCTCGCGGAAAGATTTCCCGATTATAAAGCGACGGACGAAAGCCCGACATCGGTCGAATTTTACAGGATCGCAAGAAACGGCTATGCGAATGTTCTGTTCGAGATCGCGCTGAAAGCGAAGGGCGAGGAACAGACGAACTTATTGCGTAAGGTTATCGCGAATTACGACCCGACCGAATACAAACATTTTTTTAATAGAGCGAATACCTTTCACATGCTGAAGGATTACGCAATGGCGATCGCTGATTATAAAGCGGCATTGAGCTTCGATCCCAAGAGCATGATGGCTCTTTATGGATTGGCTCAATCTTACTATTTCAACCAACAATATCAATCGGCATTGGAGGTGGCGGAAAAAGCCGCGTTGCTGCCGAATGTCGGACTGTGGAGAGGTTCGTTCGATGTGATGCGGCCGCGGATTTGGATAGGGCTCGGCAGATTTGACGAAGCTCTCAAATATTACAATTCGATCATAAACGGCGACCGTACAACGTCATATGACTATTACGACCGCGGGCGAATTTACGCAAAGCAGAACAAGAAAGAACTTGCGAGAGCTGATTTTCTTAAAGCTCTTGAACTTTCGAAAACGAATCATCTACAGAACGGAAAATATCCCGAGGCGCAATACGAACTCGATGTTCTTGACGGAAAGATAAAGACGAAAACCGAAACCTTCGAACCGAAAACGGTCGCCGCCGAAAAGCCTTCTGCGAATACTGTTACGTTTACGAAAATTCCGGCTCCCGAACCCTTCGAATCGCAGTTTCAGCAGGCGATGAACAGTGCTCCGAATGCGGCGAATCCGTCGCTTCACCGTCAAACGGCGTTCATGAATTTTTACAACGCGATCGTGAAAAGCACGCTTGCCGACGCAGACAAGAAAAAACACATCGCGAATAAAATTGTCGAAGTTGCGATGGTAGATATGTACGCTGCGTATAATACGGTCATGGACCGCAACATCAGCAACTCGTTCTCGATGGTGATCTTCGAATCGATGCCGCGGGAAATGCGGAAAAAGATCAGGGAAACGTCCAGCCTCGAAATTGCGGCATATCTGGAAAAGAAACCAAAACCGAAGATCGAAGGGATATTCCCGCCGGGCGTCGGCTGGGGTAAAGCTGCCTCTGAAGAGAGCGTCGGAAGTTCGGGCGGCGCAAAGACCGCCGATTATCATTTCAAAAAAGGATTGATCTATTTGGATGAAAAGAAATATTCATCCGCGATCGCTTCGTTCAATAATGCGATCCGTTTGGAGCCAAAAAATGCGAAGGCTTATTATAATCTCGGCCTTTCGCACGTAGGTTTAAGCGAGGTCGAAAAGGACAAGGTAGATTCGCATTATTTTATTGCGGGAAGTTATTTCCGGCAGGCGATAGATCTCGATCCGCGATATGAACTTGCATATCAAAAAGCCGGTGAACTGCATTACGCGATGATGAATTTGGATATCGCGCTCGAATATTACACGAAAGCGATCGAGATAAATCCGAACAATCCGGACAACTACAGCCTTCGGAGTATGGTTTACAAAGCGATGAACGAACCCGAAAAAGCTGCGGCGGACACGGTAAAGTACCAGAGCCTGAAAGACTTGAAACCCGCGCGGCGACAATGATTTGATCAGTTTGCGGCAGAGACTGACGGCGTTTCGGCGGCGCATGCCGCGACCGAGGCTTTCTTTATGCGGATAGGTTTCGCGGGTTTTTCGTCGGTTACGTCAGCTTTGTTTATTGCATCGACAACATCCATTCCTTTTGTCACGCGGCCGAACGCCGCAAATTTTCCGTCAAGATATGCCGCCGAATCGACAAGTATGAAAAAATTCGTCGTTGCTGTATTAGGTTCGTCGCCGCGAGCCATCGAAAGAACGCCGCGTTCATGAAGTATCTTGTTCGGTTCGTCGGGAATGACCTTTCTCGCACGCAGTCCGATCGCCCGTGTTATCTCGCCTTCGCGGGTGTAAAGATCGCCGCCCTGTATAACGAAATTCGGCACGACGCGGCTAAAGGTTGTTGTATCCAGCATTCCCGTTGCCGCGAGGTTCAGGAAATTGCGCACCGATTCTGGCGCGCTTTCCGGAAACATTTCCGCGACGATCAAGCCTGATTCCGTATCGAGCGAAACGCATTGTTTCGCCATTGCATCGACCGTCGCTTCGTCAAAAGGTTCTTTCGCCGCAGTTGCTTCCGGACGGCTGTTCGATTTTTTCGGCTCATTCGTTTGCTGTGCAAAAAATGAAACCGTAAGTATGCCCAGCAGCGTAATAATCAAACTCGTTCTTTTCAAGATCATATCGAATATTTTGGGATAATTCGGTTCGGGTGTAAAGTTTAATTGTTCATATCCAAATTACGATCTAAGTGCCAAAAAAATGAAAAAACTATTTCTTGTCGCGTTTACGCTTTTCTTGTCCATAAATATTTTTTCGCAGCGTCCGTTAGGCGTAAAGCCCAGCGAAACCGGCGGCCCGCTGATGTTCGAACAGGCTGTTTATGATGTTCAATCTTATGTCGTCGCGGTAAAGGCCGATCCGTCAACAAAGTCGATCAGCGGAACTACCTTAATGACGGCAAATACGGTGATCCCTACGAACGTCATCGTGCTCGATCTAGACCCGACATACACGATCAGCAAAGTATCTGACGGAGCGAAAGATCTGAAATACGAACGAAAAGAAGGTAAGATCTGGATATGGTTCCCGATGACGAAACAGGTCGGCGAAACGATCACGACATCGATAACTTATTCCGGAACACCGCGGATCGCGCCAAATCCGCCTTGGGTCGGCGGTTTTATGTGGGCAAAAACGCCGAGCGGCTCGGATTGGATCTCGGTCGCTTTGCAAAATGACGGCGCTGATCTTTTATTTCCGGTGAAAGATCATCCGTCCGACAAAGCAAAACGCGTTGAAATGAAGATCACTGTTCCCGATCCGTTAATGGCCGTCGGACCGGGAAAAATGACCGGTTCGAAAAAGAACAACGACGGAACGACAACTTACGATTGGCTGATGACAAATCCGATCAGCAATTATTCGATTGTTTTTAATGCCGCTCCTTATAAGGTGGTCAAAGACAGCGTAAAAAGCATAACAGGCGAAATGATCCCGATGGTCTTTTACGTTCTGCCCGAGGACGAAAGCAAAGCCGCCGGCTTGATCGCCGAAACAAAAAAATACAACGCATTTTACGAGAAATATCTCGGACCGTATCCTTTCCGTTCACAAAAATTGGGCATTGTCGAAACGCCTCATTTAGGTATGGAGCATTCGACGGCGATCGCATACGGCAACAAATTCAAATATAACAAGGACGGAACAGATTGGCTTATGCTGCACGAATTTGGCCACGAATGGTGGGCAAACCTTGTGACGGCATCCGATTGGCGTGATTTCTGGATCCACGAAGGTTTTCAATCCTTTATGGACACGCTCTACACCGAAGAGCTGCACGGCAAAGACGCTTACATAAAAGCGATGAAGGCCCGGGCAAAAGGGACGCGGAATATGCAGCCCATCGCACCGCGCGAAGCGAAGATCGCATATCAGGTCTATATGGCCGAACCTGATTATCTGAAAAGCGACGGCGACATCTATGGCAAAGGCGCCGTTGTCCTGAACACGCTGCGGTACCTGATCGGCGACAAAGCTTTTTTCAAAGCACTTCACCGAATGGCTTATCCTACCAAAGCAATGGAAAAGCTTACGGACGGCAGACAAACACGCCTCGTAAATACCGACGATTTTCTGACCATCGCCGAACAGGAATCCGGCATGAAACTCGATTGGTTCTTTGAGATGTATATGCGTCAGCCGAAATTGCCAAAACTTATATCGGAGGTTTCCGGCGGCACATTAGATCTGCATTGGGAAACACCGAACAACATGCCGTTCCCGATGCCGATCGACGTGGTCATTGACGGCAAAACAAAACGCATCGAGATGAAAGACGGCAAAGGTTCGGTGGAATTTACCGGCACGGAACCGATCGTCGATCCGGACGGCTGGGTCTTGAAAGCACAATAGAATAACGGAGGATCGCATGACTACGCTCGGCAAAAGATACCTGATCAACTTTGTTTTAATTCTCGCTTTTTTGATCGGTGTTTCGTCACCGGCCATCGGCCAGGTAGAAGATCCTTCGCTGTTATCGCTTGATCGAATATTCTCCGGGTCGGAGTTTAGCCCGAAATATCCACGGCGAATTCAATGGACCGGTTCCGGCGATACATACACGGCTCTCGAAGCTTCGCTGACCGTGAAGAACGGTTCCGATCTTATCAGTTACAATATCGAGACAAAAAAGCGGTCGATATTGATCACCGCCGAAAAATTGATACCAAAAGGCTTGACCGAACCTTTGTCGATCCAGGGATTTCAATGGTCGGCAGGCGACAAAAAAGCTCTGATCTATACGAACTCAAAAAAAGTTTGGCGGTTAAATACGCGCGGCGATTATTGGGTTTTAGATATGACGTCCGGTGATCTGACAAAGCTCGGCGGCGATGCCGAACCATCGACGCTGATGTTCGCTAAATTTTCTCCGGATGGCAGCCGTGTTGGCTATGTTCATGAAAACAACATCTATGTTCAAGACCTGTCGAACGGCAAGATCACTCAATTAACGGCCGATGGTTCCCGAACTCTGATCAACGGAACTTCCGATTGGGTCAATGAGGAAGAATTGTATTTGCGCGACTGTTGGCGTTGGAGTCCGGACGGCAGATCGATCGCCTACTGGCAATTCAATTCCGAAGGCATCAAAGATTTTATTCTCATAAACGACACGCTCGATCTTTATCCAAAGCTTACATACATTCCATATCCAAAAGCGGGCACGACCAATTCGGCGGTTCGCATCGGCGTGGTCAGTTCGAGCGGCGGCGAAACGCGCTGGATAAAAACTCCCGGCGACCCGCGTCAAAATTACATTGCAATGATGGATTGGACGGACAGTTCAAATGAGATAATTTTGCAATACCTGAATCGGCTGCAAAATCAGAACCAACTGATGATAGCAGATGCAAAAACCGGCGGCGTTCATACTATCTTGACCGAAAAAGACAAGGCTTGGGTAGATGTGACGATTCCAGAAATGAAATGGGTCGATGGCGGAAAACGGTTTTTATGGATGTCAGACCGCGATGGGTGGCAGCATGTTTATTCCGTTAGCCGCGATGGTTCAGACACAAAATTGATCACGCCGGGAAATTTCGATGTGATAGACATGGTGTCATTAGATGAAGCCGGCGGTTGGTTATATTTTATGGCGTCGCCGACGAACGCAACGCAGCGGTATCTTTACCGCACACGGCTCGATGGAACCAGATCGGCGGAAAGAATGACAGCCGAAGATCAAACAGGCTGGCACGATTATTCGATCTCTCCGAACAACCGTTGGGCCGTTAATTCATATTCGTCATTCGGCAAAGCTCCGAAAGTAGAGGTCGTGGATCTTAAGAACAAAAGTGTACTTCGGCCGCTCGCCGACAATTCAGAATTGCAAACAAAATTAAATGATCTGAAACAAGGCCCGCAAGAGTTTTTCAAGATCGACATCGGCGAAGGCGTTACGCTGGACGGTTGGATGATGAAGCCGCCAAATTTTGACGCGGCAAAAAAATATCCGATCCTTTTTTATGTCTATGGGGAACCGGCGGGGCAAACCGTAAAAGATCAATGGGCAGGTTCTAATTATCTTTGGTTCTTGATGCTGACGCAGCAAGGCTACATAGTAGCCAGCGTCGATAACCGCGGAACACCTGCTCCTCGCGGCCGCGAATGGCGCAAGAGCATTTACCGAAAGATCGGCGTAATAAGCTCAAAGGATCAGGCAAATGCGGTTAAAGCGATCACCGCCAAAATGCCGTTTGTCGATGCGGATCGTGTCGGTATTTGGGGCTGGAGCGGCGGCGGTTCATCGACGCTGAACGCATTGTTCCGATATCCCGATATTTACAAAATGGGAATGGCCGTCGCGCCGGTTCCCGATATGCGGCTCTACGACACAATATATCAGGAACGCTACATGGGTCTGCCGCAGGACGACGGCGATGCGTACGAACAAGGATCGCCGATCACCTTCGCCAAAAATTTAAATGGCGATCTATTGATAGTTCACGGAACAGGCGACGATAATGTCCACTATCAGGGCACCGAACGCCTTATCAATGAACTGATAAAGAACAACAAGCAGTTCTCGATGATGGCATATCCGAACCGAACACACGGCATCTTCGAAGGTGAGAACACAACGCGGCATCTTTACGGTTTGCTGACCAAATACCTTAAGGAACACCTTTGAAATATGTTGTTTTGCGTGAAAATATCTATTTAACTGCTATAATAAATTCGACTATGAATGAAATAATATTTTTAGTTGAAGAAGCCGCTGAAGGCGGCTTTACTGCTCGAGCACTCGGTGAATCTATATTTACCGATGCTGATGATCTTGTCGAACTTCGCGTTAATATCCGGGATGCGGTTAGTTGTCATTTTGAGACAAATGAAAAGCCGAAAATTATCCGCCTGCATTTTATTAGTGAAGAAGTGATTGCCGCATGAAACTCCCTCGAAACGTCAGCGGCAAGGTGTTGATCAAATCGTTAAAGCCGCTCGGTTATGAGATATCTCGACAAACGGGAAGTCACATTCGCCTGACTACTAATCTAGGTGGTATCCACAATATTACAATTCCAAATCACGACCCGATCCGCATAGGTACTTTTGCTTCAATATTGGATGATGTCGCGGCTCATCTTAAGATCGATAGAGTAGAGCTTTTGAAAAAACTCGAGCTTTAATTTTCATCCTTCCGTTCCCGATCTAATAATCTTGCTTTTCTTTCGATTCCCCATTTGTATCCGCTTAGTTTGCCGTCAGCGGCGATGACGCGGTGGCACGGATTTACCAAAGCGACAGGGTTTGTCGCACATGCTCTGGCGACGGCGCGAACGCTTTTCTTATCGCCGATGCTTTTCGCTATTTCGCCGTAGGAACGCGTTTCTCCAAAAGGTATCTTTCGCAGTTCGGACCAAACACGAATTTGAAAAGCGGTCGCGCGAACATCGAGCGGCAGATCTAAAATAGTGGTTTCGCCATCCAAACTTTTCAATATAGCGCCGACGGCATATTCCAATTCCGCGTCACTTTTTTGTATTTTCGCAGCAAAGAATTCTTGTTCGAGCTCAGCCGCCAATTCATCGGCATCGTCGCCAAAACTAACCGAACAGATACCTTTATTTGTTGCCGCAACCAGCATTTTTCCCAAAGGAGAATCAACGATCGTAAATTTTATATCAATGCCCGCACCGCCTTTTTTATAGGTCGCCGGCGTCATACCTAAATTCGCCCCGGCTTTTTCATAAAGCGAACGGCTGGAACCGAATCCGCTTTCATAAAGTGAAGTTGTAACATCCGTCGTTCTTACGTTCTCTTTGAATTTTTCCATACGTGTCCTCTCTAAAACCTCTTTTGGCGAAACGCCGATAATTGACCTGAAAACCTTTTGCAAATGGCCGACGCTGACGCCGAGTTTTTGGCTTAGATCATCCACACTCGCGATCTCGTCGTTCGACATAAATTTGAATGCCCGGTCAACAAGATCTGCCGCCGGGTTCGGCGAATATTCATCTTTCGGTCTGCACCGAAGACAGGCTCGAAGATCGGCTCTTTCCGCTTCTTCTGCCGTATCAAAGAACAAGACATTTTCAAGCCGCGGCGTTCGCGAAGAACACGACGGTCGGCAAAATATTCCGGTCGTCCGTACAGCGAAGAAAAACACGCCGTCAAATTCGCCTTGTTTTGCTCGAACGGCCTGCCAACGCCAGTCTTGTTTAGTTAAAACTTTCTCGTTCATGGTTCAATTCTAAACCGCCGTAATGCACGTTTCTATCCGAAATCGGTCTTGTAATTTATTATTTTTAATAATATCGAAAATAACCGCAAACTCGCATAAAATTGCCCAAATACGCCATTTTTGATATCTTATAAAGTTCAATAATTATAAAAATACTGTTATCAAAAGGACTTATAGAATGGGAACTGCACCAAAGAAAGCGAATTTACCGGTTAAAACAAAAACAGCCGCGGCAAAGAAAACAGCTCCAAAAAGCAACGGCAAGACCGTAGTCGCCGAAAAAGCGAAAACGACCGAAGCCGACGGATACAGCGAATCGAAAAAGATTCAAAAAACGGCGAAAGCAACGGCAGCGGAAAAGAGTTCAAAACCGGTGAAAAAAGCCGTTGGTACGGCTGCCGATAAATATCACGGTCTCGATAAAAAAGCTCTGATCGGCATTTACCGCACAATGTATATGTCGCGGCGGATAGATGATAAAGAGATCCAGTTAAAAGGACAGAACAAGATATTCTTTCAAATTTCGGGTGCCGGCCACGAAGCCGTTCTCGCGGCTGCCGCTTTGGCGATGAAACCGGGTTACGATTGGTTCTTTCCATATTATCGCGACCGCGCTCTGATGCTCGGTTTGGGAATGACCGCGCAGGAAATGCTTTGGTCCGCGGTCGGAGCGGAAAAAGATCCGAATTCCCACGGCCGTCAGATGCCATCGCATTGGGGCAGCGTCAAATTAAATGTTCCGTCACAATCGTCATGCACGGGAACGCAGGCTCTGCATGCCGTCGGTGCAGCCGAGGCAGGTTATCGTGCAGGACTCGTTAAACAGCTTCAGAAAAAGATAAAAGGCTTCAAAGGCGACGAGGTCGTTTATATGTCCGTCGGCGACGGCACGACCAGCGAAGGCGAATATTGGGAAGCCCTGAACACCGCGTGCAATCTTAAATTGCCGGTAATATTTGTTGTCGAGGATAACGGTTATGCGATCAGCGTTCCGGTCGAGGTAGGAACCGCGGGCGGCGATATTTCAAAACTTGTCGCGGGTTTTCCCGATCTTTATATACAGAAATGCGACGGCTGCGATCCGCTCGACAGCTATGCAACATTCCAGCGTGCGGTCAAATATTGCCGCGAGCGGAAAGGCCCGGCTTTTGTTCATGCAAAGGTTGTCCGGCCTTATTCGCATTCGCTTTCGGACGACGAAAAACTTTATCGCCCCGAGGAAGAACGCGAAGCCGAAGCGGCGATCGACCCGATAAAAACATACGCCGAATTTTTGATGACCGAAAAAATAGCGAACGCGGCGGCTTTGGAAAAGCTTCGCAAAGAGGTCGATGCTGAGGTTAACAAAGCTTCGGATATCGCGGTCGAATCACCTCAGCCAGATCCTTCGACAGCTTATAGAAACGTCTTTTCCGAAGAAGTCGATCCGACATCCGCCGATTTCGATACGGAAGAAGGCGCGGAGCTTTCCGGAAATCCGGGCACGATGGTCGATCTTATAAACCGCTGTATGCACGAGGAAATGGAACGCGACACACGTATCGTCGTTTTTGGCGAAGACGTTGCGGATGCTTCGCGCGAGGAATATCTGGAACGCGTCAAAGGTAAAGGCGGCGTGTTCAAAGTAACGGCAAATCTCCAGCGTAAATTCGGCTCGGCGCGTGTTTTCAATTCGCCGCTTGCGGAAGCGAACATCATCGGCCGCGCGGTCGGCATGGCGATCCGCGGTTTGAAACCGGTCGTCGAGATACAGTTCTTCGATTATATTTTTCCGGCGATGCAGCAGATCAGGAACGAGGTTGCAGTAACTAGATGGCGAAGCGACGGCGACACGACCTGCCCAATGGTTATGCGTGTTCCGGTCGGCGGTTATCTGAAAGGCGGAGCTGTTTATCATTCGCAATCCGGAACAACTCTGTTCTCGCACACGCCCGGTTTGCGGATCGCTTATCCATCGAACGCTTTGGATGCGAACGGGCTTTTGCGTACATCGATCCGGTGTGACGATCCTGTGCTGTTCCTCGAACACAAACATCTTTATCGGCAGGTTTATAACAAATCGCAATATCCTTCGAAAGAATTTATGATCCCTTTCGGAAAAGCGAGAACCGTCCGCGAAGGAACCGATGTGACGATCGTAACTTTTGGCGCTCTGGTCGAACGTTCGAATCAAGCGGCAAAACGCCTTGAACAACAAGGTATGTCGGTCGAGATCATCGATCTGCGAACCCTTGTGCCTTACGATTGGGAAGCGATAGCCGAATCGGTCAAGAAAACATCGCGTGTCATCGTCGCACACGAAGATCCGCTTTCGTGGGGTTACGGAGCCGAGATCGCCGCGCGTATTTCGGACGAACTTTTCGAATATCTCGATGCACCTGTTCGCCGCGTCGGCGCTACCGATACTTTTGTCGCATATGCACCGCAGGTCGAAGATTTCATTCTGCCGCAATCCGAAGATGTCGAAAAAGCCGTGCAGGAATTGATGAAATATTAAAGGACGCAACTTTTGCGATCTTTTTTCCGTATCGTAATTGTTTAATTAATTAACAAAATGTCGGATACATCATTTCATTTGTCTAATTTCACAGTCCGAAAAAGGTCTGAGCGAATTATTATTGCCGCAGATTTCATTGGAACGGTTGTTTTGGTTTGTGTTTTCGCTTTGCCTATCGCGGCTCAGCAGACCGATAGATCTGTCATCGTGCGTCCCGGTGCGCCGGGCGAAGCGACCAAGGTCCTTCCGGCCGATACGCGTGCATCGCTGCCGCCGCTTTCGCAAAAGGATGTCGAGTTCATGCAGGGCATGATCATGCATCACGCACAGGCCGTTGAAATGGTTGCCTTGATGGATGCGCGAACTACTAATAAGAACCTTCTTTTACTCGGAGCACGTATCAGCCATTCTCAGGCGGAAGAAATGAAGTTCATGAAACGCTGGCTGGAAACGCGCGGCGAAAGTACGTCGATGCCTATGCCGGATATGGCCGGAATGGATATGTCCGGTCATCACGATCATCATATGATGATGCCGGGAATGCTCACGCCCAAACAAATGGAAGACCTGAAAAATGCGAATGGTTCCGAATTCGACCGTTTGTTTTTGGAAGGAATGATACAGCATCATACCGGAGCTTTGACCATGGTCAAAGATCTGTACGATTCGGCCGGTGCCGGACAAGATGCCGACCTTTTTAATTTCGCAACGGATGTTGACAGCGGCCAGCGAGCCGAGATCAGAATAATGCAAAATATGCTCGGTGAAAAACCGTAGAAAGGAAAACGATGAATCAAATAAACAAAATCGCCGTCCGCTTTTTAACAGCTCTGCTGTTCATTTCTTCTTGTTTCACCGCCGCCGCGATCGCGCAAAGCGCTCTGGAAAAAGCTCCGCCGCTTCCGGCGGGCATGACCGGCTCAAATGCGAAAGACCCGCGATCCAGCCTTTCGCCCGGACTTTTCGATGCCGGTGAAACAGCTTTCGGCATTAAGCATCTCCAACTTCTGAAAAAGCCTGATGCATTTCAGCTCGGTGTCGACCCGGATGGCCCAAAAGTAAAAAAAGGCCTAGCGGCTTTGGGAGTTCCCGAAGGAGCACAGATCCCGCCTACAGTAAAAATGGCTTTTGCCGGCTTGGCTTTTGCTAATTCGGATATCGCTTTTCAAGGCAATCATCTTTTTCTTGGCAATTTTTACGGCATCAATATTTATGATATTTCCGAACCCGGAAAGGCACAGCTTTTAACATCCATGCTTTGCCCGGGCGGACAAGGCGACGTTTCGATTTACAAGAACCTGCTTTTTATGTCGGTCGAAATGGCGAACGGAAGGCTCGATTGCGGCGAACAGGGTTTTCCGGTTCCGACACCTGCGGCCGGCCAACAAAATCAAGGTCCGCCGGCGGCTCAGAAAGACCGTTTTCGCGGCGTAAGGATATTTGACATAAGCGATATCAAAAACCCGAAACAGGTCGGTGCCGTTCAAACCTGCCGCGGATCGCACACGCACACACTCGTTCTCGATCCAAAAGATAAAAATAATGTTTACCTATATGTTTCGGGAACGTCGTTTGTCCGCCAAGGCGAAGAGCTTGCCGGATGTTCGGGCGGCACTCCTGATAAGAATCCGGATACCGCGCTGTTCCGGATCGATGTCATCAAAGTCCCGGTCGCTTCGCCAAAAGATGCAAAGATCGTTTCGAGCCCGCGTGTTTTTATGGATCCGCGAAGCGGCGTTGTCAACGGTTTGAACAACGGAGGCACACACGGAGCTTTGGATAAGCCCTCGGACACAGATCAATGCCATGACATAACCGTTTATTCCGCAATCGGCCTCGCTGCCGGAGCTTGTTCGGGAAATGGTATTTTGCTTGATATCAAAGATCCGGCAAATCCGAAACGCGTTGACGCCGTAAACGACACGAACTACGCCTATTGGCATTCGGCCGCATTTTCAAATGACGGCAAAAAGGTGGTCTTTACCGATGAATGGGGCGGCGGTATGGGTGCTCGGTGCAGAGAGACCGACCCGAATAAATGGGGCGCAGATGCCATCTTTAATTTGAAAGACAACAAGCTGAGTTTTGCCAGCTATTATAAAATGCCGGCCGCACAGGGCGACAGCGAAAACTGCGTAGCTCATAACGGCTCGCTCGTTCCCGTTCCGGGACGCGACATAAAAGTGCAGGCCTGGTATCAAGGCGGCATTTCGATAATGGATTTTACCGACGCGAACAACCCTTTCGAGATCGCTTATTTCGACCGCGGACCGATCGATCCGAAACTTCTTATTCTTGGCGGTTCGTGGTCGGCTTATTGGTACAACGGCCGTATATATTCATCCGAGATCGCACGCGGACTCGATATATTCGAACTGACACCGACCGATAAACTTACGCAGAATGAGATCGACGCCGCGAAAACGATCCAAGTCGCAGAAATGAATGTGCAGAACCAACAGAAGATCGTTTGGCCGAATAAGCTTGTCATAGCAAAAGCTTATATCGATCAGCTTGAGCGTTCGAAAGGCCTTTCGGCAGATCAGATATCAACTCTCCGCGATTCGGTCGAAAAAGCCGAAACTTCTAAATTAGGTAAAAAGGAACGTAAGCAACTAAAGAAAGACGCGAAAACGCTCGACAAATCCGCCGCTTCTGCAAAGAACGCAGCAGATGCATCAAAGATCAGAGCACTTGCTTCCGTCATGAAGGCACCGGTTGCGTAGTTAATTGTCAAAAAACTCTAGCGGCGGCTCATCTCGAGCCGCCTTTTTTAGTTGATCTATTTCTTAGCACGAAGCAACTGACATTTAACTGGTAACATCTAGTCAAATATGACAAGACTCCGACGAATTCGAATTGATTTTTTCCTCTATGCTGCTGTGCTAACCTGTGGTCTTTTCAGCGGTGTTTCATATGCCCAAGACAGTGAAGATATTTCCATCATCGGTCCTGTTGTCGCAGTGGAAACACCGGAATTCTCTTGGCCAATGGAGTTCGGTGCCGTAAAGATCTTTTATGTGCGGGTCGACAAAGTTCTTAAAGGAATGTTTGAAGATAAATATATCCGGATAGGATACGGATATGATCCGTCCGGTCCTCCGCAAAACATTTTGCCGACAGCTCTATTCAACGGAAAAACGGTTTGGAAGTTCGATGTGTCAAAGATGTCCGGATTTGAACATGACACTTTGCCTACGATCAAAACAGAAGCCGAACGCATGGCGGAGATAGAAGAATCTGACGAGGTTACCCTGACTCCCGTGACAACGGATTCACACTCTGACAAAAAGGAGGATTTTCACAAAGTACTTAAAGTAGTTCCCGGACATCATGCCTGCATCATTACTCCCGGTTTCGAAGCGGAAAAAACAGGCCTCACGTCAATGAAGACCATCAAGTCGTACTGGCTCGATCTTCCATTCAGCAACGGATTAAAGCTGGTGCGTTCGAGTCAATAGTTTCCAACTAATAAATTAGTTCGATGATAAACACCAGTATCGATATCAGGCCGCGAAAATAAGAAAATACAGCAGTAGCAGAATTATCGCGGCGCCTACGGACGCCAAAATTATAGTCGCCGGGCTGAACGGCGTTTTTTTTATCTCCACGCTAGTCGTGCCCGAAGCCGTTTCAAATGTGCTATTGATCTTATAATTCGAGACTTTACCGTCAAGTAGGTCGGCATTATTGATCAAATTGCTCATTTCGTCCTGTGCGGCGGCGTTCTTATGTTCGGCCGTTCGTTTCTGAATTGCGATCCGCACGATCTCGTCCGCGGCCTTTCGCGTAACTTCCGCGGCCTGCTTTTCGTCAAGATTTTGCAGCGCATTATCAACTATGTCCTCGGCCGTTACCGGAAACAGCGATGCCGGTTTTCGCGGCATAAGGTCTTTTTCTTCGTTCTCATCCATCATCGTCTTTTTATAGTTACGTCTATTGTACCGTATGGCAGTTCTAATTTGTGTGTTACGTTCGATCGCCCGCCGAATTCCGTCAGCAATCTGTCGATATTATCAAACTCGTTTCGTAGTTTCGAAACGGCGATCCGGCCTTCTTCCGCCTGCGACCGACGAAGAATATCGCGGGCAATTATCATCTCGCCGTCGGCGAGCCATTTCAGTCGCTCTTCGATCTCTGCGGGAAGCTCCGCCGTGTATGCTTTTTCGATCATCTCGGTAACGATAGGCGCCAGCGTTTCTTCCCAATCATCCGTACTTACCGTTAGCTCATATTCTGTCCGAGAGCAGTATTCTTCCATCAAATGTCTTAGGATCTCGCATTTAAGCTCGAATGTCATAACCTTCGGCAAATGAAGCATGAACCGCCGAAAAGTTTGTCCACTCGGGCGAACATCGCCATTCTTCCATTTGCTGTATGTTCGTTTTGCATATCGGGCCGGGCCGGGACCAAATTCGGCTCGATAAAGCCGAAGAAGTTCTTCCAGCGAACGGTCATCCAGCCCAAGTAGCGTCTGCAGAATCTCTGAATGATGAAGGTGCTTTGACGCGGTTTTCGCGCGTGTAAAGATCGTTATTAAAAGATACACGGCCGCTGCTAACACGGCACTAGTTATTATTACGCCAAACATGTTCGATCAGATAACAGCAAGCCGATAAACCCCCGTGTCGATCCTTTCTGCAAAACCTTCGTCAACCAAGCTGTGATTTGCGGCTCCGGCTTCTTTGCGTGAGAGTTTGAATTTGCCGGCGAGTTCGCCTTTTTGGGTCGTACCAAAAGCCGTTAAATAGCAGCGGGCAAGTTCGATCAACGCTTTTTCGCGGGTCATTTTTGCGGCAATTTCCTTTGGGAACCGAGCCTCCGGAACTGTCCAGATGTAGGTGAATTTCGGCACATAAACGACCTCTTGCGGCATGACCTTCAATCGCTTTTGCAGTTCTTCGATGGCGTTTGTCAGATCCTTTTTATCCTTAAAGTCGCATTCACTTCGAAGATCGCTCGTTGCCATTTCCCATTCTTTTCGCAGAACTTTCAGAACCGACTGGGCATTTTTTGAAAGTATTCCCGATTCGCCTTTCCGCGAACAGCCGTAGATCGCGTTAAAAACCGGTATCATTCGTTTTGCCAAAAACATCGCATGGCCTTTTACAAGCTTTGCGTAATAGATATTCCCGCGTGCGATGACCTCGTCTTTCAGAACCCAAGCGAGGCTCGCTTCCGGATCTTTCTGAACATTTCGCGGCATATGCGCATCGCGCCGGCCGCAAACGCCAATGTAAACCGAAGGCATTCGCTTTCGTTCGTCGGTCAAAGCAAGAGCAAAACCGATATCTTCGACCATCGCCTCGACATCTGCTGCCGTTTGTATCCGCAACGATTCTTCACGACGCCATTTTTTGTCGCGGTAAATTTCCAATTCTTCGCCATTCGAACTCATAGCGGTATTAGAACATATATCTGTGTTTAAAATTAAAAGACGTCAGAAAGTCAGTGCGTTTTCCGGTTTTATTCTGTGTGTTCTGTGGCCTCTCCTGATCTAAAGGATATTGAACACAGAATTCACAGAATGAAACGCAGAAAATGACTTTCAGACGCCTCTTCCTTTTGTTTAAGATCAGTTATCGTTCGACCGCCGTATCGGCGAAGAAGATTGCACAGATATCTCCGAACCTTTCAGAAGCTTCAGGTCATCGCGGCCCATAACATAAACAGAACCGGCTCCCGCACCGCCGCCTATTATCGCGCCGATCGCCGCACCTTTTGCACCGCCGGCGATCGCGCCGATCAGTGCGCCGATACCTGCACCGATGCCGCCGCGTTTAACCGTTTCTTTTGTTTGGCTGTCGCCTTTTGCCGTGCCTTCCGTGTCTATCTTTATGATCTTGCCGTCCTGATCTTTTACGGCATATAACGAGCCGGCAAAATCGTATGTTTTTCCGGCTCGAAGCGTTATTCGTTCAAAATTGAACGTCACGTTCGATCTGCCGGATATCTTGCCGGAGCGGTCGATGCCCGAAAGATAACCGTCTATTACGGCGCCTTGAAATTCCGACGGACTTTTGACGGTCATTCTGAATTTGTCGTTATTTTGCGAAGCTTTCGTATCGATATCGGTTTCCAAGGTTCCCAAAACTATCATACCGTCCGGCACAACGAATTGGCCGGTTCTTCCCGGACGCGTCGTCGGCGTACCTGAATTATTCGGACGATAAACGTCGTTCGGATCGTTGCTTGAATAAACGCCGCCGGTGTCACCGCTCGAATTCGAGACATCGACACCGAGAGCCGAAACCTCGTCCGTCTTATTATAAATGCTGTCGGCAAAAACGGTTTCCGTCAGATAATCTGTCGTAAAACGCCGTGTAACTTTTAGCGAACGGCCGTCATCCGCCAGCGCAAATTTAATATTGTAATCCGTATTTCCGTTCACGCTTGATATGACCAGATCGTCGCCGCTGAGAGTTGCTCGAACCCGAAGGTCCTGTCCATTTGCTGTTTCGGAGATCTCGCTGCCGTCGGCAACAAATGTCGTCACCGGCGAATCGGTTGTCGCCAGCGTAACTTCGTTTCCGCGAATGCTGATGGCGATCTGCGGCTGCGATCTCAATTTGCTTTCCAGATCGGCGCGGTTCGCACCGGAAACGCGCATGCCGCTGACGATATTCGCCGCGTTGTCGCTGCGTGTTTCGTCAAGCACATAAATTCCGGAAAGCCCGGTGATATTCGATGCCGGCGAAACATAACCTGTATCCGCATTATTGGAATTATCGACGGGCTCGTAATTCGGATTATCCCATCGCGGCGTTATCGCATAATTATCAGCGAGGCGGTCTATCTGCTCGGTAACCTTTTGCCAATCGTCGCGGATTCGCTGGTTTTGATCGGTCGATCCGATCATTGCGTTCAGCGGTTGAGCAGCCGAAACGATCTTATCGATATCTTCGCCGGTGTCGCGGCGGTTATCAAAATTTACCTGATAATCATTGATCGCACGTTCCAGAGCGCGTATGTTCGCGTCGGCTTCGTCCTGATCTGCCGGATCCGCCGAATTACTTCTCATTCGGTTCTGAAGTCCGTAGCTGAAATCATCAAGCCGCGAATTCAGCGTTCGCAGCATATCGCGAACCTCGCGGTCGTTTCGCCGCTGTGCATCCGCCGAAACGGAAAACGACATTAAAACAAATGCGATAACGGCAAAACCCGAAAATGATCGTAACGTTCTTTTCATCGAAAATTCTCCTGACTATCAAAGGCACACGTTCCCAATATTGTATGAAGCGATTTTCGTGCCAAAAGTTGTTCGCTTTGAAGATGTCCGGCCGAACGGCTGAATTTATATGTTAAAATCGTGTCTTAAACTTTAGAAACTCGTAAAATTTTACTATGTCAGCACAACCTTATAAAGCCGTAGTTCGCTATGCAGGCGACAGCATGTTTCTCGGCACACCGCCGAGCGGACACACGCAAGTTATTGATGTAAAAGGTGATAGATCGAACGGCATTACACCGCTGGAGATGCTGCTGGTGTCGGTCGCGGCCTGCACGGCGGCTGATGTAATATCGATCCTTGAGAAAAAACGTCAGGTCGTAACCGAATACCGCGTAGAGATCGAAGCCGACCGCCGCGAAGAATTCCCGCGTATCTTTACGGCGTTTCGCATAAACCATATCGTGCATGGACACGGCGTTTTGGAAAAAGCTTTGGCGGATGCGATAGAACTTTCCGACACAAAATATTGCTCGGTCGCCGGAATGGTCAGATTGGCCGCAACGATCACAACTAGCTATGAAATAATTGAAGTTGAATAGATCATAGCCGCCGCGTTCCAGTCAAACATATTCCGACTGGATCGCACGCGCCCTCGCGTGCAAGATCGCCGTTCTTTGGCGATCTAAAATCTTTTTAACTTGGCTCCGTCAAAAGCATTTACGCCGTTTTCGGCGTTGCAGGCAGGTCGCCTGCGTTCCAGTCAGAAGCGCCTGTGCTTATCGCGTGTCGTTACCTATTTATCGTCGATCATTGAGGTATTATAAGCGCCGGTCGATGGTTCGTCCCGGATCATCAAGCGATCTATAACACTCTCAGCCGTTTATCGACACGGCGAATTTACCCATTGTTTTCTAGAAACAGCTCGACAAACTGCCAATAAACTCTCTACAACGACCTTATAACAAGCCATAATGCTTTGAGAACCGCATTAACAAGGCGATATCTCGTTCGCCGCCGTTCCGGGCGCGGAAATACCGGCGCAAAATATGTATTATTCTTGCAACAAATTTGCATATGTGCTATGAATATGAATGGGTGGCGAAATGAGCAATTCTTGGGAAAGATGTCCGAATGGTGAAACGACGACGCGTTGGGCAAAGCATTATGTATCGATGAACCCAAAAGGTTATATCGTGATGAACCGAAAGGCTCACGAAAGTCTCGGAAGTCCCGAAACGGTTCATCTGTTCTTTGATACGGCAAACAACCGGATCGGTGTAAAGGTGGCGAACGCGCGTTCGCGTGATGTTTTTCGCGTCGCCAAACAGGGACGCCACGGCGGATGTCTGATACGCGCATATCGCATTATGCAGGAATTCGATATCGACCTGCCCGAAACAGTACGCTTTCACGAAGCTGCGGTCGATAAAGACGGCATTCTCGTCCTTGATCTGAATACTGCAACAGTAAGAAGGCCGCCTGAAGGTGGGACTCTAAACAGGGCGGGACTCTAAACAAGGCGGAACTCTGACCAATTCTGTTATCATAATCAGCATGAAATATGCTGTGAGTTTCTCGTTCATCATTCTTTTTCTTTCAATATCGGCCGCCGCACAGGTTCCTGTTGCGACGCAGGTCGCCATTTTAAAGGCAGAAGACGCCCGCAATTTTGACAAAACTCTGGAAGCTTTTTTATCGAGCAAAGACGAGAGTGTACGGACAAGAGCCGCTTTGGCCGCCGGACGTATCGGCGACGAAGCCGCGATAGAAAAACTTACAGATCTTTTGAACAACGATGTTTCTATTAAAGTTCGCGAGATGGCCGTTTTCGCACTCGGCGAGATCGAATCGGTCAAAGCCGCGGACACGATCTTCGGCGTTATTTCAGATCGTAAACAAAGCCCGGATGTGCTCGGCCGAGCAGTCGAAGCCGCCGGTAAAATAGCTGCCGCAAACCCAAAGGACGAAAAAGCTAAAATGCTCGGAGCGGCTATCGTCGATCTGTTGGTCTTTGAGAATGCGAAAAGAAGCGGGCCGTATGTGAAAGTAATACGCGCCGGTCTAACGGCGGCTCTGCGTGCCAGACCGGAAGGTGCAGAAGCCGCGATCGCTCCGTTTCTGGGCTATTCGGACGTTGGCCTGGTGGCCGATGCTCTCAATGCTCTTTCGCGTCTTCGAGCAAAGAATTCGAACGAAAAAATAAAAGAGCTGCTGGCAAAAAGCTCTGATGCCGGCGTTAGAGCAGGCGCGGCGAGCGCTCTTGGTTCGGCCGGAGCCAATGATCAAGATTCGCTGGATCTGCTTCTTGTTTCCGCGATAGACGATACAGACGCGCGTGTACGAATTTCCGCGATCCGCTCGCTCGGCCGGCTAAAGGACACGACAGCCGCAAAGGCTTTGATAGAACGCGGCGAAAGTTTGCTGCTGAAACGAACAGTTGTTAATGCTCCGGACATGAACGAGCTGTTGGAGCTCGGTTCTGCGGTCGGAACTATCCTGAAAGATTCGGATAACGATGCCGCAATTAAATGGCTTACGGCTTGCCGCAAAGCTGACCGAAACCGCTCAGCGGAATTTGCGGCAGCGTTCGCGAAGATCTCGCCCAAAAAATATTTGGCCGAAGTGAAACCCGGCACATTCGAATTTTCCGATCCGTGGGCCGCCGTCGCTTATGCCCAAGGTTTAGAAGTTTTGGCGGACGACAAAAATGCAGAGTTAAAAATGGACGCCGCCATAAAGCTAACATCTTTCGTCAGCGACATGGAAACAAAAGTAAAAACCGCCGATCAAACCAAAATGCTTATGGCAATGCCCGATCTTTTACGGGCTTTGGCGAAATTCAAACCCGATAACCTGGACGAAATTTTAAGATCGATGGTCACAAACGATGATGTGTTCATACGCGCAACCGCCGCCGAGCTGATCGCAGACCGGCCGGCTAGTAAAGAGAATATCGACGCATTGAACAAAGCGTGGTCAAAGGCTTTTATCACAGACAAAATTTACGACGACGCTATGCTTATGACTTTGGATGCTCTGGTAAAGCTCGATAAAAAAGAGGCCAATGGAGCACTTCTTACCTCGCTCAATTCGCCGGATTATCTTGTCCGCAAAAAAGCGTTCGATCTTCTTGCCGATGCCGACACTACCGCATCGCCCGGCATTCCGACATTGCTGGAACATGCACGCTCGAAAAACAAAGATAAAGTGCTTCCTTACACAAGTGCGTTTGGCACAAAGCTCGGCCAGATCCTAAATTCAGATGCCGATTATCGCCGGGCGGCTTTGCGTCAGAACGGAAAAGTAAAAGCCGTTGTAAAGACCGAAAAAGGAACGTTCACCATCGATCTTTTGCCCGAAGATGCACCGCTTACCGTCGATAATTTTATAAAACTCGCGAACGCCGGATATTTTAACGGCCTTGTGGTTCATCGTGTCGTGCCGAATTTTGTGATGCAGGACGGCGATCCGCGCGGCGACGGCAACGGCGGTCCGGGCTGGTCCATTCGCTGTGAGATCAATATGGTTCCGTATGAACGCGGCGCCGTCGGTATGGCGCTCAGCGGCAAAGACACCGGCGGTTCGCAATGGTTCGCCACGCATTCGCCGCAGCCGCACCTCGACGGCGGCTACACCGTTTTCGGCACCATAAATGAAACTGATATGAAAACTGTCGATAATATCGTCCGCGGCGATCGGATAATCAAGGTCAGCATAGTTTCGAAATAACGAGCGAATAGAGATCAGATAATGAATGATGAACATGCCCTTGTGGCGTTCGAAGAATATAAGATACGCAGACAGTACGACGAAGGATCGGAGACTTGGTATTTTTCCGTAACCGATGTTGTTGGTGCTCTGACAGACAGCGTTAATCCGCGTGATTATTGGTTCAAGATGAAAATACGCGTCAAAAGCGAGGACGGATTTGAACTGTCGACAATTTGTCGACAGTTGAAGATGAAAGCTCCGGACGGAAAAATGCGGTCAACGGATTGCGCTGATGTCGAAGGATTGTTCAGAATAATCCAATCCATACCTTCGCCAAAGGCCGAACCTTTCAAGCAATGGTTGGCAAAAGTCGGTTACGAACGGATCAAAGACATAACCGATCCGGCAAACTCGCTTGACCGCGCCCGTGAATATTGGAAGCAGCAAGGCAGAAGCGAGAAATGGATACAGCAGCGGATGCTCGGGCAGGAAACGCGGAACAAGTTGACAGACTATTGGCAAGATCACGAAATATCAAAGCCGGAAGAATTTGCTATATTGACGAACATAATTCACCAGGAATGGAGCGGTCTATCAGTAAAACAGCATAAACAGGTCAAAGGCTTAAAAAGCCAAAACCTTCGCGACCATATGACCGAGGCCGAAATGATATTTACCGCGCTCGCCGAGCTTTCAACCCGCCAGATAGCTGAAAGCGAAAATGCCACCGGAATGTCCGAGAATTCGAAAGCCGGAAAAAGCGGCGGGAACATAGCAAAAAAGGCGCGACTCGAATTAGAGGAAAATACGGGACGAAAGGTCGTAACAGGCGAGAATTTCTTGCCGCCTTCGCGAACGAAAAAGAAGTTGAAATAGGTTGATCTGACCCATTATCTATCCGCGAAATTCGAGGCCAAAAAATTACGTTATTGATATATAATTGCAAAATTATTTATGCAGAAGATCGATCCAAGAACACAAAAAGATCTGACGAAAGAACGGCGGCGAGAGATCGAGGTCGAAGAAGGCCTTGAGAATTTGTCGCATTATCTTGACGGGCTTTTTCGCATTCCGGGAACCGGCTGGCGTTTTGGGCTCGATGCGCTGATCGGGTTGATACCGAATGTCGGCGATACGATCACGTCTTTTGCCTCGTTTTATATTTTATTTGCCGGCGTTCGTTACGGCGTTCCGAAGATAACGCTTCTGCGGATGGCGTTCAATATCGGCATCGATTATGTCGTCGGAATGATCCCTTTTATCGGCGATGCTTTTGATTTCTTTTGGAAATCGAACCGCCGGAATATGAATCTGATCCGCGAACGTGCGACCGGAAAGGACAAAGGCACACGCAGCGATTACATATTCATTTTCATCATTATCGGCCTGCTTATCTTATTGCTGCTGGGAACGATCGCGGTAAGCGTTTACATCATTGGTTCGATCTTTTGGGAAATATTTACGGGAAATATATAAAAAAGAGCCCGGCCTTTCGCCAAGCTCTTTTAATTTAAGCCGCCGCCGTTTGTGCGGGAAACATTTTTTCGAGTGCGGTTGTCAGCACACCGACACCAAATTCGCCGGCCGCCCGGCTTTTTAATTTTCCTTCGGCATCGAAGAGATAATAGACCGGAACCCAGCCTTGCTCGTTCAAAAAAGCATCTTTCAGTTTGTGCTCATTATCTATCGCACAAACATCGTCGATGCAATGTTCGGCAATGGCTGCTTTCACGCCTTCGAGATCCGTGTCGGCCTCATAACGCGGCATATGTATCGCCACCGAACGCAAACCGCGTTCTTTATATTTGGCTTTCAGTTCTGTCAGTTTAGGCATATTATCCTTGCAGATGCCGCAGCTCGTCGACCAAAAATATACGAGCGTCGGCTGGCCGTTGACATGATCGTCAGCCGTTTCCTGCAGTTCATTTAACCATTCCGTCGCGCCGCCGAATGAAGGCCGCGCGTCTCCAATTCTCATTGGCATAATTCTAATTCCTCCAAAAGCTATTAAGTTTCAGGGCTTCGGAAGTTGCGGAGTTCTGAAACACAGCAACTTTCCGAAACTCTGCAACGCATCAAACTTTCAAGTTTTCCTGTCCCGGTGTCCAATCGGCTCCGCATAATCCGCCGGTCTGCAAACCTTGCAGCACGCGAAGTGTTTCATCGACCGAGCGTCCGATGTTCAGATCATGAATGACCGAATATTGCAGAACGCCTTCCGGATTAATGATGAACAGGCCGCGAAGAGCAATGTTGGCTTCTTCGACAAGGATGTTGTATGCCTTCGCCAATTTTCCGCCTACGTCCGAAGCGATCGGATATTTAACGCCTTCGATACCGTTCTTGTCTTTCGGCGTTTTCAGCCACGCTCTGTGCGAATGGACCGAATCGGTCGAAATGCCGACAACCTCTGCGCCGACGCCCTGGAATTCATCGAGACGATCCGAAAAATGGATCAGTTCCGTCGGGCAAACGAATGTAAAATCGAGCGGATAGAACATAAGGATCAACCATTTTCCTTTGTAATCCGAAAGCTTCACGTTCTCATCGAGCGTTTCCATGTTCTTCGTTGATGGCATATTGAAATCCGGTGCCGGCTGGCCGACCTTTGCCATTGTTACTGTGTTTTCCGTTGCTGTTCCTGCTGCTGTTGACATATTTTTTATGTATCTCCTTTTTTATGATTTCAGATCCTAAATTTCATGTTCTACACGCATTCCGGACAAATGCCCCGAAGCGTAAATTCCAAAGATTCCGGCTTAAAATTTGATAATTTAGCCGCTTTTTTTATCAGATCGTTCGGATGTTCGATGTCTATATCGACAAGCTTTCCGCATTTCGAACAGATCGCATGATCGTGCCGCGACGTGATCCGGTCAAACCGGCTCGCTCCGCTGCCGAATTCTATCTCAGCGATATGACCTTCGTCTTTCAAAAACCGCAAACTGTTGTAAACGGTCGCGAATGAAATACTCGGCAAAAGGGTTTTTGCGTTAACGAAGACCTCATTCGCCGTCAGATGCTCGTGAGCATCGCGAATTACCTTCAGCACAACTTCGCGTTGTTTCGTTAATCCTAAATTTTGTGTTTCTGCGTTCATCGTTAGATTTAGAATAATTCTAATTCTAAGTTTTGTCAAGCCAGAACCACCTGCATAAGCGGGCGGTCAAACAAAAAGCCATATTCATGGACGGCAACCGGGCAGACGCTCAATTACATCTGTGCTTTTCTGTGTCTTATTTCTGTGTATTCTGTGGACGGAACAAAAGCTGAACACGGATAATACAGAATTCAGACACAGCGATACAGTTCTTCTTATTCCTCCTTAACTGTGGTAAATCCTTCTCGCGAATTTCGCGGTTAATATTTTTCTTAACCACAGAACAAGAAGAACCGGAGAAAAAGAGCGCGCGTCACGGAATAGGATCTTCTGCACTCGGCGGAACGAGATATATTTTCATCAACGGCTTGTCAGCTTGTTTCTTTACAAATTTAAAGAACGGTTCTTTTATCTTTAGTTCCTTCGTCAAATAATCTTTGAGTTCTTGTTGTAGCTGCTGAAGCCGAAAGGCATCCGTACTGTAACGGTAGTATTGTATAAAAAAGAGGAAACTGTCCGGGTTTTCTTTGGCTGTCTCTACCGCTTTTTTTACTGCATTTTTATCGAGCCGAAGACCGTCGTTATCAATTTCATCTAATTGCTGTGAAGTCAAGTCGATCACCCAGATCGCCTGTTCGGATGCAGTATTTGGACATTGTGTCGGAACTCCTTTCACTTCAACCGATACGGTTAATTCGTGCGAATCAATATTATATATCCCGATCTTTTTCGTGCCCTGTCCGGTGAGGATCTGGCCGGTGCTGGTCTTCCAAACGATCTCAGCGTCTTTGGGAAGGTCGCCTTTTATATCGAGATAATAATAGATCGGTTCGTTCGGAACCGGCACCCCGGCCGGAGCTGTGATCGAGATCGACGGACATTCGGACGCCGCTGGCGCGTTATCTATTTGAGCCGCTACGGACGCCGTGAAAACGAGTGCAAAAGCGATGACCGAAATATATTTCATGCGAATATTTTATATCACGGATCCGTGCGAGAGTTCATCAATTTTCGAGCTTTAAGCGTATGTTCGTAGATGAACGGCTAAGCAGGAAATAATTGACGACGACACTCACTTAAAGATATACTTAGACATATTCCCCCGTTTGTTTAGACAGACGGGTGCGAGGGCGAAGTAAGCAATTGCTTCGCCCTCTGCGTTTACCCCAATAAATGAAAACAAATGTCTATATAGATGGATTCAATCTTTACTACGGTTCTCTTCGCCGTACGCCGTTCAAATGGTTGAACCCTTTAAGAATGTGTCAACTTCTTTTGCCAAACGACACGATCGTGGCGATAAAGTATTTCACCGCAAGGGTTTCCGCTCGACCCTCGGATCCAGAACAGCCGATCAGACAAAATACATACTTTCGCACGTTGAATACTGTACCTGAAATAAAGATCATCGAAGGCACATTCCTTACAAAAGAAGTCATGATGCCTTTGGCAAAAACGAGTCCGCAGCAATACGCCAAAGTCATAAAAACCGAAGAAAAAGGGTCAGATGTCAATTTGGCGGTACATCTTCTTCACGATGCTTACAGAGGCGATTTTGAATCAGCTGTGATGATAACCAATGATTCCGATCTTTTGGAACCATTAAAGATCGTTAAGTATGAGCTTGAGCTGCCGGTAGGATTAATAAATCCGCAGAAACACCCTAGTTTTCATCTGAAACGACACGCGACTTTTATTAAAAAGCTGCGAACCGGCGTTCTAGCCGCAAGTCAGTTTCCGCCGTCTCTCAAGGATTCTCACGGCACATTTCAAAAGCCGCCGGGTTGGTAGGATACGACACGATCACACAACTTTGAATGTGGCGAAACCTTAAGAAAATAGAAACTTTCGAATCACATCAATTATCTTGCTTCGGGACAACAAACTTTCTTAGCGATTGAATAACTATATTCGGGTTTTTCGATGTCACGGAGATAGTTCGAATGGAACCGGGGTCGGCTTCTTCGAGCGGAAATTTCGGCGTATAGGTCACGACATAGCTTGCGTCTATAAGCGATGAAACGAGTTTTGCTTTTTCGATCATTTCATCCAAAGTTTTAGGAATGATGATCTCGCCGTTCGTATTTTCGGCGATCTTTGTCATCAATATCTCGCTTTCTTCCAGATCGGCTTTTCGTGCTCTTACGGTTTTCAGCATTTTTTTATCGACATTGATCGTCGGGCCGACCTTTGCCGGCGGCGGATCTTGCGGACGGCCGGCACTGCTGTTAATGGCTTGCGAAATTATATCCGGCATGGCTTTCGGCGGCGGATTTTTGCTCAAACGGCTCGTCCGCGGCGATATATCTTTTGCTTCCAGCGTGCCGTAACTGATAACGTGAACGTTAATGTCCGTGGACATCAGGCTATTTAGAGCGCTGGATTTTTCGGCCGGTGTGCTTATGCTGTCGGTGCCGTCCGTTATCAAGACCAAATGGCGGTTTTCGACGCTTTCATTGATAAGCATCGTTTTCGCCAGTTCGACGGCGTTCGCAAGCGCGGATCTGCGGCCGAATTTCGTTTTAGCTATCGCGGCTATCGCGGCTTGTTTATCGACCGTCCATTCGCTGACGATCTCTGCTTTATCGGAATATTCGATGACGGCGATCTCATCGCCTTCGCGAAGCGAATTCACTACCGCAACAGCAACCTTGCGTGTCTGATCGATCGTTTTTACGGAACGCATTTCGCCGCCTGTGTCCATGATTATCAGAACGCTTGCGGGAATTCGCCGAACGCTGGTCGGAATATGCAGAATATTGTTGTCGGTTATAACGACGTCATCGGCCTTAAGATCCGGGGCAAATTTGCCGTCTTCGTCAAAGGCAAGAGCGTTTACCTTTATCTCTTCGGTCGCGACCTTTACCGTGTCGTTCGGCTTCGGCGTTGGCGTCGGTTTAACCGCACCGGACTGGGCGAACGCGGCGGCGGCAAAGATCTGGACAAAAGCGGCAATGCATAACACTGATCGTTTCATAAAACCTCTATAAAGCCTTTGATGCAGATATGCGGCGTTCGATTGCATGAAAGAGATATTTACCGCAGAGACGCAAAGCCGCGGAGATAGAAAAGACCGCTTTAGCGAGATATTTAATGAATATTGTCTATCTGAGATCTACAATAATAAGAACCTATATATCTTTCCTTTGCGTATTTGCGTTTAGATCTCCGCGTCTCTGTGGTTCGCTAAATTTCCAAAACGACTTTGCCGAAGCTTTTATTGGATTCGAGATATTCGTGAGCCTTTGACACTTCTTCAAAAGGAAAAACGCGGTCGATGTTCGCTGACAGTTTACCCGAAGCAAACAGCGGAACGACATTGGCCGCAAAAGCATTGGTTGTGTCGGTTTTTTCTTCGGTGCTGCGTCCGCGTAGCGTTGTGCCGATTATCTTTGCCCTTTTTGCGAGAATTGCGCCGAGATCGAGTTCCGCATTTCGGCCGCCGGTCAAACCAACAAGCATTATGCGGCCGAGCTGAGCGAGACATTTTAGATCTTCGGTCAAATACGAACCACCGACAAGTTCCAAAACAACATCGGCTCCGCGGCGGTTCGTCAGGCCAAGTACCTTTTCGGCAAAACTACCGTCAGCCGCATCGATCGCTTCGTCCAAACCAAATTCGCGGCATCGCTCCAGTTTTGAAACCGTTCGCGAAGTTCCGATGACCTTTGCACCGGCGGCTTTTGCAAGCTGTATCGCCGCCAGCCCGACACCCGAACCGGCCGCATGAACCAGCAAAGTTTCACCGCTTCTTAGACCGGCCTGTGTAAAGACCGCGTCATAAGCCGTGATATAAACTTCAGGAATTCCGCCGGCTTCGGTTAGATCCATATGTTCCGGAACCTTGGCCAAATGCTTGCTGTTCATCAAAACTTTTTCGGCCTGTGCGCCGCCGGCGATTAATCCAAAAACACGGTCGCCTTTTTTGATGTCGTCTGTTTCGCCTCCGCTTTCGGACACGATGCCCGAAAATTCCATTCCCGGAATTTGCTGTGAATAGCCTTTCGGAGCCGGATAAAGTCCGCGCCGCTGCAGAAGATCTGCTCGGTTCAGACCGGCGGATTTTACATCAACTATGACCTCGCCCACAGCAGGCCGCGGCGGATCGGCAACCTGGCGGATCTCCAGATTCTCCGGCCCGCCAAATTCCTTTATAAAAACCGCCCGCATTTTTTATTTCACCGTTGTTTCTATGTTGTTTGCTTTTAGCGAATTGCCGGTCGCACGCTGCAGGTCGCCGATGGCTTTATTGAGTTCGGTCTGTGCGCGAAGTTCGTTGCTTCTGGCTGCGGTCAGCGCTGTTTGGCGTTCCAGAACTTTGTAGATATCGCTTTGTCCGGCATCGAGCTTTCGCTGTTCTGATTCGTATTGTTTTGCCGAATTTTCACGGGCAAGCGAAGCGGCTCGAAGCCTTGCCTGCGATGTTCGTAAGAACTGAAGTGCATTTCTGACCTCGACCTGTATATTTTGTTCGATCTGTCCGCGCTGGGTTTTTAGTATCTCGCCCTGAACACGTGAACTGCCGAGCTGAGCTTTCGCTGTTTTATCGCCGAAAAGCGGCAGATCAAATTGTACGCCAACGCGGTATGTCGGATATTTATTCGCAAAAATATCGCTGTAGGCCGTCGAACCCGAACCTACATTTCGCACGAGCTGCTCCTGTGCCTGTGCCGCCGCAACGCATTCCGGCAGTGTCGGATCATCAACACAATTTCGCAAAAGCGGATTGCTGAAATTTGGATTAACGCTTCCGCCGACACCCGAAGAACGATAGCTGGCGACAAGGTCGATCTTCGGTTTTGTCTGATCGCGATAATATTTTTGATCGATCTCGTTTATGTCTTTTCGAGCTTCATTGATATCAAGCTCAGGCCGGTTCTCAAGTGCCGTCGTCAAAGATTCCGAAAGAGTTACGTCCGGAACATTTGCTTCGACGGATTCGACCGGCGTTATCGCCTGTGACCAGATCTTATCGTTCCGGTTCGACGAAATAACGTTCTTCAAATTATTTTCAGCGACCGTAACTGCATTCAGCGCATCGTAAACAGCCTGTTCAAAATTTGCGACCTGTGTTTCGGCGGCGACCACATCTATCGGCGCCAATTGGCCTTCTTCGACAAGGCGTCGGTTGTGTTCGAGCTGGTCTTTCGCATCGCGCGTTCCGTCACGCTGCACCTGCAGGTCTCTGAGCGCGTAGGTCAGATCCCAATATGCGCGCTGTGTCTTATTTATAATATCGATGGATTCTTGACGAAACTGCATGTCCGTCAAAGACACGTTCTTTTTCGCAACTTCGATCACGCGGCGTTTCTGATCAAAACCGCGGCCGCGGAAAAGCGGCTGTGTAACCGTGAATTCCAAACCGGAATTATATTGCGGGCTAAAGATCGTTATAGGGTTATCAGCCGTTGCACGCTGATTGGTGAAGCGCCCGTCAAAGATCGTTCCAAATTTCGGCAAATAAGCCTGAATGCCGGCGTTTCCAACAAACGAATTCGTCGTCGTTTTGCTGATGTCCGGTGTAAAAAAACTAAGATTTGGAAGGCTTGCCCGCTCGAAATAAGTTTCGCCGGTAAGCCTAGGCTGATAAGCGCCGAGAGCCGCCTGCAGATCGTATTCCGCAACCTGTACCTGCTTTCGCGTAACCTGAATGTCGCTGCTGTTTTCGAGCGCAAGGGTTATCGCTTCCTGCAAAGTAAGCGGATGCTGATCCGTCATTTCCACGCCGACACGCCCAAGATCTGGCAATGTCCGATCTTCCGATCTGTAATCAGGTGCGATCGCCGGAACTCCGTTCAGATCTTCGGGCTGGACGTTTTGAACACCGTTATCCACCAAAGGCGTCGGAGTCGGAGTTGGTACGGAATCCTGCCCACAGGCGGTTCCCACGATCAAAACCGATAAAATTAAAGCTAAATATAATCGCGAATACATATAAAAATATTATGCGGCGGCGGCAAAGATCACTTTCCGGTAGCCGAGGCGAATTTCCGCCGTATGCCGCCAAACAGCCAATCCGAGAACCGCCCAACATATTGAAATAATTTGAGTTCGGCGAGATCATCGAACAATGAATAAAATACCGGCACTGCCAAAAGCGTAAGCAGCAAACATAACGATTGGCCGCCCACAACCAGAACGCCGATCGAACGATTCGTTCCCGAACCTGCTCCGGATGAAACAACCAGCGGTATCATACCGGCAACAAGCGCGATGGTCGTCATCAAGATCGGGCGAAGCCTGTCGCGGTTCGCCTGAATGATCGCATCGTAACGGTTCATGCCCTGCGAACGAAGATTGTTCGTATGATCGATCTGCAGGATCGCGTTCTTTTTAACAACGCCGAACAGCAGCAGCAGTCCGAGACCGGAGAAAATATTTACGGATTGCCCGGCAATAAGCAGACTTAAAATACCAAAAGGTATCGAAAGCGGCAGTGTCAAAAGTATAGTTACCGGATGAATGAATGATTCGAACTGGGCGGCCAGAACGATGTACATAAAAATGAACGACAGAACAAAAGCAAGCAAAAAGTAAAATAAAGCCTTGCCCATTTCCTTTGATTGGCCGATATAGCCTGAGGTATATCCGGTCGGCAAATTCAATTCCTTGACCGCCTGATCCATTGCCGCCGTAATAGTTGCGGCCGATCCGCCGGGTTTTGTATTTGCCAAAAGCGTCACCTGACGCTGCCGGTTAACACGATCTACCGAAGCCGGACCGGTTCCGGTCTGAACATTTACCAATCTGTCGAGCGTTACATAACCGATCTTTGACGAAGGCACGATCATTCGATTTAATCCTTCGACATCGGTTCGGAATTGGTTTTGAGCCCGAACATGAACCTCGTATTGATCGGAACCGGCGTTATATGTCGTCGCCTCTTGTCCGGCCACAAGGATATTCAAAGCCTGTGAAATATCGCCGATCCGAACGCCGAGATCGGCCGCCCGCTGGCGATCTACCTTTAGCTGAACTTCCGGCTTTCCGCTGATGAGCGTCGAATCGACGTCCACGGCATCCGGGATCGCCTTCATCTTTTCCATCATGACCTTCGAATATTCTTCGAGCTTTGCAAGATCAGGCCCGGCGATCATGAATTGAACGTTGGCGTTGCGGAAACCGCCGCCCGAAAAAGCCGCGACCTCCTGAACGCCGGTTCGATAATCCGGATAATTCTTTAAGATCTCGCGGGCGTCCGTCATCATATCCTGCTGAGATTTCGAACGGTCTTCGATCGGCTTTAGCTTTACGTAGATCGTTCCGTTATTGACGACCTGCGCGGTCCCGCCGCCGACGGTAACCAGAGTGTGCTGGATGCCCGGATCTTTTCTAAGCTGTGCGGCAATGCGTTCGAGCGCGATCGACGTCGCCTGAAGCGATGTGCCTTCGGGAACGCGGGCGGTTATCTCATACTGCGATTGGTCATCGACCGGCAAAAAGTTTTTGCCGACGAACATAAATAACGGAATGATCGCCAAAAATGTCAGTCCGCACAAAAGAACGATCACCCATCTTCGCGCAAGCGAAAACCGGAGCATCTTTGTATAGAGCATTTCTACTTTATGATAGTAACGCCCTGATTTGCTCGGCTGCGGAGCTTCTTCTTCGACATCTACATATCCTTCGTCGCGAAATTCGCCTTCATCGGCGTCATAGATACCGGCCGGTTCGTGTTCTTCTTTTGGCCGTTTGATGAGCCGAGCGGCCAGCATCGGCGTCAGCGTAAATGATACGATCAGCGAAACGCCCACGGCGAAAGCCGCCGTCAAACCAAAGCTCGACATAAATCGGCCGACAATGCCCTGCATAAATCCGATCGGAACGAAAACCGCCATCAGCGAAAGCGTCGTTGCAAAAACGGCCGGGCCGATCTCGCGCGTACCTTCGATCGCCGCTTGGAATGGATCCATTCCTTTTTCTTCGACGAATCTAAAGATATTTTCGAGCACAACTATGGCGTCATCGATCACAATTCCGACCATCAATGTCAGCGAAAGCATCGTGATCGAATTGAGCGTATAGCCCATCGCATAAACGAGCGCAAATGTAGATATGATCGATGTCGGTATGGCGAGCATCGCGATGAATGTCGTGCGTATATTCCACAGGAACAGGAACACGACGATCGATGCGAATATACTGCCGAGCACGAGATGTTCTTCGATCGAATTCAGCGAATTTTCGATAAAGATAGAGTTGTCGCCAACTATCTCGACCTTAAAACCGGCCGGAAGCTGCGGCGTGAGTTCGGCGAGACGTGCTTTCAGATCGTGCGCGACCGCGACAGTATTTTGTCCCGACTGTTTTGAAACGATCAGCGTTACGGCCGGTTGGCCGTCGAGCCGCGCTTCGGAGCGAAGCTCTTCGGCGCCGTCTTCGACATAGCCGATGTCCTTGACCTTTACTTCATATGTGCCGCGTGTGGCAACGACGATATTCTCAAAATCAGAGACCTTTCGTATTTTACCGAGTGTTCTGACGGAAGATTCGCTTTGACCCTGATCCAAACGGCCGCTAGGAAACTCAAGGTTTTGAATTCGTAAAGCCGCGCTGACCTCGCCTGCCGTCACCGTATAAGCACGCATTTTGTCCGGATCGACCCAAACATTTATCTGCCGTTCGCGGCCGCCGATGATCGAAACCTGGCCGACGCCGTTGATCGATTCGATCTTTTCTTTTATCTGTTTCTTGGCCGTTTCGGTAACTTCACGCAGATTTGTCGGAGCAGAAACAACTATTCGCAGAACCGGAGCCGCGTCCGTATCCAATTTCTGAACGGTCGGCTGTTCGGCTGTCTCGGGCAGATCGGGAATTACATTCTGAACCTTTTGCTGAACCTCGTTAAAGGCGACCTCGACATCTTTATCAAGCAAAAATTGGACAAAAACCTGTGAGATACCTTCGATCGAGGTCGAACGCAGTTCATCGATACCGCTGATGGAATTTACTGCTTCTTCTATCTTTTCGGTAACTTCGGTTTCGATCTCCTGCGGCGAAGCTCCCGGGTTTACGACCGTTACCGTAAGTGTCGGGAAATCGATCTTCGGAAAAAGATCGACACCCAAACTGAAGAACGAGAACGCGCCGACAACCACCAGCGACAATATAAGCATCGTCGCGAACACCGGCCGTCTAACACAAATTTCTGCTAACCACTGCATAAAACCACTTGCCCTTTATTGATTGACCAAAACTCCGTCGTGCAGCGAATTCAGATCGCTTGTCACGACCATATCGCCTTCGATAATGCCTTGTTTGATCTGGATCATCTCGCCTTCCAATAACCCGAGCTGCACTATCTGTTCGCGTGCAGCTCCTTCCTTGACCACAAAAACGCTGCTCGTTTCACCGACGGTTCTTACGGATTTTGCCGGCACCATTACAGCCGGCTCCGGATTTGACTGGGTAATTCTAACGGTCGCAAATTGACCCGGTTTCAATAGGCCGTCAACGTTTTGAACTTCGGCTTCGACATTCAGAGTACGCGCCGTCGGATCGAGGCTTGGCGAAATGCGTGCGATAGTGCCGGCAAATTTCCTGTCCGGATATGCCGCCGTCTGAATAGAAACGCCTTGTCCCGTGGTGACCTTGCCTATTTCCTGTTCGGGTATGTCGATCTTTACACGCAGTGTCGATGTTCTGACGATCGTCGCGATCTTTGCATTCGGCGTGCTTGGCGAGATATATTCGCCGACATCTGCGTTCCGTTCGGAAATATAACCGCTGATCGGCGAAAAAACACTCGTGTCGGTAACCGCTTTTTGTGCCGCATCGACCTGCGTTTCCGTTGTCTGAACCGACGCACGAGCACCCGAAACAGCCGCTCTGGCCGTATCAACAGCGCTTTGAGCCGTTCCGATCGCTTTGATCGCGACATTCGCATTCGAACGGGCTTCGTCAAGCTGGCCGATAAGCTGGTCGCGCTGTGCCCGCCGCTGATCGAGAATCGATCTGGAAACATCGCCCGTCGCGAAAAGCCGCTCGGATCTCTCAAGCTCGATCTCGGCAAGTTTTAGCTGAGCCGAAACCGATTTGACCTGCGAAAAATCGCTTATCTTAAAGTTTTCGCCGTCCTTTACGCCAAGCCTTGCCTGTGTCTGACGAAGATTTGCTATCGCCTGATCGACATTTGTTTCGGCTTGTTTTACAGATTCTTTCTGCTGTTGAAGCTGTGCTTTTGCCTGATCGAGCTTTATCGCCGCGTCGCGCGGATCAAGCCTCAATAGAACCGAGCCTTTTTGGACATAGCTGCCGATATCGAAATTTACTTCTATGATCTTGCCGGAAACCGCCGGAGCAACATTCGTTTCCTCATCGCCGATCAAACTGCCGGTCGCTTCGACATATGTCGGGATCGGTTTGATGATCGCGCGTTCGGTCGTCACCGTAACTGTTTGGGCGGCGGTGTTCGCGTTCGCATTTGGATCTGAACCTGAACCGCAGCCGATAAGGAAAACAGAACCCGCGAAGATCATTGCGGCGATCGAATAAAAAAGTTTTTGACCTTTCATTATGTAAATATAGCCTTTACTGTCAGGCTCCGAGCAAAAAAAACCCGTGTTATTTTAAGATTCCGGCCAACACGATCTCCGTAAATTCGCGCGCCGCTTCTTCATTTGTTATATCGATGATCTTTCGCACTTTGTTCCAAAGCACATTATTAAGCGAATGATGAACGATCATTCCGTGAAATGCCCGAACAATAATATCCGGATCTACTTGGCGAAAAACTCCGTCTTTTTGACGGATCTTTATATAATCGCCGATAAAGTCGTAAATACGTGATACGGATTCGCTGAAAAAACGTTCCGCCAGATCGTGTTCTTCGAGCGCCGAAAATAAGATCAGCCGCATAAAACGCGGATCTGATTGCTGCGAATTTAATGAATCCAAAGCGATCCGATAAAAAACATCGCGGTCGTCCTTTGCTTCCATCGCCTTGATCAGTTCTTCGTTCTCGCCTGAGATCATCCGCAAAAATCCGCTTTGACAAGCCTTGCCCTCAAGTATGGCGTTGTATAATTCGTCCTTGGTCGCAAAATGTCTGAAAACCAAAGCTTCGGAAACACCAGCCGTTCGGGCGATCTCTTTCGTCGTCGTGCCGGCAAAACCGCGTTTTGAAAAAAGTTCGACCGAAGCCTGCAGGATCTGATCCCGGCGTTCGTCGCCGCTCATACGCGGCGTTTGTCCACATTTAAAGATACTGTCTATCAACGTATTTATCTTAGTAAGTAATTACTCACTTATCGCAAAAGGTAGATTGCCACTTCAAATAAATGTTGTCAACCGCAATTTAAAAGAAAATTTGATATGTCCGCGCTCAATAATATTGATCGAACTTTCATTGCCGAAAATTCGTAACAACCGGGAAGGCTACATTCACATCAAAATGGCCGGATCGATTTCGGAACGCGGGAGAATAGAGATGAATGAATTTGAATCAGAAGTAAAAAAAGCAAAAGAGGAGTTGGAACAAGGCCTAGTTCCGGTGGACAATTCCAGTTTTGACGACGAATTTTTAGGAGATATAAAAATGCAGGCACAAGAATACGGACAAAAAGTTCAGGATGCGGCTGAAAAAGCACGCGATTTCGCCAGCGAAAAATTTGCGCAGGCCGGAGAAAAGATAAAGGAACTTCAGAGCAAAGATCCAAAAGAATTGGTCGAAGATGCAAAAGAATATGCACGCCAAAAACCGGGACAGACGATACTGATCTCGGCCGCCATCGGGCTGGCTCTTGGCTTTTTACTTCGCAGAAAATAGGCCGTTCGGACATTTAAACATAAGAACGCGGGCAAAAACCCGCGTCCAAAAAATAAAAGCAGGTTTCAAAGCCTGCTTTTATTTATCTGTTATTCCTGTGCGTGGATCAAACGGCGTGTTCTATCACCGAAAAGAACATCGATCTTTTGAAGTTCGACGACGGCGGTAACTTCGCCCGGCCCAAATGTATCATGCATCATTGCCTGGCCTTTTTTGTATTTCCGCGTGCGGTCATACGGTGAAGCGGTCTTTGATTTTCCGCCCATTTCCACTGAGGTTTTAACTCCACGGCTAAAGGTGCTGGATGTCTGACAAACCGTGCAGACCGCACAGGTTATTTTTCCCTGTTTGGTCGTGGTTTCTATAAGATGAGGCTGTTCGACATCGCATGCCGAACACATCATTTCCAGTTCTTCGCCTACTGCATATTTCACTGCTTTCGCTTTTACCATACCTAATTGATCCTTATTTTCTATTTATTATCGGCCTCTGCGCGGACGAAATGAACGAAATGTCCGTTTCGCCGGCGTTTTCTTTGGTGCCGCTGCGGCCGCTGCCGCGATCATACCGCCGAAATCGGGCAAAAGAACGCGTTCGACCTTTTGTCCCATTAATTTTTCGATCGCTCTCAACGTATGCTCTTCAGCACTTGTAAAAAGCGTTATCGCTCGGCCTTTGTTACCGGCACGACCGGTTCTTCCGATGCGGTGGACGTAATCTTCCGGTGCTTCGGGTATATCATAGTTTATCACATGCGAAACCGAATCGATATCGATGCCGCGGGCGGCTACGTCCGTTGCGACAAGCACACGCGTCTTTCCGGCTTTGAAACTGCGTAATGCGGCTTCACGCTGAGATTGCGAACGGTCGCCGTGTATGCGGTTCGATCTGTGCGAACGCTTCTCCAGAACATGTGCGATGCGGTCTGCCCCGCGTTTTGTCCGCGTAAATACCAAAACTTTTTCCCAATCCTGATTTTCAAGCAGATCAAGCAAAAGCGGCATTTTTGATTGCTGCGCAACCGGATATGCCGTCTGTTCGATGGTTATCGCCGCTGTACCGCGCCGGCTGACCTCGATGTATTCCGGGTCTGTGACCATCGACAATGCGATGTGTTCGATGTCCGGGGCCATCGTCGCCGAAAAGAAAAGCGTCTGACGTTTTTTCGGCAGAACCTTTACTATCCGCTTGATCGCCGGCATAAAGCCCATGTCAAGCATTCGGTCGGCTTCGTCAAGCACAAAAGTATTGACCTGCGAAAGATTTACGATGCCTTGTTCCAGAAAATCGATAAGACGTCCGGGCGTTGCGACTATGATATTCGCACCGCGTTTGATGGCTTCGAGCTGATTCTTATAACCTGCTCCGCCGATAATGGATGCACATCTGATGTTCTTCTGTGCAAATTCGCGGCAAGCCGCATCGGTTTGATTGGCGAGTTCGCGGGTCGGCGAAAGCACCAGAACTGTCGTTCCCTTTGATCGCGTTTCATTCAAACGCTGAAGTATCGGAAGCAAAAATGCGGCCGTTTTACCGGTTCCTGTTTCCGCTGTTGCGATGACATCATTGCCATCTAAAATAACCGGTATGGCTTGTGCCTGTATCGGTGTGGGTTCTTCAAAACCCAAATGTTCGCAGCGCTGCCATAATGCGGGTTGCAAACCAAGATCTTTAAAATTCATTTATAATTAATCGATTCACTCAACCAAAGAACCGCAAAACAAATATCTGACCGCGAACGGACGGATATTTTTCGCAGTTTCGTTACTCACGAATACTATGCGTTCACATACGGCGAACGCCTGCAAAAGCAGTGCTTCAGGATATATAAAGAAGTTACTAACGCGGGATTGTTTATTCGGTGTAACGGTTGCAGCGAAGGACCAACGTTCGAAAGGCTCATTTTTATAGAGCCGCTTCTGACAGTTTATAACGAACCACCTCTCGAACTATCCGAAACGCATTTCACAATGAAAGCGAAGTTACCGTCGACAAAGGAGTGATGGAATTATCAATAGAAAAGAATACATTATTTTGCCGAGATTAGCAAGGCAAATTTATATAGCCTATCAGTAATAGCTTGGTTTCACCGAGCCAGCCATTCCGCAGCGACGTCTTTCGGCGTGCGTTTTTTGCCGTCAACTTCATAGTTCATTTTGCGCATTTGCTCGGTGGTTATCGCGTTGTTCAGTTGTTCAAAAACCGCACGCAGTTTCGGTTCGGCGTCTTTTCGTGCGATAAAAACGGCTTGATAAGGCGGAAAATAATGTCTGTCGTCGGTAAGCTGAACCAATTTTAGAGCATCGATCAGGCCGTCTGTTTCGTTGCCGGCGATGATATCGAGTTCGCCGGATTCCAGCGCCCGATACGTCAGCGAAAGGTCCATTTCACGCGGGATCTTTTTGAATTTGAAACCATATTCGGCAGCCATTCCCTGATAACCATCGGCACGCGACATAAAATCTTGGCCAAATCCGGCCTGCCAATCTAACGAAACGGGAACGGCATCAGAGATGGATTTTAGGCCATTGTCTTTCGCCGTCTTTTCGCGGACAAGTATCGCAAAACCATTTGAAAACCCGAGCGGGGGGCTGACCGTCAGCCCGAACTTCGCCTCATATTCAGCCTTTGTCTGATCATAAACCACCTGCGGATCGGATATCGGGTCATGCTTCAATATCGTTGTGAACGCCGTTCCGGTATATTCCGGATACACATCGATCTGGCCGGACATTAGTCCGTCGTGCGGCAGATTTCCGGCGAGTTCGAATTGACGTTCGACCGCGACGCCTTTCTTTTCAAGCATCTGCGAAAGTATCTCGGCTAAGATCACCGATTCGGTAAAATCCTTTGAACCGACGATCACGCGTTGGCCTTCACCGGATATGTTATAACGATCGGCGTTCGGCACGGCCGCATAACTCGCGAAGATCACCGCCGCAAACACCAATGCAAATGCCGCGGCGATCCATTTTCCAATTCGGGAAGATCTGCGTGTTCCGACCGCGAACATTTTTTCGAATTGCCCGAGCGCAAGATCGGCCGCAAGCGCGAGCAGAGCGGACGCAAGCGCACCGGCGATCAACAAATTGTTGTCGTTCTGCCGAACGCCGCGAAAGATATACGTACCCAAACCGCCGGCTCCGACAAGCGCCGCGATCGTCGCAACACCGACTGAAATAACGACCGCAACACGAATGCCGGCAAGCATGACCGGCATCGCCAGCGGCAGTTCGACAAGTTTCAACCGGTCAAAACCGGTCATTCCCATCGCATTTGCCGCTTCGATCTGTTTTGGGTCGATGCCTAAAATACCGGTCGCCGTGTTTCGGATGATCGGCAGCAACGCATACAAAGCCAAAGCGATTATCGCCGTCCGCGCGCCGATGCCGCCGATAAAAGGTATCGGAATAAGCAAACCGAAAAGCGCAAGGCTTGGCACTGTTTGCATTATATTTGCAAAGCCAAGTATCGGCGTTTGCAGCGAACGTTTCCGCGTAACCAATATCCCAAGCGGAACTCCGATCAATATCGCCGCACCGGTCGCAATGAACACAAGAAAGATATGCTCGCGCGTCAGAACCAAAAGCTCCGGCCAGTTGTCACGCAAAAATTGTAGAAAACCGGACATAGTCGGTTATTGTTCTTGATGCCACCAAGAATGTAAAGAAAAGAACGACGCGGATTCTAAGTTTCGCATTCTAGGCTAAGCCCAAAACGATTGGTTCTCCCATTTATTGGGAAATCCTATGGCTTTGCGGTCGATATCTGGATAGCTCAACAATAATCGCTTAAATTTTGAAATAAACTCAGTATCGGTATCAATTGCCCGTAACATATAGATTAAGCAACAAGTAAAATAATACGATTTATCGTTTGAGGGATGATCTGTTATCCAGAGATTGGTCGGACTTTCTAAATATGCTGGTCGCACCGTAAGAATTCGGTTCCAAAATCGACTGTGATGTGCGCAAATATTTCGAACGTAGGTAATACTCTGCATCCAACTTTCTAAAACCACAGGGTTACCAATACCAAATTTCCGTGCGATCATTTTTTTCTCTGCACCCATCACCAAATTCCGGTAAAGCTTTGACAATATCCCAAGGGATAATACTTCTGATGTCATCCAAATAGGCATTCGTTCATGTTCGTCATACTTAATGAAAAAATGATCCTTGAAAACTTCTTTCGACCTTTCCACTTCAACATCAATATTTTCCAATTGCGTTCGCCAACGATTGGCATCGCGAAAATTTCGACGATCTTCAAACCAATATGGTCCACTACTCAACGAATGGTGATAGCTTAGCTGCGTTCGAAATACTACCTCGATCTCCTGAATACCATCAAATATCAATAGGCGAAAGTCGCGGTCGAATGAATAAAGATCGATGACGTGGTCAAAAGTTGATCCATCAACAAATCGATCTTCACCGCGTACCTTCAGTGGAAGCATGAAGGCGCTGAGGCGATAATAGCTGATATTTGAAAGGTATAGAGTTGCTTTTGATTCATCATTAATTTTGAGTCCTCGATTACGGAGAAGTTCAATTTGCTGATCAAAAGTGAGAGCCTTTTTTTCGTATTTCATCAATTCTATAAAAAAGAAAACCCGCCCATTTGAGCATCGTTGAGAGGCTTGGCAGGTATTATTACTTTAATTATACGGCGAGTTTGTTTTCACGTCAATTACTATTTATCTCAATTACCGGATCGTTTCCAGATAAGCCTTTGCGAGTGGGATCTCCGCGGCGGCGAATTTTTCTGGTGTGTCGAGGAATATTATTCGGCCTTTGTCCATAAGGGCAATGCGTGTGCCTAAAAGCATTGCTTCGTGCAGGTCGTGAGTAACAAAAACGGCTGTTTTGCCGAGTTCGCGGACAAGGCCGGCGAATTCTTTTTGGAGGTTTGTTCGCGTGATCGCATCGAGCGCGCCGAAAGGTTCGTCCAAAAGCAGAAGCTGCGGATCGGCCGCGAGCGCGCGTGCAACACCGACACGCTGACGCTGGCCGCCGGAAAGTTCGTGCGGAAAACGCGGCGAAAATCTTTGCGGATCGAGCCCAACCAAACCCAAAAGTTTTGCAGATCTTTCGCTGCGTTCTTCGCGGCTGACATTTTCGAGTTTCGGAACTATCTCAACATTTTCCGCGATCGACATATGCGGGAACAGACCACCGTCCTGCAGAACATAACCGATCTTTCGGCGAAGTTCGTTGCGGTCTTGATCGACGGTCGCCACGCCATTAACGAAAACCGAACCTTGTGTCGGTTCTATCAGACGGTTTATCAATTTTAATGTCGTCGTTTTTCCGCAGCCCGATTCGCCCAGTAAAATAAGCACTTCGCCGGCTTCGATCGAAAAATTTAGATCTTTTAAAATCTTCGCGGAGCCGATGTCATAACCGACTCCGCGAAATTCTACGATCTTTCCGTCATCCGACATTTTTCTTACCTTTTCAGCCAACCGTCGCGGATGAGTTTCTGCTTTGCGGTCGGATTTTCCATCGGCGTCAATGTAAAGGCCTGGTAATGATATTCGCCGACGGCCACATCGACATCGGATTGTGCCGAGTTGCGTTCAATGGTGAATTTGACCGTTTTTCCGGCAAATTCATTCAATGAAACTTCGCGCGGTTCTTTTCCGTCGATCTTTAAGATAACATCGCCTTCGCGAAGTCCGGCTTTTGCCGCGGCCGATCCGGGTTCGACCGATCCGATCATCAAACCGCCGTTGCGATAGCGCGCACGCATACCGAGTTCGGCTCCGACGCGGGCTTCTTTGGTCAGACGAAAACCTGCATAGCCAAAGATCTTGTCGTAATCCGGCACCTGAACATCGAACACATATTTGGCGAAGAAATCGTTGTAATCTTTCTTTGTCAATTTTTCGATAACGGCGATCATCTGATCGGTCGTAAAGCCTTTGCCGCGTTTATAATTTTCGTTATAAAGCGTCCGCATAACATCGTCCAGGCTTGCTTTGCCGTCAGTGTCGTTTCTGATGGAAAGATCGAGCAAAGCGCCTAGGTTCTGTCCGGCCGTGTAATAAGAAATGCCGAAAGCAACCGGCGAATCATAACCGACCCATGTCGAAACCGATGCATTTGCAGGCGAAATATAGTTTCTCGCGTCGTTGTTTTCCACACCTGCGGCAGCTCCGGCGGTTCGCGCCAGCCATTGTTTTTCGTCGATCAATCCTGCTCGGTAAACGACCATGCTTGCGTAATAATTTGTAAAACCTTCGGAAACCCATAAAAGCGGCGTTTCGTCTTCGGTCGAATAATCATACGGCCACATACCTTCCGGGCGAAGCCGTTTTACATTCCATAAATGGAAGAATTCGTGCGCGCCGGTCGTAATAAGCTGTTCGGGTGTCGCACGTGCTCCGGGTGCGAATGCGACGAACGAATTCAGATGTTCCAAAGCTCCGCTGGCATTAGATTCGGGCGGTGCGAAAAAGTAAAAATGAACGTAATTTTCATACGGCAGTTCGCCAAATACTTTCTTTTCCTCAAGCGCTACCTTTCGCAGCATTTCTGTATATTTTGTTGTGTTCTCTTTTGAAAAAACACCGGCCGGAGTTGCTATAAAATGGTGTGTTTTGCCGTCAACGACAAAATCCGTCCGATCGAATTTGCCCATTTCCACCGGCGCGTCAACAAGCGTATCGTAATTGGCCGCGATGAATTTCATAGGGTTGTCGGTCTTTTTCAGAGGCGTTATCAGATCCCAGCCGGTTGGAATTTCCAGCGTCAGCGTGCTCGGCGTTTGCCGATGGCCTATTGGTTCCAAAAACAATTCGATGCCGGTAAAGAAAGCATATTCATCGGCGATCTTAGCTTGGTTCAGGGCGAGTACGGTCGCGACATAATCATATTCGATGCGGATCTGTTTCACACCTTTTGTTATTACATTCCACGTTTGTTTTTTCGACATTGTGAAAGGCAAACGTTTGCCGTTCTCATCTTTTATCGTAAACCGCAGAACATTTTTCCCGTAATTTTCTACGGTGTACCAGCCCGGCGTCCAAGCCGGTAGCGAAAGGTCGAGCCTGTCCTGCTTGATGTTCTTTATATCTGTCGTGATATGAAAAAGACGCGAATTTACATCGGTCAGCGAAACTTTGTAATTGATGTCGAGCGTGTTGTTCTGCGAAAAAGCCGATGCCGCAAAAACGGTCAGCACGAATATAAGCGAGATTTGTAGCTTTAGAAATTTATTCATATGATTTAATGTCTGAAAAAGGTTTGCTCTGATTATTTACCGTAATTGCGGCGAAATTGTTTCAGTAATATTTAATTTTATTCGGAGAAGCGTGAATCGCAAAGCGATATGAAAAATTTTAAATTGGCCGCTGTCCTCGTTTTGTTTACATTTGCCGCCTGCACAATAACTTCCACCGGAAACTCTAATGCCGCCGCAACGACAAATGAGAATATGGAAACTGCAGTAAATGCTTCATCGACGCCAATTTCAGCCGGCGGCCAGATCACAGCGGCATCGCCGGAATCTGTCGTCGCCGAACTTTATAAACTTCATGACGCGCAAAAAGGCCCGTTCTTTCAGACAAAGGACCGCAAGCTGGTCGATAGATTTTTCACAAAACCTTTCGCCGATATGATCTGGAAAGCGAACCACGGCCCGGAAGGCGAAGTCGGCGCCATTGATTTCGATCCGCTGTATGACGGCCAGGATTTTGAGATAAAGAACCTGAAATTTTCGGCAAGCGGCGTTACGGAAAACTCGGCAACCGTCATGGCTGATTTTCTAAATTTTGGTGAAAAAAGATCGGTCACGCATCTAATGAAAATGGTTGACGGAGCATGGAAGATAGACGATATAAAATATCAGCAGCAAGGCACGCTGATGGAAGCTCTGAAGGATTATTACGCGCGCGAAGCTTCGACGGAAAAGCCCGGATCTTCTGCCACGGGCTTTGAAGGAAAATACACGGTCGGGACAACTTCGTGTACGGTCACGCCTTCAAAAATGTCGTTCGAGATCAAATGGGCAAAAGGCAGCGGAACCGAAATGTTCTATTCAGCGGGCAATAATTCATTCGAATCAGAGGAAGGAAAGAACGGAGTGAACCGCTTCGAATTTACCGACGAAACATTCAACACAGGCCTGTTCTTTCGCGGCGACGGAAAAACCTTTCCGGTAAACCGAGCAAAATAAAGCGTTTGATCTCACATCACATAAAGCCTTTATAATGATGTCTTTCTTAAAACATCAAAAATGAAGGCCTTTTTTAATTATGACCGAAAAATACAAAAAGTGGTATTATGAATGGTGATTCATTCATTTGTATTTGTATCTTTAATATGGCACGTTCAACACAAACGTTATCTCGTCCGCGATCCGTTACAGACAAACGCTCAGCGATCTTAAAAGCAGCGACAAAGGTTTTCGCGCAAAAAGGATTTTTTAATTCAAAGGTCGCTGACATCGCCGAAAAAGCTAAGATCGCCGACGGCACTGTTTACCTTTATTTCAAAAGCAAGGACGAGATATTGCATTCCATCTTTGACCGCGCGATGGAAGCTTTTATTTCGGAAGGCAAAACACAGCTTGCCGACCTGAAAGACCCGATAGAAAAGCTTCGCCGCATCGCCGAACTTCATCATTCGCGGCTCGGTTCGGATCGTAATTTAGCCGTTGTATTTCAGGTCGAGCTTCGCGGTTCGACAAAATTCATGCGTGAATTTTCGGCTGCAGGTTTTGCCGATTATCTGAACATCATTCGCAAAACGATCGAAGAAGGCCAAAAGGCAAAGATCTTTCGCAAAGATATAAAACCTATAATCGCCGCCAAAATATTTTACGGAGCGCTTGATGAACTTGTTACGAATTGGATCCTTTCGAAAAAACGATATCCTTTGGCTCCGATGGCGGACGAAGTTCTAAAAATATTTCTCAAAGGCATCTCGGCAAAATGACGAAACTGGACGCTGAAAAATTTCCCGGCATGCGGCAAACCTTCGGCCGCGGTTATCCGCTTTACGAAGGCGAACCCGCGACGATTGCGGATATTTTTCTTCACGCGGGATCGCTCAATAAACCCGATCTATTAAATTATAAACAAGATGGAAAATGGCATCCGATCTCATCCGCCGAACTTTTAACGCGTTCGCGGTATGTCGCCGCCGGACTTGATTCGCTCGGCATAAATGGATCGGACAGAGTCGCGATACTCGCCGCGAATTCGTCGGAATGGACGATAGTTGACGCCGGCTGTCATCTGGCAGGCATCATTGATGTGCCGATATACACAACTCTTTCGGCTGAACTTGTTGAATATGTCCTTAAAGATTCAGGCTCGCTGGTGCTTTTTATCGATACGCACGAAGCTTTGGAACGCATCGCCGATAGGCTGAAAGATTGTCCCGAATTAAAGCACGTTTATGTTTTCAGCGAAGCCTTTGGAAACAATTCGCTTGCCGATCTGGAAGCGCTTGGAAAAGCGGCGATCGATGCGGATGCAAGTCTCAGCAACAAGCTGGAACAACGGGCAAAACCCGACAAAATCGCGACGCTGATATACACATCGGGCACGACCGGCGAACCGAAAGGCGTGATGCTGACGAACACAAATATCGTATCGAATGTTTTGGACAGCGGTGTGGATCACAAATTCAGCGTTGCCGATGTTCCGCTTTCGGTTCTGCCGCTTTCGCATATTTTCGAACGCACGGCGATGTATATTTATATACTGCACGGCATGAGCGTTCATTATGCCGAATCGATAGAAAAGGTTCCTGAGAATTTGGCAGAGGTTCGCCCGACGATCTTTATCGGTGTTCCGCGGATATTCGAAAAGGTTTATGCGCGTGCAAAATTAAAAGCCTCGCAGCACGGCGGCATAACGGAGAAACTTTTTGATTGGGCGATCGGTGTCGCCAAAGAATTTACGATGTGCTCCGAATCGGGCGGCAATATTCCGTTCCCGCTTTTGCTAAAACACAAACTTGCCGATGTTTTGGTCTATGCAAAGCTTCGCGAATTTTTTGGCGGAAGGCTGCGGTTCTGCATTACGGGCGGAGCGGCTCTTTCGGATGATATTTATTTGATCTTTACCGGAGCAAAGATCGGCATTGTTCAGGGTTACGGCCTGACCGAAACGTCGCCGGTGCTCACATCCAACACACCCGAATATCATAAGCTCGGCACGGTCGGTCAAGCGATCAGAAATGTTGAGTTGCGTATAGCGGACGACGGCGAGATCGAAGCAAAAGGGCCGAACATAATGGCCGGATATTTTAATAAACCGGATGCGGCGAACGAAGCTTTTACCGCAGACGGATGGTTCAGGACGGGTGATATCGGCAAACTGGACGCCGATGGTTTTCTGACAATAACGGATAGAAAAAAAGAGCTTTTCAAAACATCGGGCGGCAAATATATAGCGCCTTCGCCGATCGAAGGTTTGATCAGGTCATCGCGGTTTGTCAGCCAAGTTGTGCTGGTCGGGAATGAAAGAAAATTCCCGGCGGCTCTTGTCGTGCCTAATTTCGAACAGCTTGAGGCTTATGCCAAGCATAAAGGTTTTCCGTTCGGAACGCCCGAAGAATTATGCTCGGATCCGAAAATTTACGGCCTGTTCGAAAGACAGATCGCGGCGGCAACGGAAAGATTATCCAACTATGAAAAGGTAAAAAGATTTGCGCTGATTCCGAATGAATTTTCTATCAATGGCGACGAACTAACACCAACCTTAAAAATAAAACGCCGCGTGATCGACGAAAAATATAAAGATATTATCGACAAGATCTACGCGGACGCAGAATTATTCAAAAAGGATCAATAAAGAACACGCGTCGGCAAAGCATTGCCAAAGCCGCCGATAGCCGAACGGCTGGCTCCGACGGCGATGTCCAATATAGTTTGGGCTATGCTTTTCTTTGATTTATCGACCTCGACTATGTCGTAAGGCTCCAGCATTATGTCCTTTTGTTCGCCCGAACGGATCAGATCGTAATTTGCCGAAATTATCTCGCGATCCTTCGAATTACTCTTGAGCCGATAAATTTTTATGTCTTTCGTTTTTGCTTCGCGGCGAACACCGCCGATCTTGGCGATTGCTTCCGACAACGACAGTCCGCCTTCTTTCAAATAAATTCCCTGCGGCGTTATAACCTCACCGGTTATGTAAACCGGCGAAGCTTTTTGAACTACGATGACATCGCCCGGAAAGATCTCAGGGTTCGCTTCGTCCTTGCCCAAACGCAGAGCCGAAAGGCTGTACATACGCGAAGGCACATCGAGCTTATCATCGCCGTCGCGCCAATCGTTCTTTTGAGCTTCTTCCGTGCAGATCGGCTTTCGTGTGCGGAAAACCTGTATCATTCCGCCGGCTTCTTCATTAACGCCGCCGGAAAACGAAAGCAGTTCGAGCAGTGTTGCTTTTCGTGTCAGAACGACCTGTTGCGGTGTGCGAACCTCGCCGTAGATAGTTGCGGGCGGACGGCTTTTTCGGTCTGTAACACGAAGGCTTAACTGCGGATTGCGCAAATATTTTGCTAAAAGCTCTGAAACTTCATCGCGAACCTGGCGTTCGGTCAAACATTGTGCGACCACGCCTTTATCAAAAAAAGGCACCGCGATCTTTCCGTCCTCATCGACTGTCGCGACAAAATCGAACTGCGGCTCGCCTAGAACTTTTGCGGTTACCTCATCGCCCGGGCCAAGCAAATATCCTTTAATATCGGTTGTATCCGGCGGAGCGATCGGATTTTGGGCGGCCGCGGCGATCGCAGCAAATAAAAAAGTCGAGATAATAGATATTTTTAATAGCATCAAATAAACCTCTAAGCAGGGCGAACAAAAAGAATAACCTACAATTTGCTTTGATTCAACACTTTCCTTATAGCGTTGTCTGTTAGAATATAAAGTTACAACACCAATAATTTCGAGATTTTATCGTTGACATCAATTCGTTTTTTAATATAGTTTTGCTTGGTTCTTACAATTCTGATACGTGAAAGATCAACAGCAGTTTACAGACAGAATCTTATATTTTCGCCGTCCTATTCAGTTCATGGCGGATGTTGTCGTTTTGTGCGCGGCCTTTTTTGCTTCCTATTTGCCGACGATCAATGTACAGCTCGGCGATTTTTATTTTGACCGTGCTTTAAGCCAGCTTCCTTTTGTTGTTCTTATCCAATTTTCTACGCTGTTCATGCTCGGCGCTTATACGATACTTTGGCGGTATGTAAGCATTGAAGATCTAAAGGTCTTTATCAAAGCGGGCATTCTGTCCTGCGTCATTCTTATTATTCTGCGTTTTGTTCTGACCGCGTCGCATTTCAGTTTGTGGCAAGTTCCGATATCCGTGATCTTGATCGATACTGTTCTGGCTTTTGGCGGCATGCTTGCATTAAGAGTTTTGCGGCGTTCGGTTTTTGAGTTTCGCGAAAAGAAAAGTTTTTCATCCGGTTCCAAAAGATTAAAACGACGGCCGGCTTTGCTCGTCGGCGGCGGCCGAATGGGCGCGACGCTGATCAAAGAGGTCGCCGGAAGATCAGATGCCGAATTGGATATACGTGCAATAGTCGATGACGATCCGCGGAAAAAAGGCGGCAGCGTCAGCGGCATAAAAATTTTAGGTGCGGTCGAAGATCTGCCGCGGCTCGTACACGAATTGGACATAAAACAGGTCGTTATCGCTTTTGATAATGCATCCGGCCTTGAGATCAGAAAGGTTCTAGATATGTGCAGTTCGGTTCCCGTCAGAGCGCAGATCGTGCCGAATTTGAACGAGATCGCACACGGCCGCATTTCCGTCAGCCGCATTCGCGACGTACAGATCGAAGATCTTTTGGGACGCGAACCGATCAAATTGGACGACGAAAATCTTGAAGAATTTCTCGGCAAAAAAACCGTTATGGTCACCGGTGCCGGCGGCTCTATCGGATCTGAGCTCGTCCGCCAGATACTCAATTACAAACCCAAAGAACTGCTGCTGGTCGAACGAGCGGAATTTTTCCTATTCCAGATCGGCCGTGAGCTGGCTGCCTTAGATCTGAAAATTTCGGTCGTTCCGCTGATAGCCGATGTAACCGATGAACCGCGTATGCGAGAAATAATGGAACGCTACAGGCCGGCGGTCATCTTTCACGCAGCGGCGCATAAACACGTTCCGTTGATGGAAATAAATGCCGCCGAAGCGATCAAAAATAATGTTCTTGCAACGCAGAGCATCGGCCGTCTGGCAGGCGAATTCGGTGCGGACGATTTTGTTTTGATATCTACGGACAAAGCCGTAAATCCTTCGTCCGTGATGGGCGCTTCGAAACGCATGGCAGAGATCGTCGTTCAAGATCTGAACCACACATATCAGACAAATTTTATGGCCGTGCGTTTCGGCAACGTGCTCGGTTCGGCCGGTTCCGTCGTTCCGATCTTTCGCGAACAGATACAAAAAGGCGAAGCGATAACCGTTACCGACAAAAAAATGACGCGTTATTTTATGACGATCCCGGAAGCTTCGCAGCTGGTTCTGCAGGCCGGAGCACTTGGCCGCGGCGGTGAGATATTCATTTTGGATATGGGCGAACCGGTTCGCATAATCGATCTGGCCGAAGACATGATACGCCTCTCCGGCCTGACGCCTTACGAAGACATCAACATAGTTTTCACCGGTGTCAGAAACGGCGAAAAACTTTTTGAGGAACTCGAGATAACCGGCGAAAATCTGGTCAAAACCCATCATCCAAAGATCTTTATCGGAAAGATCGCGGCGTATTCCACAAAGGAAGTAGAAAATATCGTGAATGCTTTTACCGAAGCCGTCTCATCTGCCGATGAACAGCAGATACGTTCGCTTTTTAATAAATTTATTCCCGAGGCGACCGTTATCTGCGATGATCCGCTTTCTTCAAAACCACATTCCGCGGGAAAATAATCTATGTCATTAATTCGCCCGGCCGATCAACACATTTCCAGAAAAGCCGCGTCTTTTACAGAATCCGTGATTCGCGAAATGACGCGCGAAGCGATGAAGCACAAAGCCGTTAATCTGGGCCAGGGCTTTCCGGATTTTGCCGCTCCCGAAGACATCAAACAAAAAGCGATGGAAGCGATCGCCGCCGATCATAATCAATATGCGATAACTTGGGGCGTGAAAGAATTTCGCGACGCCATCGCAAAAAAATCTAATTGGTTCTTGGGAATGGAGATCGATCCGGAAACCGAGATCACCGTAACATGCGGTTCGACCGAAGGAATGATCGCGGCAATGATGGCGACCGTCGATCCGGGTGACGAGGTCATTGTCTTTGAACCGTTTTATGAAAATTATTCGCCGGACGCAATTCTTTCGGATGCCGTTCCGCGGCACGTTCCGCTTTACGGCAGCGAGAACGGTTTTATCTTTGACCGCGATGAACTTCGCGCCGCTTTTAATGAAAGAACAAAAGCGATCATAATCTGCAACCCGAACAATCCGACAGGCAAGGTTTTTACGGCCGACGAACTTCAATTTATCGCCGATCTTTGTATCGAATTCGACGCGCTTGTTTTCACCGACGAAATTTACGAACACATTATTTATGACGCGGCATCGAAACCGGAACACATCTGCATGGCAAATATTCCTGGAATGCGCGAGCGGACGGTTGTCGTAAATTCGCTTTCAAAAACATATTCGGTAACAGGTTGGCGAGTCGGCTATTGCATCGCGCCGCCGGATATAACTTCGGCCATCCGCAAAGTTCACGATTTTTTGACCGTCGGCGCGGCAAATCCGCTGCAGCATGCCGGCGCATATGCTCTTTCTTTGCCGCAGAAATATTACGAAGATCTTAAGAACGATTATCAGCAAAAACGCGATATGATCGTTCCTGTTCTGCGCGAAGCCGGTTTTATATGTGATATGCCCGAAGGCGCGTATTATGTAATGGCGGATATTTCGGGGTTCGGGTTTTCGAACGATGTCGAATTTACCAAACATCTGATAAAAAATATCGGTGTCGCGGCTGTTCCAGGATCTTCGTTCTATCACGACCCGGCACTCGGCGCGAATATGATCAGATTTTGTTTTTGTAAAAAGGACGAAACATTGAAAGCCGCCGCCGAAAGATTATTGAAGCTGCAAAAAGGCTAGATCATTCAGCTTTTCCCTGCATAACATCTTTGTATAATTCATTTGCCTGATAGCTGTAGCTTCGGGCTTTTTCCATTATCGCGGCATATCTTTCGCTGCGGTCCTTAAATTCGGCTTTTACCTTGTTTCGCTTTTCTTCATCTTTCGGATCGTAGTTCGTCTTTAACGATTCGGCGGCGAGCCGATAATGTTCAAAGGCTTCGAGCTGCCGTTTCAAACTCTCTTCTTTTAACCGCAGGTATTCCTGATAATTTTCATTGACGTTCATATCGCGTGCTTCGTCGATCTTTTTCAAAGCCTGTTTGGCGAATGATGTTCCATCGGCGATCAGCTTGATCACGCGTGCCGATATATCGCGAACCTGATCGGCATTATTCGTTTCGAGCGCTTGTTTCAGCTCCAAACGCATATTCTCATTAGCTTCGTAAAGAACCTTTATTTTTTGCAGATCTTCGTTAGCGGATTTTACTATCTCTCCGGCTTCTTTAGTTTGATCGGCCGGCCCGAGCGGCGAAATATCCGATATGCTCTTGCACGAAATAAGCAATACCAGCGCCAACAGAGCCATCAAGAATATACTTTTATTTTCGGTCACGTTCTTCATTTTATCTGATAACGCGAAGATCGGCATTATTTTTTCGCCGCCAGATGAATCCGTCTAAAACATAATGCGTAAGCTGCGGCACGGCAAGCAGCGGAACATAATATATTTTCCAAGCCTCAAGATCCCAATCAGCGCCGAACAGCCATTGTTTTTCGTGCCAAACGCCGCGGTTCCACAATAATTCTTCAATATAAGCAAAAGCCCAAAGCGTCGTCAAAAATATCAGCCAGTTATGCGACAAAGTTCGATAAACGCGGCCCGTATTTTCACGCCGCATTTTTGTATAAAAATATATCAATGCAAAATATGGAACGCCGTGAATGATCACGTTCGTTACCGTAAAAGCGTAATCCGAATTGAAAAGCACGATGCCGACGTACCAGCAAACAGCCGTTGTCGCAACAACGATGTCTTTGCCGATATTCAGAAAACCTTTTGTAAAATATAAATAGACAGATCTGCCGAAATAAGCGGTAAGTGCGAGAACATAAAGCGGAAACAAGACCTGTGCGACAAAAGCCGGCAGAGCTATGAAATCATTTTCAACGAACCAAGAAAAATTTCGCGGGAGCGACGTCATCCAGAACGCCAGCGGATAGATCGTTGCGAGATAGACGGCCGCCGAATCTATCCACCATGTCCAATTCTCCGTTTCGCCCAGCTTTCTTCGATAAAGCGCGACCCAGCCGTATTGCTGGCGAACAAAGTGGAAAACAGCAACTATCGCCAATGCCCGCCAAAACGTCAGTTCGCCTTCTGAATAAAGAGCGATACCGACCGCATAACCGGCGACCGGAACCAAAATGTACAAACCCAGACGGCGTTTTAATTCCTCTGTATCAAAATAAACGCGAAAGCTCGTTGACCAAACGTGCGCGACATCTATCAGCAGAACCGCCGAAACCCACGTCCATTCGGGCGAATCGCTGTTCAAAATTCCGAGCCGCCAGCCGACCGCGATCAAAAGCAGAGACACGACCGCACTTCCGAGAAACACAGAAAGATCGATATTCCTCGAAAACAGCCAATTTGAACTTTTGATCTCTGAACTCACATTTCAGCGGCGGACAGTAAAATTACGATCGTATCTTCATAACAGGGTTGAACAGCGATCGTAATTTTAAGCATCCCACAAAACGCGGCTAATGAGAAACTAATTCAAAGCACATCAATATGTATGCGGCGGTATCGTCATTCCGTTCGAACTCACCATTGCGAATTGGTTGTTGCCGATATAAACAAGCTCGATGGCGGAATCTTTTACGCCGGTCAGCGTATCGACAACGGTTATCGTTTGTAATGGGCCGGAAAAGAGTTTGTTCAGATTGTTGTCGGCCGTCGCCGCAGCCATTTTGGTGCCGTTTCCGGCGACCGCAACCGCAGACCATACAGTGCCAATGCCGGTCGGCGTCCACGAATTGCCTCCGTCGTACGAAATAACAACCAGTCCGCCCGGACCCGAGATCACTCCGCCGGCGGTTACGGCGATCCGCATTCCGTCCGAAGATATTGATGCATTATTCCAAGATGTATTAATTCCTGATTGTCCAAGCGTGAAGGATGTCCACGTGGCGCCGGAATTAGACGAGACCCAAATTTTTCCAGGAGCCTCGACCGCTACCAGTTTTGACCCGTCCGCACTTGAGGCAACTGATTGCCATTGGTTAAAAGTTGAACTCAGCCTGTCAAACCACATTACACCGGAATTAGTCGATGTATAGACGTGTCCGTTCTGTACCGCGGCGGTCAACTTCGTTCCGTCGGCCGATGAAGCGACGCGCGAGATCGTATTAGGGTTCATTCGGGACGTCCAAGTAACTCCGGAGTCTGTCGATGTATAAATATTGCGATTGTCGGCTGCAATGAGTTTGGTTCCGTCCGAGGACGACGCAAGCGAATACCAAAATCGGTTGGCATCGGCAAATCTGGCCGTCCAATTTACTCCCGAATCGGTCGAGGTATATAAAAAACCGCCTTCTACGCCGGCGATCAATCTCGTTCCGTCGCTCGAAGAAGCGATGCAGGTATAGTTGCGGATATCGTCAGGCATGCGTGCCGTCCAGGTTAGGCCACTGTTGGTAGAAGTAGCTATTATTCCGGGATATTCTACGGCTGCGAGTTTCGTTCCGTCGTCCGATGATGTAATACCGTACCAGTAAGTAGTACTGCCCGATGAAGCAACGCTGTATTGGCGCGTCCATGTCGTTTCCTGATGCGTCGTCGCCCAATCCAAGATCGATTGTCCCGAGTTCATCGCCACCGTAAAACCGCCGGTGCTTTTTGCGATCACACGCACAACATCGCCTATGGTCGGCGAAGCGGGCAGCGTTATTGTAGCCGGGCTTGTATTGGTAAGAACATAGCCGTTATTGGACTGCATCTGCAGGCTTCCGGCTGCGCTGCTGACGTTCCATTTCAGCGTGCCCGGAACATTGACGAGCCCCGAACCGTTGCCGTTAAAAATGCCGTTGCCCGTAACAGCGATGGATCCGTTGCTGGAAATGCCGGTCAAGCCGACCTGAGCACCGCCGGACAGGGTGACACGATCATTGAATCTTTTTGTACCGCTGATGCTGCCCTGATTGCTCGTCAGATCGACGGCATTTATTGCGTTCTGTGCCGTCACAGCGTTGGTCGCGTTCTGGGCGCTCAACGCATTATCGGCATTTGCAACCGATCCGGTGACCTTTGAGCCGGCGATAGAAACTATGTGGCTGTCGGTTACGCAATCCGTGCAGTTAAGCGATCTTGCGGATATAGCAAAAGGCGACGCGTTTATCTGCTGGCGCGGCGTCAAAGTTGTGAAATCATCTCCGGTTCCGGATCTTCGAACATGAATTTCCAAATAAAGCGCCTCAAATTGGTCAAAATTCTCACGCGCAAAATCCAAATGAACAGTAAATACGCCGTTGATGACCTCGACTCCCGATATTTCACGGTTTTCCATGCATTGATCTGTCGGCTGGCTCGTTGGATCGACCACGCTGCAAAGATATATCTTGAGATCAAAAGCACCTTGAGCTATCAAAGAATTTAGGGTCAATTTTCCCTGATATGTAAAAGGTATTGGCTCCTGTGCCACCGGAAGTTTACTGCTTTGTGTTTGGCCTGCCGCGGCAGCAGATAGCAATGATATCATCGCAAATATCAGAATATTCTTCATATGTCTCCTCTTGATCGTTCAGAAATAGAGTAAATTGGGAACTCCAATATCATTACGCGTAAAAACTTTAAAGATCTGATCAAAAAAATATAATTTTTTTTTGAAATAAATTTGTGATCTTTTACGCGTATCATTAATGAGGGAATGTTCTTCTACATTTGCCTGCGGGAAAAATGTTAAATATGAAACACTATTTCTTTTTTTTGATAACGATCTTCTGTTTTTCGGCCGTTCATGGACAAATTGCTCAGGCGCCCGGCATCACGCTGGATCAAAGCGTAATTGCAGGCGGAGGAGGAACATCAACCGGCGGCGAATTTTCGGTGACGGGCACGATCGGCGAAGGACCGGCAGGTACAACTTCGACAGGCGGCGAATTAAATCTGTCTGACGGATTTTGGCAAGGCCTGAACATACGTCCGACCGCGGCCAATGTGTCTGTTGCCGGACGCGTTACCAATTCGGCAAACGAAAGCATTGCCCAGGCTCGTGTTGTTTTCACCGGCTCCGATGGAATAGCTCACCGCTGGACTTCAAATAATTTTGGTTATTATATGATCGACGGGCTGGTGGCGGGCCAAACTTATATTGTCACCATAACGGCCAGGCAATATACGTTCGTTCCGGTCGCCGTGTCTGTAAATGATAATATGTCTGGCTTTACATTGATGATGTATTAACGGTTCGTTATCTCTTTTGCAGCGCGTGTGCCGTGATAAAAAGCTTCTTCGAACAAAGCTATGCCGCTTAGATCCGTGTGGGCGAAATGAATATCGCCAAACGGCTTTACCGCTTTTTCGCGGATTCCGCTCCAGATAAAATTCGGCCGCGGGCTGATCATCGCATGTCCCCAACGCATAATATCTACACGCGTTGCCAGATCATAAATATCCGGATGCGCCAGCGACATATCGCTGAGACAAACATCGGCAAGTTCCCGCCAAGTGTAATTAAAAAGTTTTGTCCTGCCGTTCTCTTCGCGGCACATCGGATAATAATATGTCAGTATCGTCGGACCGTGATCGATGCCTTTTTGATGCGTCGCGGTTACATAACCGAGCGACGGACTTTCATAGATAACATTGTCCCAGGCGAGCGGAAAATCCTTTGCAAAGCGCGGTTTTGGCCGGTCTTTTAAAAAGATATTGGCAACGAACCATGCGTTATGCTCAAATGCTCGGGCATCAAAAGGCGCGGCTTCGGCAAAACCTTTTATCAAATACGGCGCGGTAAACATCGGCGAAGCAAATATCGCTTTTCGGCAATGCAGTCCACGAGCATTGCCGTTATCCAGATAAACGACATCGACACCCTTTTTTGTCTGCTCGATCGAAACCGCCATGTTCGAAGGGCGAAATCTGTCGCCTAGCAGCCCGCGAAAATAATTTACAAAATGGCCGTTGCCTTCGGGAAATGTTATGAAAGGCTGCGATTCGTCACCGGGTTTCCTGACGCGCGAACAAAAATAAAATAATCCGACCCAAGCCGATGTTTGATCCAACCTCAATCCGTAATCGTCGCGGCACGCATAATCGCAATACCAAAGCAGGCGTTCGGACGTGAAATTATTTTGCTTCAGCCATTCTGAAAAACTGAGTTTATCGAGCGATGTCACTTCTTCGTTCGGCGAACAAAGTTCGAGCGGAACTGCAAACGCACGCTTTCCTTTTTCGTCGCGCCAGCCGACCCATTTATCGATCTCCTTCTGAAACCGCGCAAATTCCTGTTGGTCAGCCTCGCTTTCACCGGCGTGCAAATACAAACCTTCGTACCAGCGGCCTTTGTAAAAAACACGTTCTTCTGGTTCGCGGCAAAGGTACTGTTCGCCGATCTGCGCGTTATCAGAAGATCCGCCGCTTTCGAACAATCCCATTTCAAACAGCAGCTCTCGAAGGTCTGTATTTTCCTCGAAGGGAACCGGCAGATAATGCGCGCCCCACGGATATGAAACAGGCGAACCACCGCCGCTCCGCGATGTTCCGCCCGGAGCTTTTTCCAGCTCTAGAACAGCGAAGTCCAGAACTTTATCCCGCATCAACTGCCGAGCGGCGCTCAAACCGGCGATGCCCGCACCGATTATCGCGACGTCGATGTTTTCCCAATTTTCCGCCGGAACTTCGAATGTTCTACCTTCGCGCAAAATATGTCCGAGTTCGACGCTTTGACCGATGATCTCGCCTTCGGGAAAGGCGCGTGTATTTCCGCCGCAAGCCGCCATCGCAAGCGGCGCGCCCAAAAATGTCGTCAATAATTCTCGCCGCGTCAGCTTCACTTTTCTTGTTTTATTGTTCGAAACGCCGCCATTCGGCTTCGTAATAACGAACGAGCGCTTGATTATCCAATCGGTTAATTTCGATGTCGTCTTTCGGTCTGTCCATATCGGCCGAGAATTCGAACATCGAAGCGAACGATTCCTTGTTCAAAAATTTCAGATCAATTCCTTCGGGCGGATCTTTTGGAGTATCGAACGGCTGTGTTTTTGCGAGCGCGTAACCCCAAACGCCAAAACTCGGAACGGTCGTTTGATACGGATGAACGGTAAAGCCGACCGATTCCAAAGTTTTGATGATCGACCAAAAAGAATAACGCGCGATCAGCGGCGACGTGCATTGAATAACGACAGACGAATCAGGCTTAAGTTTTTTTTTGAGCAGATTATAGAACCGCGTCGAATAAAGTTTACCTAATGCGAAATTATTCGGATCGGGAAAATCAACGATGGCAATGTCGAACGGAGCTTCTAAAGTATTATCAAGCCAAACAAAAGCATCCGCATTCGAAACCGTCACACGCGGGTCGTCATACGAATGTTTATTGAGTTCGCGCAATGCCGGCAGATGTCCGGAAAGACCGGTCATTTCCGGATCCAGATCGATAAGATGAACGTATTCGACCGACTTGTATTTTAGGATCTCACGCAAAGCCAAACCATCGCCGCCGCCTAGAACCAAGACACGTTTCGGTTCGCCGGAAAACGCTGCGAATGCCGGATGAACGAGCGCTTCGTGGTAACGATATTCGTCAAAGGAATTGAACTGCAGATTTCCATTAAGAAAAAGCGCATAACCGGTTTTGCCTTTTGTAACTACGATCCGCTGATACGGCGAACTTTTTGTATAAATAATGTTATCGACAAAAAGTCCGTCTTCGGCAAGCGTTGTCAGTTTATCGGCTTTGATAAAACCGATCCCAAGCAGAATTATTATCACGACGCCTTTGACGCGCATTGCGGTCAGATTCTTTTTTATCAGCGGCTGCAAAAGCCATGTCGCCCACAGAGCAACGGCCGCATTCAGCATTCCAAAGAACAATGACGTGCGGTTAAGCCCTAGTTTCGGTACAAAGAACAGCGGGAACAAAAGCGAAGCGGCAAGCGCGCCGACATAATCCAGTGCAAGCACACGCGATATCAGATCTTTGAAATCGAGTTCGTCCTTCAAGATCCGCAACAGCAGCGGAATTTCCAGTCCGACCAGTACGCCGATCAAAAAGACCATTGTGTAAAGCACAACACTGAAATAAGAAATATATGCAAAGGTCAGAAAAAGCAGCGGAGCGGAAAGCCCGCCGATGATTGCGACGGCAAGTTCTATATCGACAAATTTTTCGGCGATGTTCTTATCGATGAATCGCGAAAGCCACGAACCGACGCCCATCGCAAAAAGATATATGCCGATGATCAGCGAAAATTGGGTGATCGAATCGCCGAGCACATAACTGGATAATGTGCCGGCAAGAAGTTCGTAGATCAAGCCGCAGGTGGCTATGACAATTACGTTTAAGAAAAGTAGAGGCGTGCGGTTCATAGTTCAGGGAAAAAGCGATGAGGAAAACTTGGCGCTTTCCTCGTCCCGAAACTAACTTCCTTGTATTGCCGAAGAGATTATCAAAGCAATGCCGATGATAATGGCTCCGATTATGATCGCAAGCGATGTGTTCTGATCGTCTTCGATCTCTTTTTTGACAGAGAAAGGCGCGACAAGAACGACAATGGCGAACGCCACGGCAAAAACGACCAGGCCGATCGCGACAAAAATAACCGTCGTCAGCAATACCGGCAAAAGTTTATCCATTTCAACGACCATCGCCGGCAACAGCGATGTTAAGAAAAAATTAAGCATTATTTTCCTCCACGAAAACCAGTATAAATAAAAGGCACGCCCAACCGCGATTTACTGCCAGCATTCGCCATCTCCCAACCGAACCAAGCAGATGCGGAATAAAGAACGATAACGGCACATGCAAAAATTGTATAAAGGATCTTCCTCATATTTTTTTTACTCGCTGCTTGACGGTCCAAATTCGCTTTCCGACCAACGGCGCGATTCGAACGAGATCTTTCTGAACAAACCCAATATCGGAAATATCAAAAGCAAAACCAAAGCACAGACAAAATTAACGCCGCGCGTCACATTTTGTTCGACCTTTAGATCGACAACAACAGGCGCCTTTGCCGCTTCCAGCGAGCCGTCAACACGCAAAGTATATTTGCCGGCCGGCAAGGACGAAAATGTCGCGTCGTTAGATTGTCCGCCTTCGCTCCAGCTTTCGCCGCCTTCGACACCGTGATAATAAGAAACCGGGATCGATGCCGATTCGACCTCGTTGTTTTGCTCGTTGATAAGATCTATATCCATATCGACCGCCGAATTATCGACCGCCGCACTCGCCGTTATACGAACATTTCGGTTCGCTTTTAATTCGAACGGCGAACTGAACTTTATCTTCGAAGCCGGCGGCGCGGCAGGTGATGTCGGCGGTGTCCATGTCGGAAGCGGCGAAGGTATCAATGCAGTTGTCGGCTCTATCGTGATCTTTTCAGACAGAACGGTTTTCGAACCGCCCGTTATCGGCATCAGAAAAACCGCGATAATGAATAAAAGCAGGATCGGTATCAATCCGGCTTTATAATAAAAAGAACCGGTGAAAGGCTGATTCGGCGCGATGTTTGTCGGATCAGGCAGATCACTAATAGCAAAAGTCTTTTCGATTTCTTTTTTTGTCAGATATTTGCCAAGCGACCAATTGACCTCGCCGGACGTGCTTTCTTTTGAAAGCATCAAAGGAGCTCTGACATAATCTGTCGAAAGAACTTTTTCGCCTTGTTCGACGCGCCAGTAAAATTCGCCTTTTACATAATCGACAAATGCAAAAGTATTTTGAAATATCTTGAACGAACCGCCGTTGTAAAGAACGGTCTTCGGTACTTCATCCGTTCCTACGCTCTGGATATCCGCCAGATTTACCGGCTCGACAAAGCTCCAATGATCGTCCGATTGGACAAGCCAGCGAAAACCGGTCTTTGGTTCATATAGAAGATATTCGTTCCAAAAATATCGTATATTCTCGAAAACAACATAACGTGTCATCGAACCTATGACCTTGTATGTAACGCCGAAAAATTCGCCCGTTGCTCCGATATCGATCGCATAGTTCGGCTGCTGCAGCGGTTTGAATGCAGCCTTGTAATATTTCAGCTTGCCTTCGTTCACATCCAAAAGCGAATCGCAGAATGGACAAGCAATGCGCTCCGCTTTATCGGGCGCGCTAAGTTCGAGCGGCCCGCCGCATTTCGGACAGTTCATTGCTTCGGACGTGACGCGCCGGGCTTCGCGTTCGGCCGGCAGAGCGTCTGCCAAACCTATCTCCGCAAGCGTTACCTGTTTCCCGACAAAAAGCCATGGCGGATCGAAGCTGAAATCAAGCGTGCCGAATGCATTATTCTTTCCGACAAGGTCCGCAAAGTTTGATGTTTCGCCGGGCGTGAATTCATATGGGATCTCGCCTTCGGCAGCAGCGGCGGTCGCCGTCGAAGCTTCCTGAACAAACAATTCCGGTGCACCGGGAACCGCCGGGATCGGTCTGCCAAGCTGTAATTGCTCAAATGTCGGAAGCGTCACGTTCGGCGGAACAGGCTGAAAAAATGTTATGTAAAACTTGCCCTGTGCTTCGGCAAGCCAACCGACCCAACCGTTATTGAACGTCGCATACCATTCGTCCCAACTGCCGCCCAGCGAATGTTTATATTGAGCTCGGCCGGTAAGTTCAAAACGCGTACCGTTAAATGTTCCTTTTAAACCGAGCTTCAGCGGCGATTCAGATTCAGCTATTTCGGCGACCTTTCCCAGATCTTCCAAACCGCGGTCGGTTCGGGCAACGGCAGACCGGCAATACGGACAGATGATAACGATCGTTGAACCCGACCGGAATTCGACCAAACCGCCGCACGACGGACAATTTGCCTGAAGTACGCTCAAATCTCGCCTCCGCTGGTTTTGGACATTTCTGTTCCGCGCAGTATTTTTGTAACGATCACTTTTGCCGCGCCTAGATCGTTTCGCAGATGTTCACCCCAATTCCATTCGGGCCGCGTCCGGCAGCAATATAGATTAAATGTCGCTGTTCCGTGTTCTGGATATGTGTGACAGGTCAGATGAGATTCGGTCAAAGCTATCATGCCGGTCACGCCGCCTTCGCCGTCGAATGTGTGCCAAACCGAATCGATCGTCTTTAAGCCAAGATCATCTGTTATGCGCGCGAAAATATCGCGCAGAACAGATTCCTGTTTGAGCATTTCTACATTACAGCCGACAGCTTCGATGAGCCATTCCGTACCAACGATCATTGTTTACGAACTGGTGAAAGAACTTTGAGTTTCTAAAGATCCGACGGCGCGTGTTCCATCGAACATCGCAGACGAAGAATTCGTTCATTAATATTATCAATATGCCGTTCAAAACTATAACGAAAATTGCCGCATTTGTCATTTTGTCTTTATTGGCATTAACGGCGACGGCATGCGTAGATCTTCCGAACGCTTCTGTAAATATTAAAGCGACGGAAACCGGCCGGTCGTTTTCCGCTCCAAAAGTATCCGGAAAAATAACTTCGGACGAGATAACCGAAAGCAGCGGACTTGCCGCTTCTAAATGCCGCGGCGGAGTTCTCTGGACACACAACGATTCCGGCGGCGGCCCTTTCCTGTATGCGATCGGAACAAAGGGCGAAAGGCTGGAAACATGGAAAGTTACCTCGGCAAAAAATATCGATTGGGAAGACATCGCTCTTCGAAAAGACCCTGACGGCAAATGTTATCTCTATATTGGCGATACCGGCAACAATACAGGCCGGCGAGATGAATTTACGGTCTATCGCATACCCGAACCCGCCGCTTTGAAAAAAAGTTCATCGCGGAAAATGCCCGGCGAAACCGCACAAGCGGAAATTCTGAGGTTCTCATATTCGAATAGACATCCGGATGCCGAAACTCTTTTGGTCGAACCTTTTTCCGGTTCGATCTATGTCATTACAAAACGTATCTACGATGCCGCCGGAGTTTTTAAGCTCAAGCCTGATTTTGATGCCGACACAATACAGAATGCCGAAAAGATCGCAGACATAAGTGTTCCTTCGATACCTAACGGCCTTTTGACCAGCGGTGATATTTCGCCTGACGGCAAACACATTGTCCTTTGCGATTATTTTGCTGGTTATGAATTATCATTGGGATCCGATAAAGATTTTGACGATATATGGAAAACAACGCCGATAAAATTTGATCTTGGAAACCGCGCTCAGGGCGAATCTGCCGCTTATTCACCTGATGGCGGATCTATTTTTGCCACAAGCGAATTCAAAAATTCCGCGTTGATCAAGGTCAACATAATATCCAAATAAAAAAGGCCGCCCAAAACGAACAGCCTTTCTATTACAAATTTGTCGGAACCTAATCGGTGATCGTAAATTTGCCCTTATTTTCGACTGTTTGGCCATCGCCGACACGGTCTTTTGTAACGATCTTGATCTCGTAATTACCGACCGGCATTGCTTCCGTCGGCAAAAGGCGTGCAAGCGTCAGACGCTGACCCGAATCGCTAAGTCCGCTCCAATCTTCCGGCTGGCGAAAAACTTCTTTGCCGTCCTTCGATAGAACATATTCGACATCAACCGCCGGACGAAGCGTCGTTTGATCGATCTGCGCATTATAGACCTGCAGATATACACCGACATCCTGGCCTTTTTTATAAACTCCTTCTAGGTTTGGGATAACCTTTGTGCTTCCGATAACAAAGGCTTGGCCAATGTCACGTTCGTCTGTCGAACGAAGTGTCGAAGCCAAGATCAGCGAAGATGTCGAAAGCTTTTTGTCATCATAACGCGGAACTTTGAATCCAAGATTTACTATGCCTATCTTGCCGGTATTCACATCCGTAACTCTGACATCGACCTTGTAATCGCCCGGTTTCATCGCCAAAGCTGTTTGATAAACCGATTTTCTATCCTTTGCATTGATCAGCTCTGCCGCCGTCGCGTTCGTGGTAACGGAATCCTGAAAAGCAGCGGACCGTTTGCCGGCAACCGATGTGATCTGGCCGCGAATATTCATTTTAGCTGTTCCCAGACCGCCTTCGTCCTCGAAACTAAGATCTTTATTCGATGCCTGAATGGTAAATGTTGTGATAACGTTTTCATCCGATTGGCGGAAAAAATCAACGCGAACATCGAATGGCAATGGATCTTGAGCCAATATGGAACCCGAATCGCCGCCGGCCAATCCGGTTAGGTCGCCGTATTGTATGCCCGGAGCACGCGACATTGCCGTCATGATCTCAAGCCTTCTGAAAGGCGAATCCTGCTCGCGCATATAACCTTTGCCGTCACCAAAGTTTCCTATGCGGTCTGATCGGTTTTCGAGTCCTAACTGTTCCGCGGTCGTCATGCCGCCGCCGGGAACCATTAAGAGAGCGTCTTTTTCATTCGCATTTCTTGCCAAACGATATTCGCCGGTGCTTGTCGGATCTACAAATTCTATCTCAAGTCCTTCGCCGACATTATCCAAATGCCGATAGAACCATATCTCAAAAGGATATGTTGATGTATTGCCGCCGCCTTCCCAACTCGGGCGGTCGTATGCGCCGCCGGTCGGGTGGGATTCAACCGAATCCGGTTTGCCCCAAGTAATATAAATGCGGCCACGGTCGGTTTTCCATCCCGGAATTCCCGATGCAAAATGCTCATTCGCATATGCAATGCGTTCGTAATATTGTTCGCGGTATTCGTTTTCCTCTGTATCGGGATTAGGGTCGCGGCGATTCCAAAAATTTGCTATGAAATTTTCTCTTTCTTCGTCGGTCTGCAAAGCGTTAAAAGCACGGCGTTCTTCTTTTGTAATGATGTAGTCCACATCGGTATTGATCCACCTCTTGTAGGCTTCGTTCATTTCCTTTTTGACATTACGAGCCTTTCCGCTGACATCGTCGGTTGGCGTGGCTTCGGTCTTTTGTCCAAAGACCATTCCGCCGGCAAAACCGAAAACCATTGCCGAAAGAGAAACCGCACCGAAATATCTTTTGATATTTGAAATTTTCATAGTAAAACTCCGTCACGTCTGCCTGCAAAAATATGCACGGCAACACGCATTCCTGATTATCAGATAGTTTAGACACTTCTGCCTAATAGTTCAAGATGCTTTTAGTTGGCTGTTTGGTTGCTTGCGGACGGCTGTATCGAAATGTGGTCGGTTAAGTTTCTATCTTGCCCTCTAAATCGGTTTGGCGCCGTTTTCCGAAAAACCATGCGATGCCGATGGAAACTACGTAAAGTCCCATCATCGGCGTGGCGAAAAGCATTAGATTTGGTATGTCGCCGGTCGGCGAAACAACGGCCGCCACGATCAGGATTATGATGATCGCGAGCTTCCAGCTTTTGATCAAGAACCGTGCGTTCACGATGCCGATCCGCGCGAGTACATATGTAACCGCGGGCATCTGAAAGATCAATCCCATCGCGAACATAATTAATGTAATAAAATCGAAATAATCGGTCGCGCGCAAAAGCAGCCGAAAATCCTCGCCCAGCGAAAGCAGATATCGAACCGCCGGCGGAAATAAAATGTAATATGCAAAAGCCGCTCCGATTATAAATGAGATCGACGAAAGCAGAACAAATGGCGTAACATACGCGCGTTCATGTTTGTATAAAGCCGGTGAAATAAAGCCCCAGATCTGCAGCAGCAAAAGCGGAAGCGAAATAGCGATCGCCGAATACAGCGATACCGTAACCAAAAGCGTGAAAGATTCGGCGGCAGTTGTTACGATCAGCCGTTCGTCCTCGCCGGCCGTCGCATTTACCGAATCGGTTATCACAGCCGGAAGCTTTACGCCTTTCGGAATAACGACATTTCCGGCATAAAGCGGTGCGTCAAGATAGATTCCAAGCGTTCCGGTTCCATCTTTTGCAGCCACGGCCGGCACCGATGTTCCCGCCGAAACTACACTCGTGCCAAGCGTCGTCGCCCGATCAAAAATATACAAAAGTTTGTCGCCTTCGTTCAGGCTTGTGCCCGGACGAACGGTTTCATCGCCGGTCAAACCGACCAACGGAACATTTCGCCTTTCGGCGTCCGAAAGAGCTTGGCGAATGGGAACCGAAAGAAATGCGAAAATATAACCCGAAACAAACCAGCATCCGATCAATGCGATAACCACAATGATCACAGAATTTACGAGCCTTCGGCGAAGTTCGTCCAGATGCTCCAGAAAGGACATATGGCCGCCGCGTTCTTCTAATTCGTCCGGTTCGGAACTGCTCATTTTAATTAAAGCCAATTGCGTTTGTCGGAAACCGCTTCACTTTCGTCAAATTTATCCTTTTTATTTTCTTCGGCGGACGGATCTTGTTCGCGCAACTCGTCGAATTTTTCTTTATCGATCGTTTTTACCGTCGGGATCTGCGCCTTTCCGATCGTATTATGTTCGTCAACGGTTCGTGCAACCGGTTTTATATCAATAACTTCGCCGGTTCTGAGTGCTGCCGCTTCCTCGTCAAAATTAACTTCTTTTTCCCAGGTGTTCTTGAATTCCTGTGTGGTATTTCGAAAATCGGCCATCACCTTGCCGATCTTTTTTGCATATTCCGGCAGCTTTCGCGGCCCAAGAAACATAAGCGCGACAATGCCGATCAATATCAGTTCTTGAGTTCCGATCGATTCAAAAATAAATAAATAGAGCATTTTATTTTATAGAAACCGGCAACATTATTAGATACAATAGTTTAGCTTGTCGGCCTCATCAAAAGATCATATATTCGGCTAAGGTCGCTGTCGCTGTAATATTCTATCTCTAGTTTGCCGCCTTTCCCATCCGCTTTAGCCGAGATCTTCACATTCGTACCCAAATGCCGCATCAATTTTGTCTCAGCTGAGCGAACGTTTGCGTCTTTTATAGGCTTTGCCTTTGCAGTTCTTTCGCTATTCCGGCTTTCGGCCATCGAACGCTTTACCGCGCGTTCCGTTTCGCGAACCGAATAATTTCCCGCGACCGCCGAACGGGCGATCTTTTTCTGTAGAGTCGCGTCATCCGCGAGCAACAACGCTCGGCCATGGCCGGCGCTTAACTTATCTTCTTCTATCAGTTTCAGAATGTCATCAGGAAGCTTCAAAAGCCGCAGTGATGTAGCAATAAGCGAACGTTCCTTGCCAACGCGTTCCGCTACTTTTTCCTGCGTAAGCCCAATCGTATCAATGAGTTTGCGGTAAGCACGAGCTTCTTCGATGGCATTTAATTCTTCACGCTGAATGTTTTCGACGAGTGCTAGCTCAAGCAGCTTATCATCAGAAACTTCTTTCACAACGACCGGAATTTTCATCAATCCCGCACGCTGAGCCGCACGCCAACGGCGTTCACCGGCAACGATCTGATATTTTTCACCAATGGAACGAACAACTATCGGCTGCACTATACCGTTCACGCTGATTGACCGGGCAAGTTCATCCAAAGCCTCTGCCGTAAAGCGCGTTCGGGGCTGATCGGCATTTGGTACTATCTCTTCCGGGCCGAGTTCCAGCGTGCGTTCGCCGTCCATTGCGGGTTCTGCCGCTTTCGTTTCGCCCAATAAAGAACTGAGGCCGCGGCCGAGCGGTTTTCTAGCCATGTTTCAATATCTCCTTTGCGAGTGAAAAATACGCTTCGGCTCCGCGTGATTTCGAATCGTATAAAAGCACCGGCTTACCAAAGCTCGGAGCCTCCGCCAGCCTGACATTTCGCGGTATCACGGTTTCCAGAACCTGCGGACCGTAAAAATCACGCAGATCTTTCGCAACAGCCGATGAAAGATTTGTCCGCTCGTCATACATCGTCAAAAGCAGGCCTTCGATCGTTAATCCCGGATTTAACTCGCGTTTTAATCGAGCCAAAGTGTCGAATAATTCGGTAACGCCTTCCAAAGCGAAATATTCGCATTGGATCGGAACCAGCAGCGAATCCGCCGCCGAAAGGCCGTTGATCGTTAAAATTCCGAGGCTTGGCGGACAATCAATTATTATGTAGTGAAAGTATTCGCGGATAGGATCAAGCAGTTTTTTTAGAACGTGGCCGCGGTCATCGGTATCGGCAAATTCGATCTCGACACCGGCCAGGTTCTTATCCGAAGGCAGAACCCAGAACGTTTCGATCTCGGTCGGAATAACAAGTTCGCGAACTGATTCGCCTGTAACCATTGCGTTATAGAGCGATTTTCTGTTCAAAACACGCTGAATTCCTGCTCCGGAGGTCGCATTTCCCTGCGGATCGGCGTCCACCAGCAAAACCTTCTTCTTTTGCAAAGCCAACCCCGCAGCGAGATTTATCGCGGTCGTTGTTTTTCCTACGCCGCCTTTTTGATTGGCAACTGCGATGATCTTTCCCATAGAATTATTTATGAACAAGAAGCACTAACAAGGTTAACATGTTCGATCGAGCGCTAAAACCGGAGTGTGGTACGTTCCACAATTTATCGAAGTTTTTGTGGTACGTTCCACAAATTGATCATTATTTTACGCGCTCTTGCTGCTGCAAACCCATTAAATGCACGAGCACTGTCGAAATTGCCGTCGGCGTAAGTCCGCCAATATTGCGAACTTGTGCGAAATTCCGCGGCTGTGCCCGCTCCAATCTTTCGACCATTTCATTAGAAAGTCCGCCGATCGTCGTAAATTCAAAATCATCCGGCACACGCAGATTGTCGTGGTGGTTTACACGTTCGGCGGCAACACGCTGTTTTTCTATATAACCACTGTAAAGCGAATCGGCCAAAGCTGTTTTCAGTTCTGCTTCAGTAAAACCATCGGCAACGCCTTTTGGTATCAATTTCGCCACAAGATCTTCATTGACGCCGTCACGCATCGCCAAATGAGATAGCGTGAACGAATCGCCGAGATCGGCACCGAGCATATTCGATAAGCTCGAATATTCTACATCCGAACGCTTGAACCGCGTTTCATCCAAAGCATTTCGCAATGCCGCGATGCGGTCGCGTTGTTGGCCGAACCTTTCCCAATCCGTATCTCCGACAAGGCCGACCTCACGCCCAATAGGCGAAAGCCGGCGATCCGCATTGTCGTGACGCAGCAGCAGTCTCGCCTCGGCCCGCGATGTAAAAAGTCTGTATGGCTCATCAACGCCCTGCCGGATCAGATCATCGACCAACACACCGATATAAGCCTCATCTCGTTGTAAAATAACAGGTTTACGGTCTTCAACGAAAACTGCCGCGTTGATTCCCGCCATCAAACCTTGGCAAGCGGCTTCTTCGTAACCTGTCGTCCCATTGATCTGTCCGGCCAGAAATAGACCTTCCATCCGCGAGGTTTCCATCGTCGGTTTCAGCTCTCGCGGATCGACAAAATCATATTCGATCGCGTAACCCGGCCTTATTATACTGACCGATTCGAAACCTTCGATCATCTGCAAAAGCTCTAATTGCAGATCCGATGGCAGCGAAGTCGAAAATCCGTTCAGATAAACTTCGTTGGTGTGCAGGCCTTCCGGCTCAAGGAAAAGCTGATGACGATCTTTGTCGGCAAATTTAACGACCTTGTCCTCTATTGACGGGCAATATCGCGGGCCGATGCCGGTTATTTTGCCCGAATAAAGCGGCGATCGATGCAGATTTTCCCGAATCGCGTTGTGCACACGGTTCGTTGTATAGCCGATGAAACACTGTATCTGTCTCTGATCGATCTTCTCCGTTGCAAATGAAAATGCGACCGGCGATTCATCCGGCGGCTGAGCTTCAAAGGCGTCCCAATCGATCGTTCGGCCGTCTATCCGCGGCGGCGTGCCTGTTTTCAATCTGCCGACCGGAAAACCTAGCGTTTTCAAATTTTCCGCCAGTTCGATCGAAGCCGGTTCTCCGGCGCGACCGGCGGAAAACGTCTGCTTTCCGGTGTGAATCTTACCGTTCAGAAAAGTACCGGTGGCGATGATGACCGCTTTGGCCGAAAACCGTCGTGTGTCCTGCATCTCAACACCTATAACTTTATTATTCTCAGTAATTAGCTCGGTAACACAACCTTGTCTCAGATGCAGGTTCGGTGTTGCTTCGAGTACGGCACGCATTTCGGTACGGTACAAACTGCGGTCGGCCTGCGCTCGCGGCGATTGAACGGCCGGGCCGCGCGAACGGTTCAGCAAACGGAATTGTATTCCGGTGCGGTCGATAACGCGGCCCATAATGCCGCCGAGTGCATCGATCTCTCTTACAACGTGGCCTTTCGCGATACCGCCGATCGCCGGATTGCACGACATTTGTCCGATCAGATCCAGGTTGATGGTAACGAGCGCGGTTTCAGCACCAAGCCGCGCCGCCGCCGAAGCAGCTTCGCAGCCCGCGTGACCGGCGCCTATAACTATCACATCGAATTTCTCGTCGAACATATCTTCACTGCCAAAAATAGCGGGACGAGCCCGCTTTTTCGTCAAACTTTAGATTGTAATCAATTCCGAACAGTTTGCCAATGACTTTTACCACTCGCGGTCACGCTTAACCGGGTCGAGTGTTCGCGTCGTGTGTTCCGTAACGCTTCCGGGCATCGACGAAATTCCCCGAGCATCGCCCTCGTGGATCCCTTTTATGACCACTTCGGGCAAAGCAACGTCTTTCGGTCCGCGTACCGGAACGTCTGCGGTTTTCGCGGTTTTCGTCGTTCGGAACAGCAGCATCAGCAAACCCATTTCGGCCAGAACCAAAAGAAAGACCGACATCACCACAACGATCGCCATCATGTCGAGCGGCAGATCCAACCCGCGTCTCATTACGGCGAGAAGCGCGATCAAAGCACCGATGCCGAGTATCGGCACAAGCATCGTCCCAACAAGCAAGAGGTTGAACGACGATGTTTTCCATCTTAGCGGGATCATTTCCGCCGATCCGCGCTCCGCAAAAGTTGCAGAAGCTCAATTTCCGATTAACTTCATTTCCGCAGTTAGGGCAATACATCCTTTAACTCCACATCGCTTTCAATGCGCGAACCGGATCGGTGATCGATTGAAAACGCGTCAGTTTTACACGGTCGGTATTCTTAAAAGAAGCGAGCGGCATAAAGCCGAAATTCATCAAACGGTCACAGCCGGCTTCGGTCATCAATATTTCGGCGCACGGCTTAAATATAGTTTCACCGCCTTTTTCAAATACATGAACCGGCAGGCCTTCGATGTCCTGCATCAGCGAATTTCCCATCGCCCAGCCATAATTGCTGTAACTGTTCGCCAGCAGATTTCCGACGACAAAACACGGATTTGCCCACAGATAATCTTCGTGCGAGAAATCTTCGCCGATCTCTTCGAACGAAAAAGTTTCGGCCGGTTCTGTTTCCTGTCCATACGGCAACCGCGACAAAAATCTCGGGGCCGCCATTCCCAGATAAACAGATTCGGGCTGGCCGCGAAGTGCTCCCCAAAGTTTTGCACGGTCGCTTTCCGGTGCGATGTTCCAATCCCGATATTCAGGTTTTGAATCAAAAGAATCGATAGCAAAAATAGACGGATTTATATGAGAAATGAACGGAGCATTTGCCGCAGCGGCGATCTTTGAGATACGCATCAAGGAAGCAATGTCATCGATATTTGCATTAAAATCATAATTGCCCAACACGACCGAATAGGCTTCGTCCTTTCCTGTTTCAAGGCCGTTCTTAACAAGGTGTCTGTAAAAGTCAGTTTGAGCCAGATCGCTGGTATCTTTGAGGTTATCGGAAAGTTCGGACTTCGCTGTGTCCAGAATATAGACCTTCAGATCAGTGCTTGTTTCCGTGCGGCGAACGAGAAAATAGAGTCCGCGCCAAGCGGCTTCGAGCTTCTTGAATTTTTCGTCACGCAGAATACCGAGCATCAGCGAACTCGTCGCTGCATCGATCGCGGCGATCATTCCGGACTTCTCATTTTCATCTACGGAAACGAGATGCGGCCGGACAAGATCGCTGACCAAATTGCTCAGATCGCTGGATGTTTTCGGCTTCGGTTTCGGCGCACCGCCCGAAGGCTGACCCAAGATCGCATCGAGCAGATTATCCGCCGGCGGAGCTTCTTCTTTTGCGGTTTCGGTCGGCTGCGGTTCGTCGCCGACATCGAACAGACCGCGAACTTCGCGTGCGGCTCGGTAAAAACTGTCGTCGTTGTTCAGATCTTTTCGAAGACCGCGAAGTTTGGAAAAAATATCGAGCGAACGAAAGATATTGTCCGGATGAAAATCGTCGAGTTCGTTGAATTCGAGCGTAAGCGTGTCGCCTTCGCCAACAGAGATATCGGCCTTTACGCCGAGCTTCTGCATTACTTCGTCAAAATTATCGCGGTCGATCTCGATCGGTCTTCTTGCGGATGCGGCCTTTTTCTCGCCGTCACCGGACCAATCGCCCAAAACAAGCATCCGAAACGGCGGTTCTTCAACTATGCCTGTTCTGTCTGCCTCTAGCGTCACACGAGTTTCATTTTCCGATCCAAACTGATTTGCCACGATCTTTTTTCCTCCAAAAATCTTCGGTCTGCCAACTCTATATTCGAAACGCCTTTAATGTCAAAGAAACTCATCTACTTGGCGTCCATTTTTTTGTCTGAATGTTGCCGAAGCGTTTCGCTGTCTTATCTCAATCTAGATACCAATAATTTTTTGTTACAGCCATAACTGTTCTGCACAAACCACTTAGCCGCTATTTTACGTGTAACACTAAAGTAAGCCGATTCCGCAGTTACACTTTTGTTACAGCATCTGTGACAGTTTTGTGACACTGTCCCGGCGTCCCACTCGCGCAAAATTTCAAAGATCCGCCGGTACCATCACCGACCTGAAAAGTTTAACATAATTTGCGTGTATAGTAAAAGGTTTTATGTATGCAACACTGAGCGGGAACCGCCTGCGATAGCGACTGGGTTCCCTAGTAATTATGAGCCCGGTCGCTATCGCTCCTGGTTCTGACATTCACCATTCACCATTCACCATTCACCATTATTATTCCCATTCGATCGTTCCTGGCGGTTTTGATGTTATGTCATAAACCACGCGGTTTATGCCGCGGACTTCGCTGGTGATGCGTGATGAAACGCGGGCGAGAAGTTCATGCGGCAATCGTCCCCAATCGGCGGTCATTCCGTCCGTCGATGTAACGGAGCGAAGCGCGACGGTTTTTTCATAGGTGCGAAAATCGCCCATAACGCCGACCGATTGTATCGGCAGCAGAACGGCAAAAGCCTGCCAAACTTCTTTGTAATAGCCGGAGTTTTTCAGTTCTTCGATAAATATGCGGTCGGCCTTTTGCAGCAATTCGACCTTTTCAGCCGTGATGTCGCCTAAAATACGTACGCCCAAACCCGGGCCAGGAAACGGATGCCGCTGCAATATTTCATCGGGGATGCCAAGATCCTTTCCGATCAAGCGAACTTCGTCCTTGAACAATTCGCGAAGCGGTTCGATCAATTTTAGATCCATTTTTTCGGGCAGGCCGCCGACGTTGTGATGCGATTTTATCGTCACCGAACTTCCGCGAACCGAAACAGATTCGATCACATCCGGATACAGCGTTCCCTGCACCAGCCATTTCACACCGCCGATCTTTTTTGCTTCGGCGTCAAAGATCTCTATAAAAGTTCGGCCGATCGCTTTGCGTTTTTGTTCCGGATCGACAATGTCTTTGAGCGCCGCGTAGAATTCGGCCGAAGCATCGACACCGATGACATTCAGATGCAGGTTATCGCGGTACATAGCGAGCGTTTCTTCAAATTCGCCGTCGCGAAGCAATCCGTTGTTCACAAAAATACACGTCTGCCGCGGGCCGACCGATTCGTGAACAAGAGCCGCCGCGACGGTCGAATCGACACCGCCGGAAAGTCCGCAAACGACATTGTCCGCTTCGCCGACGGTTTCGCGGATCGCCGCGATCTGTTCCTGTATCAGATGCGCCGGCGTCCAATCTGCCGAACAGCCGCAAACGCCGAACAGAAAATTCCGCAGCACTTCTTTGCCAAGCTGCGTATGCGAAACTTCCGGATGGAACTGCACGCAATAAATGCGCAGGTCGTCGTTTTCGATGGCCGTGACAACCTCGCCGGTCGTCGCCGTTTTATGAAAGCCGTCGGGAAGTTCGGTCACGTGGTCGCCGTGGCTCATCCAAACGTCCAGCTCAAATGGCATTTCGTTAAAAAGTTTTGTTTTTCCGCTAAGAACTTTCAGCTTTGCGTGGCCGTATTCGCGACGCATAGCCGGTTCGCTTTTGCCGCCGAGGTCTATTGCGGCAAGCTGCATTCCGTAACAGATACCAAGGATCGGAACGCCGATCTTGTCATAAAAACCGGCTTCGACACGCGGCGCGTCTTCGTCCGTCACGCTCGACGGGCCGCCCGAAAGTATCACGCCTTTCGGCCGCATCGCCGCGATCTCATCCGCACTCAAATGAAATGGATGTATCTCGCAATAAACACCCTGCTCACGCACACGCCGCGCTATCAACTGCGTGTACTGCGACCCAAAATCGAGAATTATTATCAGTTCGTGGTTCAAAGCTATCGCTCCCATTCGATGTATAAAATTAGATTATACGCAGAATGACCAAAATTGCAGAGCCTGCCTATCGGAACGGATTTAACCGAAATGAGATAATTTGCGGTGCGGGAATTTGAAAATTAACCTTCACACCTTTGCGAAACTCAATGATCGAATGTTTAAACAGGCGGCTTCAGCCGTCTTCCCGCGTTTTGCGGCAAATAGCCACGACCGTTTACGGCGTGGGCGTTTGTCCTGTTATATAACAATACTAACCACGAATTACCTGTTTTACGGAATCTTTTACTAGTTTTTCCAGGATCTTCAGGTCGATGTCCGCGAGGCGTTTTATATAGATACAGCCTTTTCCGGTTTTGTGTTTACCGAGTTTTGCGAGCGTGGCCGCGTGTGAGGCGGCGTCGCAGGTTACGTACAGCGAAATGCTGGTCTTTCGCGGAGAGAATCCGATCTTCGGCGAATCAAGTTCGCGGCCCGAAGCGTATTTCAAATGCAGCAAGCCAAAACCTATGATCGCGTCGCCCCACATTTTTGGCTCTTCGCCGGAAATGCGCCGCATTATTTCCACAATGGCTTTGCTGTCGATACGCTGTTGTTCGTCCGCGAGGCTGTTCAAAAAATCATCGACGCTTTCCTCGGTTTCAAATGTCTTATTATTCGCTTTTGCCATGCCGGCATAATAGCCGAAAACGCCGTGCAAATAAACCTTTGAAACAGCCGCCGCGGCACGTCCAACACTTGACAATGTCGGCTTTGTTTCCTAATCTTTAAGTTCGCTCACAGGGCGAGACACTCCGCAGTAGCTCAATGGCAGAGCATTCGGCTGTTAACCGAAGGGTTGTAAGTTCGAGTCTTACCTGCGGAGCCAATCTTAATAAAAAAGGACGCTGATCTACAGTGTCCTTTTTTTTTGTGCTGTCGGGCGATAAATTTAGTTCGCTTATTTTCCGATGCAGAAAGTGGAGAAGATGCGTGTGAGCATGTCTTCGGTGGTGGTTTCGCCGGTGATGCGGCCGAGGTAGCGGAGAGCGTTGTGCAGGCCGATGAGGACGATCTCTTCGCTGGTTCGCCGGGCTAGAAGTGCGGCCGAGTTCTCGATCTCGCTTTTCGCGCGAACGAGCAGGTCGAAATGGCGTGCATCGGAAACGAGAAATCCGCTTTCGTCGAGGTCTTGGCCGGAAAAAGGTTCGATGATCGCGGCTTGCAGATCGCCAAGGCCTTCGCCGGTTTTTGCCGATATTGCGATACTGTTTCCCGAAAAATAATTCCGATATTCGGCAACCGTATCGGCTGAAACTTTGTCTATCTTATTAAGAACAACTATCGTCTCAAGGCCGTCTGCCGCTTCGATTATCGAACGGTCGTCATCGCTAAATTTTTCCGAAGCATCGAGCATCACGGCAACCAGATCGGCATCAGCCATCGTCCGCCGCGAACGTTCAACGCCGATGCTCTCGACCGTATCTGTTGTTTCGCGCAAACCGGCAGTATCGATCAGCGAAACCGGAATGCTTCCGATCGTAAAAGTTTCGCGAAGCTGGTCGCGCGTGGTTCCTGCGATGTCGGTTACAATGGCATGGTCGGCACCAAGCAAAGCATTGAAAAGGCTTGATTTACCGACATTAGGACGGCCGATGATGGCAACGCGAAGCCCTTCGCGAATAAGCTTTCCGGAACGAAACGTCGCAGCCATTTTGCCGATCTTTTCGACGATATCATGCAGACGCTTTTGAACATCCGCCGATTGCGTTTCCGGCAGATCGTCCTCGACAAATTCGAGAGCGGATTCGAGTATGACAATTACATCCAAAAGCTCGTCCTTTAACGGCTGAAGGCTGTGCGAAAATTCGCCGCGCATTTGGCGTATCGCCTGTCTGGCCGAAGCCGTTGTCCGTGCATCTATCAGATCGCGGATCGCTTCCGCTTCGGTCAGATCCATGCGCCCGTTCGCCAACGCACGCAAACTGAATTCGCCGGCCTCCGCCATTCGTGCGCCGAGGCTCAAACAAATATCGACAACACTCCGCAAGATCACCGGCGAACCGTGGCACGCGATCTCGACGATGTCTTCGCCCGTAAATGAATGCGGTGCTTTGAAATAGGTGACGATCGCTTCGTCGATGACCTCGCCGGATGCATCGCGAAGCTGTTTGAGATGCGCCTTTCGCGGCGTTGGTGCAAAGTTTCTGTCTCCGCTGATCTTCGTCGCAATCGACAAACTCTCACCACCGCTCAGACGAACGACGCCGATCCCGCTTCGGCCAAGCGGCGTTGCAAGTGCGACTATCGAATCAGACATAATTCTTACGTTAAAAAGCGGAACCGTTAATGCAATTGCATCGAACGTTCCGCAGGAATAATAAAAGCAACGCGGTCTATTTCAAACGCACCTGCAAGCGGCGTTCGCGGCCTGAGCCGACCGATTCGCTTTCTAGGTCTTCGTCAGCCTGCAGAGCGGTGTGGATAACGCGGCGTTCGGTCGAATTAAGAACACCGAATGTAAAAGGCGTGCCGTTCTTTCGAACCTGATTTCCGGCAAACCGCGCCATTGCATAAAGCTCTGCTTTTCTCGCTTGGCGAAAGCCTTCGGCGTCACAGATTATGCGCTGTTCGCGGTCGATCTGGCGGCCGTAGATCTGAAATAATATCGTCTCAAAAGCATCGAGCAATTCGGCATTCTCTGAAAGCGCGTAACCCGCATCTTCGCCGTTCAGATCCAGCAGACAGCCTTCGGCCGTGATCTTGGACGCAACGCTCAGATCCAATCCCATTTCGCCGATAAGCGAGGTCAAAAATTCTTGAGCTTCTTTACAAACTTCTTCAATCGGTTTTTCCATATCTTCAAATCTTGCTTCTTTTAAGAAGCCGCTAGTTTCGGTTTTTGTTTGACCTTTTTCGCTCCTTTCGGAACATTGCCGACAACTATTTCGCCTTCGGGCGGTTCGGCCGGTTTGTTCATTTTATTGATCAGCATCTGTTGGCCGAAACTTACAATATTACCGGTGAACCAATAAAGCAAAAGTCCGGACGGCGCCGACCACATTACCCAAAGCATCATGACCGGCATCAGATAGGTCATCAGCTTTTGCTGCATCTGCTGTTCCGGTGTAACGGCGGCGCTTGTCGGTGTGAATTTCATTGCAAGGATCATCGACAATGCGAATCCGAATTCGAGCAAATGCCACGGATCTGCACCGGAAAGATCAGGCAGCCACATGAACGATGCCTGACGAACCTCCAGCGAAACGGTGACGGCCGTATAAAATGCAAAGAGCAACGGGAATTGCAGCACCATCGGCAAACAACCACCGATCGGCAATGCGTCCTTTGTCATCTTCAGCTGCTGCATCTGCAGTTCGCGCATCCGCGGATCGTCGTTCGGAATGCCCTTTTTCTGCATATCCTTGAGCTTGTCCTGAAGCTCTTTCATCTTCGGCGCGTTGGACGATGCTTTTTTGAACGATTTCGATTGCGACCAGCGCAGCGGGAACAGCAGCGAATAGAAAAGGATCGTGAATAAAATGATCGCCAGGCCGTAATTATGCGTGACCTGATTTATATAATGCAGAGCATAAACGATAGGTATCGAGATCGGTTTTACGAACCAGCGAAGGTATCGGTAGTTGCTGAAATTGATCAGATCGACGAGGTTCACTTCGCGGCCTACGTCGTTCGAAATAGTCGGACTGATGTCGTGAAGAACGAAATAATCTTTTGTTCCGGTGAATATTTTATTGGTTGAACCATCAGCTGCGATCGGAACATAAGCCGTTACCAAATGACGCGTTTCCGTCGTTGCTTCAGCACGCGTAACCCATTTAAAGATGCTCGGATAATAAGGCCGTGTCGTGACCTCATATTTCGATGCCTTAAATTCCAACCCTTGACCCTGAGCGGAAGGTATTGCCGCCATCGCAAAATATGCATCGCCGACTCCGGCCCAATTTACAGATCCTTCATCGGAGATCCCGGCTTTATTCGATTCGTCAAATTTGAACGAACTGCCCGGATGTCTGCGAATGTCGCCGTCTATGCCCGAAACGCCTTCGGATTCGATCTGATAGAAACCGTGGTGATTTATCTCATGATCGCCGATGCTGGCGCCTATCAAAAGTTTTGTGTTCGGGACCGGCTGTCCGTTTTGCGTCAGGCTTATCGAAAGATCTGACAGATAACTGTCGCCGCGGAAGACAAAACTCTTTTTGACCTCGACGCCGTTTGCGCCGGTAAAAGTAAAATCGATCTGCTGCTGCTGGCCTGCGCCGAGTTCGATCGCATCGTTCGGAACCGAAACCATATAACCACCGGTATTGACGACGGTGTTCAAAGCTTCGTCCGCTGTCCACAGACGGAACGGAACTTCCTGCGGGTTCGATTCAAGCGCCTGTTTCGAAATAAGCTGCAGCGGTTTTTCCTTATTGCCGTCCGAACCATCGGCCCAGAGGTCATAAGTACCTTTTGGCGAAACATTTTTCTTTAATATCCAGTTGGTCGCAACCGCGCCCTTTGAATCAAGCGTTACTTCATAAAGCGGTGTTTTGATCGTTATCTGCCGTGACGGAACGGCATTCTCAACCACTTCTGCCGGCGTCTCGGCAGGTGTAGGTTCTGCTGCCGGCGTTGGCGTCGGTTGAGTTTGTGCAATATTCGTATTTGCGTTCGCCGTCGATGTATTGGCATTCGCAGCGGTGTTTGCGTTTGCGTTGGCATTATCCGTCGGCGGTTTCGGCGAAAAGAAATACGACCAACCGAACAGAACCGCCATCGAAAGCAGCGCCGCCATTAAAAATCGAGATATATTACTGCTGTTTTCCATTAAAAAATATTACTTGACCGGGTCGTGTCCGCCTTTGCAAAAAGGCTGACACCGCAAAATGCGCCAAATTCCCATACCGAGCCCGCGGATCACGCCGTATTTTTCAACGGCCTGTTTCGCATATTCCGAACACGTGGGTTCAAACCGGCATGCAGGCGGCAATAAAGGCGAAACGAACGCCTTATAAACACCGATCATGTCGAGAACCAAAAATTTCATCACAATAAACTATAATGCCACAGCAAGCTCAAAGCCTTTGGCGAAGCGGCCAACAAATAATTTGTTAGCTTGTCTCCGCCGAACCTTGTGCTGCCTGTGGCAATAGATCTGCTTTATCCTTTTCCGCTAAACGCCGAACGATCTGCCTGAATTCCAAAAGCGGCTTTTCGAGTTTTACGCTCAAAACATTTCGCCTTGCGTTCAACACCCAATCGTATGTTGGAACAATGCAGGCAAGCTCTGCCTTGCTAAGCCGAAACGTTTCACGCAAAAGCCTTTTGGCTCGATTTCTGTCGTGAGCCTTGCCGATGCCCTTTTTCGTCGCCGTAATTCCAACGCGATGCATCAGGCCGTCATTGGGCAAAAGGAAAACCGTTAAATAACGGCCTTCGATGCGTTTACCTTTATCGTAAACCTTCAGAAATTCGGCGCGTTTTCTTAGCCGAGCTTCTTTCGGAAGGCCAAAACTTAATAATGGTGAACCGTTAATTGTTTGCGTCCCTTTGCTCGGCGGCGTTTCAGCACTGCTCGGCCGTTCTTGGTCGCCATGCGGGCGCGAAAGCCGTGTTTCTTCGCACGTCGGCGGTTGTTCGGTTGATATGTTCTTTTTGGCATAATTACCCTCCATCTTATTCACCCGAAAGTGAAAACTTTAAAATTAACTTCCCTTGAGCCAATTGTCAAGCAAACTCGGCGTTAAGATCTTTCGAATTCGTGCGGGTTTCCAAAGCATTGATTAAATCGCCGGTATCGAACAAAATATAGAGAAATGCCGGAGGAAGAACGAATGAGCGAAACAAAAATGGTTGAACCCGCGAAATGGGATGAATTTCTAAATGGCTTTTCAGAGCGTAACCGCGGAAGGCGCGCCCGCTTCGAACTTTTCCGCCGCGACGGCGAGGTCGCCGAAGAAGGACAAGAAGGCTATTTCGAATCCGCATCTATAGACGATGAAGCCATCACGATCACACGCATTGATAAAAGCAAACGCGAAGAATATGAAATGAAAGACCGTATTCCAAATATCCACGGCATCGCCGTTCAGCTCGATTCCGACGGCAGCGACAACACGCTCGAACTGACGAACGCACGCGGCGATATGACGGTTCTGCATTTTGAATCAACCATCGACGGCGATTCATAAAAAGAACGCGCTCAGTCCTGATCGCAGATAACCCGTCTGCCGTCTAATTTTACTTTTCCCGATGCGATCCGCCTGACGGCTTCGACATAAGTTTCATGTTCGACGGACAATATCCGTTCGGTAAGGCTTACGGCTGTGTCCCTGTCTTTTACTTCGACCGCGCGCTGCAGAATGATCGGTCCGTGATCAAGTTCTTCGTCAACAAAATGCACCGTGCAGCCTGAAATTTTCACGCCGTGATCGATCGCCTGCTGCTGAACATTCAAACCCGCGAACGAAGGCAAAAGACTCGGGTGAATATTAACGATCCGGTTCGGAAATTCGCGGACGAATTCCGGCGACAAAAGCCTCATATAACCCGCAAGACAAACCAGCTCCACGTTCCTTTTCTTTAATTCGGCCGCGATCTCCGCATCATGTTCCGCCCGCGTTCGACCGCCGCGTTCGATAACGAGAGTTTCAATGCCGCGTTCCGCCGCTTTAACCAAACCCGCCGCGTCGCCTTTATCGCTTATCACAACCGCAACTTCCGCGTTCGGAATTACACCTTCCAGAACGGCCGCGACTATCGCCGCCATATTCGACCCGCGGCCCGAAATTAAGATACCTATCCTCATTCGGAAAATAGAATAACAGTTCGATAATCACGTTGCTAATTTGCTTCAGCTTTCGCGCGAACTGACCGTATACATCAGTAATTAAATGCTCAATTTAATGAAAGCTATCGAACGCGACCCTTTCAAAGGCATCGGCAAACCCGAACCGTTAAAGCATAACCGCGCGGGTCAATGGTCACGCCGCCTAACGCAAGAACACCGTATCGTTTATATAGTAAAACCGGAGACCATCGAATTTCTGCAAGCTAGATTTCATTACTAAGCAAATGATGAATGACGATAGGGCTTATTCACTAATACGCGCATTTTTCTCATCTATAAGCGATGGCTGCGCCGCTTTGGATACCATCCCGTCGCTGCCTTGCGGAAACCCGCGCGGAGATTTGAAAACCGAATTCATTTGAAAGGCTCTTTATAATGATAATGTAAATCCATTCACGTCGTGAATAATATCACGGCGTAGAATACTGGCTTCCGGTACAAAAACAGGTTGCCGCTTACTTTCCCGATGAATTGAAAAAGAGTGATTCGGTGACATTGCTGATCGCATGGTTGGGAGTCAGAAAGCAGGAAGAAGACGTTGACTATATTTTCTTGGTTAACGAGTTTGAAGCGGAAACTTCCGCACAATAAGACAAAAAACCCTACAGTATCAGTGTAAATTTCCTTGAACAAAATCTCCATAACCAGCGTTAGGAGATTTTATGAAAACGGTTGTTTACGTAGTACTTTTCGTTTTGGTGATATTCGGCATTGCATCGGCACAGATAAATGCGCAGGTCGAAACCGAGCCGGTTCGGGTTGCTGCCGACACTGCCAAAGGCTTCGCATATCCTTATTATTATTACGTTCCAAAAGCGCTTCGCGGTTCTTCAAAAGAACACACGATCCTCGTTCTGCCGAACAATTCCGGCAAGAGCAGCGACGATCCGGATTTTCAGGAAGAGGACGTAAAAAAACAGTTAAAAAAGAACGTCGGGTTTGCTGACCGGCTCGGCGTTGTTCTGATCGAACCGGTATTTCCGCGGCCCGCTGCCGATTGGCAGATATACACGCACGCGCTCGACCGCGATTCGATGCTGACGGATAAAAAGGAATATAAACGCTTTGACCTTCAGCTTATCGCGATGATCGACGACGCTCGGGAACGGCTCAAAGACGAAAAACTGAATGCCGAGAAACGCGTTCTGATGTTCGGATTTTCAGCTTCGGGAATGTTCGTTAATCGTTTCGCGTTTCTGCACCCGACGCGCGTAAAGGCAGCGGTCATCGGTTCGCCCGGCGGATGGCCGATCGCTCCGGCCGCGACATACAAAGGCAAAACGCTAGGTTACCCGATCGGCACCTCGGACCTGAAAACCGTCGCGGGGAAAAACCTCGACATTAAAAACTTGCGAAAGGTTCCGCTATTTATGTTGCTGGGCGATAAGGACGAGAATGATTCGGTTATTTATCGCGACAGTTACGAAAAAGAAGACGAGGAGCTTGTGTTCGAAATTTTCGGCAAGACGCCGGTCGAACGCTGGGACGATTCGGAAAAACTCTACAAAGAAAACAAACTGAACGCCGAATTTCACCTTTACCCGAACGTCGCACACACATTAAACAAAGAAATGGTCACCGACGTGCTCGCGTTCCTGAAAAAATACACGCTGTGATCTTGCCCGAATTTTCTAAGCGTAAAGATCAAATCGTTACCTCTTTGTTTCCTTCGGTAACGGAGCCGATCTCGCGAGCATCTTTTAATGCGGCCATGATTTGATCTTTGTTGCTTTCGGCGCAAACGACGATCATGCCGATTCCCATATTGAAAGTGCGGAACATTTCTTTGTCGGTTACATTGCCGAGTTTTTGCATTAGGCCGAAGATCGGGAGTTCTGGCCAGGTGCCGCGGTTTATTTTTACGCCGACGCCATCCGGCAGAATTCGCGGAATATTTTCCAGAAATCCGCCGCCCGTAATATGTGCGAGGCCTTTTATAATGCCTTTGTCCAGCAGACCTTCGAGCGGACGCAAAAAGCTTTGGTGTGTCGCGAGCAAAGTTTCGCCAATGGTTGTACCGAGTTCTTCGACATATGAATCAGCCGCATAACCGCCGACCTCGAACAATAATTTTCGCGCCAATGAATAACCGTTCGTCTGCAAACCGTTTGACGGAATGCCCAGAACGACATCGCCCGGTTCGATCGTTTTGCCGTCGATGACCTTTGGTTTATCGACAACGCCGACGATAAAACCGGCCAGATCATATTCGCCGTCTTTGTACATCGAAGGCATTTCGGCTGTTTCGCCGCCGAGCAGAACGCAGCCGTTCTCGCGGCAGGCACGCGCAAAACCTTCGACAACAGACGCCGTTACCTCGGGTTCCAGCTTTCCGGTCGCGAAATAATCCAGAAAGAAAAGCGGCCTTGCGCCTTGAACCAAAATGTCGTTCACACAATGGTTTACCAGGTCCGCTCCGACCGTGTTGTGAATGCGGGTTTCGAACGCGACCTTTAGCTTTGTGCCGACGCCGTCTGCCGAAGCGACCAATATCGGTTCGACCATATCCGGAAACATCGCCGAAAACATTCCGCCAAAACTGCCGATCTCCGTCAGCGTTCGTTCGTTAAAAGTGCTCCGCGCATATTCGCGGATCTTCGCGACGGCGATATTCGCATTGTCGATGGAAACGCCGGCATCGGCGTATGAAATTGGTTTGGTCATTCTATTTACTATCTTTCGGTTTATCGCTAAATTCAAGCAGGATATTTTTTCCTTTCATTGATTGTAGAACTTTCTGTCCGGTCTTTAGTCCCAAACTTTTCCTGACCGCCGCAGGTATCGTAATCGTTCCTTTACTAGATATCGTTACTGTATACATACGATAATTTTTTTCATTGTTTTTCGACCGTCCATACTAAACCTTTAACACTTGCGCAAACAGGGCCGCCATCGTGTCCGCGGCCTTGTATCGCGGTTGTAAGAACGAGAGTTTGATCGGATAAAATTTCCTCTATTTGTTGTTCAGTTATGCTCATCAGCGAAAGTTTCGCACGCCGCGACCAGCACGAATGTCCTTCGCCCGCATACGTTCCCGAATTAACATAAACAAAACGCGCGTCCTTTGGCCCTTGTGCAAAAGGCCCGAGAAAATTTGGCGAACCATTTTCTATAACGCCTCTGATCGATATGTCGAAGATCTTTTCTGCCGAGTTGCTGACAGACGGCTCGATAAGCTCGCTGCGGCCTTTTTGGATCAACATTGCAACGCCGGCGATCGGGTCTTTTATTATTATCCGAAATGGAACTTCAAATTTCATTCTATTTTTCGATATTATAATCTCTCGCATAAAAAACCCATAAGCGTCAAAACTTTGTTGACTATTCACGCTCTCGGCGTTTAGCATTTTCTGGGGGAACAAAATGAGTTTTACACTTCACGACATTGGTTCGGAGAACTATACATTCAGCGCGAACGTATGGAGCTGGAAAGCGGCTCTCGAAATAATCAAGAGTTTGGATATTGTCAGCGACGGCACAGTTCGGCAAATGGCATATAACGCGACCGGTGTAAAGATCGGCGCCGATGATGCACATGCAATGGGCGAAGCGATTCGCGACAAGGTTTTGCCGAAACTGCAGCCTAACGAACGCATTTACGGCGATCTGCATACTACCGATTCGCCGGACGATATGACCTTGCACCGCGATGATGACGAACAATGGAAAAATTACAGCGTATCGGCGGAATGGCTGACGGAATTTACCGAATTTTGTTTGAAGTGCAAAGGTTTTCAGGTTTTTTAGATGGATCTTTTCCACGAAATCCTTAATTTTCTGACACCGGTCTTTAAGAACATCTATGTTCAGATCGGCCTGCTTATCGCCTTTGCGACCGTTCATGGTTATGCCGGTGCGTGGCTCGCCGTGCGAATGCTTTTTCGGCCGCGGCATCCGTTCAAAATTTTAGGCATCACATTTTTTCCGCAGGGAATGATACCGCGCAACCGCGAACGCCTGGCCGCCGCGATCGGAAAGGCCGTCGGCGAAGAATTGGTTTCGCAGGATACGATAATGGAAGAACTGCTCGGCAAAGATTTCCTTCGCCGAAAGATCGCCGGCGTGGTCGATTCTTATACCGAACAGTTGCTGTCGGTCGATCATCCGTCGCTGATCGATGCCTTGCCGGCCGGTTTGCGCGAAACAGTTCTGGATGGAATAACGGCGATACAGCTAAAGGTCGCCGAACACATCGAATCGATCCTGCAAAGTCCCGAATCTATCGAATCGATCAACGGCTTTGTTACGCGGCGTGTCGATGAGGTTCTGTCAAAACGCGTGTCGGAAGTTCTTGATGACGAATCATTTGAAAAGATGATCAAGTTCATTGATGAAAGAATTCGATCGGCGGTCGAATCGCCTGCGCTCGAATCTCGCATAAACGAATTCATCGGCCGCCGTGTCGATGATCTGGCAAATACGCAAACGCCGCTCGGTTCGATGTTCACGGCGGATGCTGTCGAACTCTTAAAAGAAAAAGCCAACGAACAGATCGAACCGGTCGTTCACCGTCTGACCGAACTCGCGGCCGCAGAAAAAACGCGCAGCCAGATCGGAGCTTTGATAAAACACGAGGTTCACGATTATTACGAACAGCTTCCTTTTTTTAAAAAGATATTCGTGTCGCGTGACAACTTGATCGGCGAGGTCGATGATCTGGTCAACGACAGTCTGCCGAAACGCATCGAAGAAACGCTGAAAGGAGATCTCTTTGCCGACGAGGCTCGTAATTTTATCAACGCCAGCATCGATGATGCTTTGGCGCGGCCGCTGCCGGACATTATCGGCACGATCGATCCGGCACAGCTCGACCGTTTAAAAGCTCAGATCGCGCGTGCGATATTTTCCGTACTGCGCGGCAATGAAATGGCCGCATCGATATCCGATTATGTTCGCGGAACTCTCGAAAAACTTCGTCCGCACAGCATCGATGCGATCATGGCGACCGTTCATCCCGAATCGGAACAAAAATTGAAAGAAATGCTTTCGAAGGCATTGATGAATATTTTGTCATCGCAAAGTACGCTCAATGTCATCAATAACATGCTCGCCAAACAGATCGAAGCTCTTTTATCACGCCCGATCGGCCGCATTGAGGACACGGTCGGCGAAGATAATATCCGAAACGCCGGCGACGCTTTGGCGGACACTGTCATCGCAGCGATCCGCGAAAAACTGCCCGAAGCGATCAAAGAATTTGACGTCGGTAATGTCGTTCGCGAAAAGATAAATACATATCCGGCCGAAAAGCTGGAATCTTTGGTCATGTCCGTTGCCAAGGAACATCTGCGAACGATCGAACTATTCGGAGCTCTGTTCGGATTTATTATCGGAACTCTGCAGGCGATCCAATTCTATTTTTACGCCCGCTAAAAAAAAGAGCCGCCTTTTTCAGACGGCTCTTTTTTTACTTTCGATCTAACTAGCTTAACGACATAACATTTTCAAGCAGCAGGCCGACGAGATCGCCGCTGCTGTTGTTGTAATTATCATCATAGTAATTATCCTGCTGATTCATCGCATCGCGGTAACCGAGCTGATAGCCTTGGCTTAAAAGCTCGCGCTGACTGCCAAGGCTTGTCGAATACGGATAATAACCACCGTTCGCCATCGTATATGGATCGCTGTAATATTGATCGCCATAGCCGTATTGAACGGACCTTTGTCCGGCTTCGAAACCCTCGCAATACCCGCGTGAATAAACTTCATTCACATTCGAATAACCCGCATTATACGGATCATACGCCGCGTAATATGGCTGTTCATATGACGGATATGCCTGCGGTGCATATGCATAGTTCACATAATCATACTGTCCCGGATAACCGTTATCCGCGTAGTAATTGTTGTTGCCGAGCAGGTTCGAATCCGGCAAAAAGCTGCTGACCAATGTTTGGACCAAAATGCTTTTCCAATCGAACCCGTTATTTCCGCCGTAATAATACGGATCGTCATAGCCGCCGTAATAATTATCATCGTCGTAATAATAATTGTCCGCATAATACGGCTGTTGATACGACGGATAATAATTTCTGTTCGCATAGCCGGCATATCGAACCGGATAGATCACGCGGCGCGGTCGGTAATTGAATACGTTCCAACGGATCGGCCGGTAATAATTCGGCGTATAATAAGAACGCGCAAAATATCGGTCATATCGGCGCTCGTTCTTTCGAACCTGCTTCCAATATTTTTCCTGCCGTTTTTCGGCTCTCTTCACCGCTTTCCAATAATCTTTGTCCCGTTTCGAATAATAATCATATCGGCGGTTATCATTATTCCGATTGTTCCACCGACGGTTGTCCCAATTGCCGTTCCAAACGGATCTGTTTCGATCATATCTGCCGCCGTTATAAATGCGCACGTCGTTCCTTCGTTCCGCTCTTGGATATGACCGGTTGTTGTTCTGACGTCTGTCTTGCCATCTGTCTTGACGGCGATCTTGTCGGTTGTCGCGTCGGTCTTCGCTGCGATCCTGGCGGCGGTTTTGCCAGATAACCTGCTGCTGATACCGCTGCTGGTCATTGTTTCGGCGGTCGCCCCAGTTTTGCCGCGCGGCTTTACGATCGCTATTGCCGTTTCCGCGCGAATACCGTTCATAACGCTGTTCTTTTCGAACCGGTTGTATTTGCGGCCGTCTGTTTTCTACACGGCGAATTTCGTTTCGCCCTCTGTTCTCTTTCTGCCGCGAACCGTCCCATTTCGCATTTCTTTGTATCTGACGATCGTTGTTCCTTCGGTCGTTGTTCCTTTGGGCTTTCATTTGCCCGCGATCTTGGCCGCGCGAAACTTTTTCTGCCCTGCCGTTATTACCTTTGTTATCACGGCCTCCGCGGCCCTTTTGGGCATTGGCGATATTTGCTCCCGCAAAAATAAGCGTCGAAATAAATATGCCCGAAATTACCCATTTAAAATTAACCAAACGCATAGCATTTCCCCCTTAAACCACATCAAATGCAGTGTTTCTATATTTAAATTCCTGCAATATGCGTTCCATCCGGCTTTTTACGGCCTTTCGTATCGATCTTTTGCCCAATAAAGAACGATATCGTATGAAAAGAGCCTTTTTCGTATGTTACTGCGAACTTTTAGAGAAATAACTTCGTTCTATATTTCGACATTAGTTTTACAGTCGGAGGCATTTATGAAAAAGTTCGGTTTAATAGCATTTATCGGAGCGGTTGTGATCGGAGTTGCGGCGGCAAATATGATCCCTTTCGGAAAGGTTTCCGTAAAGGACGTTGTTTCTTCGCTTAATGATTCCGTAAAAGGTTCGGGAAACATAATTACCGAATCGCGTGCGGCGGATGATTTTTCGGCTGTCGAGGTCGGCGGCGTTTTGAGAGTAGAAATAACGGCGGGCAAAGAATTTTCTGTAAATGTCGAAGCCGATGATAATCTTTTACCTTATATTCGAACCGAGGTGGATGGCGATACGCTTCAGATATCCGCAAACGAGAAACTTTCTTCGAAAAACCCGATCTTGGTACGCGTTACCGCTCCGAACATCGAACGGATCAATGCTTCCGGAGCCGCAAGCGTTTCCATTATCGATATCAAGAACAGCGATCTCAGCGTCGATCTCAGCGGAGCTTCGGAACTTACCGCAGCCGGCGAAACCAACGATCTCAACGCCGTTCTGTCGGGTTCGAGCGTTATCAAAGCACGGCGGTTATCTTCTGGTTCTGCCGATATTGATGCAAGCGGCGCAAGCCGTGCATATGTTCTGGCCACCAAAACTCTCACCGCCGAAGCATCCGGAGCAAGTTCTATAACCTATCAGGGAAACCCTGAGAACATTGAAAAAAATGTTTCGGGAGCTTCATCGATACAGGCTGATTAGTTTTAGCTTTTGAACAAAAAATAAGAACGCCGTCAAAAAAGCGGCGTTCTTTTTATTTTGATTCACTGCGAACGCAGCGTATTATTATGAAAATGGTTTCGCTGCTTGACCCCAAAGAAGAAGCCCGTGAAAAACGAACCCGTATGTTGTGGCTGATAATGCTCTCGGCCGCCGCCGCGGCGTTGGTGTTCGTGGTCTTTTTTAGATCGAACAGGCCGGCGACGTTTGCCGAAGCTCCGCACTACTACACAGAACACGGGCCGTTCATCAATGAACCCATCTCGATCGAACCGGGAAAATTTCGTTCGTTCAAACTCGATCTAAATCGTCCCGGAACACTGCAGGGAACTTTTATCTTGCCCGACCGCAAAACGAACGTCGGTTGTTATGTGCTGACCGAAGAGAATTTTGAAAAATGGAAAAATGGTGAGCAAAACTTTGAAACTTTGATATTTACAGGTTTTGTTTGGGCCGGAAAGGTTGACCGAAAGCTTTTGCCGGGCGTTTATTATTTCGTTTTGGATAACCGTGTAAATCCTTCAACGGCCGTCGATGTTACCGTAGATATCGGCCTCAATTAGGTCTCAACGGCTTTTGTTTGTATTCCCGCGGTGTTCCCTTCGGCATCGATCCCGATCACATAAATATCTATTCTTATGCGGCCGATGCGGTATAGCGAAAGATCGCGGAGATTCGCTTTCATAAAAGTTTTTAACCGTCTGTATTTTTCGACACGTTCTTTATCTTTCGCATTGTGCCAATCTTTTTCGCTCGTCGCTTTTGCAAAAAAATCATCGATGCTGCCGGTCTCGATCTTCGCTTCCGAAGATGTTCTTTGATCCATCAGAAAGGTTTCGGGGAATTCGCCGGGCGAAAAAAAAGGTGTTACGGCGGCATCGATCTCGCTGATATAAAGAAGCGAATCGCAGAGTTTCGACAGTTCTCCGAAGATGGGCGGAACATTTTTTTTATCCGGCGATTTTTTTTTCATAAAAATGTCTTTTTTTTGCCAAAAAAAGGCTAAAATTTGTCCCAATATCAAGTCTAACAGGTTTAATAAAGATGCCAAATCGTTGTATCGAAAAGGTTTGATATCATAATAAAGCATCGGCCGGCTTCTGTGGAATTCTCCTTGCAATAGCAAATCTTGTATGCTAATCTGTCCACCGTTTGGTAGTTGAGAATCCCTGTAAATTATTGAAACTAAATAACTTAAAGTTTCACTTTAAGTTTATGTTACATTTCCACAGGGTTGTGGAAATTTTTGTGGAAATCTAGTTCCGATGTTTCCTGACGACCTTGGAAACATTGAAAACATAATAGGTTGCAAGGCTCCGCCGGAGAATTTACTAAAGCATACTCATACTCTCGCCAAATGATTCGCACTTCATTAGATCTTTGCGAATAATATTGTTTTTACGGAGAAAATAATTGGACCATTTTGTCGAAAAGATAGAGGTTTGGGATGCGGTTTTGAACGAGTTGAAAAACCGTCTTAACAAGAACATTTTCGACACGTGGTTTTTGCCGATCAGCTTTGAAGGCATTGACGGTTCAAGATCCGTCATAAAACTTTCCGTTGGTGATATCACCAAAGATTGGATAACAAGAAATTATCTCGAAATATTAAAAGCAGCCATTGATCAAGTTGGGCTTTCGGGCCACGACATAGAATGGCAGACTGCCGTATCCGAAAAAAAACAAGAAGCATTTCCCGAAGATCCTGAGGTCGATTTCTTTTTTGAGATACAGCATCCGGCTCCGGCTCCTTTGGCAGATCGGCCGGCGGAACGCTCGCCCGCGATCATACATACGGACAATGTTCCGATAGAAAATTCTCTTAACCAAAAATATACGTTCGATAAATTCGTCGTCGGTTCTTCGAACCAGTTCGCACACGCGGCTTCGATGGGCGCGGCCGAAATGCCCGGAACGACATACAACCCGCTTTTTATTTACGGCGGTGTCGGACTCGGCAAAACACATCTGATGCATGCCATCGGCCATTCGATCAAAGAACGAAACCGGCATATGCGCGTTTCATACATAACGTCAGAAAAATTCATGAACGAACTTATCAATGCGATACGTTATGACAAAACGCAGAATTTTCGCGAAAAATATCGATCGATCGATGTTCTTTTAATGGACGACGTTCAGTTTTTGGCCGGCAAGGAACGCACGCAGGAAGAATTTTTTCATACATTCAATACGCTGCATAACGAACAGAAACAGATCGTAATTACCAGCGATTGTCCTCCGCGCGAGATACCAACTATCGAAGAAAGACTGCATTCGCGTTTTCAATGGGGTTTGATCGCGGACATCGAACCGCCTGATCTGGAAACAAAAGTTGCCATACTTAAACGCAAGGCCGACCTGGACGGCATAGATCTGCCGGATGAAATAGCGATATTTATTGCAAACAAGGTTCGTTCTAATGTGCGTGAGCTCGAAGGTTCGCTTGTTCGCCTGGTTGCGATCTCAAGCCTTCGCGGTATTCCGATATCAAAAATGCTCGCACAGGACGCGATGAAGAACATCATCGACAGCGAACGCCCCGAAGGTTTGACGATGGAACGCATCGGCCGGACAGTCGCATCGCATTACAAATTGACCATCGACGAATTAAAATCAAAGAACAATTCGCGTGCGATATCGACACCGCGGCAGGTGGCGATGTATCTGTGTAAAAGATTAACGAAGAACAGCTATCCGGAGATCGGCAGAGAGTTCGGCGGAAAGCATCATACGACCGTTATGCATTCGTATGACAAGATAGACAGGCTGACAAAAGAGGATAGGAATTTCCACAATACGATCAGTGAGCTAATTGATATGCTTTGCGGTTAAATTCTTTGATCATAAAGGTTTTGGCTATATTGGCTTTTCCACATTCGGTTTTATCATCGAAAACTGTAAATGCTTTATTTACTTAAGTTAAATGATATTTATCCACATTTCCGAAACTGAATGAAATAGTCGATTGTGGATATTGGTGGAAATCTTTGAACAAAAATGTTTTCCGCTGAATTTAACGGTTTTCCACAAATTTTACACAGTTGCTTGTGGAGCTTGAAAGCCAATTTAACAAAGGGTTAACACCGCTTTTACACATATTCACAGGCACTATTACTACTACTAGATCTAAATAATATATTTCTTGGTTCTAGTATTAGGAAAAGGCGGTTATAATTATTTCACCGCAAAAGTTTTAATTTTTCAGGAGTTAATAAAAATGGAATTTACCATCAAGCAAAGCGTATTAAGAGACGAACTCGGTTTTATTCAGGGCGTAGTCGAAAGAAAAAGCACGATACCCGTGCTGTCAAATATTTTGATCGAATCGCTTGGTGAAGGTTCCATAAGAATTGTCGGTACTGATCTGGACGTAACCATCCGCTGCGATGCCGAAGCGGATATAAAAACACCCGGAGCGATCTGCATACAGGCACGCCGGCTTTTTGATATTGTCCGCACGCTGGAAGGCGGCGATGTTCATTTTGTAAAAGAAGACAACGAATGGGTGAAGATGACGGCCGGCCGCGCCAGATTCCGCCTTGCCGGAATAAACCGCGAACAATATCCAGAGATACCGATATCAAAATCCGCTCCGTTAAAGCTTTCGGCGGAGATATTCGATCATTTCATCCAAAGCACATCTTTTGCCATCACAAATGAACAATCGCGTTTTCAGCTTTCGGGTGCAAAATTCATTTTAGCCGACGGAAAAGCACGAATGGTGACGACCGATGGCCACCGGCTCGCATTTATTGAACGTGCCGTCGATATTGCCGAAGGCGAAACGATGGATTCGCTGATACCGAAAAAAGCTTTACTTGAACTCGTAAAGCTTTCGCGCGGGTCGGACACGGACGTGAGCTTTGGCGAAGACCCGAACCACATTTATTTCGAGATCGGCGGCCGGCTTTTGATCACAAGAAAGCTGACCGGAAATTTTCCGAATTACGAAATGATAATGCCGAAGGACAACGATCGGATCGTCGAATTTGACCTCGGTGAAATGAAGAACGCAGTCCGCCGCATAAGCCTTATGGCCGATGAACGCAATCGTTCGATCCGCGTTACGATCCGCGACGGCGAGATCGAGCTTTCCGCCCAAAGCACCGAAGAAGGCGAAGGCAACGAGATAGTTCCGGCAGATTTTACAGGCGAAGAAGTTACGCTTGGTTTCAACTGGCAATACCTGCAGGAATTTTTGAACAACGCATCTTCGTTCGAAAATACGGCCGCCGCCGAAGGATCCGACAAAGCCGCCGCCGACGAGAACGGAGCCGCCGCCGCTCGTGCAAAGGACACACCGGCCGCTTCGCGTATCTCATTCGAATTTAAGGATTCGAACGCCGCAACCCAGATCCGCATCGCCGGCGAAACCGACTACGATTACAAATACATCGTCATGCCGCTCAGGATATGACGTTCGTTTATTTCAAATTAGATATATCAAATTCTAAAAAACGGAGTGTTAAGGATCTTGTCGATCCGCATCTCCGTTTTTTAGTTCTGACATCTTTTGCCGAAAATGTTTTAATGAAAGCATGGAGAATGTCGGTGTAAAAGCTTCGCTGCTTAATAATCTATTGCCTTATGCTGCGTGGATCGTTGCGCTTGTTGCGATGGCCGGCAGTTTGTTTTTTAGCGAGGTGATGGATCTGCCGCCGTGCGTTCTTTGCTGGTATCAGCGGATAGCGATGTATCCGCTTGTGTTGATCATCGGCATCGGTATCTTGACCGAAGACGCGCGGTGGAAAGTTTATGCTCTGCCGCTGACGCTGATCGGGCTCGGCATTTCCATTTATCATAATCTTTTATATTACGGTATCTTGCCGGAGAGCGTTTCGCCGTGTGTCGAAGGCATTTCCTGCACATCGGGGCAGATCGAACTTTTTGGGTTCATCACGATACCGCTGATGGCTCTGGCTGCTTTTGTTATGATTGCCGCGAGCCTTTTTATATACAAACCAAATAAAGAATAATAATGAAAAAAGAAGCAAAAATATTATTGGTTATCTTAGCTGTGGTCGTTATCGGCATTGTTATCGGATCTAAATATTATCGACAGGATGTTCAGAAAGCGCCTGCCGCGGATACAAAGATCACCGAACAGCTTGTGCGTTCTGACAGCCCAAGCCTCGGCGCGGCGGACGCAAAGGTAACGGTCGTCGAATTTTACGATCCGGAATGCGAATCGTGCGCGGCTTTTGCTCCGAAGGTCAAAGGTTTGATCAATGAATTTCCGCAGGTACGTTTTGTTTACAGATATGCGACCTTTCATAAGAACGGAAAGCCCGCCGCGATCTTTACCGAAGCCGCCGGCGAACAGGGCAAATATTGGCAAATGCAGGAAATGCTGTTCGAACGCCAATCAGAATGGGGCGAAAAACACGGCGCACCGGCAACCGCGGCCGTGCCGCCGGTCGAAACCTTTTTCTATAAATATGCTCAGGAATTAGGCCTCGACGAAGAGCAGTTAAAAGCGGCGGTCAATTCGCCAAAATATGACGAAAAGATCGACCGCGATATGAAGGATGTCCGCTCTCTCGGCGTAACCCGAACACCGACCTTTTATGTGAACGGCCGAAAGCTCGCACGTCTGAGCATCGACGATCTGCGCACCTTGATAAACTCGGAATTAAAAAATCAGTAATGAAAAAATGCCCGAAATGTAATTCGACCTATACCGATCAAAGCCTCGTCTATTGTTTGGCGGATGGAACTCTGCTTGCCGAAACCTCGGCCGAGCCGCCGACCATTGCGATGTCCGCCGAGAACATAAGCCAGCCGACGGTCATAAGGCCGCAGCCGAAGGAAAAACACGGCGTTATGAAATGGATGATCGCCGGTTTGGTCTTAGGTGCATTCGGCGTGTTGGCAATTGGAGCGATCGCGATGGCGTTCTATTTTGGTTCGATGGCTTCGGGCGTGAACGCAGATCCGTCGCCGACACCAAAGGCATCGCCGACCGCCGCCGCAACGCCTTCGCCAAAACCGACGGCATCGGTTAGAAACGATAATGTTAATTCCGAACCCGAAACAAAAGGAACTCCTGTGCCGACGCCGCAATTCCCGATGGCGCGGATAGATGCTCCGGGCGACGGCTTTCTTGCTCTTCGCAGCGAACCGAGCGAAACGGAAGGCGAACGCATTGCGAAGATCCCGCACGGGAGTATGGTTGCGATAGAGAATTGCGAACGAGAGCAAAAAACGGTCAGCGGTAAAAAAGGACGCTGGTGTGCCGTAACCTACGAAGACACGAGCGGCTGGGTGTTCGATGCCTGGCTGAAACGGCAATTTTAAAACAAAGAATGCGGAGCTTTTGGGAAGTCCGCATTCGGCAGGTTTATTTTAGGGGGTAAACTGACAGGTTATTTGTGGCTAACTGTTGGCGGATAATAAAAACCGCCAAGAGTTTTCATGTTTTTCGCATCGAAACGTTTGCGTGCGCCGCATTCGAGGCACGGCAGGTAAGATTCGCGTGCAAGCGTCATCGGACGTCCGAGACGTTTGTGCCTGCAGCCCAAAAGGCTTGCCATTATGCCGATCTTTTCGCCTAAAATGGCGTCAGACGGCGTGCGAACCGCTTCGATAGTTAAATTTTGCTTTAATATTCCCTGCATATATTTCTCCTCGTCATTATATAGAACGAATCATCGCAAAACTTTTGCAAATATGAGATGAAAATGACGGCCGGAAATTTGCCTAAAAAATTCACATAAATATTAAACCCAATAACGCAGGCTTTAATGAAAAAGGTTTATTGGTTAGAATCAACAAAAATGTTCACGGAGAAAAAAATGCGAAAGTTATTTACCGCTATCAGTTTGCTTTTATTTGTGTCGATCGTACCGATACCGGCATTTGCCTGGAACGACGTCGGCCATGAGATAACCGCCTACATCGCTTGGCAGCGGATGTCGCCCATTGCCCGCGAAAATGTTATTAAGATCTTGCGAAAAGCCCCGGAAGATTCCATGCTCGGCGCATATTATGCGGAATACGGACCTGAATCGGAAGACACCCGAAAGCTGGATTTCTTTATGCTTACGGCTTCGTGGGCAGACGTTGTTCGCTCTCGCGATTTTCCGAACCGATACAAAAAATATCACAAAAGCAATTGGCATTATTCCGATACGTTCTGGAAACAGAATGGCGATAAGGTTGAAATAATCGATACAATGCCGGAAGGCGGCCAAGGCCTGAAACAGCTTATCGGAGCCGACGTAACAATGCGCAGCTCAACCGCGACCGATGCGGAAAAAGCTCTGGCCATCGCCTGGTTCATGCATATCGGCGGCGACCTTCATCAGCCGCTGCACACATCCGGACGCATTACCGACCTGGAACCGAAAGGCGATCAGGGCGGCAACAAATTCCTGCTTACACCCGAAGGAACTCCTTATAACAAACAACTGAATCTGCATTGGTTCTGGGATTCGATAGTCAACCGCCAAGATCCGCCGAAAGCCGACGAGATCTGCGGTTTGGAATACATTCAGAATGAGGCAAAAAAGGTTATCAAAGCTTATCCATACAAAGATGTTTCTTCTGAATTAAAGGTCGGAAATTTTGACGATTGGCTAAAAGGTTCTTTTGATCTCGTACCGAAATTCGTTTTTTCGCCGGATCTGAAACGCAACGAGCTGCCTTCAAAAAAATATATGGAAACGGCGTATAAAACATCGGAACGCCAGTTGGCTTTGGCCGGATACCGCATTGGCGATACGCTGGAACAGATATTTGGCTCTATTGTTACGGTCGATCAAAATAAGTCTGTGGATAAATAGCCAAATGAACCCAAGCGAGATCCGTGAATATTTCGGCGGCCGTGTTCCGGCTATGATCGATGCGATCCGCGAGATCGTCGATATCGAATCGCCGACCGGCAATGCGGAGCGAAACGCGGCGGTTATCGAATGGACGGAAAAACATCTGTCTTCGATAAATGCGGATATCGAGATCGAGAAAATAGACGCCGCCGAGAACGGATCGCATTTGATCATTCGGGCATTTCGTTCCGCTTCGCCGGCCGTTCTTATTTTAGGCCATACCGACACGGTTCATCCGCTTGGCACAAATAAAGAGAACCCGACACGCATCGACGGCGATAGTTTTTTTGGCTGTGGTGTCTTTGATATGAAAGCGAATATCGTCGCGGTTTTTGAGGCGGTCAGGTTTTTCGCCGATCATAAAATAGAATCCGTGTTGCCGATAAATATTTTGCTTTCGTGTGACGAAGAAATAGGCAGCCCAAGCGGCCGCGAATATGTCGAATCAGAAGCCGCAAAAGCAAAGTTCTGTCTGGTCTGCGAACCTTCGGCCGACGGAATGGTAAAAACCGGCCGCAAAGGCACTGCGATGTATTACCTAGCCGCGCACGGCATTTCTTCGCACGCCGGTTTGGAACCCGAAAAAGGTGCGAATGCCGTCGTCGAACTTTCGCGGCACATCGATGCGATACAAGCTCTGAATGATCCGGAAAAAGGAACAACGGTGAACGTCTGTACGATCAGCGGTGGAACTGCGACGAACGTGATACCCGAATTTGCTAAGTTTTCCATAGATGTTCGTTTTAAAACAACCGCCGAAGCCGAACGCGTAGATGCCGTGATCCGCTCGATCAAGCCGCATGATCGACGCGTTTCGCTTGAGGTGACAGGCGGCATAAACCGTCCGCCGCTTGAGAGAACGAACGGCGTTGCCGAATTGTTCGCAAAGGCTCGTGACTTTGCCGAAAGTTTTGGATATTCGATAGATGAAACTCAGGTCGGCGGAGCTTCGGACGGAAATTTTGTCGGAGCTCTCGGCGTTCCGGTGTTGGACGGCGTCGGCATTCGCGGCAGCGGCGCGCATACTTTGAAAGAACATATAAATATAAGCGACATCGCCGACAGAACGACCTTGATCACCCTGATACTTGCCGGAAAATAAGATCAGTAATGAAAGACTGGATATCTCTAAATATGACTCCGGGCATCGGCCCGCGTGCGGCGACGATGCTGCTGGAAAGATTCGGTTCGCCGTCAGCGGTCTTTCATGCGCGGCGGACTGAGCTGGAACAATTAAGGCTCGGGCCGGAAACCATCGAAAGTATTCTTAAACGCGAATTCGAATCGAAAGCAGACGAAGAATTGGCAAATGTAAAAGAGCTCGGCGGCGACATTCTTGTTCTGGATGACGGAAGCTATCCTAGCCTTTTGCGGGAGATCGCCGATCCGCCGATAACTTTTTATGTGCGCGGAAACTGGCGCGAATGTTTCGAACAGCCGTGTGTGGCTTTGATAGGTTCGCGAAAATGTTCGACATATGGACTGAATGCCGCACAGATGCTTTCGCGCGATCTGGCTTCGCGCGGCGTAACGGTCGTTTCGGGGCTCGCACGCGGGATAGATTCGGCGGCTCACCGCGGTTCGATCGAAGGCGGCGGCCGCACGGTCGCGGTTCTGGGAACCGGAATCGACGGCGTTTATCCAAAAGAGAACGCAAAGCTTTTTGACGAGATAATCGATTCGGGCGGAGCGATCGTTTCGCAGTTTCCGCTGGGCACACCGCCTTTGACAACCAACTTTCCGTATCGAAACCGCATCATAAGCGGGCTGAGCTATGGTGTTGTGCTGATCGAAGCGACCGAAAGAAGCGGTTCGCTGATAACGGCGCGTCTGGCTTCCGAACAGGACCGCGAAGTGATGGCCGTTCCCGGAAATATAACTTCGCGGACATCGATCGGGACAAATTTTTTGATAAAATCCGGCGCAAAGCTGGTTCAGCAATGGCAGGACATTGTCGCCGAACTTCCTAGCGAAATATCGGCCGCGATCCTGCCGCCGAAACTTGAAAAAGCGTCGAAGCCGCAAATTCCAAAACAGCCGGAATTGGAACCGGCCGGAATGACCGCCAACGAGCGAAAGGTTTGGTCGCTGCTGTCCGCGGATGAAGCGGTTCATATCGACCTTTTGGTTGGCGAAAGCGGATTATCTTTTGGCGAACTCAATGGCGTTCTGGTCGCCTTAGACATACGCGATCTGATACGTGTTCTGCCGGGAAAGAATTATGCCCGCCGCATATAAATTCAAACGCCGCTTTCTTCAATGACATTGACAGGAAGCCAATTCAGGTGTTAGAAGTCAGAATGTCAGATCGCCGCAAGGCATCTGGCATATTTTTCGGGAACGGGTAAATTGATGAATGCCCTTGTTCAAATAACGCGATATTCAAAAAGCGAATACATAGATATTATTCGCGGCTTGGATGAGCGCAAACGGGAAAAGATATTTGAACCTCAACTGCCGCTTGAAAAGATGACAAAATGGCGGTCTGAGAATATAGTTACGAATTTGTCCGAACCGATACCGGATTGTGTTAAATGCGGAGCATGCTGTTCGTTCGCGCTTGTTGTGCCTTTAAGGTCGGACGAACCTGCTGACGCGGCCGATCATTGGGAAATATTTGCGGACGATACGCCGGACGAACCAGTTATCGGAAAGATGCTGCCGCGTAATATGGGAACCGGCAGTTGTGAAAATCTGAATGGAAAGATCGGCGAAGAGGTCGGATGTGCAATATACGATAAACGGTTAAAAGCATGTAGAGAATTCGAAGCCGGCAGCGACCGATGCCATGAATATAGAAGAATGTACGGCATCGAACCGCAATTGGACGCATCAACTGCGGCGGAAATATCCGATAGATTGGCCGGATCGGAAAATAACGGTTTGATAACTTTTGCGGCGATCGTGGTCGATTGGATATCGACCGTTGTAACGGCTTCGGCCGACGGCGAAGATGCGGTATCGAAAAGGTCGCAGCTAAAGATCGCGGCATTTGTCGATAAGGACGAAACGCCGTATCAGATACACAGTTATGATCCGTCAGTGGAAACTTGGTTTGAGAATGATTTTCTGGGAATGAGCGTGGAAGACGCAAAAAAGATGGTCTCGGATGCGGGATCGAAAGGAATTAATTAAATGTCGAAAAATCTGGTGATCGTAGAATCACCCGCAAAAGCAAAAACAATAAACAAGTATTTAGGCGATGATTATTTGGTCATGGCCTCGATCGGCCATATCAAAGATCTGCCGGTCAAAGATCTCGGCGTAGATGTCGATAACGATTTTGAACCGAGCTACGAGGTCATTCCGGATACTAAAAAACGCGGAAATAAAAAGGTTGTTTCCGAATTAAAAAAGGCGGCAAAAGCCAGCGAAGCGATCTATCTTGCGGCCGACCCCGACCGCGAGGGCGAAGCCATCTGCCAGCATTTGGCGGAAGAGTTGGTTCCCAAAAAATCAACAAAACCGGTTCACCGCGTGATGTTCAACGAGATCACGAAGAACGCCATCCTAGATGCTTTCAAAACTCCAAAAGAAGTAAACAAGAATTTGGTCGATGCTCAGCAGACGCGCCGCATTTTAGACAGGCTTGTAGGTTACAAAGTTTCGCCGATACTTTGGAAAACGGTTGGCGGACGTCTTTCGGCGGGCCGTGTGCAAACGGTCGCGGTTCGCATTGTCGTTGACCGCGAACGCGAGATCGAAGCTTTTGTAAACACTGAATATTGGACGGTGATCGCAAATCTTTCAGCGGCTCTTCCGCCGAAATTCGATTCGCGGCTTTATAAGGTCGAAGATAGAACGTTAAAAACAGGCAAATTCGACGAAGACGTAAAAGACACGGAAGTTCACCTCAAAGATGAAAAAGAAACGGCCGCAATAGTCGCCGAAGCCGAAGCGAATTCATTCATAGTCGAATCCGTCACGACAAAAGAACGCAAGCGAAACGCTACGCCGCCGTTCATCACATCAAAACTGCAGCAGGACGCGGCGCGTAAACTCGGCTTTTCCGTTAAACGGACGATGACGACGGCGCAGAAACTTTACGAAGGCATCGAGATCGGTTCGGAAGGAGCGGTCGGTTTGATCACATATATGAGAACCGATTCGACGCGTGTTTCCGATGCGGCTTTGAGCGAAGTTCGCGAATACATCGGCGGCACATACGGCGAAGGTTACCTGCCGGCAAAACCGAATTCATATCGTTCTAAAAAAGATGCTCAGGATGCTCACGAAGCGATCAGGCCGACAGACGTAACCCGTACGCCGGAAAGTTTGGCAAGCCGGCTCGGCCCGGACGAACTCAAACTATATCGTTTGATCTGGCAGCGTTTTGTTGCTTCGCAGATGATGCCGGCGTTGTTCGATCAAACAACGATCGATATCAATTGCGGCCGTCTTACTTTCAGATCGACCGGTTCTGTCCAAAAATTTGACGGATATTTAAAGGTCTATCAGGAAGGCGTTGACGAAAAACCGGCCGAAGAAGAAAGCGACGAAGATAAGAATCTGCCATTGGTGAAAGAAGGCGAAACGCTGAAATTGAACGGCATCACGCCCGAACAGCATTTTACCGAACCGCCGCCGCGTTATTCTGAAGCAACGCTTGTAAAGGCTCTCGAAGAAAAAGGCATCGGCCGTCCTTCGACCTATGCTTCGATCATGACTACGATCCAAGACCGCGAATATGTCGAAAAGATCGAAGGCCGTTTTCACCCGACGCCGCTCGGCATAACGGTGAACGATCTGCTGATCGAAACTTTCGATAATATTTTCAATACGACCTATACGGCCAAAATGGAGGAAGAGCTCGATGAGATCGAGGACGGAAAGATCGATTGGCGAGCGGCTCTTCATGAATTTTACGATCGTTTTTCAAAAGACCTGATCGCCGCTACGGAAACGATAAAGAACAAAAAGAAAACATCGATACCGACCGACGAGATCTGCGAAAAATGCGGCACCGGAATGGTCATAAAATTTGGCCGCTTTGGCCAATTTTTGGCTTGCGGAAATTATCCTGAATGCAAGAACACGCGTGAGGTCGCAAAAAAATCTGCCGAAGGCGACGGCGGCGGAGAAAAAGAAACCGAAGAGGTTCCGGTCTGCGAACTTTGCGGAAAGGAAATGGCTTTGAAAAAAGGCCGCTTCGGAGCATTTTACGGATGCACCGGTTATCCCGAATGCCGCAATATAAGAAAGATCGCAAAAGGCGACCAAAAACCCGCGCCGCCGCCGGTTCCGCTAGATGAGATCTGCCCGAAAGACGGAGCTCACCTCGTCCGCCGAACAGGAAGATTTGGCGAATTCATAAGTTGTTCGAACTATCCGAAGTGCGATTACGTAAAAAGAGAGACGATCGGAATTTTGTGCCCGAAAGACGGCGGCGAGATCGCCGTTAAAAAATCAAAACGCGGAAAGGTATTTTACGGCTGCGTAAATTATCCGAAATGCGACGAGGTATATTGGGATAAACCGGTCGAACAAGCATGTCCGCAATGCAGTGCGCCGTTCCTTTTGGAAAAGACCACAAAGAAAGAAGGAACGTTCCGCTATTGCAAAAACGAGGAATGTGATTATAAAATGGCAGTCGATAACCCGACACCACCATCAAAAGGCGAAAAGGACACTAACGTTTCCGCAGGTTAAGAATCGATGAATGAAAATATTCAATTTCTGCAGGCATTTTTAAAAAACCCGACAAAGGTCGGTTCAATAAAACCGAGTTCGCCGGAACTTGCACAAAAAATGATCGAGGGCATCAAACCCAAGACAGATGAGATAGTTTTAGAACTCGGCGTTGGGACCGGTGCGATAACAAGGGCTTTGCAAAAGATCGCCTTAGAAAAAGATTCATATCTGGGAATAGAACTTGATCCGGAATTGGTTCGAATGCTCAGAAAAAATTTCGCCGATCTCAAGATCGTCTGCGGAAACGCAAAAGATATAACCGCCATTCATGAAAGGTCGGGTTTTGGCAAGATCGGTTCGATCATCTGCTGCCTTCCATTCGTTTCGCTGCCAAATCAAGTCAGCGAAGTAATAATGACCGAAATAGACAAGGTAATGCAGCAGGGCTGCACGTTCCGCACATTTCAATATGCTCACGGCTATTACATGCCTTCGGCATTGAAGCTGCGCGAATTCATGCGTGACCGCTACGGAAAATCGAAACGCAGCCAACTGGTCGTAAAAAATGTTCCGCCCGCATATACACTGACCTGGTCAACGCTTTAAATAGAACTTTGCCCGGCTGAAACCTTTCTGCCGGGTTTCGCGTTTTAAACGTGAACTCTTTGCTTTACTTACTTTATCAGGAGAAAAAAACAAATGTTACGACGCAAGTTTTTCGGCGTATTTTTAATTTACGCATTGCTTTTGCCGACGGCTATTTTTGCGCAGACCGGCACCGCGCGTTCGGTCTATACAGCTCCGGCATCTGATATTCAAAAGATCCGCGAACAGGGTATGGACAAATCAGAGGTCATGAACACACTTAGTTATCTGACCAACGTTATCGGCCCGCGGCTGACCAATTCGCCAAATATGAAACGCGCAAATGAATGGACGCGCGACACGATGACGAAATGGGGAATGAAAAATGCGCACCTCGAATCTTGGGGACCTTTCGGACGCGGCTGGGAACTCGAGAATTTTTCGGCTCAGGTAAATGCTCCGATGCCGTTTCCGCTGATCGCCTATCCGAAAGCATGGTCACCTTCGACCAAAGGCGCGGTTACCGGTGATGTCGTTATGATCGATATCAATTCGGATGCCGATTTTGCAAAATACAAAGGAAAACTAAGAGGAAAGATCGTGCTTGCTTCGGCTATCCGAGATATGGAAGCCGATTTTAAAGGAATGGCAAGCCGTTATACCGACGAAGAACTTCAAAAACTTGCCGCCGCACCGAATCCGGCTAATCAGCCGCGCCGCGAACGTCAGGCCGGAATGCCGGAAATGACGCCGGAGATGCAGAAAAGACTTGAACGGTTTTTGCTCAGCGCAAAGATCTCGAACTTTTTGATCGAAGAAGGCGCCGCGGTCATCTTGGAAAGCAGCCCGCGCGGAAGCGGCGGAACGATCTTTGTCCAAGGCGCAAGCGTTGCTCAGGAAGTTCCTTCAAACCCGATGGAACTTTTCACACGCCGTGCTAACCGGCTTTCGCCGCAGGACAAAGCCGCCGAAGCGAAAATGATCCCGCAGGTCGTTGTCGCGACCGAAGATTACAATCGTTTGGCACGAATGACCGGTTTTGGCGTCACACCAAAAGTTACCATCAATATCGACGCTAAATATTTCGACGATGACATGATGGGCTACAACACTGTCGCCGAAATTCCGGGCAGCGATCCGAAATTAAAAGACGAGATCGTAATGCTCGGCGGACACATGGATTCATGGCATTCGGGAACCGGTGCGACCGACAACGGAGCCGGTGTTTCCGTTGCAATGGAAGCCGCACGCATTATCATGGCGGCCGGTTTGAAACCGCGCCGCACGATCCGCGTTGCACTCTGGAGCGGCGAAGAACAAGGCCTGAACGGTTCGCGTGCTTACGTAAAACAGCAATTCGGCGAAATGTCCAGACCCGAAGGAGCCGAAAAAGCGACACTTACGAAAACACCAAATTACGATAAGTTTTCGGCTTATTATAATTTGGATAACGGAACCGGAAAGATCCGCGGCGTTTATATGCAGGGAAATGAAGCTGTTCGGCCATATTTTGCGGCTTGGCTGGCGCCTTTCACAAATGACGGAGCGAGCACGTTGACACTTTCGAACACCGGCGGAACCGACCATCTTTCATTCGATGCGATCGGATTGCCGGGCTTTCAGTTCATACAGGACGAGGTTGAATACGGAACACGAACGCACCATTCGAATCAGGACGTTTACGACCGCATCCAAGCCGACGATATGAAAGAAGCGGCGACGATCATGGCGGCTTTTGTTTATCAGACAGCGATGATGGACGAAAAACTGCCTCGTAAACCGATGAACTGATCAGCTTAGGTCAAGTTCCATAAACGCAACGCCTTCGTACGGATTTTCGTAATAAGGCGGAATAGAATAAAAGCCGTGTGTGCGATAAAGCTCCGCGGCTTTTTCCATTTTCTCCGGCAAAGTATCAAGCCGCATAAATTTATATTTTTCTTTTTTTGCCTCGTCGATCAGGCGTTCGATAAGCCGGACGCCTATTTTATGCCCTTGGAATTCCGGACGAACATAAAGCCGCTTCATTTCGCAGATACCTTCGTCGATCTTGCGCATCGCAATGCAGCCTGCGGCTTCGCCGTCAACATATGCAATGAAAAGACGGCCATCCGGCGGCGAGTATCTGCCCGGCAATGTCCGCAGCTCTTCTTCAAAACCCTGGAAACAAAGATCCATGCCGAGCCAGCTTTCATAATCTTTGAAAAGCTCACGTGCCGCCGAGATCGGTGCGTCATCCGCTGCCTGTAAGATCGAGATCATTTGAACATTATAAGCCGAGTTTTGGTCGATCAAAAATTTGCAAAATGTGGAAAAGTGTCCGATAATTTTAGACAGATGTCTTTTTCACCGGAGAAATCAATATGATAGTTAAAGAAAAACTCGACAAAAAGATCTCGACAATTTTTAGATCCGGCCGTGTTAGAACAGCGAATCGCAGCGTTCGTTCGGGCATTACATACAGCGAATTTCTTTCGGATAAGATGATGATAATCGGTCTGATCAGAGAAGGCGTGCCTTATTCATTATTTTCGCTGATAAAAGAGGCGGCTCCATTCACTGAGGCGAACTGGGCGGAATTTCTGAATGTTTCGACGAAAACTTTGGAACGCTACAAGAAAACTTCGAAGCCATTCAAACCGCTTCAATCCGAAAAGATAATCGAAATGGCGGAAGTAACAAATATCGGAAAAGAAGTTTTCGGCAGCACTGAAAGATTCAGGCTGTGGCTTGATACGCCGAGCTTTGCGCTCGGCAAAATGAAGCCGTTGGAGCTTTTGAATGATTCATACGGCAAAGAAATGGTCATGGGCGAATTGACCAGAATAAGCCACGGCATCTTGGTTTAATGGAAGCATTCAAACTTACGCGAAAAAAATTTGCTTCAAAGCTTTCCGGCAAAGGAGCTGCCATAAAAGGCGCAAGGTGGAATTCCGTTGGGGTTGAGATAATTTATACGGCATCCAATCGTTCGCTTGCGATGGCGGAGGTCGCTGTTCACCTAACGCTTGCGACAATACCGGACGATTATATGATGCTGACAATATATTTGCCTGACGATATCTCCATGCAAACATTGACCGAAAAGGACCTGCCGGCAAACTGGAATGCTTTTCCGCATCCGATGTCGGCACAGGCCATCGGCGATAAATTCATCACCGATAAGAAGTTCTGCGTTCTGCGGATACCATCGGCGGTGACAAAAGGCGACCACAATTTGTTGATAGATCCGCACCATCCGGAGTTCTCAAAAATAAAGATCTTGAATGCCGAAAAATTTCCGTTCGATGAAAGGATATTCAGATGAGCTGGTCATCGCGCGGTGAGGTTTTTTGCGATAAACTTAGAATATGGAATCAGCGGTTGAACAATACAAAGTTGCGGATGAGCCTTTTTATCTGCCTGTCGGTGATGAAGTTGAGATCTTCGAAGCGGCTTATTCGGCAAAATTACCGGTAATGCTGAAAGGCCCGACTGGCTGCGGAAAGACGCGTTTTGTCGAACACATGGCGTATAAAATGGGACGGCCTCTGATAACCGTCGCGTGTCACGAAGATCTTTCATCGACGGATCTCGTCGGCCGGTTTTTGTTAGAAGGCGAAGAGACAGTTTGGCATGACGGCCCGCTGACGGCTGCTGTGCGCGCCGGCGCCATTTGTTATTTGGACGAGGTCGTCGAAGCGCGAAAGGATACGGTCGTTATAATTCATCCTTTAACCGACGACCGCCGCCGCTTGCCGATAGAAAAACTCGGCACGCTTGTTCAGGCACCGCCGGAATTTATGCTTGTCGTTTCTTACAATCCGGGTTATCAATCGATCTTAAAAGACCTGAAACAATCGACGCGACAGCGTTTTGTTGCAATGGAATTCGATTATCCGGAAAGCGACGCCGAAACGGAGATCGTCGCGAAAGAAGGCGGCATTGACGAGGCGATGGCGAAAGATCTGGTAGCGATCGGTCATAAAGTACGCAACCTTCGCGGCCATGGTCTGGAAGAAGGTGTTTCGACGCGGCTTTTGATCTACGCCGCGCAGATGATCGCCAAAGGAATTCCGCCGACCGCCGCGGCCGAGGTCGCTATAGTTTCACCCATAACCGACGACCGCGAACTCCAACGCAGCATCCGCGAGATCGTAACGACGATAATCTAGGAACCGCCTGCGTAAGCGTGCGGCCGGCACCGCAGATACCAAAAACTCCTAGCTGTCCTCCATTTGGTTTGTGGTGCGTATCAACACCAACAAACACGGAGGAGATCTTTTAGCAGGATCGACCAGCGGGCATTTTGACTAGGAAAGCTGTGATAAAATAGAGCTGTGCAGGAGACCACAACGACATTCAAAGACGGACGGACGATGGTCACGCGGCTTTCGCGGCTTGGTGAGCGGCCTGATCGGGAATTCGATATTCAGTTTTGGCAGGGGCAAACGTCGGAGGCTCGTGCCAATGCCGTTTGGGAGATAGTGGTTGACTATTGGACGATGAAGGGCAAATCGGAAGATGAACTCAGACTTCAAAGATCTGTTGAGAGCGTTCAACGACGCGGACGTTAGATATCTGGTCGTCGGCGGTTACGCCTACGCCGAGCACGTCGAGCCGCGATATACCAAGGATCTCGACGTTTGGATCGATCGCTCGACTGAGAACGCCGAGCGTGTCTTGGTTGCGTTACGCGACTTCGGCGCTCCGCTGACCGAACTCTCATTGGCGGATCTCACAATTGCCGGAACGTTTTACCAGATCGGACTGCCGCCAAATCGAATCGACATCATCTCGCAACTCGAAGAAATGGACTTTATAGACTGCTGGGAGCGTCGGAAAACTGTGTGCATCGGCGATCTCACTATCAACTACATCTCGCTCGATGATCTCATCGAGAATAAGGAACGCACAGCCCGGCCGCACGACCTTGCCGACGCAGAGCATCTTCGCACGGCACGCGATAACATTAGGAGAAATAGCGACAAATGAAACAATCCGGCACCCGCGTCCATATAAATTTTTCAAAAAACGATCGATGAATGACAGCGCAGCATCCGCGAGATCGTCACGACGATCATATAGTAGTTGTCGAATGGTTGGGAATTTTGTATTCTAAGCCTGTTATGACGAACGAAGAGCTGATCAAGGAAATTCCCAATTTGCCTAACGAAGTTAAGCTTCGGATAGAGAAGATCATTGACGCTTTTCGTAAATAAACGAATCGGTCCGACCGCTCAAAGAGAGTTCCCCTCCGCGATGAGCCGTTCGTCGGCATATGGGCAGACCGAGAAGACATGAATGATCCGGTCGAGTGGGTTAGAAACGTACGCAGGACTCAGTGGGATCGCGCTTATAAATGGAAAGAGTAATCGTCGATTCGGACATCCTAATTCTCGTATCTCGAAATAACTCTACCGCTATTTCTTTTATCGATGATCTGGAGCGCGAACGCGGGGTCGCTATTAGCGCGGTTTCCGCTTTCGAACTTGTTATCGGAAGTCTCAACAAAACCGATCTGGCGGCAATAAAGGCTTTTCTCTTACGTTTTCAACACATTCCTATTGACGAGGTTATTTCCGACACGACGCTTAAACTTCTTGAACGTTACAGGTTAAGCCACGGTTTACTGATGGCGGACGCTCTGATAGCCGCGACGGCGCTCGTAACCGGTTTGGAACTCGTGACGCGGAATAAGAAGGACTTCAGATTTATCGCTGGACTATATCTGATCGATTACCCGTAACCGACCGCGAACTCCGCTCGATTGCCTGGAAAAGCTCGACGAGATGCCGGCTGAACTAAGGGAAGGCAAAGAGGAAACGGATTTTGCTGGCGGCGCATCAAACCCGACATGAAAACAAAAAGTGTCCTTGTATTCTTCCTCGTTCTACTGGCTGCTTTTCAGGTGTCGGCTCAGTGCCGCATTATTAACGACAAATACGCTTCCGTTTACATCAGTTTAGAGCGGCGCGGAACGTTTAGGGAAGGAGACGAAACCAGGTCCGGTTTTGTTCTAAGACTTACGAATAACTCGAACTGCGCGATAACACTGAATACTCAAGATTCCGTTCTTCATCGAGAACCGTCTGTTCGAGACATTCCTTATTCTTATGGCAAATGGGATGATCTTAAACAAAAACCAACCGGTGACGCATTTGCCGTAATTACTATCCGGGGCGGCAAAAGCACTCTGTTCGGTGTGCCACGCGAATATTTTGACTACCCCGACGCTTGGATAAAAGTAAGGTTCGGTTATAAATGGGAGGACGATCGCCTAAAGGACGGTTCTTTTGTTTCAACAATTCATACGGTTAACTTTGCATATAGTTGGTTGCCAGAGAACGCAAGAGCTCCGATTCGGTAAAGTAATATTTGTCTCCATTGGCTAGAGCCGTCATCCAGTAAGGCAGCTATTCTAATAATTACAGAACGCCAGATAAATATCTGAATAACTAGAACTATGTCAGAAAAGATCAGAGTTATCGCAAAATTTTTTCCAAAGCCGGATAAGATCGATGAGGTGAAGGCGATCTTGTGTGAATTTGTCGAACCGACGCGTGCCGAGAAAGGCTGCATAGTTTATGATCTTTTGCAGAATCCGGACGACGCGGCGGATCTTACGTTTTACGAAGAATGGGAAACGGCCGAAGACCTCGCGGTTCATTCGCAAAGCGAACATCTGGCTGTCGGCCGAAAAAAGCTTGACGGGCTTTTGGAACAGCCGGCTGATGTAAGGAAATACGTTCTCATAAAATAGAACAGGAGAAAACTTTTGTTAAAGAAAGCATATCTATTGACCGCCGTTATTCTTTTCGCTGCGTTTGCGGTTTCTGCTCAGATGTATTCGGTTCCAAAAGAACTGAACATAGAAAAGGTCGTTGAAAAGAATTTTCCCATTTATTATGGGCACGAATATCCGCAGTTGATCGCGGAAAAATTTTTCCCAATCGGCTGGTCGCGTGACGGCAAATTTGCTTATTATGTCGAACCGGTCGATGAAGCTTGCGGCTGTTATTTTGCCGCATTGGTCATTCAGGATCTAAGGACGGACAAGATATTATGGGAATTCAAATATAATCAGGGCAAAGAGACGGACGACGAAGGAAATATGCCGCCGGAAGATTCGATAGAAAAACTTTGGGCAAAGAATCAAAAATTGTTTTCTCAAAAGTTAAAAGAGAACGGCATACAAGCCACATCCGGTTTAAAACTTTTAGGAAATAAATTTGCGAACGGCGGAAGATCTTATACGGCGTCCGTTGAAAAAGTCTTTGCTAATGACGATGACGGAACTCCACGAATAAAAAAAGTGTCCACATTTTTAAGTTCGTCCAAGCTAGGAAAAAAGAACATTTATTCAGAAAGTTTTGAGCCGGATCTGTTTGCCGCTCCGTTAAATGCGGCCGCTGTCGGTGCCTTAAAAAGTCCATTCGAAAATAGAACGGCTATTATTTTAATAGTAGTTCGGCGCGGCTGGGAAGGCCCGCCGCATACGGCTGATGTTCGCATCGTCGGAGCCGACCTTTTAAAAGGTTTTGGAAAGAAATAGAAACATATGACGGTCGGCAGGCAAAAAATTTATTCGAAAACAGTCAAAATTTAATTGGATAAGTCTGACCCAAAAAAATGACAAAACAAATCGATAGAACACGCCGCGATTTTATCAAAACTTTCGGTGCGGCATCCGTTGCGGCATTGACCTTGCCGATCGGAACTTTTGCGCAAAAACGTAAAAGCTCTGCCGTCATTATCGGTGCCGGATTTTCCGGTCTTGCCGCTGCTTATAAATTAAAAAACGCGGGTTGGAATGTGACGGTCCTTGACGGCCGTTCGCGCATCGGCGGCAGAGTTTTCTCGCAAAAAATGGGCGATGGTTTGATCTGCGAACTCGGAGCCGAATGGGTCGGCGAAAGCCACGAACGGTTAAAAGCTCTTTGCGCGGATTTCAAGATACCGCTGCAGAAACATCAGTTCGACGATTATCTTTTGCAGAACGGCAAGGTTTCGCGTCCGGGCGAATGGAATTTTTCGCCGCAGGCAAAGGCCGCTTTTGAAAAGCTTATAAAAGGTTATGAAAAACTGACGCCGCTTCAGCAAAAAAAGCTGGATAAACACGATTGGTGGAATTATCTCGAAGCCGCCGGTTTTACCGAAGAAGATCTGCTGCTGCGCGATCTGATGGACAGCACGGATTTTGGCGAATCCATCCGTCACGTTTCGGCTTTTTCGGCGCTTGCGGAATATGCCGAATCAAGCCCGAAAAACGAGATGGACTATAAAATGACGGGCGGAAATTCGCGGCTTGCCGAAGAATTTGCGCGGCGCATCGGTTCGGAAAACATTCGCCTCGAAACGCTCGCGACCGCCGTCATCCAACGCAAAGGCTCCGTTACGGTCAAAACGAAAGACGCAGACATCAAATGCGACGCCGTCATCTGTACGGCACCGATCCAGAGCCTTTTGAAGATCGAATTCGACCCGCCGCTGCCGCCCGCGCAGCGCGAAGCCGCCGAACAGCTAACCTACGCGCGCATCTGCAAGAACAGCGTGCTTTATGATGAAAGGTTTTGGAAAGACGATAATTTTTCGATGGTTTCCGATACGACATCGCATTATTATTTTCATTCGACACAGAATCAGCCCGGCAAACAAGGCATTTTGACGAGCTATGCGATCGGCGAAAAAGCCGATGTGCTTGCTTCGCAATCGGACGAACGGCGAATGCATATCATCTCGAATGACCTGACGGACTTTAATGAGAACGCACCAAAACTTTCACGCGGCATAATCTCATACGCTTGGCAGCGTGATAAATTTACGGACGGCGCATATGCGCTCTATCGTCCCGGACAATGGTTCGGCATTCGGCCGCTGCTGCAGAAACCTCATGGCAAGGTTCTTTTCGCCGGCGAACATCTCGCCGATTGGCAAGGCTTTATGGAAGGCGCCGTAGAAACCGGCGAATCAGCCGCCGAAAGTCTCATTAAATAATTCAAAATAATTTACGAACTTTTTCAAAAGGCAGACCCGATCTGTCCGGATACCGCTGTAAATTTATTAACAAATAATTAACCTCAACTTCACAATCCATTAACTTCCCTCCGATATCCTCTCTTTTGCAACCCGGAAATTCAGAGTTATTTAAGGCAAAAGCAGACAGCAAATGTTAGCTGTATTTGCCGTTTAGCAGCAATAAATTTTACATATTCAGAGGAGTTAAGATGAAACTATCAGTTTCTCGAAACGCGATATTTGCGTTATTCGTTCTATTAGCCGGATTCGCTATTTCCGTAACAGGACAAGTGGATCAAGGCCGCATCGCCGGAACCATCGTCGATCCGGCAGGCGGAGTCATACCGGGCGCGACGGTAACTGTCACAAATGATATTACCGGCGAAACACGCACCGCCGTAACAAAAGACAATGGCACATTTATCATTGTCGCTTTAAAACCTTCGAAATATTCGATAAGCGCATCGGCAAATGGTTTCGAAGCGTCATCAAAAAATAATGTCGATCTTCCGGTCGGCCAGCAGCTCGATATCGAATTGAAGCTGCAGGCCCAAGGTTTGGCCGCAGAGGTCGATGTTATTTCCGGCGCCGACACGATAGTTAATACTTCGTCGGCCAGCATGAGCGCGAACGTCAACAGCCGAGAGGTTGAAGGCTTGCCGATCAATGGCAGACAGCTTTCGCAGCTTTACCTGCAGGCTCCGGGCGGCGTCAACAGCGGCAGCGGAACCTTTGCCGACATTCGCTTTTCCGGCCGTGCCAATCAACAGAACGTCGTACGATATGACGGCGTTGAAGGAACCGCGATCATCGATGCTTCGCCGGGCAATCTCAACGGCGAAGTTCCGTCGCCTTTTCGGCTGCAGTCGAGCCTTGAGAACGTTCAGGAATTTCGTGTCGATTCGAGCAATTTCCCTGCCGAATTCGGAACCGGAACCGGCGGTCAGATCAGCGTCGTAACAAAATCCGGCGGCAACCAGTTTCACGGATCGCTGTTCGAATATTTTCGCCGCGACGGACTGGATGCGCGAAACTATTTTGACAACATCACGCCGGGCGTAGAAAAAAGCAAACTTCAACTGGATCAATTCGGCGGTTCGATCGGCGGGCCGATCATAAAGGACAAGCTGTTCTTTTTCGGCAGTTATGAAAGATACCGCGGCCGCTTTGGATTAAACTTTGTCGAAGCCGCACCGAGCCTCAGCCTTGCAGCTCCGGGAGCTTTGATACCGGGAACGAACACGCCGGTCAATCCGCTCATTCAGCCGTATATCGCCGCTTTTCGTTCACCGGACGCAGTTCTGATACCGGGAGCATCGACATCGAGCAGCTTTGATATTCTTCAGCTTCAATCGCTTGAAAGAACCGATGAAAAAGCATATGCCGCACGCATCGATTATCAGATGAACCAAAAGAACAAACTCTATCTGCGGTTCTTCAGGGACGAAGGCACGGATATTTCGCCGGAGGGAATTTCAGGCCGAGTTGTAACGATCGAAGCGGTTCCACAGAACGGCGTCGCCGGTTTTCAATCGATACTGAACAACAGCGGAACGCTGATCAATGAATTCAAGGTCGGTTACAACGGCGCAAGAACACGCATCAACGGTTCTGCTCCGACCGTCGGCGGACTCGATTTTTCCGCGATCACGCTGAACATTTCAGGCAGTGTGGCAAATTCGGGCATCGCCGGCCAAGGCGGTTCTTCGGGCATTGCGATCCCGGGCGGACTTGTTCGTGCGAACAGCGCGACCAACGGCCGCGGACAGCCTTATACACCATATTCGCTCGCTTTTATGGACAGCCTGAACTGGATAAAAGGCGATCATAATTTCAAATTCGGCGGCGAGGTTCGGTTGATCAGAATGTACACCGACCGCTTGGGCGGGACGACATACACGTTCTCGAATCTGAATGCATTCCTTGCGAATACACCGGCTTCGGTTCAATACCTTGGCGATGTAAGCGCTCCGAGCCCGTTCAATAACGGTTTGACCGGAACGCGGCTTGCCAAACAGGAATATTATATCGGCTACGGCCAGGACGAATGGAGACTTCGGCCGGGTCTGACGCTGAGCTACGGCCTGCGTTACGAATATTACGCTCCGCTTCGTGAGGAAAATAACGGACAAGTTCTTTTCGACATCGAAACAGGAACGATCCGCGATTCCAGCGAACAATCTTACCGCTCGTCGAAAACGAACTTTGGGCCGCGTGTGGCTCTTGCTTGGACACCGAACGTCAACGGCGGCGGAATATTCGGCGGCGGCAACACGGTCTTTCGCGGCGGATTCGGAATATATTACGGTCCGGGACAAACCGAAGATCAAGTTCAGCCGATCGAAAGCGACCGCATCAGTTCTACTATAACAAGCGGATCTCTTTTAGCCTTTCCGGCGAATATTCAGGCGATCATCGATAATTTCAACAACAATCCGAATAACAGAAATTATCAGCCGCGTGCATATTCCGCTGATTACCAAATTCCGGAAAAGATCTATCAATACAGTTTTTCGTGGCAGCAGCGGTTGCCTTACAAAATGGTTTCGACCGTTGCCTATGTCGGCAGCCAGGGACGCAATCTGTTCTTAAGAAGCGTTGCGAACCGGATATTGCCGGGCGAAACGACGATCACGAACGGAAACGATATCCCGACCGGATTTGGCGTTATCAACCGCGTGAACGGCAGCGGACAGGTCGTTGGTGTGAACACGGTTCGCCAATTCAGCATCGTCAGCGGAACATCGGTACAGAATCCATTCGCCGAGGTCGATTATAAAACGAGCGGCGGCGACGACAGCTATAATGCTTTGCAGCTTTCGCTTCAACGCAGCTACAGCACGGGTTTGACGATGAATGCTCAATACACCTACGGCAGCAGCAAAGGTCTGAGCAGCGGTTCGAACGAAGCCCGCACATCGGCGGCACTCGAAGATTTCGAAGCCGACCGCGGCCGTAACAATTTCGATGTTCGCCATACGTTCAACGTAAGCGCTCTTTACGAACTGCCGATCGGTAAGGGACGAAAATACGATCTCGGCCGCATGGGAAATCTTTTTGCCGGCGGATGGCAGATCGGCGGTATATTCAATGCGCGAAGCGGTGTGCCGATAGAGGTTAATATTGTCCGGCCGGATGTGGTCGTTCAATGCCAGATGGCCAATGGCTGCCCGAACGGAGCAGGCGGAACATTTGCCAACGGTTTCGTTGCCAATCTGCCGAGCTTTGGCGGAAGTTTTCCTGCTTTGCCTATCGGCTTTGCCGCGGTCATCAATACACCGGGCGGCGGAAATTCGCGTAATATCCGCAGGCCGAACTTGATCGCCGGCGTCGATCCATACCTCGACAATGACCGCAATTTCCTGAATCCGGCGGCTTTTGCCACACCGGAACCGGGAACTTTCGGCGATCTGGGAAGGAACGCTTTTGACGGCCCTTCGTTCAAACAATTCGATGTGATCTTGGCAAAAAAATTCCGGTTCAATGAAACTATGAATATCGAATTCAGAACTGAGATATTCAATATCCTGAACCAGGCCAATTTTGCCAACCCGTCGGCCCGTTTGAACAATGCTTTGCCGAGCCTTAGCTACAATGCCCAAACAGGCGTGTATTCCGCAAGCACGTCAAATGTTGTCCAACCCGGACAAGCATATTCACAATCATCGGCCGGTTCGACATTTGGCCTGCTTACCTCAACGGTCGGCAGAACGGTCGGCCTCGGTTCGAATAGACAGATACAGTTTGCGTTCCGATTCAACTTCTGATCGGTCTCCAAACGACAAAAGAGGCGAGCCTTTCGGGGTTCGCCTTTTTTGTATCTTTTGTTTAAGCGGATCAATTTGATGCCGTAACTTTTTCTTGTCTTGGGTCGTATGGGTTTGCCTGATATTTTTTGACGGCGTCCTGAGCTCCGTCGTAAGTATCGCCGAGGTCTTGGGCTCGTTTGTAAGCGGCGGATGCCCGTACGCGGTCGCCTTTTGCGTCATAGGCATTTCCCATTTTTACGTTTGCCCAAACGGCCAGCCATTGCGGCGAAAGGTTGCCGCCGAGCGTTGCTTTGAAATTATCAACGGCCAGATCGTAATTTCTTTGTTCCAGATAAAGCAAGCCGAGGTGATAATAGATCCAGGAATTGGAACGATCGAGTTTCAGAGCGGCTTCGAACTGCTGTTGGGCTTCGACATAATTTCCTTCTTTGAATTGTTCGATGCCGCGGCGGGCGATCGATGAAACGCGCAGATCCGGAGAGATGCGAAGCAATTTATAATCAGGATCTATGACAACAGAAAGCGGCATGCCGGTTGATTCGATATCAAAATCGGCGCTCGTGTCGTTCATTTCGATGGTTGCCGTTTTCAAGCCGGCATCGCCTTCGGAGCGAAGCTGAACATCAACGGGAAGTTTTAGATTATCGTAATTTTGCTTTACTGTTCCGCGGGCGATAAATTTTCCTTCGCGTGTGCGCAAGATCAAATAATCGGCCGTAAATTCGGGAACGCCCGTGCCTTCGACCCAGCGGGCAAAGAAATAACGCAGGTTTTCCCCGTCTATTTCCGAAGCAAGTTTTTCAAAATCGTAGATCGACGCATTTTTGTCCTTGTATTTTTGCAAAAAGGTACGCAGAAGTTGCGAGAATTTCTGATCGCCCATCGTGTCGCGCAAAAGCTTATAAACAAAAGCTCCTTTTGCGAACATTATGTATTTATAGGCGGTTGATTGATCATCGAGATTTGCCGGCGCACGCAGCAGCGAAGACGTCTGTTCGAATGTTAACGATTTTTCCAGCAGCTCGCGGCGAAGATCGTAAAGTTTTGCTCCGGTAACCGTGCTTTCCTGAAGTTCGAATGCGCTGTAAGCCGCAAGTCCCTGCGAAAGCCAAGCATCGTCAAAAGATTTTAGGCCGACGGTCATTCCCCACCATTGCAGAGCCGCTTCGCGTTCGAGCCTTTCGGACGTCGATTCGCGGTTCTCTGAAAACTGGCGGCTGCCGATCAGCATTATTCCCGGCGCGGAATAAAAATCAAGACTTTCGTCATCGATCTCGGCAACTATTAAACGCGAACCGAGATCGGACGCGCCGAATTGTTTGGTGTAATATTCCAAAGCTTTGCCGAGCGTCTGGCCGTAATCCTGTATAAGCTTGTCATCGCCGGTGCGGGAATAAAAGCTTATTTCGTATTGCCCGACGCGAACTGTTTTTGGAATATATCTTCCGTACGCGAATGTGCCGATAAGCGCCGGTTTTGTCCGAATGAAATTGTATTTTCCGCCTGACGTCATTACCGGCTGTTCGCTAAAACCGGCAACCTGAAAACCGCCCGGAAGATTCAATGTGATGTCGGAGGTCGAAAGGTCCGCGGCGTAATTATGGAACGGGAACCAACGGGCGGCATACATCAAATAGCCTTCGTTATCGCCGATGGAGGCAAGCTTTTTATTGAGCAAAGGTCCGCCATTCGGCGTATTCAAAATGCCGCCGTAAACAAAACGAAGCGTTACCGGAACATTTGCCGGTACATCCGTGCCAAGGTCAACGCGGACATTCGGGCCGATATCGGAAACTCCGACCTGATCCTGAACAAAAGTAACTTGGACCTTTGGCTGCTGCGGCGAAGTTGCGTTCTTTGATCTGACCGGAACGGCGGTATCACCGATCCGCGAAACCGTTTCCAGTTTCAAAGAGCCGTTCAGTTCAAAGGTAACGGCTCGCGTTTCTTCCTGCGGTATAAAGGTAACGTCAGCGGTCGCCGTCAGACGGTTCTCAGGCGGATTCAGAACTGCATCGATCTTGTAATTTTGAACATCGAACGGTGCGCGTTTTACCTGCTGGCCGGCGGCGGCCGAAGCCAAGCCGATCAAAGCAAGTGAAAATGAAAGGAAGAGTCGCGTATATGTTTTCATTCGTTTTCCGGAAACACTATAAAGTTGTTTTGCCTATATATGATGTTTGCTTGGCGAAAAGCGTTTGCTTTACCTGATATAGATCGGATTTGATAATATCCACGGCATTTTGTCGAAAGGCGCGCCGAGTTGATCTAAATAAACCTCAACGCGGTAAACGCCCGGCCCATCAACGGCAATTGAACCATAATTCAGCGGTTCGCCGCTATGCGAAGGAACGCCGACAACTTGGCCATTTTTATAAAAGACAATTCTTGCCGGCAAAGGCGCCGTTGCTTTTAGCACCATCCCAGCGGCGAAAGCGGTCTCGTCGCCCATTATCGTTTGGCCGTTCTCGGCGGCGAACATAAAACCGGACGTATCGCCAAGTACATCGAAACCCGTAAAAAAATGACGCTTTTGCAAAGCAGCCTGCAAGGTTTCACGCGTTGGTTCTTCGCCGGCAGGCAGCAGAATGTGCATGTGCGCCAGCCGCATCGACGAAACATAAGGATCGATCTTGAAGCCCAAAAATTCTTTGCCGGTTTCATCGCCTAAAAGATGCAGACCGATATTCGAATGAGCGTCGGTTCCGGCAAAAAGAGAAATATTTCGGTTTGCCGCGATCTCGTCAAATTTCTGCAAATTCGCGTCTGGCCGTTCGAAGCCGCGTGCCAGCGTCAGTTCCGGATAAGCCGGAAACGACCAGATCAGATCGAACAATGCGGTAAATTTACTGCGTTCCTTCGCGCTTGTGTGAATGCTGAAAACCTCGATGCCGTCAAAATCCGTGTCCCAGGAATTAAACCTTTCGGGATATGTAATGTAAGCGAGTTTGTTTTCGGAATGCGCGCGGGCGAGAACATCGGGCGTCGGAGCTTTGCGGAACGAGGCCGCGTCCGGGCTTCCGGGAATCAGTAAAAAGCGGTCGTTCGATGCGGTATCTATTTCGTTGCCGCCGATAAAAAGCGTTTTTCCGTAAACGCCGTTCAGCGTCAATGCCGCCGTATCGAATTTATCCGAATAATGTTCCGTCATCAGAACAAAATCAAGTCCATTGGCATTTGCCGCGTCGATCAGTTCGTCAAAAGATCCGTGGCTGTGGCCGCCAAGCGAAGTATGAGCATGGATAATTCCTTTCAGATCGCGGTAAGCCTGATCGGTGTTTTGAATGCGCTGAGCTTCGAGCGATGCTATTTTTCCGGACAATTGCCCGACCTGATAGCGGCGGTAAACGAACGGCAATTGCAGCAGTACGACGACGGCTATTAAGGCAATTGCGATTCGTTTTGCGATCTTCATTTCCTAGCTTATAAAATCTACGGAAATAACACTTTCGGCGATCTCTTTTCCCATTGCGACAACCTTTAGGTGTTCCGGATGTTTCGCATAATGATTTAGATCGGACCGTCTTTCATACGTTGCGACCAGGCCGGTGTGATATGACCTATCCAAATGCATGATATCTTCGCCAACGGAATAACTTTTGATATCCGGGATCAGCTCCGGCAGACGTCTTAATGCGGCTATATGTTCGGCACGCGTTTCCGGCATGGTTCCCGGTTTATATTTCCAGCAAACAATATGTGTGATCATTTATTTTCTCTATTTTCGCACCATTCTTTTGTTACTTTGTGGCGATATTCGAACATTCTTTTTATCTGCGGTTCAACAGCGACCGGAGCGGCCAGCGGCCCGAATATCGGTATCGGCATTTCATAATCGACCTCGTCGCGCAGGATCGAACCGCTTCCATCCGGTTCTATGATGTGTTTATGCCGCCAGCTTTTGAAAGGCCCGCTGATCTGTATGTCCTCAAATGAATGCGGCGGATCATATGCGACGTGTTCGGCGACCCAACGCGATGGAAATATCCACATTATCTTTTGTTCAATTATCGCCCGCGAACCGATCTTGCTGATGTCGGCTTTTTGGATGATCTTCGCATTTTCCCAAGGCGGAATCAGCCGTTCGAGAGCGTCCGTCAATTCGTGAAATGCAAATACGCGTTCGGGCGAAGCATCGATGTGGCTTTCTTTTACAAAACGCATCTCATTCAACGATAGCATACGCGGAACGAAGTTCGCCGAGTGCGTCGTTCAGAAGAACCCAATCCTTTTCCAAATGGCTTTGATCGACACGGATATTTCCGACGGAAAGCCGCATAGCAAATTTGCCGTGCAGCTTTGTATGCGAAATATATGCTTCGCCTTCGGAATTTATCTTGTTCATCATCGCTTCGTTCAGCACATCGAGATCGTCGGCGTCTTTCGGAGCGGCTCGGAAACAAACAAGTGCAAAAGGAACAGGAGCCATCATTTCAAAATCCGGCGAAGCTTCGACCCAAGATGCAAAAAGACGAGCAAGGCGGCAATGTTCGCGAAGCATTTCGACCAGCTTTTCGCGGCCGAAATATCTGATGACGAACCAGAATTTCAGAGATCGAAAACGCCGACCGAGCTGAATGCCGTAATCCATTCCGTTCTTTACGGTGTCTTTTTCCGATGTTTTTAAATATTCGGGTATCAGCGAGAAAGCTTCTTTCAATTGATCGAGGTCGCGGCAATAAAGCACCGAAAGATCGAACGGCGTGAACATCCATTTATGCGGATTTATGACGACGGAATCCGCTCTGTCCCAGCCTTTGAACGATGCCCGCAACTCCGGAATTATCGCCGCCGAACCTGCATAAGCCGCATCGACATGCAGCCACAGATCATATTTTTCGGCAACATCGGCGATCTTATCGACCGGATCGATGCTTGATGAAGACGTCGTGCCTATCGTCGGTATAACACAAATAGGTTTATAACCCGCCGCAATGTCTTCTTCGATCGCGGCCGCAAGTTTTTCCGGGATCATCTGAAAATTCTCATTGCATTCGATCTTGCGAAGTCCGCGAAGCCCAAGCCCGAGAGTTATCAAAGCCTTGTCGATCGACGAATGAACATGCTCGGAACAATACACACGCAGCAAAGGCAGATCGCCGCGGCCGCTCATTCCTAAATTTCGTATATCAAAACCGGCGCGCTCGCGCGCAATGGCGATCGCATGCATTGTCGAAACGCTGGCCGTGTCATAAATGATCCCTTCGAAAACTTCGGGCAGGCCGACCATTTGCCGAAACCAATTTAGAACGACATCTTCCAGCTCGGCCGATGCCGGAGCCGTTCGCCAAAGCATCGCTTTCATATCGAAAGCGGCCGAGAACATCTCGCCGAAGATACCGGCGGCCGAGGTCGATGTTGAAAACAATCCATGAAAATTCGGATGGTTCCAATTCGTGACCGCGGGAATTATCAGCCGATCGACATCCGCCAAGATCTGTTCGAAAGCTTCGCCGGTTTCCGGTGCTTTCTTTGGCAAAGCCGCCGCCAGCGAACCGGGTTCGATCTGTGAGATAACAGGCAGTGTTTCTATGCTCTCAAAGTATTCGGCGATGCGGTCAATGATCTGATATCCGAATTTTCGAAGATCGGCCTGCGGCATATCGTGGTGTTTGGTCATAATGTAATTAAAGGCGAATACAACATTTGCTCGAAAAATTAACTTTTTAACTCGACAGTTTTTATATTAAAAGTATAATATCACCTACGATAGTCTCGCCAGTGATTATAGATTTTTAAATTTAGGATAAAGTTTATTTCCCGGAGTTTGGGGAACCGTCAATTTCTATTTAAAAAAAGAGGTCTTTTATGGCAGCAAATGTTGCTGAAGTTGAAAACGATAGCAACGAAGGTTTTGTCCGCGGCTTAGGTTTGACGGATTCGACAATGATCGTGGCCGGATCTATGATCGGTTCGGGAATTTTCATTGTGTCGGCGGATATTGCCCGACAAACCGGATCGCCCGGCGGATTGCTGCTTACATGGATCATCACCGGCATACTTACGGTTTTTGCGGCGCTCAGTTATGGCGAACTCGCCGCGATGATGCCGAAAGCCGGCGGCCAATATGTTTATCTGCGGGAAAGCTATTCGCCGTTATTCGGCTTTCTTTACGGTTGGACGCTTTTTTTGGTCATTCAAACCGGAACTATCGCGGCGGTTGCGGTTGCATTCGCAAGATTTCTCGGCGTTCTGGCTCCTTCGATCTCGCCTGACAACTACATTATTTCTCCGATAAATCTTTCGTCGGGTTATGCCGTCAGCCTTTCCATACAGCAATTAATAGCGATACTTTTGATAGTTTTGCTGACCTTTATAAACGCGAAAGGCCTGCGATTCGGAAAGATAATTCAGAACACTTTTACATCGGCAAAGACATTGGCGTTGATCGCCTTGATCATACTCGGCATTTTCATCGGCGGCTCTTCAGGAACTTTTACCGCAAATTGGTCACAGCTTTTCACCGCACAAAATGCGGCGATGATCACGCCGGATCTTTCGTTCCTTCCATCGGTTTCGGTTCAAAGCGGTATTTTCGGGTTCATTGTCGTAATGTGCATCGCACAGGTCGGTTCGCTGTTCTCGTCCGATGCCTGGAACAACATTACATTTACGGCCGGCGAGGTCAAAAATCCGCGGCGAAATATTCCGATATCGTTGGTTTTGGGAACTTCTCTTGTCTTGTTCCTTTATATTTTGGCTAATTTTGCTTATTTGGCGACGCTGCCGCTGGCCGCTATTCAAAACGCGCCGCAGGATCGCGTCGGAACCGCGGCTTTAGAGATAATCTTCGGCGGTGTCGGCGGAACATTAATGGCTGTTGCCATAATCATTTCGACATTTGGCTGTAATAACGGTTTGGTGCTTGCCGGTGCGCGTGTTTATTATGCCATGGCAAAAGACAAACTTTTCTTTAGATCGACCCAAAAACTAAACAAATATCACGTTCCGGCCGTAGCATTGGTGTTGCAGTGCATTTGGGCATGTATTTTGGTATTGCCGCGAACCCGTTCGGGAAAGATCGTCAATGGTGTCGAAGATTACGGAAATCTTTACGGCATGCTGCTCGATTATGTTGTTTTTGCTGTTTTGATATTTTATATACTTACCATTACGGGTATTTTTATACTTAGAAGAAAACGGCCCGATGCAGAACGGCCTTATAAAGCATTCGGTTATCCGGTCATCCCGATAATTTATATTGCGGCGGCGCTTTTGATATCGCTGGTGCTTTTGTTCTATAAACCGCAAACCTCAATTCCGGGGCTTGCGATAGTTCTAACCGGTGTTCCGGTTTATCTCTTTTGGAAAAATCTATCGGCTAAAGATGTCGAAACATAGATTTAAAAACTAACTTAATACTGTAGGAGGTTTGAATGTCACTTTTTTCGACAAAACCCATTTCTAAACTTATAGCCGAAGCGGAAGAGACCGGCGAGCATACGCTCAAGAAAACTCTAAGCGCTCTCGACCTGACAATGCTCGGCGTCGGAGCGGTCATCGGTACAGGTATTTTTGTGCTGACCGGTCAGGCAGCCGGAAAACATGCCGGGCCGGCTGTTGTTATTTTAATGATAATCGCCGGAATAGTAAGCGCATTTGCGGCGCTCTGCTATTCGGAATTTGCCGCGACGGTTCCCATTTCGGGTTCGGCATATGCTTATGGTTACGGAACGCTCGGCGAATTCGTCGCGTGGATCATCGGCTGGGATCTTATCCTCGAATATGCCTTTGGCGCGGCTACGGTTGCCGTGGGTTGGTCGGGTTATACGGTGAGCCTTCTTAGGGAAAACTTAGGAATTAACTTTCCGCTTGCATTGAGCGCTCCGCCCGGGGCGATAAAAGACGCGACCGGAGCTGTGATCGGCCAAGGGATATTCAACCTGCCCGCCGCGCTCATTGCGGTCGCCGTTACGCTTTTGCTTATCCGCGGCATCAAGGAATCGGCCAGCTTTAACTCGATCATCGTTATTATCAAAGTGATCGTGGTGGTGCTGTTCATCGTTGCCGGTATCGGTTATGTGTCTCCGGACAATATCTTCAATCCGCCGTGTCCGCTTGATAATCCGGGATGCTCGCCGTTCATGCCGTTCGGCTTCAGCGGAATTATCACTGGTGCGGCCGTTATCTTCTTTGCTTATATCGGGTTTGACGCCGTTTCGACGGCAGCGCAGGAAGCAAAGAATCCGCAGCGTGACATGCCTCGTGGTATTCTCGGCAGCCTCGCGATCTGTACGGTGCTTTACATACTCGTTTCTGGGGTGATGGTCGGCCTTGTCGATTACAAAGCACTTAAGGAAGCGGCGGCTCCGCTTGCGGCAGCTATCGACGGAGCCTTGGCGGCCAATCAGGGAGCAACCGCCGGAGTAATGGGAACGATCCTTGCGATCTTCTCTTCGTGGATCATCAAGATCGGCGCCGTGCTCGGCCTAAGTTCGACGATGGTCGTTATGACAATGGGACAGCCGCGTGTTTTCTATTCGATGTCCAAAGACGGCCTGCTGCCGGGATGGGCTGCGAAGATCCATCCGAAATACCGCACGCCGCACGTTACCACGATGATAACGGGAACGATCGTTGCAATACTCGCCGGTTTTGTTCCGATCAGCCTGCTTGGCGAACTCGTCAGCATCGGAACTCTCTTTGCATTCGTTATCGTCGGTACCGGCATCATCATTCTGCGTTCATCGAATCCTTTGCTGAAACGCCCGTTCAAGGTGCCGTTCTCGCCGTTCATTCCATTGGCGACCGTTATTTCTGCGGCGTTCCTGATGAACAGCTTGCCGCTCGATACATGGATACGCCTGATCGACTGGATGGCGATCGGTCTGCTGATCTATTTCGGCTACAGTTACACGCACAGTAAACTGGCGAATGACGATTCCGCGGTAGATGAACTTCCCGCCGATTACAAAGCGCCGATCGCGGCTCTGGTCGGCATCGGCCTAGTCGTTGTTCTGACGATATATCAGGTGCTTGCGCCGTCAAGCGGACTTGGCTTAGGACTTGAGCCGAATGTGAATGTTGCCGACAATATTCCTCTAAATTTGGCTATCAGGTTGTTCGCCTGGATACTGACCGGTGTTTTGGTATATATGATCATGTACGGCAAAAAGACCGCATCCGGAGAGCGAAGCGCTTCGACACGATCCATCGGGCTGATACTCTCGATCGTAAACGTGATCCTGTGGGGTGTGGTAACGTTCTGGTTCTTTATGCACATCCACGACAAAGTAGTGCAGTAAGAACTACTTGATCAGAAAATAAAAGGCCGTGAAGAATTATCTTCGCGGCCTTTTATTATTGGATACGTTCTCAGATAACGATTTTGGCCTGATCTATCGGAACAACGTGTATTTATAGGGCGGACTTCGGTAAGTAAAAAAAGGTCGTGAAGCATATTGCATCACGACCTTAATTGTTCATTTACAGCGTTGTTATTGCTGAAGCTGCTGCGGAACGGGCGGAACCGCAGGCGTATCGGCTTCATCAAGTCTTGCCAGAACGTCCGGATAGATCTTGATGCTGCCTTTAGCTTCCATATCGCGGCGTGTTTGTTCCAGATATTCCGAGAAAACCTCGCTGCGTTTTTGCTGAAGCATTTGCTGCATCAAATTATCGCGTTGAGCGGCAAAATCTGACATATTGGCTTCTTCGCGGCTGTTGACCGTAACGACATACCACGATTCACCGATCTTGATCGGCTGTTTCATTGTTTCGCCGGCCTTCATCGCATAGATCGCGTCGTCAAGTTCCTCGCTTCGCGAAGCGCCTGCTCCGGTGCCGAGCGGCGAACCGAGAATATAATCTTTCTGTTCTTCCGCTTTCAAACCGTTGCTTGTCGCAGCGGCCGAAAGTCCGCCGTTGGCTGCCGCCTCGGCTATTTTTTTCGCCGTTGCTTCGACCTGACCGCGGGCTTTTTCGAGTTTTACGATCTCGACTATCTGATCCTTGACCTCGGCAAGATCAGCATCGCGAGGTTCTTTTTTATCGACCAGCATCGGTATGGCAAAACCTTCTTGGATAGGAGTTTTTTCGCCGACATCGCCTGCGTTCTCCAGCGGTTCGATGCCTTGTTCGAACTGCGGCGAAATGCCGACATTCTCGACGTTGTCGCCGGGTTTGATATACGGCGTTTCGCGGATCATTTTCGCTGCGTCCATATTTGCTTCGCCGGCAAATTGCTGTGCGGTCTTATCTATATCCTTATTTGCTTTCAGTGCTTGATCGATCTTTTCGGCAAGTTCGGCGGCAACGGTATATGCACGCCGGTTACGCAGGCTTACCTCAAGCTCTTTCTTTGCGTCCTCGAACGATTTAGGCACATCTTCGCCGCGGCGAAGTATGAAATAACGGCCTTGATAGCTGATCGGATCGGTTATCTCGCCGGGTTTCATTTTCAGCAGACGCTGATAAGGATCGGTCGGATTATTTGTGTTTTCTTTGACCGGACCCGGAAGTTCGCCGCCTTTTCCGGCAGATGCGGCATTTTCCGATTGACCTTTTGCGGTTTCGGCAAAGGCTTCTTTTGAAACGGTGTCGCCCGCGGCTTTCAGACGTTTTACGATTTCCTGAGCCTTTTCATAGACCTGGCCGTCAAATTCGGGTTTGGCGATACGCAGAACGATCTCTTGACCCTGAACGCCGGCTTTCTTTTTATCTTCCGGCAGGTTGTCGTATTCCGACTTTAGATCGGCATCGGAGATCGGCAGTTTTTCACCGATCTTCGGTGTGCTGACAAAGATATATTTGATCTTTTTTTGCGGTACGCCGATGTAATATGCGCTCTTGTTCTTGTCAAAATAATCCTGCAGTTCCTGATCGGTCGGCGTTATCGTTTGGGCAAGCTGCATTCCATTGACCGTTACATAAGAAACATCGAATTTGGTGTTCTTCTTTTGAAAATCCTTTAGAACTTCTTCTTCCGAAACGATCACGCCCGATGTGATGAAAGCCTGCAGTTTAGCGGCGCTGACATCATCGCGGATCTGCTGTTCGAAAGCCGTAACGCTTCCCGCTTGTTGAATGGCGTTCTCTTCGTAAACCTTTTGATCAAAAGGCGTTCCGTCCTGCGGTGTAAAACGTTCGCGGATCGCGTCGGCAACTTCTTTGTCCGAAGCAGTTAAGCCGAGACGTTCGGCTTCGGCGCGTGCGATGCGGCTGCTGATCAGGCTATTGACAACGGAACTCGCCGGATACGATCTTCCCTGCAGCATATTGGAATATGCCTGTTTTAGACGGTAAACCTCGGCTCCGGTTATGTCATAACCAGCGACTGTCGCGGCTATCTCCGTGCTGCGTGCCGGATCGGCTCCCGCGCCGTCACGCGTCGGGGCATAAAACAAGATCAGACTGGCCGCCATGACCACTGAAAATAATATGAGAACGAAGTTTCTCGTTTTCTCTAAACGGTTGAAGAACTTTAACATCTGCGAATTCCTATCGAAATGGATTTATAACTTGTAAAGACAAACCGCAATATTAGCAAATTAGCAAGCAAAAACCAATGTTATATTTGGTCTTTTCGGCCGGTTATAAGCGCGCTTGCAGTTTGGCGGGCTTTGTTTAATCATTAACCGAACAATAAATAATGGCCGATAGAACCATCAAAACCGTATCGATAGTCATAAAACCGGAAAACGCCGACGCTCGGCAAACCGGCAGCGAATTGACCGAATGGCTGAAAGAACGCGGGATCGCGATGTCGGACGGCGGCTTGATCGAAGCCGGCGGCGTATTGGCGGAAAACTTTGAATTTCCCGAATGTGATCTGGTCGTTGTTCTAGGCGGCGACGGAACGATGATATCGACCGCACGGATGATCGGCGATGCTGATGTGCTTGTGCTCGGCGTAAATTACGGAAGCCTCGGTTATCTGACGGATTTTCGGATCGAGGAAATGTATTCGGCGCTCGAGGCGATATTTAACGGCGAATATGAGATCGACCGCCGCGTGATGCTCCACGCCGAACAATGGCGCAGCGGTGAAATGATAGCCGGCGGCCGCGTTCTAAATGATGTTGTCGTAACAAAGGCCGCTGTCGCACGGATCATAGAGATCGAAGCAAAACTCGACGGCCAATTCGTAAATTCTTTTCGCGCCGACGGTTTGATCGCCGCTACGCCGACCGGTTCGACCGCATATAATCTTTCCGCCGGCGGGCCGATAATATTTCCTTCGATGAACGCGATAGTTCTGACGCCGATCTGTCCTTTTGCACTAACGAACCGCCCGATCGTCGTGCCCGATACGTCGCAGATCGAACTAGTTCTGGAAAACGAGAACGAAGGCGTCGTGCTTACGCTCGACGGCCAGATCGGTTACCCGATGAACTCGCGCGACTGTGTAAAAATAAGAAAAAGCCGCACAACGCTGAACCTTCTACAGCCGCCAAACCGAAATTATTTCGACGTCCTAAGAAACAAACTCAAATGGGGAAGATAACGGAAAGGCCAAATCTTTAAAGAATTAAATTATCCTACAATTAGCTTTTCGGTTTCATAGGGAAAATATTTTCTGTGAACCTCACTGTCGAAATAACTTATTGAAGCAATTTCCTTTACAGGAATTACAACTTCGAACCGATCAAGAATGTGTGAAAAAGCATCTGATTCTTTCGTTAGCTTTTCTATTTCTTGATCACGCCCTTTTTCTATAGAATCAGTGTCTTTCTTCACAGATTTCTCATTTTCCAGTGTAAGAAGTTTTTTGGTGATAATATCCCATTCATTTGCAATCTGCTCATATGCTTGTGAGTAATTGGTTGTTAGTTTCATTCGTTTTGTTTCCGGTTCCCGGCATCCGCTTTGAAGTGGAAAAATACCAATATTATTGGTCGGGGTTGCGGGGTTGAATTTATGTACAACAAACCCGATATAAATTTTCTCATTGGTCATTGTAATGGAGACCGCAATATTCTCATCTTGAGCGCGTTTCAATAAAAGTTCCATTGGGTCGCCGTCTTCATTAATAGCTCGATCATTTTGCTCCTCTTTTGTGAAGAATAGATTCAGCGGCCACCAACCGACCGCAGCTAGAATAAAAGCACCCAATGAAATCCCAGAATATTCGAATGGTACGGTCAGGTTCCACCAAGTCGCAATACAAATTCCATTGGGCTGACATGGAAACAGGTTCGCGCCTATAAGGCTCAAAGCATAGGAAGCGAAAAGTGCGAAAAGACCGGCAATAGATGCTCGAATAATTAGCCGATCCTTGTCGGAGCGGAGAACGTGAATTCGTGTATAGTTCCAAAAACGAACAAAAATGTAGCCTCCCAATAACGGGAGCAGGAGCATATTAAAAGGCATGGGGTATTATTTTTCGCGAGTTACAGTGTCTGTGACAACAGCTTGAGCTTTTATGCCGTTCTGAGGTTTAGCATGACTCTGGATAATTGCTCGCCCTGAAGTGCTGCGAACGATATCGGACGGTCGAACAGATCGTCCACCGTTCGCAGTTGTACGAACAGGAGGCTTATAATTTTTTGGGTAGTTGGTTGCAGGTTTCATATTCAACTCCGCCAATTCAATATTCCAATATAATGAACGAAATTTAGCAGTCATTTGTTCATTATGTGCAGATTGTGATGAAAAATAGGTGGTTAACGATGCAAAACATCCGCTCGTATTAAAGTATATTAAAAAATGAGATGCGCGTCTACAAAATAAATCTCAATTAAATTTGTAACCATGCCATTGCTCCGGCGTCATATTATCAAGCTAAATTCAGAGAACTGTGAACCTTTCAGGAAGTTTTCATAAGACTTTCCACTGATAAACGCTCAGGTCGCATTTGCCTTTTTCGTTAAATTTCACGCCTTCGGCTTCTAAAAGTTCCTGCTGAAGGTTTAGCGGAATTGTCAGGCGGCCGGTCGAGCAGCGGCCTTGCGAATTTATGACACGCTGCCAGGGAACGTTCTCATCCGCGGAATTGAACATAACATAACCGATGGTTCGCGGCGTATAGCCTTCGCCCAGGATCACAGCGATCTGGCCGTATGTCATCACCTTTCCAGGCGGAATTTTGCGAACGATCTTGTAAACACGCTCGCGGTATTTCGAATCGTCTCGGCCCATTTATATTTCCTTTAAAATTGTCCGCGCCGGAGCGCCGTCGCCCGAACCGCCGATGTATTTCAGCGGCAGACAGTATAATTCAAAATCTGCGGCAGAAACTTCGCGCAGATCGAGGCCTTCGATAATTACCACTTCTTTTTTGAGCAAGGCGATGTGTGCACCGAAATCCGTTGACCCAAATCGTTCGACCGAAAGATAATCGATGCCGACAAGTCTGACGCCGGCATCCGCAATCACACGAGCCGCCGCCGGCGAGATATATGTAAAATCTTTTCGAAAACCGGTTGACGTGTCGTTCCAAAAGCTCGAACCGCGCGTTTTGAATAATATGCGTTCAATGCCCGAAAGTTCCGGCAGGTGTTCCGGTTCGATCGCATCGACCGCGGCGTTTATTTCGACAACGCGGCAGCGGCCGATAAGTTTTTCCAGATCGAGTTCGTGGACGCGCCGTCCGCCTTCGATAAAATGATTAGGCGCATCGATATGCGTTCCGCTGTGAACTCCGAAACACATTCGCGAAACATTTGCCGGTTCGCCTTTGGCAATAGATGAGGCGGTTTCGACCTCAACTTTCGGATCGCCTTCGTAAATAGGCAGCGAAGCGCTTAGCGGAACTGTAACGTCATAGATCTTCATAGCTTTAGAATAATCCAGGCCGAACCGATAAACAAGATTTGTCTATGCCGCTTTCATCTGTTAGAAATAAATATATAAATGGAAATTCAGCACCAACAACACGGAAAACGAGGAGCTTTCTTTATTGAAAAAGACGGCGATTGGATAGCGGAAATGACATATGTTTCGTCAGGCGACGCCGAAATTACCATCGATCATACAGAGATCGACGATTCATTACGCGGCCAAGGCATCGGCTATGATCTGATCGAAGAAGCCGTTAAATATGCCCGAGCCGGAAAGCTAAAAATAAAAGCAACATGTCCTTTTGCCAAAAAAGTTCTTGATAAATCCGACGATTACGAAGATGTTCTGGCATAGCCGTTCGTGATCTTTTTTAGCGGTTCATCCGGGCGGGAAATTGTCCCGCCTTTTTCTTTTGACGCGGAAATATTTACAATTCAAAGCATATGCGAATTTCCGCTTCGGCTTATTCGAACACGGCTCCGCTTGTTTGGAGCTTTCTTTACGGTTCTCATCACGGCAAGGTCGAACTGATACTCGACAATGCTCCGGCGCGTTCGGCGGAACTGCTTGCCCAAAACCGCGTCGATGCCGCGCTTACGCCGGTGATAATGTATCAAATGCTCGAAGGCGTTCGTTTGATACCGAATGTGTGTGTCGGCGCACGCGAAAAGGTCCGCAGCGTTCGGCTCGTCACACGCGGAATGCCGCTCGAAGATGTCCGGTCGGTTTCGCTCGATACTTCTTCAAAAACATCGGTCTGTTTATCAAAGATCATCTTTCGCGAATTTTTGGGATTCGATCCGGTTTGGCAAAATGCCGCACCCGAGCTCGAAAATATGCTTGATGCATCTGACTGCGCGCTGCTTATCGGCGATCCGGCGCTTGCCGTTTCCGGTTCTGAAGAATATACGAGTTTCGATATGGTCGAACTTTGGCGCGAACACACCGGTTTCGGATTTGTGTTCGCAATGTGGATGACGCGTTCGGATAATATCGACTTGGATCTTGCCGCCGTTCGCGACGAAGGGCTTCGCCATATTGACGAGATCGCTGCAAATTATGCGGGCGATATCGCTTTGACAATGGACGATCTGAAAACATATCTGTCCGAAAATATTTCTTATTCCGTTGACGCATCTATGCAAAAAGGCATGGAGCTTTATTTTGAGCTGGCGGCAAAAAATAATTTGATCGAAACGAACAAGCCGCTGAATTTTTTATAAGATGCCAGAAACATATTTTACCGACGAAAAATTCGAAGCGATCGAAATTGAAGAACTCGGCGATGAATACGAACAATGCTCTTTTACGAACTGCGATCTTTCCGGCGCTGATCTTTCTGAAAAGATCTTTGTCGATTGCCGCTTTGAAAATTGTAATCTGAGTTCCGCAAAGGTTTCGGGAACGGCGTTTCGAAATGTGATGTTCGATTCATGCAAACTGCTCGGCGTAAGTTTTGATACCTGCAGCGATTTTTTATTTGAGGTCGGCTTTAGCGGATCTATATTGGATTCTTCGTCGTTTTACGAATGCCGGTTAAAAGCCGCAAAATTCATAAAATGCCGGCTGCGTGACGTAGATCTTACAGGTGCCGATCTGAGCTCGGCGGAATTTGATGAATGCGATCTGACTGATGCTAAATTTGAGAACACGGATCTCCGTAACGCGGATCTTCGCTCAAGTTTTAACTATGTGTTGGATCCGGAATTGAACAAGATCAAGAACGCAAGATTTTCTTCGGCGGGGCTCGCAGGTCTGCTTCAAAGATACGAGATCGTCATCGAATAGGCTTTGGGGTCAATAGATCAACCCGGATTGGAACAGCAAAAACCAGCCGGCGACAATTATAAATATCAATATGCCGATGTCTGATGTGCCCAACTGTTGTTTTGGATCGTTCATTGCTTTTCGCACCTCCTCGATTAATAATCGCGAAAAAAGCATGCAAAAAGTGTCAGAAAAAAATATCAGATCGGACGTTTTATTTCTTCGGCGAGTTCTTTATTTATCACTTTTCCGCCGTTCTGTTTTAGATGTTCCAGAACGATGAGCGCGCGGTGAATGCGGCGGTCTATATCTTTGACCGTCGAAACGCTGTAAATAAGCGTGCGTTTTTTTCCGTCGGTCAAAGCTTCGAAATATTTTCGGCCTTCGTCGTCCTGAGCCAGAACTTCCTCGAATTCTTCGGGCATCGGCAAACCGTATTTACTTGTGTCTTTGACGAGTTCGACATTGACGCTGTGGCCGTGTTCGATGCCTAACGATGTGCGGATCTTTTTATTGACCATTATGAAAAACGCGCCGTTCATCGGCATCAATCCGCATTGAAAACTTTCTGCGCCGTTCAGCGTGCAGACAACGCGGCGCGACTTTCCTTCGAAACCGAGAGCTTCGGCATATTGCCGTTCGACCGGCAAAATATGCCAACTGTAATCGCTATCAAAACGCGTCAGATTTGTTTTGAATTTTATCTTTTTTGTGCCCTTTTTCATTTTTCTATAATGTTGATCGGAACAAATGATAACACGGCGGTGTTTTTGATAGAATGAAGTTTACGGAACGGATCTTGGACAGATGGAAAAAGACATTCAAACAATATTGGACAAGGCTCTCGGCGGCGGACGTTTAAGCTCCGAAGACGCAGCGGAGCTTTTGGCATCGAACGATTTTGTGCGCATTGGTTTGGCGGCCGACGAGATCCGCAAACGCAAGAACGATCCGGATGTCGTCACATACATCATCGACCGAAATATCAATTACACGAACGTTTGCAACGTCGTCTGCACATTTTGCGCATTTTACCGGCGGCCGGGAAAACCGGACACCTACATTCATTCGATAGAGGAAATAGAAAAACGCATCGACGAAACGATCGCGCTTGGCGGAACCGGAGTTCTGATGCAGGGCGGTTTGCACCCCGATCTTAATATCGAATGGTACGAAGAACTTTTATCGACGCTTCACGCAAAATATCCGAAGTTCCAACTGCACTGTTTTTCGCCGCCTGAGATACATAATATTTCGCTTATTTCAAAACTCGATTACGAAACGATCCTGCGCCGTTTGAAAGCCGCCGGATTGAATTCGATGCCCGGCGGCGGCGGCGAAATTTTGGATGACGAGGTTCGCAAACGCGTTTCGACAAAATGCACGACCGACGAATGGCTGGATGTAATGCGCGCCGTTCATAAGGTCGGTTTGATCTCGACCGCGACGATGATGTTCGGCATCGGCGACCGCATCGAACACCGCGTGCGGCATCTGCAGCGTGTTCGCGACGTTCAGGACGAATCTCTCGCCGCAAAAGAACACGACCCGAGTTACGGCGAATTTACCGCGTTCATTCCATGGACATTTCAACGCGAGAACACGGCTCTCGGCCGCAAGATAACCGAAGAACCGACCGGCATCGATTACCTGAAAATGCTCGCCGTTTCACGCCTGTTTTTGGATAATGTCCGGCACATACAGGCTTCGTGGTTGACGCAGGGAATACGGCTCGGTCAAACCGCGCTTCGCTTCGGCGCCGACGATATGGGTTCGATCATGATCGAAGAGAACGTCGTTTCCGCCGCCGGCGCCAACAACGAAGCCAACGAAAAAGATCTAAGGTATCAGATCCGCGAAGCCGGCTACCAACCGCAGCAACGCGACATTCTCTACAACAACATCAACCGTGACGTTGACGGACTTGATTCAAGCGATTCGATGAAGCTAAAACAACTCACCGTCGCATTCGCGGATTAACTCGCAAACATTTCAATGGACAGTTTGAGATGGACGAGTTTCATAGCCTCGTTTTACTTGTAAATTAGAGCGCGACATGTGGTTTTTTGATTAACAAAATGAAAAGTCTAGATAATAAAATCCTACAATTGCTATCCAACCACGACGTAACATTCTTCATTCCACCATATCAAAGAAATTATGAATGGGACGAAGAAATGTGCGAAATTCTTTATAAGGATATAGTTAGAGTTGCGGAAAGTGAGAATAGCCAACACTTTTTCGGAACAGTCATCTATTACGCTGAAAGCGCAATCTTAGGGCAACCCGATAGATATATCTTGGTCGATGGCCAACAAAGATTGACGACCACAATGTTATTTTTAATTGCGGCTCGTGACGTGATAACAGATGAAGATATAAGAACATGGATCGATTCGAAGTATCTTAAAAACAATAATGTCGCAGGTGATGTGGAATTCAAGATCAAACTAAAGCAGGTTGAAAGCGATTGGAATGCCTATAAGAATATAATCTTACGCGAAGACTTAGATGAGCAGGACAAAAAGTCAAATGTATTTCGGAATTATGTTTTCTTCAGGAATGAATTTAAAAAATTAGATCAAGTTACTTTAAAAAGCTTGATTGAGAAAGGATTGACTAATTTTAATATAGTCACAATTCAATTAGAGCCGGACAAGAATCCATGGGAAAAACCCCAAGAGATATTTGAATCAATGAATTCGCTTGGTAAACCGCTAACTCTTGCCGACTTAGTTCGCAACTACCTATTGCTGGGTAAAACATCTGATCAACAAAATAAGCTGTATCATAATTTTTGGCTAAAGATTGAACAAAATTTGTCTGGTGACAACCAGGCATTCTCAGTTTCTGCCTTTATTCGTGATTACATGCAGCTAATTGATTCAGTCCCCTATAAAAAGGCTTCTGAAACAAACTACAAAGAGTTATATCGTGATTTCAAGGAATTATTTGAGACCGACAGTCACGAAAACTTGCTTAAACAATTAGCTGGATACTCGTTTGAATACGCAATTCTAGCAGGTTACAAATCAAGCAATTATGCAAAAATCGACCAAAAACTTACCGATTTGAGAGTTATCGAATCGTCTGGTTTCAATTCGTTCATTCTCGGGATTCTAGGACTAAGAACGGAGGGTAAGATTGATGATATTGATTGTTTAGCTATTTTAGATGCAATATTTATTTATATTGCTCGACGTCGAATTTTACGCCTCACACAGGGTGAAAATAAAAATGCTCCAACTCTCGTAAAGCATTTTGAAGACTTGATTTCTAATGACGATAAAAAACGAAAAATGCTTGAAATCTTGTCTAGCCAACATTATGCGCTTCGGTTGCCAAACAATCATGAAATAAAAACCCATTTATCGAGTTCTGAGTCTAATTTTTACAATTTAAGAAGCGGTAAATTTTTGCAAAGTTTAATTGAGGAAAATATAACAAGAACGCGTCCAGATCTGAATGATAAAAGGCTTCAGGTGGAACATATAATGCCTCAAACTCTTAATAATGATTGGAAAAATGATCTTGGAGAAAACTATCAAGAAATTCATGATAATTATCTTAATAATATTGGCAATCTTACCTTGATTAAACATAACTCCGAACTCGGAAACCATTCATTTGCCGAGAAAAAAGAAATATATGTGAATAATGCAGGAATGCAGATTGCAAAAAATAAAATAATAGAAAATGAAAAATGGGGAGAGGAGCAAATAAAAAACAGAGCCACTTATTTAATTGACATTATTACTCATACCGTTTTACCAATCACTGAGAACTTGCAAACCAGCAATAACTATTCGACTGAAAAGAGAAGTGTCAATAATAACAACCGGTTATCATTTAATAGATTAGATTTGATCGGCAAGGAGATTTATTTACTAGATAAAGCCGACATCACAGCAAAAGTGATTAGTGATAAAGAATTATTATTTGAAGAAAATAGATATAGGTTGTCACCTCTAACACGATTATGTATGGAAAGATTGGGTACGGTCAACAGAAGTGGTGCCTATTGGGGCGTTGATAAATGGGGTTATCAAAATAAGTCGCTTTATGATTTGATGCAAGAACTGTTTAACCTAGAAGATGGCTCAGATAACGTGCAGGACGAAGAGTGACTTGTTGAGGGACACAGGCTTAAACATATAACGGACTATGAAAAGTTTACAGGTTGGTGAATTTAAGGCTCAGTTTTCGGATCTGCTCGAAGCGGTGCAGGAAGGCGAAACGATCGAGATCGTTTACGGCAAAAAGAAAAAGCCGGTCGCCCGCCTTGTCCCGATAACCGGCGATAGTTCAAAACCAAAAAAGAAAAAGCGCAAGCTCGGCGTTCTTGACGGCAAGATGAAGGTTGTCTTCGCCGATAATTTCAAAATGACGGATGAAGAATTTATCGATCTCAAAATATGAAAATGAGATTGCTTCTGGACACTCACGTTTTCCTCTGGGTTATCAGTGAATCGAAGCGCCAATGTCATTAGTGAACCGAATAATGATATTTTCATTAGCGCCGTAACTTTTTGGGAGATCGCCATAAAGGTTAGAGCAGGCAGGTTGGATATAGGAAAGGTCACACCCGGCGAATTACCATCTCATGCGGTACAAATGGGTTTTGCACCTATTGAGTTGCTGGCTGACGAAACCGCGACAATGGGTTCGCTTGCCGAAAATACGCATTTTGATCCGTTCGACCGCATGCTCATCTGGCAGGCGATCAGCCGTGATCTTACTCTCGTCAGTCGTGATGCGGATTTCGAACACTTCAAAAAAGACGGACTGAAATTGTTTTGGAAATAATGATCGCTCAGTAGCTTTAATTACTTTTTGTTTAGTTATGACGATCTATGTCTTACAAACCGGAATAAACTGCCCGACGGTTTTTCCGAACAATATCAATGCCTTGAACGACACCACCAAGTCAATACTAAGATCTTTGATTCAGCCGCGGACTATTTTACTTCTCGCGGCGGCGGTCAATTATATTTTTTTCTTTTCTATGTCAGGTATTGTCGATGAATTTTTCACTAACCGAATTCCAATTTGCGAACTCTGCGGTTGGTATTGGGATTGGTCATTTACAAATCCGCCATCGCTGATCTTATATAGCTCGATATGTTTGTTCATCCTTGGACGGATCGGTGAAGTTTTCGCCTGTGTTATCTCCGGTTATGCCTGTATCGAAGGCGTTTTATTGCTCAGCGGCGGGACAGGATTGATCGATAACGTTTCTGAACATATACGAATAGTTTTGGCTTACGATCATCTTCACTTTTACGACTCTTTGGATATTCAGTATCTGTTTGCTCTCATTGCTTTCGTTATCGCAGTTTCATATTTGAGTATAGAGATAATTAAACAACGGAAAGATATTTAGGTCCTGTCAGAATCGGGAGCGATAGCAATAGCGATTGGGTTTCTTTGATGCCTCTACAGATCGCCCGCTCTCAATGAACGTCTCGCGGCGGCTCGTGGGCATGGTTTGGCGGTTCACAGGTCTAGTATCAGGACGCCTTGGTCGCGTCGTAAGAAGTGACCAAAAACATAACTCATCGCATGCCCGGAGCAAGCCATGCCATGGCGTTCTGGAAGACATACTTCACGCACGCGTTTCAAGGCAAAGCGTCTGATCACAGCATTTCGTGATCTAAATATCCGGGTTCGGTTTCGCTGCGCCTTCGGACGAGATCAGTTCGATCTTTGTCGTGTTTGCATCGAGCAGCGGCCCGAGCTCATAAACATTTTTATACCCGTATGTATAAAGCGAAACGTAGGTCGAAAGATTTAAAGAAGCAGGCGCGACCTTTGTCGGAAAAGCCAGCGAATTCTCGAAATTATTGTTGCAATAGATGAGGATCTTCGTCTCTTTGTCCGGGATCAATTCCGCCAAGCTGTCGATCGTAATATCTGGGAAGCTAAGATTTACGGCTCCGCTAATATGAAGTTCGTCGAACTTTTCTTTGCTGCGGGCATCGAGTATCAAAACGCCCGGCTCCTTACTCATCGCGATAAATTCATCTTCCGTTAACCGCCGTGTTTTCCTATGTTTAGCGGCCTTGTCGGCAAGCTTGAGGAAACCTTTCATATCGATCGCCGGATTATCAATTTCGGCCGCTTTTTGGCCGTTTACCGCAATTGCTAAAAGTACAATGGCTATAACTGTATAGATCGATCTGTTTTTCATATCAGCCTCCCGAAAATTAGGTAAATAATGGATGTCCGCCGCAAACATTTGGATGCCAGAAGCCAATTACTTTCAGGCTATTTCTTATTTTAGCGGGCTCCGCTTTGAATCTGAGGCGTAAGTCATTAGAATGCGGAATTATGATAACCGATCCAAACAATTACGCCGAATTTTGGGATTTTTATGTTTCCGAACACAGCAAACCGTTGACGCGAATTCTGCATTTTATCGGCACATCGCTCGGTCTGATCCTGCTTGTTTGGTTCGTTGTCAGAGGAACTTGGTATTATTTCCCGCTGTTTTTTGTTGTTGGGTATGGATTTGCCTGGTTCGCGCATTTTGTCGTAGAGAAGAATAAACCCGCAAGCTTCCGGTTTCCGCTTTGGTCATTTATCAGCGATTTTAAGATGATGTGGTTTATGTTGACCGGCAGAATGAGCCGCGAAGTCGAACGCATTCGCGGAAAAGCCCTTTAATTTGTTAAGGTTTCCGAGATCAGCTGCAGCGAGCGATCATACCGATAGCTTATTCCCATATGACCGTCGTCGAATTCTTCGTGAATGTGTTCGATGCCGTATTCGCTCAGCTTTTTCGACAAGATCCGAGCTCCTACATCCAACGCGAATTCATCCCGCGTTCCGGCATCTAAATAAAGCAAACGAAGGCCTTTCAGATTTTCCACATATTTTTCCACAAGCCTGACCGGATCGTTTTCCAACCACTTTTGCCAGATATCATCCCGCATTTCGCCTGTTTTCAGATCGAAAGGCATATCGAGATCGGTTCCGTTCGGCGAATAGCAGGCAGCCATGCCGATCGTGTTCAAAGCAGCGTGGTCATTTTTGTTCTGCTTTTCAGTAGCCCAAAAACGCTCCATAAAGCCTTTAGGATCACCATTTATCGAGCGAAAAGCCTTTGGAAAATCGGACGGATAACAATATTCGAAATACGCATCGCCGGCCGTCGAGCAAACCAGGCCGAACATTTCCGCGTGCCGCAAACCCATTATCAGCGCTCCATAGCCGCCGGAAGATTTTCCCATAACGGCACGCGAATCACGCAAAGCCGCGGTTCGGAAATTATCATCGATAAAAGGAACTATTTCGTGCGTCAGGTAATCTTCGTAATTGCCTGTAGCCGTTGAGTTTATGTATTGCGATCCGCCGTAATATGTAAAACAATCCGGCATAACGACGATTATCGGTCGGATCGTTCCGGCAGCGATAAGCTTGTCCATTCTTTCCGCGAGATTCGGCGAAAAAGCATTGTCGTTCAAAAGCATTTTACCGCGGCCGGTAAATCCTGTAAGACAATAGATCGTTGGATAAGTTTTGTCGCCGTCCTCATAGCCCGTCGGCAAATATACGCAAAGATCGCGAATATGCGGATCGCCAAGCGGATTGTTCTTTAATACTTGGCTCTCGTGTTTCAGGATCTTGACCTCACCGCGGGCAAATTCATTTGATTTCATATCAATAAAGTTTATGATGAAACAGTTGTAATTACTAGATATCGCACGGTTTTTTGGCAAATCTATTATGGCTTCTGGAGATCTTGTAAATTTAGATCCGCACGCGCTGAGTTCGACGATCGAATTTTTGACCGCGATGGTTACGCCGACTTTGCTTATTTCGGCAACCGGTTCGCTGGTGCTTTCGACATCCGCAAGGCTTGGGCGCGTCGTAGATCGGACGCGCGAATTGGAAAAAAGATTGAGTGAATTGATCGTTACCACAGATAAAACGGCGATACCGCTTTATGATCTTCGGCTGGAAACGATCGTGAAATTATTGGATAAGGTAACGAGCCGGGCTCGTCTGCTGCAACGCGCGATGGGAACGTTCTATTACGGATTAGGCTGTTTTATCCTTACGAGCGTTACTATTGCCATTGCCGGATTTTTCTCGACGTATCGATGGCTGCCGATACCGATCGGCGTTGTTGGTATTTGCTTTTTGTTTTACGGCAGTTTGCTGATGCTTCGCGAAACTCGTCTGGCGACAGCGACCGTCAACGCCGAAATGGATTTCACATGGGCGCTTGCCCGCAAGGTTGCTCCGCGGGAAATAATGGATAAATATACCTACAATGCACATGGAAGAAGACAAATACGCGCCAAAATACCTGACACTTTTGCGGGCGAACCAACTGACGGCGAAAGTTGAGCGGTTAGAGACTTTGCTGGCTTCGTGCACCGTTTGCCCGAAAGATTGCGGTAATAACCGGCTGACTGATGAGATCGCCGCGTGTTATTCCGGCAGGTTGCCGATAGTTTCAAGCTATACGGCGCATTTTGGCGAAGAACCTGTTCTAAGCGGAACGCACGGCGCCGGAAATATATTCTTCGGCAACTGTAATCTTCGCTGCGTTTACTGCCAAAATTATCAGATATCGCAAACCTGGAAAGAGCAAAAGAAAAACGAAATAACGCACGAACGTTTGGCGGAAATGATGCTCGAACTGCAGGAGCGCGGCTGTCATAACATAGGCTTCGTTTCGCCTACGCATTTTGCGCCGCAAATGGCTCGTGCGATCTTGCTCGCCGCGGAAAAAGGACTTCGTCTGCCGATAGTTTACAATACAAATGCATATGATTCGGTCGAGGTTCTGCGGCTTTTGGACGGCATTATCGATGTCTATTTGCCCGATCTGAAATACGCGGACGCAGACGCAGGTTTTCAATTTTCAAAGATCCGAGAATATCCCAAATTCGCACGATCGGCGATTAAGGAAATGCACCGCCAAATGGGTGATTCGCTTGTTTTTGATAAAGACGGCTTGCTGAAAAGCGGGCTGATGATACGTCTTTTGGTGCTGCCGAATGACATAGCCGGACTCGAGGAAAATCTACGTTGGATACGCGACGAACTCGGACCAAAAACAGCGGTTTCGCTGATGGCGCAATATTACGCAACCAACAAAGCCGCGACAGACGAACGCTATATTTTGCTGTCCCGACGCATCTCCGAAGGCGAATGGTTCAACGCCGTTTCTTTATTGGAAGACCTCGGAATCGAAGAAGGCTTTATGCAGGAATACGAATCCGCATCGCATTATTACCGGCCGGATTTCAACGACGCCGAAAAACCGTTCAAAGATATTAGAGATTTTACATAATGATAAAATTTAATTTCCTATTACTTTTGGCGGTACTTTTTGCTTGTTCGAACTGTGCCCAAAATAATATACCCGCCGTTTCGGAGATAAAACCTACACCGACGCCGTCGCTCAATGATCGGCCGACTTTGAATACGAACGACACTGTCGCCAAGGCGGAAGGAATGTGTAAAAATCATGGACGATGTCGGGAAGCGTTAGCCGTTTATGATGAGTACCTTGAAAAGGATAAAACCCGGGCCGATGTATATGAAAAACGCGGAATGGCGTATTATGCCTTGAAACAGATCGAGCCGGCGATCTTAGATTTCGATAGGGCTATCAAGTTAAGCAAGGAAAACCAGCCGAACTTGTATTTTATTCGAGGGCTTTCGAAATCGCTGTTGGAAAAGGAAGACCGCGAAGGGGCGTGTGATGACCTTCGAAGGGCAATAAGCCTTGGATGGAAATCTGATGATAAGAGCTTCGATTCTTGGTTCGCAGAATATTGTCCGATAAACTGATAAAAATTACGTCGATGAATATTTCACTAGACTCAGATCTGGAACAATTTGTCCTTCAAAAGGTGGAAAGCGGTGCTCATACCTCTGCCGCCGAGGTGATCTCTACTGTTTTGCGTCTTTTGCAGAAACAAGATGAAAAGCTCACAGACTTGCGAGCTGAGATCCAAAAAGGCGTTGGTGATCTCGAGGCCGGCCGTTTTCATGATGGGCCGACTACAATGGCCAAAATTCGCGAAAGGCTTTTAAGAATGAAGCCGGAAAAAGCTTGATTTTTGTGCGGCATTTTGCCACACTATATTTGAGGACGTAAAATGCAGAGAGTAGAAGAATCATCGTCTCGTTTGAGCATCAGACTTCCGGCGAGCATAAAAGAACGGATCGAGGAAGCGGCGATCTTATCAGGGATGTCGCTGACCGATTTTACCATCTCGAATCTGGCAGAATCCGCCGACGAAGTTATAGAGCGCCATCATCGCCGAGTGCTTTCAAAACGTGACCGCGACATCTTTCTGGCGATGCTCGATGCCGATATTGAACCAAACGAAAAACTGAAAGAGGCGTTCAGAGAGCTCGAGGAACTTGTTGAAGGATGACAAAGATCTTTAAGTTCGAGCCTTTATCAAAGAAGCACGACAGAGAAACTTTCGATTGCGGCGAAGAAAGCCTCAATGCCTTTCTTGAACGCTATGCCGGGCAAAATGAGCGGAAAGGTCTGAGCCGTACATTTGTCGCCGTAAAAGATGACTCGCCGAAAATATACGGCTATTACTCGTTATCGGGCGGTTCGGTCGAATTTGGTCTGATCAACGACAATCTGCCTCGTTATCCGGTTCCGGTTATCCATTTAGGCAGACTTGCAGTTGATGTATCGGCGCAAGGACAGCATTTGGGGCAAATGTTGTTGGCTCATGCCTTCAAGCGGTCGTTAATACTATCAAGACATATCGGCATTTATGCGGTAGAAGTCTATGCGCTCAACGAACAAGCTCGGCGATTTTATTTGCGATTCGGTTTGACGGAATTGAAGGACGACAAACAGCACCTGTATATAACGGTCAAGGATCTCGCAAAGCTTGTGCGATAGAAACCACAGGACACGATTGCCCATGGCGGCATAAATTCAAATGATATGGCACCTGATTTTACGCTAAAAGACGGCGACGGGAATGATTGGACGTTGAGTGAGCAACGCGGCAAAACCGTTGTGTTGTTGTTCTATCCGGGCGATGACACGCCGGTTTGTACGAAGCAGCTTTGTTCGGTGCGTGATAATTGGAGCGAATATCAAAAGACCGGAGCCGAGGTTGTCGGGATATCAACCGATTCTGTCGAATCACACGATAAATTTGCCGATAAATACGACCTGCCACTGCGTTTGCTTTCTGATCCAGACCGAAAGGTTTCGGCGATGTATGATATGAGATCATGGCTGCCGGGACGTTCGGCTCGCGGTGTTGTTGTGATCGACAAAAATGGCGATATCTCATACCGAAAGGCCGAAACAGTCAGTCTTTTTCGTCCAAAGGATGACGATGTGATCGCGGCCATTCAAAAAGCGGGTTGAAATTATGGGTAGAATTATCGCGGCGATCCTCGCTTTTGTTGGATGGTTCTCGCTTATCCTTCAATTCATTTTGCAAATGACAAATCCTGCGGTTCCCGAACCGGGTGCCGTCGAACGGTTTGTACGTTTTTTCAGTTATTTTACTGTTTCAACGAACATAATTGTTGCTGTTGTTCTTACGGTGATCGCGTTTTTTTCGCATAAAAAGGCAGGATCATATTTATCGAGGCCGAGCGTTCAGGCGGCGACGGCTTCGTATATTTCGATCGTCGGAATTGTTTATAGCTTATTTTTACGTTCGATCTGGGATCCGCAAGGTTGGAATGCGGTTGCCGATCATTTGCTTCATGATGTAATGCCGCTTTTATATGTGGTCTATTGGTTCGTTTTTGCGCAGAAGCAGGGCATCGGCTGGAGTGATCCGATAAAATGGCTGGTCTATCCGCTCATTTATATTCTATATTCTCTTGCCCGTGGAGCTTTTGTTTTATGGTATCCGTATTGGTTCGTTGATGTGACGCAGTTGGGTTATGGGACGGCCCTCACAAACACGGGGATGGTGCTCATTGCCTTCGTTGTAATAGGTTTTATTTATGCCGGATGTGCGCGGCTGTTGATGCGAATGGCCGCTTTCACTTGATATCTTTTGTGGTAAGATTTTTGTATGGCTATATTTTCATCAGACAAATTCAAATGCGCGCGCTGCGGGCAAAAGAACGAACCTTTAGGCGCGGCTCCGATTCCCACCGAACTTGGTCAAAAGATCGGAGAAGAAATGTGCAAGGATTGTTGGGCCGAATGGCAGCAAAAGCAAAAACAGCTTATAAATCATTTCGGTTTGGACGTTTCAAACCCGGATTCGCATCAGTTTCTGTTCGACAATATGAAGATTTTCTTCTATAACGAAGGTGTGGATATCACACAGATCGATACTTCTAAAGAAGGCAGCGTTAACTGGTAATAATTATCGAACTTTGATGCCCGCACAATCCTATTATGAAAAGCGAGCAACGCAACGGTTTTCGAATAATTGACGTTCACGACGTTCGGGATATAAACCAGACCGTCCTTCTGCATCTTATTCGTGAGCGTCAACCAATTTCCCGCGCAGATATTACAAAATTTACCGGTTTGCGTGCTGGAACCGTTTCGGCGATCGTAAACCGTTTAATAAAGAACAATTTGGTTTACGAAGGCCGCGAAGGCCCATCGAGCGGCGGCCGCCGTCCGACAAATCTCTATATAAATGCTGAAAGTTATTATGTACTCGCCATCGATATCGGCGTGCTTGATACACTTTTGGCGGTTAGTGATTTTAACGGCCGCATCATCAAAACCATTTCGATCCTAACTGACGGTGAACCAAAAAAATTCTTAAAAAAACTTGCCGTCAAAGCAAAGAAGTTGATCAGCGAAGAATATCCGCGAGCCCGTTTTGCGTCCGTTGGTGTCAGCGTTCCCGGGTTGATAGACAGAAAGACAGGTTCAATAGAGGTTTCGCCCAATTTGGAATGGACCAATATTCCGCTGCGTGAAATATTAGAAGCGGAATTGGAACTACCGGTCTATGTCGAAAACGATGCAAATGCCGCCGCATTTTCTGAGCTGTGGTTTGGCCCGGTGGCCGAATCTAATGTACGGACGTTGCTGTTTATACTCGTAGTCGAAGGTTTGGGAACGGGTCTTATAATCAACGGCGAACTTCACACCGGTTCAAATCTGGGCATGGGCGGTTTTGGCCATATGAGCATAGATCCGAATGGTGAATTATGTTCATGCGGACGACGCGGGTGCTGGGAAACTTTTGCATCGGAACGAGCCACCATCGAAAGATATCACCGTGTTACGGCAAAACAGGGTTTGCCTATGATCAGCCTTGGAGAGATCATTTCGCTCGCCAATAAAGGCGACGAAATGGCTCTCGAATCTCTAAAAATTACTGCCGAATATCTCGGCGAAGGAATAAGCAATCTTGTACATGGTATTTTTCCGGAAGCTGTCGTGATCGGCGGCGATATTACCGGAGCCTGGCCCATTCTGGAACCTATAATTCGCCAAAGACTTCGCAGTAAATATATCATTAATTCGGATAAGATCGTTGTTCGTCCGGCAAGCGTCCGACGGCCAAGTTTATTCGGCGCCATTCCCATAGCTTTGCAAAACTATTTCCGTTCCCCTGACGGAAGATCTGCCGTGCAAACTGCGAACGCAAAAAAATGACATAAATTTTTGTTGACTTCATATAACAATTATGTTAAATATTCTTTATCTTCGCTGAAGAAAAAGTAAACGGACCCGCATACATCAATATATTTCGCAAAAAAGCAGCGAAGGCTTATTCAGAATGTATTTCGCATCTGAAATTTTGCACCGGTATTTTTTATAGGTTTTGTTTAAGAACAGCATCGTTAGAAGTATTGCTTTGGGGCGCGAAATGCCGTACCGCATTTATTTGCCGGATGCTTACGATAACGATGACAGAACTTACCCGGTTCTTTATCTTTTACACGGATTATTCGGAAGCTTTGAAAATTGGACTGAACTTGGCGGCATTGAAGCCGCGGTCGCCGGCCGCGATCTGATAGTGGTAATGCCCGAAGGCGAAGATGGTTGGTATTGCAACGGCATCAACGCAGATGATCGTTATGAACACTACATAACTGGGGAACTCATCGAACATTGCGACAAAGCTTATAGGACAAAAAACACCAAGCTCTTTCGTGCGGTTGCCGGAAATTCGATGGGAGGTTATGGAGCAGTAAAATTTGCAATAAAATTTCCCCAACTTTTCGATTTTGCATATTCCTCAAGCGGCGCATTTGCGGTAACTGATTGGAACGAAGAGAGCCAGCCACCGCAATGGCAGGAATATAAAGCGTCTGTTACAAGAATTTATGGAAATAAAAATTGTCGTATAAGAGCCGAGAACGATATTTTCGAATTGGCGAAAATTGCAGACAAAATCAATTTACCCGAGATCTATTTTGACTGCGGAATCGATGACAAGTTCTTGGAAGTAAATACAACTCTTGCGGACAGTTTTAAAAAGCTTGGTGTTTCGTGCAATTTTCAAAAAATTTCCGGCGGACATGACTGGGAATTTTGGTCGAACAGAGCGAAACATATCATTGAAATTGCAGATAGAAGGCTTTGTAAAGGGATCAAAGATCGACTCGTGTAAATTGAACGAATATTTTTTTCGCAACTTGTTCACGAGCGAAGAAAAAGTTAACCCGGCAAAAGACGGCGCCGTACGCCGATAGACGAAAAATATATGAATCTTTCCATAGTAGATCAGATCATCGTAGTTCTCTATCTCGCCGTTATTATGAGCATCGGCTTTGCAATGAAGAGAAAGGCGTCGAAAGGTATGTCGTCTTATTTTCTCGGCGGCAGGCAGCTTCCATGGTGGGCGCTTGCAATGTCCGGTTCTTCGAGCTATTTCGATATAACCGGCACAATGTGGATCGTTTCGACCTTCATTGCGCTCGGATTGAAAGGAATGTGGGTGCATATGCTCTGGGGTTTTCCTATAACGGCATTTTACCTCGCTTACATGGGTAAATGGATCCGCCGTTCGGATGCGATGACCGGAGCCGAGTGGATGAAAACGCGTTTTGGGCCCGGAAAACACGGCGACATTGCTAGGCTTTCATATACGCTTTTTGCGGTTTTGACGATCTCTGCTTTGCTTGGTTACAGCGCGATCGGGATGGGAAAATTCGGATCGATATTTCTGCCGCTGACCCCTAATCAATGTGCGGTAGCAATTCTCGGCGTAACAGGGCTGTATGTAATTCTTGGTGGATTTCACGGCATTGTTCGCGTTGAGATCGTGCAAACGATTGTCCTAAGCATCGGAGCCATAGTTTTTTCGGTTATTGGATATATGCATTTTGACGCCGAAGTCTTTTGGCAAAAAGTTCCGCAGGCTTGGGGAAGTATTATGCCTTCATGGCGTCCGGAAGATTTGGCTGGTGTTGTTACAGGTGGAACCGATTATTCGTTATTCGGAGCTTTAGTAGCTGTTTGGGTCGCTAAAGGGATCCTTCTCTGTTTGAGCGGCCCGGAACAACTCTACGATTTTCAGAGATTTTTAGCGGCAAAGGACGAACGAGATGCTTCGAAATTGGGAGCTCTTTGGGGTTTGATCCATACGGTCAGGTGGAATTTCGCAATGGCCATCGCGGTAATGGCGATCATGGGTATCGGCAATGCCGCGCTCGATGCGCAGCTTCGTGCCGATCCGGAAACGGCTCTCCCTTTGATCATCGGTTCGATGCTCCCTGTTGGGCTGGTCGGCTTTATGCTTGCGGCGTTGCTCTCCGGTTTTTTGGCTACTTTCAGCTCGACGGTCAATGGCGGAGCGGCATATTTGGTCAAGGATATTTATCAGCGATATATAAATCCGGAAGCAGACGATAAACGGCTCGTCCGTGTCAGTTATTTTTCGTCGGCGTTGTTAATAGTTGTCGGTTTGATTATTGCGATGTTCGGAACATCAATAAATACAGCTTTCTTATGGATCTTCGGCACGCTTGCCGCGGGTATTTTGCCGCCTAACGTTTTGCGTTGGTATTGGTGGCGGCTCAACGGCCAAGGCTATGCGGCCGGAGTTTTTGGTGGAATGGCTCTATCGCTTGGTCAGGTGTTTTTAGACACAACTTACCTCGATAACCCGCTTCCGCTTTACATCGGGTTCCCGATCATTGCGATATTGTCATTTGCCGTCACGATAATCGTTTCGCTTATGACAGAACCGACCGATATGGAGACTCTGCGTAATTTTTATCGCAAAGTTCAGCCGGCCGGATTTTGGGCTCCTGCAAGATCAGCTGTTCTGACAGAAGAACCTGCATTCAAAAAACAACTTCCTTTTTATGTCGAAGCATTTAACACGCTGATCGCGATGATCGGAATCACTGCTCTTTATTTGGCAATGCTCTATTTGATCCTGCACATACATACTGCGGCTTTTGCTTTGCTTGCAACGACAGCGGTTAGTATTGTGATCCTTTATTTCACATGGTATAAAACGCTTCCGCCGCCGTCGGAGCCGCCATCCGAAGAAATGGAAAATTTGGCGGAGCGTTTGAATGTAATGCCGACAGATCCGGCCAAGGAGGCTGCATGAGGTTTGACGGTAAGACAATTGTGGTGACCGGAGGAGCTCTCGGCATAGGCGAAGCCGCTTGCGAGATATTTGCCGAACGCGGTGCCGCAGTTTCAATAATAGATTACAACGAAGAAGCCGGCAGCAAGCTTGTGCGTTCGATCGAAAAAGCCGGCGGCAAAGCACTTTTTCAACATGTTAACGTTGCGGATTTTAATGAATTGCTGACGGCGATCGAGGTAACACAGGCATCATTCGGTTCAGTTGATTCATTGGTCGTAAGCGCCGGCATTCAGCGTTACGGAACCGCGATTACGACTGACGAAGAAGAGTGGAATGAGGTTCTTGGTGTAAACCTAAAAGGTGCTTGGAACGCGGCAAAAGCGGCGATTCCTTTCATTAAGGAGGCCGGCGGCGGAACGATCGTAAATGTTTCTTCGGTTCAAGCTTTGGCTAGTCAACAAAATGTTCTGGCATATACAGTAAGCAAACACGGCCTGCTTGGGCTGACGCGTTCTATGGCGATGGATTTTGCAAAAGATAATATTCGCGTTAATGCGATCTGTCCCGGAACGGTCGATACACCAATGTTGAAATGGGCGGCTTCGCTCGATCCGAACCCACAATCGGTTTATGACGCCTGTAACTCTATGCATCCTATAGGCCGCATCGCACAGCCGCGAGAGATCGGCGAGGTCGTTGCATTTCTTGCTCACGAAAGTTCGTCATTTGTCACCGGAGCCGTCTGGACGGTCGATGGCGGATTGTTGACACAGATCGGCGGGGTTCCGCAAACGGCATAATTTAAACGAGGTAATAAGTAAATGAGTCAATCAGCTGAAGAAAATACTCACGCTCCGGTTACGGCATATAATGCGCCGGCCGGATTGGATGCGGCTCTCGCAGCGGTTCCATTGGCCGAGACGTCAAAAAAACCTGAACGAGTTGGATATCTGACGAACTACAGTTTTCATATTTGGTACCAGATCGTTATAGAAATATTAAAACGCCGCGGAGCTCAATATGGCATTGAACTTGAAATTGTCGATGCCGAATTGTCCGTGGAAAGACAGATCGAACAAGCCCGCAAAATGGCCGGAACCGTTGATGCGATGATCCTGACTCCGGCAAATACCGAAGGGCTTGAGGAAATAATTGCCATCGCCGCTGCTGCCGGAACACCACTGTTGGTTGAGGCAAATCCGGTAGAAGGTATGAAAACGATGGTCGCTATTTGCGATTACGACGCAGGTTATGAACTCGGTGTTTGGGTCGGAAACAATGTAAATAAAGCCGACGGCACGCCGCTTCGTATATTGGATGTAGGGTTGCCGTGGCTTCGTCCATGTTTGCTGCGAAGCGAAGGATTTGTTGAAGGCGTTCGAAGCGTTCAATCTGATGCGGTTCTGACGGCTTCGATAAACGGCGAGGCGACGCCTTCGATCGCCAGGGAGATCGCCGCCGAAACGCTGAAAAAATCTGGTGATGTTGACGTCATTTTTGCAATGGATGACGAAACTGCGCAAGGGGCTTTCATGGGTTATCTAGACGCTGGTTTTGATAAGAACACGGTGACGATAGCCGGTTTCGGCCTGTCGGGTGATCATGAAAAAGATTGGATGATGCGTCGCGAAGCATTAAAAGTAAGCGCGGCAATGTTTCCGGAATATGTGGGATTAAGGTGTATGGACGGAGTCGTCAGATTGTACGACGGACAAGACGTTTCGCTTAGAGATGTTACGCCGACAATTCCGATGACGGCTGAGATCTTAGAAAAATATTACCCGAAAAAGAACGGCGAATGGACGCCTGATTTTTCGACAATAGCAGAAATTAAAACAAAGGACGACTGCACGAAAGTGTAAGGGAATCGTTAGGCAGGAAGTTTTTGGAGGATCTGATGAAAATTCAAACAGTAAAAAAATTTAGACAAGCGAGTTCCCTTTTGGCGATCGCTTTATTTTTCAGCTTTGCGGTATTTGCTCAATCTAATACAGGGTCGATCACTGGTGTCGTAACTGACCCGAATGGAGCGGTCGTACCGAGCATGACCGTAACCATAACAAATCAGGGCACGAATGAGACCCGAACCGTAACGACCGATTCGCAAGGACGTTATGACGTACCGTCTATCTCGACCGGTATTTATTCGGTCGCAGCCTCGGGCAGTGGTTTCGAAACAACTAAGGTTACCGACCTTCGGCTCGCGGTAGGCGAAAGGGCTCGCGCCGATATAACCCTTTCTGTCAGCGGAACAAGCGTAGAGGTTCAGGTTGTCGATCAAACACGCGTCGATACAGAAACATCTACGGTCGGCGATACCATTGATGCTCGCCGAATAACCGAAAGCCCTGTGAACGGCCGCGATTTCACACAGCTTTTGGCTACAATACCAGGCTCGGTTCAGACGACGAATCAGTTTCAGACAAGTATCAACGGTATTCCTTCGACATTTGGCGGAACCAGCGTTCTGGTTGACGGCATTGACGCCAGCCGCGTTGACGTGAACGGAACTTCGAACGTTCTCGGCCGTGTCGAATCACGCGTCAACCGCGTTAGCATGGACAGCATTCAGGAAGTTCAAGTCGTCGAGCAAAACTATTCCGCACAGTACGGCCAGGCGATGGGCGCCGTCATCAATCCGATCACGAAATCGGGAACGAACACATTTCACGGAGGAGTTTTTGACTATTTTAGAAATGAGGCTATGGACTCTCCGGATGCCCTCGCCGGTAAACAACAGTTTCGACTTAATCAATTTGGCGGCAATATCAGCGGCCCGATCAAAAAAGATAATGTATTTTTCTTTACGAATTATGAAGGCGTTCGTCAATCGCGCGGACAAACCTTTAATGTTCTGACATTTACGCAGGCTTTCCGCGACAGCATGAACCCGACGATCAGACCGGTTGTTGATACGATACCGCTACCGCAACAGCCGTATTTTGATCTGAATGGTGATCTGGATCCAAACCTCGGTGAATATACAGATGAGCGTGTAGGCGATCTTCGAGAAGACACCGGTTCGGTAAAACTGGATTGGTTACAAAGCGACAATAGTCAATTTTCGGTTCGTTACAACATCAATGATTCCAAAACCGTAACACCTTATGGTGTTGGTTCCGATCAGATCGCAAATGCTAAATTAAGAACACAATTGCTAAAAGTTTCGCACAACTATATTTTTAACGGAACAACAACCAATGAATTCGGCTTCGGCATCAACCATAATTACACGAATGTAGGAGCCGGATCATCTGATCTGCCGCGGTTCGATTTTAGTTTTGTTAACTTCAGAATAAACGGTCCTGGACCGGCTCAGTTTGATCAAGAAAGAACCGGAGTTGTGTATCATTTTCTGGATACGCTTTCAATGATCCGTGGAAATCACTCTTTGAAAGCCGGTGTTGATATTAGATTAAATAGAAGATCTGCTTTCTCTGGACACCAAGATACCTTCACCTTCTTTGGCATAAACGAACTTCGTGATAACCAGCCGTTTATTATGTCACGTGCGGGAAATCCAAAATTGGACTATGCGAATGAGAATTTTTCATTATTTGTAAATGACGATTGGAAAGCTAATCCACGTCTCTCGTTAAACCTTGGTCTTCGTTATGAAGTAAGCACAGTAAGCCGTGAAAAGAATGGCTTATTGCAGAATTTTGATATAGACACATTGAGTTATACGGCTCCGGGCGAAAAGATACATAATGTCGATAAGAATAATTTTGGTCCGCGTGTCGGTTTTGCATTTGATGTTTTCGGAACACAGAAAACAGTACTTCGCGGCGGATATGGAATATTTTATAACCGCGAACTTCCCGCAAGTTTCGGCTCGCCGGCAGCAAACACTTTTCCGACGATCTCGGCGGACATCATCACCGCTCTCTTTTTCTGCGGTGTGACGCAATGGGGTTATCCGGTGCAGGATGAATCATTTGTTTGCTCGCAGAAGAATGCATATGTGATCGAAAAGGATCTGAAAACCGCAATGGTTCAGCAGTGGTCGCTGAATTTACAGCAAGACATCGGTTTTGGAACGCTTTCGGTCGGCTATGTTGGTAATCATGCGACGCACCTATTGACAGATGGTGTCGTCACTCCCAGAAATATAAATCGCAAAAGTATTCTAGATGGAACAACGCGTCCAATTTCAAACGCATGGGGCGATATTTATGTTGTTGGCGGTTATCCATCATCGAGCTATAACGCGATGCAGGTAAATTTCAAAAGAAATTTTGCCAATAGTTTGCGTTTCAATGTTAATTACACATGGTCACACGCGATCGATAACGCGATCGGATTTTTCAAGGATTATCAGGATCCGGACAATATGAATGACGATCGCGCTAGTTCCGATCAGGATGTACGTCACAATTTTTCGTTCGATGCGGGTTACGATCTTGAGTTTCATAAATGGTGGGGAGGACCGAAATGGCTTACTGACGGATGGTCGGTGAACACAATTACACAGATCCGCAGCGGACTTCCTGTAAACGTTACGGAAACCGGCGGCACATTTGGCGGTTTTGCAAGAAGGCCGAATGTGGTCGAAGGCGTTGATCCATACTGCACAAATTATAGTGTGCCGAATTGTCAGTTCAACCCGGATGCATTCTCAACGCCGGGGGCAGGTGAATACGGCAATGCCGGCCGCAATATTCTTCGTGGGCCAAATTTTGCTCAGGTTGATGCGTCTTTTGCAAAGAACACCAGATTTAGCGAACGCACAGTGCTCCAGCTTCGTCTGGAAATGTTCAATATGTTCAACTTTGCAAATTATGCCGATCCATCAGGAGGTCTTTCGTGTACCGGTTCGGTAGGCAACTGCGGTAATTTCGGCAAGAGCTTTTCGACGGTCGGAAACCAGCTTGGTGGGTTGCTTGGATTTGGCGGGCCGCGGCAAATTCAGCTCTCTGCACGTTTTTCGTTCTAGTTAATATAAAGGAGATTAGGTTTGAGGGATAGAATTGGCAAAGCACTTTTGCTTGCATTATTTGTATTGGGATCTTTTCTATCCCTCATTTCGAACAGTGTTGTCGGGCAGACGAAAATGCCTGACAGCACTATTAAAACTATCTATATCACGCCTCTTTCGCACTATGATTTCGGCTTTGTGGAAGCACCGAATGACGTTCGAAAACGAGCTGTTCGGCACATAGATGAAGTTATTCGTGTTGCTGAAGAAAATCCGAATTTTCGCTGGACAATCGAAAGTACCTGGCAGATTGATGAATGGTTGAAGGCGCAGAAAAAGCCAACATCGGTTTTGCCAAAGGACAAAGCAAAGATCGCTCGTTTGATGGATCTGATCAAATCGGGTCGGATCGCTCTTTCTACGGCGTGGGGCAGTATGCATACGGATTTCATGGGCGCCGAAGAGCTCAACCGCTTGTGTTACGACTACACAAAGATCAGTCGTACATATGGAATCGAATCAAAACTCGCAACGATGGACGATGTTCCAGGGCATCCGACATCACTTCCTTCGGTCCTTGCCGGTAGCGGCACAAAATATCTCGTAACAGGCGCAAACCTTTTCATTGGTGTTTCAACATCCCTTGCTCCGGGCAAGGTGCCGTTCTATTGGAAAGCCCCTGACGGTAGCAAGGTTTTGACATGGATAAGTCAGGGTAAACGTGGCGGGTACGTAGAAGGTTTGACAGATTTCTATCTAGATCCATATTCGCTTGATCCTTATACCGACAAAACGCCGTTCGATATCTTCAACCCTGAACTTGCCGGAAAGAAAACCGACCTAGAAATAATGGAGATCGGCGTAACCGAATTGCTTAACCGATATAATTCCGCCGGTTATAAATACGACGCCGTGATGGCGATGTATGCACATGATTTTATCGAACCGACGGATGTCATCAATCTCGAAAAAGCCGTGAAACTTTGGAACGGCAAACACGACGAGGTAAAACTTAAGATCGCGACACCCACGGAATTTCTCTCGTACATCGAGAAAAAATACGCTGACGAATTGCCCACGTACAGCGGTGAATGGTCAGGGCTTTGGTCTGAGGCGAAAACCCAGTCGCCGAAGATAAGCGCACTCGCGCGCTACGCTCACGACCATTCACCAGCGGCCGAATCGCTTTGGAGCGCAATTTCAATGACGCGTTCCATTCCAACTCCGGTCGGAAATTTCGCTTCCATTTACGATCATATGTTCACATATGACGAACACAGCGGAGCTGGAAATAACGGCTGGCCTCAGCTAAACAGCCGCGAACCGCTTGCCGAACAAAACCGCCAATATGTCGGTTTTATGAGTTCGGCAAAGAGAGAAATCGATGAGCTTTTTGATGAAGGAATCGATGTTTTAACACAGCCGACACGATTCGACACTGTCAAGCAAACACCTGAGAACACGCATTTTGTAACTGTTTTTAATGGCCTTTCCTGGAAGCGGGACGATGTTGTCCGGATCTCTCCGCCTGAAAAAGATGTAAAAATCATATCTATAAAACGTGCGGATATTGGTTTGCCGATCCCATTTGATATCGATGAAAAAGGCAGTGCTGTTTTTGTCGCAAAAGAAATTCCATCTCTTGGATATGTTTCTTATATTGTCAATGTCGAAGCTGGACTGCCGGAGCCGACGTTAAAAATCGCTGTGGATTCAAATGCTTCGAACAAAGATTATTCGATAGCGATGCGGTCTGATGGAAATATCCAGAGTATTCGCGATCTAAAGAGGAACCGCGAGATCGTCAATAATAAAGGTGAATTGCCGTTCAATGACCTGCTTCGCGTAGAAGGTTCTGACGCTTCGAATATCACCTATCCAGTTGCTCCGAAAATATTCATTGCGAAAGGCAAGATGATGACAGAGATCAGGGTCGTTCGTGAACGTTCGGCATATCCATTGACGGTAATAACGATATATGACGGTATCGACCGCCTAGAAATACATAATGAACTCGATCCGAAATTTATGCCATTTGCAGGTGGAAACGGAAATTGGCATGATTCGTATTATTTTGCGTTTCCTTTCAACATTCCGACCGCAGGCCTAAAGGTTATCCGCGGGGGCCAAAAATGGTTCGATTTACTGCCGGATGATTATCTGCCGGACGCCCGTCGAGATGCCGTTACAACACAACATATGTTTGGTTTTACGGATGGAAAGAATTCGGCGTTGATCGCGCACAAACAAGCATTTCATTGGGTTTATCCCGGCTATGTAGCAACAAAAGTTTTGGCAAAAGGTGCGCCGAAAGAATTTCCCGCTATGTTCACCGGAAAATTTCCGTTGCCTGAAGCAACGATATATTCGCGAGCGGTTCGTAAAGGCAATCAAGCGGACACGCACGATCTTGGCATAGTAAATATCGAAACAGTTGAACCCGGATTGTCAGGAAATTATCAATTTGATTATGCCATAACCTCTGAAGGTGTTTTTGATCCTATTGCGGGCTGGCGTTTGGGATCCGACCTTAATCTTCCTCTTATTGCGAAATATACTCCGGTTCTTCCGCAAAATATCTCTCAAAGCCTTTTCGCGGTGGATCAGCCAAATGTTGCCATCGTTACCGTAAAGCCACTTTCCGATGAGGTGATTCGCGGAGAAGTAAGCGCGGCTCCACTCGATCCTCACCTTACAAAAGTTTTTGTGATCCGTCTTCAGGAATTTGCCGGCCGCGGCGTTACTGCAAAGATCACATTGCCGGTAAAGATCACATCGGCGGCTTTAGTTACGCTGACCGAAGATAAAATTATCAATGATCTGACAAACTCGGATCCGCTGAGCGTAACGTTAAAACCTTACGAAACTGCGACCATAAAATTTACGATCGAATAGCCATTTGTGAAATTATGAAATTATTATGAGTGAATTCAAAAGAAGAGATTTTCTAAAGACGATCACGGCTGCTGTTGCGGCTCCGGCAATATTAAAGACTACCGGTTTTGCAAATACGGAATCGAATGGATCAAATGCCCCGACTAAGTCAATACCGGATATTCCTACCTGTGAATCTTTGCGGTCGGTAACAATGCCGCATAAATTCCTAGATCTTTTCAACCCGCCGGGACTCACGAATCAATGGGGCTGCGCACAGGCCGCAATGGATGTTGTAGCTGTCAGAAGTATTGCATTTCCACCGTTTGCACAAGGCGAAATGAACGTCGCACCGCTTGGTGCAGGCGGTGAGCTACTGACCGGTGTTCTTTACATCGACGAGGAATATTTTGCAGCGACAAAAACAATTGTTGAATTTATTTGGAGGCCGGATCGTGTCGAACGTCATTCTGTTTATAAAGGACTTGAATTAACAAGCACAATGATCGTGCCATTTGAAACAATGGCCGTCGCCGTAAAGCTCAATGTTAAAAACACGACGAGTTCGCGTCGGAAAACGCAGATAAAATTAGCGATAAACGGCGGAGCGACAAAGAGTGTCGCTCCGTGGAACGCGGCGTATTCGCCGGGCGAATATGACAACAAACGCGAGATCGATGCATCGCGAAATGCCGTTATGTGCCGTTCCGAACGCACCGAAGCATTCGTTATACAAGGCGCTTCGCCAAAGCCGACGGAACTACTCGTTTCATGGATCGTTTACGACCTCGACCTCGCTCCGGGCGAAACTTCGGCGATCGTTTTTGTAAATGCTTTGGGTGGAACACAAGCCGCAGCCGAAAAAGATTACGATAATATCATCAATGACTTTGATTCAGTACAGCGAGCGACGACTAACAATTGGAACGCCGAACTTAAGGCCGCGTTCACGCCAGGCAACGATCGTTTCTCCGGTTACGTGCCGACGCTTGTAACGAACGACGACAACGTAAAACGCATATATCATTCGGCCGTGATGAGTGCGCTGTTCTTTAAACGGACAACTCCGCATTCCGTTTACGGGACGACGTACGTTACGCTAGCACCGCGGTATTGGGAAACGACAACATTCCTTTGGGACATCAGCCTGAGCGCGATGCTGCTTTCGATGCTAGACCCGAAGGTGCTGAAACGAATGATGGAAACGTGGATGACACTCGACATTTACAAACATTTCGGCACCGAATTTTTGACCGGTGCGGGTGTCGGGCCGTGGTATTCGGTCAACGATTATGCGATGTGCCGCATGGCGAAAGAATATCTGCGTTGGTCGGGCGACACGGCGTGGCTTGATTCGAACGTCGGCGGAATGAAGGTCATCGACCGGCTTACTTCGTACGCGGAACACTGGCGAAAGCTCGACACCAACGGCCACGGCCTCGCTGATTACGGCGGCGTCACGAACCTTCTTGAAGCTGTTTCAAGCTATGTTCATGAGGTCGCGGGTTTGAACGCCGCGAACGTGCATAACCTGCGTTTTGCCGCCGAACTCGCCGAATATAAAAAGGACGGCGTCGCCGCGGCCGCTTATCGCAAAGAGGCCGAAGAACTTGGTAAACGCGTCCTCGACCTTTACATAAAAGGAAAGGGAATTTGGAAATGCCGCCTGCCGGACGGAAGCTATAATGAAGTACATCACTGCTACGATTTCGGCACGACGCTGATGAACATCGGTGATATGATGCAGGCGTCGCAAAAGAAAGAGATCGTTGCGTTTTTCCAACGCGAACTGCAAACGCCGATGTGGATGCGGGCGCTTTCGACAAAAGATCTGGACGTCACATTTTCGATCCGGCCGGATCATCAATGGACGGGAGCGTATTGTTCATGGCCGGCGCTTGCATTAAGCGGTCTTTTTGCCGCAGGCGAAGCGGAAGTCGCGCTTGAATGGATGAAAGGGCTTGCAGAATCGAGCCGTCAGGGGCCGTATGCCCAAGCAAATTTCACCGAAACGTTCATTGAGCCTGAAGCTGGCGGCGGTGCGCGAAAGGCTCCGTCAGATCAACCGTATATCAACGATTGGGCGTGTGTTTCGGGCTGCAATTATCTGGAGCCGATCGTTGATTCGCTATTCGGCGTGAACGCCGGTTTATTCGGCAATATAACGGCAAAGCCGCAGTTCGCATCGTTCGATCCGTCGGCCGAATTGAGGAACATAAACTATCAGGGCAAAGCTTACGTCGCCGGAAAGAACGGCGTGAGAGAAGCCTAGTCATTTGCATCGGCCGGTTCACTTTACGCGCGCCGGCCGCGGAAAACATTATGCGTAAGATAATCTCGATCTTTTTGCTTCTGCTGTTTGCGGCAGTGGCGTTCGCACAGGATTCGACCGAATGGACAACGAGCATCGGTTCGCGGTATTGGGTTCAGCCTGACATAGTTTATAACACGGCCAATAACACACCGCTCAAACTCGACGTTTGGTACAAATATCAGCAGACGAAAGACCAGCCGACACTCGTTTATTTTCACGGCGGCGGTTGGATATTCGGTGCGAAAGCTTACACCGTACTTTATTTTCTGCCGTTTCTAGAAAAAGGCTGGCGCGTCGTTGATGTGGAATATCGGATGGCGAGCAATTCGCTTGCACCGGCCGCGGTCGAAGATACGCGGTGCGCGCTTCGCTGGGTTTTCCGAAACGCAAAGCAGTGGAAGTTTGATACTAAGCAGGTCGTTCTGATGGGACACTCCGCGGGCGGCCATCTTTCGCTTATAACCGGAATGCTCCCGACCGGGTCGCCGCTCGATAATGCTTGCTATGGCGACAAGAAGCTCGATGTCGCGGCGATAATAAATTGGTACGGCATATCGGATGTCAATGATCTTATCGAAGGGCCGAACGTAAAAAATTATGCAAAAATGTGGATGGGCGCGCAGCCGAACGCCGACGCGATCGCAAAAAGCGTTTCGCCGCTTACATACGTCCGTGCCGGCTTGCCGCCGATCATCTCTATCCACGGCGACAAAGATGATGTCGTTCCGTATTCGCAATCCGTTCAGCTCCGCGATGCGCTCGATAAGGCGAAGGTCAAGAACAAACTAGTGACGATCAAGAACGGCGGCCATGGGCAATTTCCGGATGCCGATAATATAATGGCGTATAAAGAGATCTGGACGTTTCTTCAGGAAAACGGCGTCGATATAAAAGAACGATGAAAATAACAGATATCAAAGCAACAACTGTAACTGTTCCGCTTGAAGCTCCGCTTCGACATGCCGCTGGTTGTCACTGGGGAAGATTTGTCCGCACGATTATCGAGGTGGAAACCGACGAAGGCATCACAGGTCTTGGCGAAATGGGTGGCGGCGGCGAATCTGCCGAAGCGGTTTTTCACGCAATGAAAGGCTATTTGGTCGGCCACAATCCAGCACGGCTCGAAGAAATGCGGTTCAAAATAGCAAATCCGACGGCGTCGCTTTACAACAACCGAACGCAGATACTCGCCGCTCTCGAATTTGCCTGTCTCGATATCATCGGCAAAAAATGGAATGTCCCGGTCTATGACATTTTGGGCGGAAAGCTTCAGGATGAAATTCCATTCGCATCGTATCTCTTCTTTCGATATGCCGACGCTCGTGACGGTCGCGGCGAAGTGCGTACGCCCGAACAACTTGTAGCACATGCAAAGGAACTGAAAGCCGAGCACGGATTTTTTGCGCACAAATTAAAAGGCGGCGTTTTCGATCCGATTTACGAATTGAAATGCTACCGCGCGCTTGCCGATGAACTCGGCAGCGGCACGATGGAAGGCGACAGCTTCCGGTTCGATCCGAATGCCGCGTGGTCAACCGAGCAGGCAATATGGTTCGGACAGCAGATCGAAGATATCAACAACGATTATCTGGAAGATCCTGTTTTTGGGCTGCACGGAATGCGTCGAACACGCGAAAAGGTTCGCATGCCGCTTGCGACAAATACGGTCGTCGTAAATTTCGAACAGCTTGCGGCAAATGTGCTGGACACTGCCTGTGACGTAATTCTGTTAGACACAACGTTTTGGGGCGGTATTCGGCAATGCGTAAAAGCGGCCGGCGTCTGTGAAACTTTCCAGCTCGGCGTCGCCGTTCATTCGTCTGGCGAACTTGGAATTCAGCTTGCGACGATGCTTCATCTCGGAGCTGTGATCCCAAACCTTACTTATGCTGCCGATGCGCATTATCACCATCTGACCGACGACATTATCAAAGGCGGCAAAATGAAATATGTCGGCGGAAAGATAAAAGTGCCGGATGCACCGGGGCTCGGTATCGAACTTGACCGCGAAAAGCTCGTTCAATACAGCGAGCTTTATAAAGAATTAGGCGGTTACCCTTACGATCAAGACCCGCTAAGACCTACTTGGTCGCCCACTGTTCCCAATAACCGCTGGGCAGATCCGAATGATGACAGAATTCCGGCAATCACTAAATAGTATGGGAATTTTAACAGTGAAGATAATATGCATTCTTTTAGTATTAGCGTTTGTTTTCCAGTCTGCGTTTTCTCAATGTGAAATTTCTGTTGGCAAAGGTGAAAGTGCAGTCGATTGGGATGATACATTTACGCAAAATGGCCCAGGTAAGGGGCTTGAACCGGAAGGTTCGACCGGTTGGACAGGTGCCGACAGCACAATTTCGATCCAACTTCCGAACGGCGATACGGCATTCTTTTTTTCAGATTCATTCATCGCAGAATCACCGGAAAAGCCTGGAGACGGCAAAGTTTATACGAACGAGAACGGTTTGCGGCTGAGAGAACCAAATTGTCTTCCGCCGATCTGCGGTCCGAAGCCTGAACATATACACTATGTTTACAACAGCATCGTTGTTCGTTCGAAGGACGGCAAAACCCTTAAAACTTTGACTGGCGAAAAAGACGCAAATGGATATTCTACAGCTTATTTCAAACCAAAAAATACTAAGAATATGTATTGGATGGGCGATCCAACGATCGTCGAGGTAAGCGGAAAGAAAAAAATATGGATATTTTTGAACGAGTGGGATGTGGCTCGGCCGTTCGATAAGGAATTCCGACTCAATTTCAAAGGCCAAGCTATTGCCCAGCTGGATGCAGATACCCTAGCGATCGAAAGCATACATCCTCTTAAAGGCCTTTTTGATCATGGTGTTTGGGGAATCTCAGTTTGGCTCGAAGGAAAAGGAAAAGACAAAACTTTATTCATTTACGGAATGAAGAACCAAGCAGAGATAAATTCGGTAAAAAGCTCAGGTTTCAATATTGTTGACCGCTATAAAAAACTTTATCTTGCAAAAACCGACGCGACAAAAGGAATAGAACAAGTTAGCGATCTGAAAAATTGGAAAGCTTGGGATGGAAAAAAATGGACGAAAAAGGTCAAAAACGCTGTATCTATAATTCCTAAAAATGATTCGATCAGCGACGAATTGAGTGTCAAAAGACTGAATATCGGCGACAAACCAGTTTTTGTAATGGTAACTTTTGATACCTCAGTTGGATACAAAAATTGGAAAGATCTATATTTATATTCTGCCTGCGAACCGCAAGGGCCGTTCGTAAATAAATATTTTGTTTATCGGACACCGACCGCTGGTTTGACTAAGCTTACTGGAATGACCGGTTCGCAGAGCCTGCAAAGCGGCCTGAGCGTTTATAATCCGCACATTCATCCGCAATTTACTAAAAATGGTGATCTGCTTATTTCTTATAATAGTAATCTACCTTTTGGCGCAAAACCGGGAGATTCGATCTACGCCGATTTTTATAAACCGAGATTTGTTCGCGTTCCGATAGAAGGTTTAAAGTAAACAATATGAAATTTATTTGTTTCAATACAAAACCTCAGCCCACAGGTTCCGGAAAAAGATATCGCATCGGAGTTCTTAGCGAAGGAAGGGTTGCTGACCTTACGCCAGCTCTTCTGCCAATGGGATTGACTGACGCGGAGGTCTTGCGGTGTTATGATATGGCTCTCGATTTTATTACACCTGCGGCTGAAGCATTGAATAGTGGCGGTTTGCCGATGTTCGAACTTGATGAAGTTACATTGGAAGCACCTATTCCCGCCCCGCGAAAGATCATTTGCATCGGGCTTAATTACTTGGATCATGTTATAGAAAGCGGGGCTGAAAAGCCTAAAACTCCGTTAATATTCTCGAAATTTGTAACGTGTGTTGCCGCCCCTAACGAAACGATAATCTTGCCTAAGGACAGCGAACAGGTTGATTACGAGGCAGAACTTGCAGTTGTTGTTGGTAGAAAAGGTAAAAACATTGCCGCTGCCGATGCTATGGAATATGTCTTTGGCTATACAAATTTTAACGATATTTCGGCTCGTGACATGCAGTTTGCCGACGGTCAATGGCAACGTGGAAAATCATGCGATACTTTTGCTCCGTTCGGACCATATATTGCAACAAAGGACGAGATATCAGATCCCCACAACCTAAATATTCAATTTCGTCTGAATGGCGAAACGCTGCAAAATTCAAATACAAACCAACTGATCTTTCGCATTCCGGAATTGATCGAATTTTTGTCGCGTTCGGTTACGCTCGAACCGGGCGACATCATTGCTACGGGTACACCTCCAGGCGTCGGGTTCGCAAGAAAACCGCCGATATTTTTGAAAGACGGCGATATTTGTGAGGTAGAGATCGAAGGACTCGCAATCTTGTCGAATCCGGTAGGTTTTAGGGAAGAATCTTAACGCGCAGACGTAAGAAACAGTATTTTGGGAAAGTGCCCATAGATTTGATCGCCTTTGCTTGAAACCTTGCGTCTCCGCGACTTTGCGTTAAATTTATCTAGTAAATATGTTTGATCTTGACGGAAAAATCGCGCTTGTAACAGGTGCCGCATCGGGCATCGGCGAAGCCATAGCTATAACTTTGGCAAACGCAGGATCGTTCGTTTATGTGACGGACATTGACGAAGAAAGCGCGGATCGTGTCGCCCGATCGATCACCACCGAAGGCGGCACGGCAAAGGCATTGTCTCTAGACGTTGCTTCCAAAGAAGCCTGTGAAGACGCTGCAAGATTTGTAGAAAAGGAAAGCGGAAGACTGGATATTTTAATCAATAATGCTGGGATAGGCCACGTCGGAATGTTGCTAAACACTGAAATAGAAGATCTCGAGCGATTATTTTCTGTAAATGTGGGCGGTGTTTTCAATCTTACGAAGGCGTTTCTGCCTGCAATGATCGAGCGGAAATACGGAGTCGTGATCAACATTGCATCGATCGGCGGTGTTATGGCCATTCGCGAGCGCGTGGCCTATTGCACGACAAAATTTGCGGTTGTAGGGTTTACGAAATGCGTTGCTCTCGATCACGCACTCGATGGCATACGGTGCAATTGTATCTGTCCCGGCCGCGTAGAAACACCGTTCGTCAGCGCACGCATTGCCGAATACCCTGATCCCGAAAAAGCCTATCGTGAAATGTCCGCCACCCAGGCCGTCGGCCGTATGGGCAAACCAGAAGAGATCGCCGCCGCCGCCGTTTACCTAGCCAGCGACGAGGCGGCATTTGTTACAGGAACGGCCTTTGAGATTGACGGCGGATTTGCCGTAGGAAAATAGTTCCCGGTGATGTATTTCATCGATCGAGTGTTTATCGCTCATCAAGTTCCAGTTCTTTCTCAAATTCGTCGCAGGTAATGAATTTGAATTTTGCTTTGCCGTTAACTTCTTTGTCGAAGACGTTGTAAAGGCATTTTGCATCTATGTATTTCCGCCCGTTGAACTTCATATAATAGTATCCTGTCTCGCTTGATGAAAAGTGGCCTTTGAGCAAAATGTCGCGGTAGCCCTTAGTCGAAGTTGGTAAAACTTGGCTGCCCATTGTGGACTGATCGACGTAATCGCTTCCGGATATCAGAGCTCTATAGTTTTTCCTTTTTTTCTCAAATATCCAGAATGAACAATTGCCGACACCGCCGCATAAAGGAATTGTAGTTCCGCGAACAAGGATCTCTTTGCGGCCATCACGATTCAGATCGACCTGTTTTATTTCGAAGAGTTCTTCGCAATTGACCGGGCCTTTATAGGTGACATTCCTATCTAAAAATTCAGGGTCTTTCAGTATTTGTGGTAAGAAATTGAGAATCGTTTTGTTCGAACATTCTATTTTTGCGGGATCGGTCTTTTCCAAAACTTGAACCTTATTTGTGTCTCCGCTTTTGATCACGGCTTCGGGTTCCGCATTCTGGAAAGGTCGAAAAACGTTAGATTTTTTGATAATGATTGAGGTCGTTCGTGGTGTTTCAGTGAATAGAGATTGAAGGCCTACGCCAATTAAAAGCGTGGTAATGATAGCAGCAATGTTGATAAATGTATTCCGCACAGTCAGCCAATAGTAGCACGATTTTCGGTTATAAAATTAGTTTTTCATTCCTTAAGCATTTCCCGCCATGCTTCGTAGATCATGACCATCGCCATCGTATCGAGCTCGCAATATCGTTTGAGTGCATTTTCTATCTCATTACGTTCGTATGATGACATATCTTCGAATTGCAGTTGCGTGTAAGCTGTCATCGCAGCACCGCCATCGGTAAGCATTTCGTCGCTGCTTAAAAGCTCAACCTCAAAATCCAATACGTCCTGGAATAGCTCCGGGAGCTGTTTATATGGATCGACAACTGCGCCGTTCTTATGTTTGATCCACTGCCAATTAGAAAAATTTAAACTTTTGATGCCGTTGGCTGTGCCGTAATCCGGTTTTGAATATTTTTTTTGTAAATAGCTCGAGCTGTTCAATACTGCCGGTAGAACCTGTTTTATCGAATTCGAACCTTTCATGTAGGGGTCATAATAGAAGCGTTTGACCAAATCGAGCATATCCACCATACACCGGTCACTGGGCCACTCTTCCGCGCTATTTTTAGTCGGTTTGGCTATTGATCTGATGAAATCCATGAGTTCATCGTGGTCGGAAATTTCTTCCGTCTCGGCCGCCATTTGTCTGTAGATCGCACAGAGAATCGAATTTTCGTGATCCGCATAGCGAAAGATGGTTCCGTCATCCCTTGACAATTCCTCACGAAGGTTTCGGACGAAATCATAATTCGGAAATACGCCGACCTGAGCATTTAGGTATTCGCCGGCATGTTCGACCTCGCCGTTCTGATGAACGATGTGATGAGAAAATTGAAACGCGATACTTTCATAAGGCCTCCGGCCTTTTGTTATAGGAATCGCCGGTGTAGATGTTTCGAAATCAATAAAATGCAGTGGAAATTTCCACTTTTCCATTTCTTGGAGTAGGCCATCTTTGTCGAGAAAGAAGGTTCTATCGTTGCCGCAGGTTCGTTCGACCTGTATCCACCTTCGCTCGGTGTCACTAAGGCCAGATTCTTTATCCTTCGAAGTGCCGAGATCTTCGGGACGTAGTTCGGACATTTTCAATTTGCCTTGCGCTATAAGTTTATCCTTGCTCTTATGATTCCAAATCTCAAGGATATTCGGTTCTGAAAAATCGGCTTCCGTCCAACCAAAAGCCTCGCCCCAACAGGCTTTGAAGCCGCTTTTCAGACCCGTATTTTCATCTTCTGCCTTCGTTTGAAACTGGCAATCGCGACAAATGGCAGACGGTATCGGAGCGATCTTTTCGTCGCGCACATAATGGTCGGCGAAATTTTCAATACGCTCTGCAAAAGACAAACGATCGGGAAGTTTTGTGTCTGTATTATTGAAAATTCGCTCACAAGCATCATCGACATTCACTATGCAAAGAATTTGTTTGGATAGCTCTTCCTCTGTCAGTTGAGCAACAACCTTCGCTTTCTTTCGACCGCTATCATCGGTGAATATGCGGATCTTCTGATTCAAACCATTTGTCGGACAAAGCGCAGCTTTATCTGTCATCATCAGTGAAGCTGAAACTTCGAATTCCGGAAACGCTTTCTGAACGACATACTTTTGAAACGCTGCGTCATAAAGATACGACTTCCATTTCGAAACGATACCATCACGTGCGCCAAAGAAAACGTCTTCATTGGCGTTATAAGATTTCGATTTAACTTCGATTATTTCAAGCTTATTTCCGAATTTTCTCAAAACGTCTACGCGAATAAATAAATTTTCAAATTTTACCGCCGCTTCAAATATTGTGGCTTCATCGGCTTTCAAAAGTTCATTGGTTTGCGCACAGGACAAGTCATAATCCAACGCTTCAATTTCAACACCTTCCGGAAAATAGCATTTTGCTAGTTCACCGACCTGAAATCCGCCTTTTGCAAGAGCCTGCAAGAATGGGTCATCGATCGAGTTGTCAGCGTATTCGGACTTTTTTGTGTAAAAAAGCTTTGTAGGGCATTCACAAGCGAGTTTAAAACGTGACTTGGTTAGATATCGTGGGTTATTCATATTTGTGTGGGTAAAGAAAAATGGCGGAGAGGACAGGACTCGAACCTGCAAGCGATCACTCGCGGTAGTTTTCAAGACTACTGCCTTACCAATTAGGCTACCTCTCCGCATAGGCGGTGAAGAAGAAATATATCGTAAACAGAGATTTTTAACAACCTTTTCACAGCAAAAATGCCGACCGAAATCGGCCGGCATTTTTACAATCTATTGATGTTCTGTTTTATTCGGACAAAAGCTTGGTTATTTGAGCATCGATCGCTTCAGCTTTATCCCAACCGTTCGATTTTAAGGCGATCTGCCCGTCTTTTGTGATCAGGAAATATGAAGGAAAGCCCATATCGATATTTCCTGCGGAATCCATATTTGCGTATTTCAAAACGACGCCGAAACTATTCGGAACAATGTTGAAATTAAAAGGATTCTTCTTCAAATATGGCAAAACCTTTGTTTCGTTTTCCATCGTCAGAGCTAAAAATACAACGTCATCGCCACGATGTCTTTCGGCGACCTTATTAAGTTTCGGTATTTCCACATGACAGATCTCGCATCGAGTTGACCAAAAAGTCAGCATTACGACCTTCCCGCGAAAATCATTAAGATTAACCGGTACCCCATTTAGAGATTGTGCCGAAAACACCGGAGCTGCTGCCCCAGGCTTTAGATTTTGTTGTGTAAAAGCTGCACACGAGCACACCAATACTAGAAGAAAAGTAGTTAATAATCGCATATGATCAAACTGGCGGGAGTGAGGTATTCTGTTAAATGATGTTTAACACACCATTTAAAATAAATGACCAAACGACCGACAATTTCAGAAAATAGCTGGGGCCTATGAGAAATATTTTTTTGGGGATCTGAAACCGCTTGTTTATTGGAATCGACGTGGCTCGCTTCCGTAAGAAAATTATAGCGCACACAGCACTCATAATAAAAGGACTTTTGTTGATCCATGTTAAAATTTCCCAATGCTACTCAAATCGCTCGAAGTCCAGGGTTTTCGCAATCTTAAAGGAAATATAAAGCTATCTTCCGGGCTTAATATTTTAGTTGGTGAAAATGGCCAGGGAAAGACCAACTGGTTGGAGGCGATCCATGTTTTGGCGACGACACGTTCATTCAAAACTACTAAGTTATCTGAGGCAATAAGTTTTGATGCCGATGAAGCTTATGTTTCAGGCTTAATAAAAGCTTCGGCAGATATTGATCGTACCCTGCAGGCGGCATTGCGCGGAAACACAAAGAGTTTTTATATAAACGCCAAGCGTGAACCCATCCAGCGGTATTTGGGTGAGCTACACGCAGTGGTATTTAATGCCGATGAACTTGAGGTTGTCAGAGGCACTCCGGATGCGCGCCGAAAATTTCTTGATGCGGCCATTACAGCTATCCATCCCCCGTATGTGCAGATATTAGCGGATTACAGTCGAGTTTTAAGGCAGAAAAATGCTTTGTTGCAACGTGTCCATGACGCTGAAATGTCGCTCGAACAGATTGCTGAGCACCTTGAACCTTGGAACGAGCAGCTTGTCCTTTTGGCGGCACGGATCCATCGATCGCGGATACGTATCGTAGAAAGATTGAATGAGGTGCTGGAAAAGCGTCTTTTCGGGCGAGAATTGATCACTATTAGATATGCTTCTTCGTTGGAGGAGCATGGTGATCTTTCTAATTATGAAGGATTAATAAAAGAACGGTTAAAACTGCGTGTTCAAGCCGAAATGTTAGCCGGTCATTCACTTATAGGGCCGCAGCGTGATGATCTGGAAATACTGTTCGATGGACGAGACCTACGTAAATTCGGTTCTGCCGGCCAACAGAGAAGCGCTCTTTTATTGCTTCAGCTCGCAAATATTTCAGTTTTTTACGCCCAACGCGGCGAATATCCACTATTTTTGCTCGATGATATAGATGCGGAGCTTGATTTCACACGCATTGGCCAATTGTTGGAATTTTTAGACGGAAAAACACAATGTATAGTAACTACTTCAAAGATTAGTTTTGTTGAGAGTTTTGGCTCGAAAGCCTCTGTTTTCGAGGTTGTGGCCGGAAAGACCGAAATCGCGTAAAGATACGGTAAATATTGCGTTCCTACTATAAATCTAAAGCCAAAAATGGTAAAATATTATTTGGTCGAAATTGGCATTAATAAGCACATCCATATGTTTTGCAGGGCGGAAATTCCACGCTATTTCCCTTCTTGAATTCGATATAGATCAGACCATAAATACAAAAGTTTTATAAAGAGGAATTTACCATTGGCTACTAAAGCAAAAACAGAATACGGAGCCGAACAGATACAGGTTTTGGAAGGCCGCGATGCGGTTCGTAAGCGTCCCGCGATGTACATCGGTTCGACAGGTGATCTGGGGCTTCATCATTTAGTTTACGAAGTTGTTGATAATTCGGTAGACGAAGCTTTGGCGGGTTATTGCGACAAGATCGAAGTCACTATTCATATGGATAATTCGATCACGGTTGTTGATAATGGCCGCGGTATTCCGACAGGAATTCATAAACAGGAAGGCCGTTCTGCGGCCGAGGTCGTTATGACAGTTCTGCACGCGGGGGGTAAATTTGACTCCAATTCTTACAAAGTTTCCGGCGGCCTTCATGGTGTAGGTGTTTCGTGTGTTAACTTTTTGTCCGAATGGTTAAAGCTTGAGATATGGCGTGACGGTAAAACCCACGAAATGGAATTTCAGGTCGGCATTCCGGTCGAACCGCTTACTGAAAGCGGAACAACAACAAAACGCGGTACAAAGATCACTTTCAAACCCGATGCAGAAATCTTTGAAAGTACTGTTTACAGCTTTGAGAAGCTTTCTGAAAGGCTTCGTGAAAAGGCTTTTTTAAATAAAGGCATACGTATCGTTATCAAGGACGATCGCGATGAAGGCGAAAAATCTCACGAGTTTTATTACAAAGGCGGCATTGCGGAATTTGTTAAGCATTTGAACAAAAACAAATCTACAATGCATGACGAACCATTGTATTTTGAAGTTGTTGACGATGATCTTTCGATCGAGATCTCAATGCAGTATAACGACAGCTATGACGAAAAAATATTTTCGTTCGCGAATAATATCAATACCGTTGATGGCGGCACACACTTGTCCGGTTTTCGCAGCGCAATAACACGTACGATCAACAGTTATGCGGAAACTTCCGGAATGATGAAAAATTCCAAAACATCACTCAGTGGCGATGACGTTCGCGAAGGTTTGGTAGCAATAATCAGTGTAAAGATCCCTCAGCCCCAATTCGAAGGCCAAACGAAAGGAAAGCTCAATTCTCCCGTCAAAGGACCGGTTGAATCATTCCTGAATGAAAAGCTCGGCGAATATTTTGAACAGAATCCGAATATTGCCAAAAAAATCGTCGGCAAAGCAGTCGATGCCGCACGTGCTCGTGAAGCCGCTCGAAAAGCGCGTGAGATCGTTCGAAAAAGCGCGCTCGGCTCGTCAACTTTGCCTGGAAAGCTAGCGGATTGTCAGGAAAAAGATCCGGCTCTTTCAGAGATATATATCGTTGAAGGAGACTCCGCCGGCGGTTCGGCTAAACAAGGTCGTGACCGAAAAAACCAGGCTGTTTTGCCGCTGAAGGGAAAAATTCTAAACGTCGAAAAAGCAAGGTTCGATAAAATGCTCGGCCATGGCGAGATCAAAGCTTTGATCACTGCTTTAGGAACCGGCATCGGTAAGGATGATTTTGACGTTTCGAAACTTCGCTATCACAAGATCTGTTTGATGACAGATGCTGACGTTGACGGAAGTCACATTCGTACATTGCTTTTAACATTCTTTTATCGACAAATGCCGGAGCTTTTGGAAAACGGCTATGTTTACATAGCACAGCCCCCGCTTTATAAAGTAAAGCGGGGTAAAAAGGAAGAATACATCAAGGACGAAAAATCAATGTTTCGATATTTGATGCGACAGGCTACCGGCGAAGTTCAGATCACTTCCGGAGGGCGCGTTATAGAAGGCCGCGAACTTTCGAAAGCTTTAGAGCAGACGACAGAGTTTAACTTGTATTTCGATAGGTTGACCCGGCGTTTGGCAAACGATCCAAAGCTTACTCGGATCATTGTAGATGCCTTTGCCGGAAAGGAAGGACTGCTAACTAAGAATAATATTCGGCTAAGGAAAATATTCGATCAGCAGGAAATGATCGCCGAGGTCGAAGGAAAGATTGCCTCAGCCGGTTATGAAACCGAATTGCGCAACGACGATGAACATGGGCTGTGGGAAATTGAGATAACAATACCGAATGTTCAAAACATTATTTTTGATTGGGATCTTGCCAGTTATGTCGAATTTCAAAGATCGTTAGATTTAACCAAAATGTTGGAAACAGATTTTCACGCACCGTTTACCGTTGGCCAAAATGGTGACAGCGAACCTGTCAGTTCGCGCGAAGAACTCCTTGACCGCGTCACGGCTTCAGCAAAAAAAGATCTTACTATACAGCGTTATAAAGGCTTGGGAGAAATGAATCCGGAACAACTTTGGGAAACGACAATGGATCCGGAAAAGCGAACAATGCTGCAGGTACGTATAGAGGACGCGATAGAAACCGACGGTTTATTCACCGTTCTGATGGGCGATCAAGTCGAGCCGCGGCGACGATTCATTGAAGATAATGCGTTGGATGTAAAGAATCTAGATGTTTAGTTTAAAGATCTTTGCCTTTGCGGGATCTGAATTTTAAATTATCTAATAGCAGTTGCGTCAGAGTTTTTCATAAAAGCAAAGACCTCTTCCGCTGTTACGGCCGCGACATCGCCAGGAGTAGTCATGGCAAGAGTACCCAGCGCTACGCCGCAATCGACTGCAAATTTTTCGCCTTTATTCTCAAGCATTCCATAAATAAAGCCGGCCGCAAATGCATCGCCGCTGCCAATTCTATCAAAAACATCTATGTTTTCGCGGACGCTGGCCTTAAAAACGTTTCCATTTGAATAGCAAACACCACTTAGATCATGGCGATTTGAGCTGTGAGTATTTCGAAGTGTAGAAATAATGATCTTGATATTTGGAAATTGCCGCTGCATTTCCGTAGCAGCAATTGAGAAGGCATCTGTATTGTAATCATTAAGTTGTGAGTTAAAATCTAAAACTCCGAAAACAACATCGGCAAAAGGCAAAAGCTTTCTGTTAACTTGATTTGCGGCAACGCGGCCACCGCGGTTTCTCCATAACGAATCGCGATAATTAAGATCATATGAAACAATCGTCCCATTTTCGCGAGCGGCTAACATTGCCGTACTTGCGGCTTCGGGAGTTATATCTGAAAGTCCTGCAAAGATCCCGCTGGTATGAAACCAACGAACCCCTTTTGAAAAAATGGCATTCCAATCAAAACTCATAGAGTCGGCAGTCGAGATCGCTGTATGTTCCCGGTCAAAAGCCGAGTCAGCCGCTCGCGGTCCGAAGCCGCGTTCGATAAAATAAAGTCCATTGCGGCCGGACTCTACTTTATTGATATTTGATGTATCGATACCTGATTGCATTGCCATTTTGTAAGCTAATCGGCCGATCGCATTATTATGAAGCATGGAAACGAATGAAACGTCTAAAGAGAAAACACGACTGAGGTCAGCGGCTACGTTATATTCGGCTCCGCCATCCCAAATTCGGAATTCGCGTGCATCTGAAATCCGCGCATCGCCTGGATCGAAACGTAAAAGCAATTCCCCAAGGGAAACAAAGTCCCATTTACAGTCAGGTTTTTCTTTAATAATAATCAAAATTATATTCTTAAATTTATAAATGAAGATCGGCCGCCATTGCGATAGCCCCGCCAAGCGAAGAACCTTCCGGTGAACCAGGCTGAATCAGTAGGTTATCTTGACGTCTGATCACACTTCTTTTGACCGAAGCCATTATAGGTTCTCGGATAAATTCCCATCCGTTTACCAGTCTTCCACTTATGATTACGTGAGGAATACCGATTCCCATGATAACATTTGCGATCCCTAAACCGAGGTGGTCTCCTATCTTTTCCAGTGTTCTGCGCGACCTGATATCACCGTTACCGGCTTTTGAAACTATCTCATTGAATCGGGGAATACTTTCACCGCGAGCTGGCGGGCGATCACCCAAATACAGCGAAGCCGCCGATGCAGCCGAAGCGTATTTTTCCCAACAACCGCGATTGCCGCATTCGCAGAGTTTACCACCTGCAACTATCGTCATATGCCCGAAAATTGCGGCAAGATCTTTGTGTTCTGTGTCGGCCTTAACTTTACCATCTTCGACAATGCAAACACTGATACCTGTACCAGAACGAACAAGAATGAAATTCGCATTATCACCGATCTTTTTAGCTTCGAAATTTGCGGCGGCTACGGCGTCGTTTTCAATCACTATCGGAGGAGGATCATTTAATGGTAAAACTTTTGCCAGATCAATATTTTTCCATCCAAGACCGATTGATTCGACCAAGGTGATTTTTTGTTTATCGATAATGCCAGGAACGATCATGACCACTTTTGCATCGCGTTCCGGAAAGCTTTTTCTAATTGTTTCAAGGCGTTTTCGAATCAACGCAAGACATGCAGTCGGATCTTTTATAGTATCAAATGAGTCTTCAAAAAAAATTTCACCGGTCGCTTCGGCACCGCCGATCTGTGTGCTTCGTACACCGATATTTATGCCGATCAAATAGTGATTCAGACCCTTATTTTTCTTTTTTGATGTCGAAGGGACAGCCATTTTAATGCCGTAAACTATATTGGATAAAACTTATGGCGAAAGGATATCTTACAATGAAATCGATTATTCCGCATTAAACGATGCAATTGTTTATAATAATCTTGCAAACAAAATTGTTATGAGTAAGGTAAAAACGATTGAGCAATTACGAACCGTCGGAATATTGCCGGTGATCAGAGCAGCATCTGCAGATGAAGCTTTTCAATTGATTGAACACATTGTCGCCGGCGGTATAAATGTGATCGAGATAACAATGACGGTTCCTGGCGCTGTGGAACTTATAGCAAAAGTGGTAAAAACATTTGACGCATTAATAGGTGCTGGAACTGTTCTTAATGCCGGCGATGCTCTACGATGCATAGATGCCGGGGCACAATTTATAGTCAGTCCGGCTTTGAATTTCGAAACCATCGAACTTTGTTCCAAGCTTGGCATCGCAGTTTTGCCGGGGGCATTGACCCCGACCGAAGTGGTAAACGCTTGGAATGCCGGTGCCGATGTTGTAAAAGTTTTTCCTGCCGGAGCAATGGGCGGGGCATCTTATCTGCGTTCATTAAAAGCTCCTCTTCCGCATGTTAAAATGATACCAACCGGCGGTGTGACGCTTTCAACAGCGGCCGACTTTATTCGAGCCGGAGCCGAAGCTGTCGGTGTAGGCGCTGACCTCGCTAATGTTAATGCACTACATAATGGTAATCCGGAGATAATAATGGAAACTGCCGGAAAATATCTAGAGATAGTTGCCTCTGCCCGAGCGAAATAGCCATTTTTTTACTAATGCGGCAATCATGCGAAAAGCATTAGATGATTTTCTTGTGTAGTTTGAAGCTTTTCTAGAAAGTTATGGCGTTTGATCTCTTTTGCCCCGAGAGCTTTCATATGTGGCGTCATTACTTGTATATCCAACCAGTCAGCACCGCGTTCCGCCATATGATCTATCAGATGCAAGAGGGCAAACTTGGATGCATTGGACTGAGTATGAAACATACTTTCACCGCAAAAAACACCGTCGGCATCAACACCGTAAAGCCCGCCGACCAATTCCCCAATTGGTGAGCGAACTTCGACGCTGTGAGCCATTCCCGCTAAATGTAGCTCTGTATAAACATCAATGAAATCCGGAGTTATCCATGTGCCGTGCTGGTCGGAACGATAAACTCTGGAACAAGCATTGATCACTGCATAAAAATCAGTATCTATTGAACAAATAAGATCAGATCGCCGTCTAGAGCTCGCCAAGCTTTTTGAAATATGCAGATCGGAAAATTCAAGGATCGCACGGTTTTCCGGACAAAACCACGGCAAAGGCATTCCTTCGGTGTACCAAGGGAAAATGCCCTTAAGATAGGATTCTCGGACATTTTCGGCTGTTAATTCATTTCCTAGACTAATTATATCTCGACCGTCATAAAAATAATCACCGGCCAAAACCCATGCAGAAAAATCATGCGTTTTTGGGTCAGGAAAAACTAACGTTGTCATATTTATATTTTACACGCAATCCACAAAGCTTCTATGCCTATACGACCTTCAATTTCCATTTACCGCGCTTGAATATTAGCGCGCTTGATATTGCCAGTAGTGAAAATGCAAATGTTATAGACCAAAACACGCCTTCCGGACCCCAGCCATAATAATAAGAGAGCAAATACGCGAGCGGTATTTCAAATATCCAAAAAATAAAAAAATTGAGATATGTCGGCGTCCATGTATCGCCCGCTCCGTTGAATGCTGTTTCCAAAACCATTCCGAGTCCGTAAAAAGCAAAACCGTAAGCAACTATGTGCAGCCCGGTTGTACCGAACTTAAGCACTAACGGTTCTGTCGTAAAAAATCCTATGATCGGATGGGAGAAAAAGAAAAACACTAGGCCGATCATAAAATATACGACCATATTAAATATACCGGCTTTCCAAACCGCGTTTTCTGAACGTTCCGGCTTGCCGGCCCCGAGATTTTGTCCTACTAATGTTGCAGCGGCATTGCTTAGTCCAAGAGCCGGAAGCAAAGCGAACATAACTACACGCAATGCAATTACATAACCAGCGATAGCTTCTTCGCCAAATCCGGCAACTATAGGCATAAGTGCGGTCCAACTCGCGGTTGCGATCAGCATTTGAATCATTGCGGTTGATGAAAGTCTAGCAAGCTTCCATAACAAAGCCGGTTCGAGACTCCAGCTTTCGAGCCCAACGTGTAAACGCCCGCCTGGCCGAAACAATCGCCACGAAGCATAAAGAACTCCGCAAGAACGCCCGATCGTTGTCCCGACAGCGGCGCCTATTACACCCAATTCTGGAAAGAATCCGACACCAAAAATAAAGCATGGGGCAAGTATGATATTCAGCCCGTTTGATAAGATCAGCACACGCATCGCAATGGCGGCATCGCCCGCCCCGCGAAAGACGGCATTCAGTAAAAAGATGAAAAGTACGGCCGCATTACCGCCGACCATTATTCTCATGAATAAAATACCTTCGACCAGTATGTCGGCTTTCCCGCCAAGTAAAACAAAAATATTCGGGGCGAAAATGATGCCGATAATACTCATTAAAAGTGATATTAATATACCCAAATAGATCACGTGAGCAGCCGTTTTGGCCGCTCCGTGCATATCTTTTTCACCGACGCGCCGCGAAACGGTTGCCGTCGCGCCTATGGCGAGCCCGAAAGCAACTGCGTAAATCAGAGCCATAACAGATTCGGTTATACCGACGATAGCTACTGCTCCGGCTCCTAATTTTGCGACGAAAAATATATCAACGATGGCAAAGAGACTTTCGGCCAACATTTCAAATATCATCGGCACGGCAAGCAAGAATATTGCAAGCCCGATCGGGCCTGTTGTAAAATCACGGCTGGTGCCGCGGACAGCCTCTTTTATTACTGCCCAAATCGAGTTATCCGGCGTCTCAGACGCGTCCATTTTAAATGACATTAGAATTACTACCTATGAAAAAAGACATGCACAGAATGGTGCTAGAATACTCGCCAATACATAATTGTATCGGCGAAGCGAACCCGAAGGTATGCGGCGGATATTAGATGACGGCAAGACGCATAGTTTGAAGAATTTATCACAAAATTATTTAATAATGCAAAACCAAAAATGCATCTAATTTGATCTACAATTTGAACGAATGGTTGCAACATACGCATATTGCCTGCGACAATAGAGGTTTGTTATGAAGATCGCAGTAGCAATGAGCGGCGGCGTCGATAGTTCGGCTGCCGCCGTATTATTAAAAGAGCAAGGCCACGAACTAGTCGGCTTTACGATGCAGTTGTGGAATCAGCGTCGGAATATCAATGTCGATGAGAACGGCGACCCGCTGCCGTCACGGTGTTGTTCGCTTGATGACGTTTATGATGCACGGCGAGTTTGCGAAAGTCTCGGAATACCTTTTTATGTGTTGAATCTCGAAAAAGAGTTCGAGGACGCGGTTGTCGAACCGTTCGTCCAAAGTTACTTATCGGGGGAAACACCGATCCCATGCGTAGCCTGTAACTCGCGTTTGAAATTTGCGTCGCTAGATCGAATGGCTCAAAGTCTTGGCTGCGACAAAGTGGCTACCGGCCATTACGCACGCGTTGAATACGATGAAACTGCTCACCGCTTTAGATTATTTCGCGGTAAGAATCATTGGAAAGATCAGAGTTATTTTCTTTGGGAATTGACTCAGGAACAGCTTTCGCACGCATATTTTCCACTAGGTGAAATGCTCAAAAGCGAGGTGCGTGAGTTGGCGAAAGAAGCTGACCTATATGTTGCGGAAAAAGCCGAATCGCAGGAGATCTGCTTTGTTCCCGATGGCAAATATTCGGAGTTTATCGACCGCTATCTAGGGCATCAGGAGGGAAGTTCGGAGGTGCCGATCGACGGCGAGATCGTCAACCGAAGCGGTGAAACGCTTGGAAAACACTCCGGTATTCATCGTTATACGATCGGTCAGCGACGCGGTTTGGGAATTGCAAACGAAAAACCTCTGTATGTGGTTCAGATCGAACGGGCAAAAAATCAAATAATAGTAGGCGAGGCTGCCGACCTAGATTCGTTAGAATTTTATGCAAAAGGTGTGAATTGGGTTGCCTTCGATATGTCAAACGAACCGGTTCGCGCGGAAGTAAAAGTGCGATATCGCCATGATCCGGCTCCGGCAACGATCTATACGCTTCCTAATGAAAGGGTTCGGGTGGTTTTTGATCAACCGCAGCGTGCCGTTACGCCGGGACAAGCAACGATATTTTATAATGGAGATGAAGTACTTGGCGGCGGTTGGGTTATGCGAAACGAATAGGAAAAAAATGGTAAAACAAAAGAAAAGACCAAGTAAAGCAGCAAAAGCGGCAAAGAAGATCCTTCAAGAATCAGAGTTGTTGAGATCAAAAACTGACGCGGATACCAACAGTGGTTCCGAATTTAAGCCAACTAATATAATGCCGAAAACTAGCCCCGCAAATAAACCAAGACCTGACAAAAAACGCGGGTAAATGATCAAAACTGAACTCCGCAAAACATATCTGGAAAAAATTCGATCCCTATCGGTCGGTGAAAGAGCTCGGAAAAGTCAGCAGATCGCAGATCTACTTTTTCAGATATTAACTCTGGATCGACCAATGGTTTTGCACTGTTTTATTGCAATCGAGAAATTTAACGAGGTCGACACAACATTAATATTCCGTCGTTTGTGGGGCGAATTTCCTCAGGTAACGACAGTAGTTCCTCGCGTCGATATTCAAACGGGCGAAATGCGTCACCTGAAATTCACGCCGGACACTGAATTAGTTAAAAATGTTTGGGATATTTACGAACCAGGGCATAATGAGTATGTTGAGATCAATGAGATCGATATTGTGCTTGTGCCGATGTTGTGTTTTGACCGGCAACTTCATCGAGTGGGGTTCGGTAAAGGCTTTTATGACCGATTTTTGTCGAGTCTCCGGGCAGACAGTCAAACCATCGGTCTCAGTTATTTCCCGCCAGTCGAAAAGATAGATGATATACACGAGGACGATGTCGCCCTCGATATATGTGTTACGCCGACAAATATCCTCAGTCGATGATCTTTATTTTGCTTTCAAAATATCGCGAATTTCCGTCAAAAGTGTTTCTTCCGCGGTCGGTGCTGCGGCAACTTCCAAACCTTTAAATAGCCTTATCGCATAACGTGCAAGAAAGAACATAACGACGGCAACGATCAGAAATGAGATCAGATCGTTAATGAACTGCCCATACATAATCAACGGTTGCTTTGCGGCGACAGCAGCTTCGATCTCCGCGGGTGTTGTGACCGGCATGGAGGCGAGATTGATAACCTTTTGAGAAAAATCTATGCCGCCTGTCAGCATACCAACGATCGGCATAATTATTCCGTCAGTAAAAGTTTTTACGACGGTTCCAAAAGCGGCTCCCATAATGACTGCGATGGCAAGATCGAGCACATTTCCACGCGCTATAAATGTTTTAAAGTCATTCCACATAATTTTCCCTCCGTAATCGTTAGATTGGCATATTCTTATCGATTCGACGGGTAAATAATAATCCGATTCCATTCTATAAACAAGAATGACCGATTAAAGGCACAAAAAAAGACGGATCGCTCCGTCTTTATCTGATAAATGTATAAAAACTAATCGTCATCCTCGTCGTCATCTTTGTCAGAATCATCAGAATCAGTCGCTGTCGCGGATGTATCTGAAGCAGAATACGAACTAGCGGCGGCTGCGGCTTTTTGTTCGTAAGTGGAAGTTTGCGATGAGTAACTATTCGTTTCCGGCATCGACGTACTTTCGGCTTGTTTCTCCAGAGCCTTGATCATTTTACATCCGCCTTCGAGCAGCGCGCCCTCTTCGATTATCAAGCGCGGGGCTTCGATATTACCGATCACGCGGGCGGTCCTGCCGAGCTGAATTTTCTCCGTCGCGACGATGTCTCCATTGACCACACCATTTATGGTCGCTGTGCCGACTGCTACATTTGCATCGACCTGGCCATTGGTTCCGACAATGAGCGTACCGGTATCGGAGCTAACGCTGCCGACCAAATTTCCGTCAACGCGGAGCATTGCCTGGAATGATGTTTCGCCGGTTAGGACGGTTCCGTGGCCGACGAAGCCACTTAGGCGGCCTTCTTTTATGTCGCGTGCCATTGATTCGCTGTCGGTGACGGGTTTTGAGGCCGCTGATGTCGATGTCGAATATTGTATCGGGGTTTCGGCTTCGATAGGTTGGCTGTTGTAGCCGGTGTCGTTCGATTCTTCCGTTCTGGAATTTCTTCCCATTCTTATCATTTTGTAAAACTCCTAATTTTTAGCAATTGTGGCGTCAATCTGGCTGCGAAAGGGGGCCGAATGTAGAATTTAGATCGACCGTCAAAATCACGTGACATGTAAATTTCTGCAATTAGATAATAATATGGTGATTGCCTTAGTGTCTAGTATTTTTTATCAAAGTTGTTAAAATTTACGCAAAATGGCAAAATTAGAGGTTTCGGGAGGCGCAAGTATTTAATTTGAACGCAGAAACCAAAACAAGATCAAAGCTGCTGAAAAAGGTTGGCCGTGCGATCGCTGATTTTTCGATGATCGAAGAAGGCGACAAGATAATGGTGTGTTTATCGGGCGGAAAGGACAGCTATACAATGCTGAATCTGCTTTTGGACATACGCCGCCGTGCGCCGGTTAATTTTGAAATTTTGGCGGTAAATCTTGATCAAAAGCAGCCTGATTTTCCCGAGCATATCTTGCCGGAATATCTTTCGGAGCTCGGTGTTCCATATAAGATCGTTGAAGAAGACACATATTCGATCGTCACGGAGCACATTCCGGAAGGCAAAACCTATTGTTCGCTGTGTTCGCGTTTGCGTCGCGGCATTTTATATTCGACAGCGCTTGCGGAAGGCTGCACAAAGATCGCTCTCGGCCATCATGCCGATGATATTATCGCGACGTTTTTGCTGAATCTTTTCTACGTGGGCCAATTAAAAGCGATGCCGCCGATCCTTCGCAACGACGCGGGCAACAACACGATCATACGACCGCTGGCGTATTGTCAGGAAAAAGAGATCGCAAAATATGCCGAAGAGCAAAAGTTCCCGATCATTCCCTGCAACCTCTGCGGTTCACAGCCGAACATGAAACGAGCGCGCGTAAAACGGCTGATCAACGAACTTGAAAAAGAAACGCCTTTTATCCGAAGTTCAATAATGACGGCGCTTACAAATGTTACCGGTTCGCATTTGCTCGATAACAAGCTTTACGATTTTCGCAATTTCGAACCGATGGTCAAACAGATCCCGGCCGGCCACGGCAGCGTCGAACGCGAACTCGACGAAATTTTCGACCACAGCGAACCCAATTTCACACCAGACCTAATGCAGGCCGCCGGCCTACAATAATTGTAATGTGAATGTCAGAACCGGGAGCGATAGCGACCGGGTTCTGTCCTGTCAGAACCGCCTGCGTCAGCGGGCGGTCGGTAATTCGGATCATACGCAAATTGTGGATCGGAGATCGGCCGTGCTTGATGGATCGTGTTGGTCTGTCGGCGGATCGTGCATTTTTATCACCGGTTCAAAGCCTTTCGTAGCTACATCATAGAAACGCACAAAACTCTATAAATATGCCGATGATCGTTTTTATCTGTTCTGCCGTTTCTTCACTCTCGCCGGTTTCTTCATCTTATTTTGCTCCGCGCGACGAAAAGCCGGAAAAAAATTATTGCAACAAACGTTTCATTTATGATACATTATTGCACCAGAGGTGTTATATGATGACAAGAAATTGGACAGTATTTAAAGGCAGATCGAACATATCAGAAAAAAGCGAGATCTACGCATCCATAAACGAACGAAATGTCGTGCTTATTAATAGCGCGGCGTTCCGGGCTTTGAAGGCTCCGGAAGCGGTCGAACTATGCTTTGACCGGGCCAACGGCGTTATCGGTTTGCGCGGCGTTTCAAAAGATGCCGAAAACGCATTTCCGGTCAAACCAAAACTAAAATCGCATTATGTGATAAGCATCAGCCCGTTTTGCAAACACTTTAATATAAGGGTCGCAGGCACGATGAAATTTCCCGAAGCCGAACTCGACGAAAACGGATTATTGATCCTCGAACTTACCAAAACATTAAGGGTTTCCCGCACATCACGCTGGTATTGATCCGGACAAAAAGCAAAATCTATGATCTATGTAGAACCAAGAATGGTGAACAGGCGTTGGGAAACTTGCCCGATAGATATCAAACCGGCGCGTTGGCAAAGTTTGTATGCCAGCATAAACGCCCGCGGCGCGATCACCATCACGCAGTTCACACATTTGGCGCTCGGCGCGCCCGAAGCATACGTTCTGCTGTTCGAAAGGGCAAAAGAAACGATCGGCCTAAAACCCGCGCGCTCCGGCGACAAGAATGCGTATCCGGCGGTGGAATTTGGACGGCATGGCGGCCGGCGCATTCGCGGCCACCGCTTGCTCCAGGAATTTGGCATCACGGTTTTCGAAACAAAAAGATTTCGCCAATGTATGCTCGATCAAACCGGTGTCCTGATCCTAGACCTCCGCGACACCGTCCCCGCCACCCGCAAAACTAAACCGCGGTTTAGATAGTCGAATTTGGATTATTGGGAACGGCTTGTTAAATTCAATCCGATGAAGAAAATCGTATTGGAGAAATTTGTTCGAATCGCCACGCTCGGGGAACTATTCGCTTCGCGAAAGCCCGATTTCAAGGCTCGGGACGAGATTCGAACACTGCGCCGTCACGGCATTTCGGCGGAATATCGGCGGTTCAATGAAAACACCTATCGCGTGGTCGCCCAAGCGTCCGAAGTGCCGGAGATAAACTATCTGGTTCTGAAACGAAGTTTTGCAAAGGTGATTGAACCGCCGGTTGTTAAACCGTATTCCGATGTTGTAAGGACAATCCTAAGCCGTGCGCAAAATGGTGCGGGTGGCGGAATTCCGCTCACACGCGGCGAAGTCGCCATGCTCTTCATCGACGGCTACGCCGGCGAGGGTGTGGATTTACTAGACGTCCGCTCACAAGGCTACGGCGAAGACGACCTCTGGGACGGCCTAACCGAAAACGACGTTATCGAGGACGAAGACACCGCCTTCGTCTGGACAAAATGGGAACCATTGGAACTCTGGCCGGATGCATAACTGGACGGTGACCTACTAACTTTCGAAATATACTTACACGGCTTAAAATGTAAATGCTTAGATAGAGCGTGGAACTCATTTAAGTCTAACGTCGTATACTAAATGACGTCTAACTAGGGACTGTCCGGTGCAATAAGGGACAAAAATGGAGGATTGAAGTGTTGACACAAGAAAAAAAACGTTGCATGATGACGCCTTCAAAGATAATAATTACAATTAGCGGATTAAACCGTGTTCAACAAGTAAGGAAGTATATTTCTGATCGGTAGCATAATAGCGGGTAATACTTAAGCTAACATTGCTAGTCTCCCGTTTATGGATAAGATATTAGAAGCGATAAACAAGATCCTTCAAACATTATTGACATCATTTGGGCCTGGATGGGCGCTCCTAATCGTTTTTTTAGCTTGTGTTTTAGGGTTTTTATATAAGTTTTATGGGGATTGGGTAAAACGTAACGAAACTAATCATATTGTAAGAGCAAAGGATGAAACAATACAACTTCTCGCTCAAGACAATCGCGACTTACGAGTGATCCTATTTAAGTACCTTGGGTGGAGCGATGAGGCTGTTAAAAACATTGTGTTAGAAAATATCCCCAAAGATGCCATTGAGGCACGCAAGCTACTTGAAAAAGACGATAAACAAACGAAGACACCTTCGACGCGAAAACGAACCTCTAAGTAGATAATAGGAGGAACTTATGACGACAACTGCATTTGCGCTATTTATTTTGTTAACAGTACTCATTTATTTGATTGGTGTTGGCATACTCAACCACGTTGAAATAAAAAGGTTGAGGGAAATACGATGTAAGCAAAAAACTCAAACTGATTTTGGGAGACTTCGCCAACGTCTTGTTATGCTTGTGGCGGAAAAAAATATTGACACACATTCAATAATGTTTTTAGAACTCTATAAGCTGAATACGACGATTATGCGGCGACCTGACAATTACAAATTATTTGCAAAGGAGCTACATAAGAATTTTCTAAAACCGAAGGAAAATGGTCGACGGGCAATGATTGATGAGTTAGGGCTCGAAAAGAAAACTTGGAGTAAAGAATTCAAAGACGTCATCCTTGATGAGTCTGAGTGCCTATTTCATTTGATGATTGAACACTCTCCATGGATACGAGTCGCACGTACACTTATTAATGGTCTTCGACGTGTAATTTTTAGGGCTTTCAAGCGTGAATTTTTAAAGAAGACTGGAACGATAGAGAAAATGGTTCGAAGTAATGAAACAAACAATACTTTTATGGAAGTGAGAGACGAACTTGTAGAACTGGCAGCATAGTTTGATTTCAATTTCAAAATAGAGAGGTCATATGGATGTTCGGCCTCTCTTTTTTTGAGAATGCTATTTTATTAATGAACTCCAATCCTTGTCTAATGAAGTCTTCTGCCTAAGCGTTAAATATTTATTCCAAGAACGTAAATTGGAACCTGAATCGCGCTTTTAAGATGAGGAAGATATCTGACGACTTTTTCGTATGTCAAACTTCCTTCCCAATTATTATTGTGCTCACGTCGCATTTTATTTTGGAACGAGCGAGTCGTCACTATATAAACACCGACATCAATCTTATCGAGTCCGGCATAAGAACCCACTTGGAACTTGAGCAAATCTATTCCAAGAAATGATGCATGGCCAAACTCGACTTCTACTCCAATCCGAGATTTAAGAAAGTCCATTCGAGCGCCTGGATCAGATGGGTCTCCAAATACCAATGGCTGATCTTCCCAGCCCTTAATTGTTAAAGAATCCCGTAACAATTTGTTGAATGTAGGACGCGAAAGCGTATCAGGATCAAACTCAAGGTTTTCAATGCTTTGCTCTAGTTCCAATTTTACTGCCAAGTTACTGTTTAAAACTTGTTCAGCGAACCGATAAGAATACTTTTCAAAATGCAGCTTCATAACTTTAAAGGTTTATCTGATATTGAATCCTTTTTGTTCGCATAATTGCTTCTAGTTCCGGGACGGTTAGCATTTTTGCAGATTGGGTTTCGGGGTGAAGGCAGACGAAGCAGAAGCGGAATTTGTCGCCTAGCAGTTCGCCGAAATCAAACTCGTTTTGTGTGGCACCGAAGAAAAATCCTTTCGGATTTTCGGGCAGCCGTTTCTTTGTCGTCTTTAATTCGACAAGAATAATTTCGTCCAGATGTGCTTCAATCGTCTGCTCGTTAATTGTTGTACCCGAAAATCTCGGGATAAAAATCATATCGAATGCCCGTGCGTATTTCTGCGGAAGATTGAGCAATTCTAGAATCAATTTCCGCGTGTCTTTATCGATATAAAAAAATCCGTTTTCGTTTGCGATGAGATAGTCGATACCGAGTTTTTCGGTCTTGTTATTTGAGACAGTAATCTCGAACGAATGTGCTCTGGCCATTTATTTGACTCCTCGCGCATTGCGTTCAAAATTCAGAAGTTCGGTAATTTGAATCTCAAAAACGTCAGCAAAAACTGCGGTGTTTGAGAGTGAGAGGTTGCGTTCGCCGCGTTCGATCATGCCGATGTAGGTGCGGTGAAAGCCGGTGAGTTCGGCGAGTTGTTCTTGGGAAATGCCTTTGGCGGTGCGGAGTTCGCGGATCTTTTCGCCGAATTGTTTTAGGAGTTTGTGGTTGACCGCATGAGGCATTGCGGATCTAGACTATACTAATTGTATTCATCCGATCTACATACAAAGAGTAGCGGAGTTGATGGTGAGGATGAGGGGAAACGGCGGTTGCGGACAGGAGTGTCCGCGTTCCGTCCGGCGTTCCCGGTCGCTATCGCTTCTGGTTCTGACATGAATGCGACCGCCCGCTGACGCAGGCGGTTCTGACAGGACATGTAAAGAATCCGGTCGCTATCGCTTCCGGTTCTGACATGAATGCCGCTGGACCGCCCGCTGACGCAGGCGGTTCTGACATTCATAATTCACCACTCACCACTCCTTTTATTATTTTAGTTCCCGCGGGGCGAAGGTTTTGTCGGGGAGCGGCACGTTATGTTTGACGCTTTTTATGGTCATCACGACATTGCCGTTGCTTTGCGTATAATTTCGTATTTTGAACGGCAGCACAACGCCATCGACCTTGCGGTAATCGCTGAAACTGACGGTATATGGAAGCGTTTGATCGCTGGTCGAAAGCGGGAACACGCCGTCGTGCTGCAACAACAGGAACGATGTCTTCGAATAATAATTAGTAAAGGGCGTGCCGTCTTTTGGTTCGAAATTGACGACGTAAGCATCTTCGCCGCCGATCTCTTTTATCCCGGTTATGTCGATAGATGTGTAGCGGTTGGCCCAATCGAGATCATCATAGAGCTCGGCTCCGAGTTTCACATCGGCCAGACGTTTGCCGGTGTATTCGTCCGGATCGGAAAAGGTGTAATCTTCGCCGCCTTTTGCACCGTCAAAATATTCAAAGCCCTTGCCGATCTCTTTACCGAGCGCGGTAAATGTCGTTTCGGTCGCGGACATATTCGGAGCTTTTGAATAGATCTTGCCGAAGCCTTTTACGCCCTGATTTTCCAGATCCATATCAAACTCGGCGATGCGCGTTCTTATTTTGCGTATATTTTCTTCGCCGCCCGAAGCTTCGATGACCTTCGCCATCAGCTCGTCGGTCGTGATGGTTGGAGCCGCGGCCGCTTCGCCTGTCCGGTCAAAGCGAAATTCGCCTTCGGGCTGAATGACCGTTATGGCGATGACCTTGCCGTCGTCGCCGCGAACCGGTTTTAGAGAATAGGTCGGCGGCAGCGGCGCAAGTTCGTAATGATCTTTCGAAATTTCATTGAGCGTGTATGGTTGCTGGCCTTCGATGTTCAGCGTCACGGCATCGCCGCCTACGCGAACCTCGACGCTGCCCGGAGCGTTCGCCGGTTTATATGTTCCGGCCACTTCTTTTGCGGCGGCGGAACTTTTTGTTTCCGTAGCGGCACCGATCCGTTTTTTCAAATTGTAATTTCCCTGCGGCTGTTTCAAAAGCATTTCGGCGGCTGTGCCGTTTTCGGGCGAGAATGTGACGGAAAAACCATCGGGTGCTTCGGCGAGTTTGAATTCGCGGCCTTTGATCTGATCGAGCGTGTAATGTTGGCCGCCGGTTTCAAATACGAGTTTGCCGCCGTCGATCTTGATGTCTATATTCAAACTCGCGATCTTGTCGTTCAAATATGTGCCGGCAAGGTTCTTCATTTCTTCGGGCGAAATTGGTTCGGCGTCCAGTTTATCGTTGAGCAATCCGTTCCAGACGATCGGCATCATATCGCTGCCGAGGCTCGATCCCGAGACGTTCGAAAGCATGACAAAACCGACGTTCTTTTCGGGTATCATCGCGACCATCGAATTAAAACCATCGATATTTCCGCCGTGCTGAACGACCTTCAAACCGTTCCATTTTTGCAGGAACCAACCGAGGCCGTAGCTGACCGAACCATTCGGCGTGACGTTCATCTGCGGTTTCAGCCATTCGGAAAAACCGGTTTCGGAAACGAGCCGCTTGCCGTTCGCTTCGCCGCCGGCGAGAATGAATTGGATCCATTTGGCCATGTCGCGAGCCGACGAATTTATCGAACCTGCCGGCGCGACCGCGTCGATCGAACGATACGGCAGAAGCTTTGCCGTTTTTGTATCAAAATTATAATCGTAACCGAGCGAATGATCTTTCGACTTTTCCATTTCGGCGATGGACAGGTCGCTGTTCGTCATGCCGAGCGGAGCGAATATCTCGTTCGCAATGAATTTTTCCCAAGGCTGTTTCTGCACTTCGGCGACGATCGCGCCGGCCGCCGTGAACATAATATTTTGGTACTGAAATTTTTCGCGGAGCTTGGCGGTAGGTTTTGCCTGTGCGGCGACCTGGATCAATTCGGCGCGCGAAAGTTTGCCGGTAAGCATTGCGAGATCGGTTCGGTTAAGGCCGGATGAATGCGACAAGATATCGCGGATCGTGATGTTCTTGTCGGTTTCGGGGTCGTACATTTTGAAATACGGCAGATATTTTTTCGGCGGATCGGCGAGCGTAAGTTTGCCTTCGTCCTGCGATATCAGAACGCTTAGCGCGGTAAAGGCTTTGGTCGCGGAGCCGATGGCGAACTGCGTGTCCGGCGTGACCGGCAGATTCTTTGCGATGTCCTTTACGCCTAAACCTTTTAGGTATATGACCTTGCCGTCTTTTACCATCGCAACGGCGATGCCCGGAATGCCGAGTTCCTTACGGCGGGCATCGATCTTTTGCTCGATCGAAGCGATGCGCTGATCGAGATCGGATGCAGGTGCGGCCGTCTGCGCTAAAACCGGCGCCGGAACAGCAGCCGTCAAGAACGAAAAAAGAATTGCCGCAGCAAAAAGTACGTTGAACCGAGGAGTTTTCATATTTAAATTAAATTTCAGAGCTATTAATTGAAACGACAGTGTTTTCATTAAAGTTTCGAGATAAACGAATGCCGATGCCGGCCAGTATAAAAAAGACCATCGCGACCTCAGTATCGCCGAGGTTGTAATGGATCAGCCCGCTGGTAAAGAACCCTATCATGCCGCCGAAACAGCCGAGCAAAATACCGATGTCGATGTCATTACCCGAAAGCTTTGCTTTGCCGAGAGCTTTTAACAGACCGCGGCCGTAAAACCATAAGAACAAAAGCCATAAAAGCAGAGCCGGAAAGCCGCGTTCGACAACGAGCTGCAGCGGTGTGGAATGAAAATGGCCCGAATTCAAACGGCCGTCGTCGAACAAATGCCATTCTTTTTCAAAGCGGTTCTTCGAATCCATACCTACGCCGACGACGAGATTTCGCGCGTTCTTTGTCCAAAGATCGACGCCTTCGCGCCAGACGGTTTCGCGCCATTTTATCGAATCGTCCTTCGTGTCAAAAAATCCGACGTGACGGCTTTGCTGAACAAATATCAGACCGACGGCGACGACCGGAATGCCGATCAAAGCAGCGCGCCAGATCCATTTTCGGCCGGCTCCGAGCAAAATTATCAGCGCCGCCGATATCATGAACGAAAGCTGCGAAGCACGCGTAACGGTCAGCAACAATGCAAGCCCGAACAGAAATGTACAGACCAAAAGCAGCGGCATTTTTGCGAGTCTGTGAAACGGCGCCGACGCGGCATCGCCGATATCTTTTTTGCGGAGCGAAGCGACGAGCAAGCCGAAGATCAGCGAAAGTATCAACTGAAGAACCTCGGCGTATGTCGTGTAATGGTTGTAAAAACCCTGCGAGCGCCAGTTGCTGCTTTTTTGCCAGCTTGCCGCGCCGAGCCGTTCGAGCGCCGAAGAGCCGTTAAAAAGATCGGCACGTTTTACATCATATGACCAATAATAATCCGGCCGGTAAAATTTGACCGCGGTCGTTTCTTTCGATGCGACGGCGGCCAAAAGTTCTTCGGGCGTGCGGATCTTTTTGCCGTCGGCTTCGAGCAAGGTATCGCCGTCTTTGAACAAAGCTTTGGCGAGCGGGCCGTCAGGCGCCAGGCCGTGAACCTCGACACCGCGGCCGATGAGCCGGTCGATCGGTGTCCAGACGACATTTACCAAACACGAAATGATCAGAAGGAACGCCGCGAAATAAACGGCGCGCAGATTTCGCAGATTATAAAGAACGAAATATAAGATCAGAAAAACAATGACTCCGCGGAGTTTGTCTATGGAAATATCCGGTGCGTATGAGGTCAGCGACGAAAGAACCGACCAGCCGAAAAATGCCCAAAGTGCGGCATCGAGCTTTGTGAATTTTACCTGCGGTCGAGGCTTCACAAGAAAGCGTGAGAACCAGATCAGCGTGCCAATGATCCAAGCCGTCTGCGTAGCTGCGATCGAATGCGGAGCCGCCGCGATCATCAACAGCATAAAGAAAAATGCCGCGCGTTCGCTCCATTTTATGAACGTGCCCGATCGGCCAATGCCGGCAAGAGAATCGAACTTCTCGAAAAATGTTCGCATCAATATGATATTACACTAAATCAGTCGGGGTAACGCGGCCTGTTTTTAATGGTGTGTGGTGAATGGTGAATGGTAAATGTCAGAACCGGAAGCGATAGCGACAGGAACGCAGATGGCTCGCCTGCAACGCCGGATACGGCGTAAAGTCTTTGGGTGATGAGAACTTGGTTGGTTTTTCAGATCCCGGCTCCAGCGGAGCCGACTATTTGTAGCTGCGAGCTATAAAATATTTCGCAAGCTCCGTTAGGAGCGTCCTTTTTTAGGCCGCCCCGATGGGGCTTGTGTCATTGTGTTGGCTCGATTTCTACAAATAGGCTGCTCCTAACGGAGCTAAGACGTGTGACTGTAACGCAGGCGGCCGCCCGCAACGCCGGATGCGGCGTAAAGCCTTTGGGTGATCGGATGTTGGTTGGTTTTTCAGATCCCGGCTCCAGCGGAGCCGACTATTTGTAGCCGACGTCCAAGCAAATTTTTTCGCAAGCTCCGTTAGGAGCGTCCTTTTTTAGGCCGCCCCGACGGGGCTTGTGTCATTGTGTTGGCTCGATTTCTACAAATAGGCCGCTCCTAACGGAGCTAAGACGAACGACCGGAACGCGCGTCGTTAACGGCAGTCTTGCAAGCGGGTCACGGGTGTTTTGGTCGGGAAGATTTTTATTGGAACTCTTTTAAAAACCGAATATAATAACACCAATGAAAAAACTCGCACCTCTGACTTTCGCAATAATTCTTTTCGCGTTTTCGGCAAATGTATTTGCTCAGGGCGTTACTTTTGAATCGGCGAAGGCAAATTACGAATCAAAAAATTACGAACAGGCTGTTGCTGATCTTAAGACGCTGAGCAAAACGGACAAGGCCAACGCAAATGTTTGGAATTATTTAGGGCTTTCCTATCGGGCCGCAAAAAAAGAAAAGGATTCGGTCAAAGCCTTCAAAAAGGCTATAAAACTCGCTCCGACGGATAATTCGATACGGTTCAATTATGCGGTTCTGCTTTTCGAAACGGGCAGCTCGAAGGTGCTCGGCGAAATTGAAAAAGTGGTCGCCGCCGATCCGAAAAATAAGGACGCCGTTTATTTACAAGCGATGGCATATCTGTGGGCGGGCAAATTTGATAAAGCGAAAGCGGCCTCAGACCGATTGATAGAATTCGAGCCCGGTTCGATATACGGATATGAGATCGCTTTGAAAGTCCGCATGTTGGAAATAAACAAGCGCATCATCAGAGAACAATCGACCGCGTTAAAAGAGATCGATCTGTTCAAAGACCTTATCGGCCTTTTTGAAAAAGGTTCGAAGATCTGCGGCGGATGCAACGATCAAGCCGCGTTCGAATATCAAATAAGCAATCAGCAGAAATTGATCGACCGCATTATAAGAGAAGATGTCGATGCAAAAATAAAGCAGGTTGGATTGCCGGACGAAGAAAAACCCGGCGACAGAGCTTTTACCATTCAGAGTAAACCGAGAGCTCAATATACAGACGAGGGACGAAAGAAAAACATTAGCGGCACGATAAGAGTTTTAGTAATGTTCGGTGCTTCGGGAAATATAGAATATGCCGTTTTGATGAACTCGATCGGCGGCGGATTGGACGAAAATGCTCTGGATGCCGCATACCGGATAAAGTTTACACCACCGATAAAAGACGGCAAACCCGTGACGGTAATGCGTTTGGTGGAATATACCTTTTCTATTTATTAAGAACATGAACGCGGCTCGGTTCTACAAATAGGTCGCTTCTATGGAGCTAAGAGAAACATCGGAACGCGCGTTCCGGTCAAAAACGGCGGTCTTGCACGCGGCCGCGTGTGTTCCAGTTGGAACGCTGCATTCAGGTCGGATAGGTATGTTTTGTTTTGATAATGTGATACTATCTAGATGATGAGACCAACTGCCGCCAGTATAATTATTATTCCCCAAAGGGATAACTTTATCTGAGCGATGCATTTTTTTGCTCCGAAGAAGTCCCAAGCCAAATGTCAGGCTTGGGACTTTTTTATGTGCACAGCGGCTTGCGAACGCAATTTGGCACGATAAATGATAAAATCACTTTTTTTGATAACGCAGAATTCGAACGATGCGGTTCCGCGTAAAATTTAATATGACCGAACCTTTGGATCTAAAGAAAACAGTAAATCTGCCGCGGACCGATTTTTCGCAAAAAGCGAATCTCGGCCAAAGCGAACCGGCGCGCTTAAAAAAATGGAGCGACGAAGATCTTTATAAAAAGATCGCCGAAGCCCGAAAAGGCCGCGAAAAATTCATTTTGCACGACGGCCCGCCGTATGCGAATGCGGATATACACATCGGCACGGCGCTTAATAAAATATTAAAAGATTTTGTCGTAAAGACGCGTTCGATGATGGGTTTTGATGCGCCGTACGTTCCGGGTTTTGATTGCCACGGATTGCCGATCGAAACGCACGTTGAGAAAAAGCTCGCCGAAAAAGGCAAGAACAAAGCTGATATTCCGGTCGCGACGTTTCGCCGCATCTGCCGCGAACATGCTTCGAAAGCGATGGACGGACAGACGCGCGATTTTTCGCGGCTCGGCATTTTGGGCGAATGGGAAACGCCTTATCTGACGATGTCGCCGGAATACGAATCATCGACCGCGCGGCTTTTCGGAACTTTTTTGGAACGCGGTTTTGTTTATAAAGGTTTGCGGCCGGTCTATTGGTGTATGCACGACCAGACGGCGCTGGCCGAAGCCGAGGTCGAATACAAAGAGCATAATTCGACATCGGTGTATGTGAAATTTCCGCTTGTTTCGGATGCGGCGGCGATCGATGAAAAGCTTGCCGGAAAGTCCGTGTTCTTTGTCGCGTGGACGACGACGCCATGGACACTGCCGGCAAATCTGGGGCTTTCGGTTCATCCGGATTTTGATTATTCGGCAATAGAGATGCGGCCGCCTGAAGGCGAAGAGCCGTCTGAAGACGGGACTCAAAACGGCGGGACTCAAAACGAGGTTTACATTGTCGCGACGGAGCTTGTGAATTCATTTGCCGAACTTAATGCGGACGCGGGTTTTGCCGAGCTTGCCCGTTTTAAAGGCTCAAAGCTCGACCGGCTAGAGGCAAAACATCCATGGATCGACCGCGTTTCGCTGGTGATGAACGGCGAACACGTGACGCTTGGCGAAGCCGACGCCGAGGTCGAATTGAGCGCTCGTCATGAAAATAAGGCCGCGAAAAAAGCCGGAACAGGCGTTGTTCACACCGCTCCGGGACACGGCACTGACGATTTTCTGATCGGCAAAGAATATGGTCTGGAGATATATTGTCCGGTCGATAACGCCGGACGTTTTACGGCGGATGTCGAACATTGGGCAGGCGAAAGCATAAACGACGCCAACCCTAAGATCGTCGAATTCCTGCGCGAAAGCGGAATGCTGCTTCACGCCGAAAATTATGCTCACCGATATCCGCATTGCTGGCGGTGCAAAAATCCGGTGATCTATCGGGCGACGCCGCAATGGTTCATTTCGATGGACGAAACGTTCGGAGTTCCGTCTTCGGACGGCTCTGAAGGTTTGCGTCAGAAAGCATTAAACGAGATCGAAAAAGTAAAATGGCATCCGGCTTGGGGCGAAGGCCGCATGACGAATATGTTCAAAGGCCGACCGGACTGGTGCGTTTCGCGGCAGCGTTCGTGGGGCGTTCCGATACCCGTTTTTTATTGTCAGGGATGCGACGAAGCGGTTGCGGACAAAAAGGTCATCGATCACGTAGCGGACATTTTTGCGGTCGAAACGGCGGACGCTTGGTATAACCGGCCGGAGAGCGAACTGCTGCCCGCGGGTTATGTTTGCGGCAAATGCGGCGGTTCGGATTTTAGAAAAGAAACGGACATTTTAGATGTTTGGTTCGATTCGGGCTCGAGCTGTGTCGCGGTTCTGGAAACGCGCGGCGACACACTGCGTTTTCCGGCGGATGTTTATCTGGAAGGCGGCGATCAGTTTCGCGGCTGGTTCAATTCTTCGCTGAGCTGCGGCATCGCGGCGCATGATTCGGCTCCGTATAAACAGATCGTGACGCACGGCTGGGTCGTTGACGGCGAAGGCAAACAGATGCATAAATCGACCGGCAACGCCATTTCGCCGAACGATGTCGTGCAAAATTCGGGTGCCGAGATAATCAGGCTTTGGGCCGCGGCGGTCGATTATACGCAGGATATGCGGTGTTCGGACGAGATACTTTCGCGCATCGTCGATGCTTACCGAAAATTCCGAAACACGCTGCGTTATGCGCTCGGCAATCTTCACGGATTCGATCCGCAAACCGATCAGATGCCGCATGCGGAAATGGACGAGATCGACCGCTGGGCTTTGGCCAACCTCGAAGAGGTTACCGAAAAGGTTCTGAAAGGTTATAACGAATATGATTTTCAGGCGGCTTATCATGCGCTCTATCATTTCTGCACGGTGACGCTTTCGGCCAGGTATTTCGATATCATAAAAGACAGGCTTTATATCTTGGCGCCGCGTTCGCACGAAAGGCTTTCGACACAGACGGCGCTTTATCGGATAACGAACGAGCTTTGCCGTTTGATCGCGCCTTTGCTTGCTTTTACGGCGGACGAAGCTTGGGAAGCTCTGCCCGGTGAAAAAAGCGGTTCGGTCCATTTGGAAGAATTTCCAAAAGCCGCGGCCGCGATAGATCTGGAACTTTTAGCAAAATGGGAACGCATTTATGCGATCCGCGACGAAGTTCTGAAGGCTCTCGAAACGGCGAGGAACGATAAACAGATCGGTTCTTCGCTTGAGGCAAAAGTGATCTTGAACACCGACAAAGCGACGACGATGTTCCTGATGGATATCTACGAACAGCTTCGTTATATCTTTATCGTATCGCAGGTCGAGGTTCACGAATCGGATAGCTTTGCCGTAAAGATCGAAAAAGCGGACGGCGAAAAATGCGAAAGATGCTGGAATTATTCGACACGCGTCGGCGAATTCGAACAGTTCCCGACGGTCTGTGAAAGATGCTTCGAGGCTTTGAAAGAGATAGGCGTCGGTTCGGCTGTATAATTAAAAGGCAATGCGTGCCGTGTTTTCGGCATCAAATAAGATTCGCCAATGACAAAGAAGGACGTATTTTGGAAGATCGGATATCTGCTGCTCGCGGGCGGATTATTCATGGTCGATCAGGTGACGAAAGCGTGGGCCGTTCGGCGGCTGCGGTTCAGCGAACCGATGAGTGTTATCGACGGTTTTCTGAATTTTGCGTATGCGCAAAATACGGGTGTGGCGTTCAGCATGCTCGACAGCCACGGCGACACGGGCCGTTGGGGTTTGTCGATAGTCGCCGGGATCGCAGGTGTTCTGGTGCTTTACTTTTTTTGGCGAACGCCGCGAAGCGACGACCGCATTTTAGGCGCGCTGACGCTTTTGCTCGCGGGAATTGCAGGCAATGTCGTCGATCGCGTCAGGCTCGGTTTTGTCGTTGATTTTATCGATGTGCAGTTCGGTTCGTGGCACTATCCGACATTTAATGTCGCGGATACGCTGATCGTTGTCGGTGCGATCCTGATGATCATCGACGTGTTCTTTACGAAAAAAGCCGCAGCCGCCGCGAAAGCGGAAAAGGCCTGATCGGCTTGGGATATTAAGATGTACCCGGAACTTTTTAAAATAGGCAGCTTTCCGATAACGACCTACGGCATTTGGCTGGCGATAGGCATGATCGTTGCGCTTTATGCGGCGTCGCGGCTGGCGGAGCGTGACGGGCTGAAACGCGACCGCATTTATGATCTCGGGCTTTGGACGCTTGTCGGCGGCCTGCTCGGTTCAAAGCTTTTGATGTTCTTTGTCGATCCGAATGTCGATGTTTTTTCGCTTGATTTTTTGCGTTCCGGCGGCGTTTATTACGGCGGATTTCTGGGCGGATTGGCTGCCGTCGCTTCGCTTATCTATTTTTATAAGCTGCCTTTTTGGAAGGTCGCGGATGCATTCGCACCGGCTGTCGCGCTCGGCCAAGCTTTCGGCAGACAAGGTTGTTTCGCCGCCGGCTGCTGCTGGGGAAAGCCGACCGATCTGCCTTGGGGCGTACATTTTACCGAGCTCGGAAATCAATACACCGGCGTTCCGATCGCGAACGGTGTTCACCTGCACCCGACGCAGCTTTACGAAGCGTTCTTTATGCTGCTGGTTTTCGGCGCTCTTGTTTATCTGCATAAACGCAAGAAATTTGACGGGCAGGTTTTCATCGCTTACGGTGCAATATATGCGCTGTTCCGGTTCCTAATCGAATTTATACGCGATGATCCGCGCGGCGATCTTTTCGGCCTGACGTCGATGACAGGGCTTTCTACATCGCAAATCGTCAGTCTTATCGTCGCTGTCGGCGCGATAATTTTTATGATAGTGCGGCTTCGGGATCCGAAGGTTGCGGAACAACTTCATGAACAGGAATGATGCGGAAGACGAAGCTCCGATCGCAAATTTTACCGCCGCGGCCGACGACGCAAATAAAAGGCTGGACCTTTTTTTAGCGGAGAACACAGACGGCCGTTCGCGCACACAGCTTCAGCGTTTGATCACCGAAAACAACGTTCTGGTGAACGGAAAACCGGCAAAGGCATCGTCGCGGCTGACCGAAGGCGATGAGATCGAGATCGAATTCACCGAACAACAAGCCGCGAAATTCGAACCGGAAAACATACCGCTCGAAATAGTTTTTGAGGACGAATACCTGGCCGTTATCAACAAACCGGCCGGCATGGTCGTTCATCCCGGAGCCGGAAATAAAACGGGAACGCTGGCGAACGCTGTGGCGTTTCATTTCATGTCAGAACCCTCTGCGTTAGCGGAGGGTCATGAAGCCGTTCGAAGTTCAATGGATCGACCGCCAGCTTACGCAGGCGGTTCTGACTTGCCGGCTAAAGCCGGGACTCAAAACGCGGACCGCGTCGGCATAGTTCACAGGCTGGATAAATTCACGTCGGGTTTGATCGTCGTTGCAAAGGACGAAGAGATCCACGAAGCTCTTTCCGAGCAGTTTCGAAAACGCACGGTCAGCAAAAGCTACGTCGCACTCGTTCACGGAAATCCGCGTGAAACTTCGGGCATTATCGACCGGCCGATGGCACGCGACCGCTGGCACAGAACGAAAATGACCGTCGCGGCAAATGGGCGAAACGCTTTGACGATGTGGAAGATCCGCCGGCGTTTCGAAAAATTTGCATTGATCGATGTCGAGATAAAAACCGGACGGACGCATCAGATACGCGTCCATCTTGCATCGATAAACAACCCGGTCGTCGGCGACGAAACCTATAACGAAGGCCGCGACAATACCATCGCGGACACCGATATCCGCAACGCCGTTCAAACGCTCGGACGCTTTTTTCTTCACGCGGAAAAGCTTTCGTTCGATCATCCGGTAAACGGCGAAAGGCTCGAATTTATGTCAGAAATGCCGGAAGAATTACTGACATTCTTGGAAAAGCTTGGTTAATGGTCAATGGTGAATGATGAATTGTGAATGTCAGAACCGCGGCTCCAGCGGAGCCAACTATTTGTAGCCGGCGACGTCACATAAATACCGCAAGCTCCGTTAGGAGCGTCCTTTTTAGGCTTGTATTATTGTGTTGACCGCCGATGGGGCTTTGAAATTCATATGCGGCTCATTTCTATAAATAGGCCGCTCCTAACGGAGCTTAGACAATCTGACGACCACGCCGCAGGCGGCTCGCCGTTGCGTTTTATTTCGCGACGGCCGCTCACTTACGCAGGCGGTCCTGACTGCCGTATTCACGATCGTAAAAATAAAATATGAAAACTCTTCTTTTATCGATACTGTTTCTTTCGTTCTGTATGTGTGCATTTGCTCAAACTTCGGAATTCAACATAATTCCGCGGCCTTCGTCGGTTGTTATGGGCAGCGGCCATTTTCGTTTCGATCAAAAGACGAAGATCGTGGCCGAAGGCGATGCGGGCAGAAAAGCCGCCGGAATCCTGAATGATCTGATGATGGCGAATTACGGTTTCAAGCTGGAATATACGGACAAGGACGTGAGCAGCAACGCGATCAAATTTTATGATCAGGCAGGGCGTTCGACAGATCCGCGTCAGGGCGAAGCTTATAGCTTAAAGATCTCGAAAGACGCGATAGAGATCTTTGGCACGGAGAACGGAATGTTCTACGCGATACAGACGCTGATGCAGATATTGCCGGTCGATTACAAAGGCGCCGTAAATATTCCGGCGGCGGAGATAAACGACACGCCGCGTTTTAAATATCGCGGAATGCATATGGATGTTTCGCGTCATTTTATGCCGGTGTCGTACGTCAAAAAATTCATTGATCTGATGTCGCAGTTCAAATTGAACACATTTCACTGGCATCTGACGGACGATCAAGGCTGGCGCATCGAGATAAAAAAATATCCAAAGCTGACGGAGATCGGTTCGACGCGGCCCGAAACGTTGGTCGGAAGATATTCGCCGGTCTTCAAAGGCGACGGCAAACCGCACGGCGGATTTTATACGCAGGAAGAAATAAAGGACGTCGTCGCATATGCGGAAAAGCGTTTTATAACCATTATTCCGGAGATCGAATTGCCGGGACACGCATCGGCGGCGCTGGCGGCGTATCCGGAATTCGGCTGCAAAACGGATTACACATACAAGGTGCAGATGACGTGGGGAATTTTCAAAGAAACATATTGCCCGACGGATGCGACCTTCAAATTTTTGGAAGATGTTTTGGATGAAACGATGACGCTGTTTCCCGATTCGCCTTACATACACATCGGCGGCGACGAGGTTTTGAAAGATCATTGGAAAGAATCGGCGTTCGTTCAGGATCTGATGAAACGCGAAAACCTGAAAGACGAACACGAGGTGCAGAGCTATTTTGTCCGCCGCATCGAAAAATATATAAATTCGAAAGGCAAAAAGATCATCGGTTGGGACGAAATTTTAGAAGGCGGTTTGGCGCCGAACGCGACGGTAATGAGCTGGCGCGGAATGAAAGGCGGCATCGAAGCGGCAAAATCAAAACACGATGTGATAATGACGCCGACGGATTTCGTTTATCTGGATTACGGCCAGGGCGATCCGGCGTACGAACCGCTGAACATCGGTTCTTACGTTCCGCTCGCGAAGGTTTACAGTTTCGAACCGGTTCCTCCGGAGCTTTCGGCCGACGAAACCCAATATATCATCGGCGGTCAGGCAAATCTCTGGACGGAATACATTCCCGATCAGTGGCAGTCCGAATATATGTATTTTCCGCGAATGCTGGCTTTGGCAGAGGTCGTTTGGTCGCCGAAAGAGGGGAAAAATTTTGAAGATTTCAAACGCCGTTTGAATGCGGTTCTGCCGCGGCTGGATAAACAAAATGTAAACTACCGCATTCCCGAACCGGAAGGTTTGCAGAATGTTCTGACGGATAAGAACAGCGTTTCGATCGAACTGAAACCGGCCGCCGGAACGAAAGTTTTCTACACGACCGACGGTTCGACGCCGAACGAAAGGTCTATGCGATATTCAAAGCCGATCAAATTTGAATTGACTGATGGCGAAGTCGCTACGCTAAAAACGATCGTCGTAATTCCAACCGGCCGAGCAAGCTCGGTTTACGCCGCAACGATAGCGCAAGGCAAGATGCTCGAAGCGGACGCAACCGATGCGGCAACGTCCGGGGTCGATTACAAATTCTTTGTTCCGCGCAGCGATATGTCCGGCGAAGGCGAAGAAAAGACCGGCGAAACTAAGTCGATAATGCTTAATCAGTTTGCAAAGGAATTTGACCTGAAAAAGAATTTTTCCGTGACGTTCGACGGATATTTGAAGATCACCGAAGACGGCATTTATGAGCTGCAGGTCGATTCGACTTGGGACGCAACGCTCATTTTGGGCGGAGAAAAGATCATCGATGAAGCGGGTACGAAAGACAGTTCGATCAAACGCGCGATAATGCCGCTAAAAGCAGGTCTGCATAAGATCAGCCTGCGATACAATCACCGCGGCGGCGAAGCGAATTTCCGTTTTCGCTACGGCCTAAAAGGCCAAGGCCTGCGGCAAGCATACGGCGGCGAATTTGTGCATTAAAGACTGGAACGCAGGCTCGCCTGCAACGCCGGAAACGGCGTAATCTACTTTAGTTGAGCGCAAGCTGGAGGTTTTAGACCGCCAAAAAACGCGGTCTTGCACTCGAGCCGCGTGCGTTCCAGTCGTAAGACGGGCAATTTATCATTATGAATAATTTATCCAAGACTTTCGTCAGAATACTTTTCTCGTGCCTATTCTTGCTTACCGCTTACTGCTTACCGCTTACTGCCCAAGCCAATGACTATACCCGTTGGGTAAATCCATTCATCGGCACCGGCGGGCACGGCCATACTTTTCCGGGCGCCGTGATGCCTTTTGGAATGGTCGCGCTTTCGCCCGATACGCGCATCGACAACTGGGACGGCTCCAGCGGATATCATTACAGCGACGACCTCATTTACGGCTTTTCGCACACGCATCTAAGCGGAACGGGAATTCCCGATGGCTGCGATATTTTGCTGATGCCGACGGTAGATCGAGATCAGCGCTTCGCACCATGGAATGTTGATGCCAAACGTGGAGACCGGAACTGGGGAACACATTTCGCCTCTACTTTTTCTCATGTAGATGAAGTTGCTGAGCCCGGATATTACTCGGTCAAGATCGACGATAGGAAATTGCTTGTAGAGCTTACCTCAACCAGGCGGGTAGGTTTTCATCGCTATACGTTTCCCAAATCGAGTAATGCAGCTATAAATATGGACCTCAGTTGGCGGGATAAGAAACTTGGGGGTAACTTCAAGTTGATTCGAGATCATCGCATTGAAGGTTTTCGCCATTCGAGTTCTTGGGCAAAGAATCAAACTGTCTATTTCGTCGCGGAGTTTTCTAAACCATTCGAAGAGGCTGGTGGTGGAGCTAACGGAGAATCCGGGGACGATAGCGTTTTCGTTGGTTTCAAGACAAAGGCGAACGAACAAATTCTCGTCAAGGTCGCCATCTCTTATGTTTCCATCGAAGGTGCGCGGAAGAATCTCGAGGCTGAAATTCCTGGTTGGGATTTTGACAAGGTTCGCGCAGACGCGAAGGCGGCGTGGAACAAAGAGCTGAGCAAGATAGAAGTTTCGGGCGGCACGGACGATCAGACAACGACGTTCTACACAGCCCTGTATCACACGATGATACACCCGAGCGTTTTCAGCGACGCCGACGGCCAATACCTCGGCCATGACGGCAAGGTTCATGTTTTGAGTCCCGGCTTTAGCCGGCAACTTTCCGGAAAGAGGCCGCCTAAAGGCGGGACTCCAAGCGCGCCGGCTAAAGCTGGGACTCCAAGCGCGCCGGCTAAAGCTGGGACTCCAAGCGCGCCAGCTAAAGCTGGGACTCCAAGCGCGCCGGCTAAAGCTGGGACTCCAAGCGCTCAATACTCTGTTTTTTCTTTGTGGGATACGTTCCGGGCGGCGCATCCGCTTTATACGATCATTGACGAAAAACGCACTGTTGATTTTATAAACACGTTCATACGCATTTACGAACAGGGCGGACGGCTGCCGGTTTGGGAGCTTTGGGGCGAAGAAACCGACACGATGATCGGCTATCACGCCGTTCCGGTCATAGCCGATGCGATGGCGAAAGGCATAAAAGGTTTCGATTACGAAAAAGCTTACGCAGCCGCGAAGCATTCGGCGGAGCTTAACCATTTCGGCCTCGCCGCTTACAAAAAACGCGGTTATATATCGAGCGAAGACGAAAATGAATCGGTTTCGAAAACGCTCGAATACGCCTACGACGATTGGTGCATCGCGCAGATGCAGGAAATTATAGACAGACGGAAAAACATTGAAGAAGTTCCGGCCGCATTTAAGGACGGCGATTTTCGGAGTCAAGCCCGCAATTTCGAAAATCTCTTCGATCCTTCGACGGGCTTCATGCGTCCGAAAAAGAACGGCGGATTTTTGTCGCCTTTTGCACCGAACGAGGTGACGTTCAATTACACCGAAGGCAATGCTTGGGTTTACACGTTCTTTGTTCCGCAGGACATTTCGCGGTTGATGGAAATGATGGGCGGACGCGAAAAATTTTCGGCAAAGCTGGATGAGCTTTTCACCACGACGGACAAACTCACGGGCCGCGAACAGCCCGACATCACAGGTCTGATCGGCCAATATGCACACGGCAACGAACCTTCGCATCACATTGCTTACCTGTATAATTATGCCGGTCAGCCGTGGAAAACGCAGCAATATGTGGGCAAGATACTGCATGAATTCTATAAGAACGATCCGGACGGTTTGATCGGAAACGAGGACGCCGGTCAGATGTCCGCCTGGTTCATTTTGAGCGCAAGCGGCTTTTATCCGGTAACGCCCGGTTCGACCGAGTATGCGCTCGGCACACCTCTTTTTCCCGAAATGACGTATCGGCTGGAGAACGGAAAGACGTTCACCATCCGAGCCAAAAACGGCTCGGCAAAGAATTTTTACATCAAAGAAGTTACGCTCAACGGTCGGCGTTTGAACGCTCCGACGATCGATCACAGCGACATAACGAAAGGCGGCGTGCTCGAATTTACAATGACCGACCGACCTGACGAAACGGCATTCTCCAAATCGTCGGTGTCAAAAATGGATGTTGTATCCGTTCCCGTTCCGATCATTGATGCCGCCGGGAAAGTCTTTATCGACAGCGTAAAAGTAAGCCTGCGGTCGCCCGAGAAAGGAACGAAGATCTTTTACACGATCGACGAATTTCCGAAGCCGCCTGCTAAAGATGCTCCGGTTAAATTTACTGATTCTTATTCTGTCAGTGGCTATTTTGACATGTCCCACGCGAAGGAATATTCAAAAGAACTTTCTATCACCGGATCGTCGCGTGTAAAGGCGATCGCGGTCGATGCAAGGGGAAACAAAAGCAAGATCGCCGAGGCCGAATTTTACAAACGCCCGAACGATTGGTCGGTGAAGATCTTGTCGCCGTACAATTCGCAATACACCGGCGGCGGTGATGATGCGATCATCGACGGGCTTCATGGAAATGTGAATTTCGCGAGCGGCGAATGGCAAGGCTATCACGGCAAAACGTTCGAAGCCGTCATCGATCTGAAACGCGAAACGACGATCCGCGAGGTCGGCGGCAGCTTTCTGCAATCGGCCGGTTCGTGGATATGGATGCCGGACAGGCTCGAATTCGAATTTTCGAATGACGGCGTAAATTTTGCTAAACTCGTCGATTTTAAAACCGGATTTCCGCAGGAAGAAATGAAAGGCACGGTGAAAGAATTTACGCGCTCGATGAAGCCGTTTCCTGCTCGTTACGTCCGCGTAAAAGCTTACAACATCGGCAAAATTCCCGCTTGGCACGCCGGTGCGGGCGGCGAGCCGTGGATCTTTGTCGATGAGATAATCATAAGGTAAGACGCGGCCGCAAAAATAAAATGTGTCCAATTTATGAAGTTTGGCGTCTAAATAAATACGGCGGTCGAAACGCCGAAATGTTTTACGGACCAAAGGACGCTATATGGACAGACGATATTTTTTGAAGGCAAGCGGCATCGGGCTCGCGAGTTTTGGTTTTATGGCGGCGGCGCCCGGATTTTTGCATCAGTTCGCATCGGCGCAGACGCACGGCGGTTATGGAAATAAAAAAGTTCTGGTGACGATATTCCAACGCGGAGCCATCGACGGCCTGAATGTCGTCATTCCTCACGGCGACAGCGAATATTACGATCTGCGAAGATCTATCGCCATTGCACAGCCCAATAAAACAGACGGTGCTATCGATCTGGATGGCCATTTCGGGCTGCATCCGGCGATGTTACCGCTCAAGAAATATTGGGATTCGAAACAGTTCGCCGTCATTCATTCGGCAGGCTCGCCGGACAACACACGATCGCATTTTGATGCGCAGGATTATATGGAATACGGCACGCCGGGCATAAAATCGACCCGTGACGGCTGGCTTAACCGAGCACTTCAGATAAGTTCTGTCAAAGACGATTCGCCGTTCCGAGCCGTTTCGATGACACAGCAATTGCCGCGTTCGCTTTACGGCAAAGCGCCGTCGATAGCGATGACGAACCTCGCCGATTTTACGATCAAAGCCGGTATTTATACACAGGATATGAAAGGCGGTTTCGAAGGCGTTTGGGAACAGAACGCGAAGGACAGTTTGGGCGAAACGGGCCGCGAAACCTTTGAAGCGGTGAACTTTTTAAAGACGGCGAACCCGGCGAAATATAAGCCGGAAAACGGCGCGGTTTATCCGAATTCGAAACTCGGAAATTCGCTGCGGCAGATCGCGCAGTTGATAAAAGCCGGCGTCGGCTTGCAAACGGCCTTTGCCGAATCGACCGGTTGGGACACGCACGTCAACCAAGGCGGAGCACGCGGCCAGCAGGCAAATCTTCTCAAAGATCTTGCGTTGTGTTTGTCGGCGTTCGCGGGTGATCTTGGCAAAAGAATGGACGATGTTGTCGTACTGACAATGTCGGAATTTGGCCGCACGGCGAAAGAGAACGGCAACCGCGGAACCGATCACGGCCACGGAAATATGATGTTCGCACTCGGAAATTCGGTAAAAGGCGGCAAGGTTTTTGGCGATTGGAAAGGCCTAAAGAACGATCAACTCAACGAAGGCCGCGACCTAGCCGTAACAACGGATTTTCGCGACGTTTTTGCCGAAGCTTCGTCGAAGCTTTTGGGTACGCGTGATTTGGCGAAATTGTTTCCGGGTTACAATGGTACGACGGCAAAGTTTCGCGGATTCTTGGGTTGATCTAACACAAAAGGGCAAGACGCAAATGATCGTTCACGCCGATCAAATTGCGAATATTGGATCTAAGAACTTTTCGATCTGCCGTCTAATCCGTCGGCGAACCTTCGTCCGGAATTTCAGCTTCGACCAGCATTTTCAGCAACGCGAGCGATTCCTGCCAGCCCAGATAACAGGCTTCGACCGGGATCATTTCCGGTATGCCTTCCTGAACGATATGAACTTCGGTTCCGACCGAAACCGTTTTCAGATCGATGGTCGTCATCATTTCGCCGGGCAGATTCGGGTCATCGAATTTGTCGGAATATTTGACGCGTTCATTTGGTACAAGCTCCACAAAATCGCCGCCGAAGGAATGCGAATTTCCGGTCGAAAAATTTGTGAACGACATTTTGTACGAACCGCCGACCTTTGCGTCCATCGAATGAACCTTGCCGGTAAATCCGTTCGGCGGCAGCCATTTCGCCATCGCATCCGGATCGATGAACGCCTTGTATATCCGCTCCGCCGGAGCCGTAAAAACTCTGTGCAATTTTACTGTATTTCCCATATGTAAAACTTTAGCGTTTACCTAGGCAAAACACAATGTTTTTGCGGTATCAGCCTTTTACGAGCGCCAAAACAGCGGCCTGTTGTTTGTCGGACGTCTTTACTTTGGATCCCGGGCGTGAACCGGAAGTTTGAGTATTGTCCGGCCTTAGTTGAATTCCGGACTGTTGCTGGACAACGTGCGCAGCCTCATGTCCGATGAGCTCGCGTCCGGCGGTCGTATTTGGATCAACCGTTCCGGCGTTCAGATATATCGTATTTCCCTGCACAACGCTTTCTGCACCTAGAATCCCGGGAACATGGTTTGCAGTAACATGGATGTCGGACAGATCTGTCCCGAGTTTTGTCTCAAGCTGATGGCGAAGTGTCGGTTCCAATTTGTTTAATTTGGGCATCCTATTTCTCCTTTTTTAATAGATCTACCCCTTGTTCGCCGTTGGACAGTGCGGCTCTTTTATGACGTTACCATTATTATGATTTTGCAGAAAAGACGGATGAAAATTTAGCAGCTCTTCAAAGACATTCTCATCGTAGCTGATCTTCATTTTTTCTTCTTTCGACGCATAAGTTCGGTTTGTTATCATATCTAAGCCGCGAGCAGATCGATCTTTTTGACACGGTTCAGCTTTACAGATCTTCGTGCGTGCCAGAGGTTTGCATACTGAGCCAGCTTTCCGCCGAACGGCCCAAGGCCTTTGAAAGACGCAATGCCATTTCCTGTATCTAAAGCTGCTAACTGCATTCGAAGTCTTGTCGCATATTTCAGTTATTTGCGCTACTCCATATTCCTCAGACGCAGCCGCAACGCTTGCAGTTTAATAAATCCTTCTGCGTCGTGTTGGTCATATGCGCCGGCGTCGTCTTCGAATGTTACGACGCGTTCTTTATACAGCGAATTTTCCGAGCGGCGGCCGGTGACGATGACATTACCTTTATATAATTTTAGGCGGACGTCGCCGCTGACGGTTTCCTGTGTTTGGTCGATCATGGTGCGCAGTATTTCGAATTCCGGTGCGAACCAGAAACCGTAATAGACGGATTCGGCAAATTTTACGCCGAGCGAATCGCGGAGCCGCGTGACCTCGCGGTCCATTGTTATGGATTCAAGCGCGCGGTGCGCGGTCTGCAAAATGGTCACGCCGGGCGTTTCATAAACTCCGCGCGATTTCATACCGACAAAGCGGTTTTCGACCAGATCGACGCGGCCGATGCCGTGTTCGCCGCCGAGATGATTCAGCTTTGAAAGCATATCGACGGCGCCGTATCTTTCGCCGTCGATGGCAACAGGTTCGCCTTTTTCAAAAGTGATAACGATCTCGATCGGTTCGTCCAAAGCTTTTTCTGGCGAACGTGTCATCAGAAAAATGTCTTCCGGAGGTGCGGCCCAAGGGTCTTCGAGAATGCCGCCTTCGTAAGAGATGTGCATCAGGTTGCGGTCCATGGAATAAGGCTTTGACGTCGTCGCCGTAACCGGAATGCCGTGTTTTTCACAATATGCGATAAGATCCGCACGGCCTTTGAAATCCCACGAACGCCACGGAGCGATGACCTTTATATCGGGCTGAAGCGCGTAATAGCTAAGCTCAAATCGAACCTGATCGTTGCCCTTTCCGGTCGCACCGTGGGCGACGGCATCGGCGCCTTCGCGTCGGGCTATCTCTATCTGGCGTTTGGCGATGACCGGTCTGGCCAAAGACGTTCCGAGCAGATAAACGCCTTCGTAAAGCGCGTTTGCCTTAACGGCTGTCCAAACAAAATCCTTGACGAATTCTTCTTTCAGATCTTCGGTATAAAGTTTCGACGCACCCGTGGCGATCGCCTTTTCCTCTAGACCCGAAAGCTCTTCGCCCTGGCCGACATCGGCGCAATAACAAACAACCTCGCAATCGTAAGTTTCCTTTAACCAAAGCAGCATCGCGGAGGTATCAAGCCCGCCGGAATATGCCAAAACAACTTTATTTATCTTTTTATCCATGTCTTAATAAGTTTTCGTCTGTCCGCAGTATTGAGCATTAGGCCCGTGCTTATGTTAGGGCTCGTGCGGACTTCTGCGGACACGAGAAATCGCCTACAATTATAGGCATACGGAGAGTTAAATGACCAAATCGGAACAGCTTTGGGGCGGACGGTTTACGGAAAGCCCGGACGAGACATTTGCGGCGTTCAATAATTCGCTTGGGTTCGATCAGCGGCTGCTGGCGGCGGACGTAAAAGCGAGCATCGCGCATGCGAATGGGCTTGCAAAAGCCGGTGTTCTTTCATCAGATGAAAATTCGCAGATCGCGGAAGGTTTGCGTAAGGTTTTGGCTGACGCTCCGGCTGTGCTTGCTGGTGCCGAAGACGTTCATTCTTATATCGAATCGAGCCTTGTTGCGCAGATCGGCGATACGGGAAAAAAACTGCACACCGGCCGAAGCCGTAACGATCAGGTCGCGACGGCGTTTCGTCTGTGGCTGCGTGATGAGATCGACGCGATGTCGGACGAACTGCATAAATTTCGCACGGCTCTGGTTGCCGCCGCGAAGCGTTACAGCGAAGCCGTCATTCCGGGTTACACGCATCTTCAGCGGGCACAGCCGGTTCTGTGGCCGCATTGGTGTTTGGCTTATTTTGAGATGTTCGCGCGCGATGCCGAAAGGCTTGCGGAAGTGCGAAGGCGCGTAAATGTTCTGCCGCTTGGTTCGGCTGCTTTAGCGGGCACCGGATTTCCGATCGACCGCGATGCGGTTGCGGCGGAACTCGGTTTCGAACGCGTCAGCGCAAATAGTTTGGACGCCGTTTCCGACCGCGATTTTGCGGTGGAATTTGTCGCGGCTTGTGCGCTTTCGATGGTTCATCTGTCACGTTTTGCCGAAGATCTGATAATTTATGCGACGGCGGAATTTGGCTTTATTACGCTGAGCGATGCGGTTTCGACCGGTTCGAGCCTGATGCCGCAAAAGAAAAATCCGGACGCTCTCGAGCTTATACGCGGAAAAGCAGGCCGCGTTATTGGCCATCAAATGGCTTTGCTTGCAACAATTAAAGGACTTCCGCTGGCATACAACAAAGATATGCAGGAAGACAAAGAAGCCGTTTTCGATGCGGCCGATACGCTGAAAGCTTCATTGAGCGTCGCAGGCATAGTGCTTGAAAATCTAACTGTAAATGCGGCCGTCACACGCAAAGCCGCCGAAACCGGTTATCTGAATGCGACCGAACTTGCCGATCATTTGGTAAAAAGAGCGGTGCCTTTTCGCACGGCTCATGACGCTGTCGGAAAGATCGTTCTTTATGCGGCCGGCGAAGGCAAAGAGCTCGGCGAACTGACGCTGGACGAATTTCGGCGATTTTTGCCCAATATCGAAGACGATGTTTTTGATGCATTGAGTTTGGAAAATACGCTGAAAAGTAAATCGCAGACCGGCGGAACGTCGCGAACGCGTGTTGCCGAAGCTTTGAAAGAAGCGGAAAGAATTCTCGAAAATTCATAAATATGGAAAACCTTTTGGAAAAAGTATCGGAAAACGAACTGTTCAAATTTATGGGCATTTCGGTTGAAACCGCGACGAAAGAACGCGTTGTTCTAAAAATGGAGGTCACGCCGCGCGTCCATCAATATATGGGCATAATGAACGGCGGTGTTTCGATGTATCTGTCGGAAACGGCTGCTTCGATCGGCGCGGTCCTGAACGTCGATCTGGAAAGATACGCGCCCGTCGGCATCGAAATAAACGGCAATCATCTGCGAGCCGTCGCAAAAGGCGTTATCACCCTCGAAGCCGTTCCGACATACATCGGCCGCACAATGCAGGTTTGGGCAATCAATATCACCGAGGGCCGCGGCAAACTCGTCTGCACATCGCGGTGTTCGATCATGGTGCGAAAAGGCGGAGCTTTTGTGAAAGCGGAGTAAGTCGGATGCATGATTTCGTTCGCGGTTTGATCACGGAATGGCGGCGGCTGGGTTTGCCGGAAAGCGGAGCGGCGTTCGTTGTCGGTGTTTCGGGCGGCGCCGATTCGATCGGTCTTTTGTTGGGTTTGAATGAGCTTTTGATCGAAAAGAAATTGGACATACGCATAATTGTCGCGCATTTTAATCATAAACTTCGCGGCGAAGCGAGCGATGCTGACGAGCAATTCGTAAAGCATTTAACGGGCGAACTCGAGATGGAACTCGCGCTTGGCCATGCCGAAAAATGCGAAAAAGGAAACGTAGAACAAAATGCGCGAAATTCACGTTACGAATTTCTCGGCGGCGTTGCGGTAAGGACCGGAGCCATCGGGGTTCTGACGGCGCATACGCTGAACGATCAGGCCGAAACGGTTCTGATAAACTTTCTGCGCGGCAGCGGCGTCGATGGACTTGCCGGAATACGGCCAAAGCGCGAACTGCGTTACGAGATAGCCGATGAAAATGACGACGGCACTGACGAAACCGGCGAACCGATGCTACCTTTCGGAGAGCATTTGATGCTTGTTCGGCCGCTGCTGACATGGGCAAAGCGGATCCAGACCGAAGGCTTTTGCCGCGAAAAAAAAGTCGAATACCGCTACGACACGATGAACGAAGACATTGCCTTTAAACGCGTCCGCATCAGAAAAGTGCTTTTGCCGCTTTTGAAAGAATTTAACCCGAACATCGTCGAAACTTTAGCGCGAACGGCCGCTGCGATGCAGAAAATATCCGAAGCCGACAACGGCGCTCAAATGCTTGATATCGAACAGCCGGAGCTCGATCTTAGCTCGCTGAAAATGCTTTCGCAGGCTTCGCTGAACAGGACGCTGCGGGCTTGGCTCGCGAAACATCGTGGAGATACGCGTCGATTAGGACTGAAACATATAGAGGCTATCGAAGATCTGATGTCGAGCCGAAAGAGCGGACGCATCGTACAACTGCCGGGTTTGTCGCAGGTCGTCAAACGCAGCGGAAAGCTGGTTTTCGAAAAAGTATAGGTTGATTATTGAGTGACGGCGAACTACAATCAAAGGTTGACGTTTTCAAACGGCTAGATCGTTTGAGAACAACCGCGACAGAGAAACTTTCATCCAATTGCATTGATGAGATATTTCCGCGGATGAAAGTGGACTGGAGGCTTTAAATTGAACGCAAAGGTAAGACAATTTTTATTATGGTTCTTGATCATTTCGGGTGTGCTGGCCGCCGCTTGGTATGTGAACGGCAAGCAGACAAAGGCCGCCGAGGCTCTGAGCTCGGACATGGCGATCACCAAGATCAAGAACAAGGAAATCAAAGAAGCTTTATTTAAGGCTGATTCCGTCGAATTTACCGATCAGAACGGAGCAAAATTCGTTACCACGATCGGCAGCGATCCGGGCCGCGAATTGCTGATGGGTGCCGTCGATAAAGTTAACGTCGATAACCCGAATTACATAAAATCGAACGAAGAAGCTCCGTCGTCAGGCTGGGGATTGATCCTTTTGATACAGTTCTTGCCGTTCGTTCTTCTTATCGGATTTTTGCTGTTCACACTGCGTCAAATGCAGGCCGGCGGCAACAAGGCTCTGAGCTTTGGCAAATCAAAGGCAAAGCTGCTGAACAACCAGCAAAAACGCATTACGTTCAAGGACGTTGCCGGTGTTGACGAGCCGAAAGAAGAGCTAGAAGAAATAATCGAATTTCTAAAAGATCCGCAAAAATTCCAGAAACTCGGCGGCAAAATTCCAAAGGGCGTTCTGATGATGGGACCTCCGGGAACCGGCAAAACTTTGCTGGCAAAAGCCGTCGCGGGCGAAGCCAACGTTCCTTTCTTTTCGATCTCCGGTTCGGATTTCGTTGAGATGTTCGTCGGTGTCGGTGCTTCGCGCGTACGCGATCTTTTTGAACAAGGTAAAAAGAACGCTCCGTGCATAATTTTTATTGACGAGATCGATGCGGTCGGGCGTCACCGCGGAGCAGGTTTGGGCGGCGGACATGACGAACGCGAACAGACGCTTAATCAGCTTTTGGTCGAAATGGATGGTTTCGAATCGAACGACGGCGTTATTTTGATGGCTTCGACGAACCGGCCTGATGTGCTCGATCCGGCTTTGCTTCGTCCCGGCAGATTTGACCGACAGGTCGTCGTGTCTTATCCGGACGTTCGCGGACGCGAAGGCATTTTGAAAGTTCATACGCGGAAAATTCCGCTGGACGAAGGCGCCGATGTGAACATAATCGCACGCGGAACGCCGGGATTTACCGGTGCTGATCTCGCGAATCTGGTCAACGAAGCGGCTTTGATCGCGGCTCGTGAAAATAAAAAGGTCGTTACACTGAACGATCTGGAAACGGCCAAAGACAAGGTAATGATGGGTCCGGAACGCCGCAGCATGGTTATTTCCGATAAGGAAAAACGCCTGACGGCGATCCACGAAGCCGGCCACACGATCGTCGGCATCAATATTCCGGAAAGCGATCCGGTTCATAAGGTAACGATCATTCCGCGCGGCAGAGCTCTCGGCGTAACGTTCTTTTTGCCCGAACAGGATATTCTCGGGCGAACGAAAGAAGAGCTGTTGGCGATGATCGCAAATTCGATGGGCGGACGCATTGCAGAAGAAGTTTTTATCGGCAGAATAACGACGGGTGCTTCGAACGACATCGAAAAAGCGACGGAGATCGCACGGGCGATGGTTTGCCAATACGGCATGTCCGATCTCGGGCCGCTGGCTTTCGGTAAAAAGGAAGAACAGATATTCCTTGGCCGCGAAATAGCACAGCACCGCGATTTTTCGGAAGACACGGCGATAAAGATAGACCAGGAAGTTAAACGCATCGTTTCTGAACAATATGCGAGAGCGAAACAAATAATCGAAGAAAACCGTCAAGGTTTGGAACGCCTGACAGACGCTTTGCTCGAATTCGAATCGCTGGACAGCGCGCAGATCAGACGTGTCGTTGCCGGACTTCCGGTCAACGGCGACGATCCGGTCAAAGCAGAACCTGACGACGACGGAACACCCGAAACCGAAGACAAAAAAGCGCGTTTCACAAAACCGATACTTCCGCCGATGACGCCGAACACAGCGTAAGCGGAGCTTTAGCAGTAAGCAGTAAGCAGTTAGGATATAGTTTCTAACTGCTTTTTTATTAGTTGGCAGTAAGCAGTAAGGAAAGGCAGCTTTTTATTCTGCTAATTAATAATTAGTAATTACTAATTGGTAGTGGCTTACTGCTCGTTACTCTTTACTTACAACTCATCGCTATGTACTTATCAAAGCGGCCATTGGTGATGGCGATCTTGAACGTGACGCCGGACAGTTTTTCGGATGGCGGGAAATTCGCGTCTGTCGAAGCGGCTGTCGAACGCGCGGCGAAAATGATCGGCGAAGGCGCTGATATTATCGATATCGGCGGCGAATCGACGCGGCCGGGAAGCAAACGTGTTTCGGCAACCGAAGAGATCGAACGCGTTGTGCCGGTGATCGAAGCGGTCTTGAAACGTTTTGAAATCCCAATATCGATCGACACCACAAAGCCAGAAGTTGCCGAAGCCGCCGTCAACGCCGGTGCGAAAATTATCAATGACATTTCGGGTCTGCGTTGGCAGCCGGAACTTGCCGATATCGCCGCGCGGACCGAAAGCGGATTGATCCTGATGCATTCGCTCGGAACCTTTGAAACGATGCATACCGAACCGCCTGCCGAAGATATCTTGGCGGACGTCAGAGCCGACTTTGAACGCTCGATCCAAACCGCGTTAAAGGCCGGCGTCGCAAAAGAGAACATCGCGCTCGATATCGGCATCGGTTTTGGCAAAACGTTCGAACAAAATTTAGAACTTTTGGCGAAACTTGATAAACTCGTTGCTGAATTCAAAGAATATCCGATAGTTGTCGGAGCTTCGCGCAAATCTTTTATCGGAAAGATCCTTGGCGGTGCGGAAACACATAAAAGGCTCGCCGGTTCGCTGGCGGCGGCTGTGCTCGCGATAACAAAAGGCGCGTCGATCGTCCGCGTTCACGATGTAAGAGAAACGGTCGATGCGTTGAAGATAGCGAAGGCGATACGGCAGAATACTTAACCGAAAAAAATGAAAAATACCAAATATCTTTACCTAGCGATCGTCGCGATTATTTTGTTGTTTACTTCGACTGTTTCATTTGCACAAGGAACGACGCGAACAGACAAAAAAGATCTGATCAATAAGTTTCGCGTGTTAACCGGAGCAAATGAGGTTCGACTCGGCACCAGTATTTCGACAGAAGGACTTTATGATGACATTTCTGAAATGGTCACAAATGACGCCGAATTAAGCGAAGCACAAAAGGCCGATATCAATAAATCGATAATCGAGGCGAAGGCTCGCGTTGAAAAGATGGGTAAAGACTTTTTTGCGGATCAGAATAAAATAACGGCAGTATCAGAGGAGGTTATCTTCAATATTTACGATAAAGAGTTTACGGTAGAGGAATTGCAAGAAGCGATCTCATTTTACAGCACACCTGTCGGGAAGAAGCTTGCACATTTTCTGCCGACATTAAGTCAAAACGTTCAGGATGCTTTTGGGAAAGTCATCATTAAACAATTTCAAGATTACCTTCGTCCGACAACTGATTCGGAATATCAAATGCAGAAAAAGAAGATTGCAGATGCTAAGGCAACTAAATGAGGGCATTGAGAATATAGAATGAAACTTCGAAATATTATTTCAATATTCATACTCGTCGTTTTAGTTTCCGGTTTTACTGATTGTTATAAACCGGTGACGAATTCGGGTTTGCCGAAGCATATAAAAACGGTTGCGGTTCCGGCTTTTCAATTCGAACCGGCTGGAATTCGTTATCGCATCGAATCGCGTTTTACATCGGCGGTCACCAATGAGATACTTCGCCGCGGCAAAGGCCTGAAGGTGCAGGGAACTACGACCGGAGCCGATGCGGTCGTCGAAGGCAATATAAGAAATTTCAGTTTTACCGGAGTTCTGCTTGATAGCGCAGGACGCGCACGCGTTTATGAAGTTACGATCATCATTGCCGTAACCGTCCGCGATCTGAAAGAGAACAAGGTGCTTTACGACAATCAGAATCTTGTCTTTCGCGATTCGTTCGAATTTTCGAGTGATCCGCGCAGCTTTTTTAACGAAGAAGATCCGGCCGTTGACCGCATCGCAAGGGCTTTTTCGGAATCGGTCGTATCGGCGATCGTCAATGGATTCGGCGTAAAAGAGGAAAAGAAATAGGCCGCAAAAAATGCCGGAGATATCAAAAGCACAGCTTTGGAAAGAACTGACGGCCGGCACGTTTGCGCCGGTCTATGTTCTGTTCGGCCCCGAAACGCATCTCCGCGATGTCGCCTTAAAACATATTGTCGGATCGGCTTTCGGCGATAACGACCTGCGCGATTTTAACGAAACGGAAGCGAGTATGAACGGCGCCGAACTTCGCGACATATTGGGCGTTGCCGAACAATTGCCGATGATGTCGCAAAGGCGTGTCGTGACGATCCGAGATGTTACGATAGCCGCCACGGCGTCACGCGATACGCTGAAAGAAACCGACGAAGCCGTGCTTTCGCAATATCTTTTGCGGCCTTCGCCGACAAGCATCGTCATCTTTGTCGCCGATGAACTCAACGGCAACCGAAAGCTGGCCAAGATATTAAAAACAGGCGCCGTCACGGTCGAATTTGCAAAGCTCGACGAAGCCGGATTGCTAAAAACCGCGAAAAGATTTGTTGATGAAAAAGGAGCCGAGATAGATCAGCGAACTTTGCAGCTATTGGTAAATACGGTCGGCGACAGCACACAGCGTTTGTTGAATGAAGTTTCAAAACTCGCGGCCGCAGCGCTGCCGGAAAAAAGGATCACGGCCGAACTGATCGAATCGCTCGTCGGCAATTCGCGGCTTATCGAAAATTTTGCTTTGACCGGAAGTTTGCTTTCTGGAGATCGGCCTTTGGCGATGCGGACGATGAAAAAGATCTTGGACGACGGAGCCGAACCGCTGATGATACTCGGCCTCATCGGCACAAATCTGCGCAAGATAATGATGGCGAAAGATCTGATGGAATCCGGCGCAAATGAAACCAGCGTTTACAACGCAATAAAGGTTCGCTACAACGACAGATCGGCTTTTCTCGCCGCCGCCAGGCGAACAAGCGTTGCCAAATTATCGCGTTCGATACAGCGTATCGCCGAAACCGACGTCGCGATAAAAACATCGATCAGCGGCGGCGGCCCGCAAGGTTCGCGGATGCAGATCGAAATGCTCGTTTGCGAACTCGCTCTTCTTAATTGACCCGAAAAAAAATTAGATTGTAGGGGCAGCAACAATGGCTGCCCGAAAAGTTCAGTCGCCCGGGAAAAGCAGACGGACCGGGCCGAGCCCTGCCCCTACAAAGTTGTGTCAAACTACGGTGAGTTTGAAAAATATCTTTACGAACTAGATCGGCTGTGCGCCCAGAGCCTTGTTGAAATAATGATAAAGGCCGTTAAAATCATGTACGGCACGATTCAATATCAAAGGCAGTTGAGCCATATCGGCGGTGTTTACGATCAGGTTCAGATTCCGCAGGAAAGCTTCGTGAGCATTCATTGTCGTTCCGTTGTCTTCGAGCGAAACCAGGAATAAACGGCGGCGTTCGGAGGCATACATCGCGTTCGCACGCTGCTGCAGAACCGCGGCTCCGCCATGTTCGACGGCAAAATCAGGCGAAAATATCAATATCTCCGTTCGGCCTTCGCGAAGACGTTCGGTCGCCTGAGCCGGCGTTTGAGCCAGATATACCTTATAGCCGTTCTCTGTCAGGCGTTTGGCAGCTTCGTCGCGTTTTTGGCCAAGACACAAAAGAACGCGGCGCGGTTTTTCAAGATTTTCATCCGAAGATTCCATTGCGGTCGAACCTGTTTTGAGCGCGCTCAGCAAGGTTCGCATTGCGTTGTTTATCTCGAATTCGGATTCTTTTGCGGCAAATTCGCCGGAACCATCGGCCGCAGCCGGAGCCGGACGATCGGCTTCGAGCTGTGTCGCGGCGGAAGCGCTTTTACCGTCTTTCAAATTTGCGCGCAGCATATTTTGACACCGCGGACATCGAACGGTGAAATTTCCGCTGGGCACTTTTGATTCGTCCAGTTGGAGCGAAACAGAACAATTATCGCATCTAATGATCATAAGATTTCTCGCGTGAGATCATTCCATCATATCCAGAACCGAGCTTGGCTGTGACTGCGGAACGGGCGGCGGAGCAGCGGCCACGGCCGGCATTCCGGCACCTTTTCCGTTCATGGCGTAATCTTCGGTCGATGAAAGCCCTTTTAATTGGAGAAGAAGGTTATTTTGGTTGGTCGCGAACGAAAGGCCGTCTTCCAGAGTGATGATCTTTGATTCGATCATATTTCTAATGACCGAATCGAAATCCTGCATTCCGTCTATTTCACCATCGCGAATGGCGTCCAGCAATGTCTTGCCTTCGCTTTCGCCTTTTTCGATATATTCGCGAGTTCGCGGATTTGATTTCAATATCTCAACGGCGGCGACGCGGCCTTTGCCGTCGGCGCGTGAGATAAGACGCTGTGAAACTATATAGCGAAATGTCTGTGCAAGCCGTGTTCGGATAATGCGTTCTTCGTTCTTCGGATAAAGCCCGATGATACGGTCGATCGTTTTCGAAGCATCGATCGTGTGCAGTGTCGAAAGGACCAAATGGCCAGTTTCGGCGGCTTCGAGAGCGATCTCGGCCGTTTCCAGATCGCGCATTTCACCGACGAGAATAACTTTCGGAGCCTGTCGCAAGGCGGCCCGCAAAGCGGATGCAAAATCTTTCGTATCGGCACCGACCTCACGCTGATTGATCGTGCTTTTCTTGTGGTTATGAAGAAATTCAATCGGGTCTTCGATGGTTACAATGTGATAGCTTTTCGTTTCGTTTATGCGGTCGATGATCGCCGCAAGAGTAGAACTTTTTCCCGAACCGGTCGGCCCGGTCAGCAGAACAACGCCGTTCCTTATATTGCAAATATCGGCAAGCTGCGGCGGAACCTGAAGCGATTCGAAGCTCGGGATCTCGTGCGGAATTACTCGCATAACGATCGAAAAAGAATTTCGCTGCTGAAAGATATTAACGCGAAAACGGCATTTTCCCGGCAAAGCGTAGCTGAGATCGGCCGTGCGTGTTTTAGCGAGCTGTGCCGATGCTTCGGCATTGTCGCGAAGGATCGCCGCGGCGATCATCTCGGTTTGAAACGACGTCAGCCGCCCAAGCCCAAGCGGAGATGTCGAATAAAGCGTTCCGTTTATCTCAACCTGCGGCTTTTGCCCCGACGAAAAATTCAGGTCGCTGACGTTGTCAGAGGTGAGCAGCATATGCTCTATGATCGGTGCTACATCAAGCAAACTCATTTGTTGGATCTACTCCTGGATGAATCGGACAAAATGGATAGGGAAAGCCAAGAAGATATGGATCGGCGAGAAACCTTAGAAGTTTCTACAAAACTTATGATACCGACGACCGCCCAAAAATGCAACACATTTTTTTACAACGTTTAACGAATATGGAATCTGCGTCTAATTAATAATTAGTAATTAGAATTCGTTGATCTAGAGATGCGTTCGAAATTAACGGTGATACTTGTGCCGTTGTTATAGAGCAAACTAATTACTGCGGCGGAATCGGCGCCGTTTTGGAGGACTTCGGCGATGTTTTCGGCGTTGATGCCGCCGATGGCGACGAGCGGCATCGGGTCAATTGCTTGACGGACGGCTTTTAATCCTTCGATGCCGACGGCTGGTTCTGCGTTCTTTTTTGTTCGTGTGGCAAAGATCGGTCCGATGGCGATGTAATCGACCGGAAGTTCGACGGCGCGTTTCGCCTGTTCGATGCTGTGCGTGGAAAAACCTATTATCGAGTTATTGCCCAATAATTTGCGGGCTTCGGCAGGCGAAAGATCGTCCTGGCCGAGATGAACGCCGTCGGCTCCGGCGGCAAGCGCGATATCGACGCGGTCGTTGATGACCAAGCGAACGTGGAGCCGTCGGGCAGCGGCAACGGCGGCGACGGCCTGTTCATAAAATTCACGCGGCGAACTTTCCTTGTCGCGAAGCTGAATAAGATCCGCACCGCCGGCGGCAAGCTGTTCGACCTGTTCGGCGTGTGAAAGTCCCGACAAAACGATGTCAGTGATCGGATATATCGGCGGCAAATGGAAACTCATGATGCCTCGGCGGCCGACGCGGCGGTCAGCGATTTGAACATAAGAAAACAGGCTTCGCCATTGTGGTAATAATTCTCGATCCGCTGTGTAACGGCATAGCCGCTGCGTAAATAAAGATTTTGCGCGTCCGTATTTCCAACGCGTACCTCGAGCATCATCGTATAAATATCGCGTTTCGTGAGCGCTGTTTCGAGGTGTTCGAGCAGCTTTCGCGCCAAATTTCTGCGGCGGTGTTCGGGCGCGACGCCGATCGTCGTCAGATGTCCCATTCCGCTTTCCGTGACCATCACAAATGCAAAAGCGGCCATTTCATCGTGTTCGGTAACGATCTGATAACTCAAAATGCCGGGTTCGTTCAGCAGATATAAAAAGGTGTGTTTTGTATAATTTTCGCCATTCTGAAAACAGCGGAAATTCAGTTTCAGAACCTCTTTGATATTTTTTTCAGTCAGAGGTTTTATCGAATATTCCGCCGGCGGAGCGGGCACAACATCGCGGTGCTCCGATGGTTCGGCGGCGACAAAGAGCTTGCGTATGGTTTGTAGAACAGCCATTTTTTTCGGTTATTCGATGAACATACAATCGCCGTAGCTGTAAAAGCGGTAACGCTCTTTCACGGCGTATTCGTAAGCTTTCATTATAAGTTCACGTCCGGCAAATGTTGAAACCAATATCAGCAAAGAGCTTTCCGGCAGATGAAAATTGGTCAGCATCGCATCGACCGCTTTGAACTTATAACCGGGCGTTATCGTCAGATCGGCAAGGCCGCTTTCCGCTTCGAATCGGCCGTGTTTTGTCATCGCTGATTCGAGCGTGCGCGTTGTCGTTGTGCCGACGGCGACGATGCGGCGTTTTTCGGCTTGTGCGGAATTGAGCAGCTCGGCGGTTTCTTCGCTAATGGAAAAACTTTCGGGCAGAACGCGGTGCTCCGAAAGATCATCGACACGGATCGGTTCAAATGTTCCGTAACCAACATGCAGCGTAAGTGTTGCGGTTGTTATGCCTTTCGCCTTTAGGGCGGCCATTATATCAGGCGTAAAATGCAGGCCGGCGGTCGGTGCGGCAATTGCTCCGCGGTTCTTTGCGTAGATCGTTTGATAACGTTCGCGGTCAAGATCGGGTTCGCCGCGTTCGCGTTTTATATACGGCGGTAGCGGTGTTTTGCCGATATTGTCGATGATGTCGTTTATATTTCCGTCGGCTTCGAATTGGATGACGACCTTGCCGTCGTCTGTTTTGTCGATAACATTCGCGCTCAGTTCGCTGCTAAAAATAATGCGGCGGCCGATCTTTAGACGCTTTGCAGGACGGGCAAGAACTTGCCAGATATTCTCACTCGTTTCATTGACCAGAAATATCTCTAAATTTCCGCCGCTTTCGGTTTTGCCGAATAAACGAGCGGGAAAGACCTTTGTGTCATTCAGCACCAGAACGTCGGACGGCCGCAGCAGATCAGGCAATTCGACGAACCGCGAATCACGATAATTTTCCGATTTGCGATCGACGACAAGCATTCGCGAAGCCGATCTTTCCGCCAAAGCCTCGGACGCGATAAGCTCAGGCGGCAGAAAAAAATTGATATCGGATCTTTTCATCGGTGTTAAAATCGTTGGCAAACCTATTGTATGCGAACTTTATTATGTATTATAATCTTCGCAGAAGCTGTAAACCATTTAGATTTAACATTAAACGTGTAATGAAAATAGTTGCGGACAACGCAAAGGCCTGATTTTCATCGAATATGCACGGCAGAACGGCCGATAACAAAAGGGAATAGGAGTTCACTATTATGAAGAATAAAAATATATTTGCAGCGATATTTTCCGCGGCAATTCTCTCTTTGGCGGTTTTGATCGCGCCGCAGGCATCGTCTGCACAAGGCCGTTACGTAAATCAATATTCAAAGGCGCAGGTCGGACAGATAATCTCGAATCTGGAAAGTTCGAGCCGAACCTTTAAATCGAATTTTGACCGAGCCATGGACAACAGCAATTATAACGGAACTCGTGACGAAGACCGTTTTAACGGCTACATAAAAGATTTTGACAAACAGGTGACCGAACTTCGACGCGAATATAACCGTCAGAATAATTGGTGGAACATCCGCGACGAGGTCGAAGATGTGATCGAAGAAGCCGGCCCGGTCAACAACATGATGAACACCATCTCGTTCCGCCGAAATATCGAACGTCAATGGAACAGCCTCAGAAACGATATCAACAAGCTGGCCGATACATTTGATATGCGCGGCATCAACGGCGGCGGTTGGACAGGCGGCCCGTGGAATCCGGGAAATCCGGGCGGCGGCATCGGCAATCCGGGTAATTCGATAACGCCTCCGAGCTGGGCACGCGGAACCTTTTACGGCAGATCGCCGAACGGCGACCAGATCGTTTTGGCAATAAACCAGAACGGAACGGTTACGTCACAGATCGGTTATACCGTTCACAGAGGCACATTCGTTCGCGGAAATATGCTTTATATAGATGGTTATACGTCCAAAGTGGAAAAGACCAGAAACGGCATCCGCACGGTAAGCACAACGAACCGCGAAACCATTAACTATTCGAAAACCAATAATGGCGGCGGCTGGGACAACGGCGGCGGTTGGGGCAACGGTGTCGGTGATGCACCTTCATGGGCGATCGGCCGGTTCAATGGACGCAACCCGACGAATGGACAAGCGATAACGATGACCATCGAAAAGAACGGACGTGTTTCTGTCAATATCGGCGGAAATATGTCGTACGGCTTTATCAATGGTTCTAAGCTGACTATCAACGGCTACACATCGACCGTTACCCGAACACGAAACGGTATTCAAACCGTTTCAAATACGGACGGACAACGCATAACCTATTCAAAATATTGATAAGGTCCGCTAAGCAAACAAAAGGCCGCTCTACTTTTTACGGTAAGCGGCCTTTTTAAATTTTGTTATCAGGTAAAATAAAAATGCCGAAGAAGAAAATGATCTTCGATCAGAAATGGCATCTGCCGTTAGCGGTTCTTTCTGCATTTTTGATCATCTTCAGCCGGCGTCCGGACGCGGTACTGCATCCGCAGTTTTGGGCGGAAGACGGCCGCAACTGGTATGCAGACGCATATAACCAAGGGCTTTTTTATTCGCTGACAACTCCGGAAGCCGGTTATTATCAAAGCTTTTCGCGGATCATCGGCAACATAGCTGCCGGTATTTTTCCTCTTTCCTTTGGCCCTGCCATATTCAATTTTTTCGCCATTGCCGTTCAGATAACTGTTTGTTTGTTCATCCTTTCACCGCGGATGAGAAACCTGATACCGAACATAAAATTGCGAATAGCGGCCGCAGCGATCTATCTGGTGCTGCCGCATTCGGCCGAGGTTTTTACGAACGTAACGAATTCGCAATGGCATCTGGCTTTGCTTTGTTTTTTGATAATTATCGCCTCGCAAAGCAAGACAAAAGCGTGGAAAATATTTGATATTTCGGTATTTGTGATATCGGCGGTAAGCGGCCCGGTCTGCATTTTGCTGATCCCTGTTGCGGTTATCAAATATTTTTACCGCCGCGAAAAACGGCTGCTTCCACTCGGTGCAATATTGCTTGTCGGAGCAGCGATCCAAATATACGGCCTTTTAACAAGCGTCCGGCCGATACAGACAAACCTCGGCGCTAACGCAGAATTATTTACGCGGATCGTTTCGCGACATCTTTTTGCTTCGCCGCTGATCGGCGGCCGCGGTTATGAACTGATAGAAAAAAGCGGCTCGGCGGAAATATTTATTGTCGTGTTGATCGCATTGCTCGGTTTGGGTTTGACCGCATATGCCTTTGCGCGGTCAAATCTGGAACTGCGGCTTTTTATAATATTTTCGGCGTTGATCACTGCTGCGGCTTTATATTCGCCGGCCGTAACGGCAGAGCCGGGACAATGGAAGGTTATCGCAGAGCACAACACGGCGTTGCGGTATTGGTTCATCCCGAACCTAGCTTTTTTTGCGGTGCTCGGTTATCTCAGCTGCCGTTCACAGCTTAAATTCATAAGATACGCAGCGTCGGTTCTGCTGATCGTCTCGGCCGCCGGCATCGTGCTGGATTGGCGCCAGCCGCAGCTCGCCGATAAACAGTTCTATCAACACGCCGCCGAATTCGAACAAGCTCCGAGCGGAACAACCGCCGTCATTCCCATCAACCCGAATTGGGAAATGAAACTTGTCAAAAAATAAAAGGCTGCCTTTTTCAAGACAGCCTCTTTGATAAAACAGATCCGTAAATATCGGATCCCTAAAATTTCGTAACCTCGGTTAAATTATTTATCATAATATCACCCCCTGTGCATTTAATATTACACAGCCAATTTCAAAAAGTAAATATTTTTTTAAGGAAAGAAAGATATTTGTGGTACCGAGGGTCGGAGTCGAACCGACATGGGCGTTAAGCCCGCTAGATTTTGAGTCTAGTGCGTATACCAATTTCGCCACCCCGGCATGAATTAAAGATGATAGAACGCTTGGCGGACAACGTCAAGAACAGATCAGCGGCGAAGATAGATCCCGGGAAGCGCGTGTTCGCCCGGCGAGCCGAATGTCAATGTCAAAACCGTATTGCTGCTGCCTATAAAATACCAGACGCCTGTGGATGGACGGAAAACGCCGATGTCGCGTCGTCCGTCACCGTCGATGTCGGCCTGAAGCGGTTCGTCATCGGCAAGCCCGAATCGTGTCGCAGAAAAACCGGCCGAACTGCCGAGCGTGTACCAAGTTCGATCTGACGGCCGAAAAACGGTCAGGTCTGACAGGCCGTCGCCGTCCATATCGCCGCTGATCGGAACATCGCCGTTCAAACCAAATTTTGCCTGAGATACTCGGCCGTCCGAACTTTTTAGAACATACCAAACGCCGGTCGATGGCCGAAAAACAGCGATGTCCGTTTGGCCGTCGCCATCGTTATCGGCCGGAACGGGAATGTCCACGGCAATGCCGAAACGGAAGATAGAAACGTGTGCATCGGAGCGGTTCAAAATGTACCACAAACCTTGCGAAGGCCTGTAAACGGCGATCTCCGCGGCTGTGTTCGTATTGTAATTCGCCGGAACCGGAATATCGCCGGAAAGCCCGAAACGAATGATCTCGGCGGTCGAATCAGAGCTTTTCAAAATATACCAAACGCCGTTCGACGGCCGAAAAACCGCGATGTCCGTTCTGCCGTCGCCGTCAAAGTCGGCCGCGGCGGGAACATCGCCTGTCGAACCCCAAGCCACATTCGCGTGAGTTCCATTCGAACTATTTACATATTTAACGTCAGGCTGTTCAGGCAGATCTGAAAATCTGTAAACCGAAAGATCGGTCTTTCCGTCACCGTCAAGATCGAACGGAGCTTTTGCCGAATCTATCGAACAGCCGCATTCGAAACCGTCCGTTATTTTTATATCGTCGATGTATTGGCCTTCGCGAAATGTTGCGATGTCCGTTCCGATGCGCCAGCGAAGCCGGATCGTATTTCCGGCCGCGTTCGCCGGCAGTTTTACACGTGTCGTTATAAAAACGGGTGTCGCTTCGGTTCCGCTTTTGCCTGACCAGCCTTGGCGCCCGGCCAGTGGATTTTGACAGCAGCCGTCGATCGTTCCGTCATAACCGCCTGATATGAATTCGCCGCCCGCAGCGATAATGTCCTGCCAATCGCCGCCGCCGACAGCGATCTCCAACACGGAACCATCGAACAAACGGTTGCGTAAAAATGTCGATTCCAGCTCATACCAATTTTGAAAGCTCAGTTCGGCATCTGCCGTCGCTATCGCAATCGGCGGCGAAACTATCTCATTCAAACCGACGTGGATCGGATCGGGCGAAAAAAGCGAATTGGTTGCTGAAATCGATCTAGCGGTCGATGTCGTCCAAGGCAATTGGCCGCCGCTTGCGGATGTCGTCCAGCCTTGCGGTAAATTCGGTGCGTTTACACCGTCGAAATTTTCGCTGAACACGATCTTTGGCGAGCCGACGCGGATCCGAATTGTCACATTGCCGATATCAACGTCGCCGTCGCGAAGCCGAAAAACGAGATCGATCATCGAACCGCAGATGACATCCGGCGAAACCGTGAACGTGAACGGCCTGACGACCGGATTTCCGTTTGCGGGCAAAGCTCCGTAATTTTGGACAGCGCTTGGCGAAAGAATTTCGGCGCTTGGCAAAAGTTCTGCCGTCAAATTATTCGCCGCAGCCGCTCCGGTATTTTGCAGCGGCAAATTTACAGAAAGTGTTTCGCCGGGTTCCGCCGCGCCGTTCTTATCGCAATTTTCGGCGGTTATCTCGATGCCGGAAGAGACGATAACGGCGATCGGATCAAGCTCGATATCAAGCGTCTCCGATTCGTTTTGAACGATATTTATTTGAACGGTCTTTGGCGCAAAACCGTGTGCGGCGGCGGTCACGTCGTATGTTCCGGCAAGAACGTTCATCGGCCCGTAAATGCCTTGGATATTGGTGTTACGCGAATAAGCGGAAGCCGTGACAACGGCATTTGCGATGGGCGATCCGGTTGCGGCATTCGTTACGCGGCCTGAGATATGCGCCGGCAAAGACGGCGTGCATTCCGGAAATTTGAAAGTTCCGATCCGCGTTAGCCAGCCAAATTCGCTGAATTCCTGGCTTGCCGTTGTGTAATATTCGCCGGTCATCCAGAACGTACAGTCGTCCGCCGGATCGACCGACATTCCGCTGTATTCGCCCCAGCGAAAACCGAATCCGGTCTGCACGCCGGTTCCCTGCACAAGCGTCGCTTCGTTGCGGAAAATTCCGGCCGGATCTGTCGCCGCTTTGCCCGAATAAACGATCGACGGTTCTTTGATCTCGTTGCCGATGTTATAGCCAACGGCCATATTTCCCGAACCGTCCTGCGCCGCCGAACCGATCCAACGCGACATAGAAGCACCGCCAAGCGTCGCCTGCTGCGAAACGGAAAAACCCGTGCCGAAATTTTTCAGTTCATAAACGCGTATGCCGGCGCGGTAAGTTTCCGCCGCGGCCGATGCCCGAATAGTTTGGTTAAAAACAAGCGATGAATGATCGCCGAAATTTCGATAAGCAAGGCGAAAACCCGGACGGTCGCTTTGCGAATCTAGAAATTCGCCCGGCGGCGGTTGTGCGATATCGGCTCTGCCATCGGGGCTTGTCGGATCGAAAGCGGCGACAGGCAGAGGGCTTTCGGGACGTTCGGAAAATGTCGAAGCCGACGGATCGGCAAAATCCGCATGAAGATCAAAGAGTCGAACGGCATCCTGTGCGTCTCCGTATTCGGTTGCCGAATAACCGGCAAAAGTATTAGGCGAACCTTCGGGCGGCGGACGCAAACCATCCATGTCAGACGGCAAAAGACCGCCGCGTCGCTGCGGCCCGGCTTCGGCATGAGCAAAATATATGTAACCGGCTGTCGGGTCGCCGTCGAGCATCTTTTTGCGGTCAAAAGCGAACACGCCGGAACCGACATAATCGGCGCCGAAAAATTCGTTCGTCGATAGATAATATGCGTCCGGCCAAACGCCGTATTTCGGAAAATCCGGATTATTCACATTCGGCATTATGAATTCGTATAGATAGAATTCGCCGGTCGGATCGCCGGTTTTAGAAACAGCGATCATCTGTTTGAAAGGCGGCAGATCCGAACATATCTGCGAGATCAGCCAGCGGTCGGCAAGCGGATCGTAAAGCACATTCGGCAGGCCGTCTATCCGCTGCGAACAAGCCGTTCCGAGCGGCGCAAAGATCGAGCCCAAACCGACCGGTTCGGTCAGCGGCTGTCCGGTTTTGTCATAAACGCGAACAAGCGCATTCACCGCCTGAACATAATTGTTCGGCCCGACATCGCCATTTGCATCCGGCGGAATTATCAGCAAACCGTAAGCATTTACGTTGTCTTCGTCCGAAAGGCCGTCGAAATTCAAGATCGGAGCCGGCATCTGCGCTGCCCCAAATATTTTCGAAAAAGGAGTTGCAGCGTCAGAGCCGAAGATCTGTGCACCAAAGATATTTTGGTCAAATCCGCGCGTTACTGTCTTTGTTTCAGAGTAATTTTTATTATTCTTGACCGAAAGCTTTGAGATAGGCAAGGAAACGGCGGACGCCGATGCTTGTCTGAAAACCGGTGCGGAAACGGCAGACGCACGCTCGCTTTTTGCTTTCGGATGCCGTAAGCCGATGATCCAAAAGCATCCGAAAATGCCGAGCAAGGCAAATAATTTCGCAGCTTTCATTCAGATTATCTTAGCGCAAATAATATCTAAACAGGCGATATATAAATGATCTCGGCACGGCGTTTTGCTTCATCGAGAAAAGCTTCGATGGCTTCGGCAACTCTTTGTTCGGTCAGCACGGAATGAATTTCCGCGCGTTCGTCGTCGATCGTCGGAATGATCTTTCCGGGCGATGTTTCGCGAAACTTCGGAACAAAAACGTCGCGGTAATAAGCGGCTTCGTCCGCCGGAGTTACAACGATAAATGACCGAAAACGAAACTCCAGATATTTGTCTATCGACAGGCGTTCGCTGATGATGCGTTCGAAATTGTCGTCGGTTATCGAATCGAATCCGACCATCTGAAGCCGGCGGATGAATTCGGCGGTCGTCGGAAAATAAGAGATCATTTCGGCGATCTTGGCGTTGATCTCATCCTGCGTCGGTTCGGGCTGCGGAAGGCGTTCGGCCTCAAGCGCGAAAAGCCGCTGGTTTATCAAAAGCTGAAGCGCGCGGTTCAGATTTTCGCTGCTGGCCGGTTCGAGTTCGATGCCCGGCATCAAAGCAAGCTGCCAACGAAGATCCGAAAGCGTGATAAGTTCGGTCTTTGTTCCGTCGCTGACGGTTGCGACAGTTTTATCGACAACGGTCTGCGCCGGTATATCCGCCGCCGCAGCGCACAAACAGACCAGTGCGATACAGGCAAAAACGATATTTACGGATAATTTTCTAAAACGGCCGTTCATAGATACAGTTAAATTAAATCTTACCTTAAACACATTTTCAGTCAAACTATTTGTTTCAAAGGTTTAAACAGTTGACAAAATGTTAAAAAATGTTTCTAATACTAAAGGAAGTTCTCTTCCTCTCATAGCAAGCCCTTACGAGTAATATCCGCCGTAATTTGTTCGCAGCATTCGATCTTAGCCGTTTTTTTCGGAAAAATGTCACTGCCTTCCGCCATTTCTATCGCCAATAAACCTCCACTCCCCAAAAATGGAAATACGGCGGCTTCCGCCGAACTTAGATTCATTTCGGAGCTGGGGCGAAGTCTGCTTTTTACGGTTCACCCGAAAAAGGTCGCGAGCCGTGTTGTCGGCGCCATCCACACGGCGATCAGGCCGAAATATTGTGCTTTTATCGCGGAACTCGACAATATCGGAATAGTTTCGTGCGCGTTCGATGAAATGGGCGAGATAGAGGCGAGCTTTGTTTCGCGGCAACGATTTGATAAATGGATGGGATTATTGCCGCTGCAGGTCGGCCACACACAGGAAAGCGCGTCCGATTTTCTGATAAACAAAGGCGATCATGAATTGGAATATATCTCTCCGCTGCACATAAACGGCGAAATTCGCGGCGCGATAATTGCGGCGTTCGAATATGCTTCGGAATTTAACGAAGCCAAAAGCTGCCTTATCGATGCGGCAACGCAGATGGCGGCGATGAGCGTAAATCTTTCGTCGCATTATGAAGCGGCGATCGACAGATCTATAAGCCGTGCGAAAGAAGAGCACAGGCGCTTTACCGAATCGGTTCTGGATGCGCTGCCTTTGTCGCTGTATGTCGTCGATCGCGATTACCGCATAGTTACCTGGAACCGCAACCGCGAGGTCGGTTCGCAGGGCATCACACGCGAAGCCGCGATCGGCAAAAATGTATTTCAGGTTTTGGCGCGGTATCCGGAAGGCAAGGTGCGTCATGAATTCGAGCGTGCGTTTAGAACCGGAAAGATCGAACGCATAGAACAGCAAACGGCCGGACCGGATGGTTCGACGCGGCATTGGGTCGTCAGCAAAGTTCCGATGAAGGACGCGTCCAGCGGCGAGGTCACGCATGTGATAACGATCGGCGAAGATGTCACGACACGCGTCGAAGCGATCCACGCGGTCGGACGCGCCGAAAAACTTGCGGCTGTCGGCAGATTGGCGGCCGGCGTCGTTCACGAAATAAATAATCCGCTGGCGACGATATCGGCCTGCGCCGAAGCTTTGGAACACCGTGTCGAAGACGGAGCTTTTAACGGCAGCGAAGCGCTCGATGATCTGAACGAATATCTCGGCCTGATAAAAAGCGAAGCGTTCCGCTGTAAATCGATCACGACCGGTTTGCTTGATTTCAGCCGCATCAGAACCGGCGACCGTCATCCGCTGGATCTAGCGGAAGTAATAAATTCTTCGGCGCGTTTGATATCGCATCAGATACGCGGCAACCGTGTTCAGATACAACTCGACATAGCCGACGATATTCCGCCCGTCCACGCCGACAGCGGACACATCCAACAGGCGATAATCGCGCTTGCGACAAATGCGATAGACGCCATGCCCGAAGGCGGAAAACTGACGCTGCGCGCATCGGCGCAAATGAACCGCATCGCGATCGAGATCGAAGACACAGGCGTCGGCATACCGGCGGAAGATCTTTCGAAGATATTCGAGCCGTTCTTTACGACCAAAGAGGTCGGTGAAGGCACAGGGCTCGGGCTGGCAGTTTGTTACGGCATAGTCACGGATCACGGCGGACGTTTAAGCGTTCGTTCAAACATCGGCAAAGGTACGATCTTTACGATCTATCTGCCGGTAAAACCTTAACTCTCACGGAATGAATTATGGCAAAACTACTTGTAGTAGATGATGAAAAAAATCTTCGGCTAGTCGTGCAAAAAGAAATGACGCGGCAGGGCCACGAGGTCGAAACCGCGGCTGACGGCGAAGCGGCCTGGGAAATGATGGAGGCGAAAGATTTCGATGTTCTGTTGTGCGATATAAATATGCCGCGGCTGGACGGCATCGAACTGCTTCGCCGAACGCAGGAAAAATGCGCGACGCCGCCCGAGATGATAATGCTGACCGGCCAGGCGACGGTCGAAACGGCGATCGAGGCAATGAAGCTCGGCGCATACGATTATCTGACAAAGCCATACCGGATCGCCGAACTTTCAGTGCTGGTCGCACAGGCATCGGAAAAACAGGGATTGAAGATCGAAAATCAGCGGCTTCGGGCGCAGATCGACCGGACATATAAGCAGATGCCGGAAATGATCGCGGAATCGCCGCAAATGAAGGAAGTTATCAGGCTGATCAGGCGCGTTGCGCCGTCCGACACGTCGGTTCTGATCATGGGCGAATCCGGAACCGGAAAGGAATTGGTCGCGCAGGCCGTTCACGATCTGAGCCCGCGAAAGGACAAACCTTTTATAGATCTGAACTGCGCCGCATTGCAGGATACTTTGCTCGAATCGGAATTATTCGGCCACGAAGCCGGCGCTTTTTCCGGTGCGAGAACGCGCAAGCTTGGGCTTTTCGAACTAGCTCACGGCGGAACTTTGTTTTTGGATGAAGTTATGGAAATGCCGGCGCCGCTTCAATCAAAGCTTTTGCGTGCGCTCGAAACGCGGTCGTTCTTTCGCGTCGGCGGTGTGAAAAAGGTCGAGGTCGATGTGCGGCTCGTCGCGGCAACGAACAGGAATGCGGCGCAGGCCGTCGGCGACGGAACTTTCCGTTCCGATCTGCTTTACCGCATAAACAGTTTTGAGATCAACATTCCGCCGCTTCGCGAACGCCGCGAAGATATCGAACCGCTGGCCGTTCACCTGCTCGAAAAGATCGCCGGTGCGAACGCTCCGAAATTAATGCAGCCGGCGATAGACGCGCTTTGCGAATATCATTGGTCGGGAAATGTCCGGCAGCTTCGCAACTGTCTGGAACGCGCCGTTCTGCTTGGCGATAACGGCAAGATAACGGTCAAGGAACTACCGCCGGAAATAGTCAACCGCGTTCCGCAGCAAAAGGTTTCGACGACATATCATGCGCCGACCATCGAAAATACTTCGAATTTTAATAACGCAATATCGCTGAACAATCTGCGCGAGATAGAACGCGAACAGATAATACACGCGCTCGAAAAAACGAATTGGCACCGCGGAAAAACAGCCGAGCTTTTGGGCATTTCTCCATCGACGCTTTACCGCCGTCTGCGCGAATACGATCTCGATACGCGTTAAGCCGCCGCTGCGATTTTACAACTCAGAGCTTGCTCCAGATCTTCGATCAGATCGTCCGCGTCCTCGATGCCTATCGAAATACGAACGAGATCTTTCGGCGGAGCGAGCTTTTCTTTCAGCGCGTCCGGAATGCTCAGATGCGACATTCGGCACGGCAAACTCACCGTCGAATTTACCGAACCAAAACTCACCGCGATAGAGAACAGCCGCAAACTTTCCGCGATCTGTTTCGAAAGCCGCTCGTCTCCGGTCGTAAAACTTATAACGCCGCCGCCGCCGCGTGATTGGCTTTTGTGTATATCGCTGCCTTCGTGGTTCGCCAATGTCGGATAAAAAATGCGTTTGACCAACGGATGAGCGGCAAGAAAAGCGGCGATCTTTTCGGCATTCGAATTTTGTTTTTCAACACGCAGCGAAAGGGTTTTCAGTCCGCGAAAAAGCAGCCAAGAATCAAAAGGAGCAAGCGCGCTGCCTTCAGCATTTTGCGTGAACGAGATCTTTCGGTAAACGGTTTCATCGTTCGTGATGACGGCTCCGGCCGTTACATCGCTGTGGCCGCAGAGATATTTTGTCGCCGAATGTATGACGATATCTGCGCCCAGATCGAGCGGATTTTGCAGCGTCGGCGACAGCATCGAATTATCAACCGCGAGCATAATATTATTTTCTTTAGCGATCGCCGCAGCGGCTTTCAGATCGGTGATCCGAAGCGTTGGGTTTGACGGCGTTTCGATCAAGATCAGTTTTGTTTTCGGCGAAACGGCATCGGCCAACGCTTTCGAATCGGCCGTATCGACATAGCGGACATCTATGCCGAGCCGCGGCGCGGCTTTCGCCAAAAGCCGTATCGTTCCGCCGTAAAGTTCGTCGCCCGCGATGATCTCATCACCCGCCTCGAGCAAACTAAGCAGCGAATTTATCGCCGCCATTCCGCTGGAAAAAGCCGATGCATATTTTGCGTTCTCGAGCTGTGCAAGTTTTTCTTCGAGCACGGAACGCGTCGGGTTTCCGCTTCGCGAATAATCGAATTCGCCGAATTCATCGGCCGACGTTTGCTGAAAAGTAGCCGTTTGATAGATCGGCGGCGACATCGCCTGAAAACGGTCGTTCGGTTCAAAATTTACGCATTGTGTCGAATGTTTCATATTCCGGCCTCCGCGATTTTGGTCAATTTTTTCGCAGGTGTTCTTTGATGTGTGCGGTAAAGATCGAAAAGATCGGCGATAACGGATTCGGTCGTCGGATAACGGCCTGCGCCTTTCGCCGTGGTGAAGCGTTTGCGTCCGTCGGCCTCTTCGATAAGCAGACAATTTCCGGCGCCGCTGATCGAACCGAAAACATGATCCAGCGAAATTTCCTGCGGTTCGACGGAAGCTTTGAAACCGTTGCCGCTGCGTTCGATCTTTGCTATCAAGCGGATCGTCTGCGAACGCGACGCCGCTTTTTTTAGATCTTTCGGCGTTAGGTTCTCGATGCCCTTTCGGCTGACGTCATCGAACGCGATCTCAACGCCGAAAGCGGAACGCGCCAGCAGGCAGAGCTTTTGTGCGGCGTCTGTTCCATCGATGTCGAGCGTCGGATCGGCTTCGGCAAAACCGGAAGTTTGCGCAAGTTTTACGGCTTCGTCAAACTCGATGCCTTCGGCAAGTTTGCCGCAAATAAAATTACACGTGCCGTTCAAAATGCCGCTGATCGATGCGATATTGTCCGTGTCGTTCGCGGCAAATTCGAATGCCGGCAGAGCTCCGCCGACCGATGCTCCGCATCGCAGCGAAACTCCTTTTTCCCAAGCGATCGCGGAAAGCTCGTTGATTCTTTCCGCCAGCAGAGCCTTGTTCGCCGTGATGACGTGGCGGCCGGCGTTGAGCGAACGAGAGATCAATTCATAGGCAGTGTCCGTTCCGCCGATCAATTCGATGACGACATCGGCGTCCTTATTTAATAAAGATTCGGCATCGTTCGTGATCAGATGCGGCGGAATTCCGGCGGCGGCAGCTTTGTCGCGATGACGGTTAAGCACGCCGACAACCTCGAATCTATCAGGATAATTCGATAAAGCTTCGAACACGCCGCCGCCGACGGTTCCGCAGCCGAACAACGCAACACGCAATTTTTTCCGGTCATTTTTCGCTTCGGCAAATGAATTCGGAAGATTAGAAATGACCGTACCGGTCGCCGCATTAAGCGAACGGAGTTCGACGGTCAGCGAATTTTCCGTGGCGAATTCGACGGCTTTTTTCTGGATCAAACATCCGCCGATCTCCTCCGCCGTTCCATAAGAAGCCGTCGCAAATCTGCGCAGTTCGTGCGAAAAAGCCGGATCGGATTCATATAATCCTTCGACATCTTTAACCAAGATACACCGAGCATCAAGCCTTTCTGCCAAGAACAACGCCGTCAGATCAGAACCGCCGCGGCCGAGCAATGTCGGATCGCCGTTCCTATCGATGCCGCCGAAACCGGAAACGACGACGATCGAATTTTCGAGTTCGCCGCGAAGCTTTGCCGTGTCGGCCCAGATCGGTTCGGCGTCTAGCGTTTCGCCGCGCGTCAAAAGTCCGATCTGCCGCGGTGTCAATATCTTTGCGGGCAAACCGGCGCGTTTCAGAGCCAGCGTCAGCAAAGCCGCCGATTCCGTTTCGCCGGATAAAAGCAGCGAAGCAGCCGCAATATCATCGCCGCTTCCGAACAGTTTCGCCTTTGTCAAAAGCTCGTCCGTTCTGCCGTTAAATGCCGAAACGACGGCTAAAACCTTTACACCTTTTCGCCAATTCCGATAGATCTCGTTCACCGCTTTCGGCAGATCGCGTTCATCGCGAAGCACCGAACCGCCAAATTTTAGAACTGTTATTTCTTTGCTCATTTTGCCGCTCCTTCCGCTTTTTCGAACGCCAAAGCGGCTTCGAGATCGGCGATCAGATCCAATGGATTTTCGAGCCCGACTGAAAGCCGTATCAGCCCGTCGGTAATTCCGGCGGCAACACGCTGCTCTTTCGGAACGTCGCCGTGCGTCATCGAAACAGGATGTGTGATGAGCGTTTCGGCCGAGCCGAGATTTTCCGCAAGCGAACACAGCTTTACCGAATTCATTAATTTTTTGCCGGCTTCGATGCCGCCTTCGACCTCGAATGCGATAAGCGCGCCGCCGGCCGTTTGTTGTTTTTTAGCCAGATCGAATTGCGGAAAATTTTCGAGCCCCGGATAACGAACCGAACTGACGCGCGGATGCGATGCCAAAAATTTTGCGACCGCCGCGGCGTTCTCGCAATGCTGACGAATGCGCAGCGGCAAAGTTTTTACGCCCTGAAGCGTCAGCCAGGCATCGAACGGAGCTTGGATCGTTCCGGTCGATTTTCTGATCAGATCGAAACGCTCGTCCAATTCGGCATCGTTCGTGATCAAAGCGCCGCCGATAGTCGAATTATGGCCTTCGATAAATTTTGTCGTCGAATGCAGCGAAACGTCTGCGCCTAGATCCAAAGGCTTTTGCAAAGCGGGCGAAAGCAGCGTGTTATCGACAACGAATATAGCACCGGCTTTGTGCGCGAGTTCGGCGGCGAGTTCGATATCGGTCAATGAAAGCGTCGGGTTTGCCGGTGTTTCGACAAAAACGAGGCGTGCGGGTTTTTGCAAAGCTTTGCGTAGAGCATCTTCATCGGACGTGTCAATGAATTCGGCTTCGATGCCGAACGAGCTGAATATTTGCTGAAGTAAACGAACAGTTCCGCCGTAACAAGTCTGCGAAACGACAACGCGGTCGCCGGTTTTCAGCAACGCTAAGAACAGCGCCGTCGTTGCGGAAAGCCCGGACGAAAAACACTTTGCATGGTTGGCATTTTCAATCGCCGCAAGACGTTTTTCGAGCGCCGTCACGGTCGGATTTCCGGCACGGCTGTATGTATAGCCTTTGTCGCTGCCGACGGCGGTCTGTCTGTATGTGGTCGTTTGATAGATCGGCGTCAAAAGAGCGCCGGTCGCCGGATCGGGTTCGGCGCCCGAATGGAGAGCCTGTGTTTCTATGTAATTTTGATGATCTGCCATCGCTATTCTCCTTTTGGGTCAAAAGCGCGGCACGTTCAAGGTATGCTCAAAATAGCTAGAGGTTTTTTTACAGATGCGGGAAAATAAAAAAACCCAAGCATCTGTAAAGATGCTCGGGTCTTAAAAAAAATTCCGTCGCAGTTCTTTAGCAGTTTTTATCGTGGAGCAAGTCGCCTTAAATCGCCACGTTGAAATTTTCAAATTCGGCCGTTTTGGCCAAAAACAGATTCACACATTTTTGATCGGCTTGTCAACCGCATTATGCATTGACGCGAAAAAGATAACGCTGTTCGGAAAAAGGCATAAGCTCTTCTTCGACGCGGCAGCCTTGTTTTATCAGCTCTTCGCGAAGATTCGGCCCGCCGAAAAATAATTTTTTTCGGCCTTTCGACCATCGCAGAATTTTCGGAAGTTTCTGTGTGAATTTATCGAGAGCGCGGCATGAAACGAGATCTGCTCCGCCGATTTCGGCTTCTTCGAACTGCTTATTTATGATCTTTACGCGGTCTGTCAGACCAAGTTTTTCGCACGCTTCGTGCAGAAAAACAGCTTTTTTTTCTTTCGATTCGATGAGGTTCGCACGCAGCCCTTCGCGAACTATCAAACACGGAACAGCCGGCAAACCGGAGCCCGAACCGATGTCCGCGATCAACGCTTTTTCCGGCAAATAACGAAGCATCGTCAGCGATTCCAAAATATGCCGCCGCGCAAATTCCTCTGCCGAACACGGCCCGACCAAATGCAGCAGTTCGTTATGCTCCAACACAAATTCATAATAAACACCGAGCCGTTCGATCTCCTTTTCGGAAAGTTCGAAGCCGTATTGACTCTGATCAGTAATGATCGCTTTTTGAAATTCTGTTGACAAGATAGTTTTTAGATCGGATGCAGACGCCGGAACGGCATAAATATTGTGGATCCTAAAAATTTTAGATCGCCAAAAAACAGCGATCTTGCAGGCGAGCCGCCTGCGTTCCAGTCAAAGGATCAGAAATTGGTGCGGACGAGAAGAATCGAACTTCCACTGCCTTGCGGCAACAGGCTTCTGAGACCTGCGCGTCTACCAGTTCCGCCACGTCCGAGAGCGAACTTTGATAATACGGATTTGGGAGCGAATTTACAAGAAAGGCGAAGCGGATTTGCGGCCAAGTCAGAACCATCTGCGTGAGCGGATGGTGAGAACATTGGCGGATCGAGACGTTGGGGCAAACGATGGTCGAGTTGGCGACGCTGCATGACGTTCCGTATCGGCCGGCGCTGTACCGCCCGCTAACACAGGCGGTTCTGACAAAAACCTATCGCTATTGCTCGCGGTTCTGACAAGTCGTCTGTTGTCTCAAATGGCGGCGTAATTTGTTATATTTAGAACGTGCAAAAAACTTTGAAAAAAAATCTCGAAGCGGTTCGCGACCGGATCGAGCAGGCGGCAGAGCGTTCCGGCAGATCGGTGGACGAGATAAAACTTATCGCCGTCAGCAAGACATATCCGGCAAAAACGCTGCTTGAGGCGATCGGGCTCGGGATAAATATTTTCGGCGAGAACAAGGTTCAGGAAGCCGAAGCAAAGATCGAAACGGTTGGCCGCGACAAGGCCGAATGGCATCTGATCGGCCATTTGCAAAAGAACAAGGTTCGCAAAGCCGTTAAATATTTCGACGCGATACATTCGATAGATTCGGTCGAGATCTGTCATCGGCTCGATGCGGTCTGTGCAGAAGAAGGCCGCGGTATTTTGCCGGTTCTGATCCAATTGAATCTGGGCGGCGAAGCGTCAAAATCAGGAGCTAAGGAAACCGATCTTCAATTGATAGTCGAAACCTTGAAACGCTGCGGACATCTACACCTCGCCGGTTTGATGTGTCTGCCGCCGTTCTCTGACGATCCGGAAGAAACGCGGCCTTATTTCAGGCGGCTGCGCGAGATACGCGACAGGCTTGCCGGCGAAGGTTCATTTGGCCGCGGCATCGGCGAACTTTCAATGGGAATGAGCAATGATCTTGAGGTCGCTATCGAAGAAGGCGCGACCGTCGTCCGTGTCGGCACGGACATTTTCGGCACGCGAAAGAAAAAATAATCTATGCTGACAGCAACCGTTTATCCGATAGTTTGGCTCGTTTTATGGGGCGCGTTTTTGGTCTTTCTGGCATTCATGATCTTGCGGCTCGTCTTTAATTACGCCGACCCGAATCCTTTTGGAAAGATCGGCCGGTTCGGTTTTCGCATACGGAAAATGACCGAGAAATTCGTCTATCCGGCGGCCAGATTTTTTGCGGTATATAGATTTGATACGCGGCTGGCGCCGATACTTACGACGCTGATCGCACTTGTGATCACATATTTTTTCAGCCAAATAATAGGCAATACATTTTATGTGATCGATGGTTTAACGCTCGGCGTTATCAGCGGCAACACAAAACTTTTTATCGGTTTTGTGCTTTACGGATTGCTGAGCATATTGATCTTGTTCATTTTTATAAGGTTTTTGGCGAGCTGGTTCGTGTTTACACGGAACACATTTCTCGGTTTTGTCCAACGTGTGACCGATCCGATAATGATACCGGTTCAGAAGATAATCCCGCGTGTCGGCATGTTCGATATTTCCGCGATGATCGTACTGGTCGTTATCGGTTTGCTGCAGGGACTTGTGGTAAACACATTGATCATTCAATAAAATGGCGGTCGATATAACACAGAAAAACGGCATTCTGTCGTTCGCCGTTCGCGTTGTGCCGCGTGCTTCGCGAACGGAGATCATCGGCGAACACGACGGAGCTTTGAAGATACGCGTTTCGTCGCCGCCGGTGGACGGTGCGGCAAATGACGAGATCATCAAATTGCTGGCAAAAACATTTGGAGTAGCGCGCGGAAATATTTCGATAACTGCCGGGCTGTCGTCCAGAACAAAGCGAATTTCTATCGCCGCGGCCGACAACGAAAAAATATTTTCGATTTTACAAGCAAAAAACCAGCGTGATATATTTCAAACACAGAAACGATAGATCTAAGGAATATTTATAACCAATGTCAGGACATTCCAAATGGCACACTATCAAGCATAAGAAAGGTGCGCTTGATGCAAAACGCGGCAAGATCTTTACGAAACTGATCAAAGAGATCACGGTCGCGGCGCGAACCGGCGGCAGCGGCGATGTCGATGCGAACGCACGTCTTCGCAAAGCCGTGACCGACGCCAAAGGCCAAAATATGCCGAACGACACGATCGACCGTGCGATAAAACGCGGCACCGGCGAGCTCGAAGGCGTAAATTACGACGAGATCACATACGAAGGCTACGGCCCGAACGGCGTTGCTGTTCTGGTCGAAACCATGACCGATAACCGCAACCGCACCGTCGCCGAACTGCGTCATATTTTTTCAAAGAATGGCGGAAATCTGGGCGAAGCCGGTTCGGTCGCATGGATGTTCGATAAAAAAGGCTATTTTGTCGTAGATAAAGCCGCTAAAAGCGAAGACGAATTGTTTGAAATAGCCGTCGAAGCCGGAGCCGACGATGTCGTTGACGAAGGGGATGTCTTTGAGATATTTTCCGCCCCGGACAGTTTCGAAGCCGTCAGCGACGCCCTGAAAACCGCCGGCATCGAACCACAAGCCGCCGAAGTTTCCATGATCCCGCAAAACTACATCGAACTCACCGGCGGCGACGCCAAAACCATGATGAAACTCTACGAAGCCATCGACGACAACGAAGACGTCCAAAAGGTCTATGCGAATTTTGATATAGACGAAAGCGAAATGGAGTAATTAAGGAATTGGAAGGATCGATTTTTCTTCATCGTCATTAAAAGCATAGATGGTTTTTTCGAATCGTTGTAGTAATACGACGATTTGTTTTGTCGTACAATTTCCCAACCTAAGCCATATAACTTTTGGCGGATGACCTAATAAAACGCTTCGCTGCTCGAAATCATCATCTTTTGATATTATGGCAAATCCATTTTCTTTTGCGTATAGCCAAATATCACGATCGGTAGTTTCTACGGTTAAAAACTGATATAATATGAACGAAATCCGGAAAAAGCCCTTGAAGCTCGGCGACGAGTTTCCATGAAAGATTTTGATCAAGCAGTAATTTCATATTGTGAAACAACGGCTAGTTGTCTTTCTCGGTTCGCTGCAAAACCCAAGCAAGCGCGTATATCTTCGTAAGTAAGTTCCGGAAAATCGGAAAGTATTTCTTCTTCGGACATTCCGCCGGCAAGATATTCTAAAATATCTTGAACGGTGATCCGCATTCCCCGAATGCAAGGTTTTCCGCTTCGTTTGCCCAGTTCAATTGTAATAATATCGCGATAATCCATTCTATGATTATATCAGTAATTAATAATTACAACGACAACGAAGACGTCCAAAAAGGCCTATGCGAATTTTGATATAGACGAAAGCGAAATGGAATAAGATTCTAGCGGGTGTTTAGAATGTTATCCATCATTTTCCCACGGCTATCCTACATGCTATCGGCCGTTACACGGCCTTGAACGAGAAATGTTTCTCATTTTTCCAGATTTACTCACCTATCGGTTGGCCGAATGTTATGCGGTGGCCATCCGGCGTGATGACGCTGAATTCGCGAAGCTGCCATGGTTTGTCGCCAATGGGTGAAATTATCTCGGCTCCGCGTGAGGTGAATTCGTCGTATATGTCATCGACATTTTCGACCAGAGCGTGTGCAAAATATGAATGATCGCCGGTTTCGCGTGCCCACAAAGCATCGGAGCATTCGCCAAGCATTACCTTAAAACTGCCGAACGCGAGAAATTCCCAGCCCGGAGCGGTAAAGCTGCGTTCAAAGCCGAGTTTTTCGATAAAATAAGCGGCCGATATCTCAAGGTCTTTTACGGCCAGAACGTGGTGTGTATGAATTACTTTTCGCGGTGTTGTCATGGTGAATTTTACTTCGAACCGTCTAGGATCTTTTGTGCGATCGCGCGGTTTGCCGCGGTTGCTTTGTCATTTTGTGCGGCGGTCGATCGCAGGAATTCCTGCAAGGCGTTCCTTGCTTCGTCCTTGCGGCCGATTTCGGCATAAAGCATTCCGAGCCTGAGAAAGACCATTTTCGAATCCGGCAAAAGTTCTTTTCGGGCTATGTCTTTTACGCTTTCGAGTTCCGTCAGAGCTTTTGCTTTCTGTCCGCTTTGATAAAGAACGACAGCGAGTTTTGCGGTGGTCGCGGCTTTATAGATCGGAAGTTTTGCGCGTGCTTCTTCGAAATTTGCGGCCGCCGCCTGATAATTCTTTTGTTCGCTGTAAACAAGCCCGAGCGATTCATAGGCCTGATAAAGCGCGTAAACATCTATGTTTTCAAGCGGCACGGTTATGACCTTTTTTAGATCGGCTTCGGCTTCGGAATATTTCTTTAATTGCGCAAAAGCCTGGCCGCGTCCCAGATAGCTTAAAGGCCGCTCGGCCGAATTCAGCGAAGCGGTAAAAGCCTCGACCGCATCCGAATAACGGCCGTTGGTCAACAGAGCGTTCCCGTATTGTCCCGAGCTATATGAAGAACCATCGACAGAAACCGCATTTGCCCAAAGCGTTGTGTTGTCCTGAAATGTCTGATCATAAATAACGGTTTGAAAACCGAAAACGAGCGTTATGATACCGGCGGCGATCATCAGGCTGCGTGAACTCAGATATTTTGCGGCGAATGTGAAAATGACCATCAAAAAACCGAGCAGCGGCAGATATAGATATCTGTCATGAACGATCTGTTCCGGAGTAAATGCTCCGGCATACATCGCGGGCAAAAGCGGCAGAAAGAAGATCAGCGCGCCGATCGCCGCGATGCGTTCCTTTAACGCCGCATAAACGATCGCGGCAAAAGCGATAAGCGAAACGATCAATGGAACGATGAACGAACCGACACCTATCGCGTCTATCGGAACCAGCGGATAATTTATCGAAAGCGTAACGGGAAATACGATCTGTTTTAGATAAAAAACAAAGATAGCCGGCGCGCTCAAGATCGATTCGGCAAAACCGGCGGCGTGTTCCGGCGGACGGCTGACCGCGCCCAAAACCGCAAGCCGCAGTAAAAAATATCCGGCAGCGATTCCGCCAAAAACGAAAAGCGGCAAATTATTACTGCCGGGTTTTTGATCTTCGTTCTTATCCGCGATGACAAAATAAAATATCGGGAAACACAAAATGCCGATCTCTTTTGCGCCGAGAGCTAAGGCATAAAAAACGGCGGCGATGACAAGATCTTTGGTGTCACGCGATGCGGAATAATTCTGTGCGAACCAAAGCGAGGCCAGGAACGCAAGCGAAAAAAGCAGATCCGGTGAACCGGATATCCACGCGATGCTTTCGGCGTGAACCGGATGAACGGCAAAGATCAAACAGACCGCAAAGGCAATAACCGCAGATATCTTCCAGCGGCGAAACAGCCCGAAAGCAAGCACACAAACACCGCTGTGCAGCAAAATATTCGTGACGTGCCAACCGAAAGGCTCAGCGCCGAACAGGCGAAAATTCAAGATGTTCCACGCCGTAAATGTCGGCCGCCAATAGTTGCTGGCCGCAATTTCGCCGCCGCCTTTGAACGCCCAAACGTCCGATGTAAGCGCCTGCCAGATCAGACCATTGTCCTGTATCAGCGGATTGCGGAGTATCTGGCGCAGGTCGTCATAGATAAATTCGCCGCCGGCCGAATTTGCATAAACCACAACACAGACAGCCGCAAGCGCCAGCATCCATTTCCATTCATCACGAATTTTCATTTAGATCTTTCCGGGAATTATTTCAGCTTGAAAATATTGCTGTTCACTGATCGGCGAACCGAATATACGTCTTAAAATAACGATCTGGCCGACGTGTGTCAGAGCATCGCCGATCGGCCCTTGTATGAATTTTTCGACCGGAAAGGCAAGTTCCACATCGCCGGCGAGAAACGCATCGAGTTCGCGAATGCCGCTGAAAAAGCGATCCGTTTCTTCTTTCCACGAAAGCGGTTCGGAATTCAGCATGACCATTTCGCCTTTCAGCAAAAAATGCGAACCGTATATCAGATCGCCGATGTGCGCGAGTATCTCGCCCGGTGTTCGAGCCGTTTCGCATACGCGAAAATCGGCAAAACCCGCGGCGGCATCAGCAACCGCAATTTGGCCGCGAAAGCCAACGGTTGCAAGCATATGACGAAGCATCGCACGTTTTTGATCGATCATCTTTTATGCACCGAATCTGGCTATCGAACGTTCTTTGGCTTTTGCGGCCTCTATCTCGCGGTCGCGCGTCGGAGCAGTTGTAACGAGCGTATTAAGCATTTCCTGCGCCGCCGCCGAAACGCGTTCGACCGCCAGAAAGAACGCCTCTTCATTCGCCTTCGAAGGTTTGTTCATACCCGAAAGTTTTCGGACGAATTGAAGCGATGAAGCTTGCACCTCGTCGGTCGTCGCCGGCGGATCGAAATTGAACAACATTTTAATATTTCTGCACATAATGCCTCACTTGTTTTCGGGGTACCATTCGTTGCGGATCAGACCATCGGTTATCTCATAGATGACGGTTCCAAAGAACTCGATCGGTTTGCCGTTCGCCGTTCCGCTGATCTTTTCTTTGTCTATGACAAATTTGCCGTCCACAATGCGGCTGACAACCTCGACCTTTAGATCCATTTTCGGGCCGATCGCGGCGGCGAATTTCTTGCGTATTGCATCGTGGCCCTTGAGCATAACCTTTCCGTCGGGCAACGAATATGCGGTCGAATCCGCTGCATAAGCCGCGATGATTCCGTCCATATTTCGCGCGTTATACGCATCGACCAAAGACTGTGCGACCTGTTCGGGAGTTTTTGCGGACTGCTGCTGTGCCGAGATATTCGCGATGCCGGCAAACAGAAATAATGCGAGAACGACACATCCGGTTTTGATATTTCTCATATATGATCTCCTCAGCTAAAATTTTTGCCGATCCATTCGCTGATGATGCGTGCGGATTCCGCAATGACATCTTCCTCAGATATTCGCGTGCGTTTTAATATCTTAAAGCTGTGATCTGCTGTGTCAAGCAAATGAAGCGTCGCGCTTTTTCCGAGGCTTTCGACCGTCGGTTCAAGCAGGCGAAGTTCACCGAGAGCATCGCGCGTGCCGCTCAGGAAAAGCATTGGAATTTTTACGGCGGCAAGGTGTTCGGCGCGTTTTGTGTCGGGCGCGCCGGCCGGATGCAGCGGGAATGAAAAGAAGATCAGGCCTTTTACGCCTTCGATCGGAGCTTCGCTCTGCGCCGTCGATGTCATACGGCCACTGAATGAATGGCCGCCCGCAAATATCGGCAGATCGGGCGCGGCTTCGTTTGCGGCCTTTACCGCATTTCGGATCGTTTCCGTTACCGTTGCCTGCGAATTTCGGCCGCCGCCTTTTTCGGAATACGGAAAATTATATCGGAACGTCGCGATGTTCCGCTCGGCCAAAGCTTCGGCAATGTTCTGCAAAAGCGGCGTTCGCATATTCGAACTCGCACCATGCCCGAGCACAAGCAAATGCTCCGCTCCAACCGGCCGCATCAAAAGCGCCGAAACCTCGCCCTTTTCCGCCGTTGCCATGAATTTTAGTTCTTTAGTATCCGTCATCGCTCGTAAGATCTATCAATTCCGTAATGCCCTGTATAGTAACCGTGTGAATCGAATTATACACTTCCTCGATACCAGCATAAACCAGATATTTTACGACGCATTTTTGACAGGTGACGACTACCAATGAGGGCCAGCCGCCATCGTGCGATTTTCCTACGATTCCGATCTTATAAAATTTCTTTGCCTCAGCTGCAAAAGCTCCGAAACGTTCCTTCCACCCAAATGACTTTTCTATCAAAAGGTTGTATGAGATTTCCAGAGGCGCATTGCATGACAAACAATCGAACCGAAAGTGAGACGGATCTTTGTCTAAGGAATTAAAGTGTGGTTGTCGTTCGTAGGAGGGTTCAAGCAATGATTTTCCGAATTGCATAGTTTAGGGTAACATTCAAAACGACTATGTTAGCTACGCCGGAACGTTCTCTTCATTATCGTTCCTCCTTTCTATACTTACTTCTTTCGCGTTCTTTCAAAAAATCTGCATAAATGTAATCGCTTTCCAGATCGGCGGCGACGTAATACGCTGCGTCCTCGCCTATGGCTTCGACCAGGTTCTTTTCGATCAGATCTCTATCAACCAGGCCTTCTTCCTGCAAAAGCCATGTAAGGTCGAGATTATCTTTTGCCCTCGCGGAAAAATGCTTCATTACGACAAGCCATTCCGGAGATATGATCTTCACGCCAAAGTCGGTCATCTTTGCCTGGTCTAAGGCGGCTTTATAGATCTTTGCAAGCCTATCTTCGCGCACAATGACATCGACCGGCACATTTCCATCCCCGATCTTTATCTCGTAACCTTCGCCGCCGAAATCCAGCTCACGCTCTTTTGGCAGCGGCAAAACAGAACGTGCCACCATATCGACGTCGGTCGTCGCGCGAGTGAAGCCATATATGTGCATCGCGATGCCGCCCGCAAGCGCGATCTCGATGTCGTTTTCCGCTGCGATATTGGCAACCGCCTTCGCGGCTTCGACTCCGATTTCGGTAGGTATCGAAGCTTTGATCTTAGAACTGTCGATTGTTGAACCTTCGGACATACCTTCTCTCCTACGCTCTATTTCGCGGGTTTGTTCCGGCTCTGACGTTTTACACTATAACACTCGGTTCCATTATGGGCCTTCATGTTCGTCATCAATGATCGGTATTTCCGGGAGCCGTTCTATTTTTTCTTTTAGAGGATAAAACACAGTTGGCCACGCCGCGGTCCCATCTGGATTCCAGCTTTCGCTAACCATGAAATAGTTATCGATGAATTCGAGTGTTTCACATTTCGGGATCCCAGCCTGTTGCAAAATACTTTCCGCAATATTTCCTTTGTTCGTCCATATCTTAAAATATTTCGGCGAGGTCACAAAGACTTCTTCGAAGGCAAAATCGCTTTGATGGAGTATTCCGAATTCGAGAAATCCGTCGTGTTGAAGCGGTTCGATATATGGTTCAAAAACAGCGATCGCATATTCACGGTCGGTGTAAGGCCCGAAAGTCGGCTTCTCGCCTTTAAGCCCCAAGAGCGGCGAGGCGACTTCGGGCAATAAAGCGACGACAAGTTTACGGAATGTGTCGAAGACCTTTGAAGCGTGAACGTTCGCTTCTATATATGTTTTGAAGTGCTGTCCAATAGCTTCTTCGATAACATAACCGGTGGTTACGTTTGCGGCTGCAATACGAGCCATTGCCTCGCTCGTATCGCCAGGCAGTTCGTTTTCACGCGGAAAACGTACACCGTGCGGAAATTCTAATGATTCAGGTGTCATGAGAATGGTTACTGTTTCGTCTTCGAATCTTCGTCTGCGTTTCGTTCATCCCAATGCCTGCGAAATATCTTCTATTATATCTTCTGCGTTTTCGCAGCCGGCGCTTAGGCGGATAAAGCCTTCGGGAATATCGTCGCCGCCCCAACGTGCGCGGCGTTCGGCGGTCGTGTGCAATCCGCCGAAGCTTGTTGCCGAAGCGATCAGCCGGCACGAAGCCAAAAATCCATCTGCCGTATTTTTATCTTTCAAAACAAAACCGACGATCGGCCCAAAATGATCCATTTGTTTGGCGGCTACGGCGTGTGCCGGATCGTCAGCCAAACCGGGATATCTGACGCTTGAAACCTGCGGACACGTTCTTAGAAAATCGGCGATCTTTAATGCGTTCGCACATTGACGTTCGAGCCGCATTTCAAGCGTCGCGAGCGAACGATGCGCCAGCCAAACTTCCATCGGGCCGGGCACGGCTCCGGTCTGCATTCGCCACGACAAGATCTTTTCGGCAAGCTCATCGCCGCAAAGCGAAACGTGGCCGAGTATCAGATCTGAATGTCCGGTCAAGGCTTTTGTATCGGACGCGACGGAGATATCGGCGCCGAGTTCGAGCGGCCGCTGGCCAAGCGGCGTCGCGGTGGAATTATCAACAGCGGAAAGAACGCCGTGTTCGCGCGCAAGCCGCGTCACCTCGCGAATGTCCAAAACTTTCAGGTTCGGGTTCGACGGAGATTCGAGCCAAAGCAGCTTTGCTCCCGGCAATTTTTGTTCGAGATCGCCGTCGGCCGCATCGAACAGCCGAATGTCTATTCCCATTTCGGCGAGATAAGAACCGGCAAATTTGCGTACGCCGAAATAGCAATCATCTTGTATCAGCAGAACATCTTTTGGACGAAGCACAGCGCCGAAAACCGCAGTCACCGCCGCCATTCCAGAGGCAAAAGCTATCGTGCGTCCGCCTTCGAGTTCGGCAACAGCTTCTTCAAAATGCACGAACGTCGGATTATCATACCGCGTGTAAACAAAAGGAATATTCGCCGGATCGCCTTCGGCATAAAACGGCCCGGCAAAAACGACCGGCGGCGCAAACGCCTCGCCTTGCTTTACGCTTTTACCGGCATGAATAAGTTTTGTCCCGATCTTCATATCCACACATTGTTTTCGGCGGTCATTTCGCCGCCGGCGTCGCCGGTATTGACGACTCCGCGAGGTTCTATCAGAAGCATTTTGACCTCGTTTTCGGCAAACGGTTTGTGTTCGACGCCTTTTGGGACGACATACATTTCGCCTTTGCCGATGTGCACCGAGCCGCCTCGAAGATCGATCCGCAAGCTGCCTTCGAGAACGATGAATGTCTCGTCCGTTTCCGGATGATCGTGCCAGACAAAATCACCTTTGACCTTTACGATCTTGAACTGATAATCGTTCATTTCGGCAACGATCTTTGGCGACCACAGCTCATCAAAAAGCCCGAATTTATTCTCGAAATTTATCGGTTCGTGTTTCATTATTTAAGCATCGGAGCCTATGCTGTTCGCCGGGCTAGGGATCCGCGAAGTGATCTCTAAGTTCTCGATAATTTAAAACCGCGATTTAGGCAGAGTTGTTTATACTTTGCTGGAGATTCATTTCCCTTTGGCCTTTAGAAGTTTTCTAAAATCCTTCCAAAGAAGCTCACCTGAATTTTTATATTCTCCGAGAGATGCGGAGTCGCTATAACGTGAAATAATTTCAAAATTATTTCCACTTCGCCGCAAAACATACGCAAATACGGGGACAGTTGAGTAGGAATAGGCTCGCTGAGTTGGCCGTGAAATTACACTTTTAGTTGCCGGGTCGTAAACTGTGCCGACACTAGGATAGGATGCTGTGTTTGAATTTGCTTGCGTATTTAAGGTATACCTAGCCAATATAATATCTGCTTCATCTAGATTTTCTACAATTTTTAACAATCCATATTTTTTTGAATCGCTAGATTGATTCCACTTTTCGATCCATCGAACAAAGTTTTGATAAACTTTCATGTCAAGACCTGTGGCGATGTAAATTTTTAGCGGCCTTTCCATTGTTGGAACAGCGATTTCTGAGGCGACTGAGATGTTAATTTGGTCGCCGACGCCAAGATGTTGTTGAAGATCCTTAATTTCCTGGGATGCACTCTGGGCAAAAGTATGAAATGAAAGTAATGTAAATGTGGCTAAAAACAGGATAATTTTCATTTTTCAGTCTCCTTAAATCGATAAGTTGGTAGAACTCATAGAGATTATATTGGGACAAAAGGCGAGTTGACTAGTTCTACCTAATGGCCCATTTGGTCATGGCTGCCAATTTTCACAACTTTCCAGATACCGTTCGCTTCATTTACCGGTCTGAGATGAGCGCGATAACCTCGATCAATTCTTACTGACCACGTTCCAGGTATTTTAGGCCATGGTTTAAAGTTTAGTCCCCTCAAAGCAGGACATTTAAGAAGTTTGGCCTTGGTTTGCTCCCATTTAGTTTTGAGTATCTGGTTATCCAAAATGATCATTGTGTCTTGGATATCTTTGATTACTGGAATGTTAAGAACCTTTGAAAACAGGTTACTGATATCAATACCAGACACCAAGTATTCCGAACCGCGACCACTAAAGGTACTCGTGCTGTCAGACGCCCATATGGCTAAACTCCGCGAACGCGCATTTTTTCCATAATTTTGGTTAACGAGGTTATCGGCCAGTTCGGCACTAAGTTCGAGGGCGTCCTCAGTATATCTGGCATAAGCGTTTGGTTGGGCATCCATGAACTCTGTAGCAAACTCTAATAATCCACCAAATTCACTTTCGTTATTGTTTGCCCAACTCCATGCCTGAGCATTTGCAAGGGCCTCCTCGACACAACTCGATGCATGGTTCTTGTAGACTGCCCGAAGTGGTAAATATAAGTGTTTCGCCATTGGCGATTCAATGGTTGAAGCCAATGCGTCAATCTTAAAATGATACTCTTCGTGAGCACGCAGAAACTTGTATGCAAGTTCATCAAAACGATTCCCGTTGTTTACGTAATAGCTGATCAACTCTCCGACGAATTGAATGCCTTCCTCGAGAAAAAAAATTCCCCATTTACCCTTGAATGGCTCGTGGTCTTTGAATCGGAAGCTTTTATAAAACGCAAGTGCCTCAATACCATACTTTTGTATTGCAGCTCCTAACCGGATCATTTCTTTGTCGGAAACGGCATTTTCTGCGAAATGCCTTTGTTCTGTCAGCTTTTTTGGATCAAGCTTTTTGATAGAATAGCCATCCGGCTGAAGGCTTTCGAACGGAGATGGACCATCATACGGCAGGCTCGGTTTTTCGCTACTACTATCGGTTGGATCCCATTCTCCAACCGACTGTTTTAGCTCTTCAAAAATTCGTTCATATTTTGACATTGACATCTAATTGACCCCAGCCTTTCCGTTGGCCGACGAATTAACTCGTAAATTTCTTCTTCAATTGCTGCCACACTTCCGAATACTCATGTTGTAATTCAGAGCAATCCATTGCGAATTTTGTCGGGCGGATGATGTAGCGCGATTCGAACATAAAGGCGAGCGTGCCGGAAAGTTTTTGCGGAGCCAGATCGGCGTTTGACGCTTTTTCGAATGCGTCGAGATCGGGGCCGTGTGCGGACATTTGGTTGTGGAGCGAGCCGCCGCCGGGAACAAAGCCTTCTTCTTTGGCGTCATACGCGCCGTAAACGAGGCCCATATATTCGCTCATCGTGTTGCGGTGATACCACGGCGGCCGGAATGTGTCTTCGGCGACAAGCCAGCGGTCGGGAAAGATAACGAAGTCGCAATTTGCGATGCCCGCTTCGCCGCTGGGCGACGTAAGCACGGTAAAGATGGACGGATCGGGATGATCGAACGAGACCGATCCTATGGTGTTGAACCGGCGAAGGTCGTATTTATACGGGGCGTAGTTGCCGTGCCAGGCGACGACATCAAAAGGCGAATGATCGACCGCGCACCGCCACAGATTTCCGCCGAATTTCGCGATCTGTTCAAAGCTGCCTTCGACATCTTCGAACCAAGCGACGGGCGTTTCGAAATCGCGTGAGTTCGCCAAGCCGTTCGCGCCGATCGGGCCGAGATCGGGCAAACGAAACTGCGCACCGTAATTTTCGCAAATATATCCGCGGCTACTGACACGAGGCTCGACCCTGAATTTCAGCCCGCGGGGAATGCAGCAGACTTCGCCGGGTTTTATTTCGATAACGCCGAGTTCGGTGTAGATGATAAGCGAACCCATTTCCGGAACGATCAGCATTTCGCCGTCGGCGTTATAAAAATATCGGCCGTCCATATTTTTATTACAGGCGTAAATGTGGATGGCGATGCCGGTCTGTGCGAACAGGTCGCCATTGCCGGCGATGGTCGTGATGCCGTCTATGAAATCGGTCGGCTGTTCGGGAATCGGCAGCGGATCCCAACGAAGCTGATTCGGCGTGGTGACCGCTTCGTCAAAAGGCGAAGAACGAAAAAGCGAGGAGCCTGCATACGGCTCAAAAGGCTTATGCATCACGCTCGGGCGAATGCGGTATGTCCACGTGCGTTTGTTATGAACGCGCGGCACCGTAAACGCCGTTCCCGAAAACTGCTCGGCATACAAACCCAACGGCGCTTTCTGCGGCGAATTTCGCCCCACAGGCAACGCACCTTCGGCCGCCTCCGTCGCAAATTCATTTCCAAAACCTGTTTGATATTTGACGTTAAACATAACGATATTCATGAAAATATTAGCATATCGGGCCGCTCACTTCGTTACCAAATTTCGATCGATCGCACCTCACACCGCATTTTATGATTATATGTGCCCGGCGCAAAGCCGGCATTTATCTAACAGATCTTTGAGTTGTAGAAATGTATGCGATCAAATATTGCGCATCTGGAGCATTGCTGACGGCATACCAAATTTAAATTAAAACAGCCTTTTGTCCTTTGAAAAAAAAATGACCGAAATTTTAATGAAATATCGCATTTAATGTTACAGGCTGCTATTTGGCCAAAATTTGAGAGGTGATCGCAATGTACGAAGAAGTAGAAGTAATGGGACCGCAGGTCGCAAAAATAATTGATATAGTCGGTAAAAGAGTTATGATCATTCGACGATTTCCGAAAGGCGGAGTCATTCGGATACAAGGGTATATCGGGATGCCGATCTTTCAAAACGATCATATAAAATCGGAACAGGAAAGTGCCTGTTGTATCGAATTCCTCATCGGTTATCGGGCGATCGTTGGCAAAGGCTACGAGATAGTGGTGACAGGACACCGCACTATCGAGCACGTCGGAAATCAGACGGTTGGCAAAGCCTTAAGGCTCTGGCAAAAGATCGACAAACAAAAATCGCAGCTTCAAATACAGACGAACGGCGGCGTGATCGGAATCGAAGGCTAAAACCCTGCCCGGTGGGGCAAGGTTTTTCCGGCTCTGAATTTCACTGATCTTACAAATTTCCGCGGCGGCGCGCGGCGAAATTTTCCAGATCGTTGTGAATGTGTATCTATGGATGTTCATAAAATTCACAACTTATTTTGCGGCTCATACGATGTTGTATGCCACGACCGCTCGCCGCATTTCGGGCATTTCATATAATTTCGCTGATTGCCCTTGGCTTTCCATCGAATGCCGCCCATATCCCAGATCGATCTAGCATAGCCGCACGAGCATCTGACCATCCACGAACGCGATTCCGCCTCCATCGAATCAGACCATTTTCTCGGCATCACGGCTTTGAATATTTTTTGTATTGCACTCATGCTTCTATTTCAGCCGTTTTTCATACCGCCACACTTCGAGGCGAAAAACCTGTTCGGAAGTGCTTAGTTCATATGGGAACGTGCGTTCCAGATGCCAGCCGCATTTTTCATAGAATCGAGCCGCTCTGGCATTACCGATCGCACATGCGAGCCAAGCGTTATCGAATCCGTTAGCGCGTATGCAGTTTTCGGCATCTTCGATCAAAATTTGTGAAGCCGGTGCCGCGAGCTTCGGCGGCCACATAAAGCTGATTTAGTTCGTCGCCTTTTATTATATGAAAGCCGACGACGGCTCCGGGCGATCCGATAACACGAACATTCGCAAGCTCGTCACGCATTCTTTTCTCAAACATTTCCGGCGTGCGGAATTTTGCCAAACCTTCGGGAATGATCGCCGCGTGGGCATCTTGCCAACCTTCGTACCAAAGCTTCGCAAGCATTGCTTCTTCAGACCTGTCGGGCTGTCTTATTTCCAGTGAAAATTCGGGTTTTGTCATCAATTTCGACATCACGGCGTCGTAATAATGGTTGCGGCCTTCGTCGTCATATTCGGCCGCGAGGTTCGATCCGGCGTCGGCGAGAATAGCTTTATATGCCTTTGCTCCTAACGAAACGGATCGCTGTCCGGTGATCGCATCGGCCCACGTCACGGCCTGCGAAGGCGATGTGAAAAGAAATCGTCCGCAGGGTTTTATCGCAGCGGCGACGCTTCGGATCAACTGTTGCTGAACGTTTTCGGGCAGCAGGAAAACCAAGCCGACGGCGACAGCCGCATCGAATGTCCGGTCAAAGAACTTCGAATCTTCGACGGCTTCACATACGGCCTCCGCATTTGGGAAACGTTCGCGAAATTCGGCTATCAATGTCGGCGACGCGTCGATGCCGTAAATTTTATGTCCTGCGGCGATCAGCGTTTTAGAAACCGGCACGCCGTTTCCGCAGCCCAGCTCCAAAATATCGCAGCCCGGCTTAAGCGTCGCCGACCATTTTTTTATCGTCCCGACGCCGATATTCGTCCGACCGCGGGCAGCCGCAAATTCCCGTGCCGCGGCCTCGTAGCCATTCGATCTGTCAGTTTTCGCTCCGTTCATTTTATAGATCTAAAGCGCGGGAGTCGTCCGCAAGTTTTACGATCAGTTCGCCGAAGAGCGTATTCGCCCAGGCGAACCATTTGCGCGTAAATTTCGCAGGGTTGTCCGGGTCGAAAGATTCGTGCATAAATCCGGTTCCGGCGTGCGTGCGTTTCAGCATATCGACACAGCGTTCTATCTCGGCGGCGTCGCCGGATGTAAGCGCGCGCATTGTTATTCCGATCGGCCAGATCGAACGCTGTCCGGTGTGCGGGCTGCCGATGCCTTCGGCGGCTTTGCCTTTCGCAAAATACGGGTTCGCATCGCTCAAAACCATCCGCCTAGTGTTCTTATAGATCGCGTCGTCAGCGGAGCGAAAGCCGAGATAAGGTATCGACAAAAGGTTCGGCACGTTCGCGTCGTCAATAAAAAGCCGGTTGCCGAAACCATCTATTTCGTACGCGAAAACCTTGCCGAATTTTTCGTGTTCGAAAACGGCGTGCTGCATTATCGCGCGTTCGACGTCGCCCGCAAGCATTCGGAAATTTTTCGCATCCGCGGGCGAATGTTTTATCGCATCGAACATCTCGGCGATGTGCCGAAGTTCGACAACGGCGAACATATTTGACGGCACCAGAAAACCAAAGATCGTCGAATCGTCCGACGGACGAAACGCCGAGCGAATCATACCGCAAGGCTTGATCGGATAGCCGCGGCCTTCGAACGGCGGCGCGTCGAACATCGCGGTCGTTTCGCGTATGAACCGATACGGGCTCGGTTGGTTGATTTGCTGTTCTACGCGAAAGGTTTTTAGCACAAACCGCATCGCGTTCGCCCATTCGTCGTCAAAAGGCGAAGCGTCGCCGGTCGTTTTCCAATATTGATACGACAGCCGCATCGCGTAACAAAGCGAATCGACTTCCCATTTGCGCTCGTGAATTCCCGGTTTGTATTTCGGCCGGTCGCTTTCCCAACCGACGGCATTCGGGTCGTGCATAAAAGCGTTCGCATACGGATCGAGCAAGATCGAATAAGCATGGCGGTGGATCAGTCCGCGGATCAGCAGCCGAAGTTTTTCATCGGTTTTTGCAAGCGGCAGATAAGGCGTTACCTGCGCCGTCGAATCGCGAAGCCAAAGCGCATCGATGTCGCCTGTAATGACAAATGTGTCGGGTTTACCGTCGCGCGTGCCGGTGAAAACGGTTGTGTCCAGCGTGTTCGGATAACAATTTTCGAATAGCCAAGCAAGCTCCCGATCTTTGAGTTTTGCTTTGACCTCCGCGATCTTTGCTTCGACAGCGGGCGATGTGAATTTGCGGTCCTTCGGCGCCGGCCGCATGCTGACACGCTCAGCCCTTTGACCAAACACCGCTCCCGGCACGAACGCCGCCGCCAAGGCCGAAAGTTTTATGAATTCACGACGCTTCATTCGACTATGAACTGCCTGTTAATCTTCTTTCAGGATCAAATAGCCACTCAATTTTTTCAAAAGGCGTCTATGTCGGTCCGATGAAATAGAACCGATAGCACCGCGAATTTGAGTTTGCGGCACTACGGATAAGAACCCAAGACGGATAAGAGAGGTCGCAACCAGATGAGACCCTAAAAAATCAGGATCGTCAGGTTCAATCGTCTCGTCAAAACCTGGTATTTCTTGGTGGAGTTGAGTACTTATGCCGCAAACCAGAAAGTCATGGAAACCCGGCATTACACGAAGAATTATGGCTGGTCGATTCTTGACGCTATTGTCCGCTTGCGGTATCGCGATGATGACGACATCACTTTCCTTCATATTCCGCGTTTTCCTCTTTTATCAGGTCAAGGGAATATTCCGGTTCGTCGTCTCCGTATGCCCGCTCCAAATTTGCAAGAGAAAAATTGACCCAATCATTTCTCTCTCTATTTTCTGGAATGATGCTCACAACCAATCTTGTATTTGGCTCCAATTCGTAAGGTTCATCAAGCAAGATGTAGCGTCCGTCAAAATGTGCCTGTAGAGTAATTATTTCCATAACTTCAGATTATCATGTATGCTCGCCGTTGCTTCCCCCTTTCTTTTGATAGCGTGTCGAAAGTTTTATGAATTCACGCCGTTTCATATATTCGGCCTAGCTTATCCACATCATCGCCGCGTTCTTGACGGTCCAGCCGTTCTCGCCTTTTTCAACAAGAACGTATGTTCCGGTTCCGCAGAGCGGGCCGCACCAGTTAATAAAATACACGAGCGCGTTCTTTCTCTGCTTATCGAACCCTACCTTTGAGAATGAATTGTAACCGGCAGAACTCGGATACAGCTTGTAGAACTCGTTCCATTGCTCGATGGTTCGTCCCTGTTCGGTCGGAAAAAATTTCCGAAGATCACTATCGCTGATGAGCGCGTATTCTAATGGAATGTCGAGCTTGGGTTTCAGGTTGGATTCATCTTTTCGCGCCGCTTCGTAACCGGCGATCGTTTCGTCGGTAAGCTCGCGGATCCCATTTTTTACTTGTTCCCAGTTTTCGCTTTCCAGCGACGATGCATATTCGGAAACAGTATGGTCGCGGATCACGATCTTGCTGACCTTCGCATTCATATCGAACTGCGTCACGCCATCGCGAAACATTCCCCGAACGACAGCGTCATAAACTTTGTATTCCTCATCAGTCTCTTGAGCACGAACCTGCATGGCCGCGCCTGCAAGCAGTATAAGCGCGATAACGCAAATTTTAAGACGAGAATAGTTCATAGTTTGCCTCGACACACGACTCGGCAGCCCTTCCTTACGATTGGGCTGGTGATACATCACCGATCAAAGATTTCCGCGTTTTCGTTGTTCCTCTTCTATCGAAACGAAGAGTGCTTTGAAGTTCCCTTTACCGAAGCCTTTGCAGCCTTTGCGTTGGAGAATTTCGTAGAAAACGGTCGGTCGGTCTTCGACGGGTTTTGAGAATATCTGCAGCAGATAGCCTTCGTCGTCGCGGTCAACCAAGATGCCGAGTTTTTTAAGGCTGTCGATATCTTCGTCGATCTCGCCAACGCGTTCGGGAATTTCATCGTAATATTCATCAGGCACGCGAAGGAATTCGACGCCGTTTGCCGCAAGCTGTGTTACTGTTTCGCGAATGTCCTTGCAAAGCAGAGCGACGTGCTGCGCTCCGGCCGAACGATAAAAATCTATGTATTCCTGGATCTGCGATTTGCCGCCTTTTCCGGTCGCGGGTTCGTTGATCGGGAATTTTATGTTGTGTCCGCCGTCGCTCATCACGATCGACATCAGCGATGAATATTCGGTCGAGATGTCCTTGTCATCGAACGTTATGTAGCGTTCAAATCCCATTACATCGCGGTAAAAATCGCACCAGTAATTCATTTTGCCGAGCTCGACGTTGCCGACAATGTGATCGACCAGCACTATGCCGACCGGTTCACCCGCAACTTCCTGTGCGACAAAACCGGGCAAAAACGGACCGCTGTAGTTGTGGCCGTTGTTGTTGTTGTAAGAAATAAGCGAATGGATCGTGTCGCCATAGGTCGCGATCGCCGCGTGGCGAACCGTGCCGTTGTCGTCAGACCAATCGCGCGGTTCGGTGATCGGCGTCGCACCGCGTTTTATGGCTTCTGCAAATGCCTCGTCCGCGTTCTCGACCAAAAACGCGATGTCGCGAACGCCGTCGCCGTGCTGTTTTATGTGCTCCGCCGCCGGATGCTCCGGATTAAGCGGCGTCGTCAAAACAAAATTTACGCGGTTCTGTTTTATTACATACGAGGTCGTTTCGCGGTTGCCCGTTTCCAAACCGGAATACGCCGCACGCGAAAAACCGAATGCCTTTCGGTAATAGAACTCCGCCTGCTTCGCATTGCCTACGTAAAATTCAACGTGATGTATCTTCTTAAGTCCAAGCGGATTTTTCACCGCAGTGTTCGTTTCTGTTGCTGTGTTTGTTTCTGTGATCATGATTTTTTATTTCTTTATAATTTCCTGGCGTTTCTTTGGGAGCGGCTCTTAATTTAAGTAAAGCTCGATTGCCTCGCGAATATTTGCTATTGCCTCTTCCTTGGTTTTTCCCTAAGATCAACAACCTCTTAACGACGGAACCCGAGCCGAAAATTTCCGTCCTCGCTCGATTCGATTATTACTTTCAAATTCATAATATTTGAATGTTATCCTTTAGGTGCTGCTCTACTTAGTCGGCTCCCAAATCAATTTTCCTGTTTTGTCGATATAGCCATATCCCGCATTGTAGAGCTGAATGTCATCAGCAACCCTCGCCAAGCCATTTTTAAAATTGTCGGCATAAGGAAAAGCACTTTTTAATATGATTTCTCCCGTTTTATTAATCCATCCAAAGCCGCCGTCTTCAAGTATTACGGAAGCCAACCCATCCGAAAAATCTGATGAACCGCTAAATTTCGGCTGAATTACAGTCTTCCCTGATCTATCAATAAAACCGTGACGATAATCGCCGTACATTTCGAATCTTGCTAAACCATCAGAAAACGAATGAGCTTCTTCCGCTTTAATTCTCAGAATAATCTTTCCTGTTTTATCAATATAAATATAATTTGAATCTGCAATAGTCGTTGTAATATGGCCCATATAATTAGGTTGACGGAGTTGGCCGCCGATCTTTACAACCGCCAAACCTTCCGAAAAATCTTCTGCGGACGTAAATTGAGGTTCTATGACAAAATTCCCGCTTTTGTCTATAAAACCATACTTATTATTTGTCAAAACTAATGCCAAACCTTCTGAGAAGTCGCTCGCCCAATCGAATTTTGGTTTTATCGCAAACTTTCCTGTCTTATCAATAAATCCGTATTTATTTTCTTTCGTTTTTACAAACGCTAAACCTTCTGAAAAATCACCCGCATATTTGAAGATGGTTTCTGTAATAAATTTTCCTGCTTTATCTATAAATCCGATATTGTAATTAAATGAATGAGTGCCTTGTGACGAACTTCCAATTTTGAATGTTGTCTTTTCAGGATCAAATCCAACCCAAGCAAAGCCTTCGTAAAAATCACTTCCAATATCGAATTGGGGCTGAATGACTATCTCACCTGTTCTATCTATATAACCGGTGCTATATTTTCCAACCATGTAAATTTTCGCCAAGCCTTCAGAAAAATCATCAACTCCGTCAAATTTCGGCTCAATGACAACCTTTCCAGTTTGATCGATAAAACCGTGCTTTCTATTCACACATATTTTAAACAGTCTGTCAGAAGGATTTTCCTGAGCTACAACGAAAAAATTACCTAAGGCCGTCAGACATACCAAAAACAAAATTGAACATAAAACTCGCTGCATATAAATACCTTTTATAGCTTCACCGCCAATTCAAGAGTCGAACTTTGTGGTCACAATCTGTGACCTCAAAGCCTGCGGCTCTTTGGAATTAAATATCCATGCCTGTGCGGCCGGGGCGATGTCGGCGTCATAGCCGCCTGTTATTAAAATGCTGCCGTCGTCGAGCGGCGTCGCCGTCGAAAACAGCTTTGTCTTTCCAAAGCCGCCGTCGATCTCCGAAAATTTCATCGTCGCCGGATCGAATATTTCCGGACGGTCCGAGCCGCCCGCGATCAGAACTTTGCCGTTCGGCAGCATTATCGTCGTGCCCTGCAGTTTATAGCGTTTGGCATTCATCGTTCCGGTTTTCGTCGAACGCCCGGTTTTCGTGTCGAATACTTCGGCGCTGTCGTATGCGCCCTCGCCGCCGCGGTCGCGTTCGTCCGTGCCGCCGACGATCAACACGCGGCCGTCTGCTAGCAGAACCGAATCGTGCTTATGCCGCCTGACGGTTATAGAGCCGGCCGGTGCGAATTTTCCTTTCGCCGGATCGTAAATTTCCGCGTCGTCATAAACCTTCATCTCCGCACGCCGTCCAAAGTGGCCGCCGGTCGTCAGAACGCGGCCATCCGGAAGCAGCGTCACCGAATGCGATTCGCGGGCGTGGTTCATCGCTCCGGTCGGTTCGAATTTGTTCGTCGCCGGATCGTAGATCTCCGCACTTGCCAAAAAAGACCAGCCGGTTCCGACGCCGCCGAACAAAAGCACCTTGCCGCTGTTGAGCAGCACGGCGTTGTGACTGCTTCGCGGCATCGTCATTTTTCCCGCGGGCGTGAATTTTTTCGCCGCCGGGTCGTAAAGCTCGGCCGTATCGAGATACGATCCGTTAAAACCACCGGCGATGAACACTTTTCCGTCCGGCAAAAGCGTCGCCGTATGGGCGGACCGCTTCGCGTTCATTTTCGCTATGCGTGAAAACTTGCCGTCTGCCGGGTCGAAGATCTCCGCGCTGTCGATCGCATTGCCGCCGTTCGCAAATCCGCCCGTTATCAAAACCGAACCGTCCCGCAAACGTGTGGCCGTATGCGCCGCGCGTGCGGCATTCATCGCCGCCGCCGGTACGATCTTGCCAACGCTGTTCGAATGTGGCGTATCGACCGGCACCTGCGCGCTGCATGCGGCCGAAACCGACACCAACGCCATCAGCACAAAAAACGCACGGGCCGACCTTATCTTGTTCGCGGATGTTTTCATAAGAACTTCATTATTATTATTTGTCCAAGAACTATTCAAAAATTCGTTTCCTTATTCTGAGCCCGCTCTGAGAAACGATCGTAAACGCCTTCGACAGATCAGCCTCGTGTTCAGCAATAACTGTGAGTACGAGCTCCTGCTTTTCAACGGTTCTAAGTTTCCCTAGGCGTATAAGAATCACGCCTTTAGAATAATGACCTTCGCGATAAACCAGTTCACCAAAATCCTTGTCATTTGTCAGCAAGATCGCATCCACTTCAAGCGCGATCTTCAGGACCTCGGAATCTTCGATGCCGGGCGTTGTTTCCTTAATATCAATGACTGAATGTCCTGCGTTACGAAGCCCGGCCACTATCTCCGCTTCGATATTTTCATCAGCGAGTATCTTCATGCCGACAACCCTATCGGGAATACATTTTCCGAACTCAACGTTTTGTGCGCATATTCAAGACACGCCAGTATTTGGCCGCGGCTAAGATTCGGATATGACGCAAGAATGTCGTCCACGGATTCCCCTGCGGCGAGTTTCTCGATGATTAACTCAACCGTGATCCGTGTGCCCTTTATCACCGGCTTTCCGACCATTATTTTTGGGTTTATTTCAATGAGATCTTCCATTTTTATTTCACCTACAGTTTTATCGCCAATTCCAGTTCACCGCCTAAGCCCACTTCGACGATCTTGCGCAAAGTGGAAAGCCGAACATCCTTGATATCATTCTCAACGCGCGATATATACGCCTTGTTCGTTCCGGCCTTTTCCGCCAGCTCCTGCTGCGTCAGGCCTTTCTTTTTACGCGCTTCTTGGATCAAATAGCCGAGTTTGAATTCCTCAAAACCTCGCTCGTACTCTTCACGTTTCGGTGTGCCGCGTTTTCCGTAAAGCTCATCTTTCAATTCGGCGAACGATGTTAGATTATTTTTTTTCCGCATAATATTCTTCTCGTATTTTGAGAGCTTTCTCTATCTCTCTCTGTGGAGTTTTTTGAGATTTTTTCTGAAATCCATTTATAAGCACGATCAGTTTTCCCTCATCAAAAAAACAAAAAATGCGAAAAATGTCGCTATCAGAAATTACCCTTAATTCGTAAAGGCCGTCAGTGCCTTCAAGCTGTTTTAGATATTGCTCTGATGAAAATCTTATAGTTTCGATCAGATCAATTGTCCAAGATATTTTGTCAATTACCTTTATTCTTTGGCGTATCAAAAAATCACGAAAATAATTCTTGAAGTACACAACTTCACGAAACCGTTCATTCATATTATTATATTAGAAGTTGTCCGATAAGACAACTATTTTCCGAAGCTTTCGATATATTTCCTCGTTACCTCTTTCAGTTCGGCGTATGACGGAATTACGTAAAGTATCGGCTGCATTTCGGAATAGGTGTAATCGGTTTTTATTACCTTTTTCAGATCGAACGGGCGGCGTTCGACGTTGTCGGTAAAGGCATTTTGCAGTTCGCCGTAGCTGGACAAAAGTCCTGCGCCGTAAGCTTTGATCTCGCCTTCGTGTTCGACCATGCCGTATTCGACGGTGAACCAATAAAGCCGTCCGAGTTCTTCGAGCTGTTCGTCGTTTGCAATGCGCGCGCCGTGTCCGATGAACTGCGAAAAATCGGCAAAATTCGGGTTGGTGAACATCGGAATATGACCGATCGCTTCGTGAACGATGTCCGGTTCGGGCGTGTATTCGGGCCGCGAATGGTGGCGTATATATTGCGTAGAAAGCATCGTCCGATAAGAAAGCCAACTCAAAAATCCGCGCGTTTCCACAAGGCCTTCGATCGGCGCCAGCCGAAAACCGGTCAGCTCTTTCAGCCGGCGGTTCATTTCCGTAAGCTGAGGTATGCGTTCATTTGAAATACCGAGGTCTCGTTTCGAACGCAGATAAAAAGGACTTGCGTGTTCTTTATGAAGCTCCGCCAAAGTGCCCGCGACATGCCGCCAGATGTCCTGTTCCTGTTCGGTATAATCCACGTCCGTGATGACGCCGGTTTCGCGAAATTTTTTCGCGAGGCTCGCGATATAATCGCGCCGTGTGCGGTATTCCGTATCGCTTGCTCCGGGATGATCCAGATCCAACTGATTTATATCCTCGAAATCAAGATCGCGAAACGTCGGAAGTTCCGTGTCGTCGATCTGAAAATTATCCAGCGTAAAGGCAGGTTCATCGGATCTGGTTGGGGTTTCGGTCGGCATATTTTTTGCGGCTCCTCGTTGGTTAAGATGCTTGCGAATAAGGATCGGTTATCTTTTGATTACTTATTGTAATGGATTTCATATTTGATTTGAATGGGTTTTATTAGTTAAACTTACCTAAATACTTCATAAAATATGGCTGTTGCGGCAAATAACATTAAAAAATGCATTTATGGATGAAATAGATAAAAATATACTTACAGAGCTTCAGGAAGACGCTCGGCTAAGTTTTGCGGAGCTCGGACGGCGCGTCGGCCTCACGACGCCGGCTGTCATCGAACGTGTGCGAAAGCTCGAAGACGCAGGCATTATCACGGGTTACCGGGCCGAGATCGATATGGCAAAGGTCGGTTTGCCGATAACGGCTTTTGTGCGAATGAGCATAACCGGCGTCGATTACAGCCACATAATCGAGGTCGCGCAAAGCTCCGCCGAAGTTCTGGAATGTCACCGCGGAACCGGCGGCGATTCGTTTATAATGAAAGTCGCCGTCCGATCCGTCGAACACCTTCAAGAGGTCATCGACCGCCTCGTGCCATACGGCATAACAACAACCACGATCGTCCTGTCATCGCCGGTCAAAAGAAGATTTATTGAAGTTTGACCCAAAAAGGCGGAATTTAAGTTTACTTTTATGTGTTAAAAGTAAATCCAGAAAAATGCAGAACGACATTGACCGGATAATAAGAACATACGTAACGCTGACGTTTTTATCGACGTTAGCGTCGTCTTTTATTTGGGGAATAAACACGCTTTTTTTGCTGGATGCGCAGCTCAGCATCACACAGGCTTTTGCGGCGAATGCGTTTTTCACGGCGGGGCAAGTTCTTTTCGAAATACCGACAGGCGTTGTCGCCGACACGCTTGGCAGGCGCATTTCCTTCCTGCTCGGCACGGCGACATTGTTCGCGACGACGCTTGCGTATCTAGGTTTGTGGATGACGACGGCGCCGTTTTGGGCTTGGGCAATGGTTTCGGTGCTGTTGGGTTTGGGTTTTACTTTCTTTAGCGGGGCGACCGAGGCATGGTTGGTCGATGGGCTAGATGCGGCCGGTTTCAAAGGCGAGCTCGATAATGTTTTCGCCAAAGGCTCGATCGCGAACGGCATCGCGATGCTTACCGGAACGGTCGCCGGCGGTGTCACCGCGCAATTTACCGATCTCGGTGTTCCATACGCGGTTCGCGCGTCCGTGCTGGCTCTTACATTTGCGGTTGCGTTCGTGATGATGCACGACGAAGGCTTCACGCCGCGCAGGAACATTTCGGTCCTAAAAGAAATGAAAGATGTTCTGAAAGGATCGTTCGATTTCGGATTGCGCAAAGCTCCGATCAGATGGATGATGATCTCAGTAATTTTCAGCGGCGGCGTAATGGCGTATGCATTTTACGCGATGCAGCCTTATCTGCTGGAACTTTACGGCGAAAGCGGATCGTATGCCGTTGCCGGTATCGCCGCAGCGATATTTGCCGGTTCGCAGATACTCGGCGGATTTTTGGTTCCGCACGCCGGACGAATATTCAAACGCAGAACATCGGTCGTCATCGCGGCAACTGCCGTCAGCGTTATCACACTCTTTTTAATGGGAATCGCCGGTAATTTTTGGATCGTTCTGACACTGCTCGTTATCTGGTCGATGGTGCTGGCGGCCGCCGAGCCGATCCGTCAATCTTATATAAATAGGCTTGTGCCTTCGCAGCAGCGGGCGACCGTGCTTTCTTCGGATAATTTATTGAATTCGGCGGGCGGAGTCATTTCGCAGCCCGCATTAGGCAAGGTCGCGGACGTTTGGGGCTATCCAATGTCGTATATCGGCAGCGCCGTTTTCCAACTCCTCGCCCTGCCGTTCCTATTCCTAGCCCGCCGCGAGCACGCAGCGTCAGATCCGATAAAATAAAACCGCCGAACGGAACGCGGACACGGACACTCTTGTTCCGCAACCGCCGCCAATGCAGAAGCCCACGCATCAGCAAGGGCGTAATGCTCAACTTGTCCGTCACGGCCTCCCGCCAACAAGGATTCCCAACTGTGCCGAACGGCGTGAATATCCAAAGTTAATTAGACCGCCAAAAAACGGCGGTCTTGCACGCGGGTCGCGTGCGTTCCAGTCGAAGAAGGCTCTTGCGCGGGTCGCTCAGTCAAAAGACGGCGCTCACACAAACAGATCCCGGCTCCGGCGGAGCCGACTATTTGTAGCCGACGTCCAAACAAATTTTTTCACAAGCTCCGTTAGGAGCGTCCTTTTTTATGCCGCCCCGATGGGGCTTGTGTCATTGTGTTGGCTCGGTTCTACAAATAGGCCGCTCCTACGGAGCTAAGAAGCTTACGACTGGAACGCAGGCGACCCGCCTGCAACGCCGGATACGGCGTAAATGTTTTGAGTGATGAGATCTTGGGCGGTTTTTGGGAAACGTTGTAAATTTCTTTGACGGCGCGAAAGTCAATTAGACCGCCAAAAAACGGCGGTCTTGCACGCGGGTCGCGTGCGTTCCAGTCCAACAAGGCTCGTGCGCGGGTCGCGTGCGTTCCAATCAAAAAAGGCCGCTGTTATGGCGGCCTTTTAAAAAAATTGGTGGAGTCGAGGGGGATCGAACCCCTGACCTCTGCAATGCCATTGCAGCGCTCTCCCAGCTGAGCTACGACCCCTGAATTTCAATTCACCTTTTGTTAAAGGCAAACATTGAATTTAGCGAAATTCCGTAAACGCGTCAAGCTATTTACCCTTGAATTCTGGTTTACGTTTTTCGAGAAAAGCGGCGACGCCTTCGGTTTTGTCCTCGGTCGAAAAGCATATGGCGAAAAGATCGACCTCGCGTCTGAGTCCTTCGTCCAGATTCGAACGCGACGCGAATTTCACGGCTTCTTTACAAAGCTGCAGTGCGATCGGAGCTTTTTCGGCGATCTTTGCGGCTGTTTCCAGCGTGCGTTCTTCTAATTCGGCGGCCGGATGAATGTGATTTACGAGGCCGAATTGCAGAGCGGTTTCGGCATCGATCATATCGCCGGAAAGTATCATTTCCATCGCGCGGCCTTCGCCGATCAGGTTCGTTAGCCGCTGTGTTCCGCCGCCGCCGGGAATGATGCCGAGGTTTATTTCCGGCTGCGAAAATTTGGCGTTCGGGCTGCAGATTCGCAGATCGCAGGCAAGCGCGAGTTCATTGCCGCCGCCTAAACAAAAGCCGTTTATCATGGCGATGACCGGTTTTGGAAAAGCGTCGAGCGAATTAAACAGCGACGGCTGGTGAAAAAGGTCTCGCTGAGTAACTGGCGTTTGGCCGGCAAATTCGCTGATGTCCGCACCGGCGATAAAAGACTTTTCGCCTGAACCGGTTATGACCAGCACGCGAACCGAATCGTCGTCCCGAAGTTCGCTGAGAGCGGCGACGCCTTCGCGGTGAACTGAACTATTGAGTGCATTGAGTTTATCCGGCCGGTTGATGGTCAATATCGCGACCTTGCCGCGTTTTTCGACGGTAATGGTTTCGTAATTTGGCATACGAAAATCTTACAAAAACTTGCGTGTTGTGTCGATGCGGAAAACGGTTTGGGGTTGAAGTTATTCTTCCATGCCTTCAGCAACGTTGTCATCGGCGATCCAGGCGACGAAGAGCCGAAGCCAATTGTCCTGCGATTCGACGATCTGAACGCCGACGCGCGTAGCTCCGTAATTTGCGGCCGAGATACGCATTACCTTCGCCTTTGCTTCGACCGGAACGCCGTCCGGCCGGTGAGAGCGTATATATAATGTATCGCCTTGGATGATCTTTTGATTTAGCTGAAAGAGCGCACCGATGGTGGAAATATCATCGGTTTCCGTAGGTTCGCTCCAGGCTGCGCCGTCATCGGCTCGACCCGAAACAACTATCGGCAGGCGCAATGCCATGCGAAGTGCAAAACGTTTTTCCTCAAATTGAGGGTTTGGTGTGATCGACATCTGAGATGTAATTATAAAAAATAGTAGCGAGTTTTTTACCTGAGCAGTTTATCACGAAAGAAATATATTTTATAGCTGTAGGCGAAAGTTTGCTTTATTCGACTTCGTGTCCGCCAAATCTATATAATGAACATAGAGCAGGAAATCAAAAAAATATGTCAGAAACAGTTATCAAAAAAAAGGTCGTCATTCTTGGATCGGGCCCGGCCGGATTGACGGCGGCGATATATGCATCGCGTGCGCAGCTTGAACCGATCGTCATTGACGGCCCGCAGCCGGGCGGACAATTGACCATAACGACGGACGTGGAAAATTATCCGGGTTTTGCCGAAGGCATAATGGGTCCGGCGCTTATGGAAGAATTTCGCAAACAAGCGGAACGCTTCGGCACAGAGTTTTTGAATATCTGGATCGACCGTGTCGAACTCGGTTCGCGGCCTTTCAAACTTTACGGAAAAACAAGTCAGGATGCCGAAGAAATTACCACGATGATCGAAGCCGAAACGCTGATAATATCGACCGGAGCATCGGCGAAATGGCTCGGCATTCCCGGCGAAGAACCGATGCCGGTCGGGCTCGGCGGCAACGGCGTTTCGGCGTGCGCCACATGCGACGGATTTTTCTTTCGCGGCAAACCGGTCGTCATAGTCGGCGGCGGAGACACCGCAATGGAAGAAGCTTTGTTCTTGACGCGGTTCGCTTCGAAGGTAACGCTGGCGCACAGGCGTAATGAATTTCGCGCGTCGAAGATAATGCAGGACCGCGTACTGAATCACGAAAAGATCGAGGTTCTATGGAACACAGAGCTCCGCGAGATCCACGGCACGAAAGAAACCGGCGTGGAAAGCGTGACGTTCTATAACAACGAAAAAGACGAAGAAAGCAACTTTGAAACACGCGGAGTTTTTATCGCCATCGGTCATAAACCGAATACCGATCTTTTTAAAGGCGTTCTGAATATGGACGAGGTCGGCTATCTGATAACCGAAGGCAAAACGATGAAAACGAATGTCGAAGGCGTTTATGCCTGCGGCGACGCACAGGATTCGTATTACCGCCAAGCAATAACCGCCGCCGGAACCGGCTGCATGGCAGCCATCGACGCCGAAAGATTCTTAGTTGAAATGGACACCGACGTCGAGGAGAACGTCGCGTCAAATTGGTAAGAATCAATTGTGAATGGTGAGTGGTGAGGTTTGAGTTTGAGAGGTATTGGTAAGAGAGCCGCCTTTTTGACTGGAACGCACGCGACCCGCGTGCAAGACCGCCGTTTTTGGCGGTCTATTGATACTAAACACTCGCGCCTACAAAGAAATTTACAACGTTTCCCAAAAACCGCCCAACCTCTCACCACCCAAACCACTACGCCGTGTCCGGCGTTACAGGCGGGGTCTGCATTCCCGTTCTATTCTTCTTCGATGGAGCAAAGGAATGGGAATTCGCGCGCTTTTGCGAGGTTCATGGCTTTGTCGGCTTTAGATCTGGCGATCTCGTAAGGATAAACGCCGGCGACGCCGAGGCCTTGGCTGTGGACGGCCATCATAATAACAAAAGCTTCGGCGCTCGGCCGGTTAAAAACGTGTTCGAGCACAAAAACGACAAATTCCATAGTGGTAAAATCGTCGTTATGCAGCAAGACCTTAAAAAGCTTCGGCTTTTCCAGTTTTGTTTGTGTTTCGGTCAGAACATCACCGAATTCATCGGGAAAATTCGCCATAATTTATATCTTGCCGACCTCAAAGAAAGTTTTGATCGCTTTATTTTTTGCCGGATCATTGAGTATCGCAAAGGCTTGCTCAAAATTTTCCAGCCCGTCGATCTTGTGCGTAAGCATTCGCGAAAGCCAGCCGGCATACATCGCTTCGCACAGCGCCAGGTCTTTTACGCCGAGTTCGAAATGTTCGCGGCCGGCGTTCACGGTTCCGACCATCGCCCGATTGCCGAGCACGAACATCTGATTGATCTTGTCGGACGGAACGGCGTCCGTTTTTCGTTCGCCGCCGGTGACCGATGCCAATATAAGTATGCCATTTTCATTCAGCGACTGCATTGCGTCAAAAATTATCGGCGAATATCCGGTGCATTCGAAAATAAGATCGTATTCGCCGTATTTTTTGGCCGAATCCTTTATAGTCGTCTCTTTTGTCGAATCATATGTTGCGCCAATGTAATTACAAAGTTCGGCGTTCACATAACCTTCCGGCATATCTAACCCAAAACCGTGCACTTCATAGCCTCGCATACGCAAAGCCATCACAGTCAGCAGCCCGACATTTCCCGTTCCTAGCACAGCCGCACGTTTCGGATGCCATATTTTCAGGCGTTCCTGTATATCCGCGGCTTGTTTTAAACCTTTTTCGATGATCGAAAGCGGCTCCAGCAGAACGGCTATCTCCGCTATCGCCGGCGGTATCTTTATCAAAAAATCGGAGCTTTCCGAATAAAATTCGGCCATATAGCCATGTATCCGCGAAATGCCGCGTTCATAATAGTTGTTATCGGTCGTGAAATCTTGTTCGCCGATCTTGTCATAGATGCTCGATCCGCGCGGACGCCGAACCGTAGCCACAACGTAATCACCAACCTTCAGATCCGTTACATTTTTACCGATCTCCGCGACCTTTCCAAAATTCTCATGACCCAAAACCAAAAATTCGGCGCCTTCGGGTGCAATGCCGTATTCGCCGTTGTTTATTTCGCGGTCGGTGCCGCAAACTCCGACCCGCAGAACTTCGACCAAAACGCCGAGGCCATCCGCAATGTCATCAACCTTCGGCTTGTCCATCTCAACCAAATGCACCGAATTTACCTGTTTAGGAATAACCGCTAATGCTTTCATTTTTTTGCCTCAATTACACGATATCATTTTCGGAATATTCGCCGACCTGTTTCAGGATCTTTGCTATCAAGCCGGTCCAGCCTGTTTGGTGATTTGCGCCGAGGCCTTCTCCGTTATCGCCGTTGAAATATTCATAGAACAATATCAGATCGCGAAAATGCTCGTCGGTCTGAAATTTTTCGACAGATCCGTTCACGGCGCGTTTCCCATCCGCGTTCTTTAGAAAAAGGCCGCCGAGCCGTTTCTCCAGTTCCTGCGAAACCTGCCAAAGTGTCATTTCATTGCCCGAACCTGTCGGAAATTCGACCTTAAGATCTTCGCCATAATAAAAATCGAAGACCTGCAAAGCCTCGATCAGCAGATAATTTGGCGGAAACCAGACCGGTCCGCGCCAATTTGAATTTCCGCCGAACATTCCCGTCCGAGATTCGCTGGGTTCGTATTCGACAACGTGTGTTTCGCCGGCAAATGTCAGCTCATAAGGTTCATCCTTGTAAGCACGCGAAAGCGATCTTATGCCGTGATCTGAAAGGAATTCGTCTTCTGAAAGCATTCGCGTAAGCAGCCGCCGCAGACGTTCCTTATTTACCAACGACAATAGAAAACGGCCGTTGCGTCCCGGGATCTGCATACATGAAATATCGTCCGTCAGATCTTCACGATTCTGCAAAAGCCATTCGGTTCGCCGTTTGAAATTCGGCAGAGCATCGATCCATTCGGCCTCAAGTGTTGTAACCGCCAAAATAGGAAAAAGCCCGACTATGGAACGAAGCTGTATTGGAATATGTTTTCCGTCAACATGCAGCACATCATAATAAAAGCCGTCTTGTTCGTGCCACAGCTCGGTGTTGTGTTCGCCGAGATTGTTCATCGCGTCCGAAATATAAACAAAATGCTCTAAAAATTTACTGGCTACGTCTTCATAAGCCTTGTCGAAAAGCGCGAGTTCGATGGCGATCGACATCAGATTCAAACAATACATCGCCATCCAGCTCGTGCCGTCGGATTGTTCGATGTAGCTGCCGTCCTTTAGCGGCGCGTTCCTGTCAAAAACACCGATGTTATCCAAACCCAGAAAGCCGCCCTCGAACACATTGTTGCCTTCGGTGTCCTTTCGGTTCACCCACCAAGTGAAATTTAGCAGCAGTTTATGAAAGACCTTTTCGAGGAAAATGCGATCGGGTTTGCCGGTTGCCGCCGCATCTATTCGGTAAACGCGAAGTGCGGCCCAGCCGTGAACCGGCGGATTTACATCGCCGAGCGCCCATTCATATGCAGGTATCTGGCCGCTTGGGTGCATATACCATTCGCGCAAAAAAAGTATAAGCTGCCGTTTGGCAAAACCCGCATCGATAACCGCCAAAGGTATGCAGTGAAAAGCCAGATCCCACGCCGCATACCACGGATATTCCCATTTGTCGGGCATTGAGATAATGTCCGAATTATATAGATAAGGCCAGTTCGAATTTCGTCCGTTCAGCCTTTCTTTCGGCGGCGGCGGAAAAGCCTTGTCGCCTTCGAGCCATGTTTTTACGACATAATGATAATACTGTTTGCACCAGAGCATTCCGGCAAATGCCTGCCGCTGAATGTTCTTGGCGTCGTCCGAAAGGTTCTGTGGAATAACGCCGTCGTAAAATTCATCGGCTTCGGCGATGCGGTCGGCGAAAATTTGATCGAATTCGCTGAAAGCTTTGGCGGCATCGGCTTTTGCGGTTTTCTGCAGCCGGATCTTTATTATCTTTGCTTCGCCGGCGGCAATATCGGCTTTGTAAACACCGGCAGCTTTTGTGCCGGTTGCGGCCGCGTTCACGGCGTTCTTATTGCCGTTAACGATATATTCGCTGATGCCGTCCTTTGTAAATTTCGCTAAATTTTTGCTTGCGAAAAGCTTTTCGTTATTCGTTTCGTTTTCGCAAAAAACAAGCTCGTTATTATCTTCGAAGAACATTGTGTAATTACAATGTAATTCTTTGGACATCTCGATCTTCAGTTCGCGGGCGCTTATTCGCGAAAGTTGCGGTTTTTCCTCGATCCCGTCCCAAACCCAAGTGTTGCGAAACCAAACCGTCGGTAAAATATGCAGCGGAGCCGTTTCGTTTGCCCTATTTATCGCGGTTATCTTTATACAGATGTCGTCGATATCGGCCTTTGCATATTCGATAAAGATGTCGAAATATTTGTTTTCGTCAAAAATGCCTGTGTCGATCAGCTCAAATTCGTCGTCTTCCTTGGTTCTTGCGGCGTTCTCGTCATAAAGCCGTTTGTAGGGAAATTCTGTCTGCGGATATTTATACAGATATTTCATGTAGGAATGCGTCGGCGTGTTGTCCAGATAGTAATAGCATTCCTTTACGTCTTCGCCGTGATTGCCTTTCGGGCCCGCAAGTCCGAACAGGCGTTCCTTTAATATCGGATCTTTTTCGTTCCAGAACGAAAGCGCGAAACATATGTTCTGATGGCGGTCGCAGATACCGGCGATGCCGTCTTCGTTCCAGCGAAACGTCCGCAAATGTGCGTGTTCGAAGGGAAAATAATCCCACGCCGAACCATCCGCCGAATAATCTTCGCGAACGGTTCCCCAAGCTCTTTCGCTGACATAACAGCCCCAGTTCTTCCAGTCTTCTCCGTAAGAATCGGACCCGGCAAGGCGTTCGGCTTCGGCGTTCTTTGTTTTTTTAGACATACATTTTACAAAGAATGTCACAAAATCCGGCGCAGGTAAATAAAGTATGGACTTTGCAGCTAAATTCTGATAAATTTCGATTACGCTGTTTACTAAGTATTCAATTTAATAGACCAAAGGCTCATTTTTTTCTGAAAAAGCGTGCTGATTCATTGTTTAGTGTGGCAACCAAGTAATGACCGATAGTACACGTCCAACGAAGGCAAAGAAAAAGTCTGCGAATTTTGCGGATCTCTCGCCGCATGGACGGCGATCCGAGACACGTTCGATCAGCCCCGAAAAACTCGACGCGATATTTACCGACATCGGCCAAAAGCTCCGCGACGGACATTCCAGCGAATCGCAAAAACTGATCACGAACACACTCGAAAGCTACGATCTTTCGCCTGATAATTTTGCCAATCTGAAACGGCTTTTGTCATTTACACTGGAAACTCTCGGGCAATATAAAGATGCACTAGAAGTTCTAAAGCCTTACGAGGACGAGGATATTCTCGGACGGCTCGGCCATGAAACACAGGTAAAGGTACGGATACAGCTTGCCATTTCCTATAACAACCTGACAGATCAGCCAAAGGCCGTAACGCTTTTGAAAGAAACGCTCGAACACGCCAAAGAATATAACATTCCGCATATTTCCGGCAGCATCGACATCGCTCTCGCGCGTGTTTACCGAAAGCTGAATGAAACGCCGATCGGCCGCGATTATGCCGAAAAAGCTCTTCAATATTTCCGTACGAACGGAGATTGGCTCGGCATGGCCGAAGCCCATCGCGAGATCGCCATCAGCTATCATCAGGAAGGCGACAGCCGAAAATCGCTGAAATCATTCGAACTCGGCATAAAGATCATCGGCGAACGTTCGGCTCCGTTCATGCTCGGCAAACTTTATACGGATATGTCCGGCGCATATTGGTTTCTGCGGCAGCCGCAAAAAGGCATTGAGTGTTTGGAAAAATCCATCGAATTTTTCGAACAGACCGAACACATTCTAAATTCGATAATCGCCTACAACAATCTCGGCATAAATCTTATGCTGATCGGCGAATGGACAAAGGCCGAAAGTGTAATAAAAAGAGCGCTTGAGCTTGCCGAACAGACAAATCACGTACATATTGCCGGTATTCTTGATTCGCTAGGCGAACTAAAGATACTTCGCGAAGAATACAAAGAGGCTCAGGAATATCTTGAAAAAGCGGTCAAGATCGCAACCGAGCGAAAACGCGAATGGTATCAGGCACAGGCAATGCGAAATCTGGCCCGCTGTTATTTGGCTCAGGGAGATCTGAAAAAAGCGGAACAAACGGCGAGAGAAACCATAGAATTAAGCCGCACCATCGGCGAAGAGCATTACGAGAACATGGCCTGGCTCGTGCTGGCTGAAAGTCTTTTGCGCGGCGGTTCGAATGGTGAAGCTCTTGAATGCCTTTCCGCTGTCGAAGAGAACGATCCGCGAAACGATGTTTTCGTTCTCGGCGAAATTCAGCGGATACGCGGTTTGGCGGCGCTCGATATGGACGACAGAGAGCTCGGGCTGCATCATTTCAACCGCAGTTTGACCCTTTATCAAACCGGCGAAGATCTTTACCACACGGCTCTGGCGGATTTTCTTATCGGATCCAATCTCGGTTCCGAATATCGCGACCGGGCTTTGAATCATTTGACGAAAGCCGGCGATGTTTTTCGCAAACTCGGCCTGCGGCAGTTCGTAAAACGTGTCGAAGACAAACTCGATCAGATAAAATATTCGTCGCCGCCGGCAAGATCGGACGTCAGAACCGGCAGAACGAATTCGGTCATCTCGCAGCTTTTGACCGTCAGGCTTGCCGAAGCCATCGCCACACGCGAGCTTTTGTTCCGCGAATTGGTCGCCGTTCTGCAGCAGGACAGCCGAGCCAAAAAGATCATCATTGCCGAAACCGACGCCGGAAAACGCATCTATCCGTTCATCACTCACGGTTATTCGCCGGCCGAAAGCAACGAACTGCTTGCAAAATTTCAGGCGGCTCGTGAAAAAGGGAACGAAAGTTCGTTTATCCGTTCGCGCAATATCGGCTTTTTTCCGCTAAAGGCCGGAAACGCTTCGCCAGCATATCTGCTGATACATCCGCTGTCTGGCGCGGTGTTAAATGACGAAAGTTCGCTGCAGCCGCTGCTTCGCGTTGTCGAATTGGGCATGGATGTCATCGCTCTTCGCGACAAGGATCGCTCCGAGCCGATCGAAACAAAATCGAGCCCATATACATCGAACAGTTTGATGCCCGGTTTTATTCATTCGTCACCGGCAATGACGTCCTTGGTCGAAGAGGTTTACAAGATACGTTCGTCTGATGTAACGGTGCTTGTAACAGGCGAATCCGGAACCGGAAAGGAACTTGTTTCGCGTGCGATCCACACCATCTCGACCCGCAAAGACAAAGTGTTCGTTCCTTTCAACTGCACGGCCGTTCCCAAAGAACTCGCCGAAGGACATTTGTTCGGATACCGCAAAGGCGCGTTCACCGGAGCCGTTACGGATTCGCCCGGAATGATCAGAGCGGCCGACGGCGGAACTTTATTTCTGGATGAAATTGGCGATCTTCCGTTGGATGTTCAGCCAAAACTTCTGCGGTTCCTGCAGGAAGGCGAAGTTCAGCCGATAGGCGAAAAACGGCCGATAAAAGTTCACGTCCGCGTCATCGCCGCGACAAATATGCCGCTTGAGGAAAAGGTCGCCCAAGGCACTTTTCGCGAAGACCTTTATTACCGCCTAAATGTTATTCGCCTGCGCGTGCCGCCGCTTCGCGAACGCCGTTCGGAAATTCCGCCGATCGTAAATTATTACATCAATCATTATTCGGCCAGGTTCGGAAAACGCGATATAAACTTTACACCCGAAACGATAGATCTTTTGATGGTCTGCAATTGGGAAGGAAACGTCCGCCAGCTCTGCAACGAGATCCAGCGGATAATCGCACGTTCTGTTGACGGCGATATCATCACGCCCGAACATCTTTCGCCGGAACTGAAACAGAACGCAAAACCGCTTACACCGTTCAACGCCGGAAAGAATATCTCGCTCGTCGAACCGATCGCTTCTTACGACAGCGCATTCTCGACATTTACAAAGGATGTTCCCGGCGGAACGCTCGATCAGGCCGTTTCCGAACTTGAGATACAAATGATCAAAAGTTCGCTCGCCAAGAACAGTTGGAACATCTCGCGCGTCGCCGCCGAACTCGGCCTCACACGCCGCGGACTTTATCTGAAACTTTCCCGATACGGCATCGAAAAAGCCGCCTGAATATTCAAAATGAATATTTGAGCATTTGGCCGATGATGTCGGTTAGGTGCTCGATCAATAGATCGATATCTTTTTCGTTTATTTCCGGGCCGAGCGAAAAATGGATCGAACCCATCGCAAGGTCATAAGGCACATTCATCGCCTGCAGCGTTTTTGAAGGTTTTTTATTCGGCGATGCGCAGGCCGAACCGGTCATGACGTTCATTCCGCGTTCGAAAAGCTGTGCCGCGATTGCCTCGCCGTTGATATTGCGAAAGGAGATGCTGAATGTATTCGGCAAAAAAAGCGGACTTTCGGCAGGCGTATTTGACCGAGAAAATGGAAATTTCTCCAATAATTCGTCACGCAGCCTAGCTGTCAGAGCAGCGGTTTCGGGCAAAACGTCCGCCGCTCGAATAACGATCTTCGGTATCGGAATTTCTAACGGTGCTGTCGGAATTCTCACGCCGGTTTCGAGATTTGCCTCGGAAATAACGGCAAATGCCGCATCGTTAAATTCGAAATATTCGGCGGTCTCGCCGTTTTCCACAAGTGGAAAACATTCGACATCTATTGTAACGCTGCTCTGATCTTTGAGAATATCTTTCACAATATAAAAAAGATCCGGAGTTGTAATGACCGAGCCGGAAAGGCCGTCTTTATCTAGAAGATCTTCGATCTTTTTTTTCAGATCGGATACTTTGAAAAAATGCGCGAAATTGAATGCGAGTTCTATCATCGAAATGCGGCCGGTCGTGTAAAATGAAAGGTATATCAATTTATCATTTTTGAATTTAACAACTACAATAATTTTACCGTGTTTTCAATTATAAAAATAACAGACCCGCATGGCCGTGAGAGCGAAGTTCGCCTGACGCCGGGCGCGACCTATACTATCGGCCGTGCGAAAGAGAACGACATTGTTCTTAATGACCGGCGTGTTTCGCGGCATCACGCACATTTTGCGGATGACGGCGGCGGCCACAAGATAATAGACGGTTCTTATGTGAACGGCGTTCTGCGGCGAAGCGTAAATCACGTTTTCGTTAACGATCAGCCGATCACCGAAAAACGTCTGAGCAAAGGCGACCGCGTTGTCATCGGCGAAAGCATTCTCGAATATATCGGCGAACCGGAGGTCGTAATAAGTCCGCCCACTACACCGATGCCGCTTGTCTCTATCTCTCTCGGCTCTTCCGGTTCGCAGGTTCTAACACAGGAAGATTCGCCGACGATAATCGAATCTGCCGCCGATGTCGATTATGACGATATTCCGCTCGGCCAAACGCAGGTTGAAATATCGGCAAATGAGATCATCGGGCGCCAATCTCATCTTTCGCTCGAATCCGCATTCGCCACGCCCGAAGAGATAAAGGACCTTCGCCGAAAAGCCGAGATATTGGAACTGCTTTTTGAAATGAGCAAATCCATTGGCACGGTATTTGACTTACAAGAGATATTCGAACGCGCCACCGATCTGATATTTCGCGGAACTCCGGCCGACCGCGTTGTCGCTTTGCTGGCTGATGAAACGCTGGACGGACGCATCTTGGATTACAGCCTTAATCCGATCGGCGTAAAAACGCGTAATGAAAGCGTCGAAAAATTGACGGAAAAAATGACGATCAGCCGCACCATTACCCAAAAGGTAATGCGCGAAAAGGTCGCATTGCTTTCGCAGGACGCGAAAACCGACGCACTATTTTCGGGAGCCGAATCGATAGTTGCGCAAGGCGTCAGATCGACGATCTGTGCGCCGTTGATAACCGAATCGAACGTTCACGGCGTTATATATGCCGACCGGCTCGATCCGTTCGCCGCATTTTCGGCCGACCATTTGGAACTGATCAGCGCCGTCGCCGCGCAAACAGCCGTAACGGTCGAAACCGTAAAGGCGCATAAAAGGCTCGCCCGCGAAGAAGTTGCACGGGCAAATTACAGCCGCTTTATGCCGGAATATGTCGTGAAACAGATGCTCGAAAATCCGGGCTCTTTCCGGCTCGGCGGCGTCAATCAAAAGATAACCGTGCTTTTTGCCGATATTCGCGGCTTTACGGCGATCTCTGAAAAAGAAAAACCGGAAAATGTCGTCGGTCTTTTGAATAAATATTTTTCCGCGATGACCGAAGTTATTTTTGATCACGGCGGCACGCTCGATAAATTTACAGGCGACGGCCTAATGGCGATATTCGGAGCGCCGACCGCCAGCGAAGAAGACGCTTTGAACGCCGTAAAAGCCGCGATAATGATGCAGAAAAGGCTTGTGCCTTTGAATACAGAGCTTTCATCCGAAGGCTACGGCCGCATTTCCGTCGGCATCGGCCTGCATACGGGCGAAGCAACGGTCGGTTATATCGGCTCCGATATGCGTTCGGAATATACCGCCATCGGCGACACTGTGAACCTTGCATCGCGGCTCGAATCAAATGCCCAAGGCGGCCAGATATTGATGAGCGATGCCACCGCACAGGCCAGCGGAAATATGATACCGGTCAATATTTTAGAGCCGCTTTCGGTAAAGAACCGCGAACAAACGGTAAATGTTCTAGAGGTTCGCTGGGGATAAAAAAACGGCCGTCGTTCAGATTTTTATAGCTTATATAAGCATAATTATCGTATAATTTGTTTACCGAAATATGTTAAAGATCTCTTCATTAAAAAAGCTTGTAACGGATTCGATGGCTATCGATCTCGGAACGGCGAACACGATAATCGCCGTCAAGGACCGCGGTGTCGTATTGGACGAACCGTCGATGGTCGCCATTGACGAATTGTCCGAAGAGATCGTCGCTTACGGCCAGGAAGCCGCCGATATGATCGGCCGCGAAGGCCGCGACATCGTTGTGCGCACTCCGCTGATCGGCGGTGTCGTCGGCGATTTCGAACGCACCAAAAAAATGCTTGCCCATTTTGTGCGCAAAGCAAAGACCGGCGGTTCGCAGGTTTCCATTCAAGCCGTCATGAGCATGGTTTCTGATGTGACGCATGTCGAACAGCGGGCATTGCTCAATGCCGCCGAAGAAGCTCATATCGGCAAGGTCTATATGATGGAAGACGGCTTGGCCGCGGCTTTCGGCGCCGGAGTTCTGCCCAGCGATAAACGCGCCGCGGCGGTCGTCGATATCGGTTCCGAAACAACGAACATCACCATAATTGCCAAAGGAACCGTCGTTCACGCCGCTTCCGAACGCTATGGCAGCAATGCGATAAACGAAGTGCTGGCAACACATTTGCGGCGGCACCGCGGCATTCAGGTCGGCGAAGAAACCATCGAATTCCTAAAAACAAAATTTGCCACGACCTATCTGCCTGAGGATATTTCGCGCACGACATCCGTTCGCGGGCGCAATGTAGAATCCGGCAGTCCGGCGGCCGTTGATATTACGATCGGAGAGGTTTATCCGATCGTCGAAGGCATTGTTCGCCGCATTGCTCAAACTGTAAAAGATACACTCACCGAACTTCGCCCCGAGGTTTCCGCCGATATTTACGACCGCGGCGTGATCCTTACCGGCGGAGGAGCTTTGCTCGACGGCATAGATCAATATATGCGCGGCTATATCAACCTCGCTGTGACCGTCGCCGAAGAACCGCGTTACGCAACCGTCAATGGTTTGCTGAAAATGTTCGATGACGTCAAACTGCTCGAACGCGTTGCGCGAAACGAACTTTCTATCATCCAAAATTCAGAGATCCCATTCGAGGTCTAAATACGGACATTTACGCCGCCATAACCAGCGTTGCGGACAAGGGTCCGCGTTGCCGCCTAAAAGGACGCTCCTAACGGAGCTTGCGGTTTTTATTTGAACGCCGTCGGCTACAAATAGTCGGCTCCGCTGGAGCCGTTGGGACAAGAGTTATAAGACGTTCCAGTCGCTATCGCTTCCTGTTCTGACATTCACACCTCACAACTAATCCATCATATCGGCCTTTTTCTGCATCAAAGGATTCGAATGCGGATCTCGGCGGTTTTAAAAGGTCAATTTGTATTAGCGCGTGTCGGCGGCACACCGGTCGTTGCGGATCACCGTTGGCTTTTGGTGATGCTTTTGACATCTGCGGCCATCGCTATCGGCATTAACGGCCGTGCGGGCGGCATCGGAATCAGCATAGTTTTTGGCGTCGTCACATCCGCAGTATTTTTCTTTTCGATATTTCTGCACGAATACGGCCATGCATTTGCGGCAAAGCGGCAGCGGCTTCGCGTAACGGCGATCATTCTTCATCCATTCGGCGGAATGACGCAGTTCGCCGCCGAACCCGCAACTCCGCAAGCCGAATTCCGCATTGCGGCCGCCGGTCCGCTGGTGAGTTTTGCATTGGCAATTGTTTTTGCGCTTGTCGGAGCCGCGGCAAATTCGGCCGCCGCGGATATTTTAGCGGTGCTTTGTTTTACGCTTTCGGCCGGAAATCTGCTGCTCGCCGTTTTCAATCTGCTGCCGGGTTTTCCGCTGGACGGCGGCCGCGTTCTGCGTGCTTATTTGTGGCAGAACGGAAAGGGGCTTGATGAAGCAACGCGCGTTTCGGCTAAATTCGGCAAGATCATCTCATATCTGCTGATGTTCGCCGGCGCGATGATCATTATTTTGCAGGCAGATCTGTTTTCGGGAATTTGGGCATTTTTGGTCGGACTTTTTCTATTTGACGCGGCAAATACGGCAATGCGGCAGATCAGTTCGCAAAAGAACGTGGTCGCCGCGGATGTTATGCGGCTTCCGGTTCCGGTTTCGCCCGATCTGACGATACAAAGATTTATCGACGAGATATTGCCGATGAACCGCAGCGAGATCTTTCCCGTTTCCAGCGGCGGCCAATTATACGGAACGCTTCTTTTAAAGGATCTGACGGTTATCGGCCGGGACGAATGGAGAGATCTGCCGATCGAAAAAGTAATGATCCCGATCCGCCGCGAACATTTTATAGAATTGGACACACCTATGAATATTATCCGCGAGGTCGTCCGCACGAACGGCATCGGCGCCGTTTCCGTAGTCGATGAACAGGGAAAACTTGTCGGATTTTTGCCGGCTCATTTTTTTGCCTGAGATATTGTTGATGCGGCGGCTTTGCGGATTCGCGTTGTGATATCCTAAGAAGCGGCGGCGTCCATGTTTTTTGACGCACGGAACTATGCAGTTTATCGAATACATACTTAATGTTATGACCTTGCGCAATGTTGCGGACATTTCGCTCGTGTTCATAATTGTGTTCGTTATTCTCAAGCTTTTGCGCGGAACGCGCGCGGTTCCGACGGTGGTCGGCCTGCTTTTGCTGGGTTTGCTTTATTGGCTTGCGGCGTCGCAAGATCTCGCGACATTGGAATTCGTTCTCCGCTATGCTGTTGTATATATTGGGTTTGCGATCATAGTCCTGTTCCAATCGGAGATCCGCCAGGCATTGATGTTCTTTGCCAATCGGCTGCGTTTTCCGCTGATCCGGCGTGCCCGCGGACAATTTGGCGGAACGATCTATGACGAGATAGTTCTGGCGGCAACGACGCTTGCTTCCGAAAAGACCGGCGCGCTCATCGTTATCGAACGAAACATCGGCCTGCGAAATTTTATCGACGCCGGAGTTCAGCTCAATGCCGTCGTCAGCTACGATCTGCTGGTAACTTTATTTAATCCGACGACGCCGCTGCATGACGGAGCCGTCGTGATACAGAACGAACGCATCGCCGCCGCATCCGTCTTTCTGCCGCTGACAAAAAATCCGAGCATCTCGCGCGAACTCGGCACGCGTCACCGCGCCGCCATCGGCATTACCGAAGGCACCGACGCGATATCGCTGGTCGTTTCGGAGGAAACAGGTTTGATCACATTTATCGAAGGCGGAAACGTCCGCCGAAATGTCGAACCGACACAGCTTCGTTCGCTGCTTCTGGAAGCAATGGAAGTTCGCGTAAAAGACAAAAAGCCCGGATCAGCCAAAGCAATGGCCGATGCCGAAACGGAGGTGACGATAGGCTAAAATGTCTTTCTTTTCGGTCGGTGATAAACAAAATATTTCCGAAACGCTCGTCCGCGTTCTGCGAAGCATCTTTCTGGAAGATTGGGCGCTGAAGCTGACGGCGCTTGCCATTACCCTCGCACTCTGGCTCGGTGTAACCGGCCTCAGCACGCCGACGACCGAACGCATCACAGGAGTTCCGCTGAACCTGCGTTTTTCGTCGAACAATGCCGAAGTTACAAATTCGCCGATAAAGGAAGTAGATATATTCATTACAGGCGACAAACGTCGGATCGAAAATATAAAGAAAGAAGAACTTTCCATCTCGCTCGATCTGACGGACATCCCGCCGGGCGACCGTGTTATTTCGCTGACACCCGAAAATATTTCGATAGATCTGCCGCTCGGCGTTAAGGTCGATGAGATCCAGCCGAATAAAATGGTCGTAAAGCTGGAAGAAGTTCAGGAAAAAGCGATCGAGGTCAGAGCCGAAACAAGCGGCGATCTGCCCGAAGGATACGAGATCTACAGCTCATCTGTCACACCGCAAACCGTCAACGTCCGCGGGCCGGCGAGTTTTGTTAAAGCTCTGAGTTTTATCTCGACCGAAAAGATAGATGTGACCGGTCGGGCTTCGAGCTTTGTTGCCCGACAAGTTTCGCTAAATCCTTCTAATCAAAAGGTTACGCCGCTCGAAGCGGTCGTTGATGTTTCCATCCAGATCGGCGAACAGCGTGTCGAACGCACGGTCAGATCGCGCGTGCTCGATTTTACGAACCGCACCGCGACAGTTACCTTATACGGCCCCAAAACCGTCATCGAAAACCTCGACCCGCGATCTGCCTACGTCGAAATAACAAAAGACCCCGACGGCAAAGAACAACCAAAACTAACCCTGCCCGAAGACATCGCGAACGTCGTCCAAACACGTTCGATAAAACTCAGTAAATAATTTATTAAGTTGTCAATTTTCTTAAGCTTCGTTAGAGCCCACGCGCAAGTGCCTTCTTCGACTGGAACGCACGCGACCCGCGTGCAAGACCGCCGTTTTTGACCGGAACGCGCGTTCCGATGTTTCTCTTAGCTCCGTTAGGAGCGGCCTATTTGTAGAAATCGAGCTAACACAATGACACAAGCCCCATCGGGGCGGCATAAAAAAGGACGCTCCTAACGGAGCTTTGCGAAATATTTTCTAGATCGCAGCTACAAATAATCGGCTCCGCTGGAGCCGGGATCTGAAAAACCAACCAACATCCGATCACCCAAAACATTTACGCCGCATCCGGCGTTGCGGGCGGCCGCCTGCGTTCCAGTCGCATTTACGCCGCGGGCCGCATGCGTTCCAGTCGTAGAGTCGTAGCTAATTTTCTATAGTTGCGCCGCGGATCGCGTCCATATTTTGCGGAGTTTTTAAAAGTTTTGCAGGATTGTATCCTTGTTTTTCGGTGCGGCGGAGTATTTGTTGATATTGTGCATCGGACATTTCGGGTTTACGGCTGATTATCCAAAGATATTCGCGTTTGGGTTCGCCGATGACGGCATAATCGTAATTTTCGCCGAGATCGAGCACCAAATGATCTTCCCAAACGCCGGGCAGGAACGAGAAAAAGCCTGAAGCAAAACGGATCTTCATTTTGCCGGAAGCGGTTTTGTCCGCAAATTTTACCGAACCTTTTGCGGTTTTTGTCGTGCCGTCCTTTTCCAGACAATTATTGACCACATCATATCCGCCGCTTTTTACCGTATATTTCATTGTGATATTCGCTATGCATTTTCGCTGAAATTTATTAGAAAATGCGGCTATCTCATACCAAGTGCCGGCAAATTTTGCCGCGTCGAGCGAACTTACGGCGGTCGGCGGCGCAGGTTTTTCGGTTTGGCCGCTGACAAATGAACCGAGTGTGAAAATAAAAATAAGTGCGGCAAAAGCCGTTAATGTCCTCATGTTCTTCCGTTCCTCCAAAGCAAGATGCGATGCGGCATTTTGCTTAAAATCAAAATTCTTTGATAAATTAAGTATATATATTATATACGATTATGCCGATCTACGAATACAAATGTTTGGGCTGCGATGCCCATTTTGAAAAACGTCAATCCGTTTCCGAAGATGCTTTGTCCGTTTGCGAAAAATGCGGCGGCAAGTTGGAGAAGCAAGTGTCGCTTTCCGGTTTTCAATTCAAAGGCGGCGGTTGGTACGTAACCGATTACGCCGGTAAAAAACCCGGTTCGGGCGAATCTTCGTCCAAGTCCGAAAAATCTTCGTCAAGCGAATCAACCCCAAAGGCCGATAGTGCATCAAAGGATACAAAAGATGCGCCCGCAAAGCCGAAAACCGAACCTGCTGCGAAAAAAGACTGAAATGAAAAACGCCGCATTGCGAATAATTGCCGGAATTTTTTGCCTGTCGATAATGGCAATTAATACCGCTGCGCAATCCGGCCACAGCAATCACGGCGGCAATCTCGACGGCGAGATAATCAGCGTTGTCGCCAGCCGCGAAGGCGATAATAAAGATCCGATCAAGATCGATGAATTGTACCTTTACGAGAACGGCCAGCAGCAGCGGATAGGGAGTCTCAGCTTTGACCCATCGCCGTCGCGGATCGTTCTGCTGGTTGATAATTCCGAGCGTTTGGGTGTCGGCATAGACAAACTGCAAAAAGCCGCGATGGAATTTGCCTACGAGATATTCGACGGCGATCAGCTCTATGTTCTGGCCTATGACGAAAAAGCGGAGATCATCCAGGAATGGACGGACGACGCAAAAAAGCTCGAAGCTTCGATGGGAACATTTCGCCAAAAAGGAAACCCTTATTTGTTCGATGCTCTGCACGATACTTTGAACGAAGTTCTGATGCCGCTTATTCCGGGAACGCGGAAAACGGCGGTCGTTGTCATCGGCGATGGTTTGGACCGCGGCAGCACAACGTCATTTGAAAAAGTTCTAGGCGAACTGCAGCTTCAGAACGTCGCCGTATATTTTCTTCAGGTAACCGACCGGACGAACGGCGTTTACCGCCGCAATGCACCAAAGCCGAATGACGTTGTAAAACGGCTTTCCGAAGGAACAGGCGGTTTGGTATTTCCTATCGACAGCGCACAGGAAGCCGCCAAAAAGATCTGCGACGAACTCCGGAGCAACAGATATCTGTTGTCATATTTTCCGGTCAACACATCCAGCTACGATCAGCGAAGCGTTCTGATACTCGGCAACGAAGGTATTTCCATCCGTACAAAAAAGGCACAGCCGCCCAACATAAAATAGGTAACCGCCCGCAAATTTTTTGGTCGATAAAATTAGCGATCAAATGATTTTGTGATAAAGTAACTTGGTTATATTTTTATATTTTCGAAGCCGGAGCCTTTTCATCTGTGAGCGATCCGAACGACAATCCATCACCGCCGCCGCCAAACCCTGATGATTTTGCGAAAACCACGCCGAACATCAAACTGCCGGATAACACTGCAGGCAATGCCGGTTGGGACACATCTTCGCCGCAATATCCGAGCCAGCCGGCATCGGATGATTGGGGAAACACGATCGCGAACATCAAACCCATAGATATCAGCGGCGGCGATTTCGGCGCATCTTCTGCTCCGAAAGCATCGGATTGGGGCGAAACACGGCCGAATATAAATATCTCTGATTTTGGGCCGGACGCGGATAAAGGCCCGGACGATTACAGCAGCGATTACGGCAAAACAACTCCTTATTTCAAACTGCCCGAAGCCGAACGAAACAAATATCAGAACCTGCCGCCGACACCGACGCAGCAAGTAGAAAAAGAAAAAGCCGAAGCAGCGGCCGCCGGCGGAATTCCCGGTTGGGTTTTGATAAGCGTCGGTTTGGGCGGTGTTCTGCTTTTCCTTTTGCTCGTTCTGGCCGGCGTTGCTTATCTTGTTCTGCGGCCGAGCGGTTTTGAATTGACCGTTCGTCAGGCTCCGCCGGGCGCGGATATTTACATAGACAAGGTTCTTTGGGGAACGACGCGATCTGATGGTTCGCAGGTTGTGCCTAATATAAAGAATGGCGAACGGTTGGTTTCCATCCAGCTGCAAGGCTTTAAATGCGACGACCAAAAGGTTAAAAGCAGCGGCGAACCGATAACCATACCGGCTCTGTGCCGTGCGGAAGAGATCAAAAAAGGCGAAGATTGTACGGTCATCAAACTGGGCGAAGAAGATAAGGCCGAACGCTGTTATTATCTTGCTCTCGGCGAATTGCCAGATCCGTTCACGGTCGAAGACCTGCTGAAGGCTTTGAATATTCTTATCGTTAATTTTGACAGCGGCAAATACGACGTTCCGCCGAAACGCCTTGCGGCACTGCAAAAAGGCGCCGAATATATTAAACGGCTCCCGCCGGAGGTCGTGCTGGAGGTCGGCGGACACACGGATAATGTCGGCAGCGATGCTTCGAACCAAACTTTGTCCGAAAACCGCGCCAATGCCGTAAAACAAATATTGGTCGGCTACGGCGTTCGCGGCGAGGTTCTGCAGACACGCGGCTATGGTGCTTCGAAGCCAAAAACTGAGAATAATACCGATGAAGGCAAATTCCACAACCGTCGCATAGAATATTCGTTGGTTAAAAAATAGATCTTGCCCGGACGCTTTGCCGTCCGGCAAAATTTAATGTCACCCGAAAAATACGAACGGCTCAAGATCCTTTTTAACGAAGCCCTCGAGATCGACACCGTCAAGCGTGAAAGCTGGCTCGGCGAGATAGAGGACAAAGAACTGCGCGACGAATTGACCATATTGCTTGGCGGCGATAAAAATTCGAGCGATACTTTTGAAAATTCGCCGCTTTCGGCCATCGGCGTCGGTTTTCGCCCAGGACAAACGATCGGTAATTACAAGCTGATCAAAGAACTCGGCCGCGGCGGAATGGGTTCTGTTTATTTGGCCGAACGCCTTGATCTTAAAGGCCGTCAAGCCGCGCTGAAGATCGTCCGCAGCGAGCTTGATTCAGCCGAACTTCTCCGGCGTTTTCAAACCGAACGCGAGATACTCGCCGCCCTCGAACACCCGAATATCGCATCGCTTTACGATAGCGGAACGACCGATAACGGCCTGCCGTATTTCGTAATGGAATACATCGAAGGCGAGGACATTGCAGATTATTGCGACCGCAATAATGTTTCGCTCGATGGCCGCATCGCTTTGTTCAGAAAGGTCTGCTCCGCCGTTCAATATGCGCATTCGCGGCTGATCGTTCACCGCGACCTGAAACCATCGAACATCCTAGTGACAAAGGAAGGCGAACCGAAACTTCTCGATTTCGGCATCGCCAAATTTGCCGTGAATGAGAACACCGACAAACCCGGAACCGCGACGGCACTCGGAATGATGACGCCGAGCTATGCTTCGCCCGAACAGCTCCGCGGCGAAACGGTCGGCACGGCAACGGATATTTACAGCCTCGGTGTTGTTCTGTTCGAACTGCTGACAGGCAGTTTGCCTTATGACATAACGGGCAAACGCATCGACGAGATAGTCCGCGCCGTTTGTGAGACCGAACCCGAAAGGCCGTCGTCCGTCGTCAGCGGCAGTTTTGGGCCGAACGCAAGAACGGCGCGGGAAAAAGCGCGTGCGACAAACGAAAAAGCCGCCGTTCCAAAACATTCGGCGGCCGCCAGCGCAAAGATGCTTCGCGGCGATCTGGACAATATTTTGCTGAAAGCTCTGCGCAAAGAACCCGAAAGGCGTTATTCCACCGTCGAGCAATTTTCCGACGACCTTCGGCGGCATATCGAAGGTTTGCCGGTAACCGCCAGAGCCGATACTTTTTCATACCGCGCATCAAAATTCATCAGCCGTAATCGAACGGCCGTTGCCGGTTCGGGTCTGCTTGCGCTCGCGCTGATAGGCGGAATTGCCGGAACGGCATGGCAGGCATATAAAGCCGAACGCGAACGAGCCATCGCCGAAGAGCGTTTTAAAGATGTGCGGGCGATCGCAAATAACGTCGTTTTTAAATATGCGGAAGAGCTGCAAAAAGTTTCCGGCACGACGAAAGTGCAGGAAATGCTGATCACTGACGCGATCGAATATCTCGATAAACTTTCAAAGGACGCCGCCGGAAATGTGGAACTTTCGCGCGAACTCGCCAAGGCATATCTAAAGATCGGCGATCTGCAAAGCGGCATCAGCGGAGCAAGCGGCACAGGAGCCGTCGGCGAAGCGTTGGTTAACGTAAAAAAAGCCGTGGCGATACTCGAAGCCGCCGCCGGAAATTCGGACGACCCTAAACTTTTGGAAGATCTGCGCGATGCTTATTCCGATCTCGGCCAAACGCTTGCGCGCGCCGGTGATGACGATAAGACAAAATACCTAAAACTGGCGCTGGAAACAGCCGAGAAATTATTAAAAGCCGATCCGAAAAATATCGATAACAGACTCAATGTCGCGGTTGCGCATTTTTTGCTGGCCGATGTGACGCCGGACGACGAAATGTCGAATATGAACAAAGGCGATGTTTATTTCGGCAGCCGAAAGATGTATCTGAAAGCCGCCGAAATGATCGATCAGATCCTGGCCGAACAGCCGGGACACAGAAAAGCTTTGGAGAGAAAAGTTCAGGTTGATAGCCGCATCAGCGGCGGATTTCAAATGGAAGCGGACGCCCAGCGGCAATTTGGGAACGACGCAAAATTTCGCGAGCTCGGCGCTAAGGCGCTTGAATATGCCATAAGCGGACGCGAGGCCGCCGAAAAGGTTCTGGCTTTAGATCCGAACGATTTCGATTGGCAGTATAATACGGCCGCGATCCGCTGGAACGAATCTTTGATCGAAGCTTTGATGGGAGATTACGACAAAGCTTTGGCGATACAGAACGAACAGATCGTAAAAAAAGAAAAGCTGGCGGCGGACGACCCGAACGATGCCGATACGGCTCACGGCCTGGCGATAATGTATGACGGCATTGCCGCGACGTATGTTTTTAAGAAAGATTTTGCCGCCGCATTGGCCTTTCAGTTAAAAGCGAAAAACGTTGTCGAAGGCCTGGTCGAACGCGATCCGGATAACATCGAATTCGTTCAATCGCGTCGCGACATGGCGATGAATTATGCCGCAAATCTGCAGAATCTGGAACGCTATGACGAAGCCGTCGCCGCGTTTCGCAATTCGCTGGATCAATACAAAAATTCGCCGCTGCTGAAAGACAAAACCGCCGAAACCGCGTATTACGAAGGCCTTGTAAATGAACGGCTCGGAAATGTTTATAAGGAACAGGCCGACCGCAAAATAGGCAACACTTCAGCAAAATTACGCGCCGCCGCCGATGCGTTTCGCAAAGCCATAGCAATATGGGAACGCCCGGCCGTTACCGAAGCTTTCTTTTCAACCAACACCGAACAGATCGACGCCGCCAAAAAGAAACTCGCCGAATGTGAATAAATTTATCTAAACGGCGACGGGAGCGGCTATTTTGCCGTGCGGTTCGTAGCCGGTGAGCGTGAGATTTTCGTATTTGAAATTGAGCAAACCGTCCAAGCCTTTTAGGTTGTCGGCGTTCGCGAATTTTAGTTCGGGCAGCGTCAGCGGTTCGCGTGAAAGAAGTTCATTGACCTGTTCGAGGTGATTTGAATAGATATGCAGATCGCCGAAACTGTGTACGAGGTCGCCAACCTCAAGCCCGCAGACGTGCGCGATCAGATGTGTCAGCAAAGCATAGCTGCTTATGTTGAAAGGCACGCCGAGAAATGCATCGGCCGAACGCTGATAAAGCTGGCAATGCAAAATGTCCTTTGCACCCTCACTGCTGTTCGGGTTTCTGCGTTGAACTTTAAATTGAAACAGCATATGACATGGCGGCAAAGCGACATCGTCGCATGTTTCGGGATTCCAGCCGGTAACGATCAGCCGCCGCGAATTCGGATTTGTTTCGATCTCTTTGATCAACCGCGCGATCTGATCGACGCCGTTCATCCGCGGATAATCGCCGCCGAACGACCGCCACAGATAACCATAAACCGGGCCGAGATCGCCTTCGCTTCGTTTGAATTTAGCGGTTTGATCGCCGGTCGCCCATTCCTGCCAAATATCGACGCCGCGCGAGCGCAGATCCTTTTCATCCGTACTGCCGCTCAAAAACCAAAACAATTCTTCGGCAACCCAACGAAACGGCACACGCTTTGTCGTTACGATCGGAAAACCTTCGCGCAGATCATAACGCGTTTGATAGCCAAAAACCGATATCGTCCCGACGCCGGTTCGGTCTTCGTGCCTGCTTCCTTCCGCCAGAATATGCCGTAAAAGTTCATGATATTGACGCATACTAATTATCGAGAGTGGTAATTTTCAATTGGTTTTCCTCAGCAAAAGACAGAAAAACACGGTCCGAACCGGCGCCTCTGACAATACTTTCGAGCTTCTGAATTTCGCTAAACGTTGATCCTTTCGGCAAAAGCAGATGAACCGATTTATCGACCGTATCTGTGCCGGGCCGAGCAACATAATTCATTTCTCTTGAGCGAAAAATCAACTTCAGTCTGCTGACGAGTTGTTCCGGATCGGCCTGGTTTCCGTGCGGTTCGCCATTGATGAATAGGTCGCCGTCGTTATCGAGCTTTACAAGCAAGAACAACGGATTCGGCATATCATTTTTCGTCAGTTTTCCGGGAATCACCAAAAATTGGCCGTCGGTGCTCGCGATCCGTATGCGGTTTTTCCCGGATCGTCTCAATGGTTCCGCAAACTTTTCAATTTCTTCGATCGAGTTGTTCGGCGTAGGAAATATCGTGATGATCGGATCGATCGATTTTGTGGTGATAGCCGAATAGAACTGAGAAGCGCTGTTCGCTCCGACTGTCTGCGAACTTTCTGTTGTAACAAGATTTACCGTCGCAGATCCGCTGTCGTCCATCATGATATTTATGCCAAGATCCGTGAACTTCGGCTCTTGTCCGGCCCATGTTGTATCAAAGAATTTTGCGGTAGTAGCAGATTTTTTTTGACCAAATACCGGCAAACAAACAGAAAATATCAACAGTGACAGAATAAGGATTTTTACCTTCATTGTTTTTATACGACCCTTTGAAATAGCCGGATTCGGCTTTGGAATTATTGTGGTAAAGGTTAACATAAATTGCTTATGAGTGGGAAATTAGAGGTCAGTTTTAACAGCCCGCAGTGCGGGTGGATGTCGATAGGTTTTGACGACGGCATTGCGGAGTTTCACACGACGACGGCGCATGCTCCGCACGAGTTCGCGCTTCCGGAGCTTTTGCGGATCTTGACGGCATTGCTCGGCGACGCGGCTTTGCAGAGCGAACATATTTTAAAATGGAACCGCGATCCGGAAGAATTCGATCTTCGGTTTGTCCGGGACGGCGAAAAGCTGCTGCTTGAGATCTATGAATATCCGACCGGCGAACGCGAAACCGAGACGCGCGAACTTGTTTTTTCGCACACCGGCAACGTCCGCAATGTCTGCCGTTCGTTCGCCGAAACATTCGATCAACTTTACGAAGACCGCGACACCGACGAATTTGAATTCAACTGGCGGCAGCCGTTTCCTTTTAATGAGTACAAAATGTTTGCTGATACGATAAATCAGGTATAATTATAAAGTTATGAGTGAGATAGCTTTGGCACAAATCGAACGAACCATCTTAGGGCTTCCTGTTGATGAACAGCTTCTTTTGATCTCGCGTGTCGCGGAAAAACTAAGACACAGTGCTCAGGCCGAATTTGAATTTGAGGAAGATCTGGCTCGAATGGCTGAGGATGAGGAAATTCAGGCGGAATTAAAATTGATCGAGCAAGATTTTATCGCGTCGGAACTGGATGGTCTCGCATAATGATCAAACGCGGTGAGATCTATTTTGTCGATCTAAATCCGGCTCATGGCCGTGAGCAGTCCGGCATGAGACCGGTTTTGGTTCTTTCGATAGACTCAATAAACAAACTTCCGCTTGTCATTACTGTGATAGCGGGCACAAAAGGCACAAACATCACGAAGGATTTTTCTACGAATGTCCGAATTCCTGCCACTGAAAGCGGTCTCGAAATGGAAACCGTTTTTATGTGCTTTCAGATCCGGGCTCTAGATCCGAAACGATTTCCCGCAAACCCTGCTGGAATTATCTCCAAAAACTATTTAAGGAAAATTGAAGATGCCGCACGGCATTGTCTTGGCTTGTGAAAGAAAAACTTTTAGACCTGCTCGCGTGTCCGGTTTGCGGCGGCGACATATTGCTGGCTTTTGCCGGAAAATACGAGGAAAGCGAGATCATCGAAGGTGTTCTGGCGTGTAAAAAATGCGAACGCGAATATAAGATCGTGCGTGGTGTTCCGCGTTTTGCCGATCTGGGAAAGATAGAGGCGGACAAAGCCGAAACGGCTGAGAATTTCGGTTGGCAATGGACGCATTTTACGCAGGAAGACCCAAAATACAACGAACAATTTTTGGGCTGGCTTCAGCCGGTAACGCCGGATTTTTTTGAAGGCAAGATCGTGCTCGAAGGCGGCTGCGGCAAAGGCCGTCACACAAAACTCGCTGCGGAATGGGGAGCGAAAGAGGTCGTCGGAATCGATCTGGGCGATGGTGTCGAATCTGCGTTTGCTCTGACACGCGGCTTGCCGAATGCGCATATCATCCAATGCGACATCTTCAAACTGCCGCTAAAGAAAGCGTTCGATTATGCGTTCAGCGTCGGTGTTCTGCATCACACACCGGATCCGAAAAAGGCTTTTGTTTCGCTTGCCTCAAAAGTAAAAAAAGACGGAAATATATCGGCTTGGATCTACGGAGCGGAAAACAACGAATGGATCACAAAATATGTCGATCCGCTGCGCGAAAGCGTTACGTCAAAAATGAGCCAGCCGATGCTTTATCAGCTTTCGAAACTGCCGACGCTTTCGCTTTTTCTGACGACAAAGCTCGTTTACAAACCGGCGAACATCATCGCAAAACCCATCGCGAAAAGACTTTTCTACAACGATTATTTGAACCACCTCGGCACATTCGGCTGGCGCGAACAGCACAACATCGTCTTTGACCATCTGGTCGCCCCGACCGCCTTTTATATCTCGAAAGAAGATTTCGAAGATTGGTGGCAAGAGATCAAAGCCGAAGATGTCGAAATAATATGGCACAACAGCAATAGCTGGTGCGGCTTCGGAAGAGTTGTTTGAACCGCAAAGAGATCTCCGTGTCTCTGCGGTTAAATTGCTGAAGTTAAAATTTCTATGAAATTCGATAACGGTATTGCGAAAAAATACACACGCTCTGTTGAAGATGCGTTTGATGCGATCATCGCAAGAGGCAACGACGAGCATCGGCGCGTTGCGCGTTCCATTCTCGATTCGGAAATGCTTGTCCGCGTTTTGCCGGTGAGCATGGTGAATGCATCGGGCGTTACGGGTTTGATCGATGCCGAAGCGACGAACGAAAAGATCGCCGACGGCGGTATCAGTTTTCTGGAAGCTCTCGGCGAAGTACATATCACGATAGCCGAAGAGACGATCGACACCGGCGGCCAACGCGGCTGCGAAGGAACGTTCGTTCACGAAGGCCGGCATGCGTTCGATTTTGCCTGCGTTATCGAAAGTTTTTCGGACGCGAAAGTTAATCCGCTAAGCATTTTCGACCCGACGCTTTACGAACTCGAACTGGAAGCTCACAGAACCGCCGGTGAATATATGCTGATGGTCGGCGTCGATGAATACCTGCACGAAGGACTCGATCTAATGATACTCGGCCGTCAAGCCGACGGCCCGTGTTACCTGAACAACGACGGCATTTGCCAACGTCTCCGCGAAAGCTACGGCCTAGATATCAACGGCGATCAGGGCCGAACCGCCAGCGAAATTCTCGGCCTTGGGCTGAACTTTTGACTATTGACTGAAAACTATTCACTATTTAATTATGAGTACCGCACTTCCGCAGGAAATGGAGCAGCATACGTACGCGATCATGGATGAGGTCGAAGGATCGCATTGGTGGTTCGTTGGCCGGCGTGCGATCTTGGAGACTTTTCTGCGGCAGATCGTCAGCAGTTTAGAGTCCCGCCTTCAGGCGGCAAAATCCGGAGAGCCGTCTAAAGGCGGGACTCTGAACGAGCTGCGCATTTTAGATGTCGGCTGCGGAACGGGCGCAAATCTAGAGATGCTGTCGCAGTTCGGCGAACCGGAAGGCGTCGATGTTTCGGACGATGCGCTCGAATTTTGCCGCCGCAAAGGTTTGAAGGTCCAAAAAGGTTTGGCGGAAACTCTGCCTTATGCGGACGAAACATTTGATCTGACGACGGCTCTGGATGTCGTCGAACATCTGGATGACGACATTGCCGGTTTGAAAGAGATGTTCCGCGTGACGAAAAAAGGCGGCTATTCGCTTATTTTCGTTCCGGCTTTTATGTGGCTTTGGGGCGTTCAGGACGACATCTCAAATCACCGCATTCGCTACACCAAAAAGCAGATCGTCGAACGGCTCGAAAATGCCGGTTACAAGATCGAACGCGCGACATATGCGAACTGGACGTTCTTTGCGCCGATACTCGCCGGACGAACGCTGATGAAACTTACAGGCTTAAAACCCGAATCGGAAAATAACGTCAACATTTCGGCGCTGAACGGCGTTTTTGGAAAACTATTCAGCTCCGAAAGCCTTTGGCTGAAAAATCTGAATTTTCCGTTCGGTGTTTCTATAGTCGTCGTCGCAAAAAGATCCTGAAAATGAACCGAGCCGTTGTCGAGATCTGCGTCGAATCACCCGAAGCCGCGTTGGCGGCTCAGTTTGGCGGAGCTGACCGCGTCGAACTTTGCGGCGATCTGACAGACGGCGGAACCACGCCGAGTTTTGGCGCGATCGCAAGAACGCGCGAGCTTCTTTCAATAAAACTGCATATTATCATTCGTCCGCGCGGCGGCGATTTTCTTTATTCAGAGATAGAAATAGACACGATGCGGCGTGACATCGAAGCCGCAAAAACGCTTGGTGTTGACGGAGTTGTGTTCGGTTTTTTAGATGCTGACGGCAATATAGATGCGGTACGAACACGCGAATTTGCGGATCTTGCAAGGCCGATGTCGGTAACTTTTCACAGGGCATTCGACGCGGCAAATGATCCATCGGCGGCGCTGGAAGAACTGATCGCCTGCGGCGTTGACCGCGTTCTGACATCGGGTCAAAAAAATTTGGCGGCCGAAGGCGTCGAACTGCTGAAAGCTTTGGTGGAACAAGCCGGCGAACGCATCGTTGTTATGGTGTGCGGCTCGCTGCGTCCGGATAACATTCGCTCGATCGTTGCCGCTGCCAATGCAAAAGAAGTTCATTTCACGGCATTCACTCCTTTCGAAAGCGAAATGCGTTACCGCAATGATGTCCGCATGGGCGGTTCGCCGCCGGATTCCGAATATATAAGAAATGTCACGGACGCCGAACTCGTTCGCGCGACGATCGATGCTATTTAATTTACATTTTCCTACACACCTTTACACTATTTGGGCAAACCTTTACGTATTGGGCCGAACCTTTTTCAATACATAAAAAATTTCGCAATTTATTTTTTAAGAAAAACCGTGTATTTTGACGCGGTTTTCATTTATATGATCTTTGGCGAAGAGATGTTTTCAATATTTGGCACGGTCATTGCGAGTAGCATTCAGTGTGCATTGTAAATAACATATGCCGTTTCCGAACAGGAACGGACCGGTTATCGGTGCACCAAAAATAAACAAGTGGAGTTAAAAAATCATGAGAAACATTCTGAAGTTTGGAATTATTTCATTTGCGATGGTGTTCGGTCTGATCCTTGTGAATGCCACGACCGCAAACGCCCAACGCCGCTCTGCGAATCGGGAATATCGTGAAGATGTCCGCGACGCACGGCAGGATTATAATAGGCGAATGCGTAACGGCGATTATAGAAAGGCTCGTCGGGAATATCGCGAAGATATGCGTGATGCCCGTCAGGATTATATCAGCAACGTCCGCCGCGGCCGTTCGGGCTGGTATTATTACAGAAACAACCACAGATATTACCGGCCGTATTCGAGCTGGAGATATACGAACGGACGTTTCTTTCGCAGATACTAAAACCGTTCAGCATAATAAGAAAGCCGTGTTTTCGAATGCGGCTTTTTTTATTTGATACAATCTGTTCTTATTTATGAAATATAAGAATTTTGAGATCTGCGGCAGTTTCGATATCAAATAATATTGCCGAAAGCTTTTGAGATCTGAAATTTGAGATCGGAATATGAATAACATTTCCTTGACGAACGATTTTTACTGCGACGAGGTTCTAAGCGGCAAGACGCCGGTTGAGAAAATTTTTGAGACCGACAATATTCTCGCATATCACCACACGCGGCCTTTTTGGGAAACGCATATTGTCGTGATCCCGAAAAAACATATCGGTTCGCTCCTGACGATCGATGACAACGAACTGCTGATCGAATTGCTCGACGCTGTAAAAAAAGCCGCGGCAATGGTCGTTGACGAAAAAGGAGCCGCACGCGTTCTGACAAACCTCGGCGATTATCAGGATTCAAAGCATCTGCATTTTCATGTGAATTCCGGCAATAGTTTGGAGTCCCGCCTTTAGGCGGCTCTTTGTTCGGTTAGGCGCCTACTCTTTCGCGTTCGGAGTTCCGCCTTTAGGCGGCCTGCTTTTCAAGTTCGGAGTCCCGCCTTTAGGCGGCCTGCTTCTCAAGTTCGGAGTCCCGCCTTTAGGCGGCCTGCTCTTTCGAGTTTGGAGTTCCGCCTTTAGGCGGCCTGCTCTTTCGCGTTCGGAGTCCCGCCTTTAGGCGGCTTTCGCTTTAATAAACATCCCACTTATCACCGTAATCAAGAATCGGATATTCACGCCATATTTTCGCAGCCGTCTCGGTGCCCACAGATCCTAGATATTCATTTGCATTCGACCATGGCCAATCCTGCCAACGGGTTACATATCCATGATGCCTCGCATTATTCAAGACATAATTCAACGTAGCAAAATAATGTCTTTCGGAGCGCATGCGGCGTTCAAAACAATTATGCCAGACCTGTCTGCCGCGCGAGTCATCTTCACCGTTCCACAGATATGAAGACCGCCCATGATATTGCCCTAAAGCTTTTCTAAGGGCTTTTATAATACTCGTTCTTAATAAGACATGATAATGATTCGGCAAAAGACACCATGCATAAATGCTTTCCGAATTATCTTTACATATTTGTAATATTTCGTTTTCGCTTTGTGTCATTCGCTCGGGCGTTTTGCCGATCACATGTTTATGTTCGTAACACGCAGCAGTAATGAGAAAACATGCCGACGCTTCGGTGTCGAAATGCGGCGGTGAATGTTTGGGGAAACGATGAAGACGTCTGTATTCCAGCGCGTCTTGGCGTTGGGCGTTTGAAAGTTTTCTCCAAAAATACATAAAATTTGCCGCCTGAAGGCGGGACTCAAAACTAGAACCAGCTTTTTGAGGCAAATACTTTTCCTTCGGGATATTGTTCGTTCGTTACCGAGAACGTAAAGCCTTTAACCAGCGAGAACGCGCCGATCTCGCCTTTTTTTGAAAGAGCGACAAAGCCGACCTGCATTTCTTTTGCTTTTGCGGCGTCGCGTTTGACTATGCGGCGGATGGCTTCGCGGCAGGCCTGTTCGGGCGAACGGCCGAGCCGCATTTGTTCGACGACGGTGTGTGTTCCGCAGATCCTTATGACCTCTTCGCCGACACCGGAACTGGTCGCGGCACCGGCTTCGTCATCGACAAAAAGCCCGGCGCCGATGATCGGCGAATCGCCCACGCGGCCTCGCATTTTAAATCCCATTCCGCTGGTTGTGACCGCTCCGGCAAGGTGTTTTTTTCCGTCGATCGCGATGGTCGCCATTGTGTCGTGATTCGGCGAACCGTCGTCAAAGAACTTCGGAGCAAACTGCGAGCTCAAGCCCGGTTTCGGTGTGTTCTCGATGTTGACGACCGGTTTGTAATCAGATTTTTCGAGCCATTTTTTCCACTCTTTTTCGGATTCGGGCGAAAGCTCGGCCGGTTCAAGCGGAAAGCCGTTCTGCAGAGCGAACTGCTGTGCGCCGGCGCCTGAAAACAGAACATGCGGCGTTTTTTCCATCACCATCCGCGCGACCGATATCGGATGCTTTATGCGTTCGAGAAATGAAACCGCACCGCAATCGCCGTTGCCGTTCATTATCGAAGCATCGAGCGTAACATGGCCGTCGCGGTCGGGATATGCACCCAAACCGACGCAGCAGCTTTGTTCGTCCTCTGCCGAACGCGCCGCCGCTTCGACGGCGTCAAGCGATGTTCCCTTTTTTGACAGAACCGGCCACGCCGCCGCATTCGCACGCAGGCCGCTGTCCCATGTCGAGACAACGACCGGCATTTTTACTTTCATCACCGATGCCGTTTCGGGCTTTTGAGCAAAGGCATCTGTAGCCAGCAGCAGCGGAATTCCGGCCAGCGGAAGCTGCAGAAATTTTCGTCGATCTATCATAATTTGTCCTATTCTTCGAGCGTTCGCGAGATCTTATCCAAATTTAGGCTGCGTGCGGCGGCGTTGAATATTTCGGAATATGTCCCGCCTTTTTCATAGAGTTCGTGGTGCGGGCCGATCTCCACAACGCGGCCTTCTTTCAGAACGTATATTACATCCGAATCTATTATCTGCGAAATACTGTGCGAGATAACGACCGTCGTGCGGTCTTCTTTTATTGCGTCAAGGCTGTTCTTGATCTGTTCGGTCGCGACGGCGTCGAGGCTCGCGGTCGGTTCGTCCAGAAAAATTATCGGCGGATCTTTTAAGAACAAACGAGCGATGGCGATACGCTGCTGCTGGCCGCCGGAAAGCGATTGAGCCTCGGAATCGTATTGATGCGGGAGTTTTTCGATCTGATCGTGAAGGTAAGCTTTTTTTGTCGCGGCAACGACCTCGTCTTGGGTCGCGCGCATATAGCCGTATTTGATGTTCTCTTCGATCGAGCCGCGAAAGATATGATTTTTTTGCAGGACGAGGCCGATCTTTCGCCGCAAAAGATGCGTGTCATAATCTAGAATGTTCTTTCCGTCCAAAAAGATCTGACCTGACGTTGGTGCATAAAATTTGCAGAGCAGATTCAGCAGCGTTGATTTGCCGGCGCCGGAAAGCCCGACGAATGCGACGGTTTTACCGGCCGGTATCGTCATATTCACATTCCAAAGCGCCTGCGTGCCGTTCGGATAAATAAAACTTACGTCGCGGAGTTCGAATTCGCCGGCGAGATTTTCCGAAATAAGCGTTCCGCTTTCTTCGATCGCGTCATCGGCGTCGAGTATCTCAAAAAAGCCTTCGGCATAGGTCAAAGCCTCGTTCATCTGATCATATATGCGGTGAAGCTGACGGATCGGCGCCGAAACATTATTGAAAAGCAATATATGGAACATGATCGCGCCGATCGTCATTTGCTGATCCAAAACCAGATAAGCGGTGAGGATTATTATCAGAACGACGCCGACCTGTTCGGCAAATGTTTTCATCGCGTCGAATGCGTAATTTGTCTTTCGCTGTTTTAGCTGTGCTTTGACCAGAGCCTGCTGCAGATCGTATTGTTTTGCGGATTCGTATTCTTCGCGGACGAAAGATTTTATGACGATTATCGATTCGATTATGTTGAACAGGCCGTTGGTCTTTTGTTCGCGAAGGGCGCGCAGGCCGCGGCGGACGCCTTTCAGCAGCAGAGCCTGCCGCCAGCTAAGCAAAAAATAAACCGGCATTATCACCGAAGCCACAAGCCCGACATAAAAATTTGCCGAATACATCAGAACAAGCGCGAGTATCGCGTTCGCAAAAAGCGGCAGCAGATCGATAAATATATTCTGAACAAAACCGGTCAGGCTTTCGACGCCGCGGTCGATACGCGTTTGCAGCTTGCCGGTGGCGTTGTCGTCCGAGGCAAAAAATGTGTAGTTGTATGTCAAGATCCGATCGACGGCATATTGCGCCAAACTGCTGGAAAGCTTTACGCGAAGATTTTCGCCGACCATGCTTTGGCCGTATTTAACGGCGATGTTCAGAACCTCTTTGCCAAAAAGAATCGCAGAGATTTCGATCAGGAGTTTTGTGCTTGCTTCGGCCGGAATACCTTGATTCAGAAGCTGTTCGACCGTATCGACAGTATAGCGAAGCACAAGCGGATTGACCTGTGCGGCAAGCGCTCCTAGCATCGTCAGCACAAGCGAAACTATGATCCAGCCGCGATATGGCTTTACAAAAGGAGCCAGCCGGCGAATGATCTGCCATATGTTCATTAAAGAAATTTAGCACAAAAACTGACAGCGAAGTTCCTTACGAGGGTTCGATCCGTGTATTTGCGGTAGAATGTTAAAGACCGAAATATTTCGGACTGTATTTTTTTGTCATAAAGTTCTAAATTAAAACCTTTGCTTTGTTATCTAAATGGATCTACAGAATAAAACGAACATAGATGCGCCGGAACTGTCGCTTTTTCTGCCGGTTATGGATGAAGAAGAGAACCTTCGGCCGATGCACGCAAAGATCGCGGCGGCTTTGGATGCGCTTGGAAAAACGGCCGAGGTCATTTATGTGGATGACGGTTCTACGGACGATTCGCTGAGGATATTAAAAGAGATCGCAGCCGCAGACGACCGCGTTCGCGTTATCTCGCTGCGGCGAAATTACGGCCAAACGGCGGCGATGTCTGCCGGCATAGATGCCGCACGCGGCGAGATATTGATACCGATGGATGCCGATCTACAGAACGATCCGGCGGATATTGCGCGGCTTTTGGAAAAATTGGACGAAGGTTACGATGTGGTTTCGGGCTGGCGAAAGAACCGCCAGGACAAGATGATCTCGCGAAAGATACCTTCGCAAATAGCGAACAGAATAATTTCATGGATCGGCGGAGTTCCGCTTCACGATTACGGCTGTTCGCTGAAGGCTTATCGCCGTGACGTTATTCAGGACGTAAAGCTTTACGGCGAAATGCACCGCTTCATACCGATCTATGCAAGCTGGGCCGGAGCACGCGTTACTGAAATTCCGGTCGATCATCACGCCCGAACAATGGGCAGATCGAAATACGGCATTTCGCGAACCATCAAGGTCATTTTTGATCTGATGACCATAAAATTTATGGCGTCGTACCAAACAAAACCGATATATGTTTTCGGCGGATTCGGCATGATCGCGTTCGCGATATCGATCGTTGCCGGGCTTTGGGCCGTGTATCTGAAAATATTCGAAGGCACGTCCTTTATACTGACGCCGCTGCCGATAATAGCCGTCGTTATGCTCGCGATCTCCGTCCAGTTCTGCCTGATGGGATTATTAGCCGAACTCCTCGTGCGAACATACCACGAATCTCAGGACAAAGCGATATACGCGGTGAGAGAAAAGATCGGGTTTGAATGACGAAACGCGGACATTCCTGTCCCAACGGACGACGCTTCGTCCGTCGTGAACGCTGGTCGAATTTTTCGCCGGAGGAACCGGCGATGCGGACAAGAGTGTCCGCGTTCCATTTATGTGCGGAATTGCGGGTTGGATAAACCTTAGAAAAACAAATACGCCGGATACCGAATCCGTTTTGCATTCGATGTGCGAGCAGATCGTGCATCGCGGGCCTGATTCTGAAGGAATTTGGGTCGATGATACGGTTGCGCTTGGGATGCGGCGGCTTTCGGTCATTGATCTAAAGACCGGCGATCAGCCTGTTTTCAGCGAAGACAAAAGCGTCGTCGCGATGATGAACGGCGAGCTTTATAATTTTCGCGAGGTTCGAGCCGAACTCGAAAAGCAGGGCCATAAATTCACGACGCGGACCGACACGGAGATCTTGCCGCATCTCTATCAAAAATACGGCGATGCGATGGTCGAACATTTAAATGGAATGTTCGCTTTTGCTCTTTGGGATACGCGGGCGAAAAAGCTTTTGGTAGCCCGCGACCGTTTTGGCGAAAAGCCTTTATATTACGGTGTTTTCGATGGCAAACTCATTTATGCTTCGGAGCCGAAAGCGATCCTCGCGCATCCTTCGGTAAATGCGGAACTCGATCTGCAGGCTTTGCGCCATTATGTTTCCTATGATTATGTTCCGGCGCCGATGTCGATCTATAAAGGCATCAGCAAACTTCCGGCGGCGCATATTTTGACGGTCGAGAACGGCGAGGTTCGGACGCGCAGATATTGGAACCTAAAATGGAACGCGGACGCCAATGTCCGCACGGAAGCGGCTGCGGCAAATGAACTTCGCGACCTTTTGTCGGACGCAGTTCGGATGCGTCTTGTTGCAGATGTTCCGCTCGGTATCTTGCTTTCAGGCGGTATTGATTCATCGACGGTTGCGGCGTTTGCGACGCAGCATGCGACGGAAAAAGTAAAGACATTTTCGATCGGATTCGAAGAAGATTCGTTTGACGAATCGAAATATGCCCGTGCCGTCGCAAAGCATCTGAACACAGAACATTACGAAGAAAAGTTGAGCGCCGAGAAAGCCGGCGATCTTATTTCCGACATCGGTTCGTGGCTTGACGAACCGCTGGCCGATGGCTCGCTGATACCGACGGTTCTGCTTTCGCAGTTCGTCCGCAGACACGTTACGGTCGCTCTCGGCGGTGACGGCGGCGACGAACTTTTCGCCGGTTATCCGATGTATTATGCGCACAAGGTCGCGGCAAAATATCTGGCCGTGCCCGGTTTTTTGCGCGGCGGTTTGATCGAACCTTTGGTTAATGCTCTGCCGGTTTCGACAAAAAACCTTTCGTTCGATTACAAGGCAAAACGCTTTGTCGCGGCGGCCAATTTCGATCTTGTCCGGCGGCATCATTCGTGGTTCGGTTCGTTCGGGCTGAATGCCCACGAACGGCTTTTCACGGCCGATGTTCTTGCAAATTCGAGCGGCGATATTTACGCGGTTGCAGACCGTCTGCTTGCCGAAACCGACGCCAAAGACCCGATCGAACAAATGCAGTTCCTGGATATGAATCTGTATTTGGCAGAAGATATTTTGACAAAGGTCGATCGTGCGGCGATGACCGTTTCGCTGGAAACGCGCGCTCCTTTCTTAGATCCGCGTGTCGGGCAATTTGCGGCTTCGATCCCGCTGGAATTTAAATTAAAAGGCAAAAGCGGCAAGTATATTTTGAAAGAAGCGATGAAAGATCTGCTTCCACACGAAATTCTGCACCGGCCGAAGAAAGGCTTCGGCATACCGATAGCCGAATGGCTGAAAGGTCGTTTGAATCCGCTTTTGCATGAGATGCTTGACGCTAAACGATTGAAAGAACAAGGCTTATTTGAATCGGCATATGTCGCGAAATTGATCGGCGAACACGAAACCGGCTCCGCATCGCACCACAAAGAGCTATGGAATCTGCTCGTGTTCCAGCTCTGGTACGATGAGTTTTTGAAATAGGAACGACAAGCTGACCTCTATTTACTATTTCCCATTTACGATCTAATATTTAAGTATATGAAAACGTTATATCCTGCGATCGAACCGTTTGATTCGGGAATGCTGAAAGTTTCCGATATTCATACTATTTATTGGGAACGCGTCGGAAATCCCGAAGGCATTCCGGTCATTTTTCTGCATGGCGGACCGGGCGGCGGACTTATTGACGATTATCGAAGATATTTCGATCCGGCGGCTTATCACGTAATACTTTTTGATCAGCGCGGTTCGGGGCAATCGACGCCGCATGCCGAACTCGAAGAGAACACTACGCAGGATCTGATCAAAGACATCGAAACGCTGCGCGAAAAATTCGGTGTCGATAAATGGCATGTTTTCGGCGGTTCTTGGGGAAGCACGCTGAGCCTGGCTTATGCGATATCGCATCCGGACAGATGTTTGGGGCTGATACTTCGCGGGATATTTTTAACGCGGCGATCGGAACTGCAGTGGTTCTATCAAAAAGGAGCCTCGGAAATATTTCCTGATTTTTGGGAACGCTATCGCGACGAGATCCCCGAAGCCGAACGCGGCGATTTTATTTCGGCATATCATAAACGGCTGACCAGCGACGATGAGAATGTAAGGCTTTCGGCCGCGCGTGCCTGGAGCACCTGGGAAGGTTCGACATCAAAATTATATCCGAGCCAGGAACTGATGGATCATTGGGAAGGCGCACAGGAAGCATTGAGCCTCGCACGCATCGAATGTCATTATTTTATGAACGGTTCGTTCTTTCCAAATGAGAATTATCTGCTCGATAATATAGATAAGATACGGCATATTCCGACCGTTATCGTGCAGGGAAGATATGACATCGTTTGCCCGATAACATCGGCTTGGGCATTGCACAGAGCGTTTCCCGAAGCCGAACTGCACATCATTGCCGACGCCGGACATTCCGTTTCGGAACCCGGAACAACGGCGGCTTTGGTCGAGGCAATGGATAAATTTAAATCGAAAGATTAACGCGTTTTGCGTGAAATTCGCCCGGTTTCGCTGTATCATTGGTTTTGAGGCCGGAAACGCCGGAAAAAAATTATGGGAAGTTTTGGAACACCTGAAATATTACTTATCCTGTTGGCTCTTGTTCTCCTTTTCGGAGCATCTCGTTTGCCGCAGCTCGCAAAGTCTTTAGGCCAAACGCGTAAAGCTTTTAAGGACGGAATGCGCGAAGCCGAAGAAGAAGAAAAGGCCGAAAGCCAGAAAAAGATCGATCCTGTCAACGCACCGCAAATATCGCAAATGAGCGATGAAGCTCTTATGGAAGAAATGCGCAAACGTTCAGAGGCCAAGACCGGATAACCGGCTGCGATGTCTGCGAAGCGAATCGTTTGGGACGCAAGAAAATATAAGGTCAACTTAACTAAACACGGTATAAGTTTTGATGAAGCGTCGAAAGTTTTTTTTGATCCATTGGCTATAACGGTGAACGACGCCGATCATTCATGGTACGAATTTCGGTTCATCACTATTGGAATGTTAAAAGATGGAAAAATAATTGTGGTTTTTTATACCGAAACCGAAGATGAGATCAGAATAATATCTGCTCGAAAGCCGACGCGAACGGAAAGAATTGAATATGAGGAAGAGTATTGATTTTAGTAAAGGTGAGCGCGGCAAGCATTCGACGATGGATCTGAAAATAGCCGGTGCTTCCGAATCCGGCTGGGCGGTCTGCATTCAAAAGTCGTCCGCGGATCTAATACAATTCAAACTCTATCCCATTGAGACATTTAGCCATTCGTCAGAAGTACGAGTTACTAATGAGGCAGGCAAAAAGGTTTTTTACCCGAAGCAATGGTTCGAGATGCTTGATGTCCCGGAAAAAACACTCGATCTATTAAAGCACGCGGCCTAAGTTTTCGTTCCGTTTATCAGAGTCGCCTTTACCGAAAAGCGAAATGTTAATCCTTCGGCTTGTTCGTCGATCGCCGCGGCTAGTTTGTTGAGCAAAAGATCGGCTTCATCTTCACTTAGAAAATCGAGCCACATCGGCATAAGAAAATCGGAAACGAGCGGAGCCGCGATAAATTCGGCTCCATTTTCGTATTCGAAAACCTCATTCGCGGTGTGCGATTTGATCTTTTTCAGCCCGAGCTTTGCCGCTAATTCCTCGACGGCTGTAACCTGCGGCATTGACGCGATCATTCTTTCTATCTCCGGCGCATGTTCCGAAAGTCCGCTTTCCAGACAGCTTTCCCACATCAGCGAAAATATTTCGCCAAAGCTTCCGGCCGTGGTCAGCGTAATGGCCACGCGTCCGTCGGAAAGTTCTATTGCGTCCTGAATGAACTCCGTCAGATCTTCCTGCTTTACAAAACTCGCATCGGCGATGACCAGATCAAAAGATTCGCGCGGAAATTCGCCGCCGAAAGCGATCTCTGCTTTTACGACCTCAGTTTTTGCCTGTGCCAAAATGTTCGATTCGGTGTCTGTGCTGAACGTCTGAAAACGCACATCGTCATCGAGTTTCGCACGCAGTTCGATAGCGTGATTTCCCGTTCCCGGATTTATATAAAGGATCTCTTTTTCATCGGCGATCTTAAAATGTTTGTCAAAAAGTTCCGTGAACCGAAGCGTCCATTCCGGATCTATTACCAGATCGCGTATAAATGCGAGTTCTTTTGCGGTTTTGCTCATAGTAAATAGAGTAAAGAGTAATGAGTTAAGAGTAAAGAGTTAAGAATATGATCATAAATTAATAATTAATAATTAGTAATTATTGTTGTCATTGATCGAATGTCATTTCGACAAAACTCTCGGGAACGTGAAAATTTGGTGTAGCGGTAAACGTCGGTTCAAATGCCAAATAGCCGCGTGTCGGATCGCTGCCGATGCACCTAAAAAAATTGCCGAGCCATACGTCGCCGGCCGCGGGTGTTTTGCCAAAAGCTTCCCAGCCGATCTTCATTGCGATAACGATCTTGCCATCTTCGATGGCGGCAAAACTCTCGAATCCGGAATTGTAACCGGTGTCAGTTTTGCGTTTTTCATTTTCGAAGTCAACTGCGAGATCGACCCATTCGCCGGTCGGTGCAACCTCGAATTCAAAATATTTTTCAGGATGTAAAATGTCCGATGCAATGAATATCTCACACACATCGCGATCCCAAAGACCGATGGTTTTTTCGTCTGTTCGCGGATCGCTGCTGATGACAAGCGGTTCTTTTTGTGCGGCATCAAAACGCACATATAATGCCGTTTCCGACCAATGCATACGCACGGCGGCGTGTCGTTCCGGCGGTGCTTCTTCGCCTGACCAATATCTTGATATCAAAGCTGCGCTGCCGACATTCCAAACGCCTTCGGCATTGACAGAATGGTCTTTTTCGATCTTTGTAATATTAATTCGCTGACGGCGAAGTTCTTTCATATGAACATTTTAGACAAGCCCGAAAGTTCCCGCAAGACGCTGTTTCAACCAAGCTATTTCCGTAGCCGCAGCGCGCCAAAGTCCGCCGGCCGCAACTTTGAACGGTTTGTTTTCGGTGAAAGCCAGAGCGATCGCATAAAGTGTTCGGCCGGAAAATTCCTCTTCGTTCGATATCGCAAATATCGGTTCCCAATTGTCCGGGATCAGCTTTGATTTGAACCGGTCGAGGCCTTCGAAATTATAAAAACGCTGAAAATGTTTTCGCATCCAAGCAAGCAGAACGCGCAGCCAGATCGGATTATCGAAAGGCTCAATCGTCGCGCGCCGCGACAGCGGAGAAAGCCCGAGCGTGATGTAACCGCAGCCTTCGCCGCCGAGCTTTCGCATTGCGGCATCCATCATCAATTCGACCGTTCCATTAGGTGCGGCCGGCGTGTGTGGAAATTGTTCGGTCAGCCAACCATTGCGGTTAGGTATCGGCGACAAAAGCAAAAATCCGACGACCGCTTCGCCCTGTTCGGCAACGAAAATGCGGCGGTTCTCGAGCCTTTCGAGCGTGTCCGGTTCGATGACAAAATGCAGCGGCGGCAGGCCTTTCGAATCAAGCCATTCGTGCAGACATTGTTTTAGCCGTTCGTTTCCTTTCGCCTCCTCTATATTCCATTCACGGATGACGACACTTTTATTTTTAGCGCGGTTTAGCTGTGCGCGAAGCGATCCGTGCTTCTTTACGATCGCGGGCCAGCCAGTTGGATCCCAAACCGGCTGCGCACCGACAAGTATCTTTGAATGATCCGGAACGTTCAATAAAAGATGTTCCAAACGGTCTTCAGCGCCGAAATAACACACGCGTTTGCCGGCGGTTTCAGCGTCGCGTTCAAAATCCGCAACCGTTCTTTCTAAAGCCGAAGCGGAACAAACAGGAGATCCGACCACGACCCATGTGCTGCCCGAAGAAACATAGCCGACGACCGATTCGCCATCACTGCCGAACCAAGATTCGATGCCCGGATTTACGATCTGAAAACACGTCGAATTCCAACCGTGTTTTAACACAAGCTGGCGTGTGCGCTCATACCTGCGGCTGCGGGTTTCCGCCGGTTCGGCTTTTGGAATTTGGCCTGCCGCAGTTTCTAGCATATCTAAATTATACAACTTAGCGGGAAACTTGGCTTTTGAGAGTGCGGATCTAACCGGACGAATCAATCAAATGTCAGCCGCTCATACGATTCGTCCTCACGTTCGATGTTAGGATCGATGCCTTTACCCTTGAATATTCCTCTAAACACTTGGATCGGCCGGATAGGTATCAGCTCGATCCGATTTCCGTATTGCGCAAAGAATCGTTAGCCTCCAAACGCGCTGACGCAAACCAGATCATACTGTTTTGTTATGTTCTTGTTAGCTTTCACTGTAAAGCCGTTGATAAAGATCTGATAGATCTTCTTATCATTTTCAGTGATAACAAGAAGCTGAGAATCCTTTTCGCCTTTAAGCTTTCCCATTAAGAATTGACAGGGAATATCTTCTTCTTTGTCGTAAACGACGCGAATCGAAAGTGTGTATTTTCCGGCAACAACGCGCTCGAAAGTAAAAGTGCCGTCGGCACCTGATCTAACTTCCTGCGAATTATTTTGCTTTTCCGATTTTTTCTCATCAAGCAATATCACACGGGCGTTTTCGATCGGTTTATCGGTATCAGAACGAAAAAGCTTTCCGTTGAACGAAGCAGCCTTTTCTTTGCTTATATCCTGCGCCATGACGATCGTGAAATGTCCGAAAAAACCAACGGTGAAAAGAAGAACTGCGAGTATTAGAATGTTTTTCATAACATTATTATTTTTGTCACGAGCTAAGTTTACCACGAGCCATCGAACTTACTTGCCCGTGTTCAAAACCGTTTTGAAGGCCATTTTTGCGAGTTTCCAGCTTCGGTTCCAATCGATCTTGCCGCCTTCGTCGCGGCCTAGGATCTTGTTGACGAACAGTTTTCTGAAATCGTTGCCTTCGCGGCGGAGCATAAATTCCTTTGCAAAAGGCTTTGCTGTTTCAAAGAAATTGAATTCGGGATCGGTAATGATGCCGATGCCTTCGAGCGTCATTAGAGCGCGCATTATGTATGTAAAATTTGACGGCAGCCGAAACGGATAATCGTACATAATATCGGCGAGATCATAGGTCAGCTCTTTGAAATTTACATCTTTGAGTTTTAGATTCAGATGAAATTCGAACATTTTTTCGACGACCGGACGAACGATATTGGGGTTCGTTCCGGGTTTTAGAAAATCGAGATCGATCAGATCTTGTGCAATGCCGGCCGGATCTTTTCCGACTACGTGAAAGAATGCGTCGATCATTTTCGATTGGAGCTCCGGCGTGATGCGGCCGACCATTCCAAAATCAAAGAACGCCAAACGGCCGTCGTCCATTACTAGCAGATTGCCCGGATGCGGATCTGCATGAAAGAAACCATCTTCCAGTAATTGTTTAAGGTAAGTCTTTATCAACAAACGGTTTACCTTTGCCGGGTCGATCCCGCGGCTGGCTTGTTCATCGAGGTCGGTGACCTTTGTTCCGTTGATGAATTCCATGGTCAGCACTTTGTTCGTGCTTGCTTCCCAATGGATCTTTGGAACGTGTATGTTGTCCCAGTTCTTAAAATTTTCGCGAAAGCGTTCAGCATTTTGGCCTTCGGCGATATAGTCCATTTCTTCTGTGATCGTATCGCTGAATTCGCGAAGCATTCCGGACCAATCGGCGTTCTCATTCAATTGCGGAAAACGTTCGGCAAAATTTGCGACCTTTTTTAGGATCGCCAGATCGCCTTTGATCGTCATTTCCAGATTCGGCCGCTGAACTTTTACGGCGACCTCTTCGCCTGTATGAAGCAAAGCCCGGTAAACCTGTCCGAGCGAAGCGGCGGCAACCGGTTCGAGTTCGAATTCTTTATAAACATCGTGTATCTTTCGGCCTAATTCATGTTCGATCCGCGCAAAAGCGATGTCGTTCGGAAACGGCGGCACATTGTCCTGCAGTTCGCCAAGAGCTTTGACGAACGGCAGCGGCAAAAGATCGGCGCGCGTTCCCATTGATTGGCCGATCTTTATAAAGGTCGGCCCCAGTTCGATAAGTTTGTCTTTCAGCCATTCGGCTTGTTTTTCCTGATTTTGCTCTTTATTTGTGTCGCTGCCGAGAAAGAATCGGCGAAGCGAGCGCATGAATTTATCAAAGAACCAAAGCCTTATGCCATAAAGCTTTTCGCCGTAAACGGCGGCCCGCGTCAGACGCATTGCAGTTTGCATACGGCCTTTTGCCATACGCAAAATGTGTTCGTGATGCAGGTCGTATTGATCTAGATAAAGATAAAGCGACAGCATCGCCAGCACGCGCGAAACCTCGAATATGCGCAGATAATTTCGCACGCCGTTATAACGCCGGCTGACCTGGCTTTCGGCTTCGATCAGTTCGCCATAGCGGTCATCCGCAAAATCCTTTATCGGCATCGGAAGCTTTTTTTGCGTATCGTTTGCGGTGTTATTCACCGGGATCCGTTCCAATTCCAATACCGCTACGCTGTCGTTCGTTGTCGTTTTATTTGTCATTATCTTCAATCGGCTGGCCAAATTGCAGCATATAACCATTGTTGTCATAGACCGCAAATTCGCGCATTCCGTATTCGAAGTTTTCGATGCCGTAACAGACCTTAGCTTTGTCCTTCAATTTTACCCAAAGAGCATCCGCATCATCTGTCGTGTAATAAAATGTGCCGGTAAAAGCAGGCTTTTCGAAAGGCGTGTGAGCATTCGGTTCGGCCAGCATTATCGCCACATCGTCGATCCAAAGCGTTGCCCAACCTAGATCGAAATTCGTTTCGCCGCAGGTGAACCCAAGCGTTTCGACATAAAAATCGATCGTTCCTTTGAGGTCGGCGGTCCAAAGCATCGGACGCAGTTCTGTGATCATAATTTTTCGGGGATCAATTCGAATGAATCGCAGTGAGCCGGTTTGAATGTCCTAAAATGGCGATGGTCAACGGTCAGTATTTTTGTGATATTCAAACGCTCGGCCATTGCCACGATACAGGCATCAACAAAATCGATATTGTTGTCGTTGTATTTGCGCAGAATTTCGGCGATCCGGTTGTAATCTTGGGCGTTAGGGGACTCTATCTGAAATGTAGTTCTACTTAGATTTTCTGAGAACTTGGCTAAGTGCTCTACACCTAAATTTCGTCCAACCAAATATGCGGTTTCCGTGATCGCCGGCAAAGGAACAACGGTAGTTTCATGGAGTTTTTCAGAAGCCTGAACTACTTTAGCGTGATGTTTGTCATTTCTGTCAATTGTCGCATACCAAAATCCGGTGTCGATCAAATAAGCCATCAACGCCCTCCGAATCCGCCGACCTCGTCTATCTCTTGCCGCAATATTTCTTTATATCGTTCAGACGTGTCGGTTTTTCCGCTTGATCCCATTGCTGTGAACAATGTGAACGGATTTTCATATTCTTGTTCAACATCTGTTTCTTTATCGTCGGGGAATGTTTTATCCCAAACTTCCTCAACAAGATCTGAAACTATCTCATCTGGTTTTCGACCCGTGGTTTTTGCACGGCGTCTGATCTTCTGTTCCACTCTTTTCGATACTGAGATCGTTATACTCATAAAACTCACCTCTTACAACAAATCTAGCATATTCTTTACGCCTTTGCGGCTGAAATAGTTCGCGGCGTGGAGCGTGTCTTTTTTGATCTGAGCCGTTAACTCGTCTATTCCGTTGAACTTACGCTCATCGCGGATGCGGTGGAGAAAGCGTACGCGAAGCACATCGCCGTAAAGATCCTGATCGAGGTCAAAGATATAAGTCTCGATAGAAGGTTCGTTGTCATTTTCAAATGTCGGGCGAACGCCGATGTTTGTAATGCTTCGCCGCCAAGAGCCTTCGACCAGCGTTGCGGTCGCATAAACGCCGAATTTCGGTATAACGCGATTGTGAGGTTTTAGATTCGCGGTCGGAAAACCGATCGTTCGTCCGCGTTGCGCTCCGCGTTCGATGACGCCTTCGACGCCGTATGGCCGGCCGAGCATTCGTCTTGCCAAGTTTACGTGGCCGGTCGAAAGCAGTTTGCGGATCGCCGACGAACTAACGCGGCGGCCGCGCAATGTGACCTCATCGACCTCGTCGGCAAAAAAACCAAGTTCACCGCTCAGTTTTCTCAGCAGATCGATATTTCCGGCGCGCCGCTTTCCGAAAGCAAAGCCTTTGCCCAAATAGACCTCTTTCGCCTGCAGGCGTTCGTAAACGATATCGGTCAAAAATTCTTCGGCTTCTATCGCGGCAAAATCCAGATCGAACGGAATGATTATCGCTTGTTCGATGCCTAGTATCTCAAAATTTGCCAGCCTCTGATCCAGCGTTTGCAGAAGCGGCGGAGCGGATTCTGGATAAAGAACAGCCCGCGGATGCGGATCGAATGTCATTACGGTCGCGGCCGCGCCGACGGCTTTGGCTCGCTCGGCAACCTTTTTCATTATCTGCTGATGGCCGATGTGCAGGCCGTCGAACACGCCTAATGTCAAAACCGTCGGCCGCAGAATATTTGCATTTTCCGTTCCGTGAAATATCTTCATTCTATTTGAATAGTATTGAAGCCATACGGCATTGGCAATCGCTGCGAAGCAGGTTCGGCTTCAGTCGGGAAGCTGCGGTGTGAGTTTTTCGGTCAGCTTGAGCATTTCGGTTTTGGTAAGGATGCGGTAAGCCGGCATATATTCCTGCTCGTATCTTTTGCTGTGGTGAACGGCCGGATAATTTTTTGCTTTCATCTCTGTGTCCAGTTCCAGCCATTGTTTGTGTTTCAGTTTGCCGATCGAATGCTTTTTCAGCCGTTTGCCGAGTTCTGTCCAAGCTTCGAGAAATGCCGTTCCGTCGCTTTTAAATTCACGCGAACTTTTAAGAAAAGCCTGCAGCACATCGTTCTCATCGCCGCCGTTCATCTTAAAAGGACGCAGGTTAAAACGGCCGATGGAATCATCGGGACAAAGCGGCTGCCAGAGAAATTCGGTCGGTTCGGCTTTATCCAAAGACGACCATTCGCTGTCGAGCCACTGCTTTGCCGCGGCTTCGCTCGGCACGGCGTGTTCGCCGCCGTTCGCTGCCTGATAGAGCCATTTATAAGCATCGCGAACTTCCATATTCGGATCGTCTTTCCATTTCGGCGCGGCAAAATCAAGCAAAGCGGCGGGCAGACAGGCGAGCAGAAGGATCGTTCCCAAAAATGACATAGCTTTATTTATTAACTCCGCGCCGGTCGTTTATATAACTGACCAATCTTGCGGCGGCCGACGGCGAAAGATGCCGCGAAACGAAAGCGAACGCTTTATTCCAAAAGCCCGGAACGACGATCAGCCGGCCGGATTCGCTGGCCGCAAACGCGGCTTTTGCAACTGTTTCGGGCGGCATTCCTTTTCCTTCGCTTTCGGTGATGCCGATCCGTTTTCGAAATTCGGTACGTGTCGTGCCCGGACAAACCGCCGTTACGACGATGCCTTTATCGCGAACTTCATTATTGAGAGCCGCAGAAAAAGACAGCATAAAAGATTTACACGCACCGTAAACGGCTTGTCTCGGCACGGCCGAAAACGAATAAACGGACGCGATGTTTACAATGCGGCCTTCGCCGGCGGCAGTCATTTTCGGCAGCACGGCTTTTGTTAATTTTAACATTGCCGAAAGCTGGACGTTAAGCATCGCGAGTTCGGCCTCGAGCTCGGTTTCAGCAAATTCGCCTTTGACGGCAAATCCGGCGTTGTTGATAAGCGTATGGATATCGGTTGACGAAACGTATTCTGTGAGCTTATCGGTGGAATTCGCGTCGGAAAGATCGGCGGGAAAAATGGCGATAGTGATGGCAAATTTCCGGCGGCATTCTTCAGCGACGTTATTTAATGCGGCTTCGTCGCGTGCCGTCAATATCAGGTCAAAACCATTGGCGGCGTATTCAAAAGCGAGAGCTTTGCCGATGCCCGAAGACGCACCCGTAATTAATGCCGTTCTGTTCATTCGCAACTATTAAAAATCGGGTAACAGGCCGTCTTTCTTATGCTTTTCGGCAAAATATTCGTCTTCCATCGCTTTGATGGTTTTGCCGATCTCTTTGACGACGGAAATGCTGGCTTGTTTTTTTACGCCGTTATGCAGGTCTGGCTCGATGACCTTCATCTTCATCGTAAAACGCGAACCTTTCGGCGGATAATTTGTATATTTCTTTTGCTTATCGCCGCGAAGATAGATGCAGAGCACTTGTGCATCGTCAAACGAAGTCAGGATCTTGCCGACGCCGAAACGCAGCCGGTCGATATCAAAAATGCCGGTGCGGCTTCGCTGGCCTTCGGGAAAAACAAGCACGATATTGCCTTTGGCAAGCAGATAACGGCACAGATTGAGTATCGCGTTCTTATGCGCGGGCGTGCCTTCGCGGTCGATAAAGATGCATTTCGTCAAATAAAGCGTGGCGTGATAATGCAATTTTTTCTTAAAAAAATCGCCTGCGGGAATGTTCCACATGAATGCTCGATAATTAAAGATGTACCAAAAATTGGATGCAAGCGCCCAGATCATCAAAGCCGAATCAATGAACGTCAGATGATTTGCGCATATGACCAGCGGCTTTCCCGAACGTTCTTTTTCGGCCCAGATCCTTTTGAATTCGCGGCGGATCTCTGCCATATTTTCTATGCGGTAACCCTGCATAAAACGGAACAAACCGGCGATCGAACCGCAGACAGGCAGCAGCAAGACCCGGCAAACGATCGATTGGAACCGCAGTTTTTCGATCTGCCAAAGCGGCGGATCATTTACATCGCCGGAAAGCCTAGCCGTTTTTATGAGCTTTATCAATTTTTCCGCCCGCAGCATAACTTACCTCAAATTCTGATTTCCCGAGCCGAAAATATTCTTCGGGTCAACGCTTTGTTTAATTTCCTGTTTCCATTTCAGAGCCGTCTGCGACATTATTTCGGGCAGATAATCTTCGCGAATTTTGCCTACGCCGTGATGATGCGAAAGCGATCCGCCGGAGCGAAGTATCTCTGCTCGTGCAACATTTTCGAGATCCAAATAGACCTGTGAAGGGTTATCGACGCCTTTGTAATAAAAACCGAAATAGAAATAAATGGCAACGCCGGTCCGATAGAGCTGTGTGATGCGCGATGTTACGAAAGGTTTTCCGGGCAAACCGCGTTTCGCATATTCTTCGCGAAGCACACGTTTTACGTTGTCGCAGATGGCCAATGCATCGCTCCACGCGCACGACGTTTCAAAGCTTTCGGCGATGATGTAATGGTTCATCAAAAAATCGCGTATGTAGGCGATGCTGTATGTGAGCTGATAGCCGCGTCGGCCGTTGTCGCCGCCGGCTTTCATTCCGCCGTGCTTTGCGGCAATGCGGTAAACGTCCGTTTGCTCGCGTTCCGTCTCAGTTTTTGTGCCTTCGAAAACGAGCGTAAGCGCGACCATTTTGTCCGGATCGAAACCTTTGATCTTTGTGACAAAAGCTTTTTCGATCTTGCTTTTGATCGCCGCAAAGCCTTCGGATGCTGGCTTTAAAGCCATGCCGAATTGGAACTGAAGATTATCGACCAGCCGACAGCTAGCCGGCGGCGTTGTCGTGCTGACCAGTTCGCGCATAAAAGCAAAACCGGCTTCATAATTCGGGAAAAGCACCGAACCGTATTCCTGAACTTCGGGCAGCGGAAATAATTTGACGATCGCCGATGTGACGATGCCGAGCGTGCCTTCCGAACCGAAGATCAACCTGCGAAGATCAGACCCGACCGATTCGCGCGGAGCCGTATTCAAACGCTCAAGTTTTCCATCGGCCGCCGCGACGGTCACATCGACGACAATGTCCTCGATATTTCCGTATCTATTCTTTTTCATTCCGCTGGCGTTCGTCGCTATCCAACCGCCGAGCGTGGAAAATTCGACGCTGTCGGGTTCGTGTCCCATCGACACGCCGTATTTCGCCAAGGTTTGCATAATATGACGGCCGACCGCACCGGCTTCGATGCAGGCCATCATATTTTCTTTATCGATCCAGCGAACTTTGTTCATTCGGCGCATATCGACCGAAGCGATAAAACGCTCTTCGTCATTGCTGCAGCGAAGCGCGTCCGTAACGTTCGTTCCGCCGCCGAAAGGGATCAGAACGGCATCGAATTCCTTTGCGGCTTCGATGAGTTTCGCGACCTGTTCATCGGTTTCGGGATAAAGAACGGCATCGGGAATGCGGCCGAGTTTTGTATGTTTGATGGCATACATCTCTTCCTGCGTATGGCCGTGGCCGTGACGCAGACGGCTTTCGCCGTCGATCTCGATCTGTTCGGGTTTTAAACTTTCAGCGAATGCAGCTTCGAATTCTTTGTTGATCTTTGCTTCGGGTATCGCCGTCGGATAAGCGTTTTTGTGAACGTCCGCCGGATCGACGTCTATTTCCAAAACCTCGCGGATCCAGGGCAAAAGCCGTACAAGCTTTTGTCCGCTGAGTTCGTATCTGTTGCCAAGCACGGTCACAACGCCGTCTTCGGTAAACGCGAAACGCGTGTCGCGAAAACCCCAATTATCGCCGCTCTCGGTTTCCGCTTCGGTAATAACGGGTCTGTCCGGATAAATTAAATTGCCTTTTTTCATCAGATGATAAAGATTCGAACCGAAACTAAAGGAAGTTACAATTATGAAACGTTCTTATCACAAAATCTTGAACGATTCTGCTATCATAGCGACAGGCCAAGGCATGCTGTGCTATGGCAGAAAGGATGTGAGGGTGCTTTCCTTGATCAGAGCTGAGGGTGTGATGCCGAGCATTGCGCGGAAGGTGCGTGTCAGGTGAGCCGAATCAGCAAATCCGGCGTCATATGCGCTGTCGGTCAGGGAAACGCCGCGTGCGAGCAGATGAATGGCTTCGCGAAGACGCAGCCAAAGCAGATAGCGGCGTACCGGAACGCGCACGTTCTCTGTAAACAGATGCGAAAAACGGCTTTCGGAAAGATCGGCTCCGGCGGCGATCTCTTTGACCGAAACGCCGCTTTCGCGACCGTTCCTGATATAGTCGATGCTTTTCGCGACACGCGGATCGAGCGAACTTTCGCCGGTTATACCGATGTCCGCCGATATCAGTTCCATCATTCTAAAACAGATCGTTTGCTCTGAAACGGCCGCTTTCTCTTCTTTGAAAAGTCCGCGTAGTTCTTTATTTACAGAATTTGAAAGCTCCGTGACGCCGTTCGTCATGAACAGCGGGTTGAACGGTTCGGCGAGTTCGGCTTCGGGAACCAGCACGAGCATGGCCATTTCGCCTTGCCGGCCGTCTATCGCATGAAGCTGTCCGGGAGCGATCATTGCCGAGGCGAACGGACGCCAATCTTCGGCGTCGCTGAATCTCAAATAAAAATCTTCGCCAAGCGCGATGCATATCTTGATCGCCGGAGATTCGTGCAGGCTTGTGTCGGCGGCATTGCCCAAGAACAACGCCTGTTCGTCCCACAAAAGCACTTTTCCGTGCCAATTGTGGCCAAGCTCTGCTGTTTCCGCCGTCCGGTCGTTCATTATTTGATTTTACGACAAATCCGCGTTAAAAACAGTTTAGACCGAAGCTCTGAGGTTATAATAGTTCTGAAACCGCACAACGAATATGAAATATCTATCGATAGCCGCCGCCGCAATTTTATTATTTTCCATTATGGTAAATGCACAAACGCTTAATGATCTGGAACGTGTTTATAAAAAAGAACTCGCCGATGCCGGAATAGTCGGCAGCACGTTCGTCCTGATGAAAGACAACAAGGTCGAGCGGAGCATCTTTTACGGTTCGGCAAATTTGAGCAAGGAACAGCCGGTCGATGAGAACACGATCTATCATTGGGCTTCGAACACAAAGCCTTTTACCGGCATCGCTATAATGCAGCTTCGCGACCGCGGACTTTTGAAGCTGGACGATCCGGTGACGAAATATCTGCCCGAACTCCGTGCGGTGCATAATCCTTTCGGTTCGATGGACGATATTACGATCCGGCATTTGATGACGCATTCGGGCGGTTTCAGGAACGGCACCTGGCCGTGGCGAAACGGCAAAGATTGGGAACCTTTTGAACCGACGGAATATTCGCAGCTTGTCGCGATGTTTCCATTTACTGAGGTCCTGTTCAAACCGGGCGGCAAATTCAGCTATTCGAATCCGGGCATTATTTACCTCGGCCGCATTATCGAAAAACTTGCCGATGAACCGTTTGAAACTTACATCGACAAAAATATCCTGCGGCCGCTGGAAATGTACCGCAGCTATTTTGATACGACTCCGCCGCACCTTTTGAAATATCGTTCGGCGTCGTATTACATCGAGAACGGCAAACGCACCGAAGGCGTTTTTGATGCGAACACGGGCGTGACCGTTTCGAACAGCGGTTTGAATTCGCCTGTCACCGATATGGAAAAATATCTCAATTTTTTGATCGGCGATCCGGCCAAACAAGCCGAATATGATGTTGTTCTAAAGCGAAGTTCGCTGGAGGAAATGTGGCAGCCGCAGCTTCCGACCGATATCGACGCCAATGGAAACAAAGGATTTACGACCGACATCGGGCTGATCTTCTTTATCGACAAAAAACTGAGCCCGACGCATCTCGGCCACGGCGGCGACCAGAACGGCTTTATCAGCTACATAGACTTTGACCCAAAACAGCGAAAAGCATCGATCTTGGTTTTCAACACAAATGTTATCTATCCGCCAAATACGCCTGCTGAAAAAGACGTCGTCGGAAGGCTCCGCAACGCGGTTCGAGCCCTGTATTAATGCTAAAACATCTTGACGTTATAACGTTAAAAGGCTAATATACTATTTATGGCTACCGAATTGAAACGAGCGACCATATATATCGAACCGGAACTGCACAAAGCAGTTCGGCTGAAATCCGCACACACGAACCGGACAATTTCAGATATTGTTAATGAATCTTTGCGTGAATCGCTTAGAGAAGATCAGGAAGACCTGGAAGCTTTTGAAAAGCGGCGTTTCGAACCAACGATCTCGTATGAAAATATGCTAAAAAAATTAAAAGCTGATGGCAAAATATGAGATAGTTTTCAAAAGATCGGTTTACAAAGACCTTAGGCCGATACCGAAAGCAGACGTCAAACGCATACTTTCAAAAATAAATTCATTAGCCGGCGATCCGCGTCAATCCGGCTGTGAAAAGCTTTCAGGATCGGAACGATACAGGATCCGCCAAGGCGTTTACCGAATAATCTATGAGATCAAAGACGATAGGCTGATAATAACCGTCGTTAAGATCGGTCATCGCCGACAGATTTATGAGCGCTGATGTGGTTCACGAAACGCCTTTTTCGGCGTTCCAGGTTCCGTGGAGTTTTCTGAGCAGAAGAATTTGTCCGGCGTGATAGGCGTTGTGGGTGTTGATGTTGGAGATGACCGAGAACCATTTGCTTTCGTTGGTTTCGGAAACTGATCGCGAAAATTTTGCTTCGTCAGAATTTTGCAGAGCGGTTCGCCAGCCGTTCATGACCTCGTTCATTTGGTCGAGTTCGGTTTTTAATGCGGCATCATCCGGCGAATCTGACACTGAAAAAGTATCGTCGTTGTCCATGCCTTCCGGATATTTGAATTCACCGCCGCCGAACCGGATCAGCCAGGCTTCGTTATAGAAATTCAGATGCGTCAAAAGCTTCCAAATATTTTTATCGGAATCTTTCGGCGACCAAACCGCCTCCGTTGCCGTTATGCCTTCCAACGCATTTTTTAACGCGACGAACCAAACATTTTCGTCATAGCATGCGTTGAATTGTTCCAAGAGAATTTCTTTTATCATTTTTACCATCCGCTGTGGATCTTCCATTTATCTACGATCTTTTCGTTTTCGACCACATTGAAATACGAGTGTTGAGCCGCCGTCAGGCATGAATGATTGGCTAAGATACGAAGCCGATCGCCGACGCGTTCGAATATCAGATCGTTTCCCGCTTCGATCTCGCCGTGTTCCTGCGAAAGCGATGTAACCCGCATTTCGGTTTCGTTGCCGTCGAGCCCGAGAACGCGTCCGTATCCGCAGGCCGGATCGATGCCGACCGGACCGCGGTCCTTTGATAATGCGACGGCTCCGGCATCAACAACAAATCTTCTGCGGGTTGTGTCCTTATGAATTATCGCGGTCAGGACGGTCAAGGCCGTATCTTCGAACGAACAGCTTCCGAGCGTCGCTTGAAAATTATCATAGAAAATATAATTTCCCGGCCTGATCTCGTCTATGCCTTCGAGATGATCGACACAGCTTATCGACGGCGTCGAACCGATGCTGACGGTCGGAACTTCGATGCCGGAACCGCGAAGTTTTTCCGCTAAATTCACCATCGAATCGCGTTCGTGCCGGGCAACGAGCAGCATTTCTTCTTTGCTTTTCACATCGTAGGAATGTCCGGCGTGTGTCAGGATACCGGCAAAGTTCAGATCAGCCGCATCCGATAAAAGACGCGGAATTTCGATCGCCTCGGCCGTATGCGGTTCAACACCAACGCGGTGCGTTCCGCAATCGACCTTTAAAAATACATCAAATTTTACGCCGCTTCTGCCGGCCGTTCTATCCAATTCCCGAACGGTTCCCGCGTCGTCGGTCAACAAATTAAGCTTCAAACCGCCGCGGGCAATTTCGACCGCTTCAGTAAATTTCCCGCGTTCGATCGGAACGGCGTAAGTGATGTCGGTGAAACCGTTACCGGCGAATGCCCGAGCTTCGGCCAGTGTCGAAACCGTTATCGCACCGTTGTGTCCGGCCGTCTGGATCCGCGCAACCTCGACACATTTATGAGTTTTAACATGCGGCCGCAGGCGAACACCATTTTGCTTTGCGATGCCGCTGACACGCTCCGCGTTTCTGCGAACACGCTCAATATCAAGAAGTAGTGAAGGCGTTTTTAAGGTGTGCATTTATATTCTTTTCAACGGTTTGACGAACGAAAGAAGTCTCAAGACCGCATCTGACTGAAGGTCACAACAAAACGTTAAAGCCTTCTTGCTGAAAGTGTTTATCGGTTGTCAGAACATCTTCGATGCCGAGCTTTTTACAAACATTCATCGAAATACAATCGGTAAGGCTGTATCCTTTATCAAGGCGTGATTCGTAAAGATCAAGAGCATCGAGCAGTGTGGTCTCTGTCCTTCCAACTATATTTATCCGGGAATCCAGCAAGATCGATCGAGTCAATTCCCCTACCTTGCGTCTCATAAAATCACCGCTTTCGGCATAAAAGTTCAGCAATTCGATGAGTACATCTTCTGTAGTAACGAGGTCATGGTTCGCCGTTTCAGCCGCCCTCTGAACCGATCGTTCGTGCCATTGATCGTTAGGATTGGCGAGTGCGATAAAATAGGCGGCATCCACCAAGATCTGCTTCATTTTTTCGGCGCTCCGTATAAGAAGTGGTCATGATTCTCGGCACCGTCGGTCGGGAGTTTATCAAGCACATCGTCCGGTATCGTTTGTTCGATCTCCCGCACAATATCGAGCATTGAACGGCTTGGTTCTAGTTTTTTCACAAATTCCAAAACTTGTTCTTGTTGATCTACCGGAAGCAATCGAACTTTACGAGAGATTTGTTCGGCAACATTTATCTGCATACGACCTCCATACAATACCGATTCTATCACACGTTTATATTAGCTTTTTCGCCATTTTTATGACGTTATCGACGGTGAAGCCGTAGTCGCGGAAGACGTCTTCGGCGGGTGCGGATGCGCCGAATCTATCGACGGCGAGCGAGCCGCCTGCGAGTCCGACGTATTTTGCCCAGCCTTGTGAAACGCCGGCTTCGATCGAAAGCCGAGCCGTGATTTTTGCCGGCAGAACCGATTCTTTGTAAGTGGCGGATTGTTCGTCAAAAAATTCCCAGCAAGGCATCGAAACAACGCGTGTCGGTGTTCCGCTTTTGTTCAATTTCTCGCGTGCTTCCATTGCCAAACCGACCTCGGAACCGGTTGCGATCAAGATAAGTTTTGGTGCCGCTTTGCCGCCTTTGCGATCTTCGCCTTCGGCAAGAACATACGCGCCTTTGTGCAGGCCTTTTGCGTCGGCAAATTTTTTGCGGTCGATCAACGCGACTTTCTGCCGCGAAAAAGCGAACGATGTCGGCGCATTCGAACGCTTCAATGCCGCACGCCAGGCTTCGCGCGTTTCGTGCGCGTCGCACGGCCTGATGACGGCAAGATCCGGGATCGCACGTAAAGCGGCGAGATGTTCGACAGATTGATGCGTCGGGCCGTCTTCGCCAAGCCCGATCGAATCGTGCGTGAAAACATAGATAACTTGTACTTTTGACAAAGCCGCCAGCCGGATCGCGGGCCGCATATAATCCGAAAATGTTTGAAACGTTCCGCCGAAAGGTATCAAACTCCCGTACAAAGCCATGCCGTTCATCGTCGAACCCATCGCGTGTTCGCGTATCCCGAAATGGATGTTGCGGCTCTGATAGGAACCCGCCGCAAAATTTGCAGATGATTTTATATATGTGTTGTTCGATGGCGTCAGGTCGCCCGATCCGCCGATAAGCTGCGGGATCGTTTCGGCGATAGCGTTGATGACCTCGCCCGAATAGGCACGCGTTGCTTTGGCTTCGACATTGTCGAATTTCGGCAGAGCTTTTTCCCATCCGTCGGCGAGTTTGTTCGAACGCGTCGCGGCAAGTTTTTCGCCGAGCTCCGGAAACGCTTTGTTATATTTTTTGACCGAAGTTTCCCAATCTTTTTCAAGCTTTGCTCCGTTGGTTATGGCTTTGCGCATATGCGCGGAAACCTCTTTCGGGACAAAAAAGCTTTTGTTCTCAGGCCAATCGAGATTGCGTTTCGTTTCTTTTACGGCGTCAACGCCCGGAGCATCCGAATGAGCTTTCGACGTGCCTTGTTTCGGCATTCCAAAACCGATTATCGTTTTTATGCGGATGATCTTTGGTTTGTCTTTTATTTTTTGAGCTGCTTTGATCGCATTTTCGATCGCTTTTATATCATTGCCGTCAGCGACCTCGCTAACGTGCCAGCCGCAGGCTTCGAAGCGTTCGGTGACGTTCTCCGTGAACGAAAGATCGGTCGAACCGTCGATGGTGATGTTGTTGTCGTCGTATAGATAAATAAGATTTGCGAGCTTTAAATGTCCGGCAAGCGAAGCCGCTTCGTAGGAAACGCCTTCCATCAGGTCGCCGTCGGAACAGATGCAGTAGATAAAATGGTCGATGATCTGATGGCCTTTTTTATTGAACATCGCGGCCAGATGAGCCTCGGCCATTCCCATTCCGACGCCGTTCGCAAAGCCCTGGCCGAGCGGTCCGGTCGTTATCTCGACACCCGGCGTCATTGTGTTTTCAGGATGTCCCGGCGTTTTTGAATGAAGCTGGCGGAAATTTTTCAGGTCGTTCAGCGAAACGTCATAACCGGTCAAATGCAGCAAACTGTAAAGCAGCATCGAACCATGTCCGGCCGAAAGCAGGAACCGGTCGCGGTCGAACCATTTCGGGTTTTTTGGATTATGTCTGAGAAATTTTGTCCAAAGAACATAGGCCGCCGGCGCCATCCCAAGCGGCAGACCCGGATGTCCGGAATTGGCCTTTTGAACGGCATCAAGCGAAAGCGTGCGGATAGTGTTTATGCAAAGCTGGTCGATGTTCTGTTTTTGTTTTGTCATTTTTTTTACTGATAGATCGATATTATTTAGCAGATGGTCACTTTTTATAGATATCTTAATATTAGCTAACACCGACGGCAAGACAGTAAACTATTTAAGCAAAGCGAAGTAGATCTTGTCGTATTTAGCTTTCGCGGTCCGATATTTATTATGTCGTTTCTTGTTGAATGTAAATGCCGTGCCGACGGGCGTTTCAAGTGATTCTAGGTCTTTTATTTTTCTTGTCGATTCCAGCGCAAACAAAACCGCGCCGCGCGAAGAGGCTTCGCGTGTGTCGGGCAGCAAAAGATCGTAGCCAAGAACATCGGCGATGATCTGCGTCCAAACCGGAGATTCGCGCAACGCGCCGCCCGAGGCGACTACCTTTTGAAAACTAGAAACTTTTTTTAATTGATAAGTAATGTCGGCAAAACTGTATGCGACCGATTCGAGAGCGGCTTGGACAATATCGATCGCGTCATTAGAAGTATGCAGCCCGACTATCGCTCCGGCGGCGTTTTCGTGATAACCGGTGCTGCGTTCGCCGGCGACGAAAGGCAAAAATGTGATGCCGTGGCCGGCCGGCGGGCGTTTGGCTATCTCGTTTTCGGTGAGGTCATCGTCGGCTTGGAGCCGCAAATTGTCCTTTAGCCAGCGGTATAATCCGCCGCCGTCAGAAAGAGCTCCGCCGATGATCATATATTCGTGGTTTATCCGATAACACCACAAACCGGACGGCAATTTTTTCGGCGGACGGCCTTTATAAGCAATGCGCATCGCACCCGAAGTGCCGATCATGATCGCCGCTTTTGATCTGCCGACACAGCCGACGCCAATATTATTTGCCGCCCCGTCGCCGATCGCCGGAAACCATTGAGCATTGGCAAATCGCGGCCAGCGTTTGGCATATTCTTCGGATAAAACCGCGGTATCCTGATCCGCAAGTATCGGCGGAAGTTTTTTATTTATTGGTTTTACGTACTTTAATAAACCTTCGTGCCATGTGCATTTGTGAATATCGAATAAACCGGTTCCGGAAGCCATTGAGATGCTTGTCGCGATCCGGCCAAAGAATTTGAACCAAATATGATCAGAAAGCGAAAGCCAATAGGCTGTTCTTTTAAAAGCTTCGGGCTGTGCGCGTTGTAACCATAAAAGTTTTGCCGGCCAATAAGATGAATGGAAACGAGAGCCCGTTTCGTAATGTGTTTTGGGTTGAGCAAAATGCTTTTTCAGTAGGGAGACATACTTTCGGCTGCGCGTATCTGCCCAGCCGAAAACTTTGGTCGTCGGTTTGCCGTTCTTATCGATGCCGACCAAGCTGTGCCAGAACGAAGATGTTGCGACGTAGGCAATATCGCTTTTTATGTTCGCGATCTTTTTATGAACGTCGTCTATAGCCGAACAAACTTGCTCAAAAGCTTCGTCCGCATCTATCTCGGCTCCGCCGTCATCGGTCGCGGTGAGTGTGCGTTCGTTCTTGACCATTGTTTTGGGCAGAACTTCGCCCGCAGAATTATACAAAGCCGCGCGAACGCTCGACGTGCCGATATCAAGTGCGAGTATTAATGGCAGTTTCAAGATATTATTTTTCCGTCGAAACCGATGTATCTATGCCTAGAACCTTCTTGAACCACCAACGCAGGCCAACGAACAAGAACCGCCAATCTTTTAGAAATTCGGGAGGTTTGCCTTCGTAATAATGGCCGACGAATTGGAGTATCCAACCGATGACGAACAATGCGGAAACGACGATCCATATCCGCGAAAAGAAAAATCCGAACGGCAGCAGCAAAATAGAAAGAGCGATCATCGGAATGCCGAACGCGTGCGTCAAACGGTTAACCGGATGCTGATGGCTTTCCGAATATTCTTCGATCCAATCGTCCCAAGATCTTCCGCCCATCATAATCTTTCTCCTTTATTTATTTCTTTCAAATGTTTTTACGACAAGTTCGCCGTCCAATGAAGTTTCGCTTTTCAGCTCGAAACCATCGGTAAAACCTTTCGGCATAAAAACGTCGGCGTCCGGCACATTGACCGGAATTTCCGTTACGTGCCATTTATCGATGTCGTCGCTGAAAAGCTCGAATATAGATGCGCCGCCGATGATAAAAATATCGCAGTTCAGATATTTTGCCAACAAAAGAACTTCGGCTTTGCTGTGCAGAACAATGGCTCCATCGGCGGACATTTCTTTTCGGCTGAGGACAATGTTCAGCCTGTTAGGCAAGGCTTTCCCAAGCGAACGCCATGTGTTCGAACCCATTACGACGGCATTTCCGGTCGTCGTTTCTTTGAAAAATCTCAGGTCGGCGGAATAGTGCCACGGCAATTTTCCGTTTTTGCCGATGGCTAGATCTTTTGCTGTCGCGACGATGCCTGTGATCATATTTCAAACGCCTTGGCCGACTATCTTTTCGCCTCTGTAAACCGATATCGGCGAACCTTTTGCCAGCAGTACGGAAAAAGGTTCCGTAAGGCCGAGCATAGCGAACCGTTCGCCGTATGTTCCGCCGAAATCAACATTGATATTAGCATTATCGGCCGAAAACAATTCCCATTTTGGGTGCTGAACCTTGTATTCATCCGTGCGGTTCCTGCCGCGTTTTGTGTAGCCCCAATAATGTTCGATGATGAATTCGCCGTGCGATCCGGCCGCCGGAACTCCGAGGTTCTCGCCGCGTTCGACGCTTACGGAATTTGCACATTCGCCTTTTTCCCAAGTATAGCGGACAAGTGTGTCGTCTCGAAAATTGCTCATCGACCATTTTTCGTAAGGTTCGCCGTAAAGCCTGCGGGCGATCATAGCGATAGCGGTACGCGGAACGATCTCTTTTACAAAAACAACGCCGCGGCGCGTTTCGTCCGGCGTTTCGCGTTTAACATAGAACCGCAGATTGACCTCTTCGAAATTAACGTGGAAAGGCACAAGAAAATCAGAGACACGTGTGTCCAAGAACATAAAAGCCACAAGGCTCAAAAAACACCGCCCATCATAAAGATCGATCTCGGTTCCGGCCGGAACGAACGGTGTAAGCATATCCGGATCGACCTGATAATTTATCATTACCAGATCGACCCAGCTTGCGGAAAGAAATTTTTTCATTAAGTTCGGCTATTCAACTATCTGATAATCGATCCATTCCGAAGCAAGCAGTTTTCCGGCCGTGTTGCGCAGCGTTATTTGCAAAGCATAATCACCGCTATCGACCTTATCCGAAACACGCATATAACCAAGATCTTTTTGGCCTTCGGCTCCGGCGGCGGTATCTATCTTCAGCGGTTCGGGTTTTCCCTCGACATAAACTTCGCCGTTTCGATAGATGGTTACCTGAGAGGTGATGCCGGCTTTTGCCGAGTTGTCTTTTGACGCGTTAAAGATGTTATACGAATATGCCAGCATCTCGCCGGGAGCGAATTTGCGGATCGATGGGTCGCTCTTATTGGCAACCAATGTGAAACCGGCGTTGATTTCCGCACCCGGAACGAATATAAAGCGGCCTTTGTCGTCCGCCGATGCAACAGTAAGGCCGGAAATGAATACGTCCTTATCCTTTAGGTCAGGCACCTGAACCTCGCGTCCGGCGGAGCCGATGAGTTTGCTGTTCGTGTCGCGCATCGCTATTCGAAACGTATAGTTACCAGGCTTTTTGACAGGAACATCCGCCATAAAGCTCAAGCCTTTTTGCTTGACGGTTTCAACATAGATCGCCGGGATCTTGATCGTATAAGTATTATTAAATTCATCGACGATCTTGTTCTTGCCGTCAAATGTAACGGCTACGACATCGAAAACGGCTTTTGCGTTATCCTTTCCGTCAGGCGTGAATTTCAATTCATCACCATTTACATAAACAATGGAACGCACTGAATTCATGCCTTTCAGATTGTTGAAAAAAGCCGTCAGCCTAAGATCCAATCCGCTATCAGGCAGCGGCGATATCAATGCCTCATAAAGATCGCCGTTCTCTGTTTTGAACTGCGGCTTGAGCGATTCATCGGTGATGCTCAAAAAACCGGAACGAGATCTGACGCTCAGACCTTCGGTTTTTACATTGATCTTTATTTCGTTAAATTTACGGCCTTTGAATGCTTCTTCGCCCGGATCATAAGCGATCAGATAATATCCCTTTTCTCTGCCGAGTGCGTTTTGGATCGGAACATCGAGGTCGTTCTGGTCATGATAAAATCTGCCACCCGTTTCATCCGCTAGAAAATTAAGTCCGCTTCGCGAAATGATGATGTCATTGCTTCGGTCACTGCTTGTTTTATTAGTGCTATCGAAGCTCAAAGTTCCGCCGGCTGGCGTGGTGAAATCATCTTCAGCGGAAAAAAAAGCAGGATTTATAACGCCGCGAACGTCGATCGTGTTGAATACAATAGATGCCCGGTTTGCCATATCGATAAGATCGCGCATTTGCAGCCATTGATCACCTGCTGTGAGTCTTCCACTGTCATTGGTTTCCTGCAGACGTAAACCATCCGACAAAAGAAAAACCGATTTTCGCCCCGTCACACGCTGTAATCCACGCGTTACAAAACTCAGAACGCCCACCAAACCTTCCACCTTTGTGCTGTTCTGCTTGTTCTTATTTCTTTGGGCCGAAGCTTCATTACCGATCTGAGTATCGCGCGTTACGGAATTTGGGAGCGACGCGGTCGGGTTTTGCCTTACAGCGTCGAAAACATCACCGGTGGCGTCATTGGGACAAGTGCCGCTTGGCGGATACCAACGGATCTTATTTACGACCGCCATCAGTTTTGACCGGTCTGATGTGTACTGCTGCAAAGTGCTGCTGCCGCCGCGTGTTTGATATATCGCAACCAGATCGTTCGGCTGCATTTGTTCGGTAAAGAATTTGGTCAAAGCTTCGCGTGTGGCTTTGATGCCGATGCGCGAAACGTAGCAGTTGCCGTCATCCACAACGAAGGTCAATATGCGGCCGGCATCTTCCGGAGCGACCGTTTTGCCCGGAGTTGCCGGAACATTTTTGCCTGTTTTAAGTTTTGTGACCGATGTTCGCGATCTCGGATCCGTAAGATCGACGTAGTTAACGGATATGATCTCGCGCGGTTTGCCGTCCTGAAGCACCTCGAAATCACCGGCTTTTAAATTTATTGCCGCGTTTCCGTCTTTATCTGTCACGACCGCATCTACTTGAACGACCTGTGTCGATATCTTAACGACCGAATCGTCGTCATCCGGTGTTTGCTGGGCTGCCGCGGAAACGACGAAAGCGAAAAGCACGATCAAAAGCAGGGATGTTTTTTTCATTATTAGTTACTCCGCCGGTATGTATTTAATTCTTATTTTGATGCTAAAACCCGCGAATGTAAAGGAATTTCCTATTGTTCTAGCTTTCGGTAAAGCGTCCGGCGTCCAATGTCCAAAAGCCGCGAGGCTCGAGATTTGTCGCCTTCCGTATAATCGAGCGTTGCATCGATGACCTGTTTTTCGATCTCTTCCATTGTTGCCGGCAGTTCGATGGTCAGGCCGACCGAACGGCCTTCGGTTGCCGCGTTCGCACGTTCCTGCCGAACGAGAGCGAATGCTTCGAATGCGCTTTTGCTGATCGCTTCGGGCAGATCGTCAAGCTCGATGCTGCGGCCCGAACCTATGATGACCGAACGTTCGATGGCATTTTCCAATTCGCGGACATTTCCCGGCCAATCGTAATTGACCAAAGCACGCAGAGCTTCTTTTGATATTCCCGAAACGAAACGGCCGGTCTTTTCTTTATATCTTTCCAGAAAATGATAAACGAGCGGCTGTATGTCTTCTACGCGGTCGCGCAGCGGCGGCAGATCGATCGGAAAAACCGAAAGCCGATAGTAAAGATCCTTTCGAAATTTTCCTTCTTCAACGGCTTTTTCAAGATCGACATTTGTCGCCGCGATAATTCTAACGTCCGATGAAATGACCTCTTTTCCGCCGATGCGTGTAAATTCGCCGTCCTGCAGAACACGGAGCAGCCGCACCTGTGCCTGCAAGGACATTTCGCCGATCTCGTCCAGAAAAAGCGAACCGCCGTCGGCTTCTTCGAAACGGCCGATGCGACGCGAATTCGCATCCGTAAAAGCTCCTTTTTCATGGCCGAAAAGTTCTGATTCGAGCAGTGTTTCGGGAATCGCTCCGCAATTTATCTTTATATACGGTTTGGCTTCGCGGCCCGAATTGAAATGGATCAGATTTGCCATCAGCTCTTTGCCGGTGCCGGATTCGCCGTTGATCAGAACTCCGGTTTTCGTATCGGCTACATTTAGCGCGAGCCTGATCGCTTTTTGGATGGATTCGGCTTGGCCGATTATTTCGCTGCTTCGCTGATGAAGCTGGCTTTTCAGCCGCATTACCTCGGCCGAAAGCTGGTCGCGTTCGAGCGCCGTGCCGATCTGATCCGCGATGCCTTCGACAAGCGCGATGTCGTGTTCGTCAAAAACCGTCTCTTTGCTCCAGACAAATCCCAGCAAACCGAACGGCTGGCCGCCGACGCGAACCGGCGTAACGAGCGCCGATTTGCCGCCGAGCTGTGTGTTGAATATCAATCTGATCGCAAAAGGCAATTGCGAATCGTTTAACGGCAGCGTTTTTCCCTGCTGCAAAATATCGGCTATTGCCTGAAAAGTATCGACCTTTATCGATCCGCCGTGATCTTCGACCATACGCAGAACGCGACTCGGTTTGACGCCTTCGGCGGCTTTGAAAGAAACAAGCGTAATGCGTTCGCCGGCCGCATCCACAACGCCGAGCGCGCTGTAATCAGATCCGGTCAGCTCTACCGCTTTTTCGGTTACGCGGTCGGAAACCTCGTTAAAATCAGAGTGCGAATTAAGCGTATTGGCTATCTCAAGCAACGCCGCCGTTCGCCGCGATTCGCGTTTTTGGGCAACGAAAAGATTTGTATATTGATAACCGATGGCTAGCTGCTGCGCGATCGATTCGAGAAAAGCTACCTCTTCATCAAGCCAAACGCGCGGATATTTCGTGTCGTGCAGACCCAACAGCCCGATGGCCTGATCGCCTTGTTTTATCGGAATTATCAACAGCGAACGCGTTTCCAAAGCTTTGGTAAAAAATTTCAGCGTCGGGTCTTTCGCTTGTTTTGTGTCGTTGATGCGGATAGGTTTTGAAATATCGAATTTGTCGTTCAGCTTGCTGATATCGATCGGAATGGTCGTGCCTTTGCTGGATGGAATAGAATCGTTCTTTCGCCATTCATGGCTTATAACAAGCTGTTTTCCTTCGGATAATTGCAGAACATCGCAGCGGTCGGCTTCGAGCATCCGGCCGATCTCCGAAACGACGACATTCAAGAATCGCTCGATGTCGATGCTGTCAGGAAAATCACGAGCAAGCCGGGCGATAATACCTTCGCGGGCCTCGTGCATATTCAATTTTCTTTCGAGCGAGAGCGATTCGGTAGGTAAAGCTTTTGCATTCATAATTAAACGATAGAGTTCTATCGTTAATTTGATATTTTGCGGTCAGAATGTCAAGTTGACACAGTCCGGGCCGCTGATGTGTATTTTTGAAACACCTGATATATTAAGGTTTCTTTGGCGTTGGCTTCTTTTCACCCGGTTTTACAGGCGGCGGCGGTGTTCCTTCGGGCAGCGTTCCGTCTTCTTCCGGAGATTCTGACGTTTTTGGCGAAGGCGTTCGTGTCGTGAAATTTATGCGTTTCTGGCCGGCCTCGGCTTCTTCTAAAAGCTCGACGGCCTCTGAATATTCGGGATCAAGCTCGACCGCTTTGCGAAGAACCGGAACGGCTTCGTTATATTTGGCAAGCTTTATCAGGATCGAACCGAGTTCGGTCTGATATTCCACATCTTCGGGCTTTAACTTTACGGCTTGGCGCAGAGCTCGTTCGGCATCCGGATCTTTATTTAATTTGTTGTAAGAACGTCCGAGATTGAAATAGGCGGCATCGCTTTTATCATTTGCATCGATCTCTTTTTTATAAGCATCGACGGCTTTTTCAAATGCAATGACGGAATTGGCCTTTTTCTCTTTGGGCTTTTCTTCGCCGGGTAAAGGCGTCGGCGTTTGTTCGATAAGATGTGCGTCGCGTTTTTCGATGAGCGCATAAGCGACGCCCATTTTGAAATAAGCTTCGCCAAGATCCGGGTTCAATTCGACTGCTTTCTGAAAAGCTTCGATGGCTTTTTCGGTTTCGTTGGCGTCGAACAACCGGTTGCCTTCGGCAAGCGCGACATTTGCATCCGTTATCGCGGCTATTTCGCCGACACTTTGGCCGGCATTAGCGTTCGCCGAATTATCGGCGGTGTTTCCGCCGCAGCCGAATTGCAGCAGCAAACTGATTATCGCGATCAAAAAAACTTTTCTCATACCAACTAGATCATCCCGGCGGAAAAACGAACTGCCGTCCTGCAAGCAAATGTATATGAAGATGAAAAACGGTCTGTCCGCCGTCAACATTCGTATTTGCAACGACGCGGTAGCCGTTATCGGCAAAGCCGTCGCGGCGGGCGATCTCGGCGGCCGTCAGCAATAGATGGCCGAGAAGTTCTTTTTGACCTTTGGCGGCTTTATCGAGCGAATCGATATGCGTCCGCGGAATGATCAGAAGATGCGTCGGAGCCTGCGGCTGAAGATCGTTAAAAGCGATACACACTTCATCTTCGTAAACGATCTTTGCGGGAATTTCGCCTGCGGCGATCTTACAAAAAATACAGCCGTTATCTGCCATAACCGTTATTAAAACATAACCGATACGGCATAGTCGAACGCATTAAACAGCCTTTGCGGGTTCGGAAGCTTCTGCTTCGCCGGTAATGCGTTCGATGCGGGCACCGACGGATCTCAGTTTTCTGACGATGCGTTCATAACCGCGGTCGATGTGATAAACGCGGTCGATAAGAGTTTCGCCGTCTGCGCACAAAGCCGCCAGAACAAGCGAAGCCGAAGCACGCAGATCGGATGCGATGATCGGCGCGCCGGTCAGCTTTGTCGGGCCGGAAACGGTTGCCGTGTTTCCCGAAATATGAATATCGGCGCCCATTCTGATAAGTTCGGAGGCGTGCATAAAACGGTTCTCGAAAATAGTTTCGACGATCGTTGAAACGCCTTCGGCCTGCGTCATCAGTGTCATGAACTGTGCCTGCATATCGGTCGGAAAAAGCGGATGCGGTTCGGTCGTAATATCGCAGGCTTTCAATCCGGCGGCGGAACGGCGAACGACGATCGTTGTTGCATCGCGTTCTTCGATCTCGACTCCGGCCGCCGTTAATTTTTCTATAACGGCGCGGATATGATCGGGACGGCAATCGGCAATTTCCAGTTCGCCATTTGTGATCGCGGCGGCGACGGCAAATGTGCCGGTTTCGATGCGGTCGGCGATGATCGTGTGTTCGGCTTCGCCCAAAGCCTCGACGCCTTCGATGACGATAGTATCGGTTCCGGCACCGGTGATCTCCGCGCCCATTTTATTCAAAAGTTCGGCAAGGTCTTCGATCTCGGGTTCGCGCGCGGCGTTGCGGATCGTTGTTGTGCCGACGGCGAGCGATGCAGCCATCATTACGTTCTCGGTTCCGGTCACGGTTACTTTTTCGAAAGAGATATCGGCGCCTTTCAAACGTCCGCCCGAGGCTTCGGCAACGACATCGCCCGATTCGAGCGAAACTTTTGCGCCGAGCAGTTCGAAAGCTTTTAAATGCAGATCTATCGGCCGTGTTCCGATGGCGCAGCCGCCGGGAAGACTGACCTTTGCTTTGCCAAACCTCGCGAGCAGCGGCCCGAGAGCAAGTACGCTTGCCCGCATTGTTTTTACGAGTTCGTACGGAGCTTCGAAAGTTTCGATATGCTTTGCGTGAATTTTCAGCGTGCGGAGTTCGGGTATCAGAACCTCCGCGCCGAGATCTTCCAGCAGCCGCCGCTGTGTTATTAGATCTTTTACATACGGCACGTTGTGAAGCGTGATGACCTCCGGCGACAAAAGAGCCGCCGCCAAACACGGAAGCGCCGAATTTTTCGCACCGCTTATACTGATCCTGCCTTTGAGCGGCACACCGCCGCGAACCAAAAATTTATCCATCTTGACCAACCTATCAAATAGTTTTGCTTATATATGCCGAAACGAAATGTTATCACAATATCAGCGACGAGCAATGCGCGTTCAATCAGATATTGTTTCAGGCAAACCAAACCCTTGCCGAAGCCATCTTAACAACGGTTCCGAGTTTTACGGATAGATCTTGGGACTTTTTGATACGAATGGAACTCCGGCTGTTGAACCCTTCTCGCGGCCGGAGTTCTTGTTTTTAAAGTTTCGAATTTATGCGCTCTATCTGATCGATGTGGCGAAGGTCGTGGGCGCCGATCAGGCTGAGCCATTCGCCGGCGGTCATATTGCCGAAATGCGGATGCGGAAATGTTCCGATATCCGCGCGGAATTCGAGAAATTTCGGCATTAAATTCGTAAGCATCTCGCGGTTCGACCGTAACGAATCTTTAGCCTTTTGCAGCGTTGAGCCCGGATCAGGATGAACCGTTTCCGGTGCTTCGAGCTTAACCGAGCGTGTCTCACCCGATATTTGCAGGAACTCATCGGAAAGCGTGATCGTTCCATCGGACATTTCACCGGCGGCTTCGGCCTTTGCCAACAATTTGGCGCAAATGCGTATAAGGCCGCTTTCGACTATCGAACAATGCTCGAGCACCTGAGCGATCGTCCAGCCTTCGTCCGCGGCTTTTTGAACAGCTCTTTCCACATCAATATCCTCGACGGCGGCAAGGAGTTTTTCTCGTGCGGCGTCATTTGCGGCGTATATTTGATCGGCAGTTCTTTTCATATTTTTCGTTTTAGGTTTCGGCTAATAAAAATTCCTCGCCGCTGGCCGGAAAGAAGTTGTCGGTTCTGCCGGCGAAATATCTTTTTGTAATATCGTCTTTCGATACATTTTCTACTTTCTTAAAACCGGCTTCGCGTGCCGTTTCGAGCATCTCGGCGGGCGTGAAAAAGCTTATAAACGGCGTGCCGGCGGCGTTAGCGCCTTTTTCGGCGATCAACTGCAGCGGCCTGTCTTCTTCGTCCATTAGATCGATCGGCAAATAGTATGTCATAGCAAGAGTCGAACCGGCGGCAAATTTTGCGATCTCTTTCAATGTTGCCGCGACAGCATCTTTTGTTAGGTATAACGTCACGCCTGTACATACGATAACGGCAGGTTTGGCTATATCGAAACCGGCATCCGATAATTTTTCCGGCCACGGCGAAGTTTCAAAATCGACGGAAACGAAATGCAGCCGGTCGGGAACGCCGTAACCGAGTTCGATCAATCTCCGCCGTTTCCAGGTTTGCGTATCCGGCTGATCTATCTCATATATTTGAAGTTTTGATGCGAGCTCCGGCCGCCGCTGTGCGAATGTATCAAGACCGGCGCCGAGAATGACATATTGTTCTATGCCGCGTTCACTTTGTTCCACGATAAGGTCTTCGATAAAACGGGCCCGTGCGACCATCGAAGCGCGAAGCCGCTTTGTGAATTCCGCATCCATTTCGGGACGCAGCCGCCAATCGTCTTTCGGCGCGGCCAGCCGTAGGCCGATCTCATCTTCGATAATATGCGGTTCCGCATCGATCATGACATGCAGTGCCCGCCACAATGCCGTCCGCACGGCTGTATTGTCAGGTTCAATATCGCGACTTGTCATTTGTCCAATTTTCACGCAAACCAGATCATAAATCAATAGATGCGCATGACATTGATCGGAACCGACTCTGGAACGCAGCAAGTAGGAGTTTACGGAATATTTGCAGTTCGAGTCGGTTCTTCTTTCTCATCTGCAAATCGGTCGCTCCTACGGAACTGCGAAATTGAGTCCGTAGCGGGCGGAGTCTGCGAAATATTTGTAGCCCACATCGCGAGATGTGGGAATGAGTGCGGCAAGGTTCGAGCCGTCGCGAGACGGCGGCATAAAAATCCGCATGTTATGTCACCGTCTCCGACGGTTCGAATAGATCGTTGACCGCAACCCACGGTTTGCACCGTGGGCTACAAATATCGCATCGGCTCCGCCGATTTGTGTCGCGCTGTCGGGCGTTGTAACCGTAAGGCGTTTTTTATGTGGTTAATGTTTCCTGCGGCATCCGGGGTTGTAGATGGAAGACATTTTTAACCACAGAGCAGGAGGAAAAAGGAAAGCATCGGAAGAAAACGCAATGACGGGAAGCGTGCATTCCAGTCGAGCGGTGAGCATAGGCCGAACTGAGCCTTACTTACGTGCGGGCTTCAGACACCAGAACGAACTAATTCCCCTGCGGCTGCGGCGTTAATATCAGACGGTGCCAGCGTTGAAAGCTGGTGGCGTTGTCGGTTTCGAGCTTCATTAATTTGATGGCGGCGGTTTGGAAATACAGTTGGTCATCGGTCGGCCAAACAAGTGCGACGATCGGATTGAATGAAACCAAAGTTTTTTCATCCGGCAGCGTTGTCGGCTGTTGTGCATTTGCGTTCGCGTTGGCATTCGCATTCGCATTGAGCCCTGCCGCTTGGGCTTTGTCGTAAGCGGCGGATGAAAGCAGCAGACTGTTCCTGAGCGGAACGGCGGCCTGCGTCGGCGGTGTTCCGTCCGAATCGTAGAGGCGAATCTGTTTATCGAAAGCGACGGCGACCTTTGCCGAATCCGGCGACCAGACAGGCTGAACGGTCGTCAGGCCGTCATCGAGCCGCCGTTCGCGTCCCGTCGGTTCGACAATGCGCGGCCGTCCGCGCGGAACGAATATCGCACCGGCTTCGTCGGCTTGATATTTCAGATATTGCCATTCGCGTGCGGTTGCGGCGAGAGCCGCCAGCATGCGGCTGTCAGGCGACCAAATATAATAAAAATAGATCAAACCTTCGTTCTGTGTGATCGCTTTTGTGCCAATGCCGTCCGCATTGCAAACGTAGATCTGCTCGGTACGAAATGTCAGAATGCCGGACGGTGTCGCGGGTGTTGCTCCGGCTTCGGGCGTTGCGGCATCGGCCGGCGTAGGTTCGGCGTTCGTGTTGGCATCTGCTTCGGCGGGCGAAGCGGTTTCGGCGGCGGGTGTCGGCGAAGGCGTCGGCGTTCCCTTATCTTTTACATCGGGAATCTCGTCGCCTGCCGTTTGAAGATCGCGAAGCATCGCCACGAACGCAACGGTTTTTGAATCCGGCGACCATTGTATGGTTTGCGGAAAATGCACGGCCATCTCATCGGAAGTTACTTTGTTCAGCAGTTTTCCTTCAGCCGAATACATATCCAAACGGTATTCGTCCTGCATATCGTTCTGCAGGTGATAGAGCGCAGCGATGCGTTTGCCGTCCGGCGAAGTTATCGTGCGGTCAAGAACTTCGGGTATTCGGTTCTGGTCAAAATCGGCCTGGATCGTTTCATTGCGCGGTTCGATGACGGTCGGATTTTTGATCTCCGGCGGCGGAACATCCGCTTCGTAGCGGTAATTCAAACGAACCGCCGGAACTTCGCTCAAAGCGGACGGCATCGCTGCCGACGGTTTATCGTCGACGGCTTTTTGACCGCAGCCGAAACCGATCGCCGCGATACCGATCAGCAAAACAAAAACGCCCGAATAGATCTTCATAAATTTAAAAAACTATTTACCAAGGTCCGATAAAAAATATTGTTTATAGAGCCTTTGCTGATCCGCCGTCGGGTTTTCGACCGCGACGAACTCATAATCTTTCTTGCTGTCGGCTTCGAGTTTTATATCGAATTCCCGCAAATTGTCGTGGCGGAAAACTGATATTTTTACGGTGTCGCCCGGTTTTTTGCCGGCAAGATAGCTTTGCATAAAAGCCTGGCTTGCGCGGTAGCCGTCGATGGCAAGGATCTGATCGCCGGTGTTCAGGCCCTGTTCATAAGCCGGAAGGCCGGCGGGAACTGCTCGTATCATCAGTTTTCCGTCGTCGTCGAACGTCATTGCGCCAAGCGATGCTTTTTGCGAATCGGCATTTTTGTCTTCGAGCTTTAAGCCGAACGGCTGCAAGATCGCGTTGTAATCGATCTCATCAGTGCCGCGAACATATTTGCCGAAGAAATCATCGAGGCTCCGTCCGGCCATCATTTCGGAGATCTTCTGATAATCGGCCGGCCCGTAATTTTTGCCTTTTTTATAATATTCGTCATAGAGATAACGCATCACATCGTCGAGCGATTTTTTGCCGTCAGAAGAAGACCGGATCGTCATATCCAAAAGCCAATTTACAATATCGCCTTTGTCGTAATAAGAGATCTGATTGTTTACGGCGTTCTCATCCGGGCGGTAATATTTGATCCAGGCGTCAAAGCTGGCGTCTTCGAGGCTGGTTTCAAAACGTCCGGGACGATTCTGCAATTGGCTGATAGCGTTCGCTTTGGAATTCAAAAATCCGTCGGCGTTCGTAAAACCGGCTCTGATCGCGATGGCGCTTTCGTAATATGCCGTGCCGCCTTCGGCAACCCAAAGCATTTTTGTGTAATTCTCATTTTCGTAATCGAATGGGCCGAGAGCGTCCGGCCTGATGCGTTTTACGTTCCACAAATGAAAGTATTCATGCGTCAGCAAACCGATGAAACCCATATAACGCGATTGCGGCTGAAAGCCGAAACGGTTGTATTGAAGCGCCGTTGAATTAAGATGTTCGAGCCCGCCGCCGCCGCGAAGATTTACGATAACGGTGTAATCATCCGGCGGAAGTTCGCCGAAGATCTTTACGCCTTCGTCGGCTATTTTGCCGAGATCGACGGCGATCTTTTTCAGATCGTAATTGCCGTCACCGCTCATAACAACGCGGTGCGGTTTGCCGTGAACACTGACGGTTATTTCATGAAAATCGCTGACCTCAAAAGGCGAATCGTAGAGAATGTCGTAGTTCGGAGCTTTGAAAGTATTCGTTTTTCCGGCGTCTTTCGGCAGGCCTGTTGCGATCTTCCAGTTCGAATACGGAACTATTTTAACTGTCGAAGGAGCTTTAAGCTGGCCTTTCGGGAACATCAGCGTTGCGGCGTTGTTCCAAAAACCGTGTTCGTCGTTAAGTTCGTTCGTGCGGACTGTCAGCTCATTTGAATAGACCTTATATTTCGCGACGATCTCTTTCGAACCGGCCGTTTCTACCTGCCAAGTGTTCTTGTTTATCTTTTCCCATTTCAGCTCGCCGCCTTGTGCGTTCGCTACCGAAAAATCCTGCACGTTGCGGGCATATTCGCGTATCAGATAACTGCCCGGCGTCCAGACCGGCATTTTCAATTCGGCGTTTGCCGGCATCGAATTCCATTTCATACGCATTTCAACTTCGAGCAGATGCGTCCATGGTTTTGACATCGAGATCGTGTAGGAAATTTCGGGAACAGCGGTTTGAGCCGCGTTATCCTGTGCGGCCGGCGTTTCCTGATACATAAATATTAAAATTGCCGCGAGAACGAGCGTGGTAATGCGAAGCGATATTTTTTTGGCCATTGTCTTTTCGGCAGTCTCCATTTTTTTGTGAATTGTATTGAATGTTCCTGACCATTCTACTATGAATCAATAGTTTGCTAAAATTTCGTTTTAGGTAAAATCGTTTCGGCCGTCCGAAAATCAAACCAATGCAAGCAGATCAATCGGAAGAGAAATTCTTTACAAAACCGCTTTTAATAATATTTTTAACAGTATTTATCGACCTTATCGGCTTCGGAATGGTCATTCCGATCTTGCCTTTCTATGCCGAAGTGTTTCACGCAACGCCATTTGAGATCGGCTGGGTCTTTTCGATCTATTCATGGATGCAGTTCTTTTTTGCCCCGATATTAGGGCGAATTTCGGATAAGATCGGCAGGCGGCCGATACTTTTCATAAGCCTTTTGGGTTCGGCGGTCGGCTATTTTGTAATAGGTTTTGCCGAAACTCTGACGCTTGTTTTTGTCGGTCGAATCATTTGCGGTGTGACCGGTGCGAATATTTCTACGGCTCAAGCTTATATTGCGGATGTCACTTCGCGCGAAAATAGAGCGAAAGGAATGGGATTATTCGGTGCGGCGTTCGGTTTGGGTTTTATTCTCGGTCCGGCGATCGCGGGAATTTTGAGCAAATACGGCATACACGTTCCTTTCTATTTTGCTGCCGGTTTGTCGTTATTTAATGCGATAGCTTTGTATATTTTCCTGCCCGAATCCTTAAAGAAAAATGCCGACGTCGAAATGCCTGTCCGCAAAAATCGTTTTGTCGGTTTTATATCGTCCTTTACAAAAGGCGAATTCGGTTCGATAAATCTGGTTTATTTTCTGCTTGTAACGGCGTTTTCGATAATGACCTACGCGTTCGTTCTGTTCACCGAATATCGTTTTGGCTATGATGCCGAAGACAACGGTTATCTTTTTACATATATCGGCGTTATCGCGATAGTCGCACAAGGATTGCTGTTCGGTATTTTGGTAAAAAGGTTCGGCGAGGCATGGCTTGTCATAGTCGGCTGCGTTTTGATGGCGGCCGGTCTTTTTGCGGTTCCATATTTCGGGCCGCTGAACGGCGGTTTGCTTGTTCTGCTGATCGGAATGGGTTTGCTTGCCTTTGGTAATTCGCTGGCGTCACCGGGTTTGACGAGCCTTGCATCAAAATCGGCGGGTGAATTCGATCAGGGCGAACAGCTCGGCAATATGCAGTCCGGAGCAAGCCTGGCACGCGCCATCGGCCCGACGATCGGCGGTTATCTTTTATCTAACGTTGTCGGAAAGATCGACGATCATTCGCTTTTCAGAACATTTTGGGCCGCCGCCGCGATCATGTTCGTCGCTTTTTTGGTCGCGTTGTTTTCGATGCGTGCGAAACGGGTTTGAAGATGTTTGCCCGCGAAATACGCAAAACATGCGAAAAAAGACTATTTAGTCAGCGGAAAGTATTGCCTCTTTTCAAATTCAAATCTCAGATTTCAAATTAGTAATTAGTAATTAGTAATTAATCCGTGAGGCTATTCGCTGACATATCTTTCGTGTTTTTAGCGTATTTCGCGGGCAATGTCCTAGCTAACCGCTCGGTGGCGGGTTGTTGCGGCGGAAGGAAAAACGAGGCGGAATGTGGTGCCGCTGCCGTTGCTGCGGACATTGATCGTGCCGGCGTGTTCCTGGACGATGCCGTATGTCACGGCCAAACCAAGCCCTGTGCCATTGCCGACGCCTTTTGTCGTAAAGAAAGGATCGAATATCTTGTTGAGGTTTTCCGGAGCAATGCCTTCGCCTGTGTCGGCAACTTCAATGCGAACCTCGCTGTCGCGGCTGAGTTCGGTCGTCAGCGTTATCGTGCCGCCGCCGAACATCGCATCGCGTGCGTTCATTATCAAATTAGTAAATATCTGCTGCAGCTTTCCGGCGTTGCCGAAAACTATCGGCGAAATTTCCGCGTAATCTTTTGTCACGGAAATATTCGATTTGCGCATTTGCGGTTCCAGCAGTTGAAGCGTGTCATCGAGCAATTTATTGACATCGATCTCGGCCGATTCGATGGCATTGCCGGTGCGCGAAAAATTCAAAAGATTGCCGACGATGTTGGTTGCGCGGTCGGTCTGCCGCTGCATTTTTTCGAGCAGAGCGTGTTTCGGATCAGTTTCCGGGATCATGCCGAGCAACATCTGTGTATAGCTTGAAACACCGGTAAGCGGCGTATTTACTTCGTGTGCGACACCGGCCGCAAGCAGGCCGATGCTCGAAAGTTTTTCGCTTTGCTGAAGAGATTCTTCCAGCTTTACACGCGATGACACATTTTCCAGAACGACGATCGCACCTGTCTGCATGCTCGAAACCGAACGCAGCGGAGCAACCGCGACATTAAGCATTAACGCATCACCGGCGTTATTGAATGTATGCAGTTTATAGGCATTTCTGATCTCGGTCAGATGCCAGCGCGATTTGCCCAGAATGTTCGAAAGATTGAGAGCGAAACTTTCGTCAAAGACCTCTTCTACGAGTTTGCCGACGACCTGATCGCGGTGTAGGACCATAAGGTCTTCGAACGTGGTATTGCAGCGTGTGATGCGGCCGTCCTCGTCAACTGCAAGCAGGCCGACGTTGACCGATTCGATGATCGATTCGTTGAAATCTTTTAAGAGAGCAAGTTCTTCGGTATATTGCTGCTGTTCCTGATATAGACGGCTGTTCTCGATGGCGACGGCGATGTAGCCCGAAAGTGTTTTTAATATCTCGACATCTTCGGAAGAAAGCAGCGAACCGTCGCTTGCGCGGCCCATACCGATAACGGCGACCATCTTGCTTCGGGCAACGCACGGAACGTAGTAATGTAGTTCCTGACGCACAGGGAATTTGCCGTTCCCGTTGCCGTTCGATGATGGTTCGTCAGTTTCCTGGATATCGAGTTCGTCCGCGCGGACGATGCCGCGGATGGCCGAACGCTGGCGGATAATATCTCGAAATTCGGCCGGAATGCGGTATTTATCACTTAGGCCGACAGATTTTGCGACGCGGAACGTTCCCGGAGATCTTTCGTCTTCGACAAAAACGGCGATCTTTTCGACATCTAGAACTTGTTTCAGCCGGCCGGTCAGCGAATCAAGAAGCGGTTCGAAAGCCGTCGTTGCCGAAAGCGTTCGGCCAAAATCCAAAAGCCCTTGTCGAAGGTCATAGCGTTCGCCGTAAAAATATCTGTCGGCGCGCTCCTGAAGGAATTTCTTGAGCGGTTCGCTGAGCATAACGATCGCGGCCATCGCGATAACGGCGATCAAAGCGCGTAATGCGATCTCGGTCGAGGAAAGGTTGCTGCTGACGGCAAAATAAACAAGCCCGAGTGCGACAATGCCGATCATCATTGCTATCGCAACGGTCGTCATTGCATAAACAACGGCTCGGCGAACGACGACATCGACATCCATCAAACGATAACGCACGACCGAATGGCCAAAGCTGAGCGGTATCAGAGCAAGCGGCAATGTCGTTAAAGCAACGGTCAATGTGTCTTCCGGCAAAAAGACAAAGCGGCGTGCGGCCTGAATGGCGAGTATCGGAAAGACGGCGATAAGAGTTCCCCAGATCGCCCATTTCAGACGTTGGCGAACCAGAGCCTGACGGTTTCGCATAAAACGCCAGATGAGAATAGAAGCGCCAATGCCGATGCCGATCGAAAAATGAAAGAGAAGAAAAGTATCGATCCGCGGATGCAATGTTGTCAGAGCGGCAAATTGATTGATCGATTCGCCGATCGAAGCCGGTGCGATATGCGGAGCCAGGCCGAAAAATACGGCGATCAGAGAAACGCCCGCCGCCGGAACATACAGCAAAAATGTCTGCCAGCGTTTTGTGTCGAAAACACTGCTGCGAACCGGATAACGCAGACAGAAATGAATGAACAGCGGTACAAAGAAAGCAAAGGCGATTGTGTCTATAAGGCTGACGGCCAGATCGAAATCCTGACCCAGATTCAGCGGCCGATAGACGTGAAACGTAAATGCCGCCAAACAGATCGTTGCGAAATGCAGTACGAACGGCGAGCCACTGCCCTGTTTGAAAAGAACGAATCCGCCGACGGCGAGCCAAATTATGCCGACAAGCGTTAGAAAAATTATCGAAGCCGACCAGCGCGGCAGCGTGTCGATATTTCTTAGATCGGCGAAATAATAATTATCTGCTGTCGAATAAGAGGTTTTGCGGAAAAAATATGTCAGATAACCGCCGACACCGGCCGCATCCAGATACATCGGAACATCGGCGACGGAAGTTACCTCGTCAAAGGTTTGGCCGTCAAGGCTGATGGTCAGCAGTTTGTCGCCTTTTGAAATGCCGGCGCGTTCACCGGCGAGTCCCGGTAAAACCTCGGCGGCATAGATGCCATCGGTTTTTTCTACCCAAAGAACGCCGTCTGTCGGCGGCAGCGAGTGAAATGCCCTTTGCGAAAGATTAAGTGCGCCGCCTGCGACGAACAAAACCGTCACGACCAGCCATATCAAACTCCAACTTGTCAGCACCTTTCTTTTCATCGATCGCGGGCAAACTGCGCCAAGGTTTTAAGATGCAACATTCGTTCCAGCGGTTCGTATCTCGACAACCGTCGTAAAAGGTTGGAACAAAAGAAGATATATACAGGATGAATAATACGCGAGTGTAATGTCAAGAAAAATCTATGAAAATTTGTTTTTCAATCCGAGATTTTGGACAATGATGTTTAATAAGGCCGTAAAGTATTGTGTATTAAAACCTTACTAAAATACCGCCGCGGAACATTCTTCGCTGGCTGTTGACCCGCAGAGAAGATTGTTCGCCGGAAACATTTGGCTGAATATCGAAGAGGTTTCTGGCATCGACGATCGCTTCGGCGTGGAACGGCAGGCCGAGATTAGGCAGATTTTGCGTTACCAAGATGCTGAGGCTCGGGTCATAAATGGCAAGGCGTCCGCGAAAAGGATCGATCGCGAAAATGGTCGCCTGCGGAGAAAGCCGGAAAACCGTTTTCACGTTAGTGCCGGTTCGCAGATCGGCTTCGAACTGGCCAAAGAAACTTTGAAAATAGCCGTCTTCAAACGCCGATCCCGGATCGGTAATATCGCCGCCGGAAAGCCGTTGACCTTTGCCAAAACTATAACCGGCCGCCGTGATGAATCTGCCGTTCAAACGCCGCGAATAAACGAGCCGGAAGCCTTGCGAATTGCCTTGTTGTTCGCCGACGAGTTCGCCGATCTCACCGCTCAGCGTATCAAAAGGCATTTGGTTAAGGCCGACACCGCGGCCGACCGTCGCATCAAAGAAAACATTTGCCTCGATCGAGGAATTATTATCCAGAACGCGTTCTATGCCGAATTCGAACCGCGAGCTTTTCTGCATCCGGGCTTTATTATCGACGACAATGAAATCATCGACCGAAACCGGTTCGCGGAAAAGTATTTGAGTATCTTCGAGAGCGATGGCATTCGCCCAGGTCTGATCTTCGGTTTGCGATGTATATGAACTGCGGAAACGTGTTTTCGGATCGATATTGACCTGAAGGCCGAGCCGCGGCGTTAGCGAAAAATCGTTGCCGGCGCCGACGAACCGCGAATAATCGAGCCCGTAAACCAGAACGATGCCTTCGCGGACACGCCATTCATCCAGAGCCTGAACCGAAAATTGCGACAGGTTTTCGCGGGATTCGCCGATCGTTATGTTGCCGAAACTGCCGAACGACGTCATCAAACGTAGTTGATGATCTTCATTAGGCCTGTATTTGAATCGGGTTTCCAACCGCTGCGGAGCATTTTTACCGACACCGGTTTGACCGGCAATTACAACTTCGGCTTTTTCATTTATCGGCACGAGCGTCGCGGCATTTACGCCGGATATTGCTCCGTCCTTTGTCGCTCCGGCATAGGTTTCTATGACTGTTTGGCCTTTTTTATTGAATTTGCTTTCGGCTTCTTCCGCGGTGTTTTCCGGATCGGCTGCGGCGGCTGTGTCATCGCCCGCTTGATTCTGATAGATGGAACGCCCTGTTTGAGCCGAACGAATTACCCATTTCGGGTTATTTCTGTCTAATTTTTTCTCTGGCAATGTGCGGCCGCTGCCGGCTCTTTCGAGTTTGAAGCCGAAATTAAGCTGACTGAATCTGCCGACCTCCACATCCGAAAGCGTCACCGGATTGAATCCTTGCGCAACGGCAAGCAGCGAATATTTGCCGGGAATTATCTTTGCGATATATGTGCCGTCTGCCGCGGATTGCACCTGTTTTAGGATTTTCGATGAACCGGCATGAAAGATCGCAACGGTCGCATCCTTGATCGGAATGCCTGTGCCGTCAAGCACTTTGCCTTTTATCACGCCCAATCCGCCGGCCGAATCTACGGTTTCCGCACGGACGTTATGAACGGCCGCGCCGAAAATAACGGCGGCGATCAAGGCGAAAAATTTTAGATCCTGTACTTTTAAGAAATTCATCCGCATCAGCAACAATCGCAATAACCGGTAAAAAACAAGGTCAAAAAATTTCTACCGCTTATAACCTTGCTATTTTCCAGCCAAAAAACAAATGTGTCAAGCCCTAACAGGCACGTGTCCTTGGTGAATAGGATGCTTGAAACTTGACAATGTTTGCCCTTGGGCTAGAATAAAACCTGCTTCCGATAATGTGTTTCATTATTAGGATAGCACGGAGACGTGGCTGAGCGGCTGAAAGCGGCGGTTTGCTAAATCGTTGTAGTCCAAAAGACTACCACAGGTTCGAATCCTGTCGTCTCCGCCATTTTGATCTTAGACCTTGGAAAGCTGCCGATCACAAGATCCGGCGGCTTTTTGTTTTAGGCAGTAATTTAGAAGGTTTTTAGCCGTGTTCACGCGGCTTTCCCGAAGGGCAAAAAGCCACGCCCCTTTAGGGCGTGGATAGGTTAGGTAAGTTTTTCTTAGGGCGTTTCAACGTCCTTCCACCCGCTTTAGCAAATATGTCGAATAGCGTATATTCAGAGATAAACTTTCACATCACTTGGCACACTAAAACCAGTCTGCCGATGATAAACGAACGGATCGAAAGCCGCCTTTACCACTATCTAACACACAAAATTCTCGAAACACCGGGAGCACGGCTACACGCCATTGGCGGTATCGAAAACCACGTTCATATCGGCGTTAGTGTGCAGCCAAATCTACTTGTTTCGGATTGGATCGGAAAACTAAAAGGTTCGAGTTCCTTTTACATCAATCACGAAGTCCAACCGAAAGCCCTAGAATGGCAACGCGGATACGGCATAGTTACGTTTGGCACGAAGGACTTACAGTTTGTTGTTGATTACATAAATAACCAAAAGGAACACCACAAGCGGGGCACGATTCACAATCGGCTTGAGAAATATACAGACGATGATGGCTAAAGCCCGATCCGAAAAAAGGACGTTGAAACGCCCTTCAGAACATTCGTACGATTTTATCCACGCCCTAAAGAGGCGTGGCTATTTGCCGCGAAAAACGCGGGAAGCCGGTTGAAGCCTCTGAAGATCAAAAAGTAGGCGGCTCGTACGCGTGGGCTTTCCGTGTATTTGACCGAATTTTCATCTATACGATCGGCGGTTCACGCGGCTTTCCCAAAGGGCAAATAGCCACGTTGCTTTAGCACGTAATTAGTTTAGGCGAAATATATCGAAGGGCGTTTTAACGTCCTTTCGCAGGCAAGAGCAAGGTCGTTGAAACGCCCTTTACAAGATCTAGCGAATCTAACCACGCCCTAAAGGAGCGTGGCTAGTTGCCGCGAAACGCGGGAGCCGGTTGAAGCCGCAACCAACGAATGTTTTTGTCGGTCAAAAAGCGTAATATGTCCGACATCCGGAGAGATATCTTATTATGCTGAGAACAACACTTATTTTCGGTCTTGCGGCGGGTTTTTTGCTTGCGTGTTTGGAATGGATAATTTATCCGCTTTGCTACCGCGGATACATTACGCTTGATAATTCGAGCTATATCGGATTTGCCGGAATGCTCATTGCTTTTTCAATGATCTATTTCGGCATCAGATCATACCGCGATACCCAAGGCGGCGTAACATTTTGGAAAGCCGTGCAGATCGGTTTGCTGATAACTCTGATCGGCGCCTTGCTTCACGCTGCCGGTTGGCATATCTACAATTTTATAAATCCTGATTTCAAGGATTTCTTTATCCAGAAATTTACCGAATATAAAACAAGCTCAATGACGGCAGCGACAGATCAGGCGGCGATCGATGCCGTAAAACATGAGATAGAGATAATGCGGACGATATATGAAAATCCGCTGGTTGACCTGGTTTTTTCGATGCTTATGATCGCTCCGGCCGGTATTGTCATTACGCTGATAAGCGCCTTTTTGCTTAGATCAAAGACCTCGGCTCCGGGAACCGGTGGCCGATCGAACAAAAAAGACTAAGAAATCATTTACAGCTAAATGCGATTCTGTCGCGTTCGAGCATTTTTAGTGTGTTGTCGATACGTCTGCTGCGGTCTCCGGCAAAATCGATCTGTTGGGAAAATCCTTTCAGCTTTCCTTGATCGTATAGTTTTACGATCGGGGCAAGAGCGGCGATCGTTCTTGTTGTCAGATCGGTCAGCGGCGGTATCTGGTCACACACAGGGCTTTGGCCGGTTGTCGGCGTTGCTTCTTTGCTTTTTTTGAGTGCCAGATAGATGTCCATTTTTGCGGCCAGCTCAACTTCGAGCGGATCGTAAACATCGAGTGCCGAATTGAACGCCGAGCTGAGTTCCTGAGCGGTCGCGCGGGCTGCGTTAACTATCGGAACGAGATCGTTATAACGCTTTGGCGGCGCTGGGTCGCTGGGCGAGAGTTTCATCGCCGCTTCATAATCCGCGAGAGCTTCGTCGTATTTGCCCCAGGCTGAATATATATCGCCGCGGCGCATATGATCGGATGTTGATCTGCCGGACATAGAGATGATCTTTGAATAATCCTTTACGGCCAGAGCGTACAATTTGAGCCGGGCATAAACATCCGCGCGGTTTGCGTAGCCTATTCCTTGGTCGGGCAAAATTTGGATGACCATGGAATAATCCTTGGCGGCTTCGTCGTATCTTTTGAGAAATTCGTAAACTTGTCCGCGTTCCACATAGACATACGGAAATTTCGGATCGGCCTTTATCGACCGCGTAAAATAATTGATTGCTTCGTCGGCATTATTTTCTTTTACGAAATAGTGTCCTACATTGTAGTTCGCGTTCGCGTCCAACGGGTTTGTCTTTAGGATCTCGAGATAATCGTTCTTGGCCTCGGAATATTTAATTTGCGAGGCAAAGATGGCGGCTCTTTGTCTATGGGCTTCGAGATTTGTGTTATCGAGTTCGATCGCTTTATTAAGATCGGCAAAGGCGGCCTGTTGGTCGTAGTCCGGATTCGCGAGGAAAGACATAGCCCGTGAGCTGTAGAATATAGAGTTCTTCGGGCTAAGTTTGACCGCCTGATTGTGATCGGCACGTGCGAGTTCGGCCTTGCCTTCTGCTAAATATATGTCGCCGCGAAGCGAAAATGCTTCGGCGTTCTTTTTATCTTTGGCAATAATGCCGTTTATCTCGGCTAAGATCGTGTCGAGATCCTTTTTTTCTATCGCGGCTTTTGTCCGAGATCTGAGGTCGGTGGCTACCGGCGTGACGACGGCGGTTTCCGGTTTTTCGCCGGTGCATCTCCAGATCAACTGCCGCGTCAGGATATCGCCGCCGAGTTCGTCAAGCGCATACGCCGCTTCATCGGCGTCATTTTCAAGCAGGTAATTATCTTTAATATCGCCTGCCTCGATCATATCGGACATCGCCGTCGATTCGGCAAATGCTTTGTCATAGACCGCTTCATATTCGGCAAGCGCCGTGCAAACGCTGTTTTCGCCCGGAGCGCGGAAATACGCATTGCGGTTGTTCTGCTTATTTTCAGCGGTCGTTCGGCTTTCGATCAGATCGGCTTTTTCGCTCGCCGCATCAAGCAGCGGTTTTAGGCGATAGTATTCTTTGGCGTGGCTTTTAAATACCGTTTCGTTATCGGTGACGGGTGTCGCGGCCGCAGTTTGCGCCGAATCGTTTTCCGTTCCGGCTGCGACAATGAAAAGTAATAGCAATGAGAAAACGAATTTCATTTTGTTATTTGATGAGCAGAACAATGCGGCCCGGCTTTTTTCGGGTTTAAAGTTTTTTGTTTTTAGGCTAATTTACCTGATAAAGCGCCGATGTCGGGTGAACGAAAAGTCGTCGTTTATTTCCGGCAGATTATACTAAGAAAAAAGGAGAATAAACAAATGAAGATCGCTCTGACCAGCGTTTCTGTAAAAGACCCGATCGCCGCGTTCAAATTCTATACGGAAACGCTTGGTTTCAAGGAAAAAATGTTCATACCGAAAATGGGTCTGGCGATCGTTGTTTCGGCGGAAGACGAGAACGGAACGGCATTGCTTTTGGAACCGCGCGGAAATTTGGGTTCGGATGTGTTCTTTGATGGTATATTTGATGCCGGTTTGCCGGTGATAGTTCTCGGCAGCGATGATGTCGAAGCCGATTTTGAAAGATTAAAGGAAAAAGGCGTAGTGTTTCGTCAGGCTCCGACCGCGAACGAATTCGGCACGCAGGCGATATTTGAAGATACTTGCGGAAATCTGATCCAGATACACAAAGCTTTATAAAAGAACTGCGGAGCTAAAGCTAAAAATGGACATAAAAATTCAGGCATATAATGACAGTCAGGCGCCGGCAGATCGGGAAATTTGCGAATTTCTCGCGGCGGCTATTGACGGCGAACTGCCAAAAGCGGAAAGCAAGATGTGGCATGCGCATCCTGTTTGGTTCTTGGACGGTAATCCGATCGTCGGTTACAGCAAACAGAAAAAAGGTCTGCGTTTGATGTTCTGGAGCGGAGCAGATTTTGAAGAAGATAAATTGAATGTGATAGGAAAAAAATTCAAGGACGCTTCTATCTTTTTTACATCGGCGGAACAGATCGATCCAAAAGACCTAAAACGCTGGCTGAAAAGATCAAAGGCGATCCAATGGGATTATAAAAATATTGTGAAAAGAAAAGGCGTTCTGGAAAGACTGAAATAGGCGAGCTATGACTGACACAAGCAAACACGACGAACGTATCGCAAAAATAAAATTTGCCTCGGTCTATCCGCACTATGTCGAAAAGGTGGAAAAAAAAGGCCGGACAAAAGCCGAATTGCACCAAGTTATCAAATGGCTTACCGGCTTTGATGAAAAAAAGCTGCAGAAAATGATCGACGAAAAAGTAACCTTCGAAACATTTTTTCAGAAAGCCAAATTGAACCCGAATGCTCATCTTATTACCGGAACGATCTGCGGCTATCGCGTCGAAGATATCGAAAACCCACTAACACAAAAAGCAAGATATTTGGACAAACTCGTGGACGAACTCGCGAAGAACCGCAAGATGGAAAAGATCCTGCGAACCGAATAGATCCGAGATGAAAAGGAACTTATTTGCAGGACTGTTAGTGATCGCGATATTGATAATTATGGGACTCTTTAGCTTTTTCAAAAAAACACCGGAGAACGTGCAGACACAAGCTTTAATTGATCCATACAAGGACAGTTCCACAAACTTGATCTACAACTTACTTTTTTGCGACGATCTCAATTTATATAAAGAGAAAACGCAAAAGCCTTACACCTATCCTTTTGACGTTCTTTTTTCGGGATCGAGTTCGGTAACAGATCTGCAGAAACTTATAGACGACAAAAATGCAGACCCGAGAGTTAAGATCCTGGCATACAATAGACAGGTCTCTGTCGGACACAACCCGACGAAAAAAGAACTGCTGGCAGTAATTATAGAGGTTGGCCTTGACGAAGGACTCGATGTATTGGCTTCTTTCAATGACGGAACGGCGCGGTATATAAATCACACCGGAAAGATATTGATCTGGGAAAAAACCGATGATGAAGCGGGAAATAAAATAACCAACGAGTTATTTGCCGACAGCCAAAACATAGTCGATCAGATCGGTGTTTGGGATAAACCAAGGCGGCCGTATCCGACAAAAGGAAACGTAAGGATCACTTTCCTTGTTTCAGACGGACTCTATTTTGGCGAAGGGCCAATGGATGTTCTATTTAACGACCCTTTGGCAAGCCCCGCATTGAACAAAGCGACGGAATTAATGGCGTATCTAACGCGGAGCGCTTTGGACACACAATAATAAAGGCAAAAAATTCCAGCCTTTGCGCTTTTTGTGCTTTCTTGTGAAAATCGTTCCTTATGGAAACACGCGTTCGTTTTGCACCGTCGCCGACGGGTTATCTTCACATCGGTTCCGCGCGGACCGCTCTTTTTAATTATCTTTACGCACGTCACGTAGGCGGAAAATTTCTGCTGCGCATTGAGGATACGGATCTTGCGCGTTCTACGGAAGAATCGACCCGGTCGATACTCGAAGGCCTCGCTTGGCTCGAACTCGAGCATGACGAAGACATCGTTTTTCAATCCGACAACGCCGAAAAGCACCGCGAAACCGCTCGGAAACTGCTTGCCGAAAGCAAAGCCTACCGCGATTTTACGCCGAAAGACGCTCCTTCGGACGCGAACATAAAAGACGCCATCAAAGACCGGGCACGCGCGGCTCAGGGCGAAAAGAATATGCGCGACAATCCGTACCGCGAACTTTCAAAAGAAGAAAGCGATGCTCGTGCGGCCGCCGGCGAACCTTTTGCCATTCGGTTGAAAGTCCCCGATGTCAGAACCGGAAGCGATAGCGACTGGGCTTCTCCGTCCGGCAAGACGACCTTCGAAGACGCCGTTTACGGCCTGCAGGAACGCGACCATAAAGAAACCGAAGACCTTGTTCTGCTGCGTTCGGACGGCCATCCGCTTTATAATCTGGCGGTCGTTTGCGATGACATCGAGATGCGTATTACGCACGTCATCCGCGGCCAAGATCACCTGACGAACACGCACAAACAGATCTTGATCTACGAAGCTCTCGGCGTAAAGCCGCCGACATTCGCACATCTGCCGCTGATAATGGCGCCGAATAAAGGCAAGCTTTCCAAACGCAAACACGGCGAGGTCGTTTCGATGACGACATACCGCGATGCGGGTTTTCTAGCCGCCGCTTTTCGTAATTTTCTCGCACTGCTCGGCTGGTCGGCAGGCGAGGAAAAAGAGATATATTCGCTGCCCGAACTGATCGAAAAATTTTCGCTCGAAGGCATTCACCGCTCCAATGCCGTTTTTAATTTTAGCGAAAGCGATCCGCGCAAATGGACCGACGACAAGGCCCAATGGATGAACGCCGAATACATCCGCACAATGCCGCTCGATCAGCTTTTACCTTTTGTAAAAACGGAGCTGAAAGCGAATAAACTCTGGCGCGAAGAATACGACGACTCAAACTCCCCTCCCTACGAAGGAGGGGTGGCAGCCGCTTCGGCTGACGGGGTGGTTCTTTCGCCGCCCGAACAAGGCTCTTACGATTGGTATATCCACACCGTCGATCTGATCCGCTCGCGGTTCTTTACGCTCAAGGATTTTTCTACGCAGGGCCGTGCGTATTTTAGCGAAGATTTCGATCTCGATCCGGCCGCCGTTGCAAAAAACCTGACGAAATTTCCCGACCTGAAAACCTGGCTGCCCGAACTCGCCGACAGATTCGAAGCAGAATTTGGCGAAGATGGTGTCAGTAGCCCGTACGTAAGTAAGGGCTCAGCACTATTCACCGAAGCCAACATCGAAACCGTCGTCAAAGCATTTACCGAGGAAAAAGGCACCAAGCTCGGTGTCATTATGAACGGCGCACGAACTCTGCTCACCGGCGTCGGCGTCGGCCCATCGATGCTCGCCGTTTTTGAAACGATCGGCCTTGACCGCACAATAATGCGCCTAAGAAGCCAAGTCGCTTGGAACTAGAACGAGACCGGGGCGAATCGAATTGTCCAAGCTTAATGTTACAATCCTATTATATTAGATATTTCATGGTTCGATAGGGAGAAAAGACAATGAAAGGTTTCAAAATTAATATTGAAAAAGACACTGTTAAGAACAAGAATTTTCGAAAAGTTCTATATTCGGCTTCTCATTGCCAGCTCGTACTCATGAGCTTAAAGCCGAAAGAAGCGATCGGGCTCGAAACACATCCGGAAAACGATCAATTTTTTCGATTTGAGACTGGCCGCGGTCGGGTAGAAATAGATGGAAATAAATATGTCGTAAAGGACGGCGATGCGGTCATTATCCCAGCGGGTGCCAAACATAATGTCATTAACACGTCGGCTACCGAAGATTTGAAGATGTATACGATCTACTCGCCGCCACATCACAAAGACCAGATCGTACGTAAAACAAAAGAAGAAGCCGAGGCGAACGACGAAGAGTTCGACGGCAAGACAACAGAAAAACTCCCGAAAAAGAAGTAGGAGTTTATTCCGCCTTCACAGTCGGTCATCGTTCGGCCTGCGATTTTACCAGCATCGCCGATCTTCGCGTATCCTTGTTCATGGGTGCGTAGTCATTTGACTTCATATTTAATGTGTAGTTAAATGACTACGCTATGAATTTACGAAGAGATGTTTTTCAGGCAATTGCTGATCCGACACGGCGTGCGATCTTGGTGCTGGTTGCTGCGAACGCGATGACGGCCGGTGCGATCGCGGCAAATTTTGATACCGCGCGGCCAACCGTTTCGAAACACCTGCAAATTCTCGCCGAATGCGAACTGCTCGATCAAAAGCAGTCCGGCCGCGAGATCTACTATCAATTAAATCCAAAAAAGATGAAAGAAATAGCCGATTTTATCGAGCCTTTTCGCGCCATGTGGGACGAACGCTTTAACAAACTCGAGGCCGTAATGAAGCAATTGAGATAAATGGTGAATTTTTAATTGTGAACGGTGAATGTCAGAACCGAGAGCGGTAGCGACGAGTTCTGGATACTTGCCAACAAAATAATATGGAACTAAAAACAAAGGTCGATGCCGAAGACGGCACACAGGAATTAACGATCACAAGGGAATTCGATCTGCCGGTGGAACTGCTTTTCAGGGCGTATGAAGAACCGGAGATCGTCGAACAATGGATGGGCACAAAGGTGCTGAAGCTCGAGAACAAACCGCACGGTGGTTATAGATTCGAAACAAGCGACCCGCAAGGTAATGTTTTATTTCGGGCGAACGGCACGATCCACGAATTCGCCGCGAATGCCAAAATAACGCGGACGTTCGAGATGGAAAATACGCCGTTCGACATACAGCTTGAGTTTCTCGAATTCGAACGGCTGACCGATAAAACAAGCAAGCTGAAGATGCACGTCGTTTACCGTTCGAACGAACTCAGAGACGCGATGCTGAAACTGCCTTTTGCACAAGGCATCAATATGGCGCATAACCGTTTGCAGCAAATAGCGGAGAAATTAATATGACAAAGACGCATAAGATCATCTATTGGATCGCGACCGCGTGGCTCGCTTTGGGAATGCTTTCGACCGGCATCGTTCAGCTGATCAGAATGGACGACGAGGTCAAAAATTTTACAAATTTAGGATATCCGCTCTATCTAATGACCATCTTGGGCGTATGGAAGATATTAGGCGTTATCGCGGTGCTCGCTCCAAGATTTACGCTTATAAAAGAATGGGCTTATGCAGGCTTTTTCTTTGCAATGAGCGGCGCGATAATTTCCCACATCGCCGTCGGCGACGGAGCCGCAGAACTCTTCGGGCCAACTTTATTGCTTATTCTGACGATCGTTTCGTGGTATTTTAGGCCTGACGGCAGAAGGCTTATTTAACCATCGGAAAATGAACATTTTGTTCAAGGCCGCGTACGCGGGCTTCGGATGTATAATCGGGAAATATGGAAACAGACAACCCAAATGCGATAACCATTGAGCGTATCTTTTCGGCCACGCCGCGGCAAATTTTCGCCGCGTTCGAACAACCCGAAAAGCTCTCCGTTTGGTGGGGACCGAAAGGTTTTTCAAATACGTTCGAACAGTTCGATTTTAGCGCCGGCGGACACTGGGTCTATGTTATGCACGGGCCGGACGGCCATGATTATCCGAATGAAAGTGTCTTTCGCGAGATCGAACCCGACACCAAGATCGTCATCGATCACGTCGTAAAACCCATATATACAATGACGATCACGCTTGCCGATCTCGGCGGCAAAACGCTGATGACATGGAACCAGGAATTTGAGAACGAAGTGTTCGCCGTAAAAATGCGGGCGTTCCTGGAAAACGCCGGCAAAGAAAATCTCGACCGGCTCGAAGCTCTATTGACCGCCGGAGATTGACGGAAGAAATCGAAAATGAAAGGCGAGTATCAAGTCCTACGGTCCAGACCGCGGCTGTCGATCATATTGACCCGCGATTCTGTTTGCGCAGGTGATGACGTCGATGCACCGCATGAGAAATTGGTCGAGACACATTCGTTTCTCGATCCTGTTGCTCTGGCGGTGGAATTAGCAACTGGCTATCTGGCGTCTGTTAACGGCATAGGACATTCGTGGGAATGCCTGCTAAACGGAAAAAGGATCGCCGTCGTTTTGCCAAACGGAACCGCAACTCAGACAGCAGATCTTGAATACCAAGAATCGAACCGAGTGCATTTCAAATATATCTCGGCAAGGTTTTGAGGGACTGATATAACGAGCATATTGTTTTATGAAAAATAGTAATAAAAAAAAATTATCGCAGGAAGATCATGAAGAATTTCTGAACGAATTGAAAAAGCGGTTCGAGGGAAATATGGGTCGGCACAAAGGTGTCAAGTGGGCGGATGTCGAGGCGAAGATCAAAGCTGATGACAAAAAATTTTTGGCGCTGAGCGAAATGGAGCAGACCGGCGGCGAACCGGATGTTGTAGGGTTTGATAAGAAATCAGGCGAATATATTTTCTTTGATTGTTCGGCCGAAAGCCCAAAAGGCCGCAGAAGCATCTGCTATGACCGAGCGGCGCTCGACGCCAGAAAGGAACACAAACCGAAAACAAGCGCTCTTGATATGGCTGTCGAAATGGGCGTAAAGATCCTAACGGTGGAAGAATATGAAAACCTGCAGGAACTGGGCGAATTTGATCTGAAAACTTCAAGTTGGGTCGAAACACCGGCCGATATACGCAAACTTGGCGGAGCTCTTTTCTGCGACCGCCGCTACGATACCGTTTTCACATACCACAACGGAGCCGATTCCTACTACGCCGCCCGCGGCTTCCGCGCATCACTGCGGGTTTGAGTTTTTCAATAAAAATGAATAATCAAAGATATGTTGCAATATCACGGTATCCGTGCTATCGTGGTATTGATGATCGAGTCGTTTGGCAATAATGCCGCCGAAGATATCTTTAATGGCATTAATTCGGCAGACGCAAGACGTCTTTTGCCGCGCGACCTTTGGCGTGTCGCGTTTCGCAAACTAGACCAAGTCGATTCAGCGATGCAACTCGATGATCTCAAAGCTCCGCCGGGAACTCGATTGGAGGCATTAAAAGGCAGTAGGATCGGACAACACAGTATTCGTATAAATGATCAATATAGGATCTGCTTTACTTGGAGTCTTAAAGGAGCTACTAACGTAGAGATCGTCGATTATCATTGAGATTTAAAAAAGTAAAATAATGATAAGAATACCTAAAAACAGAATTGCGACGCATCCGGGTGAAATATTGCTCGAAGACTTTTTAGTGCCGATGGGTTTGACGCAAAAAGAGCTTGCGGACAGCATACGCGTTCCTTTTCAGCGAATTAACGAGATCGTTTCCGGAAAGCGTGGCCTGACGCCGAGCACCGCTTTGCGGCTGGCTAAATATTTTGGCACGACCGCAGGTTTTTGGCTAAACCTCCAAATGCGCCGCGATCTGCAATCGGCCGAAACAAAAGAAAAAGACATTCTCCTAACCATCAAAAAACGAAAAGAGGTTGCCATTTAGGCAGACTAAGACGTCAGCAACTCCTGCATCGAATTCTACGTTAGAGAGGTCAGCTCGACGAAGTTCCCCAAACCAAATTCTGCCGTGTTATCGATTAACCAATACTGGGGTCGAGATTAAGAACTGATCGAACATCTAAACGATACAGACACACACAGGCTGGGGAGCCTGCGTTCCGTTGGTGAACTCGGTAACTCTGAAACTCAGCAACTCCAAAACTTTATTCATCCAGACTTTTTACCCAATTCCAGAAGGAATCTTCATAGACGAGCCAGCCTAATTTTGTCGGGCCCGAACCGGCGGTTTCGAAGGTTCCGTCTTCGCAGAAGGTGACCAATGTCGGCCGAGAAGGCGGCGGAATTATGATCCGGTGCTTTTTTATCAGCCTTTCTATTTCAGAAAGCCGCAGTCGCGCGCGTATTTTTATATCTAACGTTTGTTGCATATCATCACCTCACTTAAAAGACCATTAATATCATTAAAGTTATAAAGACCGACACATCTTATTAAAAGCATCGTGTCGTTTATCATTGTCATTCGCTATTCTGCATATAGCCGGACGGTTTACAAGCGGCGACAGAATTCTCAGAATATGAGTCATCCAAAATCGTCCGTCCATTTCATAATATCAAACATATATATCATTGGCAAGAATATATCTTACGAATGAAACAGCGGAGAAAAACGATGAGCTTTACGAACACCGACAAACTAAAAGCACTTGCGATCACAAATATTTTTGAGACATCGCGGCCTTTCGGCGACTTTGCGGCGGTCGCGGTAAATGATGACGGAGCCGGATTTTCTTACGGCATAAATCAATTCACGCACCGTTCGGGTTCTCTGCTTGCTGTTGTCGAAGAATATCTCGAACGCGGCGGAACGATCGGAAAGAACGAGATCGCGGCAAAGCTTTCGGTGCTGAAAAACAGATCGCCCTCCGCTGTCGAAAAGCTGGCGGCCGATGCGGTTTTCAAAAAAGCTTTGCGTGCGGCAGCCGCGTCGAACGAAATGCGTGACGCGCAGATCGCCGTTGCCGAGAGGCTTTATCTAAAACCGGCGATCGCGGCATGCAAAGGTTCCGGCTTTATCGAACCGCTGACGCTGGCCGTTATTTACGATTCGATAAATCACGGTTCGTTCGAAAAGATCCGCGACCGCGTGCCTAATTCCGGAAGCGAGAAAGCCTGGGTTACGAACTATGTTCTGCTTCGCGATAGATGGCTTCGCGAAACACCTCGGTTAAAGAAGACCGCATATCGAACTGCATTTTTTGCCATTGAGATACGACGCGGCAACTGGCGGCTCGAACTGCCGCTGACCGTCAACGGCCACAAACTGACACAAAAAATATTTCAAGATCCGGCGGCGGAAGCCTACACGAACTCTGCAAACAGAACTGCTATTGACGAGCCGAAAACCTCAATCGCATACGACGGCGACACCGCCGCAGTACCCGCAGAAACTTCGCCGCCGAACATACTTTTAAATGCCGCCGAACGGCTGGATCGGCTTGAGACAGAGATAAACCGAGCTGTTGAAACTTACGACCGGATCGAGGCGATGACGACAAAAGTGATCACACGCAAAGACTCTGCTCCGTCGCTTTGGACGACCGTGGCCGGAACTTTGGTTCAGACATTTTGGGCGGCTGTAGCTTTCGCCGCAGATATTCCGCTGGAGGTTTGGCTCGTCGTCGCGGTCATCGCGGCGGGTTTGATGATCGCTTATCTGTTCAGGAAATAGTTCTGGAGTTTCAGAAGTCGGAACCGCTTGCGTAAGGCGGTCGGATGTCGGATCAACGAAAGAACCCGTCGCTATCGCTTACGGTTCTGACATTTGGAAAGAGGATAAAACATGAATGACATAAAAAATTTAACCATTGCATTTTCGGCATCGATGTCGTCGGTTCTTGCGGCGATGGAGATGCGTAATGTGATCGCAATTCTCTCGGCGGTCGTTTTGCCGGTCATATTTTTCGCCGTCGGAAAGGCGATAGACATTGCACTGCAGATACATCTGGATCGCCGCCGAAATGAGGAGAAGAAAAAATGACGCGAACAAATATCTATATTGCCGCAGCGGCAGCCGCGATCGTTATCGCCGTCGCCGCATTCGGAATGATCGGCAACGAACTGGCGGCAGGCAAGCTTGAAAAACAGATCGCCGCTGAAAAAGCCAATGCCTTATCGCTTGAAAAAAAAGCGCAGGCAAGCGAACGCGAAACGGAGATCTACCGCGAAAAGCTCGCATTTTTAGAACAGAACCTGGACGAAATAAACGAGATAGCACGGAGGCAAAATGAAGAGATCGAAAAATTTGAAGATGTTGTTGATACTGCCCGCGATGATGTTCGCCGCGCACGCGGTGTTCGGTCAATTGCCGTTACCGCTGCCGAACTCTGCGCAAAACTTGCCGAAGCCGGACATCCGTGCGGCGAATGAAGCCGCCGTGCGGAACGCCTGCGCCGCCGCTGTCGAAGATCTGAATGCGACGCGAAAATTGGCAGAAGTTCTGGAAGCCGAGAACGGCCTGATGAAACAGCGTTTGGAAACCGCGAACCGAACGGCCGCTGTTCTTACTGAACTTAACGAAACACGTAAAGCCGAATCGCAGGCTCTTCGCGAAGCGGTCAATGCAAAGAACGAAACGATCGCGGCTCAGGCCAAGCTGATCGAAACGCACGAACAGCTTGCCGAAAAATTGAAAAAGAAAAAGCCTTCGTTAATTAAACGCATCGGCGATGTACTGCTCGGAGCCGCGATCATTGCGGTGCTGAAATGAATGACGAGGAAAGAACGGATTTTCACAAATGGCTTAAAGAAGTGGCGTCCGGTTGGACGTGGGATTGGCCGCATCAGCTTTATCTATATGAAAAGCTCGAACTTTTAACGGCCGGCGACGCAAGGCGGCTAATGATCTTCATGCCGCCGCGTCACGGAAAATCAGAAACGGTAACCGTCCATTACGCCGCTTTCCGGCTGGAGCACGATCAGAAAATGAACATTATCATCGGCTGTTATAACCAAAAGTTAGCGAACCGGTTTTCGCGCCGAATTCGCCGAATATGCGAACGCCGAATGCAGCTTTCGACCGAACGCCGAGCCGCCGAAGAATGGGAAACGAAAAACGGCGGCGGCGTAAAAGCGGTCGGTGTCGGTGCGGGTGTGACAGGTTTCGGCGCCGGACTGATCATCATAGACGATCCTGTAAAAGGACGCGCTCATGCCGAATCTGAGGTCATTCGCGACAGCACGGGCGATTGGTTCAACGATGATATTTACACACGGCTCGAACCCGGCGGAACGGTCGTTATGATCCAAACCCGATGGCACGACGACGATCTTTCCGGCCGGCTTTTGCGCGAAATGAACGATGAGGACGGCGAACATTGGGAAGTTGTCAGGCTGCCGGCGATCGCCATGGAAAACGATGCTCTCGGCCGCCGGCCCGGCGAAGCTCTCTGTCCCGAAAGATACGATACGGAGGATTTTCTGCGGACGAAAAAACGCATCGGTTCGCGTTCGTTCGCCGCATTGTATCAGCAAGATCCGCAGCCGAACGAAGGCACGATATTCAAACGCAGTTGGTTCAAGCGGTTTGTCGATAATCCGCCCGACGGGCTTCGATGGTGTCGCGGCTACGACCTGGCGGTTTCGACAAAAACATCGGCCGATTACACGGCGTCGTTCCGATGCGCGTTCGATGATGCAAGCGGCGATCTTTATATCGCCGACGGCTATCGCGGACGGATCGAATTTCCCGAACAGCGAAATACATTATCGAACGAATGACCGAAGAAAAGAACACGATCCACGGCATAGAAAGCGCCCTGCACGGCAAGGCTTTCGTTCAGGAACTTCGCCGAGTAGAGTCGATACGCGGCATCGGCCTAAAGGATATTCGCGTTGAGAATGATAAATTCACGCGAGCCTTGGGATGGTCGCCGCTGGCCGAAGCCGGGAAAGTTATCTTGGTTCGCGGCGGCTGGAACGAAGATTTTCTTGACGAGGTCTGCCGCTTCTCAGGCCGCAATGACCGCCACGACGATCAGGTCGATGCCGTCAGCCTCGCCGTAAATATGCTTCGCGAAAAAGAAGACAAGAAAAAAGCAAAGGGCTTTTAAATCAACAAAAAGGAAGGAATTATGAACAACGATCTAGAAATATCGATAGGGCTTTTGCGCGAAAATTCTATCCGCTATCAACGCTTTGAAAGGTATTACCGCGGCGAACACGACCTGGCATTCGCGACCGATAAATTCGCGAACGCCTTTGGCTCACAGTTTCGCGAATTTGCGCTAAATCTTTGTCCGGCAGTTTGCGACGCCGTTCGCGACAAGCTGAAGATCACAGGTTTCAGCGTCGAAAGCATCGCCGAAAGAACGGCCTTCACCGCCGCCGACATCGAACAAAAAGCCGCCGCGATCTGGCGAATGAACCGTATGGATGTGCGTGCCGGCGAGCTTCACAAAGAGGCTCTGAAAAACGGCGACGCATACGCGATAGTTTGGCCGAACGCCGATGGCCGTGCGGTCATTTATCCGAAAAAAGCCGCAAACTGCGCGGTCGTCTACGACACGGAATCGCCGGGAAAGATCATTTCAGCGGCAAAATTTTGGCAAACTCCGGATAAATATACGCGGCTGAATATCTACTACGCGGATCGCACCGAACGCTTTATCACCAGATCGAGCGGCGGCATTCTTTTGCCCGCAGGCGATCAATTCGTTCCATACGCCGAAGACGGAAATCCGGCCATTATATCAAATCCATTCGGCCGCGTGCCGGTCTTTCATTTTGCGAACAATGCGGACATCGGCGATCTGGGCATGTCGGAGCTTTCGGCGGCGATACCGGTTCAGGACGGCCTGAATAAATCCGTTCTGGATATGCTTGTCGCAATGGAATTTTGCGCGTACAGACAGCGTTGGGCAGCCGGCATCGAGATCGAATATGACGCGGATGGGGTCGTCACGCCGCCGTTCAACGCGGGCATCGACCATCTGTGGATATCGGAAAATCCGAGCACGCGATTTGGCGAATTTGCGGATGCGAATCTCGATCAGTTCCTAAAAGTAAAAGAATCTTTTCGGGTCGATATTGCCTCGGTTACCGGCACGCCGCTCCATTATCTGCAGCCGCAGAACCGAATGCTGGCGAGCGGCGAAGCTTTGAAAAAAGCCGAAACGAGGTTCATCGCAAAGATCCGCGACCGGCAAAACGCCTTTGGCCGCGTGTGGGAAGACGCACTCGCTTTCGCATTGGATACAGAAGGCCGCGGCAGCGATATCAGTCTGCTCGCCGCGTGGCAAGATCCATCGCCCGTGTCCGAACGCGAACTGCTCGAGAACATACAGATAAAGCGAAGCATCGGTTTGCCGAGCGATATCGCACTGACCGAAGCCGGTTACGGAAAGGCTTCGATAAATGAAATGACTGACGAAAAAGGAGATCAATTATGAACGAAGAACAGAGAGAAGAAATAACAGAAGAACCGGCAGCTGCAAAGGCCGCGCTGACAGAGGCTTTTCGCGAAGCAAAGGCGCGTTCGCCGGAGCTGTTGACACAGATCGCGGAAAGTTCGATGCAGTTTGACGACAACGGCGAACTGCTGAACACCGAAGCGATCCTGCACGAACTGCGGCGCAACCATCCCGAACAATTTGCGGCGGAAATGAAACCGGCCGGTATTGACGGCGGTGCGGGTTCAGGTTCGGTAAAGCCGCTGACGCGCGGGATGCTCGCAAAAATGAAGCCGGCCGATATCGTAAAGCTTGATTGGCAAGCCGTTCGGTCGGTTCTCGAAAACAAACGATAGAACACAAAAGAGGAGATTATGGCATTAGATTTTATACCAACAGTATGGGCGGCACGGCTGCTCACGGCGCTCGACAATTCACTCATATATGCACAAACGAATGTGTGCAACCGCGATTATCAAGGCGACATTCGCGAAGCCGGAAATTCGGTAAAGGTCGCATCGATCGGCGAAGTTTCCATCGGCAATTATTCGAAGAATTCAGATATTTTGGATCCGGAAATACTAACGGATTCGGAGCAGACGATGCTCATCGATCAATCGAAATATTTTAATTTCTATGTGGACAGCATCGATCAGGCACAGCAAAATGTCAACGTTCTGGACGAGGCGATGCGGCGTGCTTCGTGGTCGCTGCGCGACGTGGCCGATTCTTATTTGGCAGCTCTGATGGCGGCGGCCGTAACGAGCGGAAACACGCTTGGAACGGATCTGACGCCGCTGGAGCCGACCGCAGATGATGCCTATGAAAGCCTTGTCGATCTAGGCGTATTGCTGGACGAATCGAACACGCCGATCGACGGCAGATTTGTCGTTGTGCCGGCGTGGTTTCACGGTTTGCTGCTCAAGGACAACCGATTTGTCGGTAGCGGTTCGATGCGTTCGGACGGCGCACTTTCGAACGGAAAGGTCGGCGAAGCGGCCGGTTTTTCTATATTAAAATCAAATAACGTTCCGAACGAAACCGGCGAAGGTTACAAAATAATCGCCGGTCATTCGATCGCGACATCTTATGCCGAACAGATCGTTGAACTGCAGACATATAAGCCGGAAAAACGTTTCGGCGATGCAGTAAAAGGTTTGCATTTGTACGGCGCAAAGGTGCTGCAGCCGACGGCATTGGCGATGATGATCGCGAACAAAGGATAACGCCTTATGGAAACATTTGAAGAGAAACTAAAGAAGATGACGGCTTGGGAAACCGAGCCGTCGCTCACCGAAACCGAGGTCGGCGAACTGCTCTCGGCGGCAAGCATCGCAGATGCAAGCGGAGCATCGCCGCAGAACGACGATTGGGTTCCGTCGTATGATCTGAATGCTGCCGCAGCGAACGGCTGGCTTATAAAAGCGGGCCGTTCGGCAAGCACGACGGAAACCGATCCGGACAGCCTGAACGTTGCTTCGAAAATTTTTGACAACTGCCTAAAAATGGCAAAGATCTATTCGAATAAACGCAAAGGAACGGTTCAAGTACTTCCTTTGAGATAACATATCTGTTCTGACATATATGTATTATTCCGCAGAGACATCTTCCAAAGGTTGTCACTGCGGGATCTTTTTTATGTGTTGATCTTTGATGCGTCGTGCCGACCTTCTGATCTCTTTCCAGGTTGAACGGTCGCGGTCAAATATTGTATAAAGGCCTTGTTCCTCCATAGGCGGATCGCCCATATATTCGTCGCCTAGTTTCCAAAAAAGCTGATCTTTTATCGGCCGAGCGGTTCCGCCGAACGCCCAGAAATTTGCACCGGCGACGATCGGTTCGCTTTTTATAAAAGAGAACACGGTTCGGAAATAACGGTCGCGAAATTTTGTGCCGGCATTTATATCAAAAGATTGGCCGTCACGCGGAAGGCCGAATTCTTCGATAACGAGCGGTTTGTTCAGCTTTTTTGCAGAGGCGATGTGTTCGGCGATGTATTCGCGCGTCATCTGTTCGGCTTTGCCGTATTGCTCCGCCATCTTTCCGCTTTCGAACCAAGCCCAATTTTTCGGCCAGATGTGTATGGTCAGATAATCGATATTCTTGCCGCCGTGAATCTGTTCGAAAAGCGCTAAACTTTCCGTGCCGATGCGGCCTTCGTGGCCGGTGGTGATGAGGTGATCTTTATCGAGAGCGCGGATCATCGCTGCGGTGTCGGCGATCCATTTGGCGTAAGCTTCGTTCGCGGCGGGCCGCATCGGCCGCGGTTCGTTGGCGAGTTCCCAGGCCATTATCGTCGCGTCGGCGGTATATTTTTTGCCGGTAAATTTGTTGGTTCGGCCGATGATGAGTTTTGCCTGTGCGTTGTAATTTTCGATGCAGGCCGAGCAGGAATAAAATTTTGCAACGTTGTCGCGAAGCTCGTCCCACGTTGGTTTTTCGCCTCGCCATTTTGCCGAAATAACGCCGTTCCAGATCAGATATTGTTGAAAGCCGCCGCTCCATTCCCAGTTATTGCTGAGGAAAATAACGGCTTTCATATCGCGTTTGCCCATTTCGAAAAGCACGAGGTCGAGCCCGGAAAGCACGCTTTCGTCAAATTTTCCCTGCTCGGGCTGAAGCGAAGGCGAAACGCGCGTGACTCCGTTAAGCGGCCCGCTGCCTTCGGCTCCGCCAAGCAGCCGAAGGTTCGTCACACCGTTCTTTTTTAGAAAATCGAGCTCCTTTCGCAGCCGCTCGACACCGCGCTTCTTGTCCTTTTCCAACCCAAGCAGCGAACCATACCAATAATTCGTCCCGACAAAATAATACGCCTCGCCGCCTTTCATCAACCGGCCGTTCTTCGCCGAAACAAACCCCTGCGAAAACACCGCGGCAGGAATAAGCAAGATGAAAAGCAATGTGAAGTATCGAGTGTGCATAATCAGCCATTATTGCACAGCGCAAAAATTTTGGTGTTGAGAAGAAACGATGCTAGTCTTGACGAAGAAAAAATGCAAAAAATCCTACTTTACATATCAATTGGGGTTGTAGCCTTTTTGGTCGGTACTTTCGCTGTATATCTTTTTTTGGGCAAACCATCAGAAGTTCGTATCGAAGATGAAAGTGTTAATACGAATGAACTCGTTTCGCGTGAATGCGGCGAATTTTCGGATGAAATAGATCTTAAACCGTTTCTAAATAAATGGCTTTTGGGAGAAAAATTTAAGGACGTTCCATATTGTAAAGACGGTTTTTCCGAAGCGGCTCAGTTTGATGAAAGAAATGTTCATCCTAGTTATATAGATACGAATGGCGACGGCAAGGATGAGCTAGTTCTTCAAACCGCATGCTCACCAACAGGAAATTGCGATATGTGGATCTTTGAGCAGACTGATAAAGGGTATCGGAATATCTTTGTTTCAGCTCATGGTGTTCAAACGTTCAAAAGAAGCGAAGAAAAAAATAAAAGCTACTTCGATCTAGAGACGCGTATGACCAGCGGAGCAACCGAAGGAGATCTGGTAATTTACCGGTTTGACGGCGATCATTACAAACCCAAAGCCTGTTTTACATATAATTATCTAGATAAGAATTCCGGAGCTGTCCTCGACGAACCACTACTTGACCCCAGAAAATGTTCGCAATTTTTAGAATAAATAATCATTATTACCTCAATTCGTGTCGATAAAATGCAAAAACATCGACATATTATCTTGACATGTCGATGCTATCGACATATTCTCAATTCATGTCGATAAAACGTCGAACTATCGACATATAATTGAAATATGTCGAAAAAAATAAATATTATGATCGATTGGAATCCAAAAAGGCCTTTTCAGGAGCTTCCGCATTTGCCGCCAAAGGCTGATATTGAGACGAAAACAATACTAAAAAAGTGTATTTCAGCCAGAACGGCCCTTGCCGAACTGAAACTGGCGGCGGAACTTATTCCAAATCCGGCGATATTGATAAACACTTTGCCGCTGCTTGAAGCAAAGGCAAGTTCCGCGATCGAGAATATCGTTACGACAACCGACAAGCTTTTTGAGCATCTTCGAAATGAAACAAATGCCGATCCGGCGACAAAAGAAGCGTTACGTTACAGCACAGCACTTTTTCATGGTTTCCACTCACTTTCAGTCAATCCGCTGAGCACGCGCACGGTCGAAGCAATTTGTTCACAAATAAAAGGCACTGAAATGCGTGTGAGGAAAATTCCGGGAACTAAACTCGGAAATGAACAGACCGGCGAAATAATATACACGCCGCCCGAAGGCGAAGGATTCCTTAGAGATCTGCTCGCTAATTGGGAAAGGTTTCTCCACAATGAAACCGAGATCGACCCATTGGTAAGATTAGCGGTTGCACATTATCAGTTCGAGGCGATCCATCCTTTTACAGATGGAAATGGCCGAACGGGCCGAATAATAAACAGCCTATTTTTAATTGAACAAGAGCTGCTTACGCTGCCTGTGCTGTATCTCAGCCGATTTATTTTAGCTAATCGTAGGGAATATAATAGGCTGCTGCTAAGCGTTACAAAGGAGCAGTCTTGGGAGGCATGGATCGTATTTATGCTAACCGCCGTCGAAAACACATCTATTTGGACCGCTAAAAAGATCGCGGCAATAAGAGCATTGTCCGAAACAGCTGGTAGGTATGTTAGACACGCTTTGCCAAAAATATACAGCTACGAACTAATAAGCCTCATTTTCGAATTGCCCTATTGCCGTATAAATAATCTGGTGGATAAAGGGATAGCGAAACGCCAGACTGCCTCGAATTATCTAAAGCAATTGGCAGAGATCGGCGTGTTAAGTGAACACACTGCCAACGGACGGGAAAAACTGTTCGTTAATCCGAAATTAATGAAGCTTCTTTCCGAAGATTCGAACGAATTTGAACAATATGACTGAAACAATAAACATTATCGGCGGCGGTTTGGCCGGGGTTGAGGCGGCCTGGCAGGCGGCGGAGTTGGGAGCGAAAGTGCGGCTTTATGAGATGCGGCCGGTTCAGCAGACGCCGGCTCACCGTACGGACAAGCTGGCGGAGATCGTGTGTTCAAATTCGCTAAAGACGGACGAGCCTGGTTCGGCGCCGTATCTATTAAAAGAAGAGCTGCGGCGCGGCGGATCGATGGTTCTGGATGTTGCGGCGGCGACGCGCGTTCCGGCCGGAGCGGCTCTTTCGGTCGATCGGATAAAATTTGCCGAGATGATAACCGAGCGGATCGAAGCACATCCGAATATAGAGATCATTAGAGAAGAAGTGACATCGCTGTCGGAACCGCCTGCGTCAGCGGGCGGTGAGCATAATGGATCGAGTGCCGCGACGATCATCGCGACCGGACCGCTGACGAGCGAGTCATTGACGGCGGACATAATGAAATTTACCGGCGACGATCAGCTTTATTTTTACGATGCGATCGCGCCGATCGTTGCGGCCGATTCGATAGATATGTCGATCGCTTTTAAGGCGGCTCGTTACGGCAAAGGCGGCGACGATTATATAAATTGCCCGATGAACAAGGAGCAATACGAAGCTTTTGTAAATGAAGTGCTTGCCGCAAAAGAGGTTCCGCTGAAGCGTTTTGAGGACACACATTGGTTCGAATCGTGTCTGCCGATCGAAGAAACGGCACGCCGCGGCATCGAAACATTGCGGTTCGGGCCGATGAAGCCGAAAGGTTTGCCCGACCCGAAAACCGGCGAAGAGGCTCACGCATGCGTACAGCTTCGGCAGGAAGATCTGATGGCGGATGCATATGGTTTGGTCGGGTTTCAAAACCATTTGCGGTACGGCGAACAGGAAAGAATTTTGCGGATGATCCCAGGGCTTGAGAATGCCGAATTTTTGCAGTTCGGCCAGATACACAGAAATACCTTTATCAATTCGCCAAAAATATTAAATGAAACGCTTGAAACGCGTGCGAACCCGAAACTCTTCTTTGCCGGACAGATAACCGGTGTCGAAGGCTATGTCGAATCGGTCGCGACCGGCTGGCTTGCCGGAAGAAATGCCGTTCGAATGCTGCGCTCGCAACCGATGCTTAGAGCTCCGCAAACGTCCGCGATCGGAGCGCTATGCCGTTATGTTTCGAACGTCGAAACAAAGAATTTCCAGCCGGTGAACATTACTTTCGGTTTGCTGGAACCGCTGCCGCCGGAACTTAGAAAAAAGTATCGCAGAAAACGCGAACGCCATGTTTTTCAGGTCGAACGCGCACTGAAAGATTGGGACGAATGGATAAGTCAGCAGCAGAATGGTGAAATGTGAATGATGAATGTCGGAACCGGAAGCAATAGCAAATTGGACTCTGACGGAGAACCAATCGCTACTGGTGTAACATCCAAAAAAGGCTTTTCGAGCATCTAAGGGTTTGTCGGATGAAGAGTGTCTTTCTAATTATATGCATTTTCGCGATATTTGCTGTTCCCATGGCGGCGCAGTCGGGGCGTGTGAAGCCTTCGCCGACACCGGTGACGAACAAAGGTTTGCCCGGACCTAATGCGAAGACGGTTCGCGATGTAAAGCTTCCGTCAAAAACCAGCCCTTCGGAAACGCCGCCGCCGAATGACGACGATGTCATAAAGGTCGAATCTGCGCTTGTGCCGATACCGGTTTCGGTGCTTGGCCGCGATGGCCGCTCTGTCCGCAGCCTCGTTCGCGAAGATTTTATACTGACGGTCGATGGCGAACCGGCCGAAATAACCGATCTTTTTACATCCGACAGGCCTGTTCGGCTTGCTTTGTTATTTGATAATTCGTCGAGCGTAATGATCGCCCGCGAATTTGAAAAAGATGCGGCGGTCAGGTTCTTCAAACGCGTACTGCGGCCTGATAAAGATCTGGCGGCGCTGTTCAGCGTGGCGACAACAACGCGGCTTGAGCAGGGTTTTACCGACGATGTTTCGTGGCTCGTGCGTTCGATCGAAACGTTCCCGCCGCCTTCGGGTGCGACCGCTCTGCTCGACGGATTGATAAAAGCCTCGAACTATTTGAAAGATGTACAAGGCCGCCGCGTTATCGTTATAGTTTCGGACGGCGACGACACCGTCAGCGATGCAACGTTTGCCGAAACGCTGAAGGCTTTGCAAACGGCAGATTGTCAGGTTTACATAGTAAAGACGACCGATTTTGAAAATTTTGTGCGGACAGGTTCGCGTGCCGGGAACGCGAATATCCGCCAGTTGACGGCCGAACGCCGCATGGCTGAAATAGCCGCGCAAACAGGCGGTTCGGTCTATTCGCCTATCGACCGCGGAGAGCTTGACGGAGCTTTTCGGCAAATTTCCGAAGAACTTTCGCAACAATATATTCTCGGCTATTATCCGGACATCGGCGCGGAAGAACGCGGAACATTCCGCACATTCGGCCTAACCTTGAGACGGCCGGAAAATGTAACGATCAGAATTCGAAAAGGTTATTACGTGAAGTGAGTGTGGAGTTTTGAGTTTGGAGTTTTGAGTAGGAAGCTCGAACTCTTCACGGATCAGATCAGTTTTCGGGATCAAAGAAAAAACTAGAGAATGCTGAACGATTCTTACGAACAATTTGTCCGACATTTAAAATATGAGCGTGCGGTAAGTCCGCATACGCTGCGAAATTACGCCAGCGATCTAGGACAGTTTCGCGAATATATATTAGGCATCGAAAAACGCGAAGACATTCCGGTTGCTTCGATCGATCGTTTGACGATCCGCGAATGGATGGCGGAACTGCACGGCGGCCACAAAAAAACCTCCATTGCCAGAAAGATCGCCAGCCTGCGGACGTTCTTCGAATTTCTCATCCGCGAAGGAAAGCTCGAAACAAATCCGGCAAAGCTTGTCGCCACGCCGCGCATCGAACGCAAATTACCAGATCATCTTTCGATGGAAGACGCCGTGCGGTTCATCGAAACGCCGGACATCGCGACCGATCTAGGCAAACGCGACCGCGCGATCATAGAGTTCTTATATGCGACCGGTTTGCGCGTTAGCGAACTCGTCGGCATCGATCTGAAAGACATCGATTTTCGCGAGCGTATGGTCCGCGTTATCGGCAAACGCAAAAAAGAACGCATCGTGCCTTTTCATGAATATGCTCTGCAGGCTTTGATGCTTTATTTGGAAGATGTCCGGCCGAAATTCTTGAATCGTTGTCCGATCACGGAACGCGATAACGAGGTCGTTTTTTTGAATTATCAGGGAACGCGCCTTACCACGAGGAGCGTCGGCCGAATGATAGATAAATACATAAAACAATGCGCCGATATTCATCACATTTCGCCGCACAGCCTGCGGCATTCCTTTGCCACACATCTGCTGGATTCGGGAGCTGATCTTCGCGATATCCAAGAACTTCTCGGTCACGCGCGTCTTTCTACAACACAGATCTACACCCAAGTTTCGATGGAAAAAATGATCGAGGTTTACGACCGTTCGCATCCGAAAGCATAAAGGATACACGGGCCATTTTTTACGCTTGATCAATATTTCTTATACACTTCAAAAATAATTCTTATTTCCTATTGACAGAAATAAAAAACACGAGCATACTTCAAAAGCTCGCAAATAATTCCCCCAATTTTTCATAACGGTTCCCCAAGACCGGTTTTACACTTTTTACAATTTTATTTACGAAGTTTTGTCCGATCAGGATCATATATTCCTTATTTTATTCGGCCTGATATTTTTTGGCATCCAAATAAATCCCAAGGAGACAAAAAAACGTGAAGAAATTTCTAAGTATAATGGCGGTTTTTGCCGTTGCGTTGATCGTTTTCGGAATAATTTCGAATAAGGCCGGCGCAAACAATGCCGTTTTTGCAAATGGCGGCGATGACGAACGCGAACTTGCCAGACAGATCAGCCTGGATATTATGCGCGATAAAGCGGCGCAGAACGCGATCGGAAACCCGGACGAATATAAGGTCGAACGCGTAGATATAGACGAACTGAAAATGGCGCATACGCATTTTCAGCAATACATCGGCGGATTGCCGGTTTGGGAAGGCCAAGCGATCGTTCATTTGAAACAGGACGGAACTCTTTCGGTCATAACAGACGACCTGAAGGAAAACGTTGCTGTTTCGACCGACCCTGCTTTTTCAAAAGACGAAGCGATCGATTTCGCTCAGCGAATTGCCGGAGCAAATGATGCGACCGCCGCAAAACCGGTCGTAGATCTATGGATATTTCGCGGCGAAGACCGCGATCATCTGGCATACCGCGTTCCGCTCGTTATGGTCGATAAATCTGACAACCCGACGGCTCCGGTAGTTTTCATCGATGCTCAAACCGGCGAAAAGATCTTCGAATACGACAACCTGAAAACCGGAACCGGCAGTTCGCTTTACAGCGGAACGGTAAACATCTCGACCCTGCAATCCGGTTCGACATATTATCTGGAAGACACGACACGCCGCATGGGCACGTTCAATATGAACAGCACCGGAAACGAATCGAGCGGTTCGGGCGGAACGATGTCGCGGTACACGGACACGGACGACAATTGGAATTCGACGATTCAGCGTGCCGGTATCGATGCACATTATGGTGCGGCGATGACGTTCGATTATTACAAGAATGTCCATAACCGCAACGGCATTGACGGAAATTACGGTCCGGGAACCGTTACATCCGCAAGCGGCGGCGTCAGCCTTGTTGCATCGCGTGTGCATTTCGGCAGCAGCGGAGCTTACAACAACGCTTTTTGGTTTAACAACCAAATGAGCTACGGCGACGGCGACGGTTCTAATTTCTCGCCGCTGACGACGCTCGATATCTGCGGACACGAAATGACGCACGGCGTTACGGAACGCACGGCGAACCTGACATATTCGCGCGAATCAGGCGCTTTGAACGAATCGTGGTCCGACGCAATGGGCTCGATGGTCGAACTTTATGCACGCGGCGGTTCGCCTACGGCCGATACTTGGAAGATCGGCGAACAGGCATACACACCATTTAACGGAACGAGCGACGCTCTGCGTTATATGGACGATCCGACACGCGCGGGCGACCCGGATCATTACAGCGAAAGGCTGTATCCGGGAAGCTGTTCGCCGTCGAATGCGAACGATCAATGCGGCGTTCATACAAATTCCAGCATTTCGAACAAAGTGTTCTATTTGGTCGTTGCAGGCGGAACGCATCCGCAATCGGGTGTAACTGTAACGGGCGCAGGAGCGACGGCCGGCAGCAAGATCTGGTTCTTGGCATTAACGCAGTATATGACATCCGGCACTAATTTTGCCGGCGCCAGAACTGCTACATTGAACGCGGCTTCGGCTCTGTACGGTTCATCGAGCTCGCAATATAACACGGTCGCAACCGCTTGGTGCGCAGTTGGCGTGGGCAGTTGCCCGACAGGCCCGACACCGACACCGACCGCAACTCCGACTGCGACACCGAATCCTACTCCAACTCCGACCGCAACACCAACGCCGAATCCTACTCCAACGCCGACACCAACGCCGGGCGGCGGAGAGCTTTTGACGAACGGCGGATTTGAAAGCACATACCTGCCATGGGGCGGAAGCGGATATAGTGTCTATTACACTTCGAACGGAAATTATCCGCACGGCGGCTCCGGTTATATCTATCTCGGTGTTGACAACAGCTCGACCGGATCTCTCTATCAGCAGGTGACGATACCGAGCAGCGCAAGCGGAGCTTTGACCTTCTGGCTGAATGTTTCCTCGAGCGAAGGCACGACATCGCAGCAATATGACAAGATGTATGTCGAGGTTCGCCGTACCAACGGCACGCTGCTCGGCACACTCGCGACATACAGCAACCTGAACAAAGGCACCGCCGGAGTTTATTCGCTGAAATCACTGAATATGTCGGCTTACAGAGGACAAACCGTCCGCTTGCAGTTCCGCGCCGTGACCGATTATTCGCTCTCGACAACGTTCCGCATCGACGACGTTTCACTACATTAAACATAACGAACTTTCGCTGCTTTGATGCAGCATTCGCAATAGCGATCGGCCGTCAGAAATGACGGCCTTTTTTTTATCGCAACAGTCAGCGAAAACCTTTACACAACACATAGTTACACCGCCAAAGCAACCATTTTCGAACCTCGCCGCATCTCAGGCAATAGTTTACAGATGTTCCCGCCGTGTTTTATCCAGCGGCTCTAAAGACTTAATAAAAATATTTGAGGTAAGTTCGAATGTTACGGAAATTCTTTCCCATGGTAATGGTGTGTCTTTTTTTTGCGTCGGCTGCAAATTCGCAGACGCTGAACGAAAAACAAACGTCGTTTGAAATTGTCGACGGCTCGGCGGTCGTAAGTCTTTTGATCGAAAACCAAACCGCACCAAAAACCGTTCCGGTAAAACTCGAATTGATCGATCCGGACGAAAAAGTTCGAGCCACTGCGACCCAAAATACTGTATTGGAACAAGGCCCGCAAATGATCGAGGTTTCGATGGCTCTTGGTGATGTGCTTAAAACCGAAGGCGAACTTTTGGGCTGGTTCCGTCTTCGGTACAGCATCGGCAGCGAAGCCGGGATCGTTCCGCTGTCCGACATTTTCCGAGACGATTTCACACTTCGCATAATTGCTTCCGAATATATTTCCGCAGGAACCACATATCGAGTTTTAATCGATTCGCTGAACACGGCGAATCAAAAGCCTATCGGCGGCGTCCGTGTTGACGCAGTTCTTTCGATACCGGTGGAAACAAGCGGCAAAGATCTTGAAATTCGGGGAAGCGGCATCACGGCCGGCGACGGCACGCTTTATTTGGATCTGCCGGTCGCACCGGGAATTAGGTTGGTCGATTCGGCAAAAGTTAAGGTCACGGGTTTTAGGAACGGATTGACCCGCACCGCCGAAGAAGAGCTGGAGCATTTAGAAAACGATATGTCGTTCGTAATGATGAACGATAAAACGATCTATCAACCCGGACAAACTGTGCATACGCGCGGAATTTTACTGAACGGACTGGACGAAATGACGGTCGCCGTTGGCCGCGAGATCGAATTTAGAATAGAAGATGAAGACGACACAGTGCTATTTCGGCAGGTGTTGAAAACTTCGGAATTCGGCGTCGCTTCTGCCGATTGGGAAATACCAAAGAACGCAAAACTCGGCGATTACACAATAATAACGCATGTCGATGAAAGGATGATCTCGCGTAAACGAATAAAAGTTTCGCGTTATGATCTGCCAAATTTTACCGTCGCCGCAAAACCGAACAAGGCCTATTACTTGCCAGATGATACGACGGCCGAGATCACCGTAAATGCAGATTATCTTTTCGGCAAACCGGTCACAAAAGGCAAGGTGCGGGTCGCCGAAGAACTGCATCGCCGCTGGAATTGGAAAGAACAAAGATACGATATAAAAGAGGGCCAATCGAGCGAAGGCGAAACGGATGAGAACGGTGTTTTTGTAGCAAAGTTCGATCTCAGCGACGACCTAGAAAAATTTGTAAAGGAAGATGGAAAAGACGATGCGGGATTTAGCGACCGTTGGCGAAAATATGACGATCTGCATTTCACGGCATATTTTACAGACCCGACGACGAACCGGACGGAACAAAAACGCTTTGATATACGGATAACTGATCAGCCGATCCATGTTTATTATACGCCTTATAACAACGACTATAGACGGCCGATAAACCTGCCTGACGCCGCATTTTTCGCGGCTTATTATGCCGATGGTACGCCCGCCGAATGCGACATCGAAATTACGATCAGCCCGGAAGACGAAAATGCATTCGAACCGCTGGCGAAAATTCGGACAAATAAATACGGCATCGCACGCCTGAATTATATGCGGCCGGCATTTGGCGGTAAGACCGAGAACGTTGATCTGCGGTATCGTGCCGTTGATGCAAATGGACTAACCGGCGCATATAAAACCGATATAGATTTTGACGACGAAGAAGATGCGGTACAATTCGTTACCGATAAAGCCATCTACAAACCCGGCGAGAATATCGAACTTTCTGTCCTATCCAACGTTAAGGACGTCGGGCTGATCGTGCAGGTCGTTCGCGGAAGTTCCATAATCGACACGCACCGCATCAAGCTTTCCGACGGAAAGGCTGATCTTACGATCCTTTACAACGAACAATTCAGCGGCATTTTGACCATATATGTTTTTGACCCTTCGAATGAAGACCTTAATGAGATCCACGGTTTGATCTATCCTTCGCCGAGGAATCTGAAACTCACCGCTTCGTTCGATAAGCCCGTTTACAAACCCGGCGACGATGCAAAGCTAAGTTTCAGCGTGATCGACGCTCAGGGCAACGCCGCCGAAACCGCGCTCGGCGTGACGATATTTGATAAAGCCGTTTCTGTCCGCGAAGCTACCGACGGCGGATATTCCATATTTGCGGACGGCGGATATTCAGGATATGACGACGACCTGACCAGGTTAATGCGATCTGGGAACGCGGATTCAGAATTCGATCTGACAAAACCGATACCGGACGATCTACAGCTTGTCGCACAACGCGGATTCAGCAAAAATTATTACGAAACGAATATTTTCGGCAGCGAAAATTATGACGCGAGCACGCAAGGTGTTTTCCAAGGATACTTTGATCGGCAGTTCAAACAGATCGGCGATAATTTAGTACTGCATTACAAGGATCACAGCTCCGATCATTCGACCGATGCTGCATCTTTCAAACGGATCTTAGCCGTCTATGGCCAAGACCTCGAAGAACTCCGCGATCCTTGGGGCGAACCGTATTTTGTAAAATTCGGGATCTCGAAAAAAAACGATACGGTCATCGTTCTTTCGAAAGGCATCGACAAGATAAAAGATACCGATGACGACCTAACTGCATATTCCGGCTCGTTCGAAAGTTTCACGGAAATGGGCAAAGCTATCGATGCCGCGGTCAAAACATATCACGAGCGAACCGGCGGATTTATTCGCGATCAGGCGACGCTTTTTGCCGAACTCGGCATCAGCGAAATGAACGATCGTTTCGGCAGGCCGTATTATCTGAACTTTTACACGAACTATACGCGATATGCGTTCGAGGTGAAAAGCGTAGGTGAAGACGGTATAAAAAACACAGGAAATTGGTATTCGGGCGATGATTTCATGGCTTGGAAGGTGGAGATCGATTATGCGAATGCTATTCGCGAAAAGATCGATAGCATTCTCCTGGCAAGCGGGAAAAAGCCGGTCACTTTAGAAGAATTCCAAGCCGTGCTTTCCGCCGGCGGGTTGCCGGCCGCTAATATCCGCGACGGTTATGACCGGCCGGGTTATATGACAATGAAAAGCGGTTCGCGATATTCCGAGCGTGCAAAGATCGTAAATAGTAAACGCTTTGGCGAAGATGAAATAAAAGTTACGACCGTTATCACGCCGGTAACGGAAGATTACGTGGAATTCGATATTCGCTCGTCCGGCAGCGACGGCAAGGAAGGAACGTATGATGATTTCACGCTGGCTAAAACGACGATAATCACCGAGGTACGAACAAAAGAGGATGCGGTCACCAAAGAGGCAAAGGTTTATAACGGCAAAGGCGGAGTTCTGAAAGGCACAGTTAAGGACGCAGCCGGTGCTTTGGTTCCCGGAATGGCCATTCGCATAGAAGGACCGAATTCTTATTCGAAAGTAATAACAGCAAATGATTCGGGCTTTTTTTCGGCCGCCGCGCTTCCGCCGGGCACATATAAAGTTTCCACCGAACCTTCCGGCGGTTTCGCCGCGTCGGAGATAACCAATATTATTGTTACGTTCGGCAAAGTTACTAATGTTGAGATCATCGTGTATGTTGGCGAAGAAGGTAATGTTGTTAATGTTACATCAGGTGATGTTTCGATTGATACGTCAAGTTCAGCGATCGCCAGTAAGGTTGAATCGTTCGTGATCGGAATTCCAAATAAACCTAAAAAGGTTTCTGCTCCGATCGCCGGTTTGACGCCGCGGCTGCGCGAATATTTTCCGGAGACGCTTTTGTGGATGCCGGAACTTGTGACGGATAAGAACGGCAAGATCACGACGAATTTCAAAATGGCGGACAACATTACGACATGGAAAATGGTTGCGATCGCTTCGGATAAAGACGGCAAGGTCGGCATTGCCGAAAGCGAAACTACGGCATTCCAATCGTTTTTCGTCGATCTGGATCCGCCAAAATTTTTGACCCAAGGTGATGAGATTTCGTTGCCCGTCCAAGTGCGAAATTATACGGATGCGAAACAGACCGCAAAGGTTTCGATGGCAAGATCGGATTGGTTCTCGATCCGCGGCAAGGATAATTTGAATGTCAGTGTTGCCGCCGGTCAAACGGAGAATGCGGTGTTCAATTTTCGTGCGGATAGATCTATCGACGAAGGCAAACAGCGTGTTACGGCGGTCGCCGACAAAGGATCCGATGCGATCGAAAAGCGCGTGACGGTGAGGCCGAACGGCCAAGAAGTTGTTCGGCCCGAATCGAAGGTCTTCACAGGCGGCGAAACCTTTGCGGTGGATTTTCCCGACACGGCGATAAAGAATACGCAGCATGCCGAACTAAAGCTTTATCCGAATCTTTTCAGCCACGTTTCCGAAGCGGTTGACGGCCTGCTTCAGCGGCCTTGGGGCTGCGGCGAACAATTGATCTCGTCGTCGTATCCGAACCTGATGATACTGAAATACAAGCGGCCCGACGAAAATCTAAAAGCGCGTGTGCTCAAAAATCTGCAGGAAGGCTATGACCGTTTGATCAGCTACCAATCTGCTAGCGGCGGATTCACATATTGGGGTGGAAAGTCTGAGCCGCACATCGCTCTGACGGCGTATGCCATACGCTTTTTGAATGATGCAAAAGGAAGCATTACGGTCAATGAAGAGATCATCGCAAATGCTGAAAAATGGCTGATCGGACAACAGCGAACCGACGGAAGCTGGGCCGCAAATGAGCAGTCATACAGACGCACACAGATGTTGACGAGCTATGTTGCAAGGACATTGGCGATGCAGAAAATTGCCAAAGATGACCCGAAGGCAAAGGTTCTGGAAGCCGCTTTCAAATATCTGGCAGCAAAGAACGAACAGATCGCCGAACCGCACGCGCTGGCGCTTTACGGGCTTGCTTTGATCGATTCAGGAGATGTTGAAGGAGCATCGAGCATCGCATCCGAGCTTGCCGAAATGGCGATGACCGAAGGCGACGGCGAATATTGGAGGCTGGAGACGAACACACCTTTTTACGGTTGGGGAACGCCCGGACGCATAGAAACGACGGCGCTTGTCGTGCAGCTTTTGTCGCGTGTGCAGGGCAGCGAAAAATATAAGCAACATATCTCGAAAGGATTGGTGTTTTTGCTGAAGAACAAAGATCGATACGGCGTTTGGTATTCGACACAGACGACGATAAATGTGCTTGACACAATTTTGGCTCTTATAGCCGCTCAGCCCACAGATGCGAAAACCACGATCCAAATAAAGGTGAACGGCAAGCATATCAAAACGCTTTCGCTGACGACGGATCAGATCGAACAGCAGTCGATAGATCTAACGCCGGAGCTCGGTTCTGCAAATAATTTGGTCGAGGTCATTTCCGATAGTCCTTCGACAATAATGGCGCAGGTCGTAAAGGAACATTACGTCGCCTGGGAAAATGCGGACTTTTCGTCGGTGAATATGAGCGGTTCGCGCGCCCTCGCGCTTCAATACAATTGCGGCACAGGGCAAGCCGCCGTTATGCAGGAAATTACCTGCACGGCTTCGATCGAACGGATCGCCTTCCGCGGTTACGGAATGCTGATGGCCGAACTTGGAACGCCGCCCGGAGCCGACATCGACCGCGAATCGCTCGATAAAGCGATTAGCGAGACACGTTCGATCAGCCGCTACGAGGTCTTGCCGGACCGCATCGTTTTCTATATGTATCCAAGCGCAGGCGGCACGAATTTTACATTCAAATTCCGGCCGCGCTATGCCATCGACGCCCAAACGCCGCCGTCCGTCGCCTATGATTACTACAACCCGCTCGCCCGTGCCGAAGTAAAACCGCTGCGGTTCGTAGTGAAATGACAGGCGAAAATAATGATAGAGTTTCCAGCTACGATCTACTGTTTATAGCATTGAAGATCTCCGGCTCGTATAGAGTCATTTGGTCTGATCTCATCGAATTTGACCCGGAAAAATATGTAGCGTTTTGTAGAATTGGTGCGCAGTTCGCCGCGATAACCGTTGAGTCTGCCGCCGGAAAATGAGACGACACCGCCATTAACAATTACGCTTCCGCCGGCGCCGCCAACGGCCGAATATCTGCGTCCGCTGATCGTAAAGCCAAGCCCGGCCGGATCGTAGGTCGATATGCCATTTCTGATCGACAATTTTAGGCAAGAGTATCTGGCATCGATCGGGCCGTATGAAGTCGCCGGACTTTCTCTTTCCGGGATCGGCGTCGTGCCGGAGGCAGCACTGGCAGAGTTCATGGACAAAAGACCGGACAAACTTTCCGGATCGGTCTGTAGGATCATTTTTATAAAACCGGCGGCGAGTTGTTTTGATTTTCCGACCTCGGCTTCGTTGCCCGTTTGTTTGCCGTGCAGGTAAAATGTGAGCGGCAATCCGCCATATGCGATCAAGGAATTGTACAGAGCAGTTTTGTCCTTGTTTGATGCTGATGATAGTCCGGCGTCCGAACCCATCGTTTGATCGAACGTTTTGAATAGAGTGTCCACCGCGGCATCGCTCGGTTCCTGTTCGTTATAGACCATACTTGTGGAAAGTATAAAGAACGTAAGTGCACCGGCCATGTGATCTTTCCAGCCTTTGGCAGCGTATTGCTGTTCAAATGCTGTCTTTGTCTGCTGAGCGATCTGCAGCATCAGCTGTTTTTCTTCTTCGGTAGTTCCGATACTGTCCGCAAATTTCTGGAGAGAATCGTCGTTCGAAACTGCTGTGAATTTCGAATTTGCATTCGGTTTTGCGGAAGCTTTGGAAGCAGATGAGCTTGTCGAACCGCCGCAGCTGCCATCCCAGGTCGTCCAGGCACTGACGCTGTTGCCGTGGCGTTTATATTGACAGCAGGTGTCCTCCGGCAGCGTTCTGCCTTCACCCTTGATCTTTGCGCAGTTGCCCGCGATCAATATTGCAGTAGTCGTGCTATTCATCATATTCCGATTGACCATGTTCCAATAGCCGGTCTGCGCCATCGCAGAAGCAGCAAATACCGCGATAAATATGATCGAAACCAATTGTTTGTACATTTAGATATTCCTCCGTAAATTCCAGAGCGGTTCAAAAAACACTGCTCCCCGCATTCACGCGTAAAAGCCCGACGAAAAATATCACACAGGATCGGATCAGCGATCAGTGGTCCGAGCGTGATCTGCTCCCGACTCTTTTCATTTGTTAATGGGAATATTGAAACTATATTGAGCGAATTCGTGATATATTCAACCTATGGCACAGAATGTTCTGACAATAGAATGTAGCGATGATCTGCTTTTTAGAATGGGTCTTTCGAAAGAAAAATTTTCTGCGGAAGCCAAGCTTCTCCTTGCGGCGAAATTGTACGAACTCGGGCGTCTGTCGTCCGGCGAAGCTGCTAAATTTGCCGGCAAAGGCCGCGTTGAATTTCTCCTTGAACTTCCTTCGCTCGGTGTCACAATCAGCAACCTTAGAGAATCCGATCTCGCTGCTGACCTCGATTTTGCCCTGAATGAATAAGATCGTCATTAATACCGGTCCCATCATAGCGCTTGGCAGAATGGGTATCTCCCAGATCATTGCAAAACTCCCTTATGAATTCGTTTCACCATTAAAAGTGAAAGCGGAGATCGAAACCGGTTTACGGATCGGTCATGAAATTGAATTGCCTAAATGGATCGATTTTCTAAAACTAGATCCACCGGTTTCGCGGACAGCTTTGGCTAACCTTGATCTTGGAGAGGCGGCTGTAGTAGAGCTGGCTTTACAGAAAGACATCAAAATTGTTTGTATAGATGAGACCAAAGGCAGAAAAGCTGCCATAAACTCCGGTTTGAAAATATCGGGTTCGCTTGGTCTTCTAGCAAAGGCTAAATCCTTAAATTTGATCGAAAAGGTTCATGATTATATTGCGATCGCTCAAACGGGTGGAATTTATTATGACGAAACTCTGATCGAGAAATTTCTTAATTCCGTCGGCGAATGATCTTTCAATATGGAAAAATCTTTGTTAAAACTTTTGGTGGCCGTCAGTGTTGTGATGGTCGTGTATGACGCGGCGGCTTCGGCGGTGTCGCGGTTTGCGGGGATCGAATACAGTTATTTTATGTTCGGGTCGCTGCTGCTGTGTGTGCTGGCGGGCTTTTATGTCGGCTGGCAGACGAGCTTTGTTTGGGGAATTGCCGCGGGTTTTGTCGCCGGTTTGGCAGAAAGCACTCTCGGCTGGGCGGTCTCAAATTCGATCGGCCCGACGACCGCCGTCGCCCAGCAAAACATCACAACCGACCTAATACTCTTCACCATCTTCGTCGTCACAATGTCCTCAATGTTCTTCGCCGCCGTCGGCTCCGGCATAGCCGCCGTCACAAAACGCCTCAGTCAGAATTAAGGAAAAAGCTTGTGGCTTGTATTCAAATGGACAGGTTTCACTGTTAAAACGGCGCAATGCCGTAACATAAAACGCAAAAATAATTGCCGGTAAATTTGCCGGTAAAAGTTCGTCATAAGTCCTTGTAAATCTTTAAGATAGCAGTATTTGATAGTAAAATAAGGACACGTTTTTTGCCGGTAAATCGTGGTCAAACGTTAAACCGGTTGCGATATCAGTCAAAAAGGATAGATTCACATAACCCTATTTGCCGGATTTGTTGGCATCGACATTTATGTCGGGGTTTTGGGTGGCGAATTGATCGCGGGGAAGTGAATCTATCGCGGTTCGGATGGGTTTGGTGCCGACGTTGGGTTTGAATTTGCCGTTCTCGTCATAGAGGCGGCGGTATTGGGCGGTGTTGCGTGTGACGCCTTGGACGTAGCCGCGTGTTTCTTTGAAAGGAATGGCTTCGACGAATTCGTCCATCTCGAGCGGCAAGGTCGCGCGCCAGCCGGGAATGCGTCCGGGACCGGCGTTGTAAGCCGCGGCCATGTATTCGACGCGGCCGAATTTATCTAGCTGATCGCGCATATATCCGGTGCCGAGTTCGATGTTTATCGCCGGTTGGTAAAGATTGGTCGGGGAAGAAAGATCGGCCGTCGAACCGTATTTGCGTGCGACGAGTTTTGCGGTTCCGGGCAAAAGCTGCATCAGGCCGTAGGCGTTCGCACCCGAACGGACGCCCGGATCGAAGATCGATTCCTGTCGGATCAAACCGCATACAAGATACGGATCGAGGTTGCGTTTCTCGGCCCAAAATTTGATGTCGCTCCAATTTATCAAAGGATAAAAAATGTCCCATTCTTCGCGTCCCATTTCTTCGGGAAACATCTGTGCATAATCCGGATAGCTTTTCGCCAGCGAAAGCAGAGCGTTCACATTGTCGCCTTTCATACGGTAATGTTTTGCCAGCGAAAGATTTATCGACGGTGAATTTTCGGCGGTTTTCTTGGCTTCTTTTAGCTCGTCTATCGACCAATCGAACAAGCCGATCGTGCTGAGTTCGTCGGCTTTTTCGCCGCGTTTCAGTTCGTATTCACCGGCGGTTTCGGCGGCGACCGTAACGAGTTTTAGATTTGCGGCGGCCTGCGCGACCAACACATCGTTCGCGGAATTTCCGCTGCCTTTGCACGAGCCTTTTTTCAGCAGCGAACCTAAACGCTCAAGCGCGATATAGCCATACCAGTTCGCGCCGTATCGGTATGCGGTCGCTTCGTAAAGTTCGCAGGCGGCCGCTGTTTTGCCGGCGCGTTCGGAATCGCGAGCGGCCCAATAACCGGCTTTGCCTCGATTGGACGTATCGCGGTCGGTGTAGCGTGCGAGATGTTCGGTCAGCATCTGCGACGAACGTGCGAAATTTCCCTTGGTATGTTCGATCCAGGCGAGTTCGAATTGTGCTCCGGCGACCTCGACCGCATTCGGAAAATCGGCAAGAGCGGCCGTCAGAAAATAAGACGCATATTCGTTGTTCTTTTGATCCTGCGCGGTTTCGCCGGCATCGACCCAAGCTCCCGGAAGCTCCGCACTCTTTGGAAATTTCCCGCGCATTTCCAGAGCCAGAGCCTTTGCCTGCGGCCACATACGGTTTGCGGCGTATGCACGAACCAACATCGCATAGGCTTTGTCTTTGCCGTTCATCGACATTGGCATTGCGTCAAAAGAAAGTTTTGCCTCGGTCATTTTCTTTGCCGAAACAGCCGACTTCAAACGGTTCAGATGAACCTGCGGATCTTTTGCGAGCTCCGGAAATTTGATAAGAAGCGCGGTGAAAGCATCGTAAGCCAAAGACGCCGAACCGGCCGCCAAGAGTTTGTCGGCGGCGATCTTCAGATCGTCCGGATCTGTAACATCTTTTGAAGCTCCCATTGCGGCCAGTTTCGCTTCGGCTTCTTTTCCGGCCGGCGTCGAACCGCCGAAAAGAAATGCCTTGCGGAAATTGCTGATGGCTGCCGCATTGTCGTTAGCTGTTTGATAAGCATTTGCGGACGCAAGATATGCTTCGGCGGAATTTTCGCTGCGGAGTTTTTCGAGCATCGCCGGAACTTCGGCGGCACGGCCTGTCCGCATAGCCGAAGCGGACCACAATATCTTTGAATTATCCGCACGCAGCGAATTTGGAAAATCGCGAAACAAAGTTTCAAATGCCGCCATCGCACCGGCATCGTCGCCGCTGTTCTGAAGCGCACTGCCGCGAAGCCAAAGAGCATAATCGCCGACATCCGTCAGCTTTTTGAAATCATCGGAATCGAGCAGCATCGCCGAGCCTTTATAATCTTTGTTCTCAAAGCGTACGCGTGAGCGCAAAAGCCTGGCCAAAACACCGTTGCGTGTATTACCGAAACGCTTTTCAAGCGAAAGCACCATTGATTCGGACGGCATTTTTCCACCCGCCGTCAGATCGCGCAAAGCCTGCAGCGATTGCTGCTCGGACGTCTGCGCGGAACATCCGGCCGCAAAAAAAGCGAGTATCAAAAATGAATATGTAATGACGGATAAAGATCTTTGCAGCATGATGTTTATGAGAACTCCCGAATAGGATGCAAAATTTTTGCGATATTATGTCTGTTGATCGCGGGACGTTATCTATAATGATAACAGACAAATGTGCCGAAATAATAGAAATTGCGGCAGCGGCAAAGATCCGATCAGAGCTAAAACCATATTTACATTTGTATTTCCAATTGTATAATTGACGACGAGCTCGCCGTGTTCTTTAATGCGGCGGCAATAATGCAGTTCACCATATAAATTTAAACTCACTATGAAGTACCTCATTTTCCCTTTCGCCATTATTGTGTTCTTTTCGTCCTTTGTTTTTTCACAAACACCTTCGCCCACGCCGGATGCGGTTCCGGAAGACGACGGCCAGGTCGTCCGCATCTCGACATCGCTCGTTCAGATGGACGTAACAATAACAGATAAAAAAGGTAATCCGATAACGGATCTGCGGCAGGATGAGATCGAGATCTATCAGAACGACAAAAAACAGGAGATCACAAACCTATCTTTTGTGTCAGGTAAAAAAAATACGGGAGCCGGAAATAAACTACAAGTGGGATCTAAAAGCCGGAACATTAAAGCGGAGCAAATTCGGAGAACGATAGTATTGGTCGTCGACGACCTGACGCTTTCCTTTGAAAATACATATTGGGTAAGGAAAGCGGTAAAAAAATTCATTGATACACAAATGCAGGAAGGAGATCTAGTGGCTGTGATTCGAACCAGCTCCGGCATCGGATCGCTTCAGCAATTCACAACAGATAAGCGGCAGCTAATGGCGGCCGCGGAAAAAATAAAATACACCTCGGCAGTAGCGCCTATTACACTTTTCTTCCCATCGGCAGCGGACAGAAATTCAAAAAGATCGAAAAGAGTTCGAGAACCAGAAACGGCCCGTTTTCGCGAGAGCGTTTTTGCGGCGGGATCTTTGGGAGCTCTTAATTACGTTATCAAAGGCATGAAAGAACTGCCGGGACGCAAATCGATCATGCTTTTATCCGAAGGTCTTCCATTGTTTTTTTGGAACAACAAGATACCTGAGTCAACCGGTATTTTTAGTAGTTTAAAACGCTTGATCGATCTTGCCAATCGTTCATCGGTTGTTATTTACGGTATTGATCCTACTGGATTGTCCATACCTGGAGAGCCCACAACAGCATTTTTTGACCGTGATCGACAGGATAGTCTTAGGCTATTATCTCAAGATACAGGCGGCTTTGCGGTGTTCAATCAAAACGATATGAATAAAGGGATGGATCGGGTTCTTAATGACCAAAGCTACTATCTGGTTGGGTATGAACCTGACGAAAGTACTTTTGATTCTAAGATACCAAAATATAATCAAGTAAAGGTAACTGTTTCGCGGCCTGATGCCGAAGTGCGCTACCGCCGTAGTTTTATGGGCTTTTCAGAAGAGAATATAAAAACGACAAAGTTTTCTGCCAAAGAACGGATGATAAACGCACTTACCTCTCCTTTCGGCCTTAATGAAATAACTCTGGATCTCAATACTTTGTTTACATCCGATGCCGATCAAAGGCCGTTATTGCGATCAGTGATACACGTCGGACCGGGCGATCTTATTTTTTCGGAACAACCGAATGGTAAATATAAAGCCGCGTTCGATCTAGCTGCGATCACGGTCGGTGACAGCGGCGTGGTTGTGGACGAAATAGCCAAAGAATTTACGGTTGAAGTGGATAGAGCCGAATATGAACTGATCAATAAGAGCGGATTTGTTTATGATTTTACTTTCTCATTGAAAGAGGCCGGTGCATATCAAGTGAGAGTTGCTATTCGCGATCATGAATCGGATAAGGTGGGATCGGCAAATCAGTTCGTGGACATCCCGAATTTCAAAAAAGGAAAACTGCTCCTTTCATCGCCGTTCCTTGAAAATGTAAGCAATGGAGATCAGGAAGATCCTAAAAGCGTTGCCGGAACCTGGAGAGCCACGGCATCCCGCGAATTTCGGTCAGGAACCGTTTTAAAATTCGCATATTCTATTTTTAATGCAAAAATGGATGCTTCGCGCAATGCGAAACTGACCTACCAACCTAAGGTCTTTTATAATGGAACATTAATATATACCGGAAATAAGATGCCTTTGACCGTAAAGGACTCGGCCGATTATCGATCTCTGGAAACAAATGGAAAGATAACGCTTTCATCTGCTTTCAAACCGGGTGAATACATTTTGCAATTGACCGTAACCGATGAAATGCGGAAAGGCAGCAAAGGAACCGCTGATCAGTTCATCCAATTCGAAATAATGGAATAGCAGAAAAAACAAAGAGCTGATTTTGCAAAAAAAATCTTTGAAAATAAAAACATTTAGTATATTGTATCAATGATCTTTCCCCGATTAGCATTCCAATACAATTTTAAATAAGGACTATATCCAATGAAAAGAGTAATTGGTTCATTTCTCGCAACGCTGATCTTCGGGGGTTTTGTTTTTGGTCAAAATGTGACTCCTACATCCACACCGCCGGCGGATGACAGCGGCGACGTTGTAAAAATATCCACATCATTGATCCAGTTGGACGTAACTGTAACGGATAAAAAAGGCAATCCGATAACCGATCTACGCCCGGATGAGATAGAGGTCTATGAGAACGGCAAGAAGCAAACGATAAACAATATGTCGTTCATATCCAATATCCGCGAAAGAACGGAAGGCGGCGATGGTTCTAAGGTCACTCTCCCGGCAGACATACCGCAGCCTCCGATAAAACCGGAGCGGGTTCACCGTACTATCGCGGTGGTCGTGGACGATCTAACTTTATCTTTCTCGAGCACATTTTGGGTGCGAAAGGCTGTAAAGAAATTCATCGACGAAGAGGTTCAGGAAGGTGATCTTGTCGCGATAATAAAGACCGGTGCCGGCATCGGTGCTCTGCAGCAATTTACTACTGATAAACGCCTGCTTTATGCGGCGGCCGATAAGATAAAATTCAATATGTCGGGATCGGCTCCTGTGGGTAATTATATTCCCATCCGGCCTACATTAAAAGAAGTTCTGAACGGAACAAAGACATCAAGCGGAATGAAAGACCTAAGCGCCGAAATAGCGAAAGAGAGTGAATCAGAACATGAGATCAACGAGATCCGCTCGAGTAATTTTACAACGGGAACTCTAGGGGCTTTGAATTTTATTGTTCGCGGTATGCAGGATCTTCCCGGAAGGAAATCGATAATGCTTCTATCGGATGGGTTTAGCTTTGTATCGAGAGATTCACTCGGCCGTCCGCATCCGGCTCTGTCTATGCCGTATATGCGGGCGTTGACCGATCTTGCGAACCGGGCATCGGTGGTTATGTACACACTTGATCCAAGAGGATTGAGCGCTCCTGGTGCCGGTGCCGATGACGATACTTTCGGACTTAGTTCGTCGCAGATCGGTTCACGTTTAAGAGAACGTGAAAATAGCATGTCCGACACGCAGGACGGCTTGAAATATCTGGCAAACGAGACTGGCGGTTTCGCTTTTATTAACCAGAATGATCTTAATAAAGGAATGCGGCGCGTGATGGATGATCAGAGTTATTATCTGATCGGATATTTGCCGGATGATGAAACATTCGATCCGGACGCCAATCAATACAATGTATTGGAAGTAAGGGTAAATCGGCCGGGAGCAAAGGTCCGTTATCGCAGCGGATTTTTTGCGGTTGCGGACAAAAAGACCCCAAAAATGGAACAATCCCGCGACCAAAAATTGATGAACGCACTAGTTTCACCTTTTGCTGAGAATGATATTTCACTAAGTTTGAACTCTCTGCTCACTGTCGTCGAAAAGGATAAAAAGAATAAAATATACTTGCGTTCGCTGCTGCATTTCGGCTCCGGCGAACTGAAATTCGAAAAAGCGACCGATGGAATGTACGAATCAGCTTTCGATCTCGTGGCGATGAGTTTCGGTGACAATGGCGTTCCTTTCGATCAGCTCAAAGATACTTTTAATATTACGTTGGATGAAGCCGGATATCGAAAATATGTGAAAAGCGGATTGATCTATAATTTTATCTTTCCGATAGAAAAACCCGGCGCTTATCAGCTTCGGGTTGCGGTTCGCGATCATAATTCCGACAAGGTGGGTTCGGCTAATCAATTTGTAATGGTGCCGAATCTAAAGAAAGGGAACTTAGTATTGTCTTCGCCAGTTTTGGAAAATTTGAACGCCGCCGACCTAAAGAATAGAAAGGCAGGGGTTTTGCTCGAGAACGACCGCGAAATGGATCCTTGGACCGCAACTGCACTGCGCCGATTTAGAGCCGGAACGGTTTTGAATTATGCTTTTGAGATCTTTAATTCTAAGCGCAACTCAGCCGGAATATCGAATTTAACTATCACAGCACGAATGTTTAAGGATAACGCTCTGATCTTCGACGGCAAATCGCAAGAGATCCCTAACGATCTGGATTCGAAAGGAACTGCGGTTGATCTAATGGGTTCTATAACTCTCGCATCAAAAATGCAGCCGGGTGACTATATTCTTCAGCTTGAGGTAACGGATCAAAATTCTACCAAAAAAGAGAATGCTGTTTCCCAATTCATTCAATTCGAGATAGTTGAATAGATCTCGGCGGCCAAGGGTTTGCGGGTGACGGAAACCCTTGGCCGGCATTGCATTTAAACCTGCCAATCATTAACCTTTAAATCTATTTGCAGAAGGTTAATATGATCATAAATAAAATCGAGCTTTTTGAGATACATTTGCCGCTTGTTCATTTTTTTGAGACAAGTTTTGGGCGGACGTATGAGCGGCGTATCGTTCTTGTGCGTGTCGAAGATGCGGACGGAGTGAGCGGTTGGGGTGAAATAACTTGCGGCGAATCGCCGGGTTATTCGGACGAATGGACGGATTCGGCTTGGGCGACGGCAGAGAAGATACTCGCGCCGATGGTCGTTGGAAAAGAGGTCGAAAACGCCGCCGATATTTGGCAGCTTATGGCTTGGGCACGCGGGCACCGGATGGCAAAATCCGGCATCGAAACTGCCTGTTGGGATCTGGAAGCAAAAAAGCTCGGCGTGCCTTTGTGGCGACATCTGGGCGGTGTGAATCAGGTGATCGAATGCGGTGTTTCGATCGGAATTCAGGACAGCATTCCGCAATTATTGGACAAGATCCGCGTAGAACTCGAAGCCGGATACAAACGCATCAAAATAAAGATCAGCCCGCGTTGGGATTATGACGTGATAAAGGCCGTCCGCGCGGAATTTGGCGATATTTTGCTGATGGGCGACGCGAATTCTGCATATTCGCTTGCGGACACGGACAAGCTGAAAAGCCTCGATGAATTTGGGCTGATGATGCTTGAACAGCCGCTGCCTTATGATGACATCATCGATCACGCAAAGCTCCAGCCGCAGATAAAAACGCCGATCTGTCTTGACGAACCGATCAAATCGCCCGACGATGCCCGCAAAGCCATCGAGCTCGGTTCGGGAAAGATCATCAACCTAAAGAACGGACGCGTCGGCGGCCATACGCAGTCAAAACTGGTCGAAAAGATCTGCCGCGAGAACGGAATGCCGGTCTGGTGCGGCGGCATGCTGGAAAGCGGAATCGGCCGGGCGCACAACATCGCTATTTCGACTCTCGCCGGTTACACAATGCCGGGCGATGTTTCGGCGTCAAAGAGATATTGGCACGAAGACATCATCGAACCGGCCGTCGAAGTTTCCGCCGACGGAACGATAACCGCACCGGATGCGCCCGGAATCGGGTTTGAAGTGAAACTGGAAAGAATTGAAAAAGCCATAGTTCGAAAAACGAAGATATAAGATTTTTGGCCGCGGATCACGCAACTTCAACACAACTTCTGCTCGCAAAAACGCAGATATAGACGGCTGCGAAGGCTTTGACAGCCACAAAAAAGAGCGTATTATCCATTTACCGTAGCTTTTCCACGGCAAACTATACTTTCAGAGGTTCATCTTCTCACATGAATGATTCTAATCGTCGTCGGCTTGAGTCCGGCCAACGTTGCCGTCAGTGGTTCAATGATTGTGGCCAGCAAGATTCCGCCAAAGGTAGCTCCGTCGGTAAGAACGCCCTCTTTAACGAAAAGATGGACCTGATGATGCAGCTAAAACGCACCGTCAACCTTATGGTCCCAAACTTCCGCGCCGGAAACACAGCCGCCATCGCCGCCGGGAAATCCGCCGCCCACGTAGGAGAACCACCACAAAAACCAACCCCACCACCCACACCCTAACGGCTCCGGGGATGAAAATTGATTGTGGTGTTATGAGAAAGATCCGGCGAGTGAGATGATTTCGCTCGTCGGATTAAGGAGATTAATATGAAGCTAGCAAGAGTACGAATTCGCGAATTTCGGAGTGTATTGGATTCTGGCGAATTCTCTATCGGTGAAATCACGTGTTTGGTTGGAAAGAATGAGGCCGGAAAAACGGCGGTTCTAAAAGCCCTCTACGCACTTAATCCGATAGTGAAGGGAGAAGGTTTATTGGATGTTACGGACGACTATCCGCGGAGGGAAGTTGAGGACTATAAGCAAGACGTAGAGGCGGGCAAAAGAAAACCTGCAGAGGTGATAACTGCAACTTTTGTTCTGGACGACGACGAGGTTGGCGAAATAGAGGAAGAATTTGGGTCAGGCTCTGTGAAAAGCCGGGAAGTGGCTTTGACCAAAAAGTACGACAATCAAAAAACCTTCAGTTTCTCGATGAACGATGAGAAATCGATCAAACACATTATTGAAAATGCGAGCTTAGCCGGAACGCTTCAGAAAAAACTGCTAAATCTCGACCAACCTGATTCCGTTCTAACAGAACTTCAAAAGGTTACAGCAGAGAATGAGACTTCAGAAATCAAATCTCTTACATCGACATTTGCGAAACTTGCAGAGCGTGGCGTTAATGGGTATGTGTACGATAAATACATCCGCGATCGTGTGCCAAAATTCCTTTATTTTGATGATTACTATCAGATGAAAGGCTACGAAAACATTGAGGCTCTACAGCAGCGTCAACAGCAGGATACGCTCGTTAACTCAGACCACCCGCTACTTGGACTCATAAAACTGGCTCGTCTAGTTTTAAATGATCTGATTAGCCCGGAACGAACTCAGGAGCTTACGAGTAAGCTCGAAGGTGCGGGCAATCATTTAACGAAGCAAGTCGTCAAATATTGGTCCCAGAACAAAAATATTCAGATGAAGTTTGATGTCCGACCTGCTCGCCCTAACGATCCAGTAGGGATGACCTCTGGGAACAATATCTGGGCCAATATTTACGACAGTCGTCATTGGGTCACGACGAGCGTTGGTACAAGGTCTCGTGGTTTCGTGTGGTTCTTTTCCTTTCTCTCTTGGTATTCCCAAGTCAAAAAGGAAGAGCATCCGGTCATTTTATTGTTAGATGAGCCCGGACTTTCCCTGCATGCAAAGGCGCAAGAGGATTTACTGCGCTATTTCGAAGAGGAGATAATGGGCAACAATCAGTTGATCTACTCGACCCACTCACCTTTTATGGTTGATTCGCAACATTTCGATAGAGTTCGGATTGTTCAGGATAAAGGAATAGATTCCGATAAGATTCTACCTCCCGATCAGGATGGAACAAAGGTTTTTAGTGAGGTGTTCGAAGCGAGTAGCGATAGTTTATTTCCTCTTCAAAGTGCACTCGGATACGAGATTTATCAAACGCTTTTCGTTGGACCTAACAGTCTTGTCGTCGAAGGAGTTTCTGATTTGGTTTATCTTCAAACTCTTTCTGCTTACTTAGAATCGCAAAATCGACAAGGTTTGGATAAACGATGGACGATTACACCAGTCGGTGGTGGAGACAAGGTTCCAACCTTTGTTGCACTTTTGGGTAACCAGAAAGGCCTCAAAATAGCGACATTGATTGACATTCAAAAAAAGGATACTCAAAACATCGAAAACTTATACAAAAAGAAGTTGCTTGATAAAAATAATGTGTTGACCTTCGCGGATTTTAATGGTCAGAAAGAAGCGGACATAGAGGACATGTTTGACGAGGATTTCTATCTTAACCTTGTGAACGCTGAGTATAAAGGCCAGCTCACAAAGAACGTCTCCAAGACTGCCATGAAGAGCAAGCATCCAAGAATGTTAGTACGCCTTGGTGCCTTTTTCGCCGAACAGCCTCTCAAAGGTGGGATCGGACTTAGCCATTACCGTCCTGCTCGCTATCTGGCTGAAAATATTGGGTCTTTAGCTCCAAAGCTCTCAGCGGAGACACTGGAGCGATTTGAGGAGGCATTCATAAAACTAAACTCATTACTTTAGAAGCCACCAAAGGAGACAAGCAGATATGTGGGTTACCCAAACATATTTAGGAACCGTCGAACCTGACGCAAAACTTTTTGTGTACTATTTGTTCGAAGACTACAACCCAGATCAAGCCGCTTTTACAAAGGAAGTTGAAATTGCGATGGGGGCCTTGGGTGAGTCGTACGGGAATAAGGTGTCACTGCTTATGCCAAATCCCCTTTACGCTGGCCGTATCGAAGCGGAAATGCGCCAACATGATTGGGTATGGTTTTCTTTTAGCGATCATTTACCGGGATTGTTCATTTCGCAAAAACCTATAACAAAGCTAGAACGAAACGACGACGATTTTGTTTTTATTCCGTTTAATGGACAAACCGCCGAAGACGTCGCCTTGGTGATTCAAAAGGTTCGATCCGTCGCGAACAATACTCTAAATTGGGATTTTAGTAATCCGCATCAGCAGGCAGACAATACCATTTGGAAACGTGTTCTAGACGCATTGGAACTCAAACCCGGAATCGGCCCACTCAAAATTGACGTGCGGAAGTTATTTGCGAAGTAACGACTCTCTCTGAAGTTGGGGTTGACGGGGCGTGATGCCATTATTTTATTGGAACTAAATTCGAGGGAGAAATTCGGTTAAGAAAAGCATCGGCAGAATGGAATGGCGGTGTTAAGGACGAGAAGGGCAAGATATCGACGGACAGCGGCCTGCTCGCCGATACACAGTATTCGTTTAGAACGCGTTTCGGGGACGGCATCGGGGCAACCTGTGGAATTGATCGCTGCGGCACACGAGGCTGTTTCTAGATGGCTCTGTCGAGCGGATGAGCTCATACCGCTCTGGACTTCGTCTCGTTGACCTGTGCCTCGCGGGAACTACACATCTTAAATTCTACAAACTCCAGAACAGCGGCAGGAATATCATCACGACGAAGAATAGGATTATCGTGAGCGGCAGGCCGAGTTTCATATAATCCCAAAAGCCGTAGCCGCCGGGGCTCATAACCAAAATATTCACCGGATGGCCGAGCGGCGTGATAAAAGCCATCGATGTCGCCATCGCCACACACATGACCATCGCACGCGGATCGACGCCGGCTTGCTGGGCGATCTGTATCGCGATCGGCCCGACGATAGCCGCGGCGACCGCTCCGTTGACCACCTGCGACAGCATTACGGTAACAATAAAAAGTCCGGCCAGCAGCGGCAGTGCTCCGTGGCCGCCGAAAATATTCAATATCTGAACGGCGATCAAACCGGCCGCGTTCGTTTTTGTCAGAGCAATGCCCATCGGCAGCATTCCCGCGACCAAAAATACGCTTTTCCACCCGATCGATGCATATGCCTGTTCGGTCGTGATGATCTTTGTCAGCATCATCGCAAGAGCACCGCCGAGCATGATGGCGCCGGTCAGATCGGGAAAGATGACGGCCAAGATCAGCGTTGCGACAAATATCATCAAAGCGGCGCGGCCTTTGCTCGGCACGGTGATCTCGGTTTCTTCGTCGGAAACAAGCAGTATCAGATCGACGTCATCTTTAACAACGGCGAGTTTCGCACGCGGCCCTTGAAGCAGCAGAGCGTCTCCGAACTGAAGTGGAATGTCCGCCATATCGGTGAATATCTCCTGATCGCCGCGCCATACCGCAAGCGCCGAAAGGCCGTATTTTTCACGAAAATGCGATTCGCGAAGCGATTTGCCGATAAGCCGCGAACGCGGTGCGAGCATTGCCTCGACGATCTCGATATCGCGTTCTTCCAGATCGCTTTCCCGCCATTTCGATTCCGGCAGAAATTCCATGAAAGGTTCGACATCGCGTTTGCGGAAATCTTTCTCGTCGCCTTCGAGTATAAGTATGTCGCCTTCCTCCAGCACCGTTTCGGCCGATGGATGAAGTATCTTTCGGCTGTCGCGTTCGATCTTGACGATGTCCACATCGAAATCTTCGCGCAAGGTGCATTCGCGCAAGGTCTTTCCGGCCAAAAAGGAATGTTCGGGAACGCGTGCGCGGAAAAATTTTTCACGCAGGTTATAAGCTTCCAGAAGATCGCTTTTACCGGTCGCGTCCGGAGCCATTGTGCGTTCGATAGGCGAATCGCCGGGCAGCGATCTGCGGCCGACCAGAGCTATGTATAAAATGCCGAAAACAATGATCGGTATGCCGACCGGCAGAAAATCCGCAACGCCGAAACCTTCGATATTGTTGTCGTGAAGAAGCGAATTGACGACGATGTTCGATGTCGTGAAAAGCGTCGCCGTTCCGCCGAGTATCGTCGAAAATCCCAGCGGCATAAGCAGCCGCGATGTATTCACACCGGCGCGTTTTGCCGCACCCGAAGCCGCCGGCAAAAGCACCGCCGCCGCCGCGATATTGTTCATGAACAGCGACAGAAATGCTCCCGCGATCATCACGACCACGATCAGGCTGAATTCGCTGCGTCCGCCGACTTTCAGCAAAATATGGCCGACCTGATCGGTCACGCTTGTTTTATGCAGAGCCTCGCTCAACACAAATATTGCGATGATCGTGATAACGGCCGCGCGGCTAAAACCCGAAAATGCTTCCTGCGGCGTTAAAACTCCGGTCAGACCGAGCGCGACCACCACAAGCAAAGCAACAAGATCCGCCGGCAGCCGGTCGGTTATGAACAGCACCAAAGCAGCAACAAGAATTACACCTGTAATGATGAGTTGATTGTCCATCAAAAAGATAACTGAAAGTGTAGTTCGAATAGCTGGGCTTTTCAATATGAAACGCGGTTGGAGCGAGGACACTCTTATCCTCATCGTCGAGAAGCGGTGAAACGACTTGGAGTGCGTTGGCAAAGTTTGCCATAACTGCTATTGTTTATTCTATGAGTACGATGAACATATCTTTGCCGGAAGCGCTGAGGTCATTTGTAGATACGCAGGTCAGCGAGGGCGATTACACCAGCAGCAGCGAATATGTACGCGAGGTCCTGCGAAAGGAACAGGACCGCGTTCGACTGCGAGATATGCTCCTCGAAGGGGCCGCATCACCCGTTAGTGAAACCGTTTGGAACGCGGAGTACTTCGAAAATATGCGTGATCGAGTCAAGGCGAAAAAGAAATGAGTAAGCCTGTGATCCCTCGCGTTTTAGCCGAGGAAGATCTCGATCGAGCGTGCGATCATTATTTGGCGACCGCAGGCATTGCTGTAGCCATGGAGTTTCTGCACGATTTTGAAGGTGCCATCGCCCATATTTCCCGGTTTCCGGATACAGGCTCGCCAAGATATGGATTTGAACCAAGCTTAGCCGGCGTCCGTTTTTGGCCGATGAAGAAATTCCCGTTCCTTGTCTTTTACATCGAGACTGAGAATCAGATCGATGTCTGGCGCGTCATGCACGGTAATATGGATATCACCACTGAACTTCACGATCCAGACACAACTCCGTAAATTTTCATATGAGTACAGAACCAAACAAGATCATCTTTTCGATGGTCAAAGTTTCCAAATTTTACGACAAGAAGCCTGTCCTGAAAGACATTTATCTTTCATTTTTTTATGGTGCGAAGATCGGCGTGCTGGGCCTGAACGGCGCGGGCAAATCGTCGCTGCTTCGGATCATTGCCGGAACGGACAAGGAATTTAACGGCGAGGTCGTTTTTTCGAAAGGTTATTCGGTCGGAATGCTCGAACAAGAACCAAAGCTTGACGAATCGAAAACCGTTCAGCAGATCGTTGAGGAAGCCGTTCAATCGACCGTCGATCTTTTGAAAGAATTCGAAGAGATCAACGCAAAATTTGCCGAACCGATGGACGACGATGAAATGACTAAACTCATCGAACGCCAAGGCGAAGTTCAGGAAAAGCTCGATCATGCAGATGCTTGGGATCTGGATTCGCGGCTTGAGATGGCGATGGACGCGCTTCGCTGTCCGCCGCCGGAAACACCGGTCAAAAATCTTTCGGGCGGTGAAAAACGCCGCGTTGCTTTATGCCGTTTGCTGCTGCAAAAACCGGACATTTTATTGCTTGACGAACCGACGAATCATCTCGACGCCGAAACCGTAACATGGCTCGAACAGCATCTGCAAAAATACGAAGGCACGATCATCGCCGTTACGCACGACCGCTACTTTTTGGATAACGTCGCCGGTTGGATACTCGAACTCGACCGCGGCGAAGGCATTCCGTGGAAAGGTAATTATTCTTCGTGGCTTGAGCAAAAACAAGGCCGTCTTGCCCAAGAACAAAAGACCGAAGACAAACGCCAAAAAACTCTCGAACGCGAATTGGAATGGATCAGAATGTCGCCGAAAGGCCGCCATGCGAAATCGAAGGCGCGTATCAACGATTACGAAAAAATGGTCGCGACCGAATCTGAAAAACGCAGCGAAGAACTGGAGATATACATTCCGCCGGGCGAAAGACTTGGCGACAATGTCATCGAAGCACACGGCGTTTCAAAGGCTTACGGCGATAAATTATTATTCGAGAATCTCGAATTTTCTCTGCCGCCGGGCGGCATCGTCGGCGTTATCGGCCCGAACGGCGCCGGAAAAACCACACTTTTTCGCCTTATTACCGGCCAAGATACCGCCGATGCCGGCGAATTTAAGGTCGGTTCGACCGTAAAGCTCGGTTATGTAGATCAGTCCCGCGACAGCCTCGATGCGGATAAAACTCTGTTCGATGAAATTGCCGACGGGCTTGATTTCGTTCAGCTCGGCAAACGCGAGATGAATGCGCGAGCCTATGTTTCGCGTTTTAATTTTTCCGGCAGCGACCAGCAAAAGCGTGTCGGCCAGCTTTCCGGCGGCGAAAGGAACCGGGTTCATCTGGCAAAGATGCTAAAAACCGGAGCAAATGTTATTCTTTTAGACGAGCCCACCAATGACCTGGATGTGAACACAATGCGTGCGCTTGAGGAAGCCCTCGAAAACTTTGCAGGCTGCGCCGTCGTAATAAGTCATGATCGATGGTTTTTAGATCGCATCGCAACGCATATTCTGGCTTTCGAAGGCGACAGCAAGGTCGAATATTTTGACGGCAATTACAGCGAGTACGAAGCAGACCGCAAACGCCGCCTAGGTGTCGATGCCGATCAGCCCCACAGAATAAAATATAGAAATTTGACCAGAGATTAAGGAAGTTTAGATATTGATGAATATTCGGCTAAAAGAAATGGCAAAATATTTTGCCGTTGCAGTTCTTTTGCTGACCGCTGCCTGCGGAACACGCACAGATATACCGGAAGCCGGAGTCGAACAGGGACCTGCCGCACCTGTAGCCGTTGCCGCAACGCCCGTGCCGACGCCTGAGATCCCGGATCTGCAGGACGAGATCGGCGATGCACGCTTTCGCGAAACAACTTCGCCGCTCGGAAAGTTCGATTTCAAAAATTTCACATATCCGCTGCCGCGCGGCTGGCAAAATCCGGATGGAGCCGACATCACGCTTGTCGATGGACATGTAACACCGGTTTCGCTCGCGGTTAACGAAAATATGTCGGATGAGGAACGGGTCGAACGAAAATCGGCACGCCGCATCGGAATGTCTTTCGTAACGGTGAAATATTTTGATATGACCGGCGACGGAAACGACGAGGCGATCGTAGTTCTAAAGATCGAGACGGCCGGCAACGCCATTCCGCAGGTCGCATACATTTACGAATGGAAAGATGACAAACCGGAATTGATCTGGAATTTTCGTACCGGCGACCGTGCCGACGGCGGCTTGAAAGACATCAGACCGGAGAACGGCGAAATTACCATCGAACTTTACGGCCAAGACCGTTTTATCCTCGGCGAGGTCGAAACCGGCAAAGTCACAGGCGACGAAGAACAACTCTGCTGCCCTATCTTTTTCACACGCTCTTTTTATAAATGGAACGGCAGCACCTTTTTAAGAGAAGGCAAACGCCTGACCTACGAGGTAGCGAACCGCGACGTTCCGCCGCTCGAAAATTACGGCGACATAGTCAACGCACGAGAAAATAAGAATAAAAAATAGGCTGAATGAGGTTCGGACTTTGTATCGATAATAGAAAAAAATATCCATTCACTTTATAATATAAAGTTCTTGACAAACAAAATTACTTGGCATAAACTCTCAAATTATGGCAGATGCTCAAAAGCTTCGAAAAGGTCATTCAGAAGACAACGAGCCGGTTAACCTAAGCGACCGGGCGATCGACAATCTTCGTTATATACGCGAAACGATGGAGCGTTCGACAAGCTTTACGGCCGTTCCGGGTTTTGGCGGAATGTTAATGGGTGTAACGGCGGTCGCGGCGGCATATATCGCTTCTCAGCAGATCTATTTGCGAAACTGGCTTGTCGTTTGGCTAACGGAAGCGGCGCTTGCGGCGGCTATCGGGCTGCTGGCGATGTGGCAAAAATCGAAGGCGGCAAATCAATCGCTGATCTCGACACCGGCCCGCAAATTCGCGTTCGGTTATGCGCCGGCTCTGGTTTGCGGCGTTATCGCGACGCTTGGTTTGTGGCGTTACGAACATTACGAAGTGATGGTGCCGATGTGGATGATCATATATGGAGCGGCCGTTGTGACCGGCGGAGCATTTTCGGTAAAGATCGTTCCCGTTATGGGTTGGATGTTCATTGGTTTGGGTGCTTTGGCGTTCGCGATGCCGGCGGGATACGGCAATATTTTTATGGGAGCGGGTTTTGGGCTGCTGCATATAATTTTCGGAGCGGTCATCGCTAGAAATTACGGCGGTTAAAGAAAAAAAATATGACAAAAGATAATAAAAGATTTGCGGGAATTTTGGTCGGCGTATGCATTTTACTGCTGATCCCGTATTTTGCGATGAGATTTACCGGCGAGGTAAATTGGACGGCGATCGATTTCGTTGCCGCCGGGATCATGCTTTTCGGCACGGGAATTATCTGCGAATGTATTTTGCGGTTCGTAAAAAGCACGGGCGCGCGGCTTATTTTGTGCGGTATTGCTTTGTTGGGATTGATGCTTGTATGGGCGGAGCTTGCCGTCGGAATATTCGGAACTCGATTTGCCGGAAGTTAACGGATGAAAATGAACAGAAGTAATTTAGCAAAAGTAAAAACGGACAACGGAGCGAAGTCTCTGCGGCTCGAAAAAGCTGCCGAGGCGGTTTCGGGCGATCTGGACAAGGTCATACACGAACGAATGCGGCTCGGCATAATGAGCGCGCTTGCGGCAAATGAAAAGCTCAGTTTTACCGACCTGAAAAATCTTTTGAATACGACGGACGGAAACATCAGCGTCCACGCACGCAAGCTCGAAGAAGCCGGTTATCTGACGGTCAACAAATCATTCGCCGGCCGTGTGCCGCTGACCGAATACAAAATAACAAAAGACGGCCAAAAAGCACTCGAACGATACCTCGATCATATGGAAGCTTTGATCAAAGCGATGAAAAGAACGTAAAAGAGCGAAAATGCATAACTTTGACGTAGTAATAATAGGTGCGGGTTTAGCCGGGCTGCATTGCGCGAAAATGCTTTCTTTAGCCGGAGCTTCCGTGCTGCTTGTTGACCGCAAACCGGATCTGACAAGCGGAATTCACACAACCGGCATTTTTGTACGTAAAACTTTTGAAGATTTTGATTTTCCGGCAGGCACATTAGGCAAACCGGTAAGCCGCGTAACTCTTTATTCACCAAAATTAAAGGCATTGGATCTAAAAAGCGGAAAGGCCGAATTTCGCGTCGGCAAAATGGGAGCGCTTTACAATGCATATTTAAAAGAATGCATTGACAGCGGCGTCGAATTCGCGAATGGAACACGCTACATTTCAGCCCGAACCGCAGTTGGCGAAAGCATTATAACTTTGGAAAAAACAGGCAGACGTTTTGAGGTAAAAGCAAAAGTTCTGGTCGGAGCAGACGGAACAAATTCACGAGTTGCGCGTGATCTATATCTGGATGAGAACAAAGAATGGATCGTCGGGTATGAAAAGGTGCTGCGAAATATTCCTTTGAAAGATGAACCGACGCTGCATTGCTTTCTGGATGCAAAGCTGGCTCCGGGTTATTTGGCTTGGGTGACAAATGATGGTGACGAAGTGCATATCGGAGTTGGCGGCTATGCGGATAAATTCGATCCGCGTCGGGCGTTGGCTGAATTTGAAGAAAAGGTCGCTTCAAAATATGTCGATCTAAGTAAAGCGGAAACTGCCGAAACACGCGGCGGACGTATTCCTGTCGGCGGAGTTCTGCGGCAGATCGCGAATACTAACGGCTTGCTGATAGGCGATGCGGCCGGAGCAGTTTCGCCGCTGACGGCCGGCGGACTCGATCCATGCCTGCGGCTGTCGGCTATTGCCGCAAATTTGATGATCGAAAGGCTGGCCGCGGATGACCCGCAGATATTATTGCAATATTCGGGAAAACTGTTTCGTTCAAGGTTCATATCGCGGCTCTGGATGCGGCGCGTCATTTCCGTATTTACAAGTCAAACCTTGTTGGAGATCGGATGCGGATTTCTTAGAACCAAAGCCGGTTCAGCCATAGCGAAACATATATTTTTTGGCAGAGGATCTTTCCCGGACGCCGACATTATGATGTCGGCCGGAAAAAAGGCCGTGGTGACGGCCAAACAAAAAGCATTATGAACGAACGAACAAAAGCGGGTCTTGAGATATTACAAACAGCGGTGTTAATGGGCGTTTTGGGTAATGTTTTGCTGCGGCAGACGCCTTGGGGCATTAATGCATTTTTATTCGTCGCGGCATTTACGGTTTCGCTGGTCATACTGACGGTTCGGCGGCGGCGAGAGCTTCTGACGGCGAGGTCAATCGCCATTCAATGCGCGATGGTGTTTTTCGGGGCAATGTTCGTGTTTCGCGATGAGGAAGAGCTATTGGTTTTCGACACATTTGCGATAATTATATTGATGGGCGTTTTGATCCTGTCGAATTTTGGCATAAACGCGCGAATTGCCGGTGTATTTCATTATGCGGCCGGAACGATCTGGTCGGGGATAAATTCGGCGTTCGGTTCGCTGGCGTTGTTGGGCGCCGATATAGATTGGAAAGATCTGCCCGGCAACCGTTTAAGCAAAAGCATTTTTTCCGTGCTTCGGGGGCTGGCTATCGCACTGCCGCTGCTGCTTATATTTGGAGCGCTGTTCATGGCGGCTGATGCGGCATTTGAAGGCGTCGTGAATCGGTTCCTCAATTTTGACATCGACGTCGTTATCTCAAATGTCCTATTGACGGCGGTATTTGCCTGGCTGACGGCCGGATATTTTCGCGGATCGCTGATCGAACATTTCCGATCGGCACCATTCGTTTCGCCGATACCGAAAGACGAGGCGAAGCAACCCGACTCGACATATGTGGAAAAGATCGCCACCGAAGAAGTTTCGGGCGAAAATGCATTGCCGAACAACGCAACTGTTCTGGAGCATATAAACCGAAGCGATCCGCCGAATGCAGAGCCGACGCCTTTGACCAAGACAACGGATAAAAAACGCGATTGGCAAAATTGGGATAATTCTGTTCTTCCGCCGGTCTTTACACTCGGAACGGTAGAAACCGTAATAATTCTTGGATTGGTCGATCTGCTTTTTTTGAGTTTTGTGGTCATTCAGGTTCCGTATCTTTTCGGCGGAATGGAATTCATTCAAAGCACGCCGGATTTTAAGTTGGCTGATTATGCACGGCGCGGTTTTGGCGAATTGGTCGCGGTCGCCGCACTTGTTCTGCCGATCCTGCTTGTTTCGCATTGGCTTTTGCGAGGCGAAGTAAAGCGGCTAAAGAATATCTTTCGTGTGCTTGCCGGAGTTCAGATCGCGTTGCTGTTCGTGATAATGGCGTCTGCTGTTCAGCGGTTGGTTCTGCTAACCGGCGAATTCGGCTACGGCATGACGACAGTGCGTTTTTATCCGATGGTCTTTATGCTTTGGCTGGCCGTTGTTTTTGTTTGGTTCGCACTTACGGTGCTTCGCGGATCGCGGCAAAATTTCGCTTGGGGAGCTCTTTGGGCGGCGGTCTTTATTTTGGGAGCGGCAAATCTGCTGAATCCTGACGCGTTTATCGCCCGCACGAATATTCAGCTAATGCAGCAAGGGCGTCCGTTCGATGCGGCTTATAACGCCGGACAGCTCAGCGACGATGCTGTGCCCGCGATCATTGCCGCTTTGCCCGAAATGTCACGCAGCGATCAATGTAAAGCAATAACCTATTTACACCAGAGCTATGGAGAATTGGGCCAGATAAACGACGCTCGTTCGTGGAATCTGTCGCGGCAAAACGCCTGGGATCTGCTGCAGGCCAACGACGCGTATATGCACCAGACCGAAGGCTGCGAAGCTATTGTAATAAACCAAATAGGCGACAGCTCTTATTGAAATAATGGTAAGCTTTTAATATGAACCGCGATCTGGTGCGCGAATATACCTCATATATAAAGGTTGAGAAAGGGCTTTCGAAAAATTCGATCGACAGTTACCGGCGCGATCTGAACAAGCTGCGCGATTGGTGCGATAAAAATGGGCTTGAGATGCTCCGGCTTGAGCGGAACGACCTTCGCGAATGGCTGATAGACCTGACCGCGGCCGAATTGGCGGAAACATCAAAGCTCAGGCTTTTGAGTTCGGTTCGCGGATTTTACAAGTTCCTGATGATGGAAGGCCACATCGAAAAAGACCCGACGGAAAACCTAGATGCTCCGAAAAAAGGCACTTATCTTCCGAATTTTCTAAACCGGACCGAGATCGAAATGCTGCTTGCCGCTCCGGATGTTTCGACCGATGTCGGCATTCGCGACCGAGCCGTGCTGGAGCTGATGTATGCCTGCGGATTGCGGGTTTCCGAAGCCGTGGATCTGAAGATGCGCGATCTGGATATCGATTCGGGTCTGCTGACCTGTACCGGCAAAGGAAGCAAAACACGGCGGATACCGATAGGTTCGAGCGCCGTGGAATGGCTGAAAAATTATCTGGCAAAACGACGAAAGATCGAAAAGATCGATATCGAGAATTTATTCGTGACGCCGCTCGGCAAACCGATCAGCCGCCAGATGATACATCTATTTATAAAGGAATACGCCGCGAAATGCGGGCTGAAAGATGTTTCGGCACACACGCTGCGGCACACGTTCGCCACGCATCTTATTCAAAACAACGCGGATATCCGCTCCGTTCAGCAGATGCTAGGCCACGCCGATATTTCTACGACGCAGATCTACACGCATATAACGAGCACACACCTCAAGAAAAGCTACGAAAGGTTTCATCCGCGAGCCAACCATGTTCCGGATGAGTGAATCCTATTGCCTATAGATCCAAAATGAAATATCACCTCAGAGTATTTTTAATAACAACCTTATCTGTCCTACTTTTATTACTGTTGAACAGCAAGGTCACGGCTTGTTCCTGTTCCATTTCGCCTACCGTCGACATAGTCTACAACCAGACAAAAAATATCGCCATTTTTAAGGTCGAAGGTGTTGAAGAAACGACGGAAGGAGGCAAACAAATGGCCAAAAGTGCAACGTTGGTTGTTGAAAAGGTTTTTAAAGGAAACTTTAAACCGGGCGACAGGGTTACATTCTCTAATGTCCTTAATTTTGGTATCTGCATCTTTCGATTTCAGAAGGAATCTATAGGAAAACAGTATCTTCTCTATCTTGAAGACCGAGAGTCACCGGACGAGATGTTAGTAGCGCGGCTATGCACGAGATCCCGCCGCCTCAGTGCTGCGGCAGACGATGTGCTCTATCTGGAAAAGCGGAAAGAGGTTGTCGGGAAAACAAGGCTTTCCGGCACGGTCTCACAGCAAGTGGAATATGGCAGCAAGCCGAGGGAGTGGGACTACATATCTCTGGCGGGTTTATCGTTGCGAATTCAAGGAAAGGGTAAGGACGTAACGCTTAGAACAGACGAAAATGGAGCCTACGAAATATATGGCCTTCCGCCCGGGAAATATCAAATTACTCTGCCGGAGATAAGGGGATATAACGAGAATTATCCTTTTGCCCCGAACGAACCGAGAATTGTCAGTATATTTCCACGAAAGCATACCAGCGAGAGTTTCTACTATGAAGTTTCCAATTCAGTAAGCGGTACATTGATAGACAGCCAGGGGCAGCCGATCGAAGGATCTTGTCTGGACCTTGTTCCGATATTCCATACGCTAGCAGATTACAACAAAGAAAGTTCATGCACCGACATCAAGGGTGAATTTACGGTTTCTTCAATAATATCCGGAACTTATATTTTAGTTGGCAACAAAGAAAACAATCTCACATATAGAAACCCATTCCCGCTTTTCTATTATTCGAACGTTTCGGATGTATCGAAGATGGTGTCGTTAACATTGGCTCCGGGCGTTAATATAAATGGTTTGGTGATGACAGCTCCGCCATTTTCAGGTTTCAAAACCTTGAATGGAGTGATGCGTTTCAGCGATGGATCTCCCGTAGCCAAAGCAAGCGTTGAGTTTTATTCCGGCATTTCGAGCCCGACTGAGTTAAAAAGCAGCCTCTCTTATTCCTCATTCGCGGAGACGGACGAAAATGGGGCTTTTCGGATCAGAGTTATGAGCGGCGATAAAGGGATTCTTATTGGATCGTTTACCGCGAGAAAAGGTGAATACAAGAACTGTCCGCAAATAGACAAAATTCTCGGGGAATATGACGCTTCTTCGGACGACATTGAAACACCGGCTATAACAATAGATGTCAAAAATGGTGATGGCGTGGTTGAACTAAAATACCCTTTCGCATCCTGTCAGAAAAGAAAGAAATAATTAAACAGGCATTCCGGTGATTTGAATAAAAGTTGTCGTTACCACTTGCAAGATTTCAAAAGCTTCGCTAGAATTGGAAATTTGCTAATTGGCTCAAAAAGTCGGTCAGCATGACAATTAAATAAAACGCATGGGTGGTCGAGCGGTCAAAGGCAACGGGCTGTAAACCCGTCGGATTAATTTCCTACGTAGGTTCAAATCCTACCCCATGCACCAGTTCGAATCGGGTAATGCCCGATCGAAGCGGGCGGGAGTAGCTCAGTTGGTAGAGCGTCAGCCTTCCAAGCTGAATGTCGCGAGTTCGAATCTCGTCTCCCGCTCCATTATGTTTTGAATAAAGCATATCGGTGACCTGCCCGAGTAGCTCAGGGGTAGAGCGCATCCTTGGTAAGGATGAGGTCCCGGGTTCAAATCCCGGCTTGGGCTCCAGTATTTAATGATAACGATAGCTCCGTTGGAGTAAATATGCTGGTGCATGTTATAGATGCAAAATACGTTGATGGATACCGTATCGAGGTTTCTTTTAACAACGGACAAAAAGGGGTCGCTGATCTAAGCGAGGCGCTTCGCGGTCCGGTTCTTGGAAAATTGAAAGATGAAGCGGAGTTTCGCCGGTTTACGGTTGATAAGGAGTTAGATACTTTGGTCTGGGATAACGGAGCCGATCTAGCACCTGAATACATTTATTTCCAGGTTTTTAAGGACGAAATAGGATTACAAGAAAAGTTTAGAAAGTGGGGTTACCTTAATAATTAAGATTTTTGGGAACAAGAGAATATGAGCAAAGAGAAATTCGACAGATCGAAACCGCATGTGAACATAGGGACGATCGGGCACGTTGACCACGGGAAGACGACGTTGACGGCGGCGATCACAAAGGTATTATCGAAGCATAATCC